>Ga0307477_10000101_pt1 | contig 125470 bp, 122 predicted proteins | sample atmos_gasesECM2C_FD_203316 | JGI IMG/M metagenome (GOLD analysis project Ga0307477, IMG submission 203316) | Hardwood forest soil microbial communities from Morgan-Monroe State Forest, Indiana, United States - atmos_gasesECM2C_515 | ecosystem: Environmental > Terrestrial > Soil > Temperate... | reverse complement strand
ACGGCCGGATCGTCGTTGATGTCTTTTAAGAGCACGGTCTGAGAACCGAGCGGGATGCCTGCGTCTGCCAATCGAGCGGTCGACTCGGAAACCTCCGGCGTCAGTTCCTTGGGATGAATGAAATGCAGACTCATCCACAAAGGATGATGCTTTTTCAGCACGGTCACGAGATCTTTGGTGACCCTTTGCGGCAGCACGGTTGGGATTTTCGTGCCGATGCGCAGGAACTCGATGTGCTTGATCGCGCGCAACCGCCCCAACAGATAGTCGAGCTTGTCATCGCCGATGGTCAGCGGATCGCCGCCCGAGAGCAGCACGTCGCGGATTTCGCTGTGCTCTTCGAGATAATTGAGCGCGAGCTCCCAATTGCGGACGTTGAAGTGGTATTCGCCGCCGGGATTGCCGACCAAACGCGAGCGCGTGCAATAGCGGCAATAGGTCGAACAAGTGCCGGTGGTCAGAAACAGCACGCGGTCGGGATAGCGATGCACCAATCCCGGAACCACGGTGTCGTGGTCCTCGCCCAAAGGATCGTCTTCCTCGCCCGGAAGACGCACATATTCATCACCCACCATGATATGGGTGCGGCGGAGCGGCTCGGAGGCGTCGTTCAAACCCATCAAGCTCGCGTAATAGGGCGTGATGCCGACCGGCAGCGATCCGGTGTGAGCGGCGACGGCTGCGCGTTCATCCGCCGAAAGCACGAATATGCGTTCGAGCTCGTTGAGCGAACGGATGCGGCTGCGCATCTGCCAGCGCCAGTCGTTCCATTCGGCCTGGGATGTATCGGGATAGAAGTGACGGTAAAAGGCCCGCGCGTCGCGATTGACGGGGAAGCGGAGTGTCTTCTTCCTGGCGGGCGCCTCGATTTCAGCGGTTGGGATCGTGGTTGATAAGGTTGATTCGGATACGACGTTCGATAATCGCGGACGTCGCGACGGAGGGCGCAGATCGCGTCCCCGCAAGAGCTGGAGATTCATCGGTGTCTCATGTCGCTCTTCAAGCCGGACCTCGACGCCCCCCATGGCTACGTCCATCAAACGGTCCAACATCGATTAGGTTTAGAAGGGATTTCCCATTCGTCAAGAGAAAACCCCGGCGAATACTGTGATACGAACTGCGAATTCAAATATACCCGCGATTAGGCATGGCCCTATCTTGGACAGCCCCAAAAGAAAAACCCAAGTTTACTAAATATTCCTGAACGAGGGCCCCGGGGGGGCCATCAAGAAAGACCAAGGGTTGCGAAAACAAATACGCAGGCTTCCTCTCGACCAAGCCTTGCGCGAAGCCGCGCCAAGCGGCGCCGGCATGTTTTGGTTCTCGCGCGGACTGTCAGCGCAAAGTCATGATGCAGCGCGAGCCGCTAAGCGCCAAGCCGGCAACCCAACGGCGGAGCCGGTCGCTGCGGAGGAAAGTACCCCGAACAATCCACAGAGCGTTGGGCGAGCGGCGGCAAAAGCGCGCGACTCAGTTCGAGCGGGGCGCTATGCGGTAAAGGGTGATTCGGGTTTTGCGGCCGCGGGAATAATTAAGACCGGCGACTTCTTCGAGAACTTCCGCCTGGGCGCCCTCCTCCGCCACGGCCGCGAGGAAGCCATCGCGCTGATCATCCGCGACCAGGGCCAATCCCCCGGCTTTAGCCGTGGCGTGTCCGGCTTCCGGCCCGTCATCAAGCGCCGTGTGCGTGCCAAGGAGAAAGGCGATGCTCGGCTCGGCATAACCCGCGGTCACCACCGGCGGATCGCGGCGTTCGGAATGCCGTGATACGGCCTCTGCGAGGCGCGGCGAGAGCCACAATTGGGTTAGCCGGGGAACCGTGATCAGGCCAGCGATGCCATACAGAAGGAGGGCGCTTAACGATGCCATTGCCATGGCGGCGGGCAAGCGGCGCGCAATCACCCGCGGAATGACGGCTATGATCGCGATCATTGCGAGCGCGGCCACCGGGTAAAGCCACCACGGAGCGCCGCTTCCAAAGCGCCCGGGCGCGAGCACCAGAAATGCAGCAAGCGCAAAGCCCACGGCGACAAACAACGCGAGCGCGACGTTTTGCGCGACCCGCTGTCCGCGCGTCAGGACGCGCTTGCCCGAGCTGAGCCACAGCGCGCACAAAGCCGCGAGCGCGGGATAGACCGGCAGCACGTAATGCGGAAGTTTGGTGGGAGCCAACTCGAACATCAGCCAGGAAGCTGCGGCCCAGGCCAGCAGATAGCGCACGGCCGGCTCTTTCCTTCGTGCGATCCCATAGGCGATGCCTGGAATCAGCAGAAGCGTCCCGGGCCAGAAGGTGAGACTTGCAAGGAGGGTGTAATAGCCGGGCGGCGCGCCATGCGTCTCCTGATCGCCAATGACCTTCAAGGCAAAATCTTGGCCCAAGGATTTTTCGTAGAATAGGCCATGGCTGGCAAAACCGATCGCGATGGCCCAGGGCAATATGATCGCCAGCGCAACCGCAGTGCCCGGGAGCGGACGCAAGCCTTTAAGCCAGCGCCAATCGCGATCTGCGAGACTGATCGCGGCGATTCCCGCCATACACACCAGCGCGATAATCGGCCCCTTCACCAGCACGCCGAGTCCAAATGCAGCCCAGCCGAAAAGAAGCACGGCCAAACGGGGGGCTGCATATAGTGCCGGGGCGCGGGCGCTCAAATAGGCGCGGATCACCACGGCTTGCGTCGTGGCAATGGATGCCAGCAGCACCGCATCGGTTTTGGCAATGTTGGCCTCCGACATCAGCAGTGCCGATAGACCTAATATCAGTCCGGCAAAGAAGGCGGTCTCGACGGCGGCAAAGGCGCGCACCAGCCAGAATGTCGCCGCGACTGCGGCGAGCGCGCCCAAGAAAGAGGGGACGCGATAGGTCCAGATCGCGTCGCGAGTTCCGCCGCCGAATGCGGCGGTGGAAGCGGCTTGCAGCCAATAAATGCCGACCGGCTTCTCGTAACGCGGGCCTGCGCCGAGATTGATATCGATGAAATCGCCGGTCTCGAGCATCTGCTTGGTTGCTTGAGCGAAGCGGCTTTCGTCGCGGTCGAGCGGCGGGAGGCTGAAAAAACCGGGCAGCCAGGCGATGGCGCAGATCAGGAGCAGAGCCGGCAGCGGGTGCTTTCGCCCGTAACTGAAAATCTTCCGTCCCATGCCGCTCTCTGAAGCCTATTTCTCGCCCGGTGCGGACTGTATAAGGCCCCGGCTCGAAACCGGAAAGCTGGCCGCGTGAACACAAATCGTGACGAGATTTCCGTTGTCGTCCCCGTGAAGGACGAAGCCGGCAATGTCGTCCCTCTCGCGCGCGAGATTGCCGCGGCGCTTCGCGGCGAGCGCTATGAGGTGATTTTTGTCGACGACGGATCGAGCGATGCGACGGCAGCTGAGCTGTTGACGCTCCGCGGTGAGATGAATTTGCGCGTCCTGGCGCATGGGAAAAATCTCGGCCAAAGCCGGGCGCTTCGCACCGGCGTGCGCGCGGCAAGGGGAGGCTTGGTAGTGACCTTGGACGGGGACGGCCAGAACGATCCGAGTGACATTCCAGGGCTGCTGACGGCCTTTCGCGCCGCGGCGGAGCATCCGGGCTTAGCCATGGTCGCCGGCGAGCGGCTCAAGCGCGAGGATAGCTGGAAAAAGCGCGTGGCATCGCGTTTTGCCAATCGCGTGCGGCGTTGGCTCCTATCGGATCATGCGCGGGATACCGGCTGCGGGTTGAAAGCCTTCCGCCGCGAGGCGTTCCTCGCCCTGCCCTATTTCGACCACATGCACCGTTATCTGATTACGCTGATGTTGCGCGAAGGCTATGAAGTGCGTTTTATGCCGGTGAAGCATCGCCCAAGGCGCACAGGCCAGTCGAAATATGGCGTGTGGGACCGGCTCGCGGTCGGCATCACCGATTTGTTCGGCGTGATGTGGCTGAAGCGCCGCTTCCGGGGGCCCGACATTCCGAGGGAATTGTGATGACGCAGATAACGCATTGGTTCACCGTCGATCACGTTTGGCTGGCGGTGGGTTTTCTCGGCCAGGCGCTGTTCGCCTCACGCTTCATCATCCAATGGTTCAAGAGCGAGCTGGCCGGCCGCAGCGTCATTCCTTTGTCGTTTTGGTATTGCAGCCTCTCGGGCGGCGTCGTGCTTTTGGCCTATGCGATCTACAAAATGGATCCGGTGTTCGTCACCGGGCAGGCGACAGGCCTCGTGGTCTACTCCCGCAATTTGTATCTGATCTTCCGCGAGAAACGAGGCGCGCCGCTGGAGCTCGAGGCGGAAACCTCGCGCGGTTAGACCGGCCTTCTGCGTAAGTGCGCATGTCAGTCACGATTCAAATTCGCAACGTGCCCGATGCGCTGCACCGCCACCTCAAAGCACGTGCGGCGATGGCAGGCCTGTCCCTTTCCGATTACTTGCTCAACGAGATTCGGCAAGTCGCGGAGAGGCCGACGCGCGAGGAGCTGCGCGATCGTTTGCGGCGGCGCTCCGCGGTCTGTCCGCCCCTCGCGCCGGCTGAGGCGATTCGCGCCGAACGTGGCCGCCGGTGATCGTTGTCGACGCTTCGGCCGCTCTGGAATTGAGGCTATTCGAGCCCGAGTGACACTCGGTGCGCCGCACCTGCTGGATATCGAAATAACGCAGGTGCTGCGGCGATATGCGATGATGCGCCGTACCCAGGCCGAGCGCCGCCGCAAAGCGGCCGTCGATCTGGCGGATTTTCCCGTTCAGCGGTATCCGCATGACTTCCTGTTGCGGCGGGTGTGGGAATTGCGAAATAATTTTACCGCTTATGATGCCGCTTACGTCGCGCTCGCGAGGTGCTTGACTCGCCACTTCTAATCCGTGGTCGTCGCTTGGCGGCCGCAGCCGGTCACCGTGCGCAGGTTGAGCTCGTTTAGGCGCCAGGCTTGCACTTGCGCTTGCCGAGGTCGCACTAGCGGCTATAGTCGCGCGCTCCTTGACGGACAGGTGGCCGAGCGGCTGAAGGCGCACGCTTGGAAAGCGTGTATACCGGCAACGGTATCGCGGGTTCGAATCCCGCCCTGTCCGCCAGCATACAAACATTATGGTTATGTATCAGGTACTTAATAATACGATCAACTTGTTACCCATCCTCGTACCCATACGTCGGTGCTGATTTGCGGCGAACGCTGCCGGTCGAGCGTGGACCGCCCTTGCGTCGAACCCGAAGGTCGCTGAACTACCTCGCAGCCGACAAGCAGGACCGCTGATCTATCAGTCATGCGAGTCCAAATTGAACTCTTGTCGGTATTGCGACGAGCGCAAATTTACACCGAACCCTGAAATAATTCGCGTTTGCTGTCGCGCGGCTTTCCCACTCCGGTTCGGAACACACCGATGAGGCGATGGTTCTACGATTCTGCGGCGACATGCCACACGATGGGTAAACGGATGCGAACAATGGCGAACAGAACTCCGTATCCTCTCGCATCATGGATAGAAGACCGCCACCCGTTCCAACGCTCGCAGAACTCAATCGTCACGAGCCGCATTGGCTTTGGTGGCACTGCCCCAAATGCCAGCATCGGATTGCCGTCCCGCTCGCGCCCTTTATCATCAGATGGGGTGCCGACGCGTCTAGCGATCTGCTTCGAAAAAATCCGCGTTGCACACAATGCGGTCAGCGCGGCGGCCTATTGCAGCTTCCATCGCATCACACCATGGAAATTCGGTATCGACCCTTCCCGTGCGAACACGGATTGACAATGCCAGCCAATCGGCCTGAGTGACAGTCGATGTGCGGACGTGTGCGCCTCCCGACTGATTATCGCGAAATCAAGATTCGATTGCGCTTCGATGATGCTTTCCCTGCACCCAACTTCCCGCCGCGCTGGAACATCCCACCCAGTTCATCAAGCCGCTTGCAGGAGAGCTTCTACCTCACGTTCCACAATCCAGCTCTCGTCCGTTGCCACTCTCACGGCTCCGCCCATGTTGTACTTCGCTGCTAACACGTTCTTTAGTTCCACGATAAGAGGGGAAAAACTTTGCCCGGTAGACCGGAGAGTAGCTGATGCCTGTAGATTATGCCCCAAAGCCAAATGCGAGTGCAGGACGAGTATTTGCGCGACCTGCCCGTGCCCTTTTTGAGCGGCGGCAAGTGCTTCCTCATACCGCCCTAAAGCCAATTTGGTTACAGCGATTGCATTTTCAAAATATCCCCGTTCTTGAAAAAATGGGGTCTCTTCAGCCGCTGTTGTAAAGAGAGCAAGCGCCTCGTCAAAGTACCTCTGTCGGACTTTTATCATTCCGGCGACGTGCGTTCCGATCCATGAAGCGCGGGTTCTATTGGTTGAGGCTGGGAGTAGCTTTTGAGCAATTTCGAATTTGCCCATAATCGCAAGCAGCGCAGCCTTGCCATATTGGGCATACTCGTAGTGTGGGAGACGTTCGAGGACGAGATCATAAGCTTCTAGAGCAGCATTGTAGGAGCCTAATTCTTTCAGCAACTTGGCTCGCCCGTTTAGGCCGAAACAGTCATAAGGGAAGTCCGCAATGCTTCGTTCAAAAGCTGCCAGGCTTTTATCAAACATACCCAGCGCGCGCAAAGCATTTGCGTACGACGTGCGGCATCTTGCATCTAGTTTAAATTTGTCTATCGCTAGCGAATACGCTGCGAGTGCCTCTTCGTTGCGACCTGCAAAGCGCAGCGTGTCCGCGTAACCAGTGAAGGGGAGGGGTAGGAATGGGAAACGCTCTTTAGCGTCTTGATAGGCCGTAAGTGCAGCGGGCAGGTTACCACTTGAAGCTAACGTCTCGGCTCTACCGCAGACAAGGATACTTTCCTCGGGGAATTTCACCATTGCAGCTTCGTACAAGGCGAGTGCTTCAGCGAATCGCCCTTGGGCCGAAAGCAGTGCAGCATGACCGCCGTACGGCGTAGGTTCCTCAGCAAACCTCTCAATCGCCTGGCCGTACAAGTCTTTTGCTTCGTTTAACCGGCCGAGATCGGCGAGCGTCGCTGCCTTACCACACCAAATCGCAGGTTGATTGGGGAATCGGCGGAGCGCATCGTCGTACGCCGCTAGCGCAGAACTGTAATCGCCCATATCCCGGAGGACCTCACTGTATCCCGCCCAAAGTCGGTAGGCCTCCTCGTGGTCCGCGAAAATATTCTTAGCGTCTTCAAAAGCTTTCAGCGCTAAGGCGAGCTGGCCTGACGCCTTAAGCAGCCTTGCATGTCCACCCGCAGCAAATTCTTTACCGCCGAGCTTACCGCACATGTCGAAGCACTTGGAGGCTTCTTCATATCTGTAGAGATTCAGATATGCGTCCCCCGCTTGCCCGTGTGTCCATGAATCGTCTGGCGCGATTTCGACCGCTTGCAGCAACCATTCCAGTTCAAGAGATAGTTCGCCAAAACGCTTAGCGTCTGCAGCCAGCGAGCAAAGAGACTTTGCTGCAAACCTCGGGTTTCCGTTTAAAAGTTGAAATCTAATGAGGTGCTGGGCAAATCTTCTAGCCTGTGCGGTGTGACCGTCTCGAAGCTGCTGAACGATGCCATCCTTCTGAAGGTTCACGTTCTGGAACAAGGCGTGTACCGATATACCCTTCCTTGGCCGCTGGAATTCGACCGACTCCTCATCGTCCCCTGTCGCCGCTCGGGCGATGCTTCTTCTCTTACGATCAGTTCGTAGGTTAGAAGTCCAAGAATTCACTACTTGACGATAGTTGGGCTGATCCTTCAGCAACAGGTAGCAGTCAAATAGTATGTTGTTAACGTCAGCGTCTGGTTCTCGGTGACTCAGCAAAAAAAACACCCCGCTTGTGATTGCCGCCAACTCAAATGCTCGTCGATGAGCAGAAGACGAAAATGCACTATCCGAGAGATTGTCCCACTGTTCCCTGACAGCAGCGATAGTGTCTTGGTGACGTGCTAGATCAGCAAGTAGTTCAAACGTGATGAACTGTCCGAAATTGGCCTGGCTTACATCCAGAGAAATCGGAGTGGCACAAGGAACGGCGTACAGCACGTATTGCAATTGCTTTTTAGCGTCTTCGTCTTGGAGGAACTCCTCTAGACAATCCAGCGCATCAATACGATTTGTCGTGCTTTGCATTTCATCAAGCAGAAGGTCAAACAATCGAACGGCCCTATCCACCTTCCATTGTGAAAGCAAAACCTCCAAGGCTCTTTGTTCGGTGGTATTTTTCAATCGAATTACGTCGCTAGCTGCGTGCAAAAGTCGGGGTACGGCCGCAATCAACGCCGAGTGACGGACCTCCAGATCATCTACGTCAACGAACCAGGATTCGTTTCCCTGAACAAAAAGTGCTCTAGCCGCAGTGCCGGAGACATATGCCTCTAACATCACGCGACCTCTAATGTGGCGCCGATTGCGGTCAAATCTTTCTCTAATTTTCTTAGAAGCACCTGATCCGCCCTGTGTTTCGGGCGATGACAGACGACACGCTCGATTGAGTTCCGGTTTATAGTGCCGAATACGTGCACTTCGATGTAATCGCTGTTTGCTGAGCCACCACGATCCCTGAGAAGGATGTCCGTAAATTCCTCATCCCGTGTCCCAGACGAAATTTCTGCGTGAAGCTTCGCCTTCGCAATGAGATCACGATGCGCCCACGTCGCGCGATAACCAGGCGGTATTCTGTCAACCACCCTAAGCCCAAGCTTGCGAAAGAAACTGTATGGGTTCTCCTCGAAAACAGTTGCTCTCTGCTCGATCATGTTGGTCTTCAGAATTAGCGCGTACGAGCCATAGCCGGTCAGGAAAGCATCAGTTCGGATCGCCAAGCATGCAAATAAGATGTTCTCGTGGAAGTTTGGAAACAAGGCAGATTCAAATTGGGGCCGGATGTCGTCGAATTCGTTTTCTTCCGGGACACGGGAACCAGAACGGACCTGCTGCATGTAGCTCGTGTAATTTCTTCGGTCGCTTTCCAAGATGTTGAGAATGCCCCCTAATGAGTGGGCCATTACAGCGTGCGAACCTAACACAGCTTCGCCAAATCGGTCTAACACATCTTTGCATTTACGGGCACTAGTCGAAACCTCGGCGTGCTCAACCCGCTTTGCCAGTTGCAATATCTCCTCGGGGCGTTGCGCCAGCCTGACATTCGGGTATCCATTATCCGTTCCGCAGGCTTGGCAGTCGCGCTTCGAAGGAGGAACGGCAAAGCCGCAATTCCTACACTCCATGAGGCCCCCTCATTTGGGAATGTTAGTCGACTATCGGTAGCCACGGTAGATCGAACCGTAAAAGCGTTAGCTGTCCTTCCAGCAACAAGGCAAAAGTCGAAATCTATCACCTAACCAATCCTTAACAGACCGGCTGCAAAGAGTAAAAGCTGTTTGTTTACAACGGACCACATACCAGAATAGCTGGAGAGATTCGAGACGAGTCGCTTTTCGGCCAACTAGCCTGATGCGTGTCATTCGAAGGGGAAGGGCTTAACGCGACCGTTGCGCTCCTGATTTCAAAGCGCTTCCGAGCGGCGTGAGCGCCACGAAAGGCGCGCTAAAGAAGCAAATCGTTCGCAGCGTTCATTGCCCGTTGCATATGCCGATCTTTAACTGGGTCAGGTTGGTTCTTACCAAGGGCCAGAATTGACGCATAGCATCGCGACAGAACTTTGCTCAGATTCCAATCCAGCAATACGCCGCCAAGATCGAAGATGACATTTTTGATGGGCGAGACGTCCTTCATGGCTGTTCGTTCGTCGGTGTTGCCTCCCCCGTGAATGGCGCCATTCGACAGCGGTCCTTGACTCTGCGCGTTAGAGTTACTACTATCATGACAGTAATAACGATGCAGCGCCGCGGAACGCACCGGTTTCGGCAACATCGGCACGGAGAATCCTATGGACCGACGCACGTTTTTGCCCGCGAGTCTTGCCGTAGTGCTTGCGGCTGCCGCCGTGCCGCGGAAACTCTTTGCCGCTGAGATCAGCGATGCGGAGAAGAGCAACGTCAAACTGATCGCGGACATGGTCGAAGCCTTTGACTCGGCTGCCAACTCGGTTCCCCCGGCCGCAGACCCGGTCCGCACCTTCTTCACCGACGATTGTGCCTTCCGCTTCCGGCCAACCGACCTGACCGCGACGCGAAGCTTCAGTGCGGTCCAGGAAACCATGAAGCGCGTGACGGCCAATGGCGAGAAAGTGCACCAGGAGCTGCTAGAGCGTTTCGTCAAAGGACCAGTGGTCGTGATCGAGAAGCTGAATCACTTCGTCACGCCCGAAAAAACACGCACCTCGCATGTGATTGCCGTTTTCCTCGTGAAAGACGGAAAGATCGCGGAGTGGACCGAGTACTTCATCTAGCCTTTGGCAGCGCGCGACAGTTACAAGGATGCAGGACCCTGGAACGCACCAGTTTCGGCAAGATGCAATGTCCGATCGCTCGTAGCCTGGAGCGGGTCGGTGAATGGTGGAGCATTCTGATCCTGCGCGACGCCCTGCACGGGCTGACGCGTTTCGACGAGTTCCAGAAAAGCCTCGATATCGCGCCCGGCATGCTGACGCGGCGGCTGAACGCGCTCGTCGATTCGGGATTGCTGGAGCGGCGCCAATACAGTTCGCATCCGCCGCGTTATGAATATGTCCTGACCGGGCGTGGCCGCGATTTCCGCCCCGTACTGGTGGCGATGGTGGCCTGGGGCAACAGGCATTTCGCCCCCGAAGGAGCAAGCGTCACGCTGGCCGACGCGAAAACCGGCGCCACGGTCGATCCCGTGTTTGTGGACCGCAACAGCGGACGTCCGATCACAGAAGAAACTTGCGTTTTTGCTCCGGGGCCTGCCGCGAAGGCGCGGACGAGGCGGCGGCTCGCCTTTGCCGCGGGAGAAATCAGTCCGGACGAATATCGCCAGGAATTGCAGGCGCGCCGCAGCCCCAAGCGACGATCAAGAAAATAAGCCTCTCTGAAACACTGTCATATGCAAGGCCGAAGCTACATGCCCAACCCGGTGCAAAATTGAAGCGGCCGGCGATCAACGTCCCCGAATCGGACAACCGGTACCCAAAAAACGATTCGATCACCGACCCTTCAGGCGGTCTGCTCAGTCGAGGACATCCGGCCGGAGCGACAGGCCTGTAATCCGCAAGCGCGCGCGTCCGCCATCACGGCAAAGGTGTCCTCATGCCTCCCTCTTATTCGGTCATCATTACCGGCGGCAACGCCGGCCTCGGATTCGAAACCGCCAAGGTCATCGCGCTCGACAAGGATTCGATAGTCGTGATCGCCTGCCGCAATCCGCCACTTGGGCGAGAGGCGGTAGCTCGGCTGACGGCGTTCGGCGGCCACGCGGCATTCCTGCCGCTCGATCTGGCGCGCCAGGCATCCATCCGGGAATTTGCCGAAGCCTATCGCGACGCTGGGCTTCCGCCGCTAAGGGCCATCATCTGCAATGCCGGAATGCAGAACGTGGCCGCGCCGACTAAGACTATTGAAGGATATGAATGCACCTTCGCAGTCAATCATCTTGGTCATTATCTGCTGACACGTCTTCTCCTCGACGACATGGCTCAGGATGGCCGGATCACCTTCGTCTCGAGCGGAGTGCATGATCCGGCGCAACGGATCCCCGTGCCTTCGGCCGTCTACGAGGATGCAGAAACGGTCGCGCATGATTTTGAGCCGGGCAGAAATGCGGGCTTGCGGCGCTATGCAACTTCCAAGCTCTGCAACATTTACTGCACCTACGAGCTTTCGCGCCGCCTTTCCGCATCAGGCGATTCCCGCCTGGCCTCGATCAAGGTGAACGCCGTCGATCCCGGCCTTATGCCTACGACTGGACTGTCTCGCTCAATGCCCCCCCTGCTGCAATGGGTTGGGCGAAACGTGCTGCCGTGGCTGCGGCTGGTGAACGACAACGTCCACTCGCCGGCAACATCGGCCAAGCGCGTCGCTGCGATGACGATGGGCGAGGATGCGGCGCCGGGCGGCCGCTATTTCTCCAATGGCAAAGCCGTTCGTTCGTCCGACGCCTCATACGACGAAGGCAAGGCCCGCGAATTGTGGGTCTCAAGTGCGGCAATGACCGGCCTGCCGGCGTGATGACCGAGATTTCGCCGTACGCCATCACGGCAAAGGTGTCCTCATGCCTCCCTCTTATTCGGTCATCATTACCGGCGGCAACGCCGGCCTCGGATTCGAAACCGCCAAGATCATCGCGCTCGCCACTGAAGCCTGCGGCCCTTCGCATCGGTCGTTGCCTCTAGCGCCGTAACGCGTTACAGTTCCGGTGTTGCCGCTTGCTAGGAGATCGAGGTGCCCGCACCGGCAGAACGAATGAGGATGATGCGCGAGCGGCGGCGCAAGCGCGGGTTGCGTGAATTGCGTCTGGCGGTTCCAGACCCCCGTTTGCGGTCCGTCCGAAAGCGTGTCGCGGCCCAGGCTGTCCGCATCGATCAAGGCGCCGAGGACGAGGCGTTGAGCTGGATTGAAGCGGTTTCGGAGTTCGACACGCGCGATCCAAGCAAGCAATGAAGCGCGGCGATGTGGTTATTGTCGCGGCGACGGGCGATTACGGGAAACCCCGACCGGCGGTCATTGTGCAGACGGATGCGTTTCCCGAAACGCACGCTTCAGTCGTGATTTGCCAGATGACATCCGAAGTCGTCGATGCCCCGGACTTTCGCGTCACGATCGATCCGAGCGAGGAAAATGGATTGCAGGTTCGTTCTCAGGTGATGGCCGACAAACCTGCCACGGTCCGGCGGCAGCGGATCGGGCAGTTCATAGGTCGCCTCGGCGATGGTGACATCGGGCGCCTCAATGTCGCATTAGCCTTCGTCATGGGGCTCGCGGACTGAAGGTGCTGTGGTGTCAGAGGGCTATAGCGTAGACGTAGTGCTCATCATCATCGGTCGCGGCCGCCACATCTACGCCGAAGCGCGACATTCTATCCGGCGACGGTCCTTGCCCCTCCGCCGTGTCACGCGACCATGAGGCCGAGATGTTCCTCCATCGGCGCGAAATCGCGGTCGTCGTGCAGCAACCGGTGGCGATGCTCGATACAGAAGGTGCCGATGATGACGTCGGCCGACTTGCGAATGGTGATGCCCAGTTCTCTCAGCTTGCGATAGTTCCGGGCGGCGCGAGAGGCAAGATTGCCATCCAAAAGCGGCACGAGAGCATACCGGCGTAGTTCGCGTTCAATCCGCGCAGCATGAGACTCATCCCGGGCGCCCTGAAGAACCTCGAGCAGGATGAGATCGCCTATCAGAAGCGGTTCCCGACTGGCGGCGGCTTCCAGTTTGGCAGTTGCCGGCGTTCGATGGCCGCGGAGATGCGCGATCCAGACAGAGCTGTCGACGAGAATCACGACCGGCGCGGCGGGCGGCCCTGACGCATTTCGTCCAGATCACCCTCCCACCCCAATCCCTTGAGTGCCGCAAGCGCCTTGGCCTGCTTGCGCACCCGAACCAGCAGTCGCAAGCCCTCTTCCACTGTGGCTCGTTTGGTCGACAGGCCGGCCGCCGTCATGGCTTGAGACAACAACTCGTCGTCGATCTCGATATTGGTCCGCATCTCAACAATCCGATCATTGTGTATAGATCAGTCATCATATACACATCGCGGCGCCCCTGCAACGGTGGATTCCTCCGGTCGTGGTCCGCCGGATTGCGCTTTGCAGATGAGCTGGTTTCTATCTCACGATCGCGATCACGGGGTCGCAGAGCTTGTGCCAAGTCGCGTTGTGGAGCGCGATGGCGGACTGGGTTTCGGCCGTGTCGGATGGGCTAGGCGCAATAGGCTGGAATTCGAAGCAGGAGGAAAGCACGGGGCCGCTCGTGGGCGATGCACAGGCCGAGACAAACGAGGTCAGCAACAGGAAAAAGGCTCCTGACGATGCGACGCGGGCGGCGCGCCCAGACCGTCTCGCGCAACGGTCTAGCATGGGAATCCATGCACAGAAGTCCCCCTTCTGTGACCCTCGCGGCAAACCGCGCCGGAAGGCAAGTCAACGCCTGAGGCCCAATTCAGCGCGGCTTCAGGAGCGCAAAGTTGGCCTATCGCCATTCCGATTTGCCGAACCCTTGGGCACGTCGACGTGAAAATCGTAGATCATCCATCGGCCCTTCCGCTTTAAGAGCCAAATTTCAAATAACGCCTCGCCATTCTGAAATTTCGCTTTCGCGGTATACGCCGCGAAAATGGTTGGCGACGCGTAGGACAAGTACGCCTTGCCGATGGCGCCTTGATACTCGAACAGTTTTCCGAACTGGGATAAGGATTGGAAAAGAAGCGTCAGTTCGGTCTGCCTTGCGGCGCTTCCGAGTTCCGGCGCTGCGCGGGACAAAAGTTGTTCCTTTTGCCAAGACGCGGCTATGGCCGGGACGGTGTCATCGACAAACGCTCTGCTTTCTGCGTTGAGCTCGACCGCTACGTAAATTATGCAGGCGGTGGTTACGATCACGAACAACAGGGCCGGCAGCACCAGCCCACCAAAGGCAAAGAGCACTTTGCGCATCGTCGTCTCCCCGACAGCGGCAGCAGTTTAAGGAGGGTCGCTATACAAAATCCTAATGCGGCCGGTTTTTCGTTCATATTTGGCCGGACCCTGGCCCGCGCGAGTTGTCGCACATCGCTCGTAATTAATGACTGTTTTAGCGGTTTGTGGCGATCCGATCCGCAATGACTGCAGATAGCTAGGAAAGGCGGCGCCCAGAGCGGCTTTTTCTCTGAAGCAAAACACTTCCGGCGCGCGAATTATCTTCGCGCGCCGGGCCAGGCGCCGGTGCTGATCTCTTACCAGTTCTTTACCAGTGTAAGGCCGATGACCCGCCCAATATCCGACCTGAAGATGTCAAATGCGGCGGCGTTGCGGTTCACATTGACCGGGCCATAGGCAAACGGCGAGTGGATCCCCATCAGATTTTGGACCGTCAATTGGATCTGGACGTGTTTGAGGTAGGTATTAGCCGGAATATCGCCGGTGTTGTAACCCAACGAAAGATCGAAGGTGATAAAGGGCGGCTCGATATTGCTGTAGTTGCCGATCGCACAGGGGAAAGTCCCACCTCCGGTGTTGCCTCCCGGCGCCGTGCACTGGAAGTTGACATTTGGCGGAACCGCCCAAGCCGAGAAGTAATGCGACGAGTAATTCATGAAGCCGGTTACGCTGTACGGGCCGTCGCTCCATCCGAGTCGCGCCCGGTAAATCAATCTCGGCGTGGTCTCGACGCCATTTTGCAATATGCCTCCGGCCGGCTGAATGTTCTGATTCAACTGGTCGATCACCGTACCGCCGGAAACGGTCTGCAGATAATTGTGCAGATAATAGGTGCCGGTGATGCCGGTGTTCCAGGCGCCGTAATTACCGAGATCAAAATCGTAGCTGGCGTTGAAGTCGATGCCGGTGACATGCATGAAGCCCGAACCGAAGGTACTACCGTCACTCAGCCAGTAAATGCTGGAGATCTGGCTGAGGTCCACGGTGCTGCCGGAGTCGGTAATTGCCGCTGTAGCCATCGTTTCAAACGGTGCGCAGGTCGTCGGTTTCGCATTCGCCGAAACCGGACAACCAAGATCGCTCGGCAGGATGAAGTGGAAGCGATGGTTCGGGTCAGATAGAATCTGCGAACTCAGCTGGTTGAACGGGTTGAGCACGTTGTTGATCTTGACGCTGTAGAACGTCGCCTGCAGGTCGAGCCCGCGCAGGAAATCGATTGTCGGCGCAAGCTCAAAACCGGCGCTGTAGTTCACCGCTTTTTCGGGCGCGAGCGCGAGACCGCCCTCACGGACTTTGGCAGCACCACTGGCGTCCGTGTACTCGCGCAATGCCGCATGGGGACCGCCCGCCCACAAGATACCGCCGGGTGTCGAGCCACAGCCAAATCCGGCGGCGAACAAATCCGCCGCCGCACTGCCGGGCTTGGGCGCTGTACCCGCACAGCCGATCGGGGCCTGCTGGGCGCCCGGGAGGTTGGTCGCGACGTTTTGGTCGCTGAGCACGACCGAATATTCGCCCGCATTGGCGAAGCGGAACGAGGTGCCCCAAGAGCCGCGAATGGTGGCGCCAATCGTTTCGTCCACCAACCAGGTGAAGGCGAGTTTTGGATTGCTTGTGCCACCCTTAAGGGCGCCACTCGGGCTGCTATACTGATCGTGCCGCCAGGATGCTTCGAGATCCAGTTTGCGGACGAGCGGCAGGTTGAAATTGTCACCGAATATCGGAACGTCGAGCTGGGCGAATCCGGCCCAGACCGTGAAGGGCTCCGGGTCATACGATGGAGCAATGGTTGGAGATGCCGCGGTTCCGTTCGGCTGCACACTGACCGCATTGGCCTGGATGCCGAGGAGGTTGTCCGACTCATAGGTGCCGCCAATCGCCGCCTTGATCTGGCCACCGGGCAGGTCGAATAACGGGCCGTCAAAGCGCCCACCTTTTTCTTCCAATTGATAGATGTCGCCGAGATGCCGGTAGGCCGTGATGTAATTCAGCGTTGCCGGAGAATTGCACCGGAACTGTGCCGGGTCGCAGAACACGTTCAGATAGGGAATGGCCGCCGGCTTGGGGAAGCCGTTAACGACATTGCCGAGCGCATTGCTGGCGTAATTGCTGTTCACCAGCCTCAAAACATATTGACTCGTCTCATAGCTGCGGGAGTCATAAATCTGGCCGGTCCAGTTAAATGGCAGGTCGAGGTTCAGACCGAATGAATACCGCGCTGAAATTTCGAAGGCGTCGTTATAGGTCGGCACCTGAAAGGCGAGGTCGCTTGAGATATTCAGGCCCGATGGAGCATTCGTCGGGTAATAGGGATTGATGGTGGGAACTGCGAGCGTCTTGATCGCATTGGGTACACCGTTACTGTAAAATGGGGGTTCTCGATTTTCGACGCGGCGGTTGGCGTAAAAGCCGGTAAAGAAGAACGAAACCCCGGGAAATAGCCTTTGGTCGAAGGTGCCGACAATTGAGTTCTTCTGCTGCGCCGCATCTTCCCAGCCGAGTGCCAGCGCTTGTGGCAGCTCATCAGTGGTGCCCGCGACCAAATTCGCAAAATTCAACGGCGCGAAATTGGTGCCAAAATTACCGCCGGCGCCCTTCGGGATCGCATAGCAGTTGCTGCACACCGTTCCGACGCCCGAAATTCCGTTGCCATTGGTGACCTTCGGCTTTCCGGTCGAAATGGTGCCCGGAATCGAAGCGCCGATCGGCGTCTCGTTATCGAGTCCCCATGGCGTGAAATCGATCGTGAATTTCGAGTGCGTGGTGCCGTAGATCGGCTCGATATCAAGATGCTCATAAGTCAATGTGACGTCGCCGCCTTCCCAGGTCCGGCCCCACAGCTGCTGGCCATCGAACTGAAAACCGCCGCCATCGGTCGGCTGCTGAACGTGTAGAAGGGTTGTGGCGCCATCAAAATTGCGCTTGAGCACGATATTGATCACACCGGCGATCGCGTCCGAACCATAGGTTGCCGACGCGCCGTCTGCCAGGACGTCAACGCGATCCAGAGCCAGCGCCGGAATGATGGAAGGATCGATCACGCAAAGACCATCCGCCTGCGGAGGAAAACGCATGCCGTCGATCATGAGCAGCGATCTCGGGCCGGTAGTATCCAGTCCGCGGATGTCGACGCGGTTGTTACGTTCCTGCTGGCCGCCGTTGATGGTCGCCTGGGGCAGCTGGACATTGGCGGCAGGCACGGTCTGGAACAGTTCGCCAATCGAGATGTATCCCGTCTGGGCGAAGTCCTGAACGCCCAGATTGGTCACGGGAACACCTACCGCCGCAGCGCCATGAATGAGTGATCCGGTGACCAGCACCTGCTCGGGCACCTCGGGCGCGGCCTGAGCCATCTGGGCTTGCGCGACCTGCTGCTGCGCCTGCGCGGCAAGCGCCGTCGTCAAGGTCAGAAAAGAAACCGAGCCCAGAAGTGATCCCAGGCGTGACGCAACCGGATTCATATGTATCCCTCCTAATGCCTTATCGGCACCGCTTTTGCGGTCTAATGGGCGCCCCCGCGCACAAACCTAGATGTGTCAAATCTATGCCAAGAAAGAAATTGCTTTTTGCTCGCGAGCAGCAAACCCGCGGCTAAATTTGCACGAGTGTTGCAATTTTGTACGAGCCCCGAGGACAAAGCGGTAACGTCGTAAGCCCTAGGGCAACGCAAACACGTAGATGCCGCTGGCGTGGCGCACGGCCGGCGGCATGACTTTGGCCGTCAGGCGCAGCGGACCGGTGGTGAGCGACTGTCCTTCGCCGGTGAACACCATGACATATTGCTTGCCGTTGACCGAGTACGTGATGGTGCTCACCATCACCATGCCCCCGACGATCGTTTCCCAAAGCACTTTGCCGTCATCGGCATCGAGCGCCCGCAACCTGCGATTGAGATCGCCGAAGAAGACCAGGCCGCCGGCGGTCACTAACGCCGAACCGTTGCTCCCCGCCGCCTGCGAGTAGATCAGCGTCATCTCGCCGGTCGAGACATTGATCTTGCCGATGTTCATATATTTGTTGGGATCGGCGCCGGGCCGAAGAATGCCGGAACGCGGTCCCCATCCGGTCGGGCTCTCGACATCGGCCGTCATCGACACGCACTGGTCGTGGAACGGCACATAAAGGGAATTGTTCTGCGGATCATAGGCCGTCTGCATGATCGCGCGCGTATTGTGATAGCAACCGATGATGTGGTCGCCATCCTTCTTGAACAGTTTGTCGGGATTGGCGCGCGTTTGACCGGTTTTTACATCGATGAAATTCATATTGATGTTGGGATCGTCGAATGGAAACGGCCTGGCCCATAGAAACTGACCTGTGGCCTGTTCGACAGCAAACATGCCGCCGCCTTCGGCCGTGGTCAGCACGATGTCATGTTCGCTGCCCGGCACGACGGCGGGATTGATCCACTTCACGAATTTCGGATCGGGGCTGACGTGTGTGTGGATCAGGATGCGCTCGTGATTGTGGTCGGCATCCCAATCGTCGCCCGGCAATTCCTGGTAATACCAGTTGAGCTTGCCGGTTCCGGCATCGAGCGCAACCGTTGAATTGCTGAAGAGATCGGCGGGAGCCGAGAGCGAAATCGCGTCGGCAGCGCCGTGACGCGTCAATCGCGTATAGGGATTGGGATTGGCAACGCTCCAATAAAGCACCTTGCGCTTCGGATCGAACGAGCCAACCTGACCCCACGGCCCGGCCGCACGCTGTTCCACCGGCACGTTGCCCCAAGTGTCGCCGCCAAGTTCTCCCGGCGCCGCAGTGGCATAGAATTTCCATACCAGGCGACCGGTCTTGGCATCGTTGGCCGCGATAAAGCAGTTCTCCCGCTTCGACTGTTCGCAGGTGCGATTCGAGATCACCTTTCCATCGGCGAGCAAGATGCCGCCGGCCTGCTGTCCGCCATTGTCGAGCTTGCTTTCCCAACGCTGCTTGCCGGTCTTGGCGTCGATAGCAACCAGGAACCCATCAGGCGCCGCGAAATAGATCATGTCCTGGTAGATTGCGAGACTCTTTTCCCGGGCCGCGGTACCCGAAACATCCTTGGGATATTTGCGCGCATATTCCCAAATGAGATCGCCATTGGTCGCATCGACCGCCTGAATGGTGGCGCCCGGCGCGAACAGATACATCACGCCCCGGTAGACGATAGGCGTCGATTCCTGTGTGCCGTCGGGCAGGCCGCGCGCCCAGGCCATACGAAGCTGGCCGACATTGGCCTTGTTAATTTGATTGAGCGGGCTGAAGCGCTGCTCATCATAGGTGCGGCTGACCATCAGCCAATCGGCAGGATTGGGATTCTCCAGCATCGCGTCGGTGACCGGAACGAACGTCTGCGCGGATACGCCCAAACTCAACGATGCCGAAACGCCAAGCACAATCGCAAGAGCGCGATAAGATATTCGGTTCATGTTTCCCCCGCTGTGCTTATGTTCAGAACCTTGCGTGCACCCATTTGGCGACGTAATCGAAGTTGTTGTTCTCCGCGTTCGAGAAATTTTCCGCCGGAACGCCGCAATCCATGCAACCCGTGTAGCCGAGCGTGCCGCCTTCGACGACGATGTAGTCCTTATCCGTCGCGGCCGATTTTTCGAATAGGCGTTCCTCGTCGGCCAGCAAATGATAGGCGCCCATGGCAACGATCAGCGTCGGAACCTTGATCGACTGGATATTGCACATCGAGGAATTGTTCACCGAGCACCAATCGACGCCATCGAAGGAATTGACCGATTTGATCGCATTGGTGCTGAGATAGGATTTGATGGTGAGAACCTTGGTGCCGATCTCGAAGCTGCGATTGGTCTTGATGCGGTCCGGATGCGGCGGCTCGATGCTGTGCACAATCTGGGTGACAATAGAGCCGTCGTTCTTGAGCAATTTGCGCGGTTTCGCCGTGCTCATGTATTCCGCAACGCTGGGATCCAGTTCCGATAGCCGCGCAGCGCCCCTTTCGGCGCTGAATGGGACAAGGACAATGTCGTTGTCGGGATAGGGTCCTTCTCCGTCCTTGATCTGCGCCTGCAGCGCCTGAACGCGCGCGATTTGCGCGTTCATCACCTTCGATTGCGCGGCATAATAGCGGGCGCGGAACTCCTGCGAATAATGCGAGGCGCCTTTGGGATTGTAGCCGTTCTTGGGATCGAAAGGATCGAGCGATGGATCGACCAGTTGGGGTTTCCCATCCACCATCGCGAGCGAGGGATTGATGCCGGTCAGCGATTGGAATCCGTCCCCGGCATGTCCTTCATCGATCAGAAGCCCATCGGCCGGCTTCATGCCCGCGAGATTGTTGCCGCATGGCACCAGCTTGCCCGGTCCCTGGCAGACGGAGACGCCGTTTTCCGCCACCGCCTGGTAATAGGTCATCAGCGGCGTACCGCCGCTATGGCCGTACAGGATGACTTTGGTAATCCCGGGAACCGTACGCGCATAATCCACCGCCGCTTTAACGTCGAGCGCGATGTTTTCCCACTGCACCGCCATCTCATTGTTCACATAGCGGGTGTTGAAGCAGATCGCGGCGAAGCCCCGCTTTGCCAATTCCCGGCAAGCGACATTGCCGAGATTGTTGCCGGTGCGGTGGGCAATCAGGAAAGCGATATGCGGCGCGGGACCGCTATCCGGTTTGTAAAGCACCATGTTGACGCGGCCCGGAATGAATTCGGGATGACTTTGCGCAAAAGCTGCGGCCGGCCAAAGGAAAGCGGTCATGGCCGCCAATCCGCAACCTGTCAAAAAACGTCCTAATCCCATGGCGTTTTATCTCCTGCATCGCTCATTTTATTGGAGGCGCGATAACCGTAATCTGCATTCCTAGAGATTAGCACAGGCGGCCCAACTCGCGAATTCCTTCTTACGGCGCGAACAGGCGTAATTGCGATGCGGCCGCGGAGATCAGGAACAGCAGCATGCCGATGGCCGCGCCGATCACTGTGCCGTTGATGCGCACATATTGCAGGTCGGGACCGACTTCGAGCTCGATCAGTTCGGCCACCGTGCGCGCATCCCAACTCTCCACCACCTCGGCGATGAACACGGCAATCTGGGTTCGCCACGGCGCGATGTAATCGACGATCAGGCGTTCGAGGGCGGCATTGACGTAATCCTGCATCGAGGGCGTTTGCTTCATCAGCAAGCCGGTGGTCCGGACCACCCGCGCCGTGGCAATTGCGATCTGCGGGGATTCCGACCGAAGATCGGCTGCGATCTCCCGTTTGATTTCGTCCCAAACGGCCTCCAGCGCCTCCAGCAAGGCCGGATTGGAAACGATGGCGAGGCGCGCCTCCTCGAGCCATTTCCCGTAATTGGGCGAGGCACGCAATTCCGCCACCCGCGCTCCGATCCACAAATCGAGCCGGATTCGTTCGCGGCTGCCCGGTTCGCGAATGTCACGCAGCCATGATTGGGCCCCGTGAACGATTCCTTTTCCGATCTTCTTATCGAAATATTTCGGGAAGAACCGCCCGGTGCGTTCGCCGACTTTTTCAATGATCATTTCTTTGAGGGCTCCCAGGGAGGGCTCCAGGACTTCCACGATGGCGTCCACCAATTGCATGTGTTTACCGGACTCCATCAGCGCCTTAATCGCGGCATCCGCCAAGGGCACAAGCTCGACCCGCTGGAATCCCTCTCTTGCGACATGGCTGATAAACCGGCGAATGGCGCCGTCATCGGCGCTCTTGAAGAGCACAGGAAGCAAATCGGTCACGCGTTCCGCGATGAAATTGCCGGCGCGTTCGCTGTCGAGCCAGAAGGCGAGCTGAAGCGCGCGATTTTCCGCCCGCAAACGCCGGATCACGAGGTCAGGATCGAGGAATCGATCGCGCACGAAATTGCCGAGAGATTTGCCGATCTCGTTCTTCTGCGAGGGAACCAGCGCCGTGTGCGGGATGGGGATGCCCAGCGGGTGACGGAATAGCGCGGTGACGGCAAACCAATCCGCGAGGCCGCCGACGATGGCAGCTTCCGCGGCCGCGCCGGCGAGCCGAATGAGGAAGTCCGGCGGAAGTACCTGCGCGGCGGCAAATACGGCCACCGCAACTAACAGCAAACCGCTCGCGAGCGCTCGTTTTTGGGCGAGGGCGCGACGCTTCCTGGCCGTTTCATCCATGTCCACACAGAATGACAAAATCGGCCTGATTTCATAAGCCCATATTTAAATTCGGGAAGCGTGAACTTTGCGCTATTCCTTGGGCGGCGCACGGTTTGAAGGGAGGCGAAATCAAACCCAATCGAACGTTGGCGCGATTGCAACGGAACTTCGCGCGGGACGTTTCCTTCCACCAAGCCTGTGGACGCGCGATGGGCGCCCTCAGCGGCGGACAAGGAGTTCTCCATGACCAAAATTGGCACTCTGAGCTTGACCGTGCTCCTGCTCGGCAGTTCAGCCGCAATCGCTCAGCCATACGATTACGGCAATCGGAACGAACAACGACAGGTGCAAAACTATGAACAAAATCGCGAGCAAAATCGCGAATACGAGAACCGGGACCAGAATCGCGAACAGAATCGCGAACGCACCGATCAAAATCGCGAATACGACCACGAACGCGAAGTGCGCGGTCTACCGCATTGGGCTCGCGGCGATCGGCTGCCGGGCGAGTACCGGGGCGATCGCTATGTAGTGGCGGACTGGCGGGATCTACACCTGAGAAGGCCGCCGCGCGGCTATCAGTGGATTCACGTGGGTGACCGCTACGTGCTCGCCGCAATTGCGAGTGGCGTCATCGCCGACCTGATTCTCGAGAACGAGATCAGGCATTAAGCAAATCATCAAGCTCCGCCCCGCCGTGCTTGTCAGGCGGGGCGGAGACGTTCCAAGCCGCGTCTATGCCAACGCGGTCTTATACAGAGCGACGAGTTTTCCCCACGCCCGCTCGGCATCGGGCTTGTTGTAGATGGGCATGCCGTTTTGCAGCGGCATATCGGGCACGCACCAGCCATGGATCGTGCCGGCATAGACTTCAACCTCGGCGGGATTATTGGCCGCGGCAAAGGCCGCCCGAAGCTTGTCTTTCGCATCCGGCTGACGCGTGTCGTCGCTGGTTGCGACTGCGAAATACATCCGAGCCTTTATCTTCGGCGCAAGCAGATGCGGGCTGGTCGGCTGATCTGTGACTAAGCCGCCGCCATGGAAGGACCCGCCGGCACCGATACGGTTCGGAATCGCAGCCGCGGTTTTCACAACGAGCGGTCCACCCATGCAATAGCCTTGGGTGCCGATCTTCTTCGTTTTATCGACCTCTTTTTGCGCGTCGAGAAAGGCGATGTAGGCCACGGCGTCTCTCTCGGCTGCGCCCGGTGCGTTTAGCGGTCCCATCATGGTTTGCAATTTGGCCATGTCCGTCTGATTGCCGAAATTGAACGATGACGGATCGTCAAACACTGGGGCTTTGGCGGTGCGATAGAACGGGTTCGGCACCAGCACCGAATAACCCTCGGCAGAAATCCGCCGGCCAAATTCGCGGAATGCGGGCCTGAGACCAAAAGCATCCGGCCAGATCAGGACAGCGGGATGAGGGCCCGCCGCAGGATGGAAGTATGCCGCGTCGCAAGTTCCATCGGGGGTTCTGACTTCGACATTGGTTTCGACGACTTGCATCTGGGCCGCGCGTGCCGCGGAGGCTGCCGTAGCCGCTGCCACGCCGGCGCCGATCGAAAGCGCGGTAAATTCGCGGCGAGAGACGTTCCGTTCGTCCGAATCGCGATTGCGAGAATTCTTATTTGTCATGAAATCTCCCCAAGAGAGCGCGTTGGCGATGAAAGGCGGATACTACAGAGAAAATGCGTACGCGGCGAGATGTCGCCATGACGGGAAAACCTGCAAACTAAAACCCCGCCCTGGTAGACCCAGGGACGGGGTTTGAGCAGTTCGACGGCGGGAACTTATCGTTCGATGACCTCAACGACCCGATGCGTGTGCGGATCGACCAGCACCGGCGTGTCGTTCACGACGGTGTAGCGATATTCCTTAACGCCGTATTCGCGGGGCACATCATAATAGGTGACGGTGCCGGGCAGTTCTGCGCCGACCACAACATCACCCGGATAAGCGTAGGAGCGGACGTGTCTGCGGGCGACGTGGCGTTGGCTTTGCGGCAAAAAGCAAGAAGAACACGAACTTATCCGTATACGATCCATAATCCGGCCTTCGGGCCCGCCAGATCGGTTTAGCCGGCTCGCGCCGGCGTCTTTTTGGGGCCTTGGCTCGGCAGGACTGCCCTTGAGTTGGCTTGGGCTTACCCTTACGCTCACGGGATATCGCGGGATGGACCCGCCGAAGGAGTTTCAGGCCATGAGGAATCTTCGCGCCATCCTGACATGTTCGTGTTTCGCTCTCGCGCTTATGCCTCTCCAGGCTCGCGCCGAGACCGCGCTTGTGTATGTGACCAATAGCGCCGGCGATCATGTCGATGTCGTCAATTCGGCGACGGACAAGGTCATTCAGCAGATTCCCATCGAAGGCGCTCACGGGATCAATTTTTCTCCCGATGGGACGCGAGTCTATGTGAGCAATGAGTCCACAAGCACACTGGATGTCTTCGATCAAAAGTCGGGACAGCTCATCAAGAAAGTGGCTCTATCGAACCATCCCAACAACATCGCGGTCGCAAAGGACGGCCGCATACTGGTCGGCATCGCGCGCGGCGACGGCGCACTCGACATCATCGATCCGGTCAAGCTCGAGCGCGTGAAGACAATTCCCACTCACGGCCGGCTGCACAACATCTACACCACCGCCGACAGTCATTATGTGATCACCGGCTCGGTTCAAACGGGCGTCTTCACTGTCATCGATCTCAAGACCAATGCGATCGTCTGGGAACACAAATTCGATCACGGCGTGCGGCCGATGACCATCGAATCCAATCCTGATGGATCGCCCAAGCGCGTGTTCGTGCAATTGGCAGCCTTCGACGGCTTCGCCGCGCTTGATTTCGCCACGCATGAGGAAGTGGCGCGAATCAAACTGCCCAATCTCCATACCGGCGTAGACATGGACCCCGGACGCGCAGATGCTCCATCGCACGGCATCGGTGTTGCTCCCGACGGCAAAACCCTTTGGGTCACAAGTATCCCGCAAAATGCGGTGTTCATCTACAATCTCGCCGATCTGAAGCTGATGGATCAGGTGAAACTGCCTGATCTGCAATTGCCCGGACGTCAGCTTGGTGGTGCGGTCGCGAACTGGGTGACATTCACGCCGAATGGAAAGATCTATATCGCCAATTCGGGCTTAAGGTCAGTGACGGCGATTGACACCAAGACAAAGAAGATCGTCGCGGTTGTTCCGGTGGGTGAAGTACCGAAGCGAATCAATACGCTGGTACTTCGCTAACGAAGAACCCATCCGAGAGGGCGGCGCGAACGCGCCGCCCTCTATTTTTATGACCTATTTGATACCCGCGAATTCGGCCAAAGTCTTCCAATCCGGATCGTTCTTCGAGGCGAATTGGCGGCCGCCCGAATGGAAAAGATCGCCACCCGCTTCGGGAGCGAGCGGATGAATCAATAAGCGGCTATTGGCAGGATCGGCTTGATTCACCAAAGCGGAGACGGCGGCGAAATTGCTGCGCGTTTGCTCCTCGTCCCAATTGGTCGCGCCGGGCGGCAAGGGCGCCAGATGCAATGCGTTATTGGCCCCGGCATGACAAAGGGCGCAACGCTCGTGACCCTCGCGCTTCTTGAGAAAGATCGGTTGCACGCGGGTTTTGAAGAAATTGTAGTCCAGCGCGGCCGGCGCGGCCGCCGCCTCAACGGCCGACGCTGCGCCTAGCGCGAGCGCTGCAACAAACGCGATCGTCAGCCGAACTGACATCCAATCCTCCCTGTACAGACAATATCTTGGAAATGCGAATCTAACAGAACCTTAGCACTGTGGCGACGCCGCAATTGCCCCGGAGCCGCGCCTTCCCATTGGAATTTTTCCATGAATATCAACCCAAAAGCCATCACCGCCGAGTTGAAATTCGGCCCTGGAACCTTCGGCTTTAGGTCCCGTTGTTTCAATGAGGCCAAAAGGAGCCGCTAAAATGAAAGCGCTTGCATTAGCAATTCTGGCGACAGCCTTGCTGTCAGCTTGTGGTACTACGACCTCCGACCGCACCGCATCAGGAGCAGGCATCGGTGCGGGAATCGGTCTTCTTGGTGGGCCGCCGGGCGTAGTGGTCGGGGCCATCGCAGGTGGCGCTGTGGGTGCCACGACCAGCCCAAGACAGGTCGAACTTGGGCGGCCGATCTGGGACCGGTAATCTCCCGGCATAACGGCGACCGGTTTCGATTTGATATGGGACACCCGCGGGTGTCCCATATCCTTTACGGCGGCGAACCGGAGAGCCTATTGCCGCTGATGGCATCGATATCGGCAGCCGGCAGCGGCAGACCGCGATTGTTTTCGGCACAGACTTCCTCTTCGAAAGTCGTCCTTGGATTGGACCGCGAATAGTTCAAGACCGCAGACCAAGGCATGTTGAAGGCGCCCTGATCTTCGACCGTAAAGAAATCTTCCAGGGTCTTGCCGCCGTTCTTCACCCGATAGCGTTCAACGACATGCAGCGCTTCGGTGTGAGGCGTCGCGAAGCGGTCGGTCCAAGTTTTGTCGTTTAGACCAATGGTGTCTACGACCAATGTATCGCCCTCATAATGGCCGATCGACTCTCCGTAATAGGACAGCTCCAACTTCGCGGAATGTTGTTGGCCGAGATACACGAGACGCACCTGATGGTCGCGCTGATAAAGGAACAACACGCGGTCCGGTGCTTGCACAATCTGCACAGGCGCGAGCACGGTAAACACGCCCGGCACGCCGGAGGGCCGGCAGGTCAATTGACCCGTCATGGCATTGCCGCCGGCCAATTCAAGTTCGCCCTCCTTCTTCACCGCATCCGCCGCCCAGGGCTTCAGGATCGGATTGCGGTAATCGCCCATCCAAACATTGCCGCGCCCGGCACCGGCATCCACCGCGGCTCCATTCATCCGGCGCACCGGCCCAGGACCCGAAGGCGGATCTTCCCATTCTTCCTGTGGCACCGTGTGCTGCCAAAAACCGGAGATGTCAGGAACAGAGGAGGGAAGATTTTGCTCCGCAGCGTAGCTGCACCACACGAATGACACGCCGCACAGCGCAATAGCGGCCGCACCCATACGCCAAATTTTCATGATCGGACTCACCTTTCGGCGCTGAATATCAGATGTTGCGGGACTCTCAATCCGGCAAACGTTGGCCCTTGGTCTCGATCGCGAGCGGGATGATCAAAAGGCCAAGACCGAATGCAATCGCGGTCAGGGCAATCGGGATTCCCAGCGTGCCCATTTGCAGAACCATCGCGCCGATCAGGAAATTCACGCCCGCCCCGATGAATCGCCCGAACGAGGTGGCAAAGGCGAATGCCGTCGCACGCAAGCGCGTGTCGTATTGCTCCGGCAGCCAGAGAGAGAAAACGGCAAAATTGGCGCCGCCAAAACCGAGGAAGAACAGAACCGCCATAAACGGCAAAAGCCCATCCTCAAGATAAAACGCCCAGCCGAAAGCCAGCGGAATGCAAAGCGCCATGATCGCAAAATAAAACGCGAGAGTCTTTTTTCGCCCCACGCGTTCGGCCAAAAACGGCATGGCAAGACAGCCCAATATCGTCCCGATCGAGAGCAATCCCGTGCCGATGGAGGCCATTTGCGCGGCGGCCGATGCATCCATTCCTGCCTTGCGGGCGAGTGCGACGATAGCAGTCGGCTCGTAAACCGCAGCGGCCCATAACCCGATGATCGCAACCGTCAAAAGCGCGACATTGGCCAGGGTCCGGCGCCGGTAGCGCGGCGAGAACAGCTCGGCAAGAGGATGGCTCTGTTTTGCTTCGCTGGCATGCGCTTTCCAGCGCTGCGGCTCTTTCACCGAAACCAAGGTGGCGATTCCGACCACGACTGGCGCGAGCCCGCAGAGGAACATCGCGCGCCAGCCATAATGCGCGCCGATGGTGTAATTCAGTGCCGCGGCGAGAAAGAAGCCGAAATAATATCCGGTCTGCAAATATCCGGCGCCCATCTTCCGCCGGTCTTCGGGCCAGGCTTCCGCGACATAGGTTCCCGCAAGCGCCCATTCGCCTCCAATGCCGACGCCGGCGAGAAAGCGGAACAGCCCCAATTGCCATACGTCCTGCGACAAGGCGGCCGCGCCAGTGAAAACCGCATACATGAGAATCGTAGCAGCCAGAGTCTTCGCGCGGCCGAATTTGTCGCCAATCGGACCCCAAATGAATGCAGTGCCCCAACCGGCGAGAAAGGCGGCAAACAGAATCGAGCCGACGCGGCCAATTTCGCCTGGCGTCGCGGCGATTCCCGAACGCGGCAGAAGCTCCGTCAAAGCGGGCGCCAAGACCAGCGCATAGATGACGGAATCCATGCCGTCGAGCAGCCAGCCGAGCCACGCCGACCAAAATCCGAGAATTTGCTGGCGGTTCAGCCTGGTCTTGCCGATCCCCCCGCCAAGACCGGCTTTCGTACTCTCCGCGACAGCCATCCGCCTCCTCTTCGTTCTTGTTGTTGTCACAGGTTAGCGGATTTCAGCGCATTTATCCCGGCATTGAACAAGGTGCTGGAATAGCTGTCGGTGTGATGGAATTGACAGCGAGAATGAGAACCGTTATCGTCCTGTGTTGAGAGTAATTCGCAATCGCAGACACCCATGTTCGGCCATTCTGGATCAAAAGCGGTTCTGACGTGTCTGGTGGCAGGCATTCTGGCCTGCTTGTCACCTATGCCGTCGCCCGCAAATGCCGATGACATGCCTGTCTTCGCGCTCTCGATCCATGACCACAAATTCACGCCCGAATTGGTGAAAATCCCCGCGAAGACCAAGGTCAAGCTTCTCGTCGCCAATCGCGATACCGCAGCTGAAGAATTCGAGTCCTACGAACTCAACCGGGAAAAGCTGATCCCGCCGGGTACCGAAGGCATCGTCTTTGTCGGTCCCCTCAGCCCGGGCACCTATCGCTTTTTCGGCGATTTCCACCAGGACACGGCGCAGGGAAAACTTGTGGTCGAATGACCATTTTCTGCTTCTCGGGTTTGCTTCCGGTCTTCTGAAAGAATGAGTTCATGCTCGCGGCCTTGTTGATCGTTTTCCGCGAAGTACTTGAGGCCGCCCTGATCGTCGGCATCGTCGCGGCTGCCACCAAGAGCGTCCCCGGGAGAGGATATTGGATCGTAGCCGGAATCGCGGCCGGCAGCCTCGGCGCAGTCGCGGTGGCCGGTTTCGCGAGCACGATCGCAGCCGCCTTTGCGGGCGGCGGTCAAGAGGTTTTCACCGCGACGGTGCTGTTCGCTGCGGTCACCATGCTTGGCTGGCACAACATTTGGATGAGCCGTCACGGCCGTGAAATGGCCAGAGAGATGTCCGCGCTCGGGACGGCGGTGTCCGAAGGCACACGCGAACTTTACGTCGTCGGGATCGCAGTCGGCCTCGCGGTGCTGCGCGAAGGATCGGAAGTCGTGCTTTTTCTCTACGGCATCGCTGGGAGCGGCGCGAGTAACGTTTCGCTCTTGATCGGCGGACTCTTAGGGCTTGGGCTCGGTACTGCATGCGGGTTTGCTCTCTATAGCGGTTTGCTGCGGCTTTCCACGCGTCCCTTATTCGCAGTCACCAGCTGGCTGATCTTATTGCTGGCAGCCGGAATGGCGGGGCAAGGCGCGAATTTCCTAGTGCAGGCGGGTTATTTGCCGTCTCTCACACCCGCCCTGTGGGACAGTTCTTGGATCCTATCCGAGCAAAGCTGGATCGGTTTTCTGCTGCATACGTTGATCGGCTACACGGCGCGCCCGTCCGGCATTCAACTTCTGTTTTACGCAGCGACGCTTTTGATCATCGGTACTTTGATGAAAATGCAGCGCAGCCGGGGAGCCCGCCGGATCACTGCCGCCATCGCTACGCTCGTTCTTGCCGCGCCGATGATTGCTGCGCCGCAGGGACAAGCAAAAGCGCAGGAAGTCGAGGTCTATTCTCCCCATGTCGAAGAAGGCGAGGCCGAACTTGAATATGGCAGCTATTACGGCTTCGACCATCGGCCGGGATTCGACAATGGCCAAGTGCACAAGCTGAGCTACGGTTACGGCGTGAATGCCTGGTGGTTCACCGAGCTTTACGCCAATTGGAAGCGGGACCCCGGAGCGGGTGAGCCGGTGACGTTCGATTCCTGGGAATGGGAAAACCGTTTCCAATTGACCGAGCCAGGCGCCGATTGGGCCGATCTTGGCGTGCTGATGGAATATGAGCGCGTCGCCAATCACAGGACGGACGCCGATGAATTCGCAATCGGCCCGCTTGTGGAAAAGGATATCGGGTCCACCACCGAGACGCTCGACGTAGAATTCTTAAAACAAATCGGTCCCTATGCAGGCAAAGAACAAGGCGTGGACCTCGCTTACCGGGCACAGGCACGCTGGCGCCTGATGCCGCAATTCGAACCGGGCTTGCAGGCCTTTGGCAATTTCGGCCGGATTGGCGCGATGCCACTCTTCAACCGGCAGGAGCACGCGATCGGACCGGCAGTGCTCGGTTATTTTCAGATTGGCGATTTGCCGGGCAGGATCGGCTACGACGTGGCCTATCTGTTTGGCGCCACCAGCGCGGTGTCGCATGGTGCGTTCAAGATGATCCTCGAATATGAATTCCACTATTAGGAACAGCGGGCCGCCGGCGTTGCTGTGAAAACTGCGAATAGGTCTTGGTGAAGGCAGCGCCAAACAAGAAGATCTGCGCCGAGTAATAGACCCAAAACAGCAACCCAAGCAGAGCCCCCGCGGCGCCCAAACTCGTTGCTGCGCTGCTGCTCCCCAAATAGAGGCCGATCAGGAATTTTCCGATCTCGAACAGAAGCGCCGTGACCATGCCGCCCAACACCACATCGCGCCAGGCAACCGGTTTTGCCGGCAGGAATTTATAGATGGCAGCGAATAGGATCGCTATCAGCGCGAATGCGATGATAAAGCTCGCCGCCATCAGCAACATCGCGCCAAACGGCAGATAGAAATCGATGATGCCGCTCAAACCTTTCAAGGCGGCATCGACGACCAGCGAAACCATTAACAAAAAGCCCAAGGCGACGATCAAGCCGAGGCTGGTGACCCGCGCCCGCGCCATATTCAGAAAGCCTCCATGGGGCTGCACATCCCAAATTGCGTTGAGCGCGTCTTCCAGCTCAAGGAACACTCCAGATGCAGTGGCCAGCAAGGTCACGATGCTGATCGCGCTTGCGGCAATGCCCGCCGATTTTTGCGAGGCGCTCGCAACGGCGCGTTGCATGACATCGGCGCTAGCCGAGCCGAGCAGAGCACTAAATTGCGCAAATAGGGCGCCGGATGCGGCCTCTCGGCCCAAGGCAAGCCCGGCGATGGCGATGACGATCAGGAGAACCGGCGCGATCGAAGTTACGGCATAAAAGGCAATGGCTGCCCCACGGCTGGCGGCACGTTGTCCGGAAAAGACGCGAAAACTTTCCTTGATAAGGAACATAGCCCGTCGGAGCATGGTCAAGCCTCTGGTGAACAATCGGCGGTAACGAGATAACCTCCCGCCTAGGCGGGCGTTCCGGCCGCTTAGAGGGGACCAAAGGCGGCAACTTGCGCTGGCGCCGCTCGTTACCAATTCATCTCAGGGAGCCGCGCCATGGCGGATAAGAACGAAAAGTCCCGTAAGGAAAACCGGCCTAGGACCGAAGATGCGAAGCTGGATGACGCGTTAGATGACAGCTTTCCTGCCAGTGACCCGCCGGCCATGACCGAACCGCTTTCGCACATTGGAACCGGCGGGAAACCCGTGAAAACAGAAAAGCCCCCCTCGCGCTGAGGGATCGGGTTGCAACAGAGCGGGAATATTGAGAAACCCCACGCCCTGGTAATAGGGTGTAGTTCGCACGATATCTTTTCCACTCATTTGCGAAGGAGAAACCCATGACATTGCGACTGGGCGACACGGCCCCCGATTTCCAGGCCAACACCACACAGGGGCCGATCCGGTTTCACGAATGGCTGGGCAATTCCTGGGGCATTTTGTTTTCCCATCCCAAGGATTTTACGCCGGTCTGCACGACTGAGCTCGGCTACATGGCGCGGCTAAATCCGGAATTCAAAAAGCGCAACGTCAAGATCATTGGCCTTTCCGTGGATCCGGTGTCCAGTCACTCCGGCTGGGCGAAGGACATCGAAGAGACGCAAGGCGTCGCGCCCAATTATCCGATCATTGGAGATCCCGATCTCGCCGTTTCCAAGCTCTACGACATGCTGCCTGCAGAAGCCTCGGGCGATGCAACGAAGCGCACGGCGTCGGACAATCAGACGGTGAGAAACGTTTACGTCATCGGCCCGGATAAGAAGCTGAAGCTCATCTTGGTTTATCCCATGACCACCGGGCGCAATTTCGACGAAGTGCTGCGTGTCATCGATTCCATGCAGCTCACCGCCAAACATAAGGTCGCTACTCCGGTCAATTGGAAGCCGGGCGAGGACGTGATCATCGCGGGCTCGGTCTCGGACGAGGAAGCGAAGAAGACTTATCCGCAAGGGTGGAAAGCGCCGCGGCCTTATCTGCGTATCGTGCCGCAGCCGAAAGCGTAGATCCTTTAGCGTACGGTGACGTCGGAGAAACGGTCCACTCGGCGGAGGGGCGGGAACAGGCCCATCCATAGCATGACGACGGTCAGCGTGCCGATTCCGCCAAGCACAACGGCCGGCACGGTGCCGAAAAAACCCGCCGTCATGCCGGCACGAAATTCGCCAAATTCGTTGGAAGCGCCGATGAACAGCGAATTCAGCGAGCCGATGCGTCCGCGCATGCTGTCAGGCGTGGCCAACTGAACCAGCGCGGAGCGGACATAGACGCTCACCATGTCGGCCGCGCCAGTGACGGCTAGCGCCGCCATCGAAAGATAAAAGTCGCGCGACAGGCCGAAAACTATGGTCGCCAGACCGAATAGCGCCACGCAACCGAACATCGATATTCCGGTATGGCGGTGCAATTGCCACCGCGCCAGGATAAAGGCGACGAGCGCGGCGCCCATGGCCGGCGCAGTGCGGAGAAAACCGAGACCTGATGGTCCGGCGTGCAGGATATCGCGGGCGAAAATCGGCAGAAGCGCGGTCGTGCCGCCCAGGAACATGGCAAAGAGATCGAGCGAGATTGCGCCGAATAGAATCGGCTGACGGCGCATATATGCAATCCCATCGACGATACGCTCGTAGGTCGAGCCGCGATGGCTCGCGCGTTTCTGAGCGCGAATCCGCAAAGTCGACATCGCGAACAGGGTAAAAATATAGAGACAAAGACAAAGGCTGTAATTCACCACCGGACCGAGGTCGTAGAGAAAACCACCGACAGCCGGGCCTCCGATCACGGCAACCCGATAGACCGAAGCATTCCAGGCGATCGCTTGGGGCAGTTTGTCGAGACTGACAAGAAACGGCAAAAAGGATTGCATCGCGGGTTGCGAGAGTCCGAGGGCCACGCCCAAAAGCGCGATGACGCTGTAGAACGCCCACATCGCCTTCACGCCGGCGATCGTCAGGGCCAGAAGAAGCGCGGAAGCGAGCACCTGAACCAGATAGCTCGCCATCAGCATGAAACGCCGGTCCACGCGGTCGGCAAGATCGCCCGCCGGCAGGACGAGCAGCAACATCGGGAGGAAGATGCTGAGACCGACAAAGCCGAGCGCCACGGCGTCTCGCGTCATGTCGTAAACCTGCCAACCGACGGCGACGGATTGGATTTGCGTGCCGAGCGTGGTGCAGAAGCGAACGGCGAGATAGAGCCGCAAATCCTGGGTCCGGGGCTGAAATTCCTCGGCATGGGGCGCTTGCGGCAGCGTGGCGGGAGAGATTACCGGCTCAATACGAGAGGTTAAGGGGCACATTGGCCGATCCTTGTGCCACACGTTGCTGTGAAGGCAAATGAAAGCTAGTCTTTGCGGGCCGGTTATCCGGATAAAAGCGCGCCGGAAACGAGATTTTTAGCCTAGCCGACAAAGTTTTGGGACAGATGCCGATTATGTCCGAACGCTCAATAGTAAATGTGGAAAGCCCTGCCCGGGAGCGCCCGAGCTTGCCTGGCGCGCACTCCGGCGGAAAGACAATGATGGGATACGACGAACCTTCTTCCAAGCGCCAATCGGCAGGTTACGGAGCGGCTGTTGCGGTAAGACGGCCTTGGCCGCGGCGGATTTTGCTGGCCATTCTGGCGCTCGGCATCGGGGGCTATTTCGCCGCAAACCAGGATTTGCTGCAAAATTTAAACGTATTCGGTGCGGCACAACAAACCGCCCGCGGCAAAGCGCCTGGTGCGCTCCCTCCCGTGCGCGTAGCCATCGCCAATACACGTGATGTGGCGGTCACCGTTCGCACCATCGGAACGGTGCTTGCCAATTCCGTCGTGACCGTCAAGTCCCAGGTAGACGGTCCGTTGCTATCGGCCAGGTTCAAGGAAGGCCAAATGGTAAAGAAGGGCGATTTGCTCTTCCGTATCGATCCGGCGCCGTTCGAAGCCGCACTTCGCCAAGCTCAGGCCGCTGTTGCTCAACACCAGGCGCAGCTCGCCAGCGCGCAAGCCGATGCCGATCGCGCCGTGATGCTTTCCGACAAAGGGATCGTCTCAACCCAGCAGCGCGATCAATTGGTGGCTACAGCCAAGGCGCTCGCCGCCAGCGTGGCATCGGACCAGGCCGCACTCGACCGCGCCAAGCTCAATCTCGATTACACTTCGATCTATTCGCCGATCAACGGCAAGACCGGCCCGATCATTGTGTATCCCGGCAATCAGGTGCACGCCGCCGACGCCGGCGGGTTAGTCACAATAAATGAAATTCAGCCAGTGAAGATTTCGTTCAACCTGCCTCAAGGTGATTTGCCGCAATTGCAGGACCGCATGCATGAAGGCACTCTCGTCGCCGGTGTCATGCTCCGCAGCGACGCGACGGCAGCGGCGGCGAACATTACCGACCAGTCGGGAGGCGATCGGGACATTCCCATTAAGGTCGATTTCGTCGGCAATTCTGTCGACGATAAGACCGGAACGATCGAATTGCGGGCCACGTTCGACAACCCCGATCTGCGCTTGGTTCCAGGCGAACTGGTCGATGTCAGCGTGCGCCTTGAAACCTTGAGCCAGGCGGTGACTGTGCCCCGCGAAGCGATCAACATTGGCCAGAACGGCAATTACGTCTTCGTCGTCGACAGCGCCACGAAGGCGCAGATGCGGCCGGTGACAGTGCTTTATCAGGATCAAAGCATTGCAGCGTTGGGAGCGGGGGTTCAGTCCGGCGATCGCGTGGTGACGGATGGTCAGTTGCGCCTGACACCGGGCGCGCAGGTCCAGATCAGCGAACCGGCGGCTGCCACCCCGGCCGCACAAGACACAACGCAACCCAAAACAGACGTGACGCAGGCGAACTCCAAGACTTAATCGCAAACCCGAGGGCCCTCAGAGACTGCGGTCTTGAGCGCCGGCTCAGCGTGCCATTGAGCCGGTGCAGCTTGGACGAGGAACGTCATGCATATCTCTGCGATTTTCATTAAACGTCCGGTCATGGCGACTCTGCTCATGGCGGCATTCGTTCTCGCCGGCGTGTTCGGCTATTCCTCACTGCCGGTGAGCGAGCTTCCGAACGTCGATTTCCCGACCATCGACGTGAATGCCAGCCTGACAGGGGCAGACGCCACCACCATGGCTGCGGCCGTAGCCACGCCGTTGGAGAAGCAATTCTCGCTGATCGCGGGCCTGGATTCGATGACATCCCAGAATGCTCAGGGGACATCGCGTATCACTTTGGTCTTCCGTCTTGACCGCAACATCGATGCCGCGGCGCAGGATGTTCAGTCGGCGCTTGCCGCAGCCTCCCGGCAACTTCCGCCAGCGATGCTGACGCCGCCTTCGATTCGCAAGCAGAATCCGGCAGAAGCTTCGATCTTATTTTTGACCGTCAGCTCCGAGACGCTGCCTCTGCGGGAAGTCGATCGTTATGTCGAAAACCTGCTAATCGGGAAATTGTCCTCCATCAGCGGCGTGGCCCAAGCAGACATCTTCGGCCAGGCGCGGCCCGCGGTTCACGTGCAAGTCGATCCCAACGCCTTAGCTGTGCGCGGTATCGGCATCGATGAAGTCGCATCCGCGATCCAGCGCGCCAGTGTCAATCTGGCGACGGGGCAATTCGATGGAAACACCCGCGGTGCGATCATTCATGCGGCCGGCCAGTTGAACAATGCAGCCGAAGTTGCTCCCCAAATCATCGCCTACCGCAACGGCGCGCCGGTGCGTATCTCAGACGTCGCGAAGGTGACCGACGGTGTCCAGAACCCGAAATTATATGGCGCCTGGATCACTCACAAGGGCGCGGTACCAGCAGTGACAGTTGCTATCGACCGGCAGCCAGGCTCCAACACCGTGGCCGTAGTAGACGCGATCAAGGCGGAGCTGCCTGCGCTGATCGCCCAGCTCCCGCCGTCCATCAAAGTGGAATTGACGCTTGATCGCAGCATCTCGATCCGCAACGCCGTTTCGGACGTCCAGATTACCTTGCTGCTTGCTGCGTTCCTGGTCGTTGCTGTGATTTTCGTGTTCCTGCGCACGGTTTCCGCGACGTTCATTCCTGCCATCGCGCTGCCCATCACCATCATCGGCACTTTTGCCGGGATGGCCGCAATGGGGTACAGCCTCGACAATCTGTCCTTGATGGCGCTCACGCTGTGCGTCGGCTTCGTCGTCGACGATGCCATCGTCATGCTCGAAAATATCATGCGCCATGTCGAAGAGGGAACGCCTCCCTACGAAGCAGCCATGATCGGATCGAAGGAAGTCGCTTTCACCATCGTTTCCATGACGGCCTCGCTGATCGCAGTCTTCATTCCCGTGATCTTCATGGGCGGTATTGTCGGGCGGCTGCTCCATGAATTTTCCCTCACCATCGTTATCGCAGTGCTCGTCTCGGGCATCGTTTCCGTGACGCTTACTCCGATGTTGTGCAGCCGCATGATCAAACCCGCAAAGGACGAACACGCAAAACGGCACAGTGTCTTCTACCGTTGGAGCGAAAGCGGTTTCGTCGCCACGCAAAAAGCCTATGAGCGGTCCTTGCGCTGGGCTATGGCGCACCGAGGGCTGGTATTCGTATTTTTCCTGTTGACGATTGCGGCGACTGCCCAACTGTTCCGGATCATGCCGCAGGATTTCATGACGGCCGAAGACACCAGTCAGATCAACGCGTTTACGGATGGCGCCAACGGTGTCTCTTTCGCCGACATGCGGCGTCATCAGCAAGAAGCCGAAAGAGTTCTAGCAGCAGATCAGAATGTCGACGGCTTCATGTCGTCGGTGGGCGCCGGCGGAACGCGCGGAGGACTGAACTCCGGCACCTTCCGCATTCAATTGAAGGACCGCGATAAACGCCCGCTAGGTGTCAATGACGTGATTGCGGAATTGCGACAGAAATTCCAACGTATTCCGGGCATCACCGTGGTAATGCAGAATCGTCCTCCCATCACGATCGGCGGTTATGTCAGCCGCGCCCAGTACCAATACACGCTTCAAGATCTGGATCTGAATGAACTGTACACATCCTCGACGCGGTTGACCCAGGCGCTGCAGAGCGATCCGCTGTTCCAGGATGTCAATACCGATCTCGACGTCTCTACTCCCTCGGTCGAGGTTGCAATCAATCGCGACCGGGCGGCGGCGCTTGGCATATCACCGGAGCAAATCGAGACGGCGTTGGGGGTTTCCTTCGGCGGGGAGCAGGTTGCACCGATCTACACCCAGGCGGATCAATATTGGGTCAATCTCAGCTTGCTTGAAGAATATAAGGAGGACGCCGACTCACTGAACCGGCTATTTTTGGCGACGCCGCGTGCTGCAACCGCCAATACAACCAATATCGGATCCTTGGTCCCGCTCACTGCGGTGGTGAAGATCTCGCGTGGAACGCAGCCGAACAGCGTGAATCACTTTGGCCAATTGCCGGCGGTGACGGTGTCGTTCAATCTGCCGAATGGCGTGCCGCTCAGCGCTGCTGTGGACGAGCTGGAAAAGGTGAAGCGGGAGATCAATTTCCCAGCGGCGGTGCAGGGAAGCTTCCAGGGCACGGCAAAGGCCTTCCAGGATTCGCAAAAGGGCATGGGATACCTGCTGATCGGCGGCATCCTGGTCGTCTACATCGTGCTTGGCATTCTGTACGAGAGCTATATCCATCCGCTCACCATACTTTCCGGCCTGCCCTCAGCCGCAGTGGGCGCGTTGATAACGCTGTACCTTCTGCACTATTCGCTCACCCTCTACGCCTTTGTCGGCATGATCATGCTGGTCGGCTTGGTGAAGAAAAACGCCATCATGATGGTAGATTTCGCGCTGGTGCGCCAACGCGAAGCCGGAATTGATCCCGAGAGCGCGATCGTCAAGGCCGCCGTGGTGCGCTTCCGCCCGATCATGATGACGACGATGTCGGCTCTTATGGGAACGTTCCCGATCGCGATGGGGCTCGGTTCCAGCAGCGAGGGCCGTAAGCCGCTCGGTTGGGCTGTGGTAGGCGGTCTGGTATTGAGTCAAACGGTGACTCTCTACATCACGCCTGTGCTCTATGTTTATCTCGAGCGGATGGGGGCCCTGTTTTCGGGAAAGCGCGCCGAGGTGGTCGCTCCAGCCGAATGATCCGGCACCATGTTAAAGCTGTATAATTTTCATGCCAGCAGCACGTCGTACCGAACAAGGATCGTGCTCAATCTCAAAAATGTTCCCTATGAATACATTCCCGTCCGGTTGGATAAAGCCGAGCACTTAGGAACAGCGTACAGCAAGATCAATCCCATGCGCGGCGTACCAACGCTCGAGATTGACGGTATCCACCTTTATCAATCCTCGGCCATCATCGAATATCTGGAAGAAGCCTATCCGGATCCACCGCTGTTGCCGAAAGATTCGCTCGACCGCGCAAAGGTAAGAGCAATCGCGGCAATTGTCGGCTCCGATATGCATCCCGTGAACAATCTTCGCATCCGCAATTTTCTCCGCGACCGCTACAACCAGGATGCCGAGGGCGTAAATGCCTGGATTCAACTCTGGAACAAGCAAGGGTTTGAAGCGATCGAGACTATGCTGACGATGGACAAGCAACGCCGAGGGTTCTGCTATGGCGCCGCGCCTACGATCGCGGACGCCTATCTCGTGTCGCAGGTGTTTGCCGCCCTGCGTTTCAAAACGGACATGTCTCCTTACCCGGAAATTCGCGCCGTTGTCGAGAATTGCAACGCCCTGAAGCCGTTTGCCGACGCCCACCCCGGCAAGCAAACGGATGCCTAGGACTCTTCCGGTTCAAGCGGTATTCCCGGCTGGAATTTCGACGCCCGAATCGCCAGCGCAGTTTTGACGCTGGCGACGTTTTTTGCGGCCGTCAAAGTCTTGGTGACGAAATTCTGAAACTCAGGCAGGTCTCGCGCCACGCAGAGGAGGATAAAGTCCACTTCGCCCGAGAGCATGTGGCAGGTGCGGACTTGCGGCCAAGCATAGACCTGTTCCTCGAAGGCCCTGAGATCGGCTTCGGCTTGGCTGGCGAGGCCAACGAAGGCGAAAGCCGTCACCTCATAGCCCAAGGACGAAGCATCGAGGTCGGCATGATAGCCTTTGATATAGCCCGCCTGCTCCAACGCCCTGACCCGCCGCAGACATGGCGGCGCGGTTATTTTGACCCGCCGCGCCAACTCGACATTAGTCATGCGCCCATCGATCTGGAGCTCGGCCAGGATTTGTCGGTCAATCGAATCGAGTCGGTGCCGTGGCATCGTTGTCCAGCTTGACCTGCGAAGGGTGACAAATTTAACGCGTTTTTTGCAACAATGTTTCGCAAACTCGCCTTGCAGCGAAAATAAATGCGGTGCTTGACCTTTTGCCAGCCTTTCCCGATATGGGCGGGAAGCTAATTCCGGGCGTTTCATGCCAGATGTCGAGCATGCCAAAGTTCTCATCCTAGGGAGCGGTCCCGCAGGATGCACGGCAGCCATCTACGCGGCCCGAGCCATGTTGGAGCCTTTAATGGTCGCAGGGCTCCAGCCAGGCGGTCAGCTGACCATAACCACGGACGTCGAGAATTATCCCGGCTTTCGCGAAGCCATTCAGGGCCCATGGTTGATGGAACAGATGCAGGCCCAAGCCGAGCATGTTGGCACCAAAGTGGTTTACGACCTGATTTCAGGCGCCGATCTCGCGCTGCGGCCCTTCGTGCTCACCGGCGAATCCGGCAAGCGCTATACGGCAGATGCCCTCATCGTCGCGACGGGAGCCCAAGCCAAGTGGCTCGGGTTGGCAAACGAAGAAAGATATAAGGGCTTCGGCGTATCCGCGTGCGCGACTTGCGACGGTTTTTTCTTCAAAGGCAAGAAAGTCGTGGTCGTAGGCGGCGGCAATACGGCGGTCGAGGAAGCGCTGTTTCTGACCAATTTTGCCACCGATGTGACTCTGATCCACCGCCGCGATATTTTGCGCGCGGACAAGACCAATCAGTTGCGCATCGAGCAGAACAAGAAAACGCGAATCATTTGGGATTCCGTCATTGAGGATGTCTTGGGGGCGGGCGAACCCAAAATCGTGACGGGAGTACGGATAAGAAATCTCAAATCCGGCCTAAGCGACGTGATTCCGGCGGACGGTCTGTTCGTCGCCATCGGCCACACGCCTGCGACCGATATCTTTCGCGGACAGATCCAGATGGATGCCGAGGGCTATATTCGCACCGCGCCGGATTCGACGAAGACCAGCATTCCCGGCGTATTCGCGGCGGGCGACGTAAAGGACAAGGTTTTCCGCCAGGCCGTGACCGCGGCCGGCATGGGCTGCATGGCCGCGCTGGAGGCGGAGCGATTCCTCGCAGCCGGCCATTGATTATTGCCGCCGCGCTTGCTCGCGAAATTCGTGTCGCGGGACGGCTGGACCGTTCGCAACCCTCCCAAACAACTTGGCCGGGATGATCATACATCCCGGCCTTTTTGTCGGGGTACAAACTACATAAACAGCCGTTCGTTTTGCGCGCCCGAATAAAGCGAGGCCACCTGCGCGCCATAACCATTGTAAAGCCGCGTCGGAACGCGCTCGCCCGTACCGAGAATCTCTTCGGTCGCCTGACTCCAGCGCGGATGCGGCACTGCGGGATTTACGTTTGCCCAGAAGCCGTATTCGTCGGGACCCAGCGCCATCCAATAGGTCTTTGGCCGTTCATCGGTGAAGATGAAGCGCTGAATTCCTTTGGTCGATTTGAAGCCGTATTTCCAGGGCGTGGCGAGCCGCAGCGGTGCGCCGTTCTGCTTGGGAAGGGGCTTGCCGTAAGCGCCCGTGACCAGGAACGCGAGATCGTTGGTGGCCTCTTCGATGGTCAGACCTTCCGTATACGGCCAGGGCACCCAGACTTTGTTCTGTTCGGGAGCGACATCCATATTGAGCCAAGACTTCATCACGACATATTTCGCGCTCCCCGTAGGCTTTGCGTAATCGATCAGCGCCTTCATCGCAAAACCCGACCATGGTGCGGCGAAGGACCAGGTTTCGACGCAGCGATGGCGATAGAGCCGCTCTTCCAGCGGCATCATTTTGAGCAGCGTATCGATGTCCGTTTTGAACGGGTTTTCCACCATGCCTTCGAAGCTGATTTCCCAGGGACGAATGGGAAGCCGGTAGGCATTGCGCACGGGGTCGTCTTTCTCGACGCCGAACTCATAGTAATTGTTATACGAGCCGACAAGGTTTTCCGGTGTAATCGCGCGGTCCAAAGTAAAAGCCGGGTTGCGCTGCACGGGGTAAAGCGCGGCGCTTGGATCCGGCGCATTCGCAGCTGCGGCGGTCCCGCCCGGTCCAGGTCCGTTCTCGCTCTGTGTCGCCTTGCTGCAGCTCGCTAGCGCGCCGGCAGCAGCCACCACGCCCGCCGTTCTCAGGAGATTGCGGCGGTTCATGACTAGCGCTTGCGGCGTCGCCATGCGCTCCGGAATCTCCCAGCCGGCGCGAATTTTGATCAGCATGTCAGGTCTCCTTGGCGCGGCTCAATCCCGGGCCAGATCCGGACCTCAAGAGAGCCACAAAACGGGGGCAAATCACATTGCCGTTCGGTCAAGAAATATAGCCCCCGCGGCCTTCAAGACCAAGCCTGCAGAACGAGTTAGCCACCTTCCGGCAGGTACTATTTTCTCCGGCAGCACAAATGTGACCAGCGCGCGACGAAGTGCAAGAACCAGCATGAAGGAACTTTAATGGGATCAGTCAGTGACGCCGCTCTGCGAGAGATTGAGATGGCAGAAATGGCCATAGGAGTCCGCCAAATCGATCTGCATCGGTTTTCTCGTTTTGGACCAGCCCCGCGCTACTTCCGCAAGCTTGAATTCGAATCCGTTCGGATTGTCGATGCGCACGCGGCTTTCCGCTTTGGTCACGGGATTAAGGATCGGCTCGCCGCGCGCTTCGATGTAGCCGGGGACACGCAGCCGCGCCCGGCGGCGTTCGATGTCGATATCGAATTCGATAGCGGCAAAAATCGGCTCGTGCACCTTCTCCAGCGTCGAAGCAAAAACGTTGAAGATCGTGGCCCCCGGCTCGGTATCCTGGCCTGAAAGGATACGCAGCAGCGATTCGCGCTGAGCGGCGTTAGCGCGCTCATCGATGATAATGGCCGCTTCGCCATGGCCTTCGTGAATCGCTTTGGGCCAAGAAAACATGCCTGCGACCCTCAACCCGTCCAATTTTGTCTTGCCGTGCTGTCCGGTTTCGATGTGGAAAGCGACGACCGCGCGGCAATTTCCGTTGGTCGGCAAACCGCTGAATTGGCATGGGCAGCCATAAGAGCAATTGCAGTTTGAGAATTCGAGCGCGCGTATATTCCATGCTGTCTCTGACATGACTTCTTCCCTGATAGTTCGTGCGGCTGAGTACGCTATTCTCCTCGTTACGCGGCTGCCTTGTGCGCCGCCACTACGTTTTCCGCAAGCTTGCCCGTGAGCTCCGCCAGATGATCGAACTTCATCTCGTAAGTTCCGACCCCTTGCGTCAACGAACGCAACTCCACGATGAGATCATGCAGCTCCGCCTGAGGAATCTCCGCTTCGACGGTATCCCAACCACGCCAGCCTTGCCGAGAGTCGAATCCTAGAATCCGGCCCCTCCGCGAAGAGATCACGCCGTTTACGCTCGCCGTCGCATCCGACGGCACGTGCACCTTCACATGCATGATAGGTTCCAAGAGCACCGGCGAGCAATTCGGCATTCCCTCGGTCATGCCGATGCGCGCGGCGGTCTGAAATGCCGCATCCGAAGAATCCACGCTGTGATATGAACCATCGGTCAGGGCGACTGTGATATCGACCACCGGAAACCCGAGCGGGCCGGCCTTCAAATAATCGACGACGCCCTTCTCCACCGATGGAATGAAGTTCCGTGGCACGACGCCGCCGGTGATGCGATCTTCGAAAACGAAGCCAGAGCCGCGCGGCAAAGGTTTTATCTCGATCACCACATCGCCGAATTGGCCATGCCCGCCGGTCTGCCGTTTGTGCCGGCCTCGCTGGCTTGTGGTCCTTTTAATCGTCTCCTTATACGGAACTTGCGGCCGATGCGTCTCAAGCCTCAGCCCGTATTTTGAGGCAAGCTTCTCGACGGCAACCTTCAGATGGATTTCGCCCTGGCCGAGCAGCACCATTTGATGCAGTTCGGGATTCTGGTCGAACAGAAGCGAGGGATCTTCCTCCCGCAGCTTCGCAATGGCCGCGGTCAGCTTCACTTCGTCCTTGCGGTCCGCTGCCGCGATGGCAAGTCCATAAACGGGCGTGAGAATCTCGCTCTTCACTTTGACCTTGGCGCCCCCTCTCGTGCCCGACAGCGTCTCGCCGGTGCCAATATCTTCCAGCCGGCCCAGCGCCACCGTATCGCCGACACCGGCCTCATTGAGTTTGAGCTGGGTTTCGCCGCGCAATGCAAACAGGCCGCCAACGCGCGCATCTCCACCGCCCTGGCGATAGAGCACGGCGCCATCTTTTAATTGACCGCCAAGCACACGAACCAGACTGAGCTTGCCGCCATGCGAGGTGTAATAGGTCTTCAGCACATGGGCGACCGTGTCGTTGCCGGTAAGGCCCAACCTTGTCCGCACGCCCGCGACATCGGGCACTTCGTGGCGCAGCATTTTGAGCAATCTGCGGATGCCGTTGTCGCCCAACGCCGAACCGATGAGGACGGGAACGATCAGACCCTGTTGCAGATCGCGCTGGAGGTCGTCGAATATCTCGTCGCGAGGTGGTGGAATATCCGAAAGCAATTCCTCCATCAGGTGCTCGTCGTAATCGGCAAGTTTCTCCAGCATCTGGAAACGGGCTTCGGTCTCGCGCGCTTTGACCTCATCGTTCATGTCGATAAGTTCCGACGCGGCGTGCTCGCGATAAACATAAGCGCGTTCCAGTGCGAGATCGACAAATCCGGAGGCGATACCGTTGTTCCAAATCGGAATCTGCCGCAGCACAAGCGGCTTCGGAGCGACCTCCTGCAGAATGGCCAAAGTTTCGCGCAGCGCGCCTGTTGCCTTGTCGATTTTATTGACAAAGAGCGCGTGTGGAATCCCGAGATCCGCCAAGCGCTTGAGATAGGGCTGCAGCATCCCAGCCTTGCCCGCGTCCGGTTCGCAGACGACAATCGCAGCATCGATTCCGGGCAGGACGTTCAGCGTTTCCTGCAGAAATTCGATCGAACCGGGGCAATCGAGGATGGTGAAGGATTCATCGAGATAGCGGGTTGTGGCGCAATTGGTCTCGACGCTCATCTGACGGGCGCGGGCTTCCGGCGAGGCGTCGCCGACTGTCGTGCGGGCCGGCACGGAGCCTTTGCGCTGAATAGCTCCCGTGACCCAGAGGATGCTTTCCAGGAGCGTGGTTTTGCCCGCTCCATAAGGTCCCACCAAGGCCACGCAACGTGGCCCACTTCCTCCATTTCTTCTCGGCATCCTTGCCTCCTTAGCACCCGAACGGCGCTATGCTCGCGCCAATCCGGGGGTGAAGGCAAGCACCTATCGGCGGCCCGGCTGAGGGCGGCCGAAAATGTATTGCTGAACGTCGGGATTGCCCCGCCGCCACATCACATTGTCGAGAAAATAATGATGCACGTTGATGAAAATATAGAAGAGGAACAAGAAAAGGCTCGGGCCGAACACGTGTCGGTCATAGGGCATGATGGCATCGATCGACCAGGGTATGCCCGCGAATCCCAGAAAACCCAGGAGAACACCAAGGGCCACGAACATGGCCAGATTCCGCCACGTGTCATCGGGACATAGCGCTTTCAAAAAGGAATGGCCTCCGCGTCCGGGCTCGGAACCGGCGTTGAGCTGGTACCGCCAAACCACGGCGAGATATTGCAACGAGTGGAACGTCGGGATCACTGCGAGCACGAGCGGGTTGATGCGAACGAAAATCACCCAAAGATAGAGCGTGGTGAGATAGGCGATCACTCCGTTCCAGGGCAGAGCGCCTCGGGCCTCGCGCCAACGCTGCGCTAACACGATCGCAACGGCCAGCGTGCTCAGAACAACGACACCAATTGCAGCCTCGTAAACCGGCTGGGGGATCGGCAACGAAAAATAGGTGAGGCCGATATAAAGCGTGCCGTGCGAAATCGCGTGGTTCAGGGCAAGCCATGCCAGAATCCAGCAGGCATAACCGTTAAGGCGGAATACTGTTTTCGCGCGATCGGAAAACATCATCCGCTTCTGAACAGAATCGACGATCAGAATGCCATAGCCCTGCTTCACGTAATGCCAACCGACCAGGAAGAACATCAGATTGGCGCCGTAGGCGAGGACCTTGGCGTCGCCCGCTATGGCCGCGCCGCCAAGAAACGCGATCAATGCGGCGGGAACGACGAGACCGGCAATGATGTATCGCAGGCGCAATTCGCGGGCATAAGATCCGCCAAATGCCTTTTCCCGGAAATTCCGGTAGAACATTTGATAGGAATGGGCGAAATGCGGTTGATTGATTACCGTCATCAAGACCGTCACCAGGATCGCCTGCTGCAGGGTGGGAATGCCTCTAGGCAGAAAAGCGGCAATCAACCCGCAGGCGATGATGGACCCGCCGCCCAAAGTCAGAAAATCGAATACCGGACCGAACAGATAACCGGGACGCCGGCTGAAGGCGGGCTGCGCCTTGGCGGCAATTTGTGAAACTACAACATCGGCTTGGGCGGTATCGGTCATGGCGGGAGCAGTCAAAGGTTCGTAGATGACGCATATTAACGCGCCTAATCGGATTTTGGAGACGTTTTCCCTGTTTTTATGCTGATGAAACTTCAAAACCCGATTTTAGCGCAAATTGCCGCAGAAGCGCTGGATACGCCCGCAGGCGTCCTCCAGAACCTCATTGGAGGCCGCGTAGGAGATGCGGAAAAACGGCGAAAGCCCGAATGCCCCGCCATGTACGATGGCTACGCCCTCCGCTTCCAACAGGGCATTTTCGAAGTCTTGGTCATCGGCAATAGTTTGACCGGCCGGAGTCTTCAAGCCAATCATCTTCCTGATCGAGGGATAGACGTAAAAGGCGCCTTCCGGCACGGGGCATTCGATGCAGGAGGTCTGGTTCATCATGGAAACCACCAAATCCCGGCGCGACTCGAAGATTTTCTGGAATTTGGGGATGAAATCCTGGGGGCCATTCAAGGCCTCTACGCTCGCCCATTGCGAGATTGAGGTGGCGTTGGACGCCGATTGCGATTGCAGCTTTGTCATCGCTGCAATCAAGGGAAGCGGCCCCGCGCAATAACCGATCCGCCACCCGGTCATGGCATAGGCCTTGGAGACGCCATTCATGGTGAGCGTACGATCGTAAAGTCTGGGCTCGACTTCGGCGATGGTACGGAATTTGAAGCCGCCGAATACGAGATGCTCATACATGTCGTCGGCAAGGATCCAGACCTGAGGATGCTTCATCAGCACTTCGGTCAAAGCCTTCAACTGCTCATACGTATAGCAGGCGCCGGTCGGATTGGACGGCTGATTGAAGATGATCCATTTCGTTTTGGGCGTGATAGCGCGCGCCAACGCTTCCGCGGTCAACCGGAAGCCGTCTTCGAGCCGCGTCTCGACGATAACAGGATTTGCGCCGGCCAGGAGCACGATGTCGGGATAACTCACCCAATACGGCGCCGGTATGATGACCTCGTCGCTTTCGTTCAGCGTCGCCATCATCGCGTTATAGATGATCGCCTTGCCGCCGGGCGCCACGAAGCATTGCGCCGGCGTGTAATCGAGATTGTTCTCGCGTTTGAATTTTTTTGCGATGGCGGTTCGCAGCTCGGAGATGCCAGCGGTGTCGGTGTATTTGGTCTCGCCCCGGCGAATCGCAGCGATGGCGGCTTCCTTGATGTTATCCGGCGTGTCGAAATCGGGCTCCCCCGCCGCCAATCCGATGACGTCGCGCCCCGCGGCTTTCAGCTCGCGCGATTTCTGGGTCATGGCCAAAGTCGGCGAGGGCTTTATCCGTCCCAGCGCTTGGGCAAGGAAACCCGGCGGAAGCGAGGTCATGGTCAACTCCGATGGACGCGGCAAGCCTGACGGCGCGGTTTTTGCGCCACTGCGAGGAGCGTCCGCGACGAAGCAATCCAGAATAACGTCCGACAAGGCAGCCACCTCTGGATTGCTTCGCTTTGCTCGCAATGACGCAATTATTGCGGGGACTAGTCACGCTCTAGCAATGGGCGAAAGGTAGCGCAAGCGGTGCGTCTAACTGCTCCCCGGGAAAATTTACAGCGAAAATTTCGGCCAAAATCAGGATTCCCAAAATGCGAAATAGGCTGCCAGCACGACGCACAAGAAGGCCGCAGCATGATTCCAGCGAATGGCTTGGTTGAGGTAGGTCACGGAGAAGACGGCGAACACCAGCAGCGTGATCACCTCCTGCATGATTTTGAGCTGCGCCGCCGAATAGACCGTATAACCGATGCGGTTGGCCGGAATTGCGAAACAATATTCGATAAATGCAATTCCCCAGCTCACCAGAATCACAATCCACAGCGGCTGGCCGGGGAATTTCAGCTGGCCATACCAGGCGAAAGTCATGAAAATATTGGAGATGGAGAGCAGGAGAATGGGAGCAAAAGCGGGCCAATTCATCAAAGGAGTCCTCGATCGCTAGGAGTCCGATACAGGACCGCGGGATTTGGTGCTAGTATTGGTTGCAGATGCGTTCTTTTTGCCCGTTCAGTCCGGGTAATTTGAAGGACGAGCTAACGGCTTGAATGTGGAGGGTTCAGTCATGCGCGCTCTCAAAACCATATTGGCCCTTGCGGCTTTAGGGCTTACCGGCATCGCCGGCCAGGCGTCGGCGGTCGTGATCGTCGTGGGCAGCGGCGCCGGTTCGGAATGCTATGCCAAAGCGGAATTTGGCGATCCTTTCGAAGCTTTCGATATTTGCACAAAGGCGCTCGCGCAACAGGAAATGTCGGTTCGCGACCGGGCCGCTACCTATATCAATCGCAGCGTCGTCCGCTTGCGCGTCCATGATTACAGCGGCGCGATCGCCGATTGCGATCTCAGCATCGCGCGGATGCCCAATCTTGGCGAGGCCTTTGTCAATCGCGGCGCAGCGCTGATCAATCTCGACATGCCCCAGGAGGCTTTGGCGTCCCTGAACAAAGCGATCGATATCGGCCTCGATAAGGTTCACCTTGCCTATTACAATCGCGGATTGGCGAAAGAGAAGCTGAACGATGCCCGGGGCGCCTATGAGGATTACAAGAAGGCGCTGGAATTGGATCCGACGTTCACCTTGGCGGCGGAAGAGCTGAAGCGGTTCACGGTCACTGGGGCCCCTTCGAATTCTTGAGCGGGTTGCCTCAGGTTACACGTCTCGCGGCCGTATCAGGATGGCGCGAAAATCATTGACGTTTGTTCGCGTCGGCCCAGTCACCACGAGATCGCCGAGCCCGCAAAAAAATTCATAGGAATCGTTTCGCGCCAGTGCGGCTTTGCCGTCCAGGCCAAGCGCGCCGGCACGTCCAAGAGTATCGGGAGTGACGACCGCGCCGGCATTGGTCTCGGTGCCGTCGATGCCATCCGTGTCGCAGGCGATGGCCCAGATGCCGCGGGCACCCTCAAGCGCAAGCGCTAATGCGAGGAGATATTCGCAATTGCGGCCACCCCGCCCTCCTCCTCTGACGGTTACTGTAGTTTCGCCGCCGGAAATCAACACGGAAGGCTTTCCCCGTTGCAGACACTTCAGCGCAAGCCGCGCATGAGCACGCGCTACATCGCGCGCCTCGCCTTCGCTTTCACCAAGATCGCGAACCGTGAGGCCGGAGGCTTCCGCCGAGCGAGCCGCCGCCGTAAGCGCATCGCGAGCGCACGCCACGATGCGGTTTTCGACTTTTGCGAATGCCGGATGGCCGGATTTCGGCGTCTCGGATGCCGTATCTTCGAGCCAATGTCGCACTGCGGCGGGTAATTCAATTTCGTATTCGCCTAGGATCCTGAGCGCATCCTCGCGTGTCGTGGGATCGGGCGCCGTCGGCCCAGATGCTACGGTGGCGGGATCGTCACCGGGTACATCGGAAATGATCAGGCTGACGACAGAGGCGGGCTGCGCCGCAAGCGCAAAGCGGCCGCCCTTCACCGCGGAGAGATGTTTGCGCACGCAATTGATCTTGGCAATCGGCGCGCCGCTTTTCAGGAGCGCGCGAGTTATCGACTGCTTGTGGTCAAGCGTAATGCCGGGCGGCGGCACGGCAAAGAGTGAAGAGCCGCCGCCGGAGATTAGCGCGAGGACAAGATCGTCCGGTTGCAGGCCGCGCACGGATGCGAGCATGCGCTCGGCCGCCTCCATGCCGGCTCTATCCGGGACAGGATGGCCCGCTTCAACGATTTCGATCTGCCGGCACGGCACGCCATGGCCGTAACGCGTGATGGCAAGACCTGAAAGCGGAGCCTGCCAGTGCTCCTCGACCGCCTTGGACATTGCGGCGGCGGCCTTGCCGAAACCCGCTACGATTGTCCGCCCGCGCGGATAGCATGGCAGATTTTTCGGCATGCAACAGGACGGAGAAGCTGCCTCGACTGCCGCATGGAAAACCTTCAGCAAAAGGGCCCGTGGATCGGAATCCACCAAAGGCTAATCCTTGACTCGGATTTCGTGATTGGCGAGGCGCTCCAACACGCGTACCAGCGCCGAATCGTCCAAACCGCCCTCGCCCGCGGCAAAGGAAGCGTTGAACAATTCCTGGCAATGGGCGGTGTTAGGAAGCGAGACCTGCAAAGCGCGCGCGCCGGCAAGCGCGATGGCCAAATCCTTGGCGTGCAGCTCGATGCGGAAACCCGGCGCGAAAGTCCGCTTCAGCATGCGTTCGCCATGCACTTCCAGAATGCGCGACGCAGCGAACCCGCCAAGCAGCGCTTGGCGCACTTTGGCAGGGTCGGCGCCGGCTTTGGAGGCGAACAACAGAGCCTCGGCTACGGCGGCGATGTTGAGCGCCACAATAATCTGATTGGCGACTTTCGCCGTCTGCCCATCGCCATTGCCGCCGATCAGAGTGATGGTCTTGCCCATCAATAGGAAGAGCGGCTTCACGCGCTCGAAAATTTCTTCGCGTCCGCCAACCATCAGAGTGAGCGTGCCAGCTTTGGCGCCGACCTCGCCGCCGGAAACCGGCGAATCGAGATAGAAGCAGCCTTTTTCCTCAATGCGGCTCGCGAAATCCTTGGTCGCAAGCGGCGAGATCGAACTCATGTCGACGACGATCTTGCCGCGCGACAATCCTGCCGCGACGCCGTTCTCGGCAAACAGCACCTTCTCCACATCCGGCGTGTCGGGCACCATGATGAAGATTATTTCGGATTGCTCCGCGACTTCGCGCTGGGTCCGGCAGGCAATGCCGCCTTTCTCGATCATCTCGCGCGGAACGCCGCTGCGGGTATTGAGAAAGAGTTTGTGACCGGCGGCTTGCAGATGCCCCGCCATGGGCCGGCCCATAATGCCCAAACCAACGAAGCCCAAATTCATCGCTATGATCGTCCTTGCAAAAGGCTGCCGATGTCCCGCTTGGTCAGACCCGAAGGCAATTCGAATAGATTCGGCGGGATCGCGGTGTGCTGCACCGATTTAACAGTCTCCTGCAGATCGGGTCTGCCACCGGCAAAAATGACAGTTTCGAGTGGAATGCCCTGAAAGCCTGCTGCCTTGCTCACCTCATTCCAATTCAGGCCGGCTAAACGCGGCATCAGGGGCGATGACATGACCGGCGCGATAAAATTGGAAAATCTGCCCACGACTTCCAAATCGGAGGGGCGAAGATCAATCGCCGAGATCGGAGCAATACAGATTTCCGCTTCCTGCCGCCCATCTACCATCTTGCGGTAACGATCGCAGGTCCATCCGCCGACCATCTTGCTGCCGCCCATCTTCGTAAAACTCACTTGTGGCGGACGCGACGCAGCGCCGCTGCCGCCGGCGGCGCCCATGAGAGCTTCGATCTGCGCCCGTTGCTCGGGTGGAAGCTGTGACAGCTGCGCCTGCAATTGCGACTGGGCAGCGTTCAATTGGGCGCTCAATCCCGCAAGCTGGCCGACCTGCTGCATGGTCTGCGGCGTGACCTCCACATAGGACCGGTGCGGCATGTCGATCAGCCATAGGCGGTCCAGATCGGAGCGATAGATGACCGTGGCTTCCGGGATAACCAGTTTCAGCCGGTCTGCCTCGATATAGGCCGTGACCGTGCTCGTTTGCTGCGTATCAAGCTTGGCTTGCGTTGATGTGACCACGACGCCGGCCATGGCGCTGCAGGACAGGCTGGAAAGGGCCAGCGAAACGGCCAGGAAGATGCTGCGATGCATGCTATTTCTCGAAAAACCGGACCGCAGCCAGAATGCTCTGAATGCTCCACCCCAGCAAGGTCGTTCGCTATCTTGTGTATACGGCCGTGGCTTCTGTGGTAAAACCCTGCCCGGCGCGGGGTCAGCCCGCTGCCCCCGGAACCTCAAGGACATACCAACATGCGCTGCAAAGCCCTTCTGCTCGGAAGTTTCATCGCGCTCCTCGCCGTTCCGGCGATGGCGCAAGGCAATAATGCCGTCAACATCATCGGCACGGTGGACAAACTCGACGCCACGTCGATTACCGTGAAGAGCGAAGATGGCGGCACGCAGACCGTCAAATTGGCTCCCAATCTGCTGGTGGTTCAGAACAAGCCCGCGACGCTGCGCGATATCAAGCCGAATGATTTCGTCGCCTCCGCGGCGGTGCGAGAAGCCGACGGCAAGCTGCATTCGACCGAGCTGCGCATCTTCCCCCCGGAAATGCGCGGTGTCGGCGAAGGACAGCGGCCGATGAATGATGCGCGTAACCAGACCATGACTAACGCAAACGTCACCGGAACTGCGATTGTCAACGGTAGCAACAACATCAAGGTGCAGTTTAAGGGCGGGGAATCCGAGCTCGTGCTCGATCCCGGCGTGCCCGTCACCGCGATTGTGCCGGTCGACAAGGGCATGGTGAAGCCGGGCGTCAAGGTTCGCGTACAAGGCGCGCGGACGGCCGAAGGCGCCGTCGCCAATCGCGTCACGTTGCAATAGGTTTTCAGTCGATTTGTTAAGAAGCGGCGCCGCTTCCGGCGCCGCTTCTGTGTGCGTTCTAGGGGTTCATGACTACACTTGTGCGAAACCGCCATCTGCAAACAGCTCCGTCCCCGTGATGTAGCTGCTCTCGTCGGAAGCGAGAAACACCACGACTTTCGCGATTTCGTCTGGCCTTCCAAGCCGGCCGAGCGGAACGGCCGCGGAAATCATCTTTAAACGCTGTTGGCCCGTTTCCGAAGATGCCAATAAATCGCTTAAGCCAGGTGTGTCGATCGAGCCCGGACTTACGGCGTTCACGCGAATGCGACGTTCCTTTAAATCCGTCGTCCATGTTCGCGCGAACGAACGCACGGCAGCTTTCGTAGCAGAATAAACACTGTTTGCCGGCAATCCTTTGGTACCGACGACCGATGCGTTCAGAATTATCGAAGAGCCGTCCGACAGCAGCGGAAGCGCCTTCTGTACCGTGAAAAGAAGGCCCTTCACATTGACGTCGAATATCTGATCGTAGACGTCCTCGCTTATCTCTCCCAGGCGAGCATATTTCGCGGTGCCGGCGTTCGCGAACACGATATCGAGCCGGCCTTTCTCTCTCTTGATTTGTACGAAGAGGTGGTCAAGGTCCTCGAGATTCGACACGTCGCCTCGGACGCCGGTAACATTTTTTCCGATTTCCTTTACCGCGTCACCAAGTTCCGGCGCGCGACGGCCGGTTATGAAAACATACGCACCTTCGCTGACAAACTGCTTCGCAGTCGCAAGGCCGATACCGCTATTACCACCGGTAACGAGCGCGATTCTTCCCTCGAGCTTACCCATCCATCTCTCCTTTCGCCGCGTCAACTCCCCGCGAATCCCAATGAATTAACGCGCGTTTCCAGACGCTTATCTAAAAGCGCAGATGTAACTTGCATAATACAAGTCAGTGACCTACATAGTCACTTGCATAACGCTAGTCAATGAGGGGTTTCCATGCAACGCACCAATCTCGGCAACATGCAGTGCCCCATCGCACGCAGTCTCGAGCGGGTCGGAGAGTGGTGGAGCATCCTGATCCTTCGCGACGCATTTCATGGGCTGACACGATTCGACGAGTTCCAGAAGAGTCTGGATATTGCGCCGAATATATTGACGCGCCGCCTGAACGGACTGGTTGAATCCGGTCTGCTGGAGCGCCGCCGCTACAGCAAGCATCCGCCGCGCTACGAATACATCCTCACGCCGCGCGGGCGAGACTTCCGCCCTGTGCTGATCGCGCTGCTCGCTTGGGGCAACAAGCATTTTGCGACCGAAGGCCCTAGCGTCCTGCTTGCAGACAAGACGAGCGGTGCAATCGCCGATCCAATCGTCGTCGATCGCTTGAGCGGCCGGCAATTGAGCGAAAACGAATTCCATTATGTGCCCGGGCCGGCGGCGAGCGAGCGCACGGCAAGGCGTCTTGCCTATGCGTCGGGCGACCGCAGCCTCGGCGAACGTCCGCCTCAGCCACCGGCTGCCAGACGCGCTAAAGGGCGCAACAATCATGAGTAGCCCCTCCCTGCGCGCCGTCACCTTCGCACCCGAGCTAGCGAAACCAAGAATCCGGGAGAAACTTGATCTGCGGCGCGTGCTTACGGCCGGAATTGTCGTAATGCTTGCCGTGGGCGCAGGCTTCTATGGTTATGACTGGCTCGCCAGCGGCCGTTTCATCGAAAGCACGAACGATGCCTATGTCGGCGGCGAGGTCACGATTGTCGCGCCGAAAGTGGCTGGATTTGTTGCGCGGGTCGCGGTCACGGACAATCAGGCTGTTCATGCCGGCGATCTGCTGGTCAAGCTGGACGATCGCGACTATCGCGCTGCGCTGACGAGAGCGGAAGCTGCCGTCAATGCCGCGCAGGCTGCCATAGCGAATTACGATGCCACGCGCAGCCTGCAAGAATCCCTGATCAAGCAGGCGGAGGCTGATGTGATTGCGTCCGACGCCGAAGTGGAGCGCTCGCGCCAAGATCAGGACCGCTATCACAAGCTCGCTGTGATTGGTGGGGTATCGACACAGAGCGTTCAAAAAGCCGACGCGGACTATAAGGAAGCAGTCGCTTCCGAGAGCAAAGCCGGAGCGACAGTTACCGCAGCTCAGCGCCAGCTCTCGGTAATCGGGTCGGAAAAACGCGCTGCCGAAGCGGTGTTGGGACAAGCCGTCGCGGACCGGGACATCGCTAAGCTCAATCTGAGCTACACGGAATTGCGCGCGCCGATCGACGGCACGGTGGCCAACCGCAGCGCGCGAGCCGGAGCTTACGCCACCATCGGTTCCGAATTGCTCTCTATCGTTCCGGCCCGCGGCCTTTGGGTGGACGCCAATTTCAAGGAAAGCCAAATCGCGGATCTGCATCCCGGTGAACGGGTATCGGTGACAGCGGACGCGTTGCCGGGTGAAACGGTTCACGGCCGAGTGGTGAGCATCGCGCCGGCAACGGGCGCCCAGTTCAGCGTCTTGCCACCGGAAAACGCCACGGGGAATTTCACCAAGATCGTTCAGCGCGTCCCGGTACGCATTCTTCTGGAAGGCGACGCATCGCAGCTTGGCCGCTTGCGCCCGGGCCTTTCGGTGACCGCGGACGTGGATACGCGCCCGGGCGAATGAAGATGGCAAATGCGAGCACGTCGGCGGTCGCGACTGGGTCGTCGAGCTGGATGCGGGAAATCCTGCCCTTCGTGGTCATGTGCTTCGGCATGTTCATCGCATTGCTCGACATCCAGATCGTAGCATCTTCCTTGCAAGAGATCGGCGGCGGGCTGTCCGCGGCGCAAGACCAGATCAGCTGGGTACAGACTGCCTATCTGATCGCCGAGATCATCATGATCCCGTTGTCGGGCTGGCTCACGCGCACATTCTCCACGCGCTGGCTTTTCACCGCATCCGCCGCAGGCTTCACGCTCACGAGTTTGCTTTGCGGTATCGCCTGGAACATTCAGAGCATGATCGTGTTCCGCGCGCTACAGGGACTGCTCGGCGCCTCCATGGTGCCGACGGTGTTCACATCGTCGTTCCATTATTTTCAGGGATCGCGCCGGGTCTATTCCGCCGCCGTGATCGGCACCATCGCTTCCATCGCGCCGACGCTGGGACCGGTGATCGGCGGATTCATCACCGACACGCTGAGCTGGCAATGGCTGTTCTACATCAATCTAATTCCCGGCATCGCAATCACCCTCCTTGTTCCCGTGCTGGTCGACATCGACAAGCCGGACCTATCGCTGCTGAAAGGCGCGGATTACCCGGGCATCGCCCTGATGGCGATCTTCCTGGGTAATCTGGAATATGTGCTGGAAGAAGGCACGCGGTGGAACTGGTTCGACGATTCCACCATCACGCTCTGCACGGCCATTGCTGGATTCTCCGGCGCTCTCTTTGCGCTCCGCAGCCTGACCTTCGCCAACCCGGTCGTGGATCTCCGCGCCTTTCTCAATCGGAATTTCTCGATTGGCTGCTTGTTGTCGTTTATCACCGGCATCGGAATATTCGCCACAATCTATCTGACGCCGATTTTCCTCGGTTATGTGCGGGGCTTCAGCGCATGGCAGATCGGCGTCGCGATCTTTTCGACCGGGGCAGCCTCTGCGATTGGCGTTCCGATCTATATCATTCTCGCGCGGAAATTCGACACACGCTGGCTGATGATGTTCGGCCTCGCCTGCTTTGCCCTTTCGATGTGGAGTTTCAGTTTCATAACCAGCGACTGGGGCGGCGCCGAGCTGCTCGCTCCGCAAATCCTGCGCGGCTTTCCTCAAGTCTTCACAGTGGCGCCCAGCGTCACCCTAGGGCTGGGAAGCCTGCCGCCGGAGCGTCTGAAATGTGCGAGCGGCCTGTTCAACATGATGCGCAATCTGGGCGGCGCGGTCGGAATCGCGGTTTGCGGCGTGATCCTCAACGATCGAACCAACTTTCACTTCACGGTCTTGGCATCGCATCTTACCACTGCGAACAACGCGATGAACAATCTGATGTTGGGCCTAACCCAGCGCTATGCGGAAACAATGGGGATCGCCAATGCTGCCCATCTGGCGGCACTTAAGCAGCTTTGGAACCTGACCTACCGCGAGGCTTCGACGTTAGCCTATGCCGACGCCTTCCTTGCCATCATGGTCGCCTTTTTGCTGGCAACCGTGCTGGCCCCGTTCCTACGCAATGTTGTCCCGCCGCAAACCCCGGCCGCCGGCGTCCACTGAAACCTATTTCAGGTGCTGCAGATGGTCGGCGAGAACGCGCGCGATAACTTCGGAAACGCGTTTACCGGTGGGAATGTGCAAAAATTCGTTGGGGCCATGCGCGTTGGAATGCGGGCCCAAAACGCCCGTAATGACGAACTGCGTCTCGGGGAATTTCGCGCCCAGCATGCCCATGAAGGGAATGCTGCCCCCCTCGCCCATGTAAGCCACATCCTGGCCGAAGGCAGCTTTGCCGGCCCGGCTGACGGATTCCTCGAGCCAGTGGGAGAGTTCTGGCGCATGCCATCCTTGGGTGCCAAACCGCGCGGCCTCGAAGGTGATTTCGGCGCCATCGGGAGGATTGTCGGTCAGGATCTTTTTCATCAGCGCCAATGCGTCGGCCGAGAGCGTGGGCGGCAAGCGGAGCGAAAGCCGTACAACGGTCGAGGGCAGCAGCACCGCGCCGGCGTCGTCCGGTTTAGGCAAACCGTCGATTCCGATGATCGCCAGCTGGGGACGCCAAGTGCGGTTCAGGATCAACTCCGCCGGATCGGTTGCCATGGGGCGCGTCCTGCCGGCGAAAGGAAATTTATCGTAGACCGCTTTTCCGAGTATAGCGGCCGCGGCTTTTGCTTGCGCGACGCGCGATGGTGGAATGTCGACATAGAAACCGCGCGGCAAAATCGTGCCGGTCTTTTCGTCTTCGAGACGCGACAGCAATTGCCGCGTGATGCGGAAGCTTGACGGCACGATACCAGACGCGTCACCCGAGTGAACTCCTTCGGTCAGTACACGGACGGTCAGTGTGGCGATTGCCGTGCCGCGCAAAGAGGTGGTCAGCCACAGCCGGTCATAGTCGCCGCAGCCGGAATCGAGACAGACCACGAGACCGGGCTTGCCGATGCGTTGGGCGAGGTGATCGACATAAAACGGCAGATCGTAGCTCCCGGACTCTTCGCAAGCTTCGATGAGAATGACTGAGCGCGCGTGCGGGATGTGCTGATCGTGGAGCGCGTGAATGGCGGATAACGCGCCGTACATCGCATAGCCGTCGTCGGCGCCGCCGCGCCCGTATAATTTGTCGCCACGCATCACCGGCGTCCAAGGCCCCAGCCCTTCCGCCCAACCCGTGAATTCCGGCTGCTTGTCGAGATGGCCGTAAAGCAGAACCGGTTCGCCGCCTTCACCGGGAATCTCGATGAAGATCACCGGCGTGCGGCCGGGCAGCCGCACCACCTCGAGGATCGCGCCGGGAATCGCGGCAATCTGGCGCCGCGCCCAGGACTCCATGAGAGCAACGGCCGCATCCATATAGCCGTGAGAGACCCAGTCCTTGTCGAAGGATGGCGACTTGTTGGGGATGCGGATGTAATCGACAAGCGACGGAACGACTGCATCGTCCCAAATCCCGTTCACGAAAGCCTTCAACTTTCGTTCGTCCATATCATGAGCCTTCGGTATCGATTTCCGGCAACGTCGCGGCATTGTAGCGCGGTCCACTTACCGTCCGCGCGTTGATGAGCGCATCCGTCCGTTCCATCGCGCCCGGCAGCAGGCGAACATCGGGGGCGGCGGCATTTTCCGCCAGATGATCGAGCTGCGTAGTTCCCGGAATGGGAACGATGTGAGGCGCCTTAGCCAACAGCCAGGCGAGCGCCAATTGCGCCATGGTGCAATCGTTTTCGCGCGCGATGGCCGAAAAGCCGTCGAGCAGCTTCAGGTTCTTGGTGAAATTGTCGCCCTGAAACCGCGGCATGGCGAGGCGGATGTCCTTTGGCGGAAGCGCGGCAACGTCCCTTAAGGAGCCGGTGAGAAAGCCGCGCGCCAGCGGGCTGAAGGCGACGAATGCCACACCGAACTCCCGGCAGGTATCAAGCACCGCAATCTCGGGATTCCGGGTCCAAAGCGAATATTCCGTCTGAACCGCGGTGATCGGATGGATACGATGGGCTTTGCGCAGAGTCTCGGCGGAGACTTCGGATAGGCCGATGGTCCTGACCTTGCCCTCTTTGACCATATCGGCCATCGCGCCGATGCTGTCTTCGATGGGAACGCACTGGTCCTTGCGGTGTAGATAATAGAGATCGATGATATCGGTCTGGAGGCGTTTGAGGCTGTCGTCGCAAGTCCGCTTCAGAACCTCCGGGTGGGCATCGATTTCGCGTTGCCCTTGCGCATTTCTGAACATACCGCATTTGCTTGCGAGCACGTATTCGCCGCGTCGCTGCCGCAGGACATTGCCTAGCAGCGTCTCATTGGCGCCGAACCCGTAAAGCGCCGCCGTGTCGAAGAAAGTGTAGCCCAGATCGAGCGCCTTCAGCAGCACCTGGCCTGCCGTTTCCGCATCGGGCGGCGTGCCATAGGCATGGCTAAGACTCATGCAGCCAAGGCCGACGGCAGAGACTTCAAATGGCCCGATTTTGCGCGTGTGCATCGATCACACGACGCATTGGCGCTTCGGATCGATAATATTTTCGAGCTTGCCCAGCACCTGCATGCAGGGAAGCACCTGGGCGAGAGCCGAATTGGGCTGGCGCTTTTCGCGAATGGCAGCAAGGAATTCGCGGTCTTCCAGCTCGATGCCGTCCATTGAAACATCGACTTTGCTCAAATCGATAGGATTCTTTTTCCCGTCCGCCAGATCGTCGTAATAGGCCTGATAGGTGCCGTTGTCGCAGATGTAGCGGAAGAACGAGCCGATCGGTCCGTCATTGTTGAACGACAGAGACAGCGTACAGATCGCACCCGATGGCGTCTTCAGCAGGATGCCCATGTCCATGGCGATTCCGAGCGTGGGATGGCGCGGTCCCTGGACGGCATAGCAATCCGAGGTGGTTTCGCCCGTTTGATAATGGAAGAGGTCAACCGTGTGGCAGGCGTGATGCCACAAGAGATGATCGGTCCAGCTTCGCGGCTTTCCTGCGGCATTCATGTTGGTGCGTCGGAAGAAATAGGTCTGCACGTCCATTTGCTGGATTTTCAGCTCGCCCTTGACGATACGGCGCTTCACCCATTGGTGGCTGGGATTGAAGCGGCGCACATGGCCGGCCATGGCGACGACGCCGGTCTCTCTTGCGACTTTCGCCAGCGCTTCGGAATCCTCGACATTGTCGGCGATGGGAATTTCAATCAGTACGTGCTTGCCCGCTCGCATCACTTGCTCGCCTTGGGCGCGATGCATCTGCGTGGGTGTAGCCAGGACCACCGCATCGGCGCGAGCAATGCCTTCGGCGAGATCGTGACCCCAATGCTTGATGCCGTATTTCTTCGCCACCCCCTCCGTGCCGGCCGGATTGCCGCCAATCAGCGATACCACCTCAGCGTCCGGAATTCGCTTAAACGCGTCTAGATGCTTTTGACCGAAGGCCCCTTGGCCGGCCACGCAAATCTTCATGTAACCCTCTCAAGCGCGGTTTTCGAGAATGATGTGCCCCAACGCGGTGTTCGAGGCCGGGACATGGTAGAAACGATAGATTTCTCTCGCCTCATCATCAAGCGCGCCGCGCATGATCAGCCACATCACCAATTCGATGCCTTCGGAACCCGCTTCGCGCAAGTATTCGAGATGCGGGATGCGGGCGAGTGCCTGAGGATCCTTGGTGAGATTGTCGAGGAACCGCTTGTCGAAAGCGCTATTGATGAGACCCGCACGCGGCCCCTGCAATTGATGCGACATGCCGCCGGTACCGAAAATCACCACCCTTAGGTTCTGATCGAAGGATTCCACCGCTTTGCGGATGGCTTTGCCAAGCATGTAGCAGCGATGCCCGGTCGGTACCGGATAGACCACCACATTGACGCAGAGCGGCACCACCGGACAGGGCCATTCTCTTGGTCTACCGAACAGCAGTGAGAGCGGCACGGTGAGTCCGTGATCGACTTCCATCTTGTTTACGATAGTGATGTCGAATTCGTCCAGCACGGTGGATTGGACGATATGCGAGGCGAGTTCCGGATGCCCCTTCACGGGAGGGACGGGCCGCGGACCCCAACCTTCATCGGCGATGGGGAACTCGGCCGCGCAGCCAATAGCGAAAGTGGGGACAATCTCGAGCGAAAACGCCGAAGCGTGATCGTTGTAAACGACGATGCAGACATCGGGCTTGAGTTTCGCGATCCATTCCTTCGATCGCTGATAGCCCTCGAACACCGGCTGCCAATAGGGTTCGCTGGTTTTGCCATGATCCCAGGCTGCGCCCACGGCGGGAATGTGCGAAGTGGCAACCCCCGCGACGATTCTAGCCACGGTTTTTCCATTCCGATTTGCTGCGATTACCTTCGGGCGAGCGGCCACCTTTCAGCATCATTTGCGCGTAGTCTTGCTGCGTTGAGCCGGTCATGATTGCGGCGATTTGCTGGAAGGAGAGGCCGTCGGTGGCAGCGAGCTTGGCAGTGAAATAAATATTGCCGCCGAGCTGCAGCATGCCGTTCCAATCGCGCTTGAGGACCGATTGCTTCTGTTCTTCGCTCATCGGCCATTTGTCGAGATAGGCGCGTTCATTGGCTTTGAATGCTGCGCGATTCTCCGGCTTCATCAGGGACATGCAGAACATGTTGAGATGATAGCCCAGCCGTGCCTGATCGGCATCGAACACAACCGTTCCGGGAAGATCGTCATATTCTTTGGGCAGCGCCATTCCCGGCAATTAATACGGCGCAGCAGGCCTTTGCAAGGCGATGCGCGTCATATGACGAGCCGCAAGCCGGCGCCTTGGCTCGGGCTCGAGCGCGTCAGGCCAAACACGCCATACACTGAGACGCCGACCGTGCCGAGCACCCTCCACGTGACATAGGGCGTGAAAGCCAAATAGTCCGGGGCGCCCTGCCACGCGCTTTCGCGATAATCGAACATACCGCCTGCCCCTATGCCGGCAAATTTGAAATCGGCGCCGGCGGTCGCCCGCAAGCCGCTATGAAGTTGAACCGTGTTGATATCGCCGATCCACAAATAGCCCAGCGAACCGAAAGCCGACAGCCCGGGCAAGAGCCCGTGATAAAGATTCACCTGCGCGCCATAATCGGTCTTGCCGGTTCCCAAGCCGTCGCCGGCGGTGGGCAGCTTGACGACACCCGCGATTTCCACCTGTGGAAAAATCACATCGTCGCGGGAAAACACCCATGCCGCATCGACGGTGATGTCGCCAAGGCCTGAGCGGTGCTTCACGTCATTATTGGCGGGCGCGACCACAACCGGAATTCCGACAATCCCTGAAAATCGTCCTGGCCCCTCGATATCGACATAGGGCACGGTCACGTCGAGACGCAGCCGGTCGATCTGCACCATCGCGGTCGCAGGAATATCGAAGGCGGTCGTGCCGGATGTCGTGCAGATCAGTGAGAAATTGTTGACGCCGCATTTGGCGCCATATTTGCCGGTGATGTAATCAAACCCTGTCGAAAATCCAAAGTTGAATCCGCCGTTTGGCGCAGCTTGCGGAAGATTCAGCACCGGCGCCGGAAGCACTTGCGCCGCAACCGGCGGCGCAAAAATTATCGCAAAAAGGACAATAACTCCTGTCCAGCGTGACATGACGACCCCGCTTTCTTTCCCCAACGAAGCATCTCACAGATGAGTGCATGGGCAAACCGGCCGCAGGAAGAATTGAACCGCGCCAATTGCGATTTTTGCCGGCGTGACTGGATTGCCACGGCCGCTTCCGCCTTCGCGGTGTCGCTTATGACCAGTAAAGGCGCATGGGATTATCGACCAGCAGCTTCTTTTGCAGCACGGCCGCCGTGGCGATTTTCGGAATCACATCGACGAGGATGCCGTCGTCCGGCGCTTCCACCGGCATGTTGGGATGGGGCCAATCGGTTCCCCACAGCACGCGGTCGGGAAAACGCTCGACGAGCGTGCGCGCAAACGGCACCACATCATCATAGGGCGGACCGGCAATCGTCAACCGCTCCGGACAAGAGACCTTGCTCCAGATGTTGTTATGCCGGTCGAGCAGGCGCAGGTAATTCCGAAATTCGGGATGCTGTACTCCCTTCTTCACGTCCGGACGGCCCATGTGGTCCACGACTACATGCATGGGGAGCGACGTAAAGAATGATTCCAGGTCCGGCAGATCGGGCATTTCGAAATAAACCACGATATGCCAGCCGAGTGGCGCCACGCGCGCGGCGATCCGCTCGAGCACGTCGCGCGGTGTGAAATCGACCAGCCGCTTCACGAAATTGAAGCGGACGCCCCTCACGCCTGCATTATTCATAATCTTGAGCTCGCCATCCGTGATGTCCTCACCGACGACGGCAACGCCGCGCGCCTTGCTATTTGAATGCGTCAGGGCATCGAGCAGCGCGGAATTGTCTTTGCCATGGCAGCTCGCCTGCACGATGACGTTTTTGTCAAAGCCGAGAAAATCGCGCAGCGCGAACAACTTTTCCTTTGGCGCATCGACCGGCGTGTATTTGCGCTCCTGCGCATAGGGAAATTTGTTCGCCGGGCCGAAGACGTGGCAATGCGCGTCCACACTGCCTGGCGGAGGGCGGTAGCGCGGTTTCGAGGGGTTGGGATGAAACGGGATATAGGGGGGGGGCTTGTTCAAACTATCTCCTACTCAGCAGGTCGCGCAGCTGGCAAGGCGCGCGGCGATGCGATGCCCACTTGCGCGTACAGGATTTCGAGATTCAGCGCCCGATCCCATTTGGCGACCAGGATCGTGGCTACGCAATTTCCCACCACATTGACGAAGGTCAAAGCCTCCGATAGCAGCCGGTGGATACCGAGGATCAGCGCGATGCTGGCGAGCGGGACTGTGCCGACCGAGGCGAGCGTGCCGGCCAAAGCGACAAACGCCGCGCCCGCAACGCCTGCTGCGCCTTTCGACGTGAGCAGCGCTACCAGCACGAGCACAATCTGCTGTTCCACGCTGAGCGGCGTGTTGGTTGCCTGCGCCAGGAACACCGCGGCGGTCGCGAGGTAAAGACAAGTGCCGTCGAGATTAAAGGAATAGCCGGTCGGGATCACGAGACCGACCACAGATTCTTCGCAGCCCAAGGCTTTCAGTTTCTGCATCAACCGTGGCAGCACCGTTTCCGAAGACGTGGTTGCCGCGACGATGAGCAGCTCTTCCCGGACGTAATAAAGCAGGCGAAAGATACTCACGCCGAGTGCGCGAGCGGTACCCCCCAGCACGAGAAGAACGAACAGCAGGCAGACGGCATAGAATTCCACAATCAGCGCGCCCAGCGAAACCAGCGAGGAGGCGCCGAAACGGCCGACCGTGAAAGCAATCGAACCGAATGCGCCCAAAGGCGCCGCCCACATGATGAGACCGACGATACGGAAAAAGATCTGCGACAAGCGGCCAATGATGTCGAGCACGGGACGCGCCGATGGACCCGCGAGCGCCAGGGCAAAACCGAACAACACCGAGACGAACAGCACTTGCAGCACGTCGCCTTGCACGAATGCCGACGTGAAGGTCGAAGGAATGATATGCAGCAGGAAATCCGCAACGCTCTGTTGCTGCGCAGCCGACGAATAGGCGCGCACCGAGCCGGCATCGATCTGCGCCGGATCGATATTCATGCCCGCGCCAGGTTGCCAGAGGTTGGCGCCGATCAGGGCAAAAACCAGCGCCACCAGCGTAACGGCTTCGAACCAGATCAGCGCTTTGATCGCGACTCGCCCAACCTGCTTCATATCGTTCATCGAGGCGATGCCGTGCACCACGGTGCAAAAAATCACCGGTGCGATGATCATGCGGATAAGATTGATGAAGCCATCGCCGAGCGGCTGCATCTGTGCGCCGAGACCGGGGCGCAAATAGCCGAGGACCGCGCCCACAACCATCGCGACGAGCACCTGGAACCAGAGCCGGCGCGCGAGGCGCATTACCGCATGAATCCACCCTCCCCTTGAGGGAGGGTCGAAATTTTCGAGCGAAGCGAGAAAATTTCGGGGAGGGGAGGGTTGGTTCTGTTCATCGGCGTGCGGCCGCGAGCTTGTCGAGCTTGGGCGCTAGGCGCGGATAGACCTTGCGTGCGTTGCCCTCGAAAATCTTCTGCTTGTCTGCCGCGGAGAGATTTGTCGCGTCGATATAGCGCTTGGTGTCGTCGTAAGGCTTGCCGGTGGTCGGATCGTCGCCTTTCACCGCGCCCAGCATCTCCGATGCAAAGAGAATATTATCAGCGGGAATGAGCTTGGTCAGAAGATCGATTCCGGGCTGATGATAGACGCAGGTGTCAAAGAACACATTGTCGCGCATCATTTCGTCCAGCGGCGGCCGATTCAGGTTCTGCGCCAGTCCCCGGTAGCGCCCCCAATGATAGGGCGCCGCGCCGCCACCATGCGGCACAATCAGCTTCAGCTCGGGAAACTCCTTGAACAGATCGCCCTGGATGAACTGCATGAAGGCGGTGGTATCGGCGTTGATGTAATGCGCGCCGGTGGTGTGAAAATTCGGATTGCACGACATGCTGACATGCACCATTGCCGGCACCTCGAGCTCGCAGAGCTTCTCGTAGAGCGGATACCAGAAACGGTCAGTGAGCGGCGGCGCCGTCCAATTGCCGCCCGAAGGATCGGGATTGAGATTGCAACCGACAAAGCCAAGCTCATTGACGCAGCGTTCGAGTTCGGGAATGCAGGATTCCGGCGATACGCCGGGACTTTGCGGCAATTGGCAGACGCCAATGAAATTCTCCGGAAACAAAGTGCAGACGCGGTGGATGCAATCGTTCGATAGCCGCGACCATTCCAGGCTGACCTTGGCATCGCCGATATGATGACCCATGCCCGAGGCACGCGGCGAAAACAGCGTCAGCGTGGTGCCGCGTTCCTTCTGGATGCGGAGCTGATTGCCTTCAACACTTACGCGGAATTCGTTGTCGCTGATCTTAACCGATGACGGCGACGGCAGCGGTATCTTATCTTTCAGCGCAGCGATCTGTTTCTGCCGGAACTCCATCAGGGGTTTGGGTTCGGTAGTGTAATGGCCGTGGCAATCGATAATCATGCATATTCCCCGATAATTATTCGGCAGCCCGTTCGGCCGCGCGTTCGCCGGCGCGCATCGCGTCCAGCATAGCGCCGAGTTCTTGCAAGTTGCGCGCGTCGCGATGGGCCGCGGACCATTCCTCGCGTTTTGCGGTTGCAGCGGCCATCAAGGGCTCCAATCCCGCCTCTTGCACGGTCTTTGCCGCTTCGCGCATTTCTTCGGCGCGTCTTGCGCCATGTTCGAGAGAGCGCGAGATCATGTAGCGGGCGAGCCTGTCCCAATCGCCAACCGGCAGAAGATCGGACAGAGAATCCAGCACCGTCTTATCGACGCCGTAATGACGCGCGGCCACCATGGATTCGCACAGCAGCGATTCCACACCCTTGATGATCACGCTGCGGCACATTTTCGTCGCGGATGCGAGGCCGATCTCACGGGAGAAGACTTCTCCGGCAAAACCGAGCGACTGGGCGCGCGCAATGAAATCCGCAGCGTGAGGACCGCCGAGCAGCATGGGTGACGCGATGCGCTTAGGCGCTATCGGTGTCATGACAGCGGCTTCGACATAGCGCCCGCCCGCAGCTTCGATGATATCGGCGCATGCGCGCTTGGTTCCCGGCGAGACGGAGTTGACGTCGAAATAAAACGTGCCGCGCGGCAATGCCGCCGCGACTGAGCGCGCCGCTTCGATATCGGATGCTGCGGTCACGGCGCTGATGACAAGCTCCGCATCTTTTACCGCGGCAGCGTTTTCTGCGCGGCGCACGGCAATTCGCGCGAGCGCGCGCGACGGCACGCTATCGGGCTTTGCGAAAAGAACGTCATAGGCGGCAATTGCAACGCCCGCGGCCAGAAGATCGGCGCCGAGCGTCTGCCCGACTTCGCCGAAGCCGATCAGCGCTACGCGCGAAAACGCACTTGCCATTGTTGGCTCAATCCTCCGGCGGCGTGTCGAGATATTTGAGGCCCCTCTCCGCCAAGCGCGGCCGCATATTGTTCACATCCAGGCTCAACTCGCCGCGAGCATAACGCGCGCGGCTTTTGGATTCTTTTTCTTCGCGCTCGCGGCTCAAATTCAGAACATTATCCGCCTCTTTCCGGCGAACCACGACCACGCCGTCGTCATCGGCGACAATAAGATCGCCGGGGTTGATCAACTGCCCGGCGCAGACCAATGGCAGATTGACATTGCCGACCGTCTCCTTGACTGTTCCTTGCGCGCAAATCGCGCGCGACCAGACGGGGAATCCCATCTTGGTGATCTCCACGGCGTCGCGACAGCCCGCTTCGATGACCAGGCCGACAATGCCGTGCGCCCGGAATTGGGTTGCGAGCAGTTCGCCAAAATAGCCGTCTTCGCAGGGTGAGGTCGGCGCGGCCACCACAATATCGCCCTTGCGGCACTGCTCGATCACCACATGCAGCGTCCAATTATCGCCGGGCGCTAGCTCGCATGTCACTGCGGCGCCCGCGATATGACAGGGACGGTAAACGGGCCGCAGATAGGGGGCGAGAAGGCCCTTGCGCCCTTGCGCTTCGTGGACGGTCGCGGTGCCTATGCCGGCATAACCTTCGACCACGGCCGGGTCCACCCGGCGGATGTTTCGGACGACGACGCTCACGCAGATTCTCCCTTGAGCTGGAAGCCGCTAAACGAGAGCCAGAAAAGCACGCGCGGTAGCGAAGCTCAATAGAGTTTGCTCGAGTCGCAATTGCCCGGCAGGGGATGCAATGCATACAATCGGGCAGGCGGGAATTGGAGATGGAAATTGCCTTGGATTGAAACCGGCGGCGTCAGCTTTCATTACCGGCTTGAAGGAGGGAATGGACCGTCCATCATTTTTCTGCATGAGATCGGCGGTTCGCTGGACAGTTGGGACGGCGTCGTGCCGGAGCTCACGCAACGCTTCCGCGTCTTTCGCTATGATCAGCGCGGCTTCGGCTTAAGCGAAAAAGTCCGCCAGCCCTGCAGCATAGGCGCGCTTGTGGGCGATCTGGAGAATCTTACCAAGGCTGTCGCGCTTGCGCCGCCCTACCACATCGTCTCGCTGGCGGCTTCCAGCATGCAGGCTCTCACCTTTTACGAGCACAACCCCGGGAATGTCGCCTCGCTGGTATTCTGCAATCCCGCACCCGGCGTCGATCCGAGCCGCGCCGATGCCCTCAACAATGTCGCAGCAATGGCGGAAAACGAGGGCATACGCGGAATCTTGCCGGGCATGCTGGACAAATCCTACCCACCGGCGCTGTCGGATCGTGAGACGTACGAAAATTATCGCGGGCGCTATCTCGCAAACGATCCCGTCGGTTTCGGCCATGCCTTCCGCATGATGGCGCGGACCAATCTTGTGGACCTGTTGCCCACCATTCGTTGCCCCAGTCTGGTGATCGCCGGGCGGCAGGATTACATTCGCGCGGTTGCCGTGACGGAAGGCATCGCCAAAAAGATTCCCGGCGCGCGGTTCGAGATCATCGATGCCGGCCATTTCATGCCCACGACTTCGCCCAAAGCCCTTCTCGCGCTTCTGCAAGATTTTTGGAAAACTTGAACCGGTAACCCGCCTCCCCCTTGTGGGGAGGCCGAAACGGCATAGCGAAGCGAAGCCATTTCGGGTGGGGGTAACTGCACAAAGGCAAACATCCATGCAAATCCAAGCCAACCACATTTCTTTCAACTGCCAGATCGACGGGCGCGAGGGGGCGCCGTGGCTGGTTTTCTCAAACTCGCTCGCGACCAATCTTTCGATGTGGGACGATCAGGTCAAAGCGCTGCGCGATCATTTTCGCATTCTGCGCTATGACCAGCGCGGTCACGGCGAGACCGACGCGCCGGCCGGCCGCTACGATTTCAACCTGCTGGTTGCCGATATCGTGGCGCTGTTCGATGCGCTGAAGATCAGACGCGTGCATTTCGCAGGGCTTTCCATGGGTGGAATGGCGGCAATCGCTCTGGCCGAAAAACATCCCGAGCGGATCGACCGGGTGGTGGCTTGCGATTGCGGCCCGGCCTCGACGCCGCAATCGGCGCAACAATGGGAGGAGCGCATCGCGCTGGCACGCGATCACGGCATGCAGGCGCTGGTGCAGCCCACCATTGAGCGCTGGTTTGCTCCCGAGTTCATCGCCGCGAATGCATCGGTAGTCGACAAAGTGCGGCACATGATTCGCACGACACCGGCAAGCGGCTTTATCGGCTGCGCCTATGCACTGTCGAATTTCGATTTGCAGCCGGGTTTGGGCGCAATCAAGAATCCGATACTTTTCCTTTGCGGCAGCAAAGACGCGTCTCTTGCGGGGACCAAAGCGCTGCAGGCTGGCGTCCCAGGCTCGAAACTGATTGAAATCCCCAACGCCGGACACATTTCCAATATGGAGAATCCCGGCGTTTTCACGCATGCGTTGGAGGATTTCCTGACTGGAAGCCTTTGATCCAGATCATACGCTTTGCAAAGATTTGACTGACAATATATTCGATAGTCGAACCCCGACCGGAGGAATGCCATGGCGGCTGCAACCAAGGAAAAGGCTCAAACAGGCAAGAAGAGCGCGGCCGAGCTGATGGAAGAAATGAATGCCGACACGGCCAAGCTGCATGCGTGGATCCGCACCCAGGCCAATTCGCCGGCGCAGCGGCCATGGTTTGCCGATACCAGCGACAGTCGCGGCGAACTGGGCAAAGGCCGTGTCGCCGTCAATCAGCTCAAAATGCTGCCGCATCGCTGGCGCTGGCGAGAGATCAGTCCGTATCTGTTCCGCATCGCGGAAATTGCGCGTAATGCGGAGGTTAAACCTATCGAGACCACCGACCGGCAGGGAATTTTGTTGACCAATCCGGGGCTCGGCGGGCGGCTGCAGGTCACCAATACGATTCGCTGCGCGATCGCCATCTATAATCGCGGTGATATCGCGCCAGCGCATATTCACAGCCCGAACGCCAGCCGCACCATTCTTTCGGAGAAGGGCGGCTACACCAATGTCGAGGGCGAGCGCTGCGAATGTCACCGCGGAGACATTGTACTGACGCCGAACGGGACATGGCACGATCACGGCAATGACGATTCAGAACCGATGATCTGGATCGACATGCTCGATTGGCCGCTGATGGAATATCTGGATTGCGTCTGGGTCGATCAAAATTACGTCGACACCGAGCGGAGCAACGCCAAATCGCAACCTACGGTTTACTCCGATGGCCATTCGACACGGCTTTACGGCCATGGCGGGTTGAAGCCGGTGTTCGCCTCCAATCGGCGCGGCTGGGGCCAGAAAGCGACGCCCTTGTTCCATTATAAAGGCGTGGAAATCCGCGAAGCTCTGGATCGGCTGCGCAAAGAGAAGGGCGATCCGTTCGAAGGGATCAAGATGCAATTCGTCAATCCACTGAATGGCGGGCCGGTTTACCCGACGCTGGATTATTGCGCGCAGGCCTTGCGCCCGGGCGAAGAATTGCAATGGAAGCGCGAGACCTGCTCGACCTTCATCGTGGTGATGGAAGGCAAGGGCTTCACCGAGATTGCCGGCCAGCGCTTCGATTGGGAGAAGAACGATATCTTGGCCGTGCCGAACTTCTTGTGGCGGCGCCATGTCAACAACGGCAAGGAGGACGCGGTGCTCTACACGGTTTCCGACGCCGCCCTGCTGCAGGCGATTGGCCAATATCGCGCGCAAGGCAAGAACAAGGATAGCAGCATCACCCAGATCGTGCAGTAAGTGTCATCCCGGACGCCCCGCCAGGGGCGATCCGGGACCCACCGTGACGCCGGCTCGGTCGGGTAAAACGTACCGCTTATCGGCCGCGGAGCAGGCATGGCTCGGTCGAATACCAAGAGCATCCTTTTCCTCGGGCCTTCCGACATTACGGACATCATGGCCATGGGAAGGGCGATCGATCTGGTCGCAGAGAGTTATGCGGGCGCGACCGAATTCCCCATCATCAACGCGCCGCGGCGCCGCGTACATTCACGCGCCGGCGTGCGGGTCTCGAATTTTCCCGGCGGCGTCGATTCGCTGAAGGTGATCGGCTCGCTGACGCGCGCGGAATCGGTCGTCCACGATCTCGAGAGCCAAGTCTATCCTTATCGCGAGCATCCGGTTTATTTGCTGTGGGATTCCGAGACGAGCCACCTTAAGGCCATCATAGTGGGCGAAATCGCGGAGAAGCGTGCCGGCTTGTCTTCGCTCATGGCGCTGCGCACCGGCGCAACGACGGGTGTAGGCATACGCCATTTGGCGCGCAAGGACGCCGAGACTGCCGGCGTGTACGGCACCGGAGGCCAGGCGTTGCACAAGGTGCTGGCCTGTTCGAACGAGCGCCGGATCAAGGCTTACAAGATTCACAGCCGCAAGCCGGAGAACCGGAAAAAATTCATCCGGCAGATCGAAGCGCTGGTCGATGCCGAGTTCATCGACATAGACAACCCGCGTGAGGTCTGCCGAAACGTCGATATCGTGATCTGTGCCACGAATTCCAACGTGCCCGTGTTCGACGGCGACTGGCTGGAGCCGGGCCAGCACGTCGTTACCGTCGTCGGCTCCAACAATGCTCTGGTCAAAGGGGGTTGGCTCAAGGCCGGGCGGCGCGAGAACGACGATCGAACCTGCGAACGCGCCGATGTCATCGTTACCAATTGGCGCGAATCCATCGTTCAGGAACAGCAGGCGGGCCTCATCGAGCCGCTCAATGCCGGCCTGATCGCATGGGAGAAGATCGTGGAATTGGGCGAGATCGTCAGCGGCACCCATCCGGGACGCACATCGGATGCGCAAATTACCTATCACGCCAACAACAACGGCACTGGCGCAGCCGATCTCGCGATCGCCGCATACGTGTATGAGCGATGCAAGGAGATGGGACGGGGCCAAGAGATCGCCTTGCCTGTGCCCGGAAGTCACTGATGACGGTCCGTGTCATTTCTCTGGCGCCGGTTCGAAATCCGAGAATCGCCAATGAAGACATAAGACATGTGGCGCCTAAACGGGAGTTATGCCACCGGGAACGGGGACGCGCCGAAAATGTGCACATGTGCGAACAACACGGCGATGAATAAGATCAAGGCCACCCAGAATCGCCAGCCGAAGCTCTCCTGAACCTCTTAGGCGACCATCCACGGATCACATCGTGACTTCCTCGGTGATCACCGTGAACCCGACGAGCGTGGCCACGCCGAAAGCCACGCTGATTGCGGCATCGGTCGCGTCCCTTCCACGTGCCATCAAGATGCGCCCTATACGAGGATGAACGTGCCGCGCATCCATCGCATACCATGCGCCGTCGAGATAAACTTCGAACCAGGCGCTGAAGTCCATCGGATTAGGATCGAGTGGAACACCGATATCACCGAGATATCCCGTGCAGTAGCGCGCTGGAATGTTCATGCACCGGCACAGTGCGATCGCCAGGTGCGCGAAATCGCGGCAAACCCCGACACGCTCCTCATAAGCGTCCCAGGCCGTGCGGTCCGATCGTGCGTGGATATAACCGAAAGTGATGCGATCATGGGTGTATTGCATAATGGCATTGACGCGCGGCCAGCCAGGTTCGATGCCGCCAAACAGCGACCACGCAATGCTGAGCAATTTCTGAGTATCGCAATAGCGGCTGCCAAGCAAAAACTGCAGCACATCGTTGGGTAGCTCATCAACCGGGTGTTGATGTGCGCCCTCGGGCACTTTTTCGGGCAGGCCGCTATCGGCAATCACAAACCTGTTCGACAGAGAAAGAGTGCCAATTGGCGCGACCAGCCGGGTGCAGATATTGCCGAAATTGTCCAAATAGGTGCGGTACGAAACATCCGGCGACAGCGTAAAGGTTTCGGGTGTGCGCAAATCGGCATGCCGCTCAGGACAAACATGAACCATCAACAGGAGCGGCGTCTCCGCCGTACATTCAAAAGCGATATCGTAGCCAGCCTTAATAAACACAATTCGAATTCCTCTGGCTGGTTAAGCGCGATGGCCTCCCGCTTGTCTGCGTGTCAAGTCCCTAGGCTCCTCCACCGTGACTTGAACTTCGACATCCATTCCCAAATAGTCGCTCGGCGTGCCCCTCCAGGTTCCACAAAGCGGCGAAGCCTGACCGGGATCTCTTACCACGGCGACCCGGATGAGATCGCGGTTTCCGACCAGACCATTCGTGGGATCGTATTCCGCCCAGCCGCCATTCGGCAAAAAAACGCGCACCCAAGCGTGTGTGTGCCCACCGCCCAGCCGCGTCGAGGCAACATTCTCTCTAGGGGGAATATAGATATAGCCGGACACGAACCGTGCCGCGAGACCCAAGGCACGCACGGATTCCATCATAAGCACCGCGAAATCGCGACAAGTGCCCCGCCCCAAACGAAGCGTATCGAGAGGGGTCTGGGGCGGACCGACCGACCGGCCGACATATTCGAGCTCTTCGTGGATCGTACGGGTCATTGCGGCCAAGACGTGCAGCGCGTCGACCTTCGGCAGATTTTGGAGAAACCGCCGGCTCCATTTGTCCAGCGTTCTATCGGCGTCCTGATATCCGCGCAACATCGAGCTGTGGAGATCGGGAAGATCGGATGCGTCATACGCGAATGGATAGACGTTCAAGGCCCGATCCGGCGAGGCCGGATCGTCCAGGGAATCTTCCGGTGTATGTTCAAGCCGATTTACGCTTTCAAAGGTCAATTCTTTCGCCATCGTAGAAAAGCGCGCAATCCCGATGCAGTTTCCGAACACGTCGTGGATGTAGCGAATATCGAGCGGCTTGGGCGTGATCGTGAGTGAAGATTCCAGGACGTGCTGGTCGAAGCTCTCGCGCGGCCGGAACATCATGCGATGCTCGCCGAACGCGACGGACTTGGCGTAGCGATAGCGGGTCAAGTGACGAACGGTGAGGATATCCATCTGATTAACCAGACAGCCTGTTGGGTTTGGCCGGATCAATTGTCCGCATCCCGAGCATTACATCCGTATGAGGAAAAGTCACGGCCTCTAAGCCTTGCAGCCCATCGCTCGGGCATGTCCTGGAGAATCAGCTGCACATCACGAATTAGACAGAAGGATGACGCGGATGTCACGCCGGCCGCGCCGCACTTCGCTTGCCTTATCCGAGCGCCGCTTTCACCCGGTCGGGCGTAAAGGGCAGATCGCGCAAGCGCACGCTTGTCGCGTGGAAGATGGCGTTGGCAATCGCAGCGGAGATCGGCCCCTGCGATGCTTCGCCCGCACCGAGCGGCGGCAGTTCCGGGTGATCGATCAGCACCACATCGACTTCGGGCACTTCCTCGAAAGTCAAAATGGGGTAACCCGCCCAGTCGCGGGAGAGGATTTGCTGCCGGTCGAATTTGACCTGTTCCTTCAACGTCCAGCTTGCACCCTGAATGATGCCGCCCTCGAGTTGGTTTTTCAGGCCATCGGGATTGACGATCTGGCCGGCGTCGGCCGCCGCGGCAACACGCTGAACCCGGACGACTCCGCTGCTGCGATCGATCGCAACATCGGCGATCATCGCGATATAGGTCTTGGTGGTCTCATAGCGGCAGAACGCGACGCCTCGGCCGCGCCCGCCTTCGCTCTTTGTCCCGGGTGACCAACCTGCTTTGTCCCCCGCCGCGGCGAGCACGGCGCGCGCGCGAGGATCGTCGAGATGCTTGATCCGGAATGCGACCGGATCCGCGCCTGCCGCAGCGGCGGCTTCATCCATCATGGATTCGACGGCAAAGATATTTCCAAAGCCGCCGAGGGTTCTTAACGCCGACACCCTGAGCGGCATGTCCGGGATGAAATGATCGACGATTTTCGTATTGGCAAAGCTGTAGAGGGGAACTGCGTTGCGATCTCCGCCGCCGGCGGGAAGCGGCAGCTCCTGCGGCATTGCCCGCTGGAAAGGTTTGGCGAGATGCCATGCTGCGAGCAAATTCACGCCGGCGCGGCTCCCGGGCCGCATATTGTGCGTGCAGCTCCAGACGTCATATTGCCAGTCCACAATTCTTCCATCCGCTGAGAGTCCAACGTGCGCGGACATGGTCATCGCGGACCCGAAAGGTTCCCAGCCGAATTCGTCGTCGCGCATCCATTGCAGCCTGACGATCCGGCCATCCGCGGCAAGTGAGAGCAGGGCGGCGTCAAGCGCCGCGTCGTCGGCGCCATTGTGCCCATAACAGCCAGCGCCTTGCGAATGGATTACGCGTACCTTCTCGAGAGCGAGTCCAGTGGCCTTTGCGATGTCTGCGCGCAGCGGGTAAGGGCCCTGGGTATGCGACCAAACCGTAAGCACGCCATCGATCAGTCCCGCCACCGCGCAGGAGGGGCCGATGGAGGCATGCGCAAGATAGGGCTTGCGGTAAGTCGCCGAGACGGTCTTTGCCACCGCCACTGTTGTGCCAGCGTTTTCGCTCACGGTCTTCGCCTCTATCCCGGGGCGCTGCTGCAGGAATTGATGGATGCTGTCCATGGCCGGCAAGGCCGCCGGCACACGCCACTTCGCGGCTTTCGCCAATGTCTCGCGCGCAGCGATCGCCTGCTCTTCGCGTTGGGCTATAACGCCAAGGAATCGCCCATCGCGCGCAATCGCGACGATGCCCGGCCGGCGCCGAACCGAAGTCTCATCCAGCGAAACGAGTTCTGCGTCGTAAGATGGTGGCCGCACTACGCGCCCGTGCAACATCCCGGGAAGCTGCAAATCCTGCACAAAGGCCGGACGGCCCATGGCTTTGTCCGGAATATCGAGGCGCTGGATTGCGCGCCCGACGATGCGGTGTGAGCCGGCAGGTTTGGGGGCGGGCGTGTTGCCGGCATCGCGGGCGAGCGGCGCATCGGCCGCGAGCTCCCAATAGGTGATCTTTGTCGCGCCGGTCCGGCTCAAAATGGTTCCGTCGTCCACCACGAAGTCTGTGACCGGCATGGCGAGGCGTTGAGCTGCGCCCTCCATCAGAATGGTGCGAGCTTGCGCGGCCGCCGCGCGCAGCGCTGCGCCGCCGGCTTCGATCGAGTTACTGCCCGCCGTCACGCCCTCATTGGGCGAGCGCGAGGTATCGACCGGAATCATCCGGATGCGGCCGATATCCACGTCCAGCTCTTCGGCCGCGATCTGCGCGAGCGCGGTCGTTGCGCCCTGACCCAGCTCGACGCGTCCGGTAAAGACAGAGACCGTTCCCGTGGGATCGATCCTCAGCCACGCGTCGAGTCGCGGATTGGCCGCGAGCATGGCCGGAACCCGTGGCCCTGTTTCGGCAGCCATGCCGATCCGCGGCATCATGCTGAAGGAGACAACCAATCCGCCGAGTGCAGTTCCGAAGGCGCGCCGCGTAAGGTCCTGCTCGCTCATTGCGCGCGCTCCTTCGCTGCCAGCGTCACGGCGCGCAAAATCCGGTTGTGGCTGCCGCAGCGGCACAGATTCCCGGCAAGAGCGGTGCGGATCTCGGAATCGCTTGGATGCGGATTGCGGTCGAGCAGAGCTTTGGCGGCCATGATCATCCCGTTAATGCAATAACCGCACTGCATGGCCTGCTCAGCGATAAACGCCTTTTGCAGCGCACGCGGCGCCGCATCGCTGCCGATTCCCTCAATGGTCACGATCTCGCGCCCAGCGGTGTTTCGCACCGCGGTCCGGCACGAGCGAATCGCCGCGCCGTCCATGATGACGGTGCAAGCGCCGCATTGTGCAAGGCCGCAGCCGAATTTCGCGCCCTTCAGCTCGCAGTCGTTCCGGAGCGCATAGAGCAGCGGCGTATCCCCTTCGAGAGTGACCTCACGAGGAACACCGTTGACGTGCAGGCGATAGATTTCGGGCATTGGGCACCTGAACGGATTCTTCTAATTCACCCTGCCCTGCGGCACAATCCCGATGGACTGTTCCGGAGAAGAATGGGAATGCAACAGCCCTTACCGCCGGCTTCAGGACGCATGCATCGCTACGAAAAGCCCTTAGCGAATGTAAACCGCTCCCGCCAAGAGCGAGAAGCTAGCTATCAAGCTGGCGGCCGACAGGCCGAGTAAAATGTACAGCATTGAATAAGTCGCAGGATTTGCCGCCATAGCTGCCGTAGCGGCCAAATTCTGATTTTGAATTTTCATTGGGTTCTTTCCCGCGAAAGCGCGACTTGCAGCGGATGCTGGAGACACACTCTGTCGCTGTTTGGCAACGGATGGGACGCGTTAAAGTTGCGAACCAGCGGCGAAAGATTTGCCCTTGCAAAGGCCACGGCGGACACCCAGCTATAAACACCACCACATGGTTGGTGTGCGCCCCTCAAAGCAATGGCGCCTAGCGATTTATCGCAATCGATTCGATAGACCGACGTAAGGCGGACCCAACTGGTTTCGCAGCTTCCCGCGATGTCATCGACCGTCGCAGCCTTGCGCGAAAGAGCGCACTACCCAAGGAGACCTTTATGAAACGCATGGTAATCGCCACTATCGTGCTGACTTTGCTCGGCAGTACGGCTGCGTTTGCACAAGCCGGCGAAAATCGCTACGGGCAACAGCAGATCCAGGTGCAAGACCGGAATAGCAGCCAAAGCCGGGAGCAAAACCCCTATGCCCCCGATCAGGTTCGCAACGACCGTCAGGCGAATTCGAACAACGAGGTACGTGACAACCCACATTGGTCGCGCGGCGACAAACTGTCCTCCGAGTACCGGGGCAACCAGTATGTAGTGTCCGACTGGAAAGGCAATCATCTGAGGCAGCCGCCACGCGGCTATCACTGGGTGCGAGCGAATAATCAGTACGTGCTTGCCGGCGTGGCCACCGGTGTGATCGCGGATATCATCATGAATGCCCAGCGGAGCCGATAAGCTTATTGAAATACTTTGAACAAATAAGGGCCGGATTTACTCCGGCCCTTATTTCGTCCAGCGGACGCGTCGTGCGAAAATCCCCTCCGAACAATCTATTATCGAGAGGGACCTCACTTCACGGTGTAATAGCGCTTGCGATGATTGTCCCAATAGTAGTGGCGCTGTCTCTGATCCGTGTAAGAGCGGTGTCCCTGGTAGTAACCGACCTTTGGGCCACCCACGACGGCGCCTATGACCCCGCCAACGAGTGCGCCGGGCGGTCCCGCAACAACTAATCCTGCGCCTGCTCCGATTGCTGCGCCTGTGACCGTGCGGTCCCGAACAATGACCTCTTGCGCGCCGGCGGAAGCAGCGATGCCGGCAATGGCGGTTGCTGCCGCAATAGCGACGATGAAATTCTTCATGGTGATCCTGACTCTCTCCGATGCTCAATGGGCAAGGGGAATGGTGTGGCGTCTCAAGGGACGCCCAGAGATGCAAACGCGCGATCGCCGGGAAGGTCGCAAATAAATGTCATGATGAAATCAATGTGTTTATTTGTAAAGGCACAAACATCACCAATATTCATTCGAGATATATTCCATAGTACTTTGCAACGCCAAGTGGAACTATATGTTAAACTGCGCATTATCTTTGCACGACGGGGCAAATCTCTTATCGTTATTAGGCAATTCGGGGGGTGAAGCCCGCTGGCGAGCCCAATCGAATATGGACCAAAACCATGTGCCGCCAGCCGATCGTGAAAACTCTGAACGCGAAATTGCTTGCAGCGGCGTTGCTGATTGCGGTTCTGCCGGTGACTTCCGCGATTCCCGCACGAGCCCAGGCGGAGATCGCGATCGGTTTCCAGACCTTCCATGATCGGCTCGCGTCTTACGGCGATTGGCTCTACAGCGATCGCTGGGGCGAAGTGTGGGTGCCGGACAACGTTCCGGAAGACTTTCATCCCTATTCCACCAATGGCCGCTGGATCTATACGCAGGAATACGGCTCGGTATGGGCGACCGATTATGAGTGGGGCGACATTACCTTCCACTATGGCCGCTGGGTCAACGATCCCGCCGACGGCTGGTTGTGGATTCCCGGATACATATGGAGTCCGGGCTGGGTCGTTTGGCGTGCGAACAATCGCTATCTGGGTTGGATGCCGCTGCCTCCGGATGACGATTTTCTGCGCGGCAACGAGAATGCTTCGTTTCGCTATTCGTTTGGCGGGCGCCCCGCCAATTTCAACGATACCACCGGCTATTATGGATATTCGCGCTGGTTTGGCCCGGCCTATGACGAAGCCCGCTTCGCACGGAATTGGGTGTTCATCGACAGCGGTCACATCGGCGATGCCGGCTACGACGGCTATTCGGTGATTCAAGCGGCAGAGGTCGCAGCCATCGTTCGCAAAACACACGATGTGACCAATTACGCCGTTGTGAACAACTATATTGTCAACAGAAGCGTCGAATTGCGCGCGGGTGGCCGGCCCGGCGGCCAGGCGCTTCAGGTTCGGCAGGCGTCCGACGCTCTTAAAAACCCGGCATTCATCAGAACTGTCGATAGCGGAGCGCGTCTTGTCACGGAAACGCCGCATGGGACGGGCATAGCCAACAGCGCACCGCGCCCCTCGCCCGCCGTCATTCAGACATTATCGGCGGGCTTGCCAAAATACAGCGGCCGTAGCTCCGGTCACCTCTTCACCAAAGATAGCGTGCGAACCGCGCCATGGCTGGCGACAGCCGCGCGGCGCACGACTGCGGCAGAACTCCGCCAGCAGCGGGTGAATGCTGTGCTGCATCCCCAGGGGAAAGCCGATCGTGGCCGCGACAACGGAGAAAATAGCGCGGCGCACGCAAGCACAAAGGACCAGAAGAATCTTCAATCAATAAACTAAAGGAGCGACCCTCATGCCCCTCACCAATATCGTTGTCATTCTGATCGTAGCCGGCGTGCTGTTATGGCTCGTCAACAACTACATTCCGATGGATGGAAAGATCAAAAGCATCTTGAACATCGTTGTCGTGGTGGTTGTCGCCATCTGGCTGTTGCAGGTGTTTGGAGTAATCGGATCCGTCGCGGCAATCCGAATCCGATAATCGCCGGCAAGAGTGGTTAATCCGCTGCACACGTCCTTGCCGCGTCATCCTTGTGCTTGTGCAGAAAGCGGGCAATCTGCCCTTTTAGTGCTCCGGCTTGCAGCAGCTCGCCAACGGAGCTGGCATTGTCGAACAGTTCGCGCTGGAGCCTCGTCGGAATCGTATTCCAACGCATGATGACTGCGGCCCCTAGACAACGAAGTATCCGATCTTCCTCGCTGGCAGGTATAAGCGCCTGGGCGGCATTGTTGTTTCTCGGCGAAGCCGAGGGTTCAGGGAGCGCGGTGCGCGCCCGATCGGATTCTGCGCCGGGCGGTGCGGAGCCGCCCTCGCTCTCCCACGCATCGATCGCGTGCCGAGCCAAAGCACCATGTGAGCTTTCAACCATGAGTGTGGCCGAATCCCTCAACTCAGAGCTTGCCCAGCAAAACCAAGATCAACACGACAACGACCACGAGACCAAGGCCGCCTCCGCCGTAGTTGCCCATGCCGTAAAAGCGGCCTCCCCCGATCCCGCTGAATCCTCCTAACAGTGCGATTATCAGAATAATGAGCAGAATCATGCCTAGCGACATCGAAATATCTCCTGGTCCGGGGCGCCATGACTACAACGTACGGTGTTGAGGCGTCTGTATCATATTGAACAGCACTGCCCCGATTCGCGCAGCTACAGCTACCCGGTACGCGCGCCGGGCTGGCATAGGAGTTTCCTGGCCGAGCGCACGGATGCATGATTATCGCGCTTCGGGCGAGTGACTGCCGGGGACAATCTTTTTTGCGGCGCTGCTTCGGATTCATCCAATATATCGACCAGCTTCGCGCGCGCACGTGCGACACGACTCTTCAGCGTCCCAGCCGGAGCGTTGGTGATGGTAGCAGCCTCCGCGTAGGAAAAGCCCCCGACTATGAGTATCAGGGCCTCTCGTTGTTCGGCGGGCACGCGGAGCAGGGCTCGCCGGACATCCGAGAGTTCGCTCGCCCATTGCTGCTGGGCGGGCGGAGCGGCGATTTTTTCTGCGGCCGTCTGATCCCACGCGACTTGTCTCCAAGCGCGCCGCTGGTGGGATTTGTATTCGTTCCTGAGGATCGTAAACAGCCACGCTTTCAGTTGAGTTCCGGATTGGTATGAGCTTCGCGCCCGCCAGGCACTGGTCAAGGCTTCCTGAGCGATGTCTTCGCCGAGACTCGAGCCGCACAGGATAGTGGAGAATGCCCGCAGATAGGGAATAAGGCCGAGGAGCTCGGCTTTGAATTGCCGATCGAAATCGCCTTGAGGCGGCGTTGCGGCATCGGACTGATGAGACAGGGTCACGATCGGCTTTCTTGTCTCTTGCGAGCGTTGGAAGACTAGCCGGAGCGGAGCGGGGAAACTGGTCAATTCGATACACAAACCGCAAGTACATGCGCCGGCCCGCAACGATCGAATGCCATTTCCGCAGTATACGGAACATAAGATCGAACTACGGGTTATCTAACTGCGAGCAGAAATCCAGCGGAATCTGCTCCCCCGCTCTCCTCCGTCGGCGGTTGATCCAACGATCGGCATACTGAGAGTCAGAGTCCGCTCACGCACGATCAACAAAGGTAACCCAAATGAGACGCATGCTGCTTCTTGCCAGCGTCGCGGTGTTTGCCGCGGCCTGCGCTACTCCACATCAAGACCGGCTCGCATACGATCGTCCCGATCTCGTCGGCCCGACCGGAGCCACCGGTCCAACCGGTCCGGCGGGTGCACAAGGCCAAACCGGCCCGCGAGGCGAAGCGGGTTATGCTTTGAGCGGTCCCCCGGGTGAAGCCGGACCTGCGGGTCCGCGCGGACGGCAAGGCAATACCGGCGCGACCGGTGCTTCGGGCGCTGTTGTCGTTGGCGCTCGCGGAAACACCGGCGCAATCGGTCCTGCCGGCGCGGAAGGTGAGACGGGTCTTGCCGGCGCTCAGGGGTCGAGCTACGCGGGTACAGCCGGTCCGGCTGGTCCTCGTGGTCCTGCCGGTGAGCAAGGCTTTGCCGGGGACACAGGTGCGCAAGGCGCAACACTCGTCGGTCCGACGGGAAGAACCGGCCTTACCGGCGCCGCCGGGTTACAGGGCGGAAACGGCCAAACCGGCGACCGCGGTTTTGCGGTGGCCGGCATCGCAGGCGAGGCCGGAGCTTCCGGCTTGCAGGGTGCACGCGGCCGAGAGGGACCCACTGGCGCGCAAGGCGCAGTTGGTATTGTCGAGCGTTGGACGACCTATCGCGATTTCAACTTCGATCGTGAACGAGCCAACGTTCGTGCGTCCGAGATGGACAGAATCACCGAGATCGCTGCCTACCTGGTGCAGAATCCGTCCCTTGAAGTCGGCATTGACGGCTCCATGAATAATCGAGCCGATCGCGAGCTCAGCAACCGCCGGGCGGACTCCGTCCGCGACGCGTTGATGCAAGCCGGAGTGCCGGCTTACAAGATTCAGATGGGCGCGTTTGCCGATCCGGATCGCAGACATGAAGGCCAAATCCAGGTCTTGATCAAAACGCGGGCATAACACACGGCCAAGAAACGTCGCCGTCTGAATCTCCTTCGCTTGAAAAGGCGGAGGAGATTCGACGGTTTTTGTTAAAACGGATGAACGGGTTGTGCGCCGAAGCGCTCATCGACGTGAGCAGAATTACACAGACTCGCGTATTCCGAGGGCACAAAATCTGGCAAATATTCCGGCGTCCGGTTGTCGCAAGGGAGTAAAATGGTTGGAAAAAATCTCCGGCGAAATCCTATTCTGCCGGTTGCAGCGGGTTCCCGATTGAGGCGTGCCTTTCCAACGATGCGGGATTTGGCCATTGCCGAAGAGACAAGGAAAAATATAATATCCTGCCCCCCCCCCCACGCGATCTCCCGTCGTTGAGAAGCTGAGTCCGGAGCCTCTCCAATGATGCGGGACTTGGCCGAGCGTCTCATTGCCGAAGAGACAAGGGGGAGAAAGTCGCCCGAGGCACCGCACGCGATCGCTCTCGTCATTGACAAGCTGCGTCCGGATTTACAGACGCTCATGGGCAATATGGGGTATCGTGCGCTGCTGTCGCGCGCGCTTGCGCAAGCCAGCGCGGAATTTGCCTGGCTTCGCGCGCTGCATGTCAAATCGGACGGCTCGCTTGCAGGATTATCGCAACTCGAACTCGAATCGCATGTTGACTCGGGGATGATTGCCAATGGCCGCACGGCTCTGCTCACGCGTTTGCTCGAATCGCTAACGACCTTCATCGGCGCAAACGTAACGCTGCAACTGGCGCACAATATTTGGCCGAATGTTCTGCTCGAAGATTTGGATTCCGGTAAAGGCAAGCGCAAATGAAAAAGAAAAGCGGTCCGGATAAACGCAAAAAGGTGACGCAGTATCCTGCCAAAGCCACCATCCGCAAACTGCCGAGCGGCGTGCGCGGACTCGACGACATCCTGGGCGGCGGCATCCCGGAATTTTCATTCAACATCATCGCGGGCGCGCCCGGTTCGGGAAAAACCACGCTGGCGCATCAGATCGTTTTTGCCAACGCGACGCCGCGAAAGCCCGCGCTCTATTTCACGGTCCTCGGCGAATCGCCGATAAAAATGCTGCGCTATCAGCAACAATATTCTTTCTTCGACGAATCAAAGCTGGGCAAGGCCGTCCGCTTTGTAAACCTCTCCGATATGATGCTGGAGCAAGATTTGAATGCGGTTTACGACGAAATCGAGAAGCAGGTCACGGCGGCCAATCCGGGCGTTGTGGTGGTGGATTCTTTTCGGACCGTGGTGCGCAAAGCGGCGGCCGAGGCCAATGAGATGGAGGTACAAAGCTTCATTCAACGCCTCGGCCAGTTTCTGACCAGTTGGGAAGCCACCACGTTTCTGGTCGGCGAATATGATCCGGCGGAGATTCGCGACAATCCGCTGTTCACGGTTGCCGACGGCCTCTTCTGGCTATCGCAGGCGACCGACAGAAATTCCGTATTGCGGAAATTGCAAATTATTAAAACGCGCGGGCAGGAATCGGTGCCGGGCCTGCACACCATCCGCATCAGTGCGGCCGGGCTGCAAGCCTTTTCACGGACGCTGGGATTGACCGGCAAAAAAACCAAGCCGGTACGGCGCCGGCGGCTTTCCATTGGCATTCCCGAGTTGGACAAGATGATGGGCGGGGGCATTTTCGAAGGCGACAGTCTTATCGTCGCCGGGCCTTCGGGGACGGGCAAATCGGCTTTGGCCAGCCAATTTATCGCCGAAGGATTGCGCCGCGGCGAAGCGGGAATCATGGCGATCTTCGAGGAGCGCCCGCAAGGATACACGGATCGCGCCGGCAGTTTTGGGTTGAACTTAAAGACGCCGCAAGAAAAGGGAAAACTCGAAATCCTTTACCTTCGTCCGCTCGACCTTTCGGTGGATGAAATGATGCAGGAACTTCTGGATGCCATCGCGAGAGTCGGCGCAAAACGGCTGGTGATCGATTCGCTGGTCGGTTTCGAGATGGCACTGGCCCCTAGTTTCCGCGAGGACTTTCGCGAGTCGCTCTACCGGATGATCGGGGCATTGACCGGAGGGGGGATCACGATCCTCAGCACTGTCGAGGTGGAAGACACCTTTACCGCTTTTTCCTTCAGCAATTACACCATCTCATTCCTGACCGACGACATTATCCGGTTGCGGTATGTGGAGATCGATGGGCAGATTCGGAAGGTGATGGTCGTGATCAAAATGCGCGGCGGCAACCACAGCAAGGACATCCGCGAATATATCATCACCGACAAGGGCTTGGTGATCATCCGTCCGCGATTCACGGACTACAATGGACTGACCACAGGAATCCCCCAGCGAACCGGCCCGCGCAAGACGCAAGTCGACGAAGCCGCGCCCGAACCGAAGGCGCGGAAGTAACGGCCAATTACGCGAATATCGTCCTTGCCGTCGGGCGAGACCGCGCTTTCAGCCGTCACCAGACGTTGTCGATCGCATCGAGGATGTAACCGTCGGAACGGTCGACCAGCAACACGCTGGTATTGACCCAGACCCAACTACAGCCATAGGGCGGCGGGGGCAGGCCGTAATCCCGATAGTTGCTCACGACGTAGTTTAGAAAGAAGAGCGGCAAATATCCGCCCGTGCTCCAGTAACGGCCCCAATATTCTTGCGGCACGCTGTAGTAACCGTAGCCAGGCGCGTAGAAAGAATTGGCTCGTGCGCCTGCGTAGCTTCTGAAGGCCACGTTTCCGCGCCACCAGTTCGGATTGCGTTGCCAGACGGTGCCGCTGCTCCAGCCGGCACGATTGGAACGCCATTGGTTGCTCTGCTGCACGTGGTTAGCGGCGACAACGGCGCGGTTGCCTCCGGCTTGTCCAACTTGCTGTTGCGGCCTGAACTGCTGTTGGGGCTGGGCCTGCTGTTGAGGCTGGGCCTGCTGTTGCCTGTTCTGTTGTTGTGGCCTGCCCTGCTGTTGGGGTTGGGCTTGCTGCTGCGGTCTGCCCTGCTGTTGGGGCTGGGCTTGCTGCTGCGGTCTGCCCTGCTGTTGGGGCTGGGCTTGCTGCTGCGGCCTGCCCTGCTGTTGGGGTTGGGCTTGCTGCTGCGGCCTGCCCTGCTGTTGGGGTTGGGCTTGCTGCTGCGGCCTGCCCTGCTGTTGGGGTTGGGCTTGCTGCTGCGGCCTGCCCTGCTGTTGGGGTTGGGCTTGCTGCTGCGGCCTGCCTTGGCCGTTGCCCTGTTCCCCTTGGCGCTGGTCCTTCTGCTGGTTGTCCTGAGCGAAACTGCCGGCCGGAAAGGCCAGCAACATGGCCGCCGAAGCGGAAAGCAATATGTGCTTGAACATTTGATGGCCTTTCGAGAAGCGACAAGTAAACGCCTTCAACATAGGCGAGGGCTCAAAACGGGTCTGTATAAAATAGCTCTACGCCAATGCCGTCATCGCGAGGACGCCGAGTGCAACGAGGCGGACGTGGCGATCCAGAGCCTGGCTGGAAAAGGCTGGATGGCTTCCGCCTCGCGAGGCTCGGCGTCGCCATGACGGCAAGTAGCTGTGCCTTTGAATTGCCGTTTGGCGGCAAGAGCAATACTCTCACGGACGCAGTCGCTGTGGGATCTAACGAGAGCAATGGCGCAAGAACACGTTGAGGCTCTCAAACAGCTCCGCGTCAGGATGGTGGAACAGCGCCGGGCCTTGGCGGGACGCGATGCCGATCTCGGCTATAGCGACACACGAACCCAGAGCCTCGTCGCCCTGCAAGCGGCGATCGAAGCCGTGGACCGCGCGATCGCGGACGAGGTGGAAATCGCCGGTCGCATGCATGAAATTATGCCCAATAATCCTTAAGCGGTCCTTTCACTAGTCGTGAGCGGCTCGTCTCTACCTGAATCGGCGTGGTCATTGGCCTGCAAAATTCCGCAGCCGCCATCCCTATAAATAATTGTAAAACTTCCGGAACTTAAGCTCCTAGCGCGCATTAGGTGTAGAGGGGCGGCAGGAGCTCTGATGATTGGCGGTGCTCATTTGTCACCGCGGAAAGAGCTCTGATGGCGGTGATCCTCGTAGTCGAAGATGAAGTGTTTACCCGCGATATAGCGGTGATGATGATCGAGGACTGGGGTCACCAAGCGCTTGCGGCCAGCGACGTAGACGAGGCGCTTACACTCCTCCGGTCCCCTCGGCACATCGACGCACTTTTCACCGATATCTATCTCAAAACAGCAGTTCTCGGCGGATGTGACCTTGCGCACCAGGCCATCAAGCTTCGGCCGGAATTGCGCGTGCTCTACACGACAGGCAATTCCGTTACCGACAAAATGAAGGCTCTGTTTGTTGAAGGCAGACGCTTCCTTCGTAAGCCGTACACACCAAACCAGCTCCAGGACTCCGTTGCGGACATGCTCGCAGCGTAACTTTGACGCTGCGCAATCTATGAGGAACAACGGCCATGCCGGATATTGGTCCGAGAGAGAAATCCGTATCCGATATTGCCGCAAGTGACATTGTTGAGACCGTGCCCAGCGCGCTCATCATTCTCGACAGAAATTTGAACATCGCATCCGCCAATCGCGCCTTTTACCAGATGTTCCGCACGAGCGCCGAAGAGACTGAAGGATGTCATATTTACGACCTCGGAAATCGGCAATGGAATATCCCGGGGCTGCACTCCCTGCTTGAGAGCGTGATCCCCCACCGTGCATCGGTCGAAGGATTCGAGGTTGAGCATGATTTCCTGACCATTGGCCGGCGTACGATGTTGGTCAATGCCCGGAAAATTTTGCGTCCCGGCGATCACGACGGTTTCATTCTGCTCGCCATCGAGGATGTCAGTGAGGAGCGCGCCGCCCGCAAAGAGAGCAAGCGCAACTGGGAGCTTAGCCAATGTATCGTCGACACGATCCGCGATCCTCTGGTCGTGCTCGAACAGGACATGACAATCGTCACGGCGAGCAAGGCTTTTTTGACAATATTTGCGACCACGCAAGCCAAGGCACGCGGGCGCGTTTTTTCCGAATTGGGCCAGCGCCAATGGGACGTGCCGGCCCTTCGCCATTTGATGGACAAGGTGCTTCCGGACAACAAGCCGATCGAAAGTTTCGAAATAGAAGATGATTTTCCCGGCCTGGGCCGCCGTGTCTTCAACTTGAATGCCCGGAAAATTTATCAGCCGGGGAACCATACCCACCGGATGCTTCTCGTCTTCGAGGACATTACCGACCGCAAGCAGCGCGAGCGCGACGCCGAGATGTTGACGAACGAAATCTCTCACCGGATCAAGAATAATTTGCAGATCGTCGTCGGCTTGATCGCCTTCGAAGCCAGATCGACCGCAGCCCCGTGCGTTCAAGGCTATAAAGCCATGCAGGCGCGCATCGGAGCAATCGCCCAGCTTTATGATCTGATATCTCAATCCAGCCGCGGCGGAACTATCGCGGTGGACGCATACCTCAGGGAAATCGCCAAGAGCATGTCGGCGAGCCTGCTGGGAAATATTTCGGGCATCAAAATAGAAGTGAAGGCTCAAACATTGCATATCGACCCCGATCGTGCCGTCCCCTTCGGCCTTCTGGTCAATGAGTTGGCGACGAACGCCATCAAGCATGCTTTTCCCGATGGTACGGGACGTATCATGTTGAGCGTGGAGCAGTTCGGCGACCAAATCGAGCTGACCGTCGCCGATGACGGTGTAGGCATGAAACATCAGTCTTCGGCGAAGATTCCCGAGAAACGCGGTGCCGACTATGTGGCGATCTTCGTGCGTCAGCTTGGCGGCACAATGGTCGCGCCGGGATCGGAAGAAACCGGAACAATCATTAGAATACGACTTCCCTTGGCTCTGCTCCCGCCAGGGGGTACCGAGCGCGCAGCTGCATAGCGCAGGTTCAGGCTGATTGGGGACTTCAGCCCGGCGGGCGGCGATGGAACGCCACACGCGCTCAATTCATAGACGGGATCAGATGAGAATCTCGGGCTGTTGTGACGCCTCAGCGCGCTACGGGGGCTTCTGAATCAACGGCATCGGTGCCCAATCTTTGTCTTCTCCGCGGCGAAATTCGGCGCGCTGCCTGTTCATCCAAACGCCGTTACCAGTCATTTCCATTCTGGCTATAGTATTCAACGTTCGAGCCCTTTTGCGTAGTGTCCTCTATGAGCCGTCAGGAGAGTTAGCCGTCAATCGATTTCCTTCCTCAGGAGGAAACATTTCATGAGATATCCGATGCCATTTGCGCTACTGATTTTGGCGCGCACGCTGCCGCAGCTTTAGGGACCCTTAGGATTTTTTGCCGGATCGGATTTTTTCACCCATGGAACATCCTCGTCGCCGCGAGATGCCCGTCGTTCGAGACTTGCCGCCCAATCTCATGCGCGAGATCGGGCGCGTCATTGTCTTCCACGCATACGTAGAATGGCAACTGAGTTTGATCATCCATGATTTTTTGCACCTCACGAAAGTCCTCGGCCGTCTAGCGGACAGAGACACCCGCGCCATGGACCGGTTTGATCTGATTTGCGATCTCATCGACCTGAAAAATGTCAAAACACCTGTCGATCTTATTCGTCTACGAAAGTCTCTGGTTTCAGTAACGACCCAACGGGACCTGCTCGCTCACGGCACTTGGACGAGAGATCCGCAAACCAAATACTTCTTTCTTCGCCTTGCTGGAGGCAGCTGGAAGCCGATGAAAAGCAAAAAGGTGCAAATAAAACGATCAATAAAACGAGGAGCCGCGCAATACGGGATTGAGGAATGCAGGTCCCTCAATCAGCTCATCGGCGGGATCATTCTGACCGTAGACAGACTGCATCTGGACACTTTGGGCTGACCCGCTCCATTTCAACAAAAATTGTCCTGGCCGTATCTTCGGCCAAATTCCCATCCGACTCGATATTTGCGCGCAGTATATCTATCCTAACGACACCCCACGCAGCGGTAGCTGAGAGACCGGCAGCCCGTAATCGAAAGGGAAACCGAATGTTCCTCGAGAAGCACGTCCAATACTTCATGGGAAAGGCAAAGCGTTGTTTCGGGCTCGCAAAAATTCAACGCGAAGGCGCAAAAACGCAAAACGCTGGGGCGGTTAAACTGGAGGCGCTCGGTCACCAGCTCGAGGCCAAGGCGGATGAGATAAAGATTAAGATTCAACAAGATAAACGGAAGTAAGCCGTGACGCATACACGGTACGATGGTATCTTTCGGCAGCTTTGGGAGTGAGCCGACAAGGGCGTCCATTTTGGCACTCGCAGCCCCATCGTTCGACCCGAAAGACTTCCTGTCCAAAGTCGGCGCAGGCCGGACCCTCGCGAAATATCACACAGATCAACCGCTCTTCTCGCAGGGAGAACCTGCGGATTCGGTTTTTTACATACAGAAGGGCAAGGTCAAGATCACGGTCGTTTCCGAGGAAGGCAGAGAAGCTGTCGTTGCCATTCTCGGCAAGAACGATTTTTGCGGCGAAGGATGCCTGTCCGGCCAGCCGCGGCGTATCGCGACGGCGACCGCCATGGTGGAGTGCGAGGTCATGCGGCTTGAGAAGGCGACGATCACGCGCGCGCTGCACGACGATCCGTCCTTTTCCGAGGTGTTTGTCGCGCATCTTTTGGCGCGCACGCTTCGAGTCGAAGAGGATTTGGTCGATCAGCTGTTCAATTCCAGCGAAAAGCGCTTGGCGCGGGCTCTTCTTCTGTTGGCGAACTTCGGTAAGGAAGGCAGGCCCGAACCCATCATCGCGAAAGTGAGCCAAGAGACGCTGGCCGACATGATCGGAACCACGCGATCGCGCGTAAGCTTTTTCATGAACAAATTCCGGAAACTCGGCTTCATCAGCTACAACGGAAAGATGGAAATCCACAGCTCCTTATTGAGCGTGGTCCTGCACGACAAGCCCGCGATAAAAAAACGATAGCGCATCGCGGAATGCGTAAGACCATCGCCGCCGATCTTCGTGACCCGCAATTATTTCCGAAGCTCGTCCTTGCCAAAGCCCCACCGTGCGCATGGCACGCGGTTTAAGGCGCTGGAGCGGAATGCGTTCAAACTGATCCGCAATCCGATGTCATCCCCGAAGCCGCAACCGTTTTACGCAGCGTGGACGATTGCCGTCGCCGTGCCCGGGTGACATTCGGAGACTTCCACCCTGGCTCTCAATTGCCGGGCAAGCGCCTCGACGATGCTCATGCCGAGACCGACATGAATGGGCGCGGCCGGATTCTGCTCGCGTCCTATGCCGTTGTCGGAAACCGACAGACGCCAATCCGGCCCGTCAACGGCGACGGCCACCACGATGCGACCTTGGCGGCCATCCGGAAACGCATATTTGACGGCGTTGATCACCAGTTCCGTTACGATCAGCCCGATGCTTACGGCATCATCGGTCTTGACGGTGCCGCCGTTGCAAGTTGCGGTCAGCGTAACCGGCCTGTCGTCCTCGATCATCGAGCTGCCAAGGCCCTCGCATAAAGTGGAGATATACGGGCCGAGCTCGGTATCGCGATCCAATCCCGAGCGGCACAATTGGCGCTGCACGGTGGCAACCGAGATCACCCGTTTATGCGCATCGTGCAGGTGAACGCGGACGTCCTCGGGAACCATGCGGGCTTTCAGCAGCAATATGCTGGCGATGATCTGCAGGCTGTTGGCGACTCGATGTTCGATCTCAAAACGGAGCGATTTCTCTTGCTGCAGCAAAACGTCCTTCAAGCCCTCGGCTTCGCGCCGCGCCGTCACGTCTTCCAACCCGACAAGCAGCACGGCTTGGGGACTGCTTTCGTCTAGTATCTGACGAGCATTGAGGAGCATCTGGCGCCGGCCGATATTGGGAATGTCCAGTTCGACTTCATACGCCTCGACCGCCATGTCTTGGGAAATCACATTTTGAAGCAATTGCTGGAGCGCGGGAATGTCCCATGTTCCCGGACACAATTCGGAAAGCCGGCGATGCTGCGTGTCCGCAGATTGAACCTGAAAGGTCTGGCAGAAGGAGCGACTCGCCGCGATCACGCGCAGGCTGCGATCCAGGACGACCAGCGGCTCGCGGACCGTGGCCACGATTGCGCGGGCCAACGAATTGCGGCGGTTCATTTCCATGAGGACGTGGTGCGTCTCGCCGTTCCCGGCCAAGCCGGACTCCGATTCTCGCCTTGGTTCGGTCATAGCCTGTCCTTTCCGGACGGGTAATTCATAATTTTCCTTCGGCGACGATTGCCGGCACAGCGAGCGTGCGGCGGCGCTCGACGATGTCTTCCCAGCTGGCCGCGCCTGGCAATCCATCCGATTCCGCGCAGCGTTCGCGCGCATGCTCGTCGGCCAAAATGGCTCTCAACTCGTGCAAAATCTGCAAACTCGACGGCATTGCAAGGCGTCTGCCAAAACGGCGAAATTGAGTCAAATGAGACCTCCAAGCGCGCAGCCTTGGCTACCTTAGCGACCTCGCCCCCTGGCTTCTGTGCAAAATTGACCAAGCGGCGACGACCGCGGCAGGTACGTCCGCTAACGACACCATTGACATGAGCGAGAGAGCCGCCAGGCGTTCCCCTCGCGCGTTCAAGCGGCGGTTAAACCGCGCGCTGGGGCGGTTTGCTATCGGTGCCTTGAACGACGCCGATTTGTGTGCGGGCGATCGAAACTGCCGTCCCCGGGTTTGCATCGGCAACCTTGATGTCAGCTTTCATCTGCTTCGCCAGCGCCTGGACGATGCTCGTGCCCAGACCGGGCTTGGCGCTTGGATCGGCCGGCATGCCGACACCGTCGTCGCTGACCCGCAGCGTCCAATTTGGCCCGCGAGAACAGTAGTTGACTTCAATCTTGCCGCGGCGATCGCCCGGAAAGGCGTGCTTGAGGGCGTTGATCACCAGTTCGGTTACAATCAATCCAAGGCTCACCGAGATATCCGCGCTGGTGACGCTTTCGTCCACCTCGACGTCCAGCGATAACTGATTGTGGTCGCGGATCATCGACGCGCCGATGCTCTCGCACAGCGCGATGAAATAGGGCCGCAATTCGACCTCGTCCGTATTGCCGGTTGCCAACTGCTTTTGCAGCGCCGCGACCGACATCACGCGCTGATGCGCATCGTAGAGATGGCTGCGGCTCTCGTCGGACTGCACTCTGCGCGCGCTTTGCATGAGCACGCTGGCGACGATCTGAAGGCTGTTGGCAACCCGGTGCTGAAGTTCCTGAAGAAGGACCGCCTTCTCCCGCAACATGTCGTCCTTGAGTTTCTCGGCTATACGGGCCTCGGTGACATCGGAAACCGCGACGAGAAGCCGGACGTTATCTTCCCCCTCGCCGTAATCGAGCTTGCGGGCGTTCAAAACGAGCCGGCGGTTCTCACGGCCGTCGCGACGGAGATCAAACTCATAGCTCTCGATCTCGGCAATGCCCGAAGCCGTCGCTTTCAGCAGGGAGACGAGTTGCGGCGCGTCCCATTCGCCCGATCCAAGCTCGCGAAGCGCGTGACCCGGCACGCTCGCCGGATCGATCTGAAACACCCGGCAGAAAGATTTACTCGCCGCAATCAGCGTGAGGTCCTCGCCGTTGAGGAGCAGAAGAGGCGCGGTCGAAGAATCGATCACCGCCAGAGCGAGGTTGAGTGCGACGTCCGGAGGTGCATGCAGGTCGGGAGTCACGGCTGCCTCTTTTCAGTGAACCCGGAGGCTCGCAAAGCGAAAGCCATACCCGGCATGCAAACTTATGCGCGCTTCCCAAGGGTCCCGCTGGTCAAAAGAGATCAGACGGCGGAACACGTTCGAGTTATGCCGTGACGCATTTGCCGCGGCAACGGCCGCCGAAAGATTTCGGATGACAATTCTCGATGAACTCGACGTAGCCGATGACAGGATCGCAAGCGAGGGCGACAAAGAGAGCGCCTTCGCGCTTCCCTCGGATCCGCGCACGATCTTTCTAGGCGGACTGTTCGTCCTTGCCGCGGTTGCCGCGCTGCATGCTGCGAGCGCGATCGTTTTGCCGATCCTGCTGGCTTTTGTTCTCAAGCTGCTGTTGCAGCCTGCGATGCGCCTGCTGGAACGGCTGCATGTGCCGCGAGGAATTGGCGCGCTGCTGATCATCCTGCTGCTCGCCGGAGCTCTCGCTGCATTCGGTACCGTGCTTTCGGGGCCGGCGGGAGCCTGGGCTGCGAAGCTGCCCGAGGGCCTTCCGCGACTGGTAGAGCATCTGCGGCTTTTGCGCACCCCCTTCGCGGCGCTCCAGCGAATTCTCCAACAAGCCGAGCAGGCTGCGGCAGGCCCCGGGACGACGATCTCTACGCAGGGCAGCGGGTTCGCCGGCACGCTGTTCGCCGGCATGCGCGCCTTGGTGGACGGTCTGTTCACCACCATGCTGGTATTGTTTTTTCTGCTGGTTTCCGGCGACACCTTCCTGCGCCGCCTGGTCGAAATCCTGCCGCGATTTCAGGACAAGCGCCAAGCAGTCGACATTTCCCAGCAGATCGAGCACGACATCTCGGGCTACCTCATCACGATCACGGCCATGAATGCCGCGGTGGGCGCCGCCACCGCCGCGGCGACCTATCTCTGCGGGCTGGGCGATCCGATGCTGTGGGGCGCTGCCGCGTTCTTTTTGAACTATGTGCCGATCCTGGGTCCACTCACCGGCATCGTTATTTTCCTGCTCGCAGGTTTGTTGACCTTCGACTCCCTGTGGCGCGCTTTCCTCCCGGCGGCTTTGTATCTCGTCATCCATCTTGCCGAAGGCCAGTTCGCAACGCCGATGCTGCTGGCACGCAGATTCACCCTCAATCCCGTGCTGGTCATCCTGTCGCTCATCTTCTGGTTCTGGATGTGGGGCGTGCCCGGTGCAATCCTCTCCGTGCCGATGCTGGCGATCGCAAAGATCGTTTGCGATCGCATCCGCCCGCTGATGGCGCTCGGACATTTTCTGGAGGGATAGCGTCTCGGGACGGCGCCTGCGAAGTGTATCGGATTGACCAGTTTCCCCGCGCCACTCCAGCTATTCTATCCATCATGACTTTGCCAGATAGAGCCGAGATCGCGGCGCCGTCCCAAGTCGATTCCGATGCCCAATTCAAATCCGAATTGATCTGCCTCATTCCCTTTCTCCGGGCATTCTCTATGAACCTGTGCGGCCGGCGGGATTTGGGGGAGGACATTGCTCAGGAAGCCTTGGCCAAGGCCTGGAAAGCACGGCGCTCCTACCAAGCCGGCAGCAATCTTAAAGCCTGGCTGTTTACGATCCTCAGGAATGAAAACCTGTCCTACCAACGGCGTGCTTGGAGACAAGTGGCCTGGGATGAGAAGGCGGCAGACACAATCCCCGCTCCTGCCGGCGAGCAGCGATGGGCGGCCGAACTCTCCGATGTCAGACGAGCGCTGCTCCGCGTGCCGATCGAGCAGCGGGAGGCCTTGTTGCTCGTAGGAGCGGCGGGATTTTCCTATGACGAAGCCGCCAGGATCGCGGGTGCTCCGGTGGGAACGATGAAGAGTCGCGTGGCACGCGCGCGCGCGAAGCTGGCGGACATGATGGATGGAACCGAAGCAATGCCGCAAAGAATACCGCAGGCGAAGGAAACCGCCCTGGAGCAATTCCTGACGGAGATACCGCAAGCCCGTTCCGAACCTGCAGAATGATGGCCAATTTTTCCGCAACGGCCGCCGGCGATACGGTCATGAGCGTAGATTTCCTGTCGCGGCAATAGCCTCGCCGCAGGTGAGCAATTTTGCACAGTTTTTCTCCGCGAACTGCCGCTAGATTCCATCGTCGATCGAATTTCTTCACCGGGGGACCTCAAACCTATGTCGACTGAACTCTCGACAGCTCACGCGTCGCATATTCGAGCGCCGGGTCGAGCCGCCGCGGGCAGCTGGAAATTGGGCCTTTGCACGCTCGCTTTGTTGGCGGCGAGTCCAAACGCGCTTGCCCAGCAGGTCCCCGGCCCCGGCGGTCAAGGGGGTGGGTTGCTGCAGCAGATTCCGCCGCCTCCGGCTCTTCAGCAATCGATTCCCGAGATCAGGATTCAACGAGGCGAGGTGCCATCCAATCTGGCGCCCGGCGGCATCACGATCCTGGTCAACTCGCTGCACATAACCGGAGAGACCAAATTTTCCGAAGCCGAGCTGATTGCCGCCACCGGCTTCCGGCCCGGCGAACTGGACCTCGCCGGCTTGCGGACATTGGCTGCCAGGATCACGGATTACTACAACAGCCGGGGATATTTTTTGGCGCAGGCCTACCTGCCCGCCCAAGACATCACCGGAGGGGCCGTGACGATCGCGGTGATCGAAGGCCGCTATGGCCAGATCAGCCTGCGCAACTCGACCAACCTCTCCAATGCGCTGGCAAACAATATTCTTGAGGGGCTGAATAGCGGCGACGTGATTGCCATCGGTCCGCTCGAGCGGCGTCTTCTGTTGCTCTCCGACATTCCCGGCGTGCAAATAAATTCAACTCTGACGCCCGGGGCCGCGGTCGGCACCTCCGATCTGATTGTCGAAGTGACTCCAGGGCAGCGCGTGACCGCCAGCATCGAAGGCGATAACGAAGGCAATTATTACACGGGCGAATACCGCGTGAGCGGGACCGTGAACCTCAACGACCCTCTCGGAATCGGTGATGTGCTTTCCCTGCGCGCGCTCGCCTCCACCACCGGAGGCCTTTATTATGGCCGTGCGTCCTATCAGGCTCAGATCGACAAGCTGACAGTGGGCGTTTCTTACGCCAGTTTATTGTACCGGCTCGGCAAGAATTTCGCGGCGCTGGACGCCCGAGGCTACGCCAATATCGCCAGCGTCTATGCCAGCTACCCGCTGATCCGATCGCGCAACGATAACCTCTATGCCCTCGCCTCCGCCAACTACGAGATGTTCCACGACACGATAGGTGCGACGTCCACCGTCACCAACAAGGATGCGGATACGGGGACCGTGGGCATCGCCGGGAACCATCACGACACTCTCGGCGGCGGCGGAGCGGACTCCTACTCTCTCAATTACACTTTCGGCAAGCTCGACATCCAAACCGATGCGGCGCGCGCCTTGGATTTGGCAACCGCGCGATCCAACGGCGGTTACGGCAAACTGACCTACGAGGCCGACCGGCTGCAGACCCTGACCGGTCCGTGGTCCCTGTTCGGCGAAGTCAGAGGACAGATCGCCTCCAAGAACCTTGACGAATACGAGAAGATGGAATTGGGCGGCGCATACGGCGTGCGCGCCTATCCGGAAGGCGAAGCCTATGGCGATGAGGGCTACATATTGACTGGTGAAATCAGGCTGGCGCTGCCAAATTTTGTGCCGCGCTTACCGGGTCAGATGCAATTGGCCGCCTTCGTCGATACCGGCTCCGTCACGTTGGATAAGAATCCTTGGGTTGCCGGACCAAACACCAGAACCCTCAGTGGGGCGGGGATTGGCTTCACATGGTCCGCAACCAATAATTTCTTCCTTACGGCCTTTTATGCCCACAGATTGGGCAACGCCCCGATAACCGCGGCTCCGGACCACAATTGGGGTATAGTCGGCGTGCAGCTCAGTAAATTCTTCTGATGCCGGTGCGGCAATGAACAGCCGCTTGCCCATTATTGCCGGCCTCGGACACTGATGACGCGGGATTTTGGCCGAATTATTCTTGCCATGCACATAATTAGACGATTTCCGATTTCTGTGTACGATTAGCTGGAACGGTCCGCCGTTCGGCCCGTTAGCCCTGCACGGCAACATACAGCCGCCGCTGCAAGCCCAAAAAAGAAAAGCAGTGGAACGCGCGACGGTAGACCGGCCGTCGCCAGTGGGCGCTCTGGCCTAGCAGTTTCATCGGATCCATTCGTAAGGGCGGCGTCTTCGGATTTTAACATCCGAGGACATTCCTCCCCGGCGTGCGCAGCAATGAGCGCCCGCGACTTGATCGTTGTTCGTCCTTGGGACGCTAAACAAACCAGATTGGTAGGACCGTATGACTATGAACCGCCCGCTTCGCGCGACTGAGAACGACAACACCGGCAATTTCGCAGTGATCTCCGGAAACGCCAGGCACAGCCGCAAGAAATGGTTGCTCGGCTCGACCGCCTTGGCGGGTTCGCTGGCGGTGCTCTGTGCCTCGCACGCCTACGCCCTGCCCGTGGCCGGTGTAATCGCTGCAGGCAGCGCCACCATTGCGAGCACGACAAACGCGCTGACGATCAACCAGTCGAGCCAGAATACCGCCATCAACTGGCAGAGCTTCGGGATCGGAAAGAGCGAAGCGGTCAAGTTCGTTCAGCCAAACAGCAACTCGGTCGCGCTCAACCGCGTGCTGGGGTCTGACGCGTCAAACATAGAGGGAAACCTGTCGGCCAACGGCAAGGTATTTCTGGTCAACCCGAACGGCATTCTGTTCGGACCGGGTGCTCAGGTGAATGTCGGAGGCCTGGTGGCTTCCACACTGGCTATTACCGATGCGAATTTCATGGCTGGCCAATACAAATTTTCCGGGGCTGGTGGCGGCACCGTCCTCAATCGTGGATCGATCAACGCTGCCAATGGCGGCTATGTGGCCCTGCTAGGAGCGAACGTCGGCAATCAAGGCGTGATCACCGCACGATTGGGCGCCGTGGCTCTTGCCGCAGGCAATGCGGTGACGCTCGACGTGGCAGGCGACGGCTTGCTGAATGTCACTGTGAACGAAGGCGTCGTGAACGCGCTCGCACAGAACGGCGGCATGATTCGCGCCGACGGCGGACAGGTCATGATGACCGCGCAGGCGGCGGGCAATCTGCTCAAAACCGCGGTGAACAATACGGGAGTAATTGAGGCGCAGACCATCGACAATCGCGCTGGCACGATCAAGCTTCTGGGCGACATGCAAAGCGGCAGCGTCGCGGTCAGCGGCACGCTGGACGCTTCGGCCCCCAATGGCGGGAATGGCGGCTTCATCGAAACCTCGGCGGCGCAGGTGAAAGTCGCCGACGGCACCATCATCACCACGCAATCGGCGCAAGGTCAGACGGGCACGTGGTTGATCGATCCCAAGGACTTTACGGTCGCGGCAGCTGGAGGCGACATAACCGGCACCGCCCTTGGCACAGAATTAACCACAACCTCCGTCGTCATTAACAGCAGCGGGGGTGCCGCCGGTACGAACGGCGATGTCATCGTCAGTGATGCGGTCACCAAGCCAGCATCGACCGCGGCGACTCTGACGTTGAACGCGGTTCGGGACGTGCAGTTGAATGCGGCGATTACCCTCACGACGGGAAGCCTGGTACTGACCGCCGGACGCGATGTGAACGAGACCGCAGCCATTACGACCACGACGGGAAGCATCACAGCCACCGCCGTTCGCAATGTCAGCGTGAGTGGGGCCCTGACGACCACCACTGGAGACGTTTCGGAGAACGCCGGAAACGTTGCAACCGTTACGGCGCACATTGCAGTGACCACGGGCAATCTTGTGCTGCGTGGCGATAATAACGGCGCTGGTCCGAATGGGACCGCCAGTGTGGCCTTTGGTGTTGGCGGTAACGTTGCCATAACCAACACTGCGGGAGCCGGCAAGACAGCCACGATTTATTACGTTCCGAGCGCCTACACCGCGCCGACGGATTTCTCCACAGACTTCGTCTTGGTAAATACCGCGCTGAATCCCTTCATGTGGGTGTTCGCGCAGGGAAACAACAAGGTTTACGATGGCACGACGACAGCGACGCTCTCTTTGGAGGCCAATCCTCCCGTTACCCTGATACCGGGTACGGCCAACTTCAATACCAAGGACGTAGGAATTGCCAAGCCGATTACCTACAGCGGCTACACACTCAGCAATACCAGCACATTCGCGCTCTACTATCCGGCCGGGGGTACGCCCGGTTCCGGAACGACGACGGGGAATATCACCCCGGCTCCGCTGACCGTGACGGCGAACAACGCCACCAAGGTCTATGGTCAGACTCCCACACTGGCGGCCACCGCGTTTACGGACACGGGCTTGGTGCACAGCGAAACCATCGGCAGCGTCGCCGAGGCGAGTCCCGGCATCGTAGCGACCGCCGGCGTTGCGGGCAGCCCGTATACGATCACGCCCAGCGGCGCCACCGGCGGCACCTTCCTTCCCGCCGACTACACGATTACCTATGTCAATGGTGGACTGACGGTGACCCCGGCTCCTTTGACGGTGACGGCAAACAATGCAGCAAAGATCTACGGCCAGACATCACCGCTGTCGCCCACGGCCTTTACCGACGCGGGCCTGCTGAACGGCGAGACCATCGGCAGCGTCAGCGAGGCGAGCCCCGGCGCGGCGGCGACCGCGCCCGTTGCGGGCAGTCCCTATGCGATCACACCAAGCGGCGCGACCGGCGGCAGCTTCACTCCCGCCAACTACACCATCGCCTATGTCAACGGCGCACTCACCGTAGCCCCCGCTCCACTGACAGTGACGGCAAACAACGCCACCAAACCCTACGGCCAGACATTCACTCCGGCGCCCACCGCCTTTACGGACACGGGCCTGGTGAACGGCGACACGATTGGCAGCGTCACCGAGACGAGCCCCGGCACGGTGGCGACCGCCAGCGTGGCGGGCAGCCCCTATGCGATCACGCCCAGCGCCGCCACCGGCGGCAGCTTCGTTCCTACCAACTACACTATTGCCTATGCCAATGGCGCGCTGAGCGTGACTCCGATTCCGCTGACGGTAACGGCAAACAGCGGCACGAAGCCCTATGGCCAGACATACACGTTGGCGCCCACGGCCTTTACAGACGCGGGCCTGGTGAACGGCGACACCGTCGGCTCCGTTACCGAGACGAGTCCCGGCACGGTGGCGACCGCCAGCGTGGCCGGCAGCCCCTATGCGATAACGCCCAGCGGCGCCGCCGGCGGCAGCTTCACTCCCACCAACTACGTCATTGCCTATGTCAACGGCGCACTGACCGTGACTCCGATTCCGCTGACGGTGACAGCAAACAGCGGCACGAAGCCTTATGGCCAGACATACACGTTGGCGCCCACGGCCTTTACAGACACGGGCCTGGTGAACGGCGACACCGTCGGCACCGTTACCGAGACGAGTCCCGGCACGGTGGCGACCGCCAGCGTGGCCGGCAGTCCCTATGCAATCACGCCCAGCGGCGCCACCGGCGGCAGCTTCACTCCCACCAACTACGTCATTGCCTATGTCAATGGCGCACTGACCGTGACTCCGATTCCGCTGACCGTGACGGCAAACAGCGGCACAAAGCCTTATGGCCAGACATACACGTTGGCGCCCACGGCGTTTACAGACACGGGCCTGGTGAATGGCGACACCGTCGGGAGCGTCACCGAGACGAGTCCCGGCACGGTTGCGACCGCGCCCGTGGCAGGCAGTCCCTATGTGATCACGCCCAGCGGCGCCACCGGCGGCAGCTTCACTTCCACCAACTACGTCATTGGCTATGTCAACGGCGCGCTGACCGTGACCCCGATTCCGCTGACGGTGACGGCAGACAGCACGACGACACCTTATGGGCAGGGGTCCACGTCGCCCACAGCCTTTACGGACACCGGCCTAGCAAACAGCGACACTATCGGCAGCGTCACCGAGACGAGCGCCGGCACGGTGGCGACTGCCACCGGCCCTTATACGGTCACGCCCAGCGCTGCCACCGGTGGCACCTTCACTCCCAGCAACTACACCATTGGCTATGTCAACGGCGTATTGACGGTTTTGCCGATTGTAATAACGCCGCCAATTGTAACGCCGCCAGTTGCGACGCCGCCAGTCGTAACGCCGCCGGATGTGACGACGCCGATTGCGACATTGCCAACTCCGACATCGCCAACTCCGACATCGCCGGGCACGATCGCCTCCGGCGGATCGACGGACACAACGTCACCGGGCACGGAGTCAGGGGAAACGCTGTCGTCGTTGGCGCTGCCAGCCGCGGTCACCGGAGGTCCTTCAGGTTTGGCGCTCGCCGTGATTGGCGGAGGCGTCAGAATGCCGGCCATCCAATTGGCCCAGGCACCGACGCCCGTTCAACCGGCGCCGGTCATAGCGGAGCAGCCCGAGGTACCGCTGGTTGTCGCGCAGCAGCCGGAGGTGCCGGTGGTCATAGCGCCGCGGGTCGTACTGCCGCCGGTCATACAGCAACTGCCCGTGGTGCCTGCGCGCCCGCGCAAGCAGGACCGCCACTAGAGATCGGCCAGGGGAGAGAGAGCATGCAACATCGGTCTGTTTTTTCTACGACGGCGCTCATGGTTGCAGGACTTGTTCTCGGCTTGCTGGGAACGAGTCTTGCATCCACTCGAGCCGCCGCAGCAGCAGAGAATTTTTCATCTGCGTCCGACGGAAGCAGCGCGTCGCCTTCGCTTTCGATCGCGCGTGCTCCAAAGCGGGCAAACTTTCTCAAAGAGTCTGCGTCCAAGGACGCGCGGCAAGTGGCGGACTGGGTAGCGGACTCGGGCGACAATCGCAGCCTGCCGTTCGTGATCGTGGATAAGACGCAGGCCAAGGTCTTTGTGTTCGACCGAGCGGGACAGTTGCGTGGCGCCGCGCCTGCGCTACTTGGTCTGGCCCAGGGCGATGACACGGTCCCGGGAATCGGGGACAAGAAGTTGTCAGCGATACGCCCGGAGGAACGCACCACGCCAGCAGGCCGCTTCGTGGCTGCACTGGGGGAGGATTTGGAAACGGACATTCTCTGGGTGGACTACGACGCCGCGATCTCCCTGCATCGCGTGATAGATACCGGTCCCAAGGACCATCGCTTGCAGCGCTTGGCGACGCCGACGCCGCTCGACAACCGTATTTCGTATGGCTGCATCAATGTTCCAGCGAAATTCTACGAAGCCATCGTACACCCCGCTTTTGCGGGGACGAATGGCATCGTGTATATTCTCCCGGAAACCAGATCGATCCGGGCAGAGTTCCCCGCCTATTATGATGTGGAGGAACATTCCGGATTGCCGGCCGCGAGCCGACCGAAGCCCGCACGTTGACGGGCCGATTTTAAACGGATCAGTGCTGCCGCGAAGGATAGGGATTCTATTTTGACAAATGTAGACCAGCCGTTCGATTCGAAGCTCTTCCTGACCAGCTTGGCCGGGAGCAAGAACCACCTACAACTCGCGAAAAATCAGACGATCTTTTCACAAGGCGATGCCGCCGATACGGTTTTTTATATCCAGAAGGGCAAGGTCAAGATCACCGTCGTTTCGGAGCATGGCAAAGAGGCCGTGGTCGCGATTCTCGGGAAAGACGATTTCTGCGGCGAAGGATGCTTGGCCGGGCAGGAACAGCGCATGGCGACGGCTACCGCCATGACGGAATGCGAAATCATGCAGCTCGACAAGCGCGCCTTTATCCGCGCGCTTCATGACGAGCTGCCTTTTTCGGAGATGTTTGTCGCCTATCTCTTGGCGCGCACCATCCGGGTCGAAGAGGATTTGGTCGATCAGCTGTTCAATTCGAGCGAGAAGCGTTTGGCAAGGGCGCTCCTCTTATTGGCAAACTTCGGTAAGGAAGGCAGGCCGGAGCCCATCATTGCAAAGGTAAGCCAGGAGACGCTCGCCGAGATGATCGGCACCACGCGCTCGCGGGTGAGTTTTTTCATGAATAAATTCCGGAAACTGGGCTTCATCAGCTACAATGGAAGAATAGAAGTCCACAGCTCGTTGCTCGGCGTCGTCCTGCACGATCAGCCGCAGATCGAGAAAAAGTCTCCACGCAAGTCAAAGCTGCATTAGCGGGATCGGCGTGTTTGGAACTCTGTCGCATTCATGCGCGCGGACCGTAGACGCCTACCGCTCCTCGACGATGCGGGTGCGGAGCGTGCCGATGCGGGAGATTTCCACTTCGAGTACGTCGCCTGCTTTCATCCATACCGGCGGATTGCGCCTTGCGCCGATCCCTTCCGGCGTGCCCGTGGCGATGATGTCGCCGGGCGACAGGGCGGTGAAGGTGGAGCAATAGGCGATCAGCGCCGGGACGCCGTGTATCATCATATCCGTGCCGGAATGCTGCATCTGCTGGCCGTTCAGGCGCGTCGTGAGCGTCAGCTTCGACGGATCGGGAATCTCGTCCGCGGTCACCATCCAAGGGCCAAGCGGGCTGGTCGCCGGGAAATTCTTGCCCGTGATCAGCGAGATTTTGATGAAATCGCGCACCGAGCCATCGCAAAAGCAGGTGTAACCCGCGACGTGCTTCAGCGCGTCCTTGGGCGCAATCGCGCGGCCGGCTTTGCCGATGACGACCGCGAGTTCGCCTTCGAAGTCGAGCTCTCTCGATGCCTTCGGCCGCACGATCTCGCCGTCATGCGCGGACAGACAATCGATGAATTTGGTGAAGATGTTGGGCTTCTCCAGCACCGCATGACCGTGCTCGGCAGCATGGCTCCGATAATTGATGCCGACGCAGAGAATTTTCTTCGGGTCGGTGATCACGGGAAGAAATTCGATTGCGTCAAGCCGCCGGTCGGGCTCCGCGCCCTTGGCGAGGTTCAGCATCTCGTCGAGCGTGCCTTCCTCCTCCAGCGTTTCGCGCAAGCTGAAGGAACGCGCGCCCAAACGGTCGGACAGGGTGATCACGCCCATATCGGTGACGAGACCGAAGGCAGGCTTGCCGTCCGCACTATAGCTTGCGAGCTTCATTACGATTTCCCGGGCTCGGGCCGCGTTACCATATCGCCGACGCCCGCTTTGTTGGCCCAATAATGCCAGGCGCGCCAGGTCTCGACCGAATAGGGGCTGTAGCCGCGGTTGCGCGCATCAATCTCGCCAGGCGAGAGATATTTGATCTCGCCGCCCAATTGTTTGGCGCGCCATAGCGCACGCGCATTGCGCGGCAGATACACCGACATGCGCACGACTTCGATCAGCGAGTGCCCCGCGGCGGCAAAACCGTGCCCGCGCATCAACGCGACATTGTTCTTGCCGAGACACGTCGCCAGATCGCGCCCCTGCTCCACATTGGCGACCAGGAGATTGGTGTCGCCGAATTTGTCGGCGATATCCCAAATCGGCACACTGGATCCGATGAAGCTGCCCGAATGGATGACGGGTTTCAGCGGCGTGGCATTGGTCAATCCAAAGGGAAGGATGTCCTCGGCATGCGCGTGCACCACCGCCATTACATCCGCGCGCGCCTCGAGAATGCCGCCATGGATGAAGCGTTCGAGGTAAAGCGCGCGCTTTTCTTCGCGCACCGGCTTTCCGTCGAGAGTGAGCTCGACGATATCGTCGCGGGTGATGAATTCCGGCGCGAGCGAGCGAGCGAGGAAAAATCGCGTCGGGTCATCGGGGTGCCGCACACTGACATGGCCATAGGCATCCACCACGTCCTCATTGGCGAGAATGCGATTGGCGATGACGAGATCGTTGAGCAGGCTGTCCAATTTCGACATACAGAGTCTCCGCAAAACCTAGAACCAGGATTCCACTTCGCCGTAATGCTCCACGAAAAGGCTATCCACGGGAACCTTGCTGGCGATCAAATTCTGATCGGCAAGATAGGTGACAAGCGCTTCCAGCGTCGGCCGGTTTGCTTCGATGCCGTAAGGCCAGGGATCGCCGGCGAACACGTCATGGATTTCGTCGATATCGCGCATCAGCCACGGCGCCATGAAGCGCAGAGCGCGCAAATTATACATTTTCTTGAGCGCGATGCGCTTGGCGCGCTCAAAGGCGTTGTAGAGGCTGGTAGCGATGAAAGGGTGGCGCTCGTAGACGTCGCGCTTGATCGCGATCAGATGCATGATCGGATAGATGCGCGTGCGTTTGTAATATTCTTTTTCCAGCTCGACATAGTTGGGAAACAGCCGCGCGATATTGGGGTTGTGCCGGATGGATTCCGGAAGCGAGGTGCCAAGCGTCGCATCGACGGTGCCGTCCTCGATCAAGTCGTTCAGCGGACGTCCGCGCGGCGCCTGCTCAATCGGAATTTGCTTCAGCAGCGGCAGCACATGCGGATCGCCATGGGCGCCGGGATGATTGACTGCACCTTGCACCCAATGGATCTTCTCGAAGTCCACGCCATATTCGTGCTGCAGCAGCCCGCGGATGAAGATGGCCGCCGTCATGGTGTAAAGCGGCACACCGACGCGTTTGCCTTCGAGGTCCTTGGGCTTAGCTATGCCCGATTTTTTGTTGACGGCGATGAAGCCGTGCCGAAAACACCGCGAGGGGAAAACCGGAATGGCGACGAACGGGCATTGTTCGTTGGCAAAGCGCTGAACGAATTCGGAGCTGGAATATTCTGCGACGTCGAATTCCTGCCCTCCTGACATGCGATCGAAGATCGGCCGCGGTTCGTCGATGGCGATGAAGTTGAGGTCGATGCCTTCGGGCTGAACTTCCCCTGTGTAGAGCGGCAGCATGCGGTCGTAGAGCGCGCAGGCGAAACTGAGTTGGAGTTTTTTCATGAGCAGCGCCCGTCCCACTCTGTCATGGCCCTGCTTGACAGGGCCATCCAGCGAGCGCGCGTCTGCGCGCTAATGAGTCCTTCTTCTTCTGGATGGCCCGCTGTTGCGGGCCATGACACGGTGGTGTTTGATCCCGAATGAGCCATTCTTATTGTTCGTCCACGACCGTGTTGCGCAAGATGCCGATCTCCGGCACTTCGACTTCCACGACATCGCCCGGTTTCAGCCATCGCGGGGGGGTTTGGTGGCCGCCGGCACCGACCGGCGTGCCGGTGAAGATCAGATCGCCGGGCTTTAACGTCGCGAATTGCGTGATGTAGCCGATCAGCCAGGCGAAATTCCACGTCAGCCGTTCGGTATTGTCGTTCTGGCGCAACGCCCCATTTACGCGCGTCATTAAATGGAGGTTGTTCGCGGGATCGAGCTCGTCTGCAGGGACGATCCAGGGACCGACGCTGCCTGAGCGGTCGAAATTCTTTCCCTGCGTCACGTTCAGCGTGCCATGGCGCAGCCAATCGCGCACGCTGCCCTCATTGCCAAGCGTCAACCCGTAAATCATCGACAGCGCATTGGCTTGGGGCACGTTGCGCCCCTCGCGGCCGATGACCAGCACGATCTCGCCTTCATAATCGAATTTGTCGGAGACCTTGGGCCTGACCAAGGGCTGTTCGTGACCCACGAGTGAATCGGGAAAGCGGACGAACAGATTCGGATATTTCTGCTTTTCACGTCCATCTTTGTATTCTGCGGCGCGCTCGGGGTAATTGATGCCGACGCAAACGATCTTTTCCGGCTGGAGCACCGGCCGCAGAAATTCGACTTCGTCGAGCTTATAATCGGCGAACGAGCTTGCCGAGGCGCCGCGGGCGTCCTTCAAACCCTCGTCGCCCGCACGGATCAACTGCAAAAGCGAGGAATAGCGCCCGCCCAATCGTCCGCCGAGATCGATCATTCCGGCCTTGGTCACGGCGCCGAAACTGGCGCGATGACGGATTTTGAAGCTGGTGAGGCGAAGACCGGCCATTAAGCGAAACTAGCCGGAAAAACCCTTCGGTCAAGCGCGTTGACGCAGCGGTTTCGAAGGCTATTCTGCCGCCAACTCCGGCTTCTCAAGAAAGACGCAAAAATGCATGACGTAGCGAGCAAGGTCCATTGGCACGAACCGATCGGCGGCAAGCGCGCCGGTTTCGGCAAATGGGGGCGCGTCAAAACGCCCTACGACCTGTTCATGGAATCCGAGGGCATTCCCTGTTTTCGCGATATTGGGATTTCCAAGGTCCAGAATCTTCCGCTTCAGCCGTGGAGGCGGCTCGGCGGCCGCGGCACCTATATCCAGCTCTACGGCACGGAATCCAAATGGGGATGCTATCTCGCCGAAGTACCGGGCCGCGGTGCGCTGAACCCGGAAAAGCATCTGTTCGAGAAGATCTTTTTCGTCGTTGAGGGGCGCGGCTCGACCGAGGTCTGGCTCGAAGGCGATGGCAAGCGCCACACCTTCGAATGGCAACAGGGTTCGCTGTTCTCCATCCCGATGAATGCCTGGCATCGAATCGTCAATGCGGCCTCCGCGCCTGCGCTGCTGCTTGCCGGCACGACCGCGCCCATCGTGCTCAACACGCTGCAATCGGTCGATGCGGTGTTCAACTGTCCGATGCAATTCCGCGACCGCTTCTCGGGCGCCGACGATTTCTACAAATATAATGACGATGTCGAACCCGATCCGGTGCGTGGTCTCGCCATGCGCCGCACCAATCTGGTGCCGGATGCGGTCAATTGCGACTTGCCGCTCGACAATCGCCGCTCTCCGGGCTTCCGCCGCGTCGAACCTTTCATGACCGGCAACACGTTTTATTTCTGGATCGGCCAGCACGAGAACGGCCGATATTCCAAGGCGCACGCGCACACTTCGGCCGCCGTGCTCATCTGCATCAAAGGCAAGGGCTACACCCATACCTGGCCGGAGCGGTTGGGCGTCACGCCATGGAAAGACGGCCATGAGGACCAGGTCAAACGCGTCGATTACGAGCCGGTGGGAATGATCTCCGCAGCTCCCGGCGGGGCGCGCTGGTATCACCAGCATTTCGGCGTCTCGAAGGAGCCGTTGCGGCTGCTCGCCTGGTTCGGACCGCATAATCCCGGGCGCGAGCCCGGACCGCCGGGTGAGACCCACATCGATTACACCGGCATGGACATCACCGAAGGCGGCACCGCCATTCCCTATTGGATGGAAGATCCGCAGGTGAAGAAGGATTGGGAGAAGATGATCGATAGAAACGGCGTGCCGAGCCGGATGCTGCCGGAATTCTTCCAAAAGGATTATAAGGGCGAACTGCCCAAGGGCGTTTGAACAAGAGGCTTCAGGATGAGGTTCGCAACATTTGCCGCCGCCATGGCGCTGACGTTGATGGCGGGACTTGCGCTTGCGACCGAATCCAGCCCAGGCGCACGGGTCTATTTCATCAATCTGCGGAATGGGCAGCATGTGACGAACCCGATTTTGATTCAGTTCGGGCTTGCCGGCATGGGCGTAGCGCCGGCAGGAAGCACCAATCCGGGGACCGGCCATCACCATCTCATCATCGACGCCGATACGCCCGCGCCCGGCGTGCCGATCCCCATGGACGCGCAGCATATGCATTTCGGACGCGGTCAGACCGAGATTTTGTTTCAACTTCCGCCGGGAAACCACACGCTGCAGCTCGTCTTGGCGGATGGCGCCCACATCATGCACACGCCGCCGGTCGTTTCCGGCAGGATTGCAATTACGGTAGACCCTTAAGGCGGCATGACGCTCCTTCTCAACAATGACGATGTCGCCAAGGTTCTGACCATGGCGGATACCATCGCTGCGCTTGAGACCGCCTATTTGCAGCTCGCGAGCGAAGAAGCCGTCTGCCGGCCACGCATCGATATCCGTATCCCGACCAGCGATCCGGCCAAGAACTACCAATGGGGCACTATGGAGGGCGGCTCGACCTCGGGCTATTTCGCCATCCGCATGAAATCCGATGTCGTGTACGAGAGCGAATACAAGGGCGTGCGGACGCAGGAGAAATATTGCACGCGGCCGGGGCTGTACTGCGGGCTTGTGTGGCTTACGTCGATCGAAACCGGCGAGCCACTGGCGATCATCAATGACGGCGTGCTGCAGCACATGCGCGTCGGCGGCGATGGCGGAATCGGCGTGAAATATATGGCGAACGAGGATGCCGGGACGGTCGGCATGCTCGGGGCCGGCGGCATGGCGCGCAGCAATTTTCAGGCCTTCATGGAGGTACGGAAAATCAAGCGGCTGCGCGTATTCAGCCCTACCAAAGAGCACCGCGAGAGTTTCGCCAGAGAAATCGCGGAGAGCTGCGGCATCGACGCCAAGGCTTGCGCCCGCCCGGAAGAGATTTACGAAGGCGCCGATATTGTCGCAGCTTGCACGGATTCTGCGATTCCTGTGCTGGATGGCGCACGCATCGAGAAGGGTGCGCATGTCATCAATATCGGTGGATCCGGGGCGCCGGATGAGAAGACCCTGGCGCGCATTGACGTGTATTTGCGCTTTGGCGATGCGCCGGCGCCGGCGAGCCGCCCCGAGCTGCGTTTCGACGACGAGCACATCGGCTGGGAGGCGCGAAGCGACCGGCCCAAACACGGCGACGGTCGGTCGAGCCGCAAACGAGGTCATGGCGTGCTCCTGCGCGACAAGCGCGTTACCCTCTCCGATCTGATTGCCGGAAAAGTGAAGGGGCGCGTTTCGCACGAACAAATCACCTATTCCGAGCGCGGTAATCTGCAAGGCGCCCAATTCTTCGCGGTCGCCGGAAAGGTTTACGAATTGGCGAAAGCGGCAGGATTGGGCCGCGAAATCCCCACCGAGTGGTTTTTGCAAACGATCAGGAATTGAGGGACATCTTCGCCTCCCCCTTGTGGGGAGGCACGCAATTCGCTCTTGCGAATTGCGGGTGGGGGTATGCTGCGGCAATCACCCCCCACCCGAAAAATGCTTCGCATTTTTCGACCTCCCCACAAAGGGGAGGTAATCAGCCCATCGCATTGAGGACGTGGCCGGCGCGCTGCACCGGTTCGGCGGCGATCAAGGAAAAGGCGATGACGCAGGGCTCGCTCCCGCGATTGACCCAATTGTGGACGGTACCGCGCTGAACCACCACATCGCCCGCGCGCAAATGTACGGTCGTATCGTCCAGCTCCATGTCGATTTCGCCCGAGATGACCACCGCATAATCAATCGAATCCGTGCGGTGAATGCGGGGCGCGACGCCCGGATGATATTTCACGATGCGGAAGACCGTTCCGTTGGGATCGGTTGTTCCGACATCGCGCAAGCCGCCGTCTTCATCGCCCGAATTGCCGGCTGGGAACGATCCGGTTGACCATACGACGCAACTATGGTGCCTTTCGCGGCCTGATTGAACGTTTTTGCAGATTTCATCGATCAGAACGATGGCTTTGCCGGTTTGGTCATGACCGGTGACGACACGGCGAATATTCCAAGACATTGGCTGTTCCAGTTTATATTCCGGGCATAGGTTATTGTGTGGGAGAGCAAAATGGAAAGGCGCACATTCTTGCAGGGCAGCGCGGCCACGCTTGCTGCCGCGGCACTCGCTCCAAAGGCAATGGCCGACGAATTGCCGCTCGGGCCCCTGCCCGGCACGCGTTATCCCGACCCGCGGGTGGAAGCCCTGGATGCGCGGTTCAAATACAAGGTGGGCAACGCCTATGTCGAGCGCGTTGCCACCGGCTGCCGCTGGTCTGAAGGTCCGGTCTATTTCCGCGATGGCGGCTATCTGATCTGGAGCGACATTCCCAACAACCGCATGATGCGCTGGTCGGAGGATGATGGGCATGTCAGCGTGTTCCGCTATCCGTCGAATTATTCCAACGGCAATACGCGCGACCGCGAAGGCCGGCTCGTTACCTGCGAGCACGATGCAAGACGCGTGACGCGCACCGAACATGACGGCACGATCACCGTGCTGATGGACAATTTCAACGGCAAGAAACTGAATTCACCCAACGATATCGTGGTGGCTTCCGATGGCGCGATCTGGTTCACCGATCCCGATTTCGGCATCCTCGGCAATTACGAAGGCCACAGAGCCGACCGCGAGCTTCCGCCGCAGGTCTATCGGCTCGACCCAAGGACGGGACGAGCGACCGTGGTGGTTGGCGAAGGACCGGGAAAACCCAACGGCATCTGCTTCTCGCCCGATGAAAAGAAGCTCTATCTCATCGATTCCGCCACGCCGCCTCCCAGCCGCTCCGATATCCGCGTCTTCGATGTCAACGGCGACAAGCTCTCCAATGGCAAAATTTTCGCCGCGAATTTCACCGGCGGTGTCACCGACGGCATGCGCGCGGATATGGACGGCAACATCTGGTGCGCCATGGGTAACGGCGCCGACCCGGCCGAAGATGGCGTGCGCTGCTATGCGCCCAACGGTGACCTCATCGGCAGAATCCGGCTGCCCGAGACCTGCGCCAATCTCTGTTTCGGCGGCAAGAAGAAGAACCGCCTGTTCATGGCCGCGAGCACATCGGTCTATTCGGTCTATGTCGAGACCGTCGGCGCGCAGGTGCCCTAGCGACTATTGGCCGAGGATGGCTTTGGCGCTCGCCCGGATGTCGGCGGGCGTTGCGTAAAGCTCCGCGATGCGGCGCGCGACCTCGTCGCCGGTCATCGGCGCCACCAGCAATTTCAGCCGCTGGGCCTCGGCGCGAAACGCGGGATCGGCGATCATGGCATCGAAGGCCGCGCGCAAGATCGCCACGCGAACCGCGGGGACTTTATCGGACACCATGAACAGCCGGCCCAAGCGTTCCGGCGCGATGAGAAAATCGTAAAGCTTGCGATCGCGCTCGTTTTTCACCAGGTCGCCGCCGAACGGCACGTTTTTGTCCATTCCCGCGACCAGCGTGGGCGAAAGCCGGACCACCACATTGATCTTTTTGTCGCGCAGCCAATCGTCCGGAACCGCGGTCCAACCGCCGCAATCGCCGTCGATTTCATGGCGCTCGACGGCAAGGCGTTTGTCGGCGCTTCCGGCGTAACCTTGCACTTGCCTGATCTTCACGCCGAAAAGGTGCTGCAGCATGGCGGTGTCGGCATTGCCCGCGGTTCCCGGCGCGGTGGCGCCCATGAACAGGGCCTTTTGGCGGCCGATCATGTCTTGCCAATTCTTCACGCCGCTCGCGCCCCAGACGTAGCAGACGCGCACATCTTCGCTGACATTGCCGATCCATTTATAGCCTCGGAAATCGACCTTCACTCGCTCCGGCGCGGTGAGCGCCTCCTCGATCAGCGCCGAGCTGAATGTGGCGATAACCGTGCCGTCGGCGGGCGCAGTCGTGTTGAGGTACGTCACCGATTTCAGCGAACCGGCGCCCGGCATGTTCTGAACAACGACCGTTGGCGCGCCTTCGATGTGCCGCGGAAGATAATGCTGCACCAAACGCGCGTAGGCATCGGCGCCGCCGCCCGGCGGCAGCCCGACAACGATGGTGATGTGTTTTCCGGCGTAGAAGGCATGCGGTTGTTCGGCCGCTGTGCTGGGTGACGAGACCGCGGCAAGCGTGCTTGTGAAGCCAACCACAATTCCAATGCGCATGCGGGCTCCTCGTGCCGCCGCTAATTTTTGTACGAAGGATAGCCGGACTTTTTCTCTTCGGCGTCCAACAGGCGCAGCATCGCAGGCCATTCCAAAACTCCGTAGGGCCGGCGCGTTTCCGGCCGGTAAAGCTCGGCCGTTCGCTCGAGCACGTCGCCAGACGGGATCGAAAGATCGGTCCCTCCAGCCATGGCATCCACCTGGGCGCGGCAAGCCATTTCGAGCTGGTACATGGTGTTGAAGGCTTGCGGGATATTCGGACCGCACGTCAGCAGGCCGTGCGAACGCAAGATCAGCGCGTTATGCGGGCCCAAGCTCTCCACTATCCGCACGCGCTCATCGAGATTAATCGCCGGCCCTTCGTAATCGTGATAGCCGATATGGCCATGGAATCGGATGGCAGTCTGGTTCAGCGGGAGCAGCCCGCATTTCATCGCCGAAACCGCCATTCCCGCGCGCGTGTGGGTGTGGATGACACATTGCACATCGGTTCGCGCTTTATGGATGGCGCCGTGAATCACATAGCCGGATTTGTTGATGCCGTAATCGGTCTCGGGTTTCCAGACGATGTTGCCCTCGACATCGATCTTCACCAGGCTCGAAGCGGTGATCTCTTTGTAAAGCAGGCCATAGAGATTGATCAGCAGATACTCGGTGCCGGGAATGCGCGCGGTAATGTGGTTATAGATAAGGTCGGTCATGCCGTAGCAATCGGCGAGCCGATAGCAGGCGGCGAGCGCGAGACGCGTCTCCCACTCGTCGCGGCTAACAGAAGCGCGAACCGATGCGAAATTGGCCGCGTAATTCATCGCTGCCCGAAATCAGTTTCGCGGCGTGTAGGTCTTGCCGAAGCCGTTGCGGGCGTTGGTCACCGTGAACGTGCCGTCCTGCTGCGCCGAAACCTTGATCCAAAAGGCTTTCCCGTTATGCGCTGGTGCGGGCTGAATGCCCGGCGTTCCCGGCGCCGGAGCTTTCATGGGTTCGACCGGCATCACCGGCGAATTGTCGTCGGTGACATTGGCGATGAACATGCCCGGCGTGGTGTATTCCTGGCCGCTCAACAGCGAGAAATGCATCTGCCACAGATCCTCGAATCCCGGAGACGTATGAATCGACATCATGGTGAAGGGCTCGCCGCCTTTGCGGGTGCCGTTGTTCATGATGGCGACGCGTGGGCGCAGGGCATGGTCCATGACCGGCGAGTTCGAGGAATCCTGGCCGTGATGCATGCCGAGGAAGAGATCGACCGGCGGAAGCTTGGTGTTCGGGCACATCAGCTTGAATTCCATGTTCCGCGTCAGATCGCCGAGATGGACGGTGCGGAATCGTCCGAAGGTGATGTAGCTCGCGACCGACAGCGGGTCCTCGATATTGTTGTCGACCGGCTGGAAATTGGCGCATTCGGGATTGCGCGCGCCGGCGCCGGGTAGCGGCGAACTCACGACGTCGCCATGCGAAGCGACAATGCGCCAATCGACGCCCCGAAGCGCGATCCGGTCGCCTGGATTGGCCACGGTGTGCTTCGCATTGGCGTAGAGTTGCGGATAGACTTTCTGCTCGAAATCGGCGCCCGCTCCGGGCTGCATGTTCGGCCCATGATCGATGAATTCCTTGATCGGAATTTGCTTGGCGAGTTCGGCCATGCCGCCGAAATGGTCGCCGTGATAATGGGTGAGGATGAGATGATCGATTTGGGTGAGGCCCGCGTCGTGGATCGCGTCCATGATGCGGCCTGCATCGCGCTTAGCCGGAAGATCGCCGACATTGCCGGTATCGATGAGCACCGACTCGCCCGAGGGGGTAACGAACAACGTGCCGTTGCCTCCTTCTACATCGACGACATAGATATCCAGCGTGGTCCGGTTTTGCGCGGCGACGGCTGCGGCGGGAGCCATCAGAGCCAGCAAAACGATCAGCGATGCGCGCATAAGAATGCCCCTTTGCAAAACTCGACGTTTTGATCCTATGGATGTCCGTAACGCGCGTCAAACCTCGGAAAACCTGAAGAAATGAAGCTTGGACGTTTCGCGCTCTCCGCCTCGCCGGCCTTCGCGTTTGTCTTGACCATGGGCCTGGTCAATCTTTTCGGCGACATAACATACGAGGGCGGCGGAAGCATAAACGGACCGTTCTTAGGTGGCCTCGGGGCGAGCGCCGCGGCAATCAGCATTATCGCAGGCGCCGGCGAGTTTCTCGGCTACAGCCTGCGCTTCATTGCCGGATATATCGCCGACCGGACCAAGAAATATTGGCTCGTCACCTTCATCGGCTACGCGATCAATACGCTCGCCGTTCCGGCTATGGCGCTGGCCGGGAATTGGCAAGTCGCGGCCGGCCTCGTCCTTGCCGAGCGCACCGGCCGGGCAATCCGCAAACCGACAGTCGAAGCGATGCTCTCCTACACCACGGGTGAATTGGGCAAAGGTTGGGTCTATGCGGTGAACAATGCGCTGGATGAAATCGGCGCCACCATCGGACCGCTGGTGATGGCGCTCGTGCTCATGCTGCACGGCAGTTACCGCGCCGGATACGCGCTGTTGCTGATCTCCGCGCTGCTCGCGCTCGCTTCGGTTGCAGCCGCACGGATCATCTTCCCGCTGCCATCCCGGCTCGAACGAAGTGAAACCGCGCAAGCGGGCGGATTCACGTCATCATACTGGCTCTTCACGCTGGCCGGAGCGTGCTTCGGGGCCGGCCTCATGAGCTTCGAGCTGATCTCTTATCATCTCTCGCGCACGGGGATCGTGCCGGTCGCGTGGATTCCCGTGCTCCTCGCCTTTTCCACCGGTTGCGGAGTCATCGCCAATCTGGTTTTCGGCCGGCAGTATGACCGGCTGGGCTTGCCTGTCCTCCTTATCGCGGTGTGCTTGTCCGCGCTGTTCGCACCACTCGTGTTCATGGGAAGCTTCGTTGCCGTCCTGGTTGCCATGCCGTTATGGGGCATCGGCTACGCGACCCAGGACACGTTGCTCAAAGCAGTCATCGCCGGCGTGATGCCAAAGGAAAAGCGCAGCCTGGCGTTCGGCCTCTTCTACACCGGGTATGGCGGCGGCTGGCTGATCGGGAGCATCGCAACCGGCCTGCTCTATGAGCGATCGCATCTTGCCCTGGTCGTGTTTGCCGTTCTGGTGCAGCTTGCATCCCTGCCGGTTTTCGTCTTGGCGGAGCGGGCCAAGCGCAAGATTTAGGAGTCGGTTATGCGACTGCCGCCAAATATAGTTTTATGGAAAGATTTGCTCGATACCCACTTTGATCCTGCAATCGGTCTCCTGTTAGGGTGCGGATAAGAGGGCCAATGAGCTCCGCCAGGAGGATGTCATGAACAATCAGTCCATCATTACCTGCCCGGCCTGCGGCACCGCGAAGGCTGAAACAATGCCAATCGATTCCTGCCAGTATTTTTATGAATGCTCCGGTTGCGGCACTTTGCTGAAACCCAAACGCGGACATTGCTGCGTGTTCTGTTCCTATGGCTCGGTGCCCTGCCCGCCGCATCAGGCCGCGCGCGCTTGCGAATTCGGCCCGGGGCCCGGATTCGGATATGAACACGTCTCGAAGATCCAAGCGGCGTAATCTCGCGCCTTTAGGAAGGCTAGCGATTACCGGGCATGCCGCCCCGCACCTCATGATCCCCTCCCCGATCCGGCTTCGCGCTTCGCGCTACGCCGGATCGACCCTCCCTCAAGGGGCGGGTAAATGAGTTATTTTGTGCGGCATTGGCCGATTCATCATGCGCAGCATCGCCGGGCCGCCGGTTCTAAAGAATCGCCACAGCAAGACGCCTGCTACGGCTAGAAACATCAGGTTCAGCCAAGTGGTGTAATCCCAGGCGATGCTCGCTTGGGCGATCCGCGCATTGTGTTCGGCTGGAACCAGACCGAGAAGCGAAAAGACGCCTTCGACGATAAAAGCGGCGCCGGCCATGGCGGCATAAAACGTCAAGAAGAGAAACACCGCCATCTTCAGCCCGTAATATTTCCGGTAAATATCGAGAATCGGCAGCACGATCAGGTCGGCGAAAATAAATGCAATGACGCCGCCGAAGCTGATGCCGCCGTTCCACAGCACGGCAGCGAGCGGAATATTTCCGACCGAACAGACAAATGACCCAACGGCGATCAAGGGACCCAGCAGCGGCCCCCAAATTGTAGCGATCGCCGGATGCCCGGCGAGGAAGAAACTGCGCCAAAATTCCTGCGGCACCCAGGCTGCGAGAGCGCCCGCAATGAGCAGTCCGAGCACAATATCCGGCCACACCGAAACCCAGTCCATCACGAAATAGTGGCTGCTCGCCGTAATGCCTTTTTCCGACGTGACGCGCTGCCAGAGCGAGCCGCCTGTGGTCACGGCCATGTCCATTTCAGCGTGGCCTTCCATACGCCCGGCAATACCGCGCTCGGCTTGCTCTTTGGCGGCCTCGACCATTTGGCGCGACAGAAACCTCTGAAAGAGTCCGACCAGCAGAATAACCATGAGCGGCGCGCCAATAATTTCCGCCAGCGTCAATCGCCAGCCCAAGAACACGATCATGATGATGCTGAGGTCCAAGACGAGATTGGTCGATGCCATTTCGAACGCCATGGCGGCGGTGAAATCCGCGCCTTTGCGAAAGAGCGAGCGGGCAATCGCGACGGCGGCGTAAGAGCAAGACGACGATGCAGCGCCAAGGGCCAGCGCCGTTCCAATCGAACGCGGCCTATCATCGGGCATTAATCGGCTGATCTCTTTCTGCGAGACGACCGCCTGGATGACGCCCGAGAGGGTAAACCCCAGGATCAGCGGCCACAGGATCTGCCATCCCATGGCGGCGGCCTCGGCAAGCGCGTCCAGAATCGGTTGGATCATTATCTCCTCTCCAAGGTCTACCGACTGTACCCCAGACGGGTATTGTCTTCCATACCCCGTGGTGGTATCGCACGCTAGTCCTAAAAAAACCGCGAGACGCTGTAATGCGACAAAAAGCACAGCCCCCAAGACAGAAGCTGCTGAACCGCCTGGGCCGAATCGAAGGTCAAGTGCGGGGTATCACGCGCATGGTCGAAGAAGAGCGCTACTGCATCGACGTCCTCACGCAGTTGCAGGCGGTGCGTGCGGCATTATCCGGCGTCGAGACCGAGATGCTGAAAAACCATCTGCACCATTGTGTCGAAGGCGCGATTGTCAGCGGTAACGCCAACGAACAGCGCAAAAAGGCGCAGGAGCTGATCGAGTTGCTGGGCAGAGCATCGCGGTGACGCTCCGTGATTTTCAAAGAAGCGAGCCTTACTCTTTACGCTGCTATTCTCCTGATCACTCCCGCCTTTGCTCAGACGGTCCCGGACGAAAGCGATCTGCCGCCGCTCGGAACCGGGCCTAGTATGCAAACCGGCGCAGCCGGTGCGCTTGGCGATTATTCGATGGCGCGCGACGGCTCCGGCACGGCGTGGCAGCCGGATTCCTCGCCGATGGAGGGCATTCACGGCAGCCTTGGCCAATGGTCGACCATGCTGCACGGCTATGCGTTCGGGATCTACGATCATCAAGGCGGCCCGCGCGGCGGTAATAAACTGTTTAGCGAAAGCATGCTGATGGGCATGGCGCAGCGTCCACTCGGCTTTGGCCAAGTGACGCTTCACGCCATGCTGTCGCTCGATCCGCTGATGGGCAAAAACGGGTATCCACTCCTCTTGCAAACCGGCGAGACGGCAAATGGCGTGACACCGCTGATCGATCGCCAGCATCCGCATGATCTTTTCATGGAGCTGGCCGGCATCTACAGCGCGCCGCTTAGTGAAAATTCGTCCGCATTTCTTTATGCCGGTTATCCCGGAGAGCCGGCCTTGGGACCGGTCACTTTCATGCACCGATTTTCGGGAATGAACGACCCGGAAGCTCCAATCGGCCATCACTGGCTGGATTCCACGCATGTCACCTACGGCGTACTGACCGGGGGCTTTGTCTACGACCGCTGGAAGATCGAGGGCTCCTATTTCAACGGCCGCGAACCCGATAAGAATCGTTGGGATTTCGATCCCTTGCGGCTGAATTCGGCTTCCGGCCGCATTACGTGGAATCCGGGAGATGATTGGTCTTTTCAAGCGAGCTACGGATTCATAAAAAGTCCGGAGCAACTTCAACCTGCCGTCAATCAGCATCGCCTCACCGCCTCCGGAACGTATGATCGGAAGATCGAGCATGGGAACTGGCAGACGACGCTTGCTTGGGGGCAAAACACTGACCACCCTGGGAGCACCTCGAACGCTTATTTGCTGGAGTCGGCGCTGAGCTGGTATCAGAACACGATTTTTGCTCGCGCCGAAAATGTCGCGAAAGACGACCTGTTTCTGCCGGACACTTCTTTGTCCGGCCAACTATTCACCCTCTCAAAGTTCAGCGCGAGCTATATTTACGATATGCCGGTGGCGGAACATCTCAGTCTTGGCGTAGGCGGCCTCGGCAGCGTGTTCGGGCTGCCTTCGGCCTTGAAACCATCCTACGGCTCCAGTCCAATCTCCTACATGCTCTTTGTCCGTGCGAAACTTATTTGAGGTCTTAACAACGGAAGGAAGTCACATGAAAAGCCTCGCCATTGGTATTGTCTCTGCTTTGATCTTCGCCGCATCGGGTGCGGACGCGCATGCTCTGTTGAAAGCCGCGGGTCCGGCGCCAGGAAGCGTCGTCACCGCGCCGCCTAAAGCGATCCGCATCCAGTTCAGCGAAGCGGTCGAGCTCACCTTTTCCGGAATCGAATTAAAAAATCAGGCAGGGCAGGTGCAGACGCTCGGCGCAGCAACACTAAATCCCAAGGATAAGGCACAACTTATCGTCCCTGTGAACGGCGATCTCGCGCCCGGCAAATACACGGTTTCCTGGCACGCAGTCGGTGGCGACACGCACAAAACAGAAGGCAGCTTCAATTTCGAACTGAAGCCGTGACACTTGCCGCCGGGCTGATCGTTTTCCGCTTCTTTCACTATACAGCCCTGATGGTGCTTTTCGGTTCGGCGCTATTTCCGCTGTATGCAGCCAAGTTAAGCGCCGCGGAGTTTCGATGGCCGGTTCTGATCGCTGCGATCGCCGCGCTCGCCAGCGGAATTTTATGGTTCGCATTCACCGCGGGTTCTATGAGCGGCAGTCTCAAGGACGTGCTCTCGTTTGCCGTCTTGTCGCTGGTGGCGCGCGAGACGGGATTTGGCCGGCTGTGGCTGGCGCGGCTGATCCTGCTAATCGGGGCGACCGGGATTTTTGCCGGCGCACGGGCGTCAAGAAAACGCTGGGTTGCCGGTACCGCCCTTGCGGCGGTGGTGACCGCAAGCGTTGCTTGGACGGGACACGGCCCGGAAGGCGGCAATTTCCACGCCGCCGCCGACGCGCTGCATCTAACGAGCGCCGCGATCTGGATCGGCGCGCTTGCGGCATTGCTGTATCTGCTCCTGCGCGAAAGGCGCGCGGAAACCATTCGCGACGCGCTGATCGGGTTTTCGGGCATAGGACCGGCTGTGGTGTCCGTGCTGCTGCTTTCGGGAATCGCCAATGGCTGGTTTCTGATCGGTCCGGAGAATCTCCTGCGGACGCTCTCGACTTCATATGGTGTGGTCCTCGCTGCGAAAATTGCGCTGTTCGCAGCCATGTTGGGCTTGGCAGCGCTAAACCGATATCGGCTGACACCGCGCCTCGACGCATCGCTGCCCAGCAGCGATGCTGCCGTGCAGGCGCTGCGTTGGAGCGTGCTCGGCGAAACTGCGCTCGCGGCGCTGGTGTTGGCGGCAGTAGCGCTGCTTGGGATATTATCGCCACCTTCGCTGTGAGCCTCAAAGGCCTCCAGGCGTAAGCTTTTCGTTGAGTGTTTTGCGCGCGTTTTCCATTAGTCCCCCACCCAAAATGCGCTCCGCGCATTTTGACCTCCCCTCAAGGGTGAGGTGGACTCAGTGTCTGGCGCCAATTGATCAGGCCGCCGGCAAGGACAATGTCGATTTGCTCGTCCGTCAATTCATGGCGCGTCCGTATCGCGCCCTTGCCTGGAATCTCGAGCACAATATCGCCGTGACTCTCCAGCGTCCGCCGCACATTGTGCGCCTGTAGAACGTCGCCGGCATTGAGGCGGTCGTAATCGCTAGGCGTCTCGAACACGAGCGGCAGCACGCCGTAATTGATCAGATTCTGCCGGTGGATGCGGGCGAAACTCTTCACCAAGACCAGACGCAGGCCAAGACTGCGTGGAGCGATTGCGGCGTGCTCGCGAGAGGAGCCCTGCCCGTAATTCTTGCCGCCGATCACGGCATGTCCGGTCTTTTGCGCCGCCCGCGCCTTTTCGACATAAGACTTGTCGATTGGCTCGAAACTGAACTCGGCGATTTTCTGAATGTTCGAGCGATGCGGCAACACGCGGGCACCGCCAGCCAAAATCTCGTCGGTCGAAATGTCGTCGGCCATTTTGAGCAGGATGGGGAGCGAAAGCTCGTCGGGCAAGGCATCGAATTCGGGCAGAGATTTGATGTTCGGGCCTTTGACGAGCTGCACCTTTCGTGCTGCATCCGCCGGCAAGGGTGACTGCAACATCGCTGTGTTCGCTTCAACTTTTGCTGCCGGTTTCAGCCTGGGATAGGGCTTCTTCAGCGAGCGCGGATCGGTAATTTTTCCGGCCAACGCCGATACGGCCGCCGTTTCGGGCGAGCACAACCACACGCGGTCCTCTTTGGTGCCCGAGCGTCCCGGAAAATTGCGCGGCACCGTGCGCAGCGAGTTTTGGCCGACGGCCGGCGCCTGCCCCATCCCAATGCATCCGTTGCAGCCGGTCTGGTGCAAGCGCGCTCCGGCGGCGACAAGCGCGCCGAGATGTCCATCGGAAACGAGCGATTCAAGGACTTCGCGCGAGCTCGGGTTGACATCGAATGAGACATTCGCCGGCACGGACCCGCCGCGCACGATCTCGGAGGCGATGGCAAAATCCCGCCAGCCGGGATTGGCCGAACTGCCGATATAGGCTTGATAGATCGGCTCTCCCGCAACTTCGCGCACCGGTACGACATTGCCCGGACTCGACGGCTTGGCGATGAGGGGTTCGAGCTTGGAGAGATCGATTTCGTCGTGTTCGTCGTAAGTAGCATTGTCGTCGGCGCGCAATTCGGTCCAATCCTCGCTGCGGCCCTCGCTCGCGAGAAAACGCCGAACCTCTTGGTCGGCGGGAAATACCGTGGTTGTGGCGCCGAGCTCGGCGCCCATATTGGCGATGACGTGGCGGTCCATGGCGCTGAGGCTATCGAGGCCGGGACCGTAATATTCGATGATCTTGCCCACACCGCCCGCAACGCCGTGCCGGCGCAGCATTTCGAGGATCACGTCTTTGGCGCTGACCCAGTCGGGCAGCTTCCCGGTTAGACGCACGCCCCAGATTTTGGGCATGGCGAGCGGGAACGGCACGCCCGTCATGGCCATGGCTACGTCCAAACCGCCGGCGCCGATCGCGAGCATCCCGAGGCTGCCGGCGGCCGGCGTATGGCTGTCGGAGCCCAGCAGCGAGCGGCCCGGTTTGCCGAAGCGCTGCATGTGCACGACATGACTGATGCCGTTGCCGGGGCGTGAATACCACAGGCCGAAGCGGCGGCAGGCACTCTCCAGGAAGCGATGATCGTCGGCATTTAAATTGTCGACCTGCAGAAGATTATGATCGACATATTGAACGCTGACCTCGGTGCGCATGCGCTCGACATCCATCGCCTCCAGCGAGAGCATGACCAGCGTGCCGGTGGCATCCTGGGTCAAGGTCTGATCGATGCGAAGCGTAATCGGCGTGCCGGGAACCGGCTCGCCGCCGGCCAGGTGGGCCGAGATCAGTTTATGGGCGACGTTTAACGGCATGAGCGCCACGCGTAATAACAAGAACGGCAGAGATGTCGATTTTCATCGAGGCTCTGCCGCTCTTTGCGATTTCGAATACTTTTTCAAGTAGCAAAACCGCATATGAAGAAAATGATCGGCTGCGGCGTCCGTTCCCATCCGAAACTGGCTTCTTTGCTAACGAAAGCGAGAGCCGTTCGAGCCGCGTTCAACCTGCCTTCGGGTGGTCGAGCTCCCGCTTGATCGAAAGAAACTGCAGCATATCGGCCAGCGAAAGCATGCCCCGGTACTGACCGTTCTGCACCACCAGCAATTCGTCGCGACCGGTGCGCTGCATCTTCATCAAGGCATCCAGAGCGTCCGCGTCTGGCGCGATGATGTCGTCCGGGGAACAGGCGTCCGCCGCTTCGCCGACATGCACTTGGTCCCATTGCACCTCATCGAATTGGCGAAGTTTGGCCGCCGTGATGCACCCGGTGAGCGCGCCGTCGCGCAACACCGGAAATGTCTTGTAGTGGTAGCGGTAGAAATAATCCTCGATGAGTGATTTCAGCGACAAATCCGGCGACACGGCGACCGGTTGGCCGGTGATGAAACTGGATACCCTGCGCCCGGAAAACGCCCGGGTGAGGACCATTTGCTGCCGAGCAGAACCGGCCGCCCCATGCAGGAACATGCCGATAAAGAACAGCCATATGCCGTTGACGATATTGCCGGTGAAGACGCTGTAGCCTCCGAAAGCGATCAACAGAATGCCGAAGGCCGCGCCGAAACCGGTGGCGATGCGCGTCGCCCAAACAAAATCCTGCTTCCAGCCCCACAACAGGCTGCGCAGCACGCGGCCGCCATCCAGCGGAAAAGCCGGCACCAGATTGAACAGCGCAAGCAGCCAATTGATGTATCCGAGATAGGATAAAAGCCCGAAAATCGGCCGGGGCGCCGTCCCGCTTGCGAGTGCGGCGGCGAGCAGAAGAACCGTGCCGAGCACCATGCTGGAAGCCGGTCCCGCGGCTGCCATCCAGAATTCGCTCTTGGAACTGGTTGGTTCCTGATGCAGCTCGGCAACTCCGCCGAAGATGAACAGCGTGATGCCGGTAATCGGCATGGCATAATGCCGGGCGACGAGCGAGTGCGATAATTCGTGGAAAACGATCGAAAAGAACAGGCCTATGGCGCCGGCCACCCCCATCCACCAATAGGTCGCGACGGGCAACATGGGGATCAGAGAGGGAAATACACCGTCTGCGAGCGTCCACGTGATGAGGGCGGCAAAGATCAACCACGAGGCATCGACCCACACGGTGAATCCGGCCAAGGTGAAAAGTCTGACGCGGTGCAGGAACATCCCTGGAACTCCCGTTCCCCGGCGCCAAAAGGCAAAGCTATGGATCCGGCGATAGTCAGGACGATCGTATCAGCTTGGCGCTGAGCGTAATATTGGTTCCTGCGAGCGCGCGAGAAACCGGACAATTGCGCTTTGCCGTTTCGGCCTGTTGACGGAACGCCGCCTCGTCAATTCCGGGGACTTCGGCCTCGGTGGTCAACTCGATTCGCGTAATAGCAAATCCATCCTGGACTTTCTCGAGGGTAGCTTTGGCCGTGGTATGGACGCGTTTTGGCGCGTGACCGCTTTGTCCGAGTCCCGCGGCCAAGGCCATGGAGAAACATCCGGCGTGGGCAGCCGCAATGAGTTCCTCGGGATTCGTGCCCTTGCCTTCCGCAAAGCGCGAAGTGAAAGAGTAATTTCCTTCGAACGCTCCGCTGCCGAGCTTCACAGTTCCCTTGCCGTCCTGCAATGCGCCTTGCCATTCCGCTTCTGCTGTGCGCTGAACCATCGTCTTCTCCCTGGTGACAATTATCGCGGCGCCTCTTGCCGCGACGTGCAATAACGGTCGAGACCGCAATCCGCTCAATCCCTTTTCCGGCGAAGATCGCCAAATTCCGTTTTGCAAAATGGGCTTTTCGCACCAGCGGTTGGGGGTGTCCCGCTTCCGCCACACCAATATCGCTGCGCGGGCATGGGGTGCCGTTCGGGCGGAAATCGCCGTTGCCGATTTCTGTTCGCCCTCAGTCGCCCACGCTTCGCGGAGGAAGGTAAGATGGAATTGCGCTCTGCAAAATGACCGCGCGGAGCTGTTTCAGCTTGATCAACATTGCGAGCATCCTTTCGAGCTTGCGGTCGAGATGGACCTCGTGGCGGGAGAGCGAGTCCATGTTGTGGGGCTCCAGCGTCTCGCCGAACACCTGTTCGCGAATCTGCGCGCAGATTTCGCCGGGGATGGCTTCGGGGCGGTCCTGCGCGGCCGTCACGACAGCATTGCCCGGGTCCTTCTCTTCCCCATCGGCGAGATAAGCGATTGCCGCCTTCTGTGTATCTTCGGAAAAGCGGAGCACGTTCCTTAATCCCTTCCGGTGGTGCGCAGCTTCGCCGAGCCGCAGCCGCCGCTTGCGCCAGATGATGCCGGCGATTTCTTCGACCAAATGCTCTTCGGTCGCGCCTTGCGGAGCGTGGTCGGCGACAAGCGCGTCGAGGAGCGCGCCATATTCGTCTTTGTCCTCCCAGGGAAGAATGGTGTAGGCGGAAAGCGCCCCATGCCGGAGAGCGTTGAAAGGCATTTTTCTCCTGCCATCGGCAGTAGCCGCGAGCGCATGCTTGATGGTTACGTTCATTGAAGAAAGCCTCCTTTGGTTGTGGTGCAGTTGTGGAAAAATGAGCCCTGCCGCGGTCAGCGGCTGTGCGGGCAATAGAGATTCACTCGCCGGGCGGACGTGCGGGGAATCCCCCCGCCGAGTCCTCGCAGGCCGGTTTTGCAACCGATGAACTTTCCCCGGGCAGCCGTGCATCCCCCCGGGGATAGACACGCAAGTGTTTTGTACAAAACAGTTCGCAGAGGCAGATGTCGAGCCTGCCGGGAGTCCGCATTTTTGCCCCGGAAATGCTTGCGCCCGGCAGCTTCATCGGCTCCGGGCGCAATTTCGATCAATGCTGAAACACCTATCTCCATCCCCGGGGATGATCAAGCAAGTGTTTTGCGCAAAACACTTTGGAGGGGCGGACGTCGAGCCTTCAAGGATGCGCGTCTTTGCCCCGGAAATGCTTGCGCCCGGCAGCGTTGTCGGCTCCGGGCGCAATTTCGATTAATGCTGATACACCTATCTCCATCCCCGGGGATGATCAAGCAAGTGTTTTGCGCAAAACACCTGGCGACCGGGCACATTTAG
>Ga0307477_10000100_pt1 | contig 126721 bp, 95 predicted proteins | sample atmos_gasesECM2C_FD_203316 | JGI IMG/M metagenome (GOLD analysis project Ga0307477, IMG submission 203316) | Hardwood forest soil microbial communities from Morgan-Monroe State Forest, Indiana, United States - atmos_gasesECM2C_515 | ecosystem: Environmental > Terrestrial > Soil > Temperate... | reverse complement strand
TCGCATGCGTTCTTCCACGACGGACCGTTCCTTCCATGGCATGGACACCTCCGTGCTGGACTAGTCCAGCACGGAGGTGTAAACCATGTCTCCGGAACGTTTTGTAAAGGGTGAGTCCGAACGCACACCTTACACGGGTCTCACATCCGTTGAAACCAGCGATCCATCGGTCGTTCACCCCGTCCTATAGGGCCGCCAATCCAGAGATTCGAATGCAATTCACGGAGACGCGTCGGAAACCTTTCTGAACCTCGCGACTCTCATGCAGTGGAAACACCACTCTGTCAGGACTTTCATGGCTGCCTCAAAATCGCGGAACATAGCTAGTTTGGTAAACCGGACAGCGAGAATCGCGATTTATGAGGCGGGAAGGGCGTCCGGAAGGTGTTTGGCACTTCATTCTAATCGACTGGAGATTTTTCGTATGACGAAGACGACAAAGGCATTGCTAGCAAGTGCGGCGTTCGCGGGATTGTTCGCCGGCACCGGTCCGGCAGTCAAGGCTTCGACTCTGCTTCCTTCGCTGAAGACGACTTTCGGCGCTCAGGAGCAGAGTCAGGACCAGAGCAAGGATAAGAAGGACGACAAGCAAGCCAAAGAAAAGCACGCTTGCAAGGGCCAGAACTCCTGCAAGGGCAAGGGCGGCTGCAAGTCGAGTGACAACGGTTGCAAAGGCGAAAACTCTTGCAAGGGCAAGGGTGGTTGCGCAACGGATGGTTCCAAGAAGCCCCAGTAGAAGTACAAGTCTGCTTTCGCGCTGTGAGAGGGCTGGGTATATTGTTCCTAGCCCTCTTTACTCCGGCCCGGGAGAAGAAAATACCCTGCCAACGAGCCGCTTTCACGAGTTTGCAGGTTGTTCGGTGGGCATGAGGCCTCGCAAGACTGAACTTCGTTGTCTGCCGAACGCTCGATCGGCCGACCTGCAATTCTATTTTTGGTCGCTCTTAGGACCTGCGGGCCGCGCTTTTCGGGTGTCACCACGTACCCGTGTTGAAGATTTCAGAAACTTTTTACTGGCGCTTGACTCTCATTCGGAGTACCAAATACCTTTGTCAGGGCGTTCAGCGCCGCTTCGAACTCGCAGCAAGGGGAAAGTCTGTTCAAACCGGGCAGCAAGAGTGACGATCCCCGAGGCGGACTGAGCGTCCAGATGGTGTTTGGCATCTCATTCTGATCGACAGGAGAGTATGTACATGACAAAAACGACAAAGGCGTTGCTGGCAGGTGCGGCGTTCGCGGGGTTGTTCGCCGGGTCCGCTTCAGCAATCAAGGCCTCGACTCTGCTTCCCTCGCTGAAGACTTCTTTCAGCGCCTTGGGTCAGGATCCGGCCGCAGACAAGAAGGACGACAAGAAAGTCAAGGAAAAGCATGCCTGTAAAGGCCAAAACTCCTGCAAGGGCAAGGGCGGTTGCAAGGGCAGCGACAACGGCTGCAAAGGCAAGAACTCCTGCAAGGGCAAAGGTGGCTGCGCAACCGACGGCTCCAAGATGCCCGACGATAAGAAGCCGTCCTAACAAAGATGTTCCGCTTGTGATGGTGTCCTGTTGGGGGGCTGGTGACGATCGCTGGCCCTCTTTCTTCGCTTTGGTTCGGAGAGGGAAATGCCTGCAAATCGATTCAACAATTTCACCGACTATGGGATCGGGATTGGGCTGCGCGCCCCGCACTACGATCACATCCTCACTCGAAAGCCAGTCGTGGACTGGTTCGAAATCATTTCCGAGAACTTCATGATTGACGGGGGCCGCGCGGTCCACATCCTCGATCAAATACTGGAGCAATACAGGGTCGTGCAGCACGGAGTATCGATGTATTTCGGTTCGGCCGGCCGGCCCGACAGGGAACATCTTCGCCGCCTCAAGGATCTTGTCAAGCGAACCGGCACGCCCTGGCTGTCCGACCATCTCTGCTGGGGCAGCGTGGACGGAAGATATACACATGATTTGCTTCCGATGCCTTACACGTTTGAAGCAGCCAAGATCACGGCACAGAAGATACGAGAGGTCCGGGATTTTCTCGAAGTTCCGATAGCGGTCGAGAACGTCAGCAGCTACGCGGAATATCATGTGTCAGAGATGACCGAATGGGAATTTCTGAACGAAGTCGTGGAGCGGGCCGACTGCGGAATTCTGTTGGATGTCAACAACATTTACGTCTCATCCCGAAACCACAATTTCGATCCGCTGACGTATATCAATAGCGTCCCGGCGGAACGCGTGGCGCAGATTCATATTGCCGGGCATTCAAAATTCCAGAAATACATTTTGGACACGCATGACCATCCGGTGATCGACCCCGTGTGGAAGCTTTACGACCGGGCCATCCGGCGCGCAGGGCACACGGCGACGCTGCTCGAATGGGACGATAGCATTCCCTCCTTTCAAGAAGTCCACGATGAGGCATTGAAAGCCAATCGCTTTCTAGCCCAGACACAGCTTGGAGTAGCCGTATGAGGCTCGCCGCTCTTCAGAAGGCCGTTGCGCGGGCCGTCATGCACCCCTTGACAAGGAACGAACGCATGCAGCGAGTCGGCCCCGGCGGAGAGAAGATGCGCGCCTACGCCGCCCGGTACATCAAGCCGAACGACCGGCTGAGTTCGTTCGAACGACTGGAGATTTACAACCGGCAGTACTGGTTTCGCGTACTTGGCGGCATGGCAGAAGATTTTCCCGGATTGCGCGCCGTTCTTGGCGGGCAGCGGTTCGAATCCATGTGCAAGGCCTATCTTACGGAATGTCCCTCTCGCTCCTTCACACTTAGAAATTTGGGCGCTCACTTGGAAAGGTGGCTGCGCCAAAATCCGAGCTGGATACATGACCGGCGCGTGCTTGCCCTCGATATGGTTCGTCTCGAATGGGCAGACATCGAAGCCTTTGACGGCCAGGCAAAGCCCCCGCTTCGCTCCGAGGATCTCCGAGAGACGGAGATATCGCATCTCCGGCTAAATATTCAGCCCTATGTGCAACTGCTCGAATTGCACTATCCAGTGGACGATCTGCTCTTAGAAGTGAAACACGGGGACGATACGCCCGATTTTGCAAGCAACGCCATTCATGAACGGAGAAAACGCAATAAAGTCCGGGCGGTGGCGAAGCTTGAACCTGCGCAAATTTTTCTGGCGGTCCATCGTCTGGATTTCTCCGTCTATTTTCGCCGCATCGAGCCGGAAGAGTTCCGATTGCTCAACGCGGTGCGGGCCGGAAAAACGATCGAGCGCGCCATCGAGTTGGCTTTCCGGAAGAGTTCAGTCCCTGCGGCTGACCGCGCCGCATTTGTTCAACATTCATTTCAGACCTGGGCGGCTCTGGGCTGGTTTTGCCGGCCCGGGGAAGAATGGAGCGAGGAGCCGCGAGAAAAGGGGAATGGCTAGAGATTATGAGTAGACTGATTGCAAAAATTGGGCAGTGGCATGACCAGTTCTTCAGTTTGGTTTCTTACTTGCAGTCGCCATTCCTTCTATTTGTGCGGCTTTATTGGGGATGGCAACTTGCCCAGAGCGGCTGGGGCAAGCTCCATCATTTATCCAATGTGGGAGAGTATTTCGCCACCCTTGGCTTGCCGATGCCCGCGCAAATGGCTGTATTCATTGCCGGCGTGGAGTTTTTCGGCGGCATTTTCCTTGCTCTGGGCCTGGCCTCGAGAGTTACGGGCCTCGTACTTACCGTGAACCTGATCATGGCTTACGTAATCGCAGACCGCGAGGCCCTGCTGTCTTTCGTTTCCGATCCGGACAAGTTCATAGCCGCCGCACCCTTCCCGTTTCTGATGGTTTCTCTGATCGTGTTGATCTTTGGCACAGGCAAGATCTCTGCGGACGCGGCGATCACATTTTTCATTGGATCCAAGCGGGTGAAGCAAGCGAATTCAATTCCAGCCTGAGCCCGCTTTTCCAGAACGACAGTTCTCACGGTCATTCAATGCTGCGAACCGTTATGGCGCGCTTTTTTGCCAGGGCAACTTGGGCCGCACTGCTATTTCTGGGTTGTTTCTCCCTCGTACTTGCAAAGGATGAGATGACTTCGACCCTGCTGATCGGGAACGCTCGGATTGACATAATGATCGAAGGCAGTGCTCCGCAATTGCCTGTGAAGGACGTGATTCGTTGGGTCCATTCCGCGGCCGAGTCAGTCACTGCGTATTATGGCCGCTTTCCCGTGCCTCAAGTCTCGATTCGAATCACTCCTTTCGAAGGAAAAGGTGTCCGCAACGGTATGACATTTGGCAATCGAGGCGGAAGAATCACAATACGTGTCGGCAAGGAGACTGCCCCAGCGGAGCTTGCCTCAGACTGGATGCTCACGCACGAAATGGTCCACCTGGCGTTTCCGTCCGTGGACGAAAAACACCATTGGATCGAAGAGGGGATTGCCACCTACGTGGAACCGATCGCTCGAATTCAGGCAGGACATCTTAAAAAAGAAGAACAGATGTGGCTTGATCTTATTCGGGACATGCCCCAAGGCCTCCCTCAGGTCGGAGATCGCGGACTGGATCATACGCACACCTGGGGGAGAACCTACTGGGGAGGAGCACTGTTTTGCCTCCAAGCGGATGTCGAGATTCGCCGCCAGACAAACAATGCGAAGGGTTTGCCCGATGCCCTTCGAGGCATTCTGGAAGCAGGCGGCGACATCCGAAAGGAATGGAGCCTTGAGGATGCCTTGAGAACCGGAGACCGCGCCGTTGGCGTGGATGTTCTTCAATCGCTGTACACAAGTATGAAAGACAAGCCGGTGAGCGTGGACTTGGAATGCTTGTGGACGCAGCTTGGTGTTCGATCGGAGGGAGGCAGCGTGCACTTCGATGATAGCGCCGCACTGGCTGCGATCCGGCGAGCCATCACGGCGAGAGAATCTGCGGCGGCAAAGGAGCACTCCTCTTCCAAGTCTCTCGCAGTATTTGCAGGCCGGGCCGTGGGTTCTCGGTGATTGACCTGGCGAAGTGAGCGCTTCCTGGAGGCAAGAAATGTCCGGGACGGAGAAAACCGGAGTGTCACCAGCCGATTGGGAACGAGTCCCATCCGCCCCTCCAAGAGCTCATTTGATGAGACCAAGCAGGGCTCCTCGAATCTGATAGTTCCAAAAGTGAACTGTTCGCATGGTTCTGTTCCATCTCAGTCCCACAACAGGCCAAGTGGCCTTCCCGGGCGCGAAGACCGCCGACTGAACTCAATGCTTATCAACCGCTTAGAAGAACGCGAAGTGCAGAGGTGGTCCCCGGCGTGCCCTAGCCCCCTTGGGGAGCCGTGTGCTTGGTATTTATCAGGTAAAGATTGATAGGCCATAAAGGGACTGAACCGGGGAAGAGGCAGGTCATGGAACAATCAGGACAAGAGAGGCTCCACCTGATATTTGATTGCGGAGAGCTTTTCGAGCGTGTGGACAATGACTGCGAATTGCTCCGTGACATTATTGGCATTTTCAAACAAGAGTTCCCGCGCCTCCTTCAGACCCTCGAGGAAGCGGTGCAAGCTCAGGATACGAAGCGTGTTGCGATTGCAGCGCACACTTTGAAAGGCATGCTTTCGAACCTTGCTGCCTCACAGCCGGCAGCCACAGCGGCACGGCTGGAGCAACTGGGGCGCCAAGGAGACTCATCGGGACTTGAGGGGGCCTTTGCGGCGTTCAAAGGCGACACCAGCGAGCTGTTACCTCTGCTGGAAGCGTGCATGGCAAAGGAGTGCCGATGAAAATCCTGATTGCCGATGACGAAGCCATGTCGCGGCGGCTGCTCCAGAAAACGCTGGAGCGCGCCGGCTATCAGGTGAGCACGGCAGAAAATGGCCGTGAGGCGGCGGATCAGCTCTGTGGTCTGGGTGGACCAAAGCTTGCCCTGCTGGACTGGGAGATGCCGGAGCTGGATGGTCCTGGCGTTTGCAGGGAAGTCCGAAAAAAGAAAGAACACTCTTACATCTACATGGTACTGCTCACCTCGAAAGAAGCGAAAGAAGATATCGTCGCGGGGCTGGAATCCGGAGCCGACGACTATCTGGTCAAGCCGTTCGACACCGCGGAGCTAAAGGCGCGTCTGCGTACGGGATTGCGGATCCTCGACTTGGAAAACCGGTTGGTCGAGGCGCGCGAGGAAATGCGATTCAAAGCCTCGCACGATGCACTGACCACGCTGTGGAATCGAGGGGTGGTCATGGAGTTGATGGGGCAGGAACTCTCCCGTTCCCATCGCGAGAAAGGGACGACCGTCATCGTGCTCTGCGACATTGATCATTTCAAAACGGTGAACGATTCCTTTGGCCATCTCATCGGAGATGAAGTCTTGCGAGAAACGGCAAAGCGCTTGCTTGCCTCCGTGCGATCGTACGATTTCGTGGGACGCTATGGCGGCGAGGAGTTTCTGGTGGTACTAAACAATTGCGATCCAGCCTTTGCTATGGCGCGCGCGGAAGAAATCCGGAATACCATCGCGCAGCATCCCGTGGAAACGTCCTCCGGCCCGGTTACTGTGACCATGAGCCTGGGCCTGTTGCTCAGTCACGAATGGGGATCACGGTCGGTCGAGGAACTGCTGCATGAAGCCGATAAGGCGCTGTACAGCGCGAAGGCGGCGGGGCGCAATTGCGTGCAGCTGGCAAAACCGAAAGTGGCCTGCGGGGTTGCGGACTACCGGGGGCGGGAGCCTGTCAAGCAGAGGCGATGAGCGCTGCACTACCAGCGAATGCAAATCCTTGCGGTGAGAAGGTGGAAGCGTCCTTATACCTTCGCCTTTGCCTGACTCATCATCTGCCGCATCGCTGCGGTGGAACCGGGAGCGTGCTTTTCGCGCCAGGCCTCTAGGCGCTTGCAGGTATCTTCGATGTTCTGGAAAAGGCGGGGGTTCTTGAATGCCGAGCGCCACGTGGGGACGATCGTTCGCATGCGGTCCCAGACGACCCAAATTTCGCCGTTGCTTTCAAAGAATAATTCGTCGTTAATCAAGCCGCGATTTACGATGCTGGCCACCATCTCCCAGTAGCTGATGACCATTCGAATGTAGGTATTTTCTTCGCTGCCTTGCGGATATCTTTCCATCATCTCTTCAGGCGAAGCTGGATGAAAGTGTTCCACAAACCAGGCACGCGCCTGGCGGATGCGCGTCTCGCGCCGCATGTCGTAGAGCCGCAGCATCAAGTTCACTTCTTCAAACGTAATCTGGGACATGATGGAATCTCCTCGGGCTAACTCATCGCGTCTTGCTGCGCAGCTTCCTGCGGGGAATGCGAAACGCTCGCCAGTTCGATGCGCTGGACGCTTGAAACGGGTATGCCCTGCTTCTGAAACTCGAGCTGGATGCGCCTGCGCAGCTCACGCGCCACTTCGTCCTGACGCGTCGGGGCAGTGCGTACCTGCAACCGCACCGTGGAAGAGGTGCGGTCGAAGTGCTGAATTCCAAGAAGTCTTGGTCCATCCACCAGTGCCTGCGACCACGCGGGATCTCCCCGCAGGTCCGCAGCGGCGGACTCCAGTGCCTGAAGGGTTTTCTCGATGGGACTTTCCGGAGAGAGTGAAACATCCACGAAGGCTTGCGACCAATCTCGGCTGAGGTTGCTCACCGTGCGAATTTCGCCATTCGCGACGGTCACCAAGGCGCCGCGCGCATCACGGATCACCGTGCGCCGCAGTGTGAGGTGCTCGACGCGGCCGATATTGTCAGCGATTTGGATGGTATCGCCGACTACGTACTGGTCCTCCAGCACGATATAGAAGCCGCTGATCAAGTCACGAACCAGGGATTGCGCTCCAAATCCTATCGCCAGGCTGGCCAAACCTGCCAAAGTTACGGCCGGCAAGATGTTGATTTTGAATTCGTTCAGCGCCGTCAACAGCGCCACGGCCCAAACAATTTTGCTCCCCGCAGCATAGAGAACCCCAGCCAGTGTGCGCGTCTGCTGCTCGCGAAGTTGCGCCGCCCGGCCTTGTGTTCCCGCTGTCTTGATCAGCAGATTTGTTACCGCGCGCAGCAGTCGGTTCAGCACCAGAGCGATCAGCAGGATGCCCAAGAGGCGAAGTGTGTTCGGTAGCGCCAACTCCAACCAGTGATTGAAGGAACTAGGCATAATCTGAATGAGGGTGGAGTATAACATTGGAAGAGGCTGGAAGAGGCGTTGTGCGTTGTTCCTCCAAGAACCGGAAACAAGTGAGGGAGCATTGAAATGAAGGAATCGAGACGCAGGTTTCTGACCGCAGTTTGCATCGCAGGCGTGCCGCTGGGAATCCTGGCCGGATCTTTGCTTGCGCAAGCGCCTGTCATTCCGCAGCCGCGCAACCCGGACACAAAGGATGAGGAACCCAATCCGCTCAAGCCGGACCCGAAAGCAGTCTTGCAGGCGAATGAGAAGAGCATTAAGAAAGATGTCGAACGGCTCTATGCGTTGGCCAGCGAACTGAAGGTCGAGGTGGAAAAGACGGACAACGTCCAGGTGCTTTCCATCGCGATGCTCAGGAAGACGGAAGACATTGAAAAACTGGCGAAGGAGATCAGATCGCGCGCGAAGGGATGAAGTGGCTCATTTTGCCCCGGGTAGTCCGGTTAGCGACGCCTGATGCTGGAGGGACCCAAGAAACAAAGTCAATTGATCTTCGTTCATCCAGAACAACTGTCCGCCACTGGCTTGATAGATGACGACCGTCCTAAAATCATATGTTCCCCGTCCACTGATGGTGACGGCAAGCCCATTCGTGGCCAGGGTATAGCGCCCAACGTGTGCCATGTCAGGGGCCAGGGTTCCCGAGAACGTAACCCCGGAATTCGTCGCGTTGTCGCCGAAGTAGAAGAAGGTGGAAGGATCACTGACGAGTCCTGTTCCGGTCAAAACACCGCCCGTATCCGAAGTCAACGGCAGATCAGGACTCGGACTCGTGGTAAGCTGGTCTTCCCGCGTCTCCTACCATAATTCCAATTTCCGGGTTCATCATGTCGATCATAGCGTCGAAGTTTACGCAGAGTCCTTATACGAAGCCGTTCTTCGCGGATTGAATCGCTTGCAAGATGTTGGGTGGGAATCCAACGGCGAAACGATAAGGCATGTCGAGGTAGAGATTCACCAGGAGCCTACCCGACACATAGTCGATGTGCCGAAGCTGTTGAAGTGGATTCAAGAGGACTCTGGGTATCCGGCACAGCAAACGAGGAAAGAGAAGTTGCGGAAATTACTCAGCACACAGTAGGACCAGGGAGTCGGGCGCAACCGTCCCCTCAAGAGGGCCCAGAACTGTCCGCAGTGTTCGAACAATCCTCCAGAGCAGCTTCAGTGCCGCAGGAGCGCCGCCCGCAGAGTTGTGATTGCTCGCAAGGATGTTTTTTTCCTGCGCGTAGTGGCGGAAACAGGGATAGCAAGCGCGGCCATCGCGCCGACTAACGCGCCCAAGATGGCAAAAACAACGTTTTGGTTCGTGTACGAGAATGCCATCCCAGCGATGTTGATTGCGTGGAGAGAACCCGCAGCCAAAGCCTCGTGCGTGGCCAAATCGGACCGGACGAAGCTAGGAACCACGATACCGGCAATGAACAAAGCGATTACCACTTCAATTAGCAATCGAAGGAGAGAGAAAGTTTTTTGCCTCTTCATGTTGTTCCCCTTTCCAGCCTTTAACTCCGTCGCGGTTGTGATCGTGCAGGAGTTCATCTTTTTTCTTCTCGGACATCCTTGCGCTCCCTATTACCATGATTGATTTTCACCCCTTCTCTAAAATCTACACATGTTGTTGGGACTGGCGGCGCCGGGATGGGGGTTGTTCGCGCCGCCATTAAACGTGCTTGCATTCCTTTAGACCGATGCGGCGCCTGTCTTATTCCAAGTTCATCCGGGTTCATGTCTCACTTTGCACGTTTGCGACAACAGAGCCACCGTCGAGAATAAAATCGCCGTTCATCTGGTTCTCACACATGAAGCTTCACTGATTGGGGGAAGTCTTTGAACGATTTGGGTCCCGAAGACCGGCTGCGCTTTGAACAGCTTGTGCTGCCCCATGTCGACAATTTGAGGACGGCCTGTCTTAAAGCCCCCCTTCTGGCGTTCAGAGTAGGCTTGAGCGCCTAAATAACAAGAAGGCGAATCCTTGAAATCGAAGGAGAAAATACCCTAAAGGGGATAAGGATGTGTCCGCAGGCAAGTGAAGTTGAAATGGGCAGTTCGAAACGAAATTAAAGTAGGACGGGCTCATTTGACAGCGGCGCTAGACAAACGGTGACTCTTTGCATTTTAGCTCTGCTTGTCTTCCAAACGGTCCAGTGGAATAATCCGGCCATGATTATAGGCGACCGCCTCCGCGAAATGCGCGAGGCAAAGCACTCTCGCAAGGGGACCTTAACGGGAGCTAGAACCAAGGGAGGCGAATCTAAGAGTTCAATTGACCACACGGGCGTCGAGCGTTTGCTACTGAATTCTCTCTGGCGGCTAGCTGTTAGACGGGTTCGTAATCTCCCGGCCTCAGGGACCAAATCTGGTAATTGCGTCCCAGCATTCCTGCTGGGTCCTTGCCATAACGATAATCGCGAATGTGAACAATCCAGAGCCCGGGTTGGTTGCAGCTTGGTGCAACGGAATCCACGTCAAATGCCATCCATGAACTTCCACCAGGAACACGCCTAGTGCCCCGCTCCGTCAGTTGCACTATTTCTGGAATCTCCTGCTCGAACGCGCGCAACGCAGCATTCATCGCTGGTGTGCTCCTCAATATGCGAAATAATGGCGCGGAGCGACGATAGCGTCAACGGTTGTTCCACGCCTGTGTCTGCTCGTGCAACTGGCTACCTTTTCTCCGCCGGGCCAAACTACGACTGCGATGTCCGGTTACGCGACGTACCAGTTAGCTGCTGCGGACCGGGAATCGAGACACGATGGTTTTAAGTTCACGCACGGTGTGCGCAAGGAATGATTGGTCAGTTTCAAATGAGAATGAGAGTACCGACACGTCCGGCACATTTGACGTTTGTGACCTTGCGCTTCCAAAGACTTCGGCATGGCCAGCCGTCGTAAATTTAATCTCAATTGCAAGTCCTGCCTCGACTGTTGAGAAGGTAGCTGTCCCCTTGAGTAGCTGGACGGCTTGTTCCAATTCATCCGCGAATCGGGCGAAGTCATGCGTGACGAGCTCGAGGCTAAGAGAACTGCGTTCAGAATTTGGCTTGTCTATGGCTCTACGAAAGAAATCTGCTGTGTCACCTGTTGTAGAAATCTCATCCGCTCTGTCTGCGTCCTCGGATAATGAAGTTTGGGCGCATGAAGATGTTCGTAAGTTTTTGAAGCTGGACTCTGTAGATCAAATCAAGGAATTAACTCGCAAGCGAACGCAACGTCCATTGCCTTGTCATCGCGTTGGGAAGTATGTGCGTTTTAAGAAATCTGAGATTGTTCGTTGGTTCGATGAAGGTCTTAAAGCGGCGTGAGATCAGAAGTCGGGGACTTTGCTGAGGATTTGATGTGGCGCACCCGGTGAGACTCGAACTCACAACCCTCAGCTCCGGAGGCTGATGCGCTATCCATTTACGCCACGGGTGCGTCTTTGTAGTGTACCTTAGCTAGCTTTTGATTTCTTGAACTGCTTTTGACCGCGCTTGAAGGCTACTTCCAGGCTGTTCATCGCGGATGTTCTCTGCTCTGGCCGAACCTTGGTGTAAAAGTCCAGCGTGGTACGGACGTTTGCATGGCGAAGAATAGCCTGGGCCACCTTCGCATCAGCACCCAAATCACGCAAATTTGATGCTAGTCCGCGCCGAAAGGCATGCCACCCATGCCACGGAATTTCAGCTTCCTTCAATGTCGGGCGAATCACCCGAGCGTTGAAGTTATCCATTCGAAGAGGTTCCCCGGTTTCACCGTGGAAAACCCATTCATGATAGCCATTCCGCGCTTTATGCTCTTCTAACGCTTTCTGAACAATCGGTAACAACGGGAGGCTCTCTTCTCTCGCCGCAGTTTTGGTTTTGCTTACCTTCCCATGCCATACGCCGCGTTTCACGTTGATCTCGCCATCACTGATATCATCCCACTTCAACGCGACCAATTCACTTTGGCTCAGACCGGACAACGCCGCAGTCAGACACAAGGTGTGAGCAGGCTCTTCGTGGAGTGCATCGAGCAAGGTATAGATTTCGTTTAAGGTGTATGCATGTGTCTTGCCGGGCCGCGTGCCCTTCGGGGTTATCACGCCTTGCACCGGATTCATCGCGATCAGGCGTTTGTTAACTGCGTACTTGAATGCACCGCTCAGGAAGTTCCGGGCATTTTTTAGCGATCTTTGGCCTCTGGCCTTTTCGGACGCGATGGCTTGGAGCACATCATGAATGTCGCCAGTTGAGGCCTTATGGATGGGTAGCTTGCAGAATTGGTCCTGCCGTTTAATCAAATTGAACTGATGGTGGTATCCGGCTGCTGTGCTAGGCTGAAAGTTCCCGGAAGTTTTAATGTACGGCAGGAACACATCTTTCAAGTATCGACCGACAGTATCGACGGATTCGGGTGCAGTTCCCGTATTGACCGGGTAGAGATATCTCGCGGCAATTTCCCGGACAGTAGCCTCACTGCGGTGCTGGTCGTCTACTAGGTGAAGCTTTACATAGTGGCGTACTCGTTTTGATTTGCCATTCGCAAGCACAGTCTTGAAAAACTCAGTAAAATAGCACTTGCTTGCAACATGCATGCTGGTCTCCGGAACCAGAGGTTGGGCGTTCGAATCGCCCCAGGCGCGCTACTTCCATCGATAAAATTCATCCGATTCATTGTGCGAGATGTTTGCACAGGCGAGGCGAACTACTGCCTTGACACAACGGCGGTTGAGAAGTAACTTGCCTCAATGTTTTTTTGGCTGAGACTCGGGTGTGCCGTGGCATTCCATCTTGCGGAAGAATTGAACGGCGCAGTTCTGGTCCTCGGCTGACGTGGCTCTGGTGAACGCGGAGTTCAGCGGAGCAGGGGAGCTGCGCATCGCGGTTGAGATCTATTAAAAAGTCTGGGGGGTGGCGATGGGAAAGAGACTCTTTTTTGGGGCGTTGGCATGTGCGGTGGCGCTTTGTGTGTCTCCGACGCTGTACGGGCAAGCAACCGGCAGTTTCTCCGGCACCGTTTCTGACAAATCGGGATCCGTGATCACCGGCGCCACAGTCCGGGTGACCTCCGAGGGCACGGGCTTATCGCGCGAGGCGAAGACGGATGATTCCGGTCACTATTTGATCCCATTGCTCCCGGCAGCGATCTTTACCATCCACGTGGAATTCCCGGGTTTTCAGCCCGTCGAGCGCAAAGACATCCGGCTGCAGGTGGATGAGCAGCGCGAGCTGGATTTTGCGCTTACACCGGCTTCCGTCGCTACATCGGTGGAAGTGTTAGCAACGGAAGTGGCCGTGGAAACTGCTAATCCGTCGCTCGGCCAGGTCATCACATCGCAAGAGGTTGCGCAGCTTCCATTGAACGGGCGCGATTTCGTGCAACTCGCCACGCTGACTTCCGGCGCTACCGCGGAGACCAATCCCAATAGTTTTTTCACCGGTGGCGCGGACAGCGAAGTGGCTGCGCGCGGCTCCTTCTCTCTCTCCGTCGGCGGCTCCCGTCCTAACAGCACCGATTGGCTTCTCGACGGCGTGGATAACAACGAATTGACCGCCGGCGGTATCGGAACTTTTTCGTCCATCGATGACATTCAGGAATTTAAGGTTTTGACTTACAACTACTCCGCGCAATATGGCACGCGCGCCGGTCCTACCGTGCTGGTCACCACCAAGTCCGGCTCCAATGACTTCCACGGCTCCCTCTTCGAGTTTTTTCGCAACACCGCTCTGGATGCCAAGAGCTTCTTCGCCACTTCGGCGGAAAAGTTCAATCTCAACCAATTTGGTGGTTCCGTCGGTGGACCAATTAAAAAGAACAAGACCTTCTTCTTTGTTGATGGCGAGCAAAAGGATCAGCTCCACGCCATCACTTTCACTGGCTTGGTCCCCAGCGCGGCGATGCACACCAGTACCGCGCAGCCTTTCGCGGATTTCACCAACGACTCTTTCGGCAATCCGGCCTTCAACACCTTCACCATTAGCCCCGGTAACACTGTGAACGTGCCCGTCGTCACCAATCCCTATCTGGTTGGTAACACGTTGAATCCTCTACTCCCGAACAATGCCTATTTCCAGTGCAATGCTGGCACCGGCCTGCCCACCACCGTCAATCCGAACGGTAGCCAGGTTGCCGGCGTTCCCTGCGCCAAAATACCCGCCGCTCTAATTAACCCGCTCGGTGCGGCGTTGATTAATTTGTATCCGATCCCGAATGCCAACAACCCTGGGGTGGGAGTTAACTTCATCAACGAGCCAGTACGCAGCCTGTATGAAACCAAGTTCGATGTCCGCCTGGATCACACCTTTTCTAACGCCGACAATGTTTTCACTCGCTTCAGCTATGACCAAGCCGTTTCCTATGTCCCGGGCGGCGGCGGGCCCGGTTCCTTCGCCGAAGCTAGCGCCTTTGGCAGCAATCAAGGAATCGTCAACCATGCACGGAGCATCGCCATCGGGGAAACCCACGTTTTTACCCCCACCACAGTCAATCAATTCAGCTTCGGCTATAACCGCATCTTCAACTACATCAATTCGCAGGGTACTGGCAGCTGCGCTTCCGCCAACCTCGCTGGCATCGGCATCCCCTTTGCCAACTTGGGCTGCACCGGCACCCCCGGCAGCGAGACCTGCACAAAGGGCGCCTATAGCTGCGGCTTGGTTTCGGTTTTGCTTGTCGACGGTAATTTTTCCCTGGGCGATCGCGGGTTCACCCCCTTTCAAGGCGGCACTGATATCTTTTCTTATAGCGATTCCCTCGACCTGATACGCGGCAAGCATGACCTGCATGTCGGAATTGACGTCCGCGCCAACCAGATGAACGTCGGCACCGAAGCCTTCCAGGATGGCTTCTGGATTCCCCTCGGCCTTTTCTCCGGTAAACCCATCGCCGATATTACTCTCGGCTATACCAACATTTCGCAACACGATCAGACTTTTAACGGCCCGGTCACCGGCCGCCGCTGGAAAATCTATCGCCCCTACGTCCAGGATGATTGGCGCATCACAAAAGATCTGACGCTCAATATCGGTTTAGCGTGGGACCTTGCTACCCCCATTACCGAATCCGCCGGTCGCCAGGCAGACTTCATTCCTCCCGCCATCGCCACTGGCTCTTTTGCCAAGACTGGCGAGCTGCTAGTCTCGAATCAGAATGGTATCGGCAACGCCGCCGGCATCCACATGCAATGGACCGCCCTCGAACCGCGCATCGGCTTTGCCTACAAGGTTCTTGGCAGTGACAAGACCGTGGTCCGTGGCGGCTTCTCCATCTTCCACGATTCCGTCTGGAGCCAGGGCGCTCAGGGCCTTTGGCAGAACCCTCCGTTTTTCGCCGAGGGCGATATCTTCGCCTTCGGCGGGTGCCCGGCTGCTACCCCGGCGGGTAATACCCCCGCCTGCTTTACCGGGGGAGCCCCTGGCCCGGCAAGCATCTCCAAAGGTTTCATAAATTTTGGCAATACTCCGCCGACCCTTTCCACTTTCACTGGAACACTTTATTACGAACCTCAGGACTTCAGCCACGGACAGGTCCTGCAGTACAACGCCAACGTCGAGCGTCAATTGCCCGGCGATATCGTCCTCACCTTTGGTTACGCCGGCTCCCGCGGCAACCACATCCTGTTATCTGGCAATGCCCTCAACACCAGCGGCCCCTCCGCTTGCGGCACAGTCAGTGGCTATACACTCGGTTGTGCCGCCGGCGGCGCTCCCTACGTTTCGCCCTTCAACACTCCAAATGGAAACGCCATTCTGGAATTTGGCGATCTCGGCAAAACCACTTATAACTCCCTGCAAATCAAGGCCGAGACCAAGTCCTCCAGGCACGGCCTCTACGCGCTCGTCGCCTACACCTACTCCCATACCTATGATAACGGTCTATCCGATGGCCTGGGTTCCGAACTGAGCGCCCCCTACTTCCCGCTGCCCAACTGGCAAACGCTCGATTGGGGGCCCTCGCAGATCGACCTCCACAATAATTTCACGGCTAGCGTTATCTATGACTTGCCCTTCGGTCGAGGCAAGAAGTACGGCAGCGATTGGAGCAACCTGACCGAGTCGCTTCTCGGCGGCTGGCAGGTCACCCTCATCGAAAGAATTACCTCCGGTTTCGCCGTTCCGTTGATCGACAACAACAATACCTCCGGCGTCTCCTTCAATACGGGTGGCAACGGCAACGCTTTCGAGCGTCCTGACCAGGTTCCCGGATGCAACCCCTATGCCAACCACACCGAGACCCATTACTTTAACGTGGCTTGTTTTCCTCAGCCCCTGAAAGGTAAACTCGGCAACGCCAACCGCGTGCCCGTATACGGTCCCGACTTTGTAAACACCGACTTCTCCGTCATCAAACAGTTCAAGCTGCCATGGGAAAACATGGGCCTGAACTTCCGAACCGAGTTTTTCAACATCTTCAACCACGCTCAGTTCGGGCTGCCCGTCAATGACAGTAGCAACCCATTCTTCGGCAACGCCCAGTCAACCGTAAACAACCCGCGCCTCATCCAATTCGGTCTCAAGCTGACCTTCTAGGCCGTGACCGCAGACAGACACATTCTGATTGAAATGAACCGGCCCACCGCAGTCTTGGTGGGCCGGTCTTTTTTTCTTGGTCGCTTCCCACGCTGAGTGCTGCTTTGAGAGACCTATGACGAAAATGAGAAGGCTGTCTTTTGCTCTGTTCGTTTTATTGGGGGCGAGCCCCGCGGGATGGGGCCAGGCACGCCGCAAAGTGATTATCAACCAGGACTGCGCGGGACCCGGTGGCAGCGACTTGCAGACGGTTTTGCTCATGATCCAATCTCCGCAAGTGGAAGTGCTGGGGATCACGGTGGTGAGCGGAAATCAATGGCGCGATGAGGAAGTTGCGCATACTTTGCGATTGCTCGAGATCATTGGCCGCACAGACATTCCAGTGGTGCCGGGTGCGGTGTTTCCCCTGGTGCGGGATCATGAAGAGGCGCAGTTGTGGCAGGAGCGTTTCGGAAAAGTTGCGTACGCCGGGGCTTGGGATTCCCGATGGTGGCATGAACCCTTTCTCGTGCCACCCCTCCCGGAGGGCCAGCCCACCACAAAACCCGCCTCGGAAGATGCTGCTCACTTCCTGATTCGCATGGTGCACAAATATCCGAACGAGGTCACCATCTACGAAGGCGGTCCGATGACCAATCTTGCGCTGGCGATCTCCGTGGACCCTCAGTTTCCGGAGCTTGCGCAGGAACTTGTCTTCATGGGTGGAAGCTTGAATCCCGTGACCGGCAACCCGGAATTCGTAAACAATCCGCGCCACGAGTTTAATTTTTGGTTCGATCCGGAAGCGGCGCACATCGTCTTGCGCGCGGCTTGGAAGAGAATCACCTGTACACCAGTAGACATTTCGATCAAGACGCACTTAACGCCGGCGATGATCCACGAGATCGAAACCAGCGGAACGCCCTTGGCTCGTTACGTGGCGCTCTACTTCAGGCCCGGCGGGAGTTTGGACTACATGTGGGATGAACTGGCCGCAGCCGCTTGGATGGATCCGACGCTGATCACCAAGAAAGAGAGTCGCTACATGGATGTGGACATCGATCATGGGGCTGGCTACGGAAACACGCTGACTTGGGTGGAAAACGACAAAACAAAACTCGCGAAACGGCAAGTGAAGATTCAAGTGGATCTGGACACGGAGAAATTTTATCGCCTGTTTGTACACCTATTGCGCGCCCCGACCCCTGCGGCTCCCTAAGGAGTCGGAGGCGGTGGCAGCGCAGGTGTAGTGCGGCCGCGCAAAGTATAGACAAACTGCTGGATTTCGTGACGATCGCGGTCCGCTTCCTTCGCTTTTTCCTTGGAAACCTGGTTGTAGATCTCGATCTCTTGGCGGGCTTGCTGCGTTTGTCCGGTCTGCCGGTAGGCTTCCGCCAGTCGAAAATAGGCTTCGTCAGGGAGTAGGGTGGTTTCAATCGCTTTTTGGTAGGCGGCGATCGCCTTTGGAAAATCCTTTCGCTCGGAATAGAGAATTCCCAGCTGCAGATACGCCTCACCGAAGTGGGCGTCGAGGCGTATGGCTTTCTGGAGCAATGATTCCTGCAGTTCGAAGTTTTCCGCGCGAGTGGCCTCCTTCGACAGGCCCACGGCGTAGTAATAGTTAGCGAGCGGACTTTCCGGCTGCAGGCTGACGAATCTCTTCAGCCTTTCTGTCCATCCAGGAGGCTCCACTTTTTCGGCTACTTGTATTTTGCCGAGGAACAAATAGGGACTCGGGTCGGTGGGATTCGCATCGCAAGCTTGCAGGAGTTGCTCCGACGCTTGTTCATAAGCCCCGCGCACATACGCAGCGACAGCAAGGCCCACGAGCATGCGTACTGAACTTGGAAAGAGCCGATGTCCCTTTATGAATACCTCTGCAGCTGGCTCCGGCGCGCGATGCAAGAGCAGTTCGGCGCCCCACGAAAAGAGATTCGCTTCGCTGGGCTGCATTTCGGCCGCACGTTGATATTCGCGAACAGCCTCGAGTGGATGGCCCTCGCGTTCTGCAATGTCCCCGAGCGAGGCATGAAACTCAGCACTGTCCTCGCCTCCTTTGGAAGCTGGAGCGGACGGCAGGTGATCCGGTGCGCCTCGGTTCAGCGAGACCGTTTCTTTCGCCAGCGCTTCTTTGGTGCGCACAACCACGTCCGAGCCATGTCCGCCAAGATTCGTTGGATCCGTAACTCCCGCCACGGTAAATTGGGGTTCATCGGAAAATTCAACCGCATGTGTAGTGGGCTTCGGAGATTGATCGGCGGAATCCAGTTCCAGCAGCAAGACGACTGTTGTCACTTCGTTTTGAGCGACGCTCAGCGGGGTTTTGCTCGCCCCGCGATAACCCGGCAACTTTGCTTGTAGTCTGTAGGTTCCCACGGGAAGTGTCGAGAAGCGATAAATTCCATTGTCGTCTGTGTGCGCGACGAGAGTTCGCCCGCCGCCAATCCTTTCCAACGAGACAATCGCGCCGACGAGGGGATGATTTTGTGCATCGCAGACGGTTCCTTCGATGGATGCGGAAACTTCTTTGCCCTTCGTTTGTCCGGAAGCCACGGACGCAAGCACTGGCACGAGCATCAGGAGAGAGCTCGCGATTCGAAATGACCTGGATGATGCTGCAATCATGCAGGAGCACGCCATTGGCGAGCGCTGATGGAAAAGCTCTATCCAAGCGCTTGCCTCGGTCCGAGAATCATCTTAGCTGTGGAACCTATGCAGCGCAATGAACTCAGGCAGCCTCTTCTTTATTGCGGAAGTTGCTCCAATTCCATTTGAGCCTGCGCGTGACCAGGGTGTTGCTTGAGAAGCTCCAGAAGAACCTCGCGCGCTTTCTGGGTTTCGCCCCCAATGGCATATAACCTGGCAAGATTCAAATAGGCCTGCTCGAAAGCTGGCGCAACGCGGATGGATTCCTTAAAGCTTCTCTCCGCTTCTTGCGGGCGCTGCGTGCGCAAGTACAGAACTCCAAGGTTATTCAGCGCTTCCGGGTAGGCGGGACGCGAAGCCAACGCCTTTTGCAAATACTCGTAGGCGCGCTCTGTGTCGTTGAGTTGGGCAAAGACCATGCCAAGGCTATAGTTCGCTTCGGGATCGTCGGGACTTACTTGCAGGGCTCGCCGGAGCACGCCTTGTGCCTCCTTCCAACGTTTTTGTTGACGATAGGCATTGCTAAGGTTTTGCAAAGCAATCAGGAAGTCGGGATCAAGCTGCAGCGCTCGTCTAAAATTTTCCACGGCCTCATCCGTGCGTCCCTCGCGGGCCGCCAAAATACCTAAATTGTTCCAAGCTCTCGTCATGGTACCAGGATAGTTGGCGTGGAGCCGAACCGCGCGTTCGAAACTTTCGCGCGCTTCCTGATTCTTTTGTTGTTGTAAATAAACGCTCCCGAGCCCGTAGAGGGCTTCAGCGCCCGACGGATCATCTCGAAGGGCCAGTCGAAAAAAAGCTTCCGCTTGCTCCAAATACCCCCGCTCGAAAAAAACGGAACCGTAGGAAAGGTAGTTGCGCCCGAACTCGGCGCTTTCAATCACTCCGGGGAAAGGCAGCGCCTTGGCCAGCCGGTCCGCCGCTGTTTGCGGAATTGTTCGAAAGTCTTTTTCGAAACGGTCTGCTGGAACGGAGCCCTGGTAAATCTTGACGATGGCTCCCTGTGCATCGATCAAGAAAGATGTGGGAAGGCTCAAATCGCGATGACGATCGAACAGAGAGCGATAAAGGATGTTGTAAATGGCGACGACATCTGGAGTAGCGCGCACGATCGGAAAGGACAAATGCGTGTAATCGGCCAGCGCCAGATTGCCATTGGCGCCCGCGGTCTCGTCAACGTTTGCGGCAAGAAGCTGCAGACCTTCTTTCACCCACCGCGCATAGGAACTTTCAAAACCTGCCAGGTCTCTCTTGCAATCAGGTGACGCATCGGACCAAAAGTAGAGCAGAACGGGCCTACCGCGCCGAGCAGAAAGTGTTTGCGCGTGTCCCGCCAGATTGATGAGAGAGAAATCCGGGGCCGCGACTGATGCGAGCAGCCAGGTTTCCGCCGAAACAGGAAGTGTCTCTCTTTCCTGAACAAAAGTGTCGTGTGCGCCGGCCCGCCATGGCGAAACCATCTTGAAGGGTTCCCTGCGCGAAGGTGGCAAGCCTTCTTCCACCCAGATTCGGTGATTGATGGGAAGGTCGTGAAGCTCTTGAACCAGTCCGCTCGGCCAGCGGATCGAAGCTTTTACGGATGTTCTTGCCCCTCCCAAGCCGAAGAATAGTTCTTTACTGTGTTGGGCAAGAAACCCCGATCCGGCCTGAAGCAAACGAGTCTGGCGGCCTGCTTCAGTTTCGACCGTAACCGCAGCTCCAATCGCGTCCCGATTGCTCTTCTTGCCGATAAGACGAAATGTTATGGCTGGATCCAAACCCGCCATTACGTTCTTCAAAAGCCGCAACTGCCGGCCGTTGCGGTTCTTCAAGAGCACTTCGATCCTGCCATCCTGATCGAAATCGGCGAGCGCGAACGATCTGCTGTCTTCGATGAAGTCCAGACCCACGATTCCTGAGACATCGGAAAACGTGCCGTCCCGGTTGTTTAGGTAAAACTCGTTGCGTTCGAAACCGCTCCAGGTGGCATCGGAGCGGATGAGCTCGTTAAGGGCGTTCCACCCCTGCTCGTAGCTGTCGTTGGGCTTGGCCGTTTCCGGCGAATTGGCTACCACCTGCCGCCAGAAGAAACTATTTAAGTCTTCTTGCGTGGCGCCAGAAATCATGCCGTTGGCGATGTAGAGGTCGGGGAAGCCATCGTGATCGAAGTCCCAAGCGTCGCTCGACCAGGACCACCGTCCCATCGCCGCTCCGCACCGCGCACTGCAATCTTCAAATGCGCCGTTGCCGCGATTGCGAAACAAGGAATTCCCCATGGCATGCTTGCGGTAAAGAGACCGCGTTTCTTCGACGGCATTTTTCTGAAACGCTTCCTGCATCGAGATGCGATTTCCTGCTGCAGTCCACATATCGGCGACATAGAGATCCTCTTTGCCGTCATTGTCGTAGTCCAGCCAGCTGACGCTCATGCCTGCTCCGACATCCTCCACGCCGGCCCTTCGGGCAATGTCGGTGAAGGTGCCGTCACCGTTGTTGCGGTAAAGGTTTTTTCGGCCGAAATCATTGACGACATAGAGGTCGGGCCATTGATCGCCATTGAAATCGCCCCAGCCACAACAGAAACTGAAACGCGTGTTGTTCTGATCGAGGCCCGACTGGCGCGTGACGTCACGAAAACTTCCATCCCGCTGGTTTCGCATCATGAAGTTTGGCGGACCGTTCTCCGCGTCGAAGTAGGGTGAGGGATAGCGGTATTGGTCGGTTCCCCGGTAGTACGAATACAAGCAAAAATAAATGTCTAGCCAGCCGTCACGGTCATAGTCTGCGATGGCTGCTCCCGTGAACGCGCCTTGCGGAGCATTGGCGAACTGAAACGCACCGGGCTTGAGACGAAATCTTCCGCCGCCCTCGTTCAGAAAAAGTAGAGGGCCTTCCGCCCGCACGACGATCAAATCTTGGAGGCCTTTGTTATTGATATCGGCAAAAAGGGCGCATGAAGTGTTCCCGAGAACCCCAACCCCAGAGGACGCCGTGATGTCTTCAAACGTACCGTCCCCGCGGTTTCGAAACAGCCGATTGGGAAGTCCCGCGGGCTGACAAACGTAGAGATCGTCCAACCCGTTACCGCACACATCAGCGACGGAGACGCCGTTGTGTCCGTAGATGTCGATACCGCAAGCCCCGTCGAGCAACGTTCGCCAGTAGTCCGTTCCGTGAAGCATTTGCGCAGCATAGGAAGGATTGCCGCCAAAGGCTTGCGATGAAACATCAACGAAGACCGGTGCCGACGAGCGGCTGCGCGCCTCGTCGATCATTCGTAGCCTGCGAAGGCCGAATTCGCCCGAAGGAAGAGTCTCCCAGTCGAGTTGCCAGGTACCCACCCGTTGCTCGCGGTGGAAATCCGATCCCGTGCCGACCAGCTCAAAACGCACGTGGGTTTCAAGCGCGCCGGGAAACCCGGGCGATGAAAGCGGCGTATTCCCTGTGCGGATACTCGTCACCTGAAACTCAGCGGTGATCAACTTGGAAAAGGTTTTCATCGAAGAACGCCACTCTTCGAGAAAAACATCGCGCTCAAGAAGTGGTTCTTCTGAGTATTTAATCTGCGAAACTTTTAAAGCGGAAACTGTCCGGACCAACCGTGACTGTGCGGCGTATGGCGAAGCGCCCGAGAAATTCGAACTCATCACTTTTTCGAGCGCGCCCGTTTTTGAGGGTGAGTCCAAAAGTTGGGAACTCCATTCTCTTAAAATAGCTTCAATTTGATGCGCGTATTTCTCCGTGATGAACTCGTCGAATCCCGCTTGCACCTTTTTCAGGACCGCATCGAGATCTCGTTGTCCCCGATATCGGGGGTGCACATGAAATTCGCCCGACTGTAGTGGAGCATCCGAAAAAAGGAAGCGACCGAAGGAAGGAAAGCCAAGGCCCGCAGGAAGGAAAGCCAGAGAAGCTCCCTGGCCGTACTGGAAGAGGAACTTGCGGCGGCTTAGATCGACCAAACGACGTTTCTTTCCAGGCCTGCTCAGGGCGATGCCCCCGTAGTTCCTCGCGCAGAAGCAAAAAATCTAACACCGGCACCAGAACGCGTCAACATTCGGCGCCAAGTGAAACTGGAAAATTGCGTTCCGCCGTGGAACACAATCCCTGATTGAAACAGTAACTCTCGATGCGATCTATGGAGTCCCTGCAGGCGCTTCTAATCGATTGAATTCGCTTGGCTTTCGCGCTGCTTTATCTCGAGCGAGATGGCCTCTCCCGTGCACCAAGTCCTTCTTCTGCTTCGTAACTTCAGGGCGCCGGGAGAAATTCGAACCGCACGCCGCCTCCGAAGTGACGTTCCACTCTGCAGAACAACACCCGCCATGCTGCCCCTCCACGAAGCCGAAGGTACCGCAACGCGCCGAAGAATTGAGCCACTTACCCCCTTTCCCGTCGTGGCGCTCCGGGTTTTGATTGTTGACGATGAGGCTTCCGTACGAAAGGTGATGGCCGTGGTGCTCGCCCAGCTTGGCCATCTGTGCCGAACAGTCGCAGGTGGCGAAGCAGCGCTCCGGATCCTCGAGACCGAGCAGATCGATGTGGTGATTTCGGATCTGCAAATGCCCGGAATGTCCGGTATGGAGCTTCTGTCGAAGGTGCGGCAGCTCTACCCCCAGCTGGCCTTCCTGGTGGTTACGGGTGTGGATGACATCCGCGTCGGCATACAAGCGATGCGGCAGGGTGCAGACGATTACATCGTCAAACCCTTCCAGGTGGATCCAAATGTAGTCTCAGGCAGTCTCACGCGTGCCTTGCAAAAAAAGCGTCTGGAACTGGAAGTCGAAAATTACCGTTATCATCTTGAGGAACTCGTCGCGGAACAGACCCAGCAACTTCGAGAGGCTTTGCGTCAGATCGAGTGCAGCTACGACCACACCCTTGAGGCCCTAGGCGCTGCCATCGATCTGCGAGACAGCCCGACGGCGGGGCACTCCCGGCGCGTCTTTCTCTACTCCATCGAAATTGCCAAAGGCGTGGGCGGCTTGGAAAAAGAGATGAGAAATATCGCCATGGGAGCCTGGCTCCACGATATCGGCAAACTCGCCATACCGGACGCAATCCTCCTCAAACCAGGTCCTCTTACCCATGAAGAACGCCAAATCATGCAGCGGCACGCACAGATCGGATACGACCTGGTCAAAGGCATCCCCTTCCTGACGGACGCTGCGGAGATTATCTTCGCTCACCATGAGCGCTGCGACGGCAGCGGTTATCCGCGGGGCCTAAAAACAGACGACATCACGGTAGGGGCGAGGATTTTTGCAGTGGCCGACACCTTTGATGCCATGACTTCCGATCGGCCCTATTGCCGTGCTCTCCCGCTTGAATCATCACGAAAGGTAATCCAGAGCGGAGCGGGAAAACAGTACGACGCCCAGGTAGCAAGGGTCTTCTTGACCATCCCCGACGAAACCTGGAACAGGATACGCACGGAAACTGCGGCTATCCAGACCTCTGGGTTTGCAACGACAAGTGACATGCAAGCGCTGAGTAAGCTGATCAAATCGCAAGGCTAACGGAGACAACAAATCGACTTGTCGGGGCGCGCCGCGGACTTGGGGCTCCAAGCAGCGCGAATCCTCTACTGCAACACCCAGGGGCCCTTCTTTTCCGTGAAGCGGCATCCATAGCGATAGAGGGGAGGTACTTTCGCCTCGGCGTGCATGATCTCCGCCTTACCCACGATTTCGTCACGCCACGACACCATGGATACCTCTACAATGGAGTGAACTAGAATCTCTCGGTTGCAAGTGCACAGAAACCCGCTAAGACTTACGTTCTCCGTTGCCGCGGTCTCTTCAAACTCGTTTTGTTGCGCATCCTTGCCTCGCAGCTTCAGAGCCACACGCAATCGGACGCGCACCTCGGTTCGTGGAACGTGCCGGGCCGTTTTCATGATTCCTTTCAGGCACGCCTTGAGGGCCTCGAAGTCCAACGGTTTTTCGAAATACGCCGTGGCGCCCAACTGTTTGCAGTGGTCTTTGGTTTGCGCTCCTCCTTCGCCGCTCACGATAATCACGGGAATCGTCTGCGTGCGGCTAAACGAGGTGAACGTTTGACACAGCTCATAACCGGAATACTTCGCCATCCGCAAATCGAGCAGAATGGCGTCGGGCTTGTGCTCCAGCGCCATGGCCAAACCTTGCTCGGGTTCTCCGGTGTCAATAACCTCGTAAGTGTCGTTGAGCTCGAGGTGCATCAGCCGCCGAAGTGCCTCGTCGTCGTCCACGACCAGCACCTTTCCCATCGGACGGCTTTTCCTATCGGTTGGAACGTTCATTGCTCCCCACAGGATCTAACTCCGGTTTCAAGTCCGCCGGCGCGATCTTGCCGCCATCGAGAACCTCCCGGACTTTGCTTATGAATATTTCTTCCGTGAACGGTTTGTGCAGAAGGTTGGTTCCCCTTTGCAGAACTCCATGGCCGGCGATAAAACTGTCCGTGTAACCAGACATAAACAGGACCTTCAACCCGGGCTGCCGCAGCGACAATTTCTCGGCCAAAACCCGGCCGTTCATGCCTGGCATCACCACGTCGGTCAGCAAAAGGTCAAAAACGCCTGAATGACGCGATGCGGTTTCCAGGGCTGCTTCTCCATTCGCAGCCGACAACACGCGGAAACCGTTTGATTCAAGAAAGGCCTGCGCCAGTTTTCGCAAGGCATCCGCGTCTTCCACGAGGAGAATCATTTCAGATCCTTGTGGTTTTTCCCTTATTTGGACCTTGGGTTTTTCGGCCAAAACTTGCTCGGTGTCCAAATGCCTCGGAAGGTAGATCTGAAATGACGAACCTTTCCCCACCGCGCTGTCTACCCAGATGTATCCATTGCTTTGCTTCACCACGCCATACACAGTCGCAAGCCCAAGGCCCGTGCCCTCTCCCACTCCCTTGGTCGTAAAGAACGGCTCGAAGATATGCGCGATGGTCTCGGGACTCATGCCCATCCCGGAGTCCGAGATCGCCAGCATCACGTAGCTTCCCGAGATAGAACCGGGATGATCGCGCGTGAACGCGGGGTCCATTTCCACGTTTGCGGTCTGGATGTGGAGTTTCCCGCCCGACGGCATGGCGTCCCGCGCATTCACTGCCAGGTTCATGATCACTTGTTCGATCTGGCTCTGATCGGCTTTCACGTTTCCGAGCTCTGGATCCACCGATAGGGACACGTTGATATCCTCGCCCAACAGACGCGGAAGCATTTTTTCCATGTCGAAGACGAGCGAGTTCAAGCTCAGCACGGAAGGCGTCAAAACCTGCTGCCGGCTGAACGCCAGTAATTGCCGGGTCAGGGAGGCCGCGCGCTGCCCTGCTTTCTCGATCTCCGTGGCGTACTCGTAGGTGGGCTGGCTCTTGTCCAGCGACTTCTTCAAAACACCGCTGTAACCAATGATGACTCCCAGCAAATTGTTAAAGTCGTGAGCGATTCCCCCCGACAGCCTTCCGATGGCTTCCATCTTTTGCGCCATTCGCAACTGGCGCTCCAGGGTGCGTCTCTCCGTTACATCCTCCGCAAAAACCTCAAAATACCCGGGACCGCCATCCTTCGCGCTTACAAGCTGGCCCGAACATCGCACCACCATTGTTTCGCCCCCGCGCCGCTGCCATTCCAGTTCTATGTCCTTCATTTCTTTTGACTCTGTCAGGAACTCATTCATCCGTTTGTAGTCCGCGGGGTGGCGAAAGATCTGCGTGGCGAGGTCTGCTTTGAAGAGTTCCTGCGGGGACTCGTAGCCCAGCATTCTTTGGAGTGCAGGGTTCACCTCCAGGAATTGCCCGCTCGTCGTTGCCCGGTAAATCCCATGTGGCGCCCCCTCCACCAGGGACCGGAAGCTTGCTTCCGAACGCGACAACGCTTCCTGGGTCTTCTTGCGCTCGGTAACATCGCGGTTTACAATCACAAGCTTTTCCGCTTCGCCCTTCTCGTTGCGAATCACGCTGGCCACGGATTCCAGCACCAACCATTGGCCATTCTTGTGCCGGAAGCGGTATTCCAAAATTTTCCCTGCTCCCGTTTCCCGGGCCTCCTTGGCAGCCTTCTGAACCAGCTCGCGATCCTCCGGATGAATCTGCTCGAATCCCGAGGAGGACTGCAGTTCTTCGGCCGAATATCCAAGTAGTTTCTGATAGGAGAGACTGTTGAAAATCCTGCGGCCTTCCAGGTCCACGACGGCAATCATGTCCGCCACGTTCTCGCTGATTAGATGAAACATCTCTTCTCTTTCGATCAGCTCCCGGCGAATCCTGTGAATTTGCAAATGCTGATAGATCGTGTAGATATCGAACAAGAACACCAGGCCCACCAGGCCTCGGACCGCTTGCGGCAGCACATATTGCGTATGAAAATCCTGGTGCGAAGTCACATTTGGGAGCAGAAAGGAGGCGAGTGCGATGGTTAGCAGCAGCGTGATGATGGCCGCCGCCACCCACAATCCCCATTCACGGCGCTCAATCTTTCGAAAATTAGCTCGGAGCGCGCTTGCTCCCGCATCTTGAAAGCTGCCTGACTTTTTGACGTTTTCTCGATTCATATAGCGTGACTTCGGCCGGTCTCACCGCGCGCCTGTGCGCTCGCTTCGTCTGGCTGGTAGCTGTAAGTGCCTCCTTCGACGACCAGTTCCTTGCACGCGGCCGCCCAAGCGGTTTTCCAAGTGCTGCCACCGCCTTCCGCAGGTCGTTGCAACTCCAGCAGATAACCTCTGCCTTAAGGCTCGGCATGGGCCCCGGAACTCTCCTCTAGTGCCAATGTGGGTCGAACGTCGCAGTTTGGGACAGTGCTAGATCGTCCTGCCAGGTGGGACAGTCTGCGGTCGCAGTCGACTTGTCCGCGGAGCAATTTGTACGCAGCCAGACTCTTCGCCGACGAAGGTTCATGACAGTGACCCTCTATCCGGTGGCCAGGCGTTTCCGGAGGGAAAACACTTCGAGCACGGGGCTTCCGCATTCCTCCAGAGCCGCCGGCGTCAATTTCAAAAGTTGGTTAGAAGCTGAATTTAAGCGACATCTGAATCTGTCGCGGACTCCCGATGGTCTTGTTCACGATCCCCAGCCCGCTGAGCGTAGGAGATGAATACAGCGTGGAACCGTACACTGGAAAATCGTTGAAAAACAGATTTTGCGATACGTTGTCCACCGGAATGTCGAAACTGGGGGTATTGGTCACATTGAAAACGTCGAAGCTGAATCTCATCGAGACCCGCTCCGTGAGTTGTGTCATCTTGACCGCCGAAACGTCCGCCCGCCGTTGCCAGGGCTGACGGAAGATGTTTCGCTGTCCCGTTGTGAAATTCGTCTCAAACGTGTCGCCTGCAGGAATCGCTCCCCCCAAGTCCCCTGGGTTCAGAAGTGGCAGAGTGAAACAGGCAGCATTCAACGCCGGCAATCCGGGCATGGCCCCGCTCGCCCCGGTGAGTGCAGTCGAGGGCGAGCAGCTGCCGAGGGGCACCACGGGATTCGTGATGCCGTCGGAAGTCCCATAGAAGATGCTGCCTACCGCTCCCGAGTAATCAACCACGCTGTACGGTTGCCCGCTTTGAATAATCGCTAGCCCTTCGATGGCCCAGCCATCGGCCAGTCTCCCCCTCATCGACGTCTGTTCGTAAAACTTGGGCAATTGATAGAGGTACGTGAAGTTGATCACGTGCTTGCGGTCAAAGTCAGACAATCCATATCCACTGCGGAGATTCAGAGGGTTGTTACCGTTGTAGAAGAGTCCCATCGCACTCTGCTCATCCGTGGCATGAGAGAACGTGTACGAAAAGCCCACCTGCAACCCGTGGCTCAAGCGCTTCTCCACATGGACCTGAAGCGCGTTGTAGGCCGAGAGTCCAGCGGCCGTGTAGGACTCAGATTCCGAGGAAATGCCGACGTATGGCACGCGCAAATCCACATTGCCGCCTTCGTAGGTCGCCACCATTGGACTCCCATCGGGAAGGCCGATCGGTACGCACCCGCTTATGGTGTTGGTGTTGGGGTTGCACGTTGGTGTATAGGCGCAAGAACCGGGACCACCATACGCCGGGGTTGGGTTGCACCCCGTAGGCCCTTCTACCGTGTAGCCATATGTATAGCTTTGCCCGTGAATCGGGTGCGATGGCGTGACAATCTGAGCTTGGTTGAACGGAATCGGTATGATTTCATGGCGTCCCAGGTTCCCTACGTAACCGATTTCGATCGAGAGGTCTTTCCGCGGCTGCCATTGGATATCCAGGATTTGGTTCATCGTGTAGGGCAGCTTATTGGTGCGGTTGTAGTCAGCAAAAACATAGGGAGCCGTTCCGTTTGCGATCTGCGCTGCGGTGGGAAGAACAATACTAGCTGGATTGCCGGTTGGCGGCGCAATCTGGGTCGTGCCCCACGGGTTCTGGAAGCTGCCACCGTTCGGTTGCGTTGGATCGCAGGTAGAAATGAATCCCTCGTAAGGGGCTGAGAGTAGCGCGGTGCAAACTTGCGAATTGACAAATGGCTGCGACTGGTTAACTCCAAATGGCCCGCCTGGAATTTCCCCTGCTGCGACACCCGGAGAGAGGTAGGTAAACAGCTCGCCCCGGTCGTAGTACATGCCCCACCCAGCGCGCACGACGATCTTGTTATTGAACATCTTGGGGCTCCACGCTACACCCAGACGAGGCGCAAGGCCCCATTGTCTTCCCGTGAGCGTCGAATCACTGACGCCCTTGGTGGGAAACAACTTATTGTTCCCCGCAATGATGATCCCATTCGCCGTACCCGCGTTGGGATCGAAGTTGTAAAAGCGGCCGTATTTCTCGGTGAGTCCTCCGTGGTCGTCGAAACGCAGCCCAGCCGTCAAGCTGAGATTCGAGCGGATCTGGAATTTATCCTGCAAGTACATACCGGTGTCTTTCGCGCGATAGTACCGGTTAGCGTCGCCCTGCAGGAATGCTGTGCTTACGAACCCATTAGAGCTGTACGACGTCGGCAATCCTTGCAGGAATTGCGAAAAGTCCGCGAAGGAAATCATGCCCTTATTCGTTCTCTCATCGCGAGCATTGAGCTGCGTGTATGCGAAGCTGCCGCCGAACGTCACCGTGTGCTTGCCCTTGGTCCAGATCGCGTTGGCCGAAGGCATGAAGCGGTTTTGAAATACCCCGGTAAACGCTCCTTGTGAATTGGCGCCTTCCCCGATATTTGTTCCGGCATTGGTGACAAATGTTGGATTATACGGCGCGGAGTTCCCGTAGTCGTCCACAATCGTAATGCCTGGGAAAAATGTCGAGCCGAACGTATTGATTGTCGAGTCCGCAAGCGTTGCGCCCGTCTTGCTCATAACGTAAGACGCGAACGAGGATGGTGTAAACGGTTGCGAAATCGTGCTGTAGACTTTCTCGCGAATGAATCCGAACACTTCCACCACGCTCAGGTTCGGCCGGATCGACTGCGTGTTTGTGATGGACGCCACCTGGCTTCCGGCATCCAGATGCTGGGGAAAGCCGGGGGCTCCCGAATAGGCATACGGCGCCGTGCTCGGATCATGCTGGTAGTAGTATTTCAGGGAAACGGTGTCCTTTGAGTTGACGTTCCAGTCCAGATTCGAGTTCGCTTGATGGGCGAGGAAATAGGCGGTGCCCACCGTGAAAGTATTTTCCGGATAATTGATCGACGGCGTATAACTCCCGGCCGACGGAATCAGAAACTGGCCGTTCGGCAGCGTGTAATTTAGCAACGAGTACGCGATGGGATTGATGTCACCGGGACCCGTGCCGATGCTTGCATTCATCGGGGATGAAAAGGGGAAATTGCAAGGCGGGACCGCACAACTCCCGGCCGCGCCGTTCACCAATGCAGCCAATGCCGCCGGGCTCCGGTCGCTCGTGAGTCCCGGAGGGACGGCGACGCGCGAACTGCCTATCTCCTGATCGGAATCATGGATGTGCTGGTAACTGATAAATCCAAAAAGCTTGTCCTTAATCAGCGCCCCGGCCAGGGTGCCTCCCGCCGTGTAGCGGTGCAATTCCGGCACTTTATCGCTAGCCGGAATGTTTGGGTCCGCGTTGTAGAAGAAGGGCGCGGCATTGAGCGCGTCGGTTCCACGATGCGCGTAGGCTGCCCCGTGAATCTTGTTGGTGCCCGAAGCGGTGCTCATGTCAATATGCGCGCCGCTCGTTGAACCCTGCTGGGCATCGTACATAGAGGTGTTGACCCGAAATTCTTCAATCGTTTCCGGTGCCGGCGTGGGCAGCGCCTGCCCGATAGCCAGATAGGGCGACGCGGTCGTCTGGAGTGGTTCTGCCGTGGTGCTCGACAGACCGGCAGCGCCCCCGATGCCGGTATTGTTCACAATGCGGGCCGAGGCTACTGAGCTTGTGCTCTTGCCATTAAAAAGATTGCTGGCGTCCACGCCGTTCAGCTGGAAGGTATTGCTGGTGTCGCGCTGGCCGTTGGCCCAGATCGGTTGGTTGCCTAGACCGTTGTTGACGCCTGTGCCGCCTGCAAGCTCCGCATTCACCCCCGGCGACAGAATGGCCAAACCTGTAAAGCTGCCCGTGGGCAACGGAATGGACTCAATCTGAACTTTCTCTAGAATGTATCCGTTGGTGGTGTCCACGGCGTTCATCAGTGGGCTCGCTTCCACCGTGACAGTCGTGCCCACTTGGCCCACTTTGAGCGTTGCGCTTACCGTCGCGGTGCGGTCCGCTTGCACCACGATTGAAGGAATTTTTTGCGTCTCGAATCCATCATGCGTAAAGGTGAGAGTGTAGGCGCCAATGGGGAGGTTTACAAAATCGTAGCTGCCGTTGGCGTTGGTCATCTGCGTTCGGCTCAGCTGGGTCTGGTCGTTCACGATGGTCACGGTCGTGTTCGGCAGGATGGCGCCGGAGCTGTCGGAGACCGTGCCGGTGATGCTGCCAAGGGTTTGCTGCGCGGACAGGCCGGGCGCGAGGAGGAAGGTGAAGCAACAACACATGCAGAATGTGACGAAGAAGGCGCTCCCTGTATTCCTTTCGCTTTTAGTCATTTGCAACGGCCTCCTGAATAGTCGAGATACACTTGGCCGACTTCACCAGCTGGGGCCTTCCCAAGAACTATCGTTATGAAGGCGACGTTCTTGGCCTCGCCGAGCCTCACGGGACACAGTGCAAATTGTTGGAAAGAAACTATTCCAATTTTGTTGCCGACGCCATGAAAGTTTTGACTTTCACTGATTTGTTTTTCTTCTTCCTGTGGAAAACGTGGTGCGTCAAGAATGAGCATCGCCAGCGGGGCCTGATGCGTAGAGACGAATTCGCAGGGAAGCAGGGAATCGGACTGTTTGTCGCGCCGACAAATCGCTGCGATGGTCTAACTTTCAGCGGGCGTCGAGCTGCCACCGCGCCTTCGCAGGAAAAACCAGAGCAAGCCCGCGCACAAATACGCGAGATAGATGTACGGCAGCTTGCCGTACGGCCCTTCGGGCACCGGATAGAGATTTCCGGCGAGCGCCAGCAACATCGCCGTGAACGCCAGCCACGGAATAATCTGCGCCCCCGGACGGTACGCACTGTGATTCCGCAAGTAACGCGGCAGCGCAACGCACACCAGCGCGTACGCAACGATGAATCCGTAAGTGGCCAGCGATCCCATCCACCCGTAGACGTCCAATCCGCTGGCGCCACGAGCCGCCAAAACGGCCACGGGTAAAACCGCCGCGAGCCCCGTCACCACGATCGCCCGGCTTGGCGTTTCATTTCGTACGTGCGTGGCGCGCAGCGACCCGTGCGTGAGTCCGTTGTGCGACATCAGCAGCAGCACCCGCGCTGCCGCCGTAATGCAAGCCAGGGTTCCGGCAAACATGCTCACCAGCACGCCGATATCAATCAGCAATCCAAACAAAGGCACGCCACCCACTTTGGCGAGTACACGCATCGGCGCCTGGCTGGCTCCCAGATCTTGCCCGACGGCACGCAGCCCGAGCACCTCCGTGTAAGCGCACACGATGAAAATCGCTCCCGCAAGAAGCGCGCTCTGAATCACCGCGCGCGGAATGGTCTTCAGCGGATTCCGAGCCTCGGAGCCGAGCGTCGTGGCGCTCTCAAAACCGACAAAACTGAAAAGTGCCAGCACCAGGCCGAGCCGCAGGCCGCTGCCGGTCATCCCCTGTAAATGCACTTGAGCCTTTTCCAATGGGATACCGTGCCGCGCCAGCACCAGCGCAACCACTGTGAGAATAAGAGAAACCGAAACAGCCTCGATCCACAGCATCAGCCGCGCGGAAATTTTTACGTCGCGCCACGCAATCCACATCGAAATTACGGTGACCATCAACGCGAGAACTACGGCGGAGGCACCGTGGCCCGTGGCGTCATGAAGGAGCAAGTTGGCGTAGTGATAGAAGCCGCCAATGACGCTCGACCCGGTAGCCACATAGGCGAGCAACAGGCTCCACGCGGCGGTTGCTCCGAGTGACGGAGGCAGGATCATCGAAGCATACGTATAAAGCGAGCCGGGCGAAGAGGAGTACCGCGCAAAACGGCTGATGCACAACGCCACCAGCAGAATCGCCACGGTCGCCAGCACATACGCGAGCCACGTGCCATTTCCTGCCAACGCGCAAACGAGAGGAATGGTTGCCGCGGGCGTGGTTGTCGGCGCGATAGTGGAGACGGACTGCGCCAGCGTCTCCATCGGCGAGAGAACGTCTCGCCGCAACCCATATCCGGTTGCTTGCGGATTTGCCTGTACCGCTGTTTCCAAGAAACTCCGTTCCTTCTTCCCATCGAAATCGAAGGAGAATAAAGGCGGCAACGATACAGGCGTTGTACCCTTTCACGCAAGACATGTTTGGAAGCAGAAATTAGTCGCAGAATTCGCGCACGGCACGCAACGCGTCAGCAATTGCCATCGTGACTGAAAATCCAGGCGTCAGAGGTCGGATTCCCACGCCCGGAATCGCCGTTCCAGCTCCCATTGCTGCTGCGCGCGCTCGCTGGACTTGAGAAACGCCGTGCATCCCGCCGAAGGTTTTTCCGCTCCCAGGGAATCGTTCGAACACGCCGCGACCGCGCGCGTGAACACGTCCGGAGCGTTCCACAAGCTCGCTCCCGGCAAAAAACTATGTTCGATCCCCGCACGCACCATCTGCTTCAAGTCCGCATATTTCAAATCGTACGTCTGCACCGCCCGCACGTATTCATGCGTCAAGTCAATCCGCGACACGCCCTCATCATCCGAGCATAGCGCCACCGGAACATGAAACATTCGGTACAGCGGAAATGGGTGATCGTTTCCGCTCACGCCCAGAATCACGTCGTTGCTCGTCAAGCTGATTTCCACCAGCACATGATTCCGCGCCATCTCTTTCATTAATTCGTGCGGTTTTTCTTCGTACATGATGTCCACACCGTGCCCAATGCGCTCCGCCTGCGCTTGTTCGACCGCCTGCCTGATGTGGCAGCACAGGCCTTCGTACGGCACGAATCCCGGCGCGAGCTCCCCCGCGTGCAAACTCACATGCACCTTCAGATACAGCGCGTGCAGGAATCCCACGATCCGCATCTGCAGCGCATAGTCCGTCATCGGGATGTAGGCGTCTTCCGGCATCACCAGGTTGATTCCCACAAATCTCGGATCGGCCGCAGCTGTTTCGAAACACAAAAGCGTCTGCGCAAAAACAATCTGCTTCGGTAACCCACGCAAGACCTGGCACAGAAATCGCACTTCTACGCCGCAGGCCGTCGCCGCATCCGGCTGGTTGCAGTGCTCCCGCGTGCGCCGCAAGGTTTCCGCACGATCAAGAGCCGCGCTCGCCAGCGGCACATCCTCGCGCAGCCCGCGCTCCAGCAACTCCTTGCGGAACTGGTCAAAATCATCATGCCAGCCGATTTGCATCGCCAGCGTGGCCGTGTGCGTGAACTCCGGCGTGTGCATCAGCTCCAGATACTGCTCATTCTGCGTCGCCGCTCGCTTTGCCACCTCGTCAATCCATTCTCCCAGGTGCCGGTGATCCGTCCCGCCAAATTTAGCAAAGGCATCAAAGAAATGATCGTGGCCCGTCACACCCGCCGACGGCACGAATCCCCTCATTGAAAATGCATCCACCAGCGCATCGTAGAGATCCTGGTCTTTGAACACTTCGGCCGCCGGGACTTGCCCCTCTCCGCACGCCGGCTTTTCCGCTCCGCCACTCGGCGAAGATTGCGGCTTCGCGAATGCAAGCTTGGTGGTATCAACGCACAGGCGATCTTCTGCTGCCGCGCGAATCCACGATTCCGCATACACCGCTCCGCTTAAATGATTGTGGAGATCCGCGCCTTTAGGCATCCCCAGAAGAAAATGCCGAAGCTGCAGGGGGTTTTTTCGCGCAGCCTTTAGATTAAGCTCGGCGCGAACTTCCAGACTCGAAGGAGTACCGCTAACCGTTGACGCTTTGGTTTGTCCGATCGCGCTAGCGGTAAACAAAAGCGCGAGCCCAAGAGCGCACGCCGTATAGCTCGGAAGAACGATCCGCAAATCTCTGGAATTGTTTTTTTTCATGACGGCAACCCGCACCCGCTCAGTGATATTGACTCAAGCTGGAATGAATGGTGACCTGCGGCATCGAGCGCTGCGTTAGACTCTCATCCGCGTGCCGGAAAGCATAGCAGGCCGAGCAAGGAGTCGCGAGAAATCATGAACACATTCCTACAGCGGTGCTTTGCAATCGTCGCGCTCGGCGTTCTGCTTCCAACCTCGCTCTCCGCGCAAAGCAAGGCACCTGAGAAACCGATCCAAATCAAAGTCGTGGTCGTCACCATGTTCGAACGAGGTGAGGATACCGGCGATGTGCCAGGCGAATACCAACTCTGGGTCGAGCGCGAACACCTGGATCAAATCATTTCGTTGCCGGCCGCATATCACCATGTCCGACTAAATAAGGATGGCGTGCTCGGCATCTTGACTGGCGTCGGAACCGCCAAAGCCGCAGCCTCCGTAATGGCGGTCGGTTTGGACCCGCGCTTCGACCTTTCGAAAGCCTACTGGCTCGTGGCGGGAATTGGCGGAGGAGATCCCGCCGACGCCTCGCTGGGCTCCGCCGTTTGGGCGGATCACGTTTTGGATGGTGATCTCGCGTATGAAATTGACGCGCGCCAAATTCCAGAAAACTGGCCGACCGGGTATGTCCCTCTGCGCAAAGGTACGCCGTACGAAGAACCAGCCGACAATAGCTTAGGCGTGGCGTACACGCTAAACGCGGATCTTGTTGGCTGGGCGTTTCAACTTACGAAGCAAGTCGCGCTCCCCGATTCCGATTCTCTGCGCAACTCGCGAGCGCGTTTCACCGGCTTCCCGAACGCTGTAAAGCCACCCTTCGTCACACGGGGCGACACACTCTCGTCCAGCACCTTCTGGCACGGCTCCAAATTAGATGAGTGGGCGAACGCCTGGACTCGCTACTACACCGGCGGGAAAGGGAATTACATGATCGCGGCCATGGAAGACTCCGGCACCATGCAAGCGCTCACCTTCTTGAGCCAAGCCGGCCGCGTGGACCTTCGGCGCGTACTCGTCCTGCGCACCGTGAGCAATTACGACCGTGAACCGCCCGGTTCGAATCCCGCCGACAGCCTCAAATCCATGGTTTCCGGAAATTACTCCGCCTACCTTCCCGCCTTGGAAGCCGCCCAGATCGTCGGCGACAAAGTTGTCCGCGACATCGTCGACCATTGGTCCGATCGCGAATCGACCGTGCCTCATTGACCATCGGCCTGCGCCTCAACGGGATTCCGGCGCCGGTAATTTCACCGTGTTCTTGATCCCTTCGCCCTCGACGACCGTATAAATCGCATCCGCGGCAATGCCATGCAGCTCTTCTACTTTTCCATTGGGCCACCGAACTTCCACTTTCTCCATCACCGCATCCGCGCCAAGCCCGAAATGGACGCGCGGGTCATTCGTGGACAGATAGCTTGCTCCGGCCCGCACTTCCTCGATCTGCGAACGCGTCGTGGTGGTCACCGTCACGCGCGCGCCAACCGCGCCGCGATTGCACTTCGTGCCCACCAGCTTGAAAAGCACCCGATGGTTCGAATTGTGAGTGTCATTCAAAAACAATGATGGCGGCGCACCCACATTAAAGACCACCATGTCTATGTTTCCATCATTATTTAAGTCGCCGAAAGCCACTCCCCGCCGGGCTTGCAGCGGTCCGTCATTCAATCCCGCTGCCGTAGCCATTTCGTCAAACGTTCGGTTTCCATTATTTCGATACAGCTGAATCGGCTGCCGGTACTTGACGCCATTTGGAATCGTATCCACTCCCGGATAGGTGTGGCCGTTGGCTATAAAGATGTCCGGCAGGCCGTCATTGTCAAAATCGATGATCCCCGTTCCCCACCCAACGTAGGGCAACGCGCTCTTGCTGATCTTCGATGTGTAAGCCAAATCTGTAAATCCCTGCGCCCCCTGGTTCCAATACAAATCCTTTGGCTGATCCGCGTAATTCGTAACCACGATGTCCAGCTGTCCGTCGCGATCGAAATCGCCGAAGTCCACGCCCATGGAACCGAGTTCCTGGCCTTCCGGGCTGAGCGCCACGCCGACCATCATTGCGACTTCTTCAAAGGTCCCGTCGTGTTTGTTCCGGTAGAGATAGTTGGGCCCTGAATCGTTCGCCACATATAGATCGGGCCAACCGTCATTGTCGTAGTCGCCCCACACAACCCCTAACCCAAAGTGTTTCGCTGGATCATCGACGCCCGCTTTCTTCGATACCTCTTCAAACGTCCCATCTCCTCGATTGTGATAAAGAAAATCGGTTTCGCCCTCCATCGTCCACGGATTTTCCACGTGCAGCCCCTTGTGAAAAAAGTTGGGCGCGTTGCCTTCCGCCGTAGGCAGATGATTCAAATCCGTGTGCACGTAACGTGAAATAAACAAATCAAGATGCCCATCCCGATCGTAGTCGGCCCAGGCCGCCCCTGCACTGAATCCCCCTCCAACAACTCCGGCCTTCTCTGTCACGTCCTCAAATTTGCAGTTTCCCATATTGTGATAGAGCGCGTTGCCGTTGTAGCCAGTAACGTAGATATCAGGCAGCCCATCATTGTCGTAATCCGCCACCGCAATCCCCATTCCCCAGCCTTTTCGCGTGAGGCCCGCTTCCTTCGTGATGTCCGTGAATTTCAGATTCTCGCCCTGGTGATACAGCGTGACCATCGGCACGCCACCCGCGCGCGCTTGCGCCAGCGTAGCATCGTTCGCCACCAAAATGTCCAGCTTTCCATCGTTGTCGCAATCGAATAGCGCCACTCCGCCGGAGATCGTCTCCACCACGTACTGCTGCTTCATGGAGCTGAATGGCACTCTGTCGAGTCCCGCCTGTGCGCCAATCTCACGGAAGTGAATGGGGGGATTCTGCGCCGGGGTCGTGGATGCCGCAAAAAAAATCGCCAGGAAGGTTGTCAACGCGCGCATGTTTTGGAAATTGTTGCTGTTCTTCCTTAGTCTAGGGGAAAGCGCGACGCGACGAAAGAGCGAATACTTTCTGATTTGCTTCGCCATCCCCGCGGTCTAAACTTCTAACTGGATAGGATGCTGCCTCATTGCACAGCAGGAAATGCTCATTGCCGGCGCGCCCACAGCGTTGCCGCGGCGCTGCTCTTCTGCGCGTTCATCATCAACGCTCGTCCTTCGCTGCGCGCCCAGACTTCCGAACTAGCCGAAATCACCGTGCTCATCCGCCAGGGCAAACTGGAAACCGCAGACCGGCGCCTGCAAAGTCTTCTCGCCAAAAATCCTGATTCCGCAAAAGTCCGCGCGCTACTCGGCCTTGTCTATCTCCGCGAAACGCGCTATGCGGATGCCGAAACCGCTCTTCACAAAGCGTTGCAGCTCGATCGCCGAGATTTCGAAGCCCTTCGCTATTTGGGAGATGCCTATTTTGCGGAGGGCAAGACCGACGCCGCCAAAACTTCGTATCTAGATGCCCTCAAAATCAATCCGCAAGACGGCACAACCGATCTTGCCCTCGCCAACCTCTATCTCCATCTCGGCCAGTTTGACGCCTCGCTCGAAGCCGCCGCCAAGATCCCCCCCGCAAATCGCACGGCCGAGCTCCTTCCCATCCTCGCGGGTGACTATGTTGGCTTGCAGCAGCAAGAGAAAGCTTCGGCCGAAATTCAAGCGCTGCTCAAAATGGCGGGCAAGAATCCCACCCTGGTCCCTCAACTCGCCGAACTCTTGCTAGACCACGGCGCGTTCCACACCGCCGAAGAGCTTCTTGAAAAGGCCGCGCCCCTGCAAGAGCAAACCGATCGCTTTCTGCTCGATTTGGCGCGCGCGCAAGATGGCACCGCCCACCGCGACGAAGCCCTTCGAACGCTCACCCAAATCCTCGAACGCTCTCCGCAATCTCTGGACGCGCTCGTCACCGCCGCCCATGTCGCGGGTGAAAATTCAGACTGGAATCAGTCCATCACGTTTCTCATGCGCGCTCAAAAACTCGGCCCATCTCGCCTGGACATTCTGCAGAGCCTCGCTTCCGCACAACTCTACGCCAATCGCCCAGCTGAGGCTTTCGAAACCGCGAAGAAACTTCAGGGCCTCCAGCCCGACGATCTGAGCGCCTCCTATTTCATGGCCCTTGCTCTTTTTGGCGACTCCAAATGGGAGGAAGCCAGGCCTTCCGCCGCCAAAGTCCTCGTCGCTCGACCAGACGACCGCGAAATGAATCTGACCATGGCTGGCATCGACTACAATTTGCACGAGTTTGGCGAGGCGCGAAAACACCTGGAAGTCTGCCTCAAGCAGAATCCCAGCGACCCTGGCGCACTCTACTATTTAGGTTTGGTGAACAAGACAGAAGGCGATCTCGACGGCGCGATCAAAGCTCTCATGAAAAGCGTCGCCGCCAATCCAAAGAACAACAACGCACAAAGCGCTCTTGGAGGATTGTGCCTGCAGGCCGGCAATCTTCCTTGTGCGCGGGAAGCGCTCGAGCAGGCTGTCCAGCTTTCGCCCAAAGAATCGCAAACCCGTTATCAGCTCTCGCTGGCCTACACGCGCGCGGGCCTCGCGCAAAAAGCCCAGGAGCAATTGCTCGTCTACCAAAAGCTTAAAGCTCAGGAGCAGTACACCCCCGCCACCGCTGTTGCTCCGCCGATCACCAGCCAGTCAAAGCCCTAATTGTTAGTTCGAAGAACTTCCGGAAAGCATCTCTACGGCGAATCCTCTCGCATCTCACAAACTCTCCGTCGCAGACCGCCCCGCCACGCGCTCTCGATTCACCCGCGCTTGCCGCTGCGGCGCCGGGCCCGTGGATTCCCGCACAACAAACTCGGGCTCGATGGCAATCTCCTGCACATTCTCGACCCTCTCTTCGATCTGATCCACCAGCGTCTGTGCCGCAATTTGCCCCATCCTAACCAATGGCTGACGCACCGTTGTCAGTCCAGGATTGGCGTACGCCGCTCCAGGAATGTCGTCGAACCCGACGACGGAAATGTCTTCCGGCACTCGCAGTCCTGCCTCGCGGAACGCCCAGACCGAGCCGATCGCGGAAATGTCGTTGTACGCAAAAAGCGCCGTAAAATGCTCCTTCCGGCCGAGCAATTGCTTTGCAAATGGATATCCGATGGCCGGCGTGGAATCTACGCCTTCCAATTGAATAGTCAGCTCCGGACGAATGGGAATCCCGAGCTCTTGCGCCACCTCGCAGATGGCCGCCCACCGCACCGCGGAATCCGAACTGATCGTCTGGCCTCGAATGAACGCGATGTTTTCGTGTCCCAGTCCTTGAAGATGCTCCAGAGCCAGTCTCGCCGCGCGTTTGTGATCCAAGACAATATTAGTCACCCCTTCCACCGGCTGGTGACCCGCCACCGCTACCGTTGGCAGCGCGAGCTTCTGCTGAATCGAAGTATCCGTTGTAATAAAACCCTCGACTCCACGCGTCAAAAGCATTTGCGCGTATGCTTGAAGCAACTTCGGGTCATGACGGTGGATCACCGTGAGGAAAAAATAATTGTTCTTTCGCAGGTATTCTTCGATGCCGCTGATGATCAGCGCGCCATACGCGTCGCCGATCTCCTCGGCGATCACCCCAATCGTATAAGTCCTCTTCAATCGTAGGGTTCGCGCAAAGAAATTCGGCCGGTAATTCAATTCCTGCGCCGCTTCGATGATGCGATTCTTGGTGTGCTCGGGGATAGAACGCGCCGCCGCCGAATTGTTCAGCGCCGCTGACACCGTTCCCGCCGTCAGCCCCAGATGTTCTGCAATTGTCTTGAGGGTTACCTTGCCATCGGTGCGCGATCCGGTCTTCCTCTTGGGCAGCGGAGTCATCGAATGCTCCTTCGAGCATCTTCCAAATTCGGGATATGGAACAGCATCTGCACCCGCGCACCTTTGCTCCCGCTCCGGTCCAACCCGTGCCCCCTAAATCGCGATTCTAGCTTTACTTGAGAAGGAATCCGCAAGTCTCCGACCCCCGGCTAGGCACTGTTTTTCACCCGTCTACCGGGATGACGATGCGCCCGCCGTTGATCGGAAATGTCCCCGGTCGCGCTTCCAATGCCGGAGCAATCCTTGCCTCCTCTGCTCCCGATTCTAGAATATCATTATTTTTCTTAAGAATATCATTATTTCTGCTTGACAAGCCCGGGACTTTGGTTATAAATACGCGGCTAGTACAAACGCATTACGTCCCGTAGTGCGTTAGGGGCTGCGTCCATTCGCCAGTTTGTGGTGGGGTTAAAGCGGAATATGAGTCCTCGTCCAGCTTCTGCCAAGCGCGGAAACCATTCCGTCTTTATTCAGAAAACTTTTCCTCGAGGGGTACACGAATGAATATTCTGAATGGCAACGATTCAAGAAATGTCTCTCGTTTCTTTCGCTGCGTTGGCTGCGTCTTAGTGCTCCTGCTCGCGATTCCTTTTGCCGCGCATGCGCAGAGCTATGCGGGTTCGGTCCGCGGCACGGTTACGGATCCGACAGGCGCGGCAGTTGCCGGCGCCACCGTTGCGCTTCGCAATCTCGGCACCAACGAATCTTCCACGACCACGACGACCTCCTTGGGAGCGTATTCCTTCCCGGTTGTCGACGTCGGTGCGTACGAGGTGACCATAAAAGCCACGAGCTTCAAAGAGTACATTTCGAAGGACGTTGAAGTGCACGTTTCGACCGTTACTGAAGTGAATGCCAAGCTTGAATTGGGCGCCTCTACCGACATGGTCACCGTCGAAGCGAGCGACATTCAGGTCCAAACCACCACCGCTGACGTCGGCGCGGTCATCGAAGGCACCCAGGTGCGCGAGCTCCCCTTGAACGGCCGCAACTTCCTGGAATTGACCCAGCTGCAGCCTGGTGTCTCTGCCAACAACCAATTTGACTCCAAGGACAAGGGCTTGCAGGGCGGTTCGGACTTCTCGGTCAACGGCAATCCCAGCACCAACAACCTATTCCTTGTTGACGGCGTCAACAACAACGACGTCGGTTCCAACCGCACCATCCTTATTTTCCCCTCCGTTGACGCCATCGCCGAATTCAAGATGCTCACCAACTCGTACGGCCCGGAATACGGCCAAGCCTCCGGCGCCATCATCAGCATCACTACGCGCTCGGGTGAAAACCAGTTCCACGGTGGCGCGTTTTACGAAGGCCGCAATGATAAGCTTGATGCGAATGGCTTTTTCAACAACCTGAACAATGCTCCCAAGCCTGAGCTGCGCCGCAATGACTGGGGCTATTACATCGCCGGTCCAATCAAGAAGGACAAATTGTTCTTCTGGTGGAATGAGGAATGGAATCGCGACATCCGCGGGGCCTTGGTCACCACTTGCGTTCCCAATGCTGCCGAACGCGCTGGCGATTTCAGCGCGGACATTGCGCCGGCAATCGCCGCTTTGGACAAGCAGGTCGGGTCGACAGACGCGCAGGCTCTTGGTCACGTAGGCGATAACACCACCTGCAATGCTCCGCCTCCCGCCACGTTTGTCAACAACGGCCCGCACAATGCAGACGGCACGTCTCCCGCACCCAACTGGGCCGTCAAAGCCTCGGGTATCCCGACTGCCTCTCAGGGCTCTAACCCATACTCCATCGCAAATCCCGACGCCGTCGGTTTGCTGCTTGCTGCCTATTACCCGTCGCCGAACCGCACGCCGGCCAATCTAGCCAGCACCGGCGCGTCGAACCTCAATTTCGTGCAGAATCAGAGCGGCAGGGTTCCCTGGCGCGAAGAAAATGTGCGCATTGACTTCGATCTCTCGAAGAAGAATCGCATCAGCTTCCGCTACACGCAGGATTCCTGGAAGTTCCCCGCCCCGAACAACGCCTTTGGCTGGGGCGACGACAACTTCGCCACCTATCAGGGCAACTGGGATCAGCCCTCCAAGAGCATTATGGGCAAAATTTCAACGCAACTCAGCAGTTCGCTGATCAACGACTTCGAGTTTGGTTATGCCCACAACGCCATCATCACCAGTCCGGGCGGCACGGACCCGACATTGAGCGCCCAATTTGATAAAGCCCTGCCTCCGGAATGGCCTGCGGCCGGCAAAACAGCGGGTGGCATCCCCACCGTCTGGGGCGGCTTGCAGAACTACGGCAATTTCGCGAGCATCTGGGGAATTGTCGGCTATGACAACCACATGGACCTCTTTACCTTCCAGGATAACGTGACCAAGATTCAGGGCAATCACGCTTGGAAATTCGGTGCGCTTGTCAGCCACAACATCAAGCAGGAAAACCAGTTCGGCGGTTCCGATCGTCCGGCGTTCGGCATCAGCAACAACGGCTGGGGCCAAACCATCGTCACAGGCAATGCCCTCGCCAATGTGCTGCTCCCCGGGACGGGCGCGAATCCACAAATGATTGAAGGAATTGGCGAAACCAACGTCAATCCTGTGGACAAGGGCCGTTGGCACGACATCGAATTCTATGCCGGCGACACATGGAAGCTGACCCGCAAGGTTACCTTGACCTACGGTCTCCGTTGGTCTTTGCTCCGTGAGCCCTACGACGCCAATAACCAGATGGCCTCTTTCAGCTTAGCCGATTGGAGTGCCGCTCGCGCTAAGGCGTTTCCAAATGATGCATGCAACGGCGTCATCTTGGTTCCCGGCACCAACTTCTGCACCGCTGCCGCGGCTCTCGTTGGTCTGCCTTTGAGCGCCGGAACACCCGGCGTCAACCGCGCCTTGGTCGCCAATAACAACCACAACATCGCCCCGCGCCTCGGCGTAGCCTGGGACATTTTTGGGACGGGCAAAACCGCTCTGCGCGTCGGTGGCGGTCAGTTCTTCCAGCGCGAACGTGTTAGCCCGCAGGTGGGACTCTCGAACACCGCGCCGTTTGCCATCGGCCTTGGCGGTGGCGTTACTCGCTCGTTGGACACCGCCATACCGATTTCCGGCACTTCCACTTCACCAGGCGGTGGCCGTTCGCCTCGCGGAATCGCTCCGAATACGTGGCAGTGGAACGTCTCCATTGAGCAGCAGATCGCTCGCAACACCGCAATCCAGGTCGGATATGTGGGCAACACGGGTATCCATCAAACGAGTACCTACGACATCAATCAGATACCCGAGAGTAGCTTTTTGACGGGGGCGCTCTTACCTTCATCCGGTACGACTAATTCGTACACCGTCGGCCCTGCGGCTCCAGTGGGGGGTGTCTGCCAGCCCGGCGGTACTTTCGATGCCGGCGGTGCACCCGCGAATAGCTGCACGTACAGCACGCAGGGTTTGAATACGCTGCGTCCAGCCAACAACTTTGGCAACATCAACTACTTCAGCCGCGACGGTCACTCCAGCTACCATTCGCTGCAAGTGATGTTCCGCTCGAAGTTGAGTAACTTCTCCACCATAAACGCCGCTTACACCTGGTCGCACACCATCGCCGACATCGAGGAAGATGCCGCCAACGGCGGAGCCAGCCAGGGCAGCTTCACAGACATTCAGAACCTTCGTGCCGACCGCGGCAATGCCACCATTAACCGGCCGAATATCTTCGTATTCAACGAAGTGTTCTTCCTCCCCAAGCTCGACCACCAGGCCAACTACATACGTCAAACTGCGGGCGGATGGGAGTTCAACACCATCTTCACTGCGGAAGATGGCAACTCCATTACCGCATATCAGAACGGTGTCTCGGAAAACGGTTCGCTGGTAGATCCATTAGCAAACCCCCTAAACTGCTCCAACAATGGAGTGGCCGTCCCGTGCGTCCTCTCGTCACTCACAGGTACGGGATACAATAACAACCAGCGCCCGAACATCGTTCCCGGAAAATCGTGCACTTCCGGCGTGTCCGGGTTCCAGATCTTTAACGCCTCCGCGCTCACGCTCAACGGATTCCAGCTCGGCACCATCGGCAACGAGCCTCGCGGCTACTGCCATGGACCTCATTACGTCAATGCTGACTTGGAGCTTTCCAAGAACTGGCAGTTCAAGGAGAGGTTCCGCTTGCGCTTCAGCATGGACTTCTTCAACGCGTTCAATCACACGATCTTTGACGCGAATACCATTCAAGGTACGGGCAACCAGGCTGGCTTCTTCATCAGCGGTGGCTTGAATTGCGGCCCAGCCAACGCAACTGGCACTCCCAACTCGGGCGACTTCAAGCCTTGCAGCCCAACCAACAACGTCATTTCCAATTTTACCGCAAACCCAGTTTGGGGCCAGGCTCAACAGACCAAGCCCGCTCGCGAACTCCAGTACGGCTTGAAACTAACCTTCTGACGAACGCTCTTTCACGGGCGTTCGAGCAACTCTTCGGCGGGGCCCGCGTTCCCGGGCCCCGCCGGTTTTTTTGCAAGCCGCACCCTGATTCTTGGCCTTCTTCTGCGAAGTCAAATCGGGCCTCCGGCCTTCTCCACCAAGCGGAGGTTCTTACGGCTCTGGCAAACTCGATCCATCTTCCGCGTGTTTTATTGTTAGAATTTCAACGGAGACCTTTGCTCGTGACGTTTGCTTTTGGCCACAACCTTCCCGTTGGTTCTGTTCGGCGAACCTATCTGGTTCATTGTTTCGGCTCTCTCCTGCTTGTTTTTTCTCTTCAAGGTTTTGCAGCTGCCCAGTCTCCGCCCGTCCGCGGCAACCCTCAGAAGCAAGCCGGGAGCCGGCCGCAACGCACTCCTCCAGCGCCGGATGAGCTTCAACAGCGCCTTGAAGAGGCTGCCTCCGCTCGCGAATCCGGCAATCCGGATGCCATCGCCCGCGCAAACCTACGCGTCATCGCTTTCGCGCTCCACCAATTCGGAAATCTTCGCGCCGTCGAAGGCGCCTTTCCCCAGGCGATCGAACTCTACCGCCGCTCTCTCGACTGGGAAGACTCCGCGGACACCCATGTGGCCCTGGCCATCACCTACCTCTACGCCAACCGCCCGGACGACTCCCTTGCCGAAGCCGCCAAGGCCCTTCTCGCGGACCCCAATAATGCCCGCGCCTTCAACATCCAGGGCAAGGCCTGGATGAAGAAACGGGATTACCCCAAGGCCATCAGCTCCCTTGCCCGTTCCGTCGAGCTTCATCCTGATTTTGAAGCCGCGTATGCTCTCGGCACCTGCTTCCTTTCCCTCAAGGATCCCGAAAGCAAACAGCAGGCCGCCGAGGTTTTCAACCGCATCGTGGAGTCCCTCGGCGATTCCGGCTCCCTGCATGTTCTTTTCGGCCGCGCCTACCGCAATGCGGAGATGGTGGACGACGCCATCCGCGAACTCCGGCGCGCCGTCGCCCTCGATACCCGCACCCAGCACGCCCATTATTTCCTCGGTCTCTCGTTGCTCTGGAAGAATGAATGGACCGATACCCCGGAGATTCGTCAGGAATTCGTCACGGAACTTCGCTACTTTCCCCGCGATTTCCTGGCCAATTATTTTCTTGGCTATCTCGATTCGAACGACCGTCGTTACGAGGAAGCCAATCTTCATCTGAACGCTGCAAAGGAAATCGACCCTTCCTGGCCCGAACCATGGCTCTTCCTGGGTCTGAACGCCTATGCCCAGGGTGATCTGCAGCATGCCGAGTCGTTTCTTCGCAAGTCCGTTGCGCTCACCGGCAAGGACGAGTCCCGCGGCAGCTACCAGGTCCGAAGAGCCTACATCACTCTTGGCCGCATTCTCACTGCCTCCGGCCGCGCCGCCGAAGCTGCTCCCTACCTCGACCGCGCCCGTGAACTCCAAAAGCAATCTCTTGCGGAAGCGCAGCAGTTTGTCGCTGGCAAAGCCGCCGACGAAGGCGCCGTCTCAGCCGCCGCCGTCGTCGCTCTTTTGGATCATCAGGACGAAGAAAAGGTCGCCACATCCAATCAGCCCGTCGATCCCTCTGCCCCCCTGGAAAGTTCTGTCCTGCTCCAGTCGGGCCTTTCTGAGGAAAAAAGGAAGGCTGCAGACAACGAAGAGAATCGGTTTCGTCTCATCCTTGGAACAAGTTTCAACGACCTCGCCACCTCCGAAGCCATTCGCCGCAACTATTCTATAGCGCTCAGTCATTATCAGGAGTCCGAGCGCTGGAATCCTTCTATTTCCGGTCTTAAGCGAAATCTTGGCGTCGCCGCCTTTCGTGCGCAGAATTATCCAGAGACCATCCGCGCCCTTTCCGCCGCACTTGCTGAAAACCCGTCCGATAACCCGGTTCGCGCTATGCTCGGTTCCGCTTATTTTGCTTCCGACGACTTTGTCAATGTTGTGAAGACAATCTCCCCGCTTGGCGAGCGCGCCATGCGTGACCCCGCAGTCGGCTACTCTTGGGCGGCTTCTCTTGCCCGCCTTGGCGACCTGAAGCAAGCCACTCAAGTTCTCGAGGAATACCAGAAAAGTGATCTGTCCCTCGATGCCATCCTGCTCGTTGGCCAGCTGTGGGCCGATATGACCGACTACGCCCGAGCCGTCGAGACGTTTCACCACGCCCTCGATCGTGATCCCTCCTCGATGAAGGCCCACTACTTCGCGGGCCTAGCTCTAGTCCGGTGGGAGCATTCCGCCGAAGCCGCCGAGGAATTCAAGGCCGCGCTGACTCTCTCTCCCGATGATCCCGATGCCAAGAACGGTCTCGCCTTCGTTTATCTTGAACACGGGAAGCAGGCGGAAGCCTCCGAACTTTTCCGCTCCGTCGTTGCTTCTCATCCGGAAAACGGCAACGCCAACTATCAATTGGGCAAAATCCTTCTGGACGCAGGCAGCGTTAAGGAAGCCATTGCTCACTTGGAAGTCGCCGCTCGCGCCCTGCCCCAATCGGACTACGTCCACTATCAATTACAGGCAGCCTACCGGAAAGATTCCCGCATCGAAGATGCAGACCGCGAACTCCAGCTCTACAAAGAACTCAAGGCACGCAACCGCCAGGCCAGCATTCCGCGGCCCATGCCGGATTTGCAGTGACCTATTTGTTCACGGAGACTCATTGACGATTTCTCACGCGCGCAAGGCGATTCAAACTCTCGGCGTGCTGCTGCTTTCGGCTCAACTCGCTCTCGGTCAGGAGGCCCATCCGAAACCTCCTCCGCCGCCCGTCGGAGTCAAAGCCATCCGCTGCGTCGGCCGTCCTGTTCCACAGCTTGTCGACATCACGGAAAAAACGGGCATCCGCTTCCTACACACGGCCTCGCCAGAAAGCAAGTATATCGTCGAGTCTATGAGCGGCGGTGTCCTGCTCGTGGACTACGACCGCGATGGTTGGCCGGACATTTATTTCACCAACGCTCCGACTGTGGACATGGCCATCAAGGGCCAAAAAAGCCTCGGAGCCCTCTATCACAACAATCACGATGGAACGTTCACCGACGTCACCGCCAAGGCCGGCCTGACCACTCCCTGTTTCGCCATGGGCGGCGCCGTCGGCGATTACAACAACGATGGCTGGCCGGATTTGTACATCACCTGCCTCGGCGGAAATATTCTTTACCACAACAACGGTGACGGCACCTTCAGCGATGTCACCAAACAGGCTGGCGTCACCGACGGCCGCTGGTCCACCGGAGCCTCCTTTGGCGATTACGACGGCGATGGCTTTCTCGATCTCATGGTCACCAACTACGTTGATTTTCATCTCGACGATCTGCCCGGCTTCGGGACAGCCCCCAACTGCAAATACCGCGGCATTGACGTGCAATGCGGCCCCCGCGGCCTGCGCGGTGCCGGAGACGCCTTGTTTCACAACAATGGCGATGGCACCTTTACCGATGTTTCAAAAACCGCTGGCGTGGATGATCCCAACGGCTACTACGGCATGGGCGCGGTCTGGGTGGATTTCAACAACACCGGGCGGCCGGACATCTATGTCGCCAACGATTCGACTCCAAAGTTTCTTTACAAGAATCTCGGCAACGGAAAATTCTCTGAAATCGGCCTCGAGTCGGGCACCGCCGTCAGCGAAGATGGCTCCGAGCAAGCTTCGATGGGCGTCGCCATCGGCGACTACAATCACAAAGGTCTCCCCTCCATTTACGTGACGAATTTTTCCGACGAATACGATTCGCTGTTCCGCAACGATGGCAACTGGAGTTTTACCGATGTCTCGTATCCGTCGGGCGTTGCTCTTCCGTCCCTGCCATGGGTGAAGTGGGGCACCGCATTTGCTGACTTGGATAATGACGGCTGGCTCGATCTCATCGCTGTCTCCGGTCACGTTTATCCGCAGGTGGACAACATGCCGTCGGGCGGCGGCTATCGCGAGCCTAAACTCCTCCACCTAAATCAAAAAGACGGCACCTTCTGTGACGCCAGTGATCAGGCTGGCCCTGCTCTTTTGCAACGGCGCGTCTCGCGCGGGCTGGCCGTCGGCGATCTTTTCAACGACGGCAACGTGGATGTAGTGGTCGAGGATCTGGTAGGCGCTCCCATGATTCTCAGGAATCAGGGCGTTCCCAGCCGCCAATGGGTCAGTTTCGAACTCGCCGGCACCAAGAGCAATCGCCTCGCCATCGGCGCGCGCATCAAACTCATCGCCGGCGGCATGACCCAGACTGACGAGATTCACAGCGGCGGCAGCTACCTTTCCCAGAACGATCTCCGCGTGCATTTCGGCCTCGCCAATGCCACAAAAATCGATCGCGTCGAAATCCGCTGGCCCTCTGGCAAGATAGATACGCTCACCGATTTGCCCGCCGACCAGTTCTATTTCGTTCTCGAAGGCGCCGGAGTCGTTCCCGCCGAACGCATCCGGCCGGGTCCCCCCGTGAAGGCCAAGCCCACGGCCAGCGCAACCAACCCACCCGGCTCCCACTCTCCCACCCAATGAATCACCCGAACCTCCACTCGCTCAAAACGAGAAATGTGCTCACCGAGAATACATTTCGGCTGGAGAAACGTTCGTTGCACTTTCCCTCCGCAGCATCCACGCACAAGGTATCGTTAATGGGGGGTCCAAAAGGGAACTTCAAACACTCATGAATAAGTTGCGCATCCTGGTCTCACTAACAAACAACGAAAACGACTATCAAATCGAACAAGCGCAGTCCGCCCAGCAAACCTCGCAGAAGCTGGGCGTCGACGCCCAGATTATTTACGCCGATAACGATGCCATCACTCAGAGCACGCAAATTCTGAAAGCCATTCAAGCCCCCGAAGAGGAACGCCCCCACGCTGTTATCTTTGAGCCTGTCGGCGGCACCGCCCTGCCACAAGTGGCCCGTGCTGCCGCAACCGCGGGCATCGGCTGGGGCGTTTTGAACCGCGATGCCAGTTACATCCCGGAGCTTCGCAAAATCTCGACTGCGCCGATCACCGCAGTCAGTTCCGACCATCTCGAAATTGGCCGCATTCAGGGCCGCCAGTTTGCCGCGCTCCTTCCTCACGGCGGCTCGATTCTCTACATTCAGGGACCCGCGGAAAATTCAGCAGCGAAGGAACGCACCCTCGGAATGCAGGAGACCAAGCCCAAGAACCTCCATCTCACCGTCCTGCGAGCCCAGTGGACCGAGGAAAGCTCGCAACGCTCCGTCCGCTCCTGGCTGAAGCTCACTACCTCTCAAAAAGCCGCCATCGACCTCATCGGTGCCCAGGACGATTCCATGGCCATTGGCGCCCGCAACGCCTTCGAAGAACTTCCCAATGAATCGGAACGCGAACGCTGGCTCAAGTTGCCCTTCACCGGCTGCGACGGCTTGCCCAAAACCGGCCAAGCCTGGGTCCTCAGCGGTCTCCTCTCCGCCACCATCTACGTTCCTCCCAACACCGGCCAAGCCATCGAACTGCTCGTCGACGCTATCCGCAACAAAAAGCCGCTCCCCGAGCGCGCCCTCACCGCCGCCGTTTCCATCCCCGCCTTGTCAGAATTGAAACCACGCTGACCACCAGCCGCCTCGCGGAACGCCGTCATCCGGAACAAGCCTTGCTCGGCCTCACACTCTCCTTCAGGTCGGTGCGAGCAAAGAATTCCTCAGCGCCCTATATGATCTTTCGTGCCGCCCAGAAAATCTCGGCGCGCAGTTAAGGCTTTTGTTTCGGAGGACGATGCGTCCTTAAGGCTTGAGCGGGTTCTGCCGTTCCTGCCTCTGTTTATCCGCCAACGCCTTCTGTTCATCGGCATGTTTTTGCTGCAATTGCTGCGTCTGCGCTTGATGCTGCTGCTCGACTACTTGTTTTTTAGCCGCATCCGCTTGTTGCTGCGCGAGTTTCGCGTGGTCCTGTTCTTGCTGTTGCTGGACTCTCTGCCGGTCCTGCTCCTGCTTCGCGCGGAGCTGATCCTGCTCTTGCTGGTGCTTCCTATCCAACTCCGCATTCGCGGAGGGTTGGACAACCTGCCGCGGCGGAACCGGAATCTCGTTCGGATGGACTGTCGGAGGCGGACCAGGCCGATTGGCTTGTGCTGGCGGAGCAGCTTGTTGCCGGGCAGCTTCCTGCCGGGCTTTGTCTGCGGCTGCCTGTTGCTGCGCTGCTTGCTGTTGTGCGGCTTCCTGCTTGGTTTTTTCGGCGACCGCCTGTAGTTGCGCCGTTTGCTGCCTGGCCTTTTCCGCTGCCGCCAGCTGAGCGGCCTGCTGCTGCGCGGCTTGCTGTTGCGCAGCCTGCTGCTTGGCCTTTTCTGCTGCAGCCTGTTGAGCCGCCTGTTGCTGGGCGGCTTCCTGCTTCGCTTTATCCGCCGCTGCCTGTTGCAGCGCAGTTTGCTGTTGCGCAGCCTGCTGCTTGGCCTTTTCCGCTACAGCCTGCTGAGCCGCCTGCTGCTGGGCAACTTCCTGCTTCGCTTTATCCGCGGCTGCCTGTTGCTGTGCAGTTTGTTGTTGCGCGGCCTGCTGCTTGGCCTTTTCCGCCGCAGCCTGTTGAGCCGCCAGTTGCTGGGCGGCTTCCTGCTTTGCTTTCTCCGCAGCGGCCTGTTGCTGCGCGGTTTGCGGTTGCGCGGCTTGCAGCTTGGCCTTTTCCGCCGCGGCTAGCTGCGCCGCCTGTTGCTGGGCAGCATCCTGCTTCGCTTTTTCCGCAGCTGCTTGCTGTGGAGATGTCTGCTGTGCCCCAGCGGCCACAGGCGGCGCACCAGGAGCCGGAGCATGGACCTGCTGCGATGTGTTCAACGAGGTCGCTGGTTGAGGCTTTTTCGCTGCCGTTTCCACTGGTTTGACTGCCGGCGCTGGCGGAGCCGTCTTCACAATTCGCTCAACGGGTGGAGGCGTTGCCGCGCGGAGTGTCTGCTCGGCCTTTGCATCCAGGGGCTTGCCGGGATTTGCTTGCAAGGCCTGCTGCTTTTGCGCGAATGCGACCGGAGGAGGTGGCGGCGCTACTTTTGCCACTACCGGCCGCGTGACTATCGCCTCCGGGGGCTTCGGCGGAGCGCTCGCAGCTGCGGCGCTCGTTTTATTCTCCATATTCGCTCCCATCACGCTGGCCTTCACAGGAGCCACCGGCGCGGCGTGAACCGCCGGACCCGCCGCGATCGCGCTCGGAAGGATTTTCACCGCCGCCTGTGCCACCGGCTGCGCGTTCACGAAAGTTGCTCGGGGCACTGCCGTTACGGCGCCGTCCACTCTTTGATTTACATACGTTGTTGTTTGAACGTTGTTGTTCACCACATTTGTGATGGTGGTCTGCTGCACAACGGTATTGGTAATGTTCACGTTGGTGACATAGGTCGGGCTGGCTTGACGCGCGGGCACGTAGACTTCGCCTGGCGCCAGCGCAAACCATGCCACGCCGCCGCCGCTTCCGAAATCACGCGACGAATTTGAATCGCCCACAAAGGTAACGAGCGCCGGCGAATACACGGGACGATACTCGCGCTCGTCATGGTTCGCTTCACGGTGCGGCGGAACCCATGCCCAATCTCCACCCCCGTTCCCGCCATTATCCACGTGCGCCCAACGGCCGTAATGCGACGTCACGAATCCAGACGGCGCGTCGTCCACCCACGTCCAGCCCCACGGATCCACCCACGCCCAGTGTCCATCTCTGTAAGGCGCCCAATCTCGCGACACGTGCGTGGGTACCCAAACCGCACCGTAAGTACGATCCGTCCTCCAAGTGCCGTTTTGATCGAGGTCCTCATATCCGGTTAGTTCCGGAGAAACGTAACGGGCCGACTGGGAGTGTCCTTCGCGCTGTTCCCGGCTGTACGACCACTGATCAAACGTATCTCGGCCCGGCAAATCGTAAAAATCATAGGAAATATAATCCGTGCCGGAGACTTGCACCTAGGAGCCTCCATCCACAAGAAACGCCTGCCCTCCGCCGTTGACCTGCCCTTGACCCTCGCGAAGCGTAATGGTCGTAAAGCTGCCGCCCGGATCAACCGTAAGGCGGTAGTCGCCGCTCCGCAGCAAGGTAAACGCTAGGTTCGGCGTATCCACCTCGAACACGTCGTCGGGGTAGAGATTCCGCACACGCACGTCGATGGTTCCGGAATTCAGCTGTATCTGAACTGTTCGGTCATCCAGATTCAGGAAGGAAACCGAGGTCTGCCCGCTCACGCGAATCGCCGTTGACCCGATATGCATTTCAGCTCTGGATCGATTGCCTGTCCAGAGACTGTCTCCCGCAGTCATCGGCCGGTTCAGGGTGGCCCAGCCCCAATCACTCTCGCCGCCCGGTTGGAAGGAAACTCCGCCCTCCATGTAATTCAACCGTGCCACACGGATTGGTGGGTCATCATATGCGGAGGCCGACTGGACTGCCACGATCGACAGGCAGAGCACCAGGCATACACGCCCACAGAAATTTGCAAGACGAATCGTTGTCATCATCACTCAGCTCCTTCCGGGCACACCATTGCCGTGACATTTCTCGAAGCAGTTCCTGAAATCGCTAATCAGGCAACCTCAATTAGGCCCGGCTGTGTATGCTCGGTTTCCTCCGATTGTTCAACACCTTGGTTGGAAGGGTAAAATGGGAGCCGGAAGGATTCTGTTCCGTTTTGGACATTTCCGTCCCGTCTTGCTGGCGACGGTTTCAGACCACGACGATAGGGAGGCTTTACGTGAATCGAGAACGGCCAAAGCCGCCGAGGAGCACCGCGACTATCTCAGCGAGTTCTGCCATCCAAACAGCGACGCCTTCGCCCAACCACTTCGAGTGGGAGGAGCGTTATTCGGACGCGATCGAGCGTTTTAGATGCCGACGTACCAGGCGTAACCTGCCTCTGAAGCCGCAGAGCCGACGCCCTTACCAAACTTTTTGAGACTATCTGTGACTGTCAGGCGAGTGATGAATTTTATGTTCTTGTAGCCCAGTTGGCGAGGGAGCCGCATGCGAAGCGGCCCACCGTGGGCCACTGGAAGTTCATTGCTATTCATTCCGTAACAGAGAAACGTCTGCGGATGCAGAGCATCGGCCATATCTATGCTGTCCCACGTATCGGGTTCCATCGAGACGTATACAACATATTTGGCTTGCGGGTGAACCCCTACGAGATGCAAGACATGGGAGAGAGGCACGCCGATCCACTCGGCTATATAGGACCAGCCCTCTTCACACACGAGTTCGGTAATGTGACTGCGAGACGGATAGCTCTTGAGCTCGCTTATCGAAAACGACGCAGGCTGAGCGACCATGCCATCGACGGCGAGCCGCCACTCCGCGAAACCTCCGGCCTGAAGACGCTTAAAGTCTTCCGTGAGGGGCGCGAGCTGGTTCGGAAATGGACGCGGCGAAATCTGGCTGCGCGGGAATTCGCGGGCCAATGAATGACGCGTCAGCAGCCGCTGCGAAGCAAAGGTCAGCGTCTCGCCGAGGCCATAGATTCCGCCGTGATCGGGAGGCACCAATCCATACTTCTGCGCAAGACGCGCCGCCACTGCTAACCCCGATGCACCCGCCGTGGCCGCGAGCCCCGTTAAGATCAGTTTTCGGCGCGAAAGGTCGATCATGTGTGCTCCTTGCGTGTAGCGGTGCGGCCCGTGATCATCGCGCCCGTACGGCTCCTGAATCCGGCAAGACAAACCATCGCGACATGAACTAGCAGGAACAGCACAAGTGCAACTGAGACAAAGAAGTGAATCGTGCGCGCCGATTGGCGGCCACCGAGCAGACTAACTGAGGACGGAAAGGCGGAGATAAACGCGGGCGACAGCGCCAAGCCTGTCCAGATCACCAACGGGAAAAGAACGAAAATCACAAAGACATAGGTGAGGCGCTGAAGCACGTTGTACGAGCAGGCCTCTGCCTCACTCGGCCGTTCGAAACGCAGCGGTTTTGCGATTGAGGTCGAGAGCGCCCGCCAGGAAAGGTCGGCCTTGCTGGGGAGCAAGTCTTTCCGGAAATGCCCTGTAAACAGACCGGAGATTGCATACAGCAAGCCTGTAAGCACCGCAATCCAGGCAGCTTCAAAGTGTAGTGCGCGGCTCCAGCCGTTCTGGTCCGGCAGTACGTACCCGTAACCAGTCGGCACGAGTGCTCTCGAGGAAGGGATGTGCAGTTGGAGCAACGGCGTAGTCAACACGTTGCCGGTTTCGCCCCAGTAGAAGCGGGGGTGTGATATGACAATTTCCACACCGGTGAGGAGCAGGGCGAAAAAGCAGAGAGTGATGATCCAGTGAGTGACACGGACGAGGACAGAGTGCCTCGGCGGAAGCGTTGTGACTGGTGCGGTCGAAACCGAGCTTGATATGTAGGCTTCCACCGGTACCTGCGCGGATTTCAGTGCCTCCATTTTTTGCCTCCGGTCGGCCTTCCGACGTGCCTCGGCAGGATGGGTGTTATCCTACCACCCATAGGAACTGAGACGGACAAATCACGGCAACGTAATCGAGTCGCACGCGTCCGTCAGCCGAGCCAGATCATCCCAGCCATTGCGTGTCCGGTTGCTCTGGTGCAGCAGCACACCAGGGCCCGTCCTGGCCGCGGCAAAGCGGCTCGCCTTCAGTACAGTACCATCCGAGGCCTTCCGTTCCACTACTCGTGGAGCAGAAGGCTGCTGCGCCTGTTACCGCCACAAATCCTTTAGAAGAACGATTTACTTGCTTGTTTGCCCCTCCCAGAAGCGTATAATTCCGCGGGGTAAATGGTGCTGACTCTATTGCTGCGTTTGCCGAGGAGACGCGCATGACAAAGATTCGCAAGGGCTTGGCCGTGGACCGCAGGCAATTCCTCGCCGCCTCCAGCGGTTTGCTGGCCGCCACCCTGCCCGGCGCGGCCAAACTCGCCGCCGCCGCCGATTCCGCCAGCCCGCTGCCGAAACAACCTGCCGCAAAGCCCCCTGGCTCCATGCGCAAGATCCCCATCGGCGTGTTCGATCCCGTTTACAAAGATCTCTCCCTCGACGCCATGCTCGACAAAGTCAGCGCCCTCGGCCTTGAGGTCATGGAAATCGGGACCGGCGGCTACCCCGAAAACCACCATTGTCCGCTGGATGACTTGGTCGCCGATCGCAACAAGGCCAAAGCCTGGCAGAAGAAGTTTGAAGATCGGGGCATCCGCGTTGCCACACTAAGTTGTCACGGCAACCCCATCCATCCCGACGCCAAACACGCCCAGAAAGACATTGATACCTTCCGCAAGACTGTTCTTCTCGCCGAAATGCTCGACGTCAAGGTAATCGTCGGCTTCTCCGGTTGTCCCGGCGGCACACCCCAGGACACCCAGCCCAACTGGATCGCCTATCGTTGGCCCGCCGAATACGCCCAAATGCAAGACTGGCAATGGAAAGAAAAGGTCATCCCCTATTGGAAGGAAGCGGCCAAATATGCGCGCGAGCACGGCATCAAGCGCCTCGCGTTCGAAATGCATCCGAATTTTGTCGTTTACAATCCTCGCACCCTTATAAAACTCCGCGAAGCCGTCGGCGAAGAAATTGGCGCGAACAATGATCTTAGTCACCTCTTCTGGCAGGGCTGCGATCCCGTCGAAGTCATCCACTTTCTCGGCAAGCAAGGCGCCCTTTTCCACGCGCACATGAAAGACACCGTTTTCTTCCCTGAAAACGTCAACAAGTACGGTGTTCTCAACTTCGCCTTCGCGACCAACGAACTCGATTCCGCCTCAGAGACGTTCCGCGCGGTCGGCTACGGCCATGGTGCAGGCCTCTGGAAATCCATCATCAAGGCCTACATGGACGTCGGTTACGAAGGCATTCTCAGCATCGAAAATGAGGATCCCATTCTCGCCGGCGAAGTCGGCGTCGAGCGCGCCGCCTACGTCCTGAAAAATGTGCGCAACGAGTTGCTGGGTACTTGACGCTGGCAGTTGCGCCGTGCGCAATGAACTTCACGCGCCCGCAGCGCCAGAAAATCTTCATGGCAACGAAGTCGAGGAGGCTCTATGCAGCGGCGTGAAGCGTTGAGATTGCTCCTGGCCGGCGGCGTTCTGCCCGCGCTATCTACCGATCTTTTTGCCTTTTTTCAGGAAGCGCATCCCCCCGCCGGTTACACGATACGTACTCTCAATCCCCACCAAAATGCCACCGTTGTCGCCATGACCGACCTAATCATTCCGCAAACCGACACCCCCGGCGGCAAAGCCGCGCGCGTCAACGAATTTATCGACGTCATCCTCACCGAATGGGCCACCGACGACGAACGCCGGCATTTTCTCGCTGGTCTCGCCGACATCGACAAGCAAAGCAACGATCTTTTCGGCAAAGACTTCATTGACGCTTCGCCCGCGCAGCAATTCGCTCTGCTTTGCGCCCTGGACGAATCTGGTACCCCGTCGCGCGTTCGCCCGCGGCATCACGGCAACACCATTCCCGAGGATCGCGATAAGCAGCTTGAGGGCGATTTCTTCACCGTCTTTCGAGGCATCACCCTCCACGGCTACTACACTTCCGAGATCGGCTTCACCCAGGAATTGAAAATGCAAATCATTCCCGGCGCGCTCCATGGTTGTGTGCCGTTGCCTGACGAGAAAAAGGCGTAAGGGAGACTCGCATGGCCACCACAACATACGACGCAATCATTGTCGGCTCGGGAATCACCGGCGGATGGGCCGCCAAGGAACTCACCGAAAAAGGCCTCAACACGCTGGTCCTGGAAGCGGGCCGCACCATCGTTCCCGAACGCGACTACGTCGAGCACGTCCCCATTTGGGAGCTTAAATATCGCGGCTGGGACAATCGTGCCGAGCGCCAGCGCACCCAGCCCGTCCAGCGCGAGTGCTACTATGCTTGCGATGAATACACCCACCAGTTTTTCGTCAGTGACGCCGACAATCCCTATTCTTCCGATCCCGGAAAACACTTTTCCTGGATTCGCGGACGCCAGGTTGGCGGCAAGTCCATCACCTGGGGTCGCCAGAGCTATCGCTGGAGCGATCTTGATTTCGAAGCCAACCTGAAAGACGGCATCGCCGCGGACTGGCCGATCCGCTACGCGGACCTTTCTCCCTGGTACGACTACGTCGAAGAATTTGCCGGCATCAGCGGGCAGGCCGAAGGCTTGCCCCAGCTCCCCGACGGAAAGTTTCTCCCGCCGATGGAAATGACCTGCGTCGAAGTGGATTTCAAGGATGCCCTCGCCAAACATTTCGACGATCGCATCCTGACCATCGGCCGCTCCGCCGTCCTCACGCGCGTCCACAAAGGCCGCGCTGCCTGCCACTATTGCGGTTACTGTCACCGCGGTTGCATCACGCAATCCTATTTCAGCAGCTTGAATTCCACCTTGCCCGCCGCGCAAAAAACCGGCCGCCTCACCATCCGTCCCTACAGTGTCGTTCATAGCCTCAACTACGATTCGAACGCCCGCCGTGTCAGCGGCGTTCGCGTGATTGACGCGCAATCCAAAAACGCGCTGGAATTCAAGGCCCGCATTTTTTTCATCTGCGCTTCCACCCTCGAATCGACGCGCATTCTCCTGAATTCCGCCACACCCGAATTTCCCAACGGCCTCGCCAACACCAGCGGCGAACTTGGCCACAACCTCATGGATCACCACATGGGCAGCGGCGCAACCGGCGAAATGCCCGGTCATGAAGACAAAATGCCTTTCGGCAATCGCCCCAATGGCATCTACATCCCGCGCTTTCGAAACGTGAAATCCAAACAGCGCGATTTTCTCCGCGGCTACGGCTACCAGGGCGGCGGCGGCCGCGAAGGCTGGTCCCGCGGCTTGCACACGGGCGGTATCGGCACGGATTTCAAGAACTCTTTGAAAATGCCCGGCCCTTGGCACATGGGTCTCGGCGGTTTCGGCGAATGCCTCCCCAATCACAACAATTACGTCGAAGTAGATAAAGAAAAGCCCGACGCCTGGGGCATCCCCACCCTTAAAATCCACTGCGACTGGAGCGACAACGAACTCACCATGTCCAAGGATATCGCCGTGCAAGCCGCCGAAATGCTCGCCGCTGCTGGCGCCAAAAACATCTCCGTCTATCAGGAAATCAGCCGTCCCGGCCTGGCCATCCACGAAATGGGCACTGCCCGCATGGGTCGCGATCCGAAAACCTCCGTCCTGAATGAGCACAATCAAGCGCACGACGCAAAGAATCTTTTTCTCTCCGACGGCGCCTGCATGGTCTCTTCTGCCTGCGTCAACCCTTCGCTCACTTACATGGCGCTGACCGCGCGCGCCTGCGATTTCGCCGTCTCCGAAATGAAAAAGAATAATCTCTGAATTTGAGTTTGACCCCATGCAACATTTATCTAAAATGAGGAGCCGCGAACAGCAATCTAGCTGCCGAAACTTGGCAGTAACAACAGCAAGAAAAATTGTGGACTCTGTTTTTCTTACTGAAAACTGATAACTGACGACGACTGACAACTGACAACAATCTTCTCACGGGGAAATATCTGCGATGGCCCAACTAGCCCGCTCTCCAAAGCAATACGATGTCTGCATCATCGGCTCCGGCGCGGGCGGAGGCATGGCCGCTTACATTCTCACCAAGGGCGGTCTGAACTGTGCGTTGCTCGAAGCCGGACCCAACGTCAATCCCGAAAAAGATTTCAAGATGTTCCTGTGGCCGTATGATTTGCCGCATCGCGGCGCCGGGGTGGGCGGCCACGCGCGCGATAATTTCAGCGAGTTCCTTGCGCCCAACGGCGCGTGGAACATCGAGGGCGAGCCGTACACCTCCGCTTCCGGTTCCAATTTCCAATGGTTCCGCTCGCGCATCGTCGGCGGCCGCACCAATCACTGGGGCCGCATTGCCCTGCGCTTCGCGCCCATTGATTTCAAGTCCGGCACGCGCGACGGCCTCGGCGACGATTGGCCCATCACCTACGAAGATCTCGCGCCGTATTACGACAAAGTCGAAAGCTACATCGGCGTTTTCGGCACCAAAGAAAATGTCTCCAGCGCTCCCGACGGCGTTTTTCTCCCTCCGCCCAAACCTCGCTGCGTCGAGCTGCTCATCAAGAAAGCCTGCGACAAGCTCAACATCATCTGCATTCCCGCGCGCATGGCCATTTTGACGAAATCCGTCAATGGCCGACAGCCTTGCCATTACTGCGGCCAGTGCGGACGCGGCTGCACCACTGCCTCGAACTTCAGCTCCAGCCAGGTTCTGCTTCCTCCCGCGCTCCAAACCGGGAAACTCACGCTCATCACTGGCGCCATGGCCCGCGAGATTCTTCTCGGCAAAGACGGCAAGGCCGAAGGCGTCTCCTACATTGATAAAGCCACGCGCTCGGAAAAACGCATCAACGCGCGCGCCATCGTCGTCGCCGCCAGCGCCTGCGAATCCGCGCGCCTGCTCTTGAATTCCAAATCCACAACCTTTCCGAACGGCATCGCCAACTCTTCCGGCACCGTGGGCCGCTACCTCACCGATTCCGTCGGCAGCGACGGCTCCGGCCACATCCCCGCGCTCGAAAAAATCCCGCCGCACAATCACGACGGCGTCGGCGGCATGCACCTCTACATTCCCTGGTGGAAATTCGATCGCAAAAACGAATTCCCGCGCGGCTACCACATCGAGATCGGCGGCGGCCCGAACATGCCCGGCGTCGGCATGTTCGACGGCCTTTGCCACGACGAGGAAGGCTACGGCGCGAAGCTCAAGCAGCGCGCCCGCCAGACCTACGGCACCTACGTCGGCTTCTCCGGCCGCGGCGAAATGCTTCCCAACCCCGACACCTACTGCGAAATCGATCCCGACGTCGTGGACCAGTGGGGCATCCCCGCGCTGCGCTTCCATTTCAAATGGACCGATTACGAATTGCTCCAGGCCAAGGACATGCAGCAAACCTTCCGCTCCATCGTCGAAACCATGGGCGGCGAATACAAAACCAAAACTTCCATCCACGGCCAATATCCCTTCGGCATCACCGAAGGCGGAAAAATCATCCACGAAGTCGGCACCGCGCGCATGGGCGCCGATCCAAAAGCATCCGTCCTCAACGGCTTCTGCCAGTCCCACGACGTAAAAAATCTTTTCGTCACCGACGGCGCCCCGCTCGTAACCAACCCCGACAAAAATCCCACGCTAACAATCATGGCCCTGGCCTGGCGCGCCTCCGACTATCTCCTAGACGAAGCCAAGAAAGGCAACCTCTAACATGCCGCGCGAAAGAATTTGCCCCAGCCTTTGTAGAGGCCTGGCTTTAGCCAGGCCCGCCCATCCTTTCTCCGTGTTCTCGGTGCCCTCCGCAGCCGCCACTTGCCCCGACTCGGACCGGACGCCGCAATCCTTTGTAGGGGCGCAGCACCGCTGCGCCCTCTCTTCACTCTGCGAACTCCGCGTCTCTGCGTTCATTTCTCCGTCTTTTCTTTGAAAGGATCCAATGCCCAACGATTCCATTTCCCGCCGCGACATCCTCCGCACTCTCGCCGTCACCGCCGCCGGCGGCTCCGTCCTCCAAGTCATCCCTGCCCACGCCGCCGAATACATTCACCAAATGGTCTACAAAGAAAAATCCGCCGCCCCAGCAGGGAAGTACACCCCCAAATATTTTTCCGCCCCGCAGTACGCCACGCTCATCGCCCTCTCTGACGCCATCCTCCCCAAAGACGAAAAATCCGCCGGAGCTGTCGAAGCCGGCGCCCCCGAATTCATCGATCTCCTCACCAGCGAAAACCCCGAATATCAATTGAAACTCGGCGGCGGCCTCTTCTGGCTCGACGGCCTCTGCACCGACCGTTACGCCAGCGTTTTTCTCGACTGCACACCCGAGCAAAAAACCATCGCGCTCGACCTCATCGCCTATCGCGAAAACGCCCGGCAGGATCCCGCGCTCAGTCAGGGCGTCGCCTTCTTCGCTTTCCTGCGCAAGCTCACCTGCGACGGCTACTTCACCAGCAAAATCGGCATCGCCGACCTGGGTTACATCGGCAACACCTCCCTCCACGAATTCCCCGGCTGCCCCCCGATTCCCGAATCCTGATCCGTCGTCGTGGGGCCCGCGTTCGTAGTGGCGGGACTTCGGCCCCGTGCGTTCAATGGCCGCCCTCTGTCCCACCTCCGTCCGTTCGCCAATTTAGCTCTCAAATGGTCATCGTCATGCGTTATGTGAGTGGCTCCTGGCCCGGAAGCGCGCTGACCTGAGAAGCAGGGGACAGACGGGACGTTTTCTAGTATTTTGTCGTCACGGTGGAGTGTCGGGGACAGACGGGCAGAAAACGTCCCGTCTGTCCCCGATTTCCCGATTGTGGTCCAAGCAAGGAGCGCGAGTCATGACTGAATCAGCGGCGCACGTGCGGGTCATCGAGGAAACGCCTGCGTACTGGAGGGTTGTGTTCGATTACCCGCCTTTCAACATCGTAGACGCCAGCATATTCGAAGCCCTCCAGGATCTGCTCGCGCGAATGAACGCCAGCCCGAGCCTGCGGGTCGTCGTATTCGAAAGCGCGAACCCCGAGTTTTACCTTTCCCACTTTGATTTGACCGGCAAGCTAGGGAACATCATGACTGCTGTCGGGGCTTCGGGCCTCCCGATCCTGATGGATACGTTCGTGCGTCTCACCAAGTCCCCGGTGGCCAGCATCGCGAAGATCCGAGGCTGTGTCCGGGGCGTGAGCAGCGAGTTCGTCCTCGCCTGCGACATGCGCTTCGCTTCGCGCGAAAACACGCGACTCGGCCAACCCGAAGTCGGGGTGGGATTGCATCCCGGCGGCGGTGGTACGGAACGTCTTCCACATCTGGTCGGTCGCGGGCGGGCGCTCGAAATCGTTCTCGGCGCGAACGATTTCGACGGCGACACCGCGGAACGATACGGATACGTCAACCGGGCACTTCCAGATGCCGAACTGGACGCCTTCGTCGACGCGCTCGCGCGCCGCATCGCCTCCTTTGACCGGCGTGCCATCGCCGCCGCGAAGAATCTCGTCAACCACGTCTCGTTGCCGTCCGCCGACCGGCTCCTCGCCGCCATCACTTCTTTCGAGACCGCGCTGACTTGGCCTGAAACGCAGCAGCGAATCCAAGCTCTATTAAAGCGCGGCCTCCAGCGAGACAGCGACTTCGAAGCTCGCTGGCCCGCAGTGCTCGACACATTGCTCGAGACGTAGTCATCTTGTGGCGATGCGTAGCCCTCGCCGAGCTAATAGAGCCGTTCCGGGTCGAGATATCGCAAGCCGCACTCGATGCCGAGAGGAGACAAGCCATGCCATACAGCACATCGACCTTGCTGCTCCGCAATCTTCGTGATGTCTTCGGTGAAAACGATCCCGCTCGCCGGCGCGCCGCCATCGACGAGATTTACACGGAAGATTGCGTTTTCTACGACCCCAGCAAGGGAGTCTATCGTGGCCGTGGCGAAATCGACCGCATCGCGGGCGCGATCAAAGCTACTCACCCTGAATTCCGATATCAGCCAATTACCGAGCCTGCGGAAACGGGCAATGGCGGGCTGGTCCGCTGGGTATCAGGCCTCCCGGGTGAGGCGCCGGCATACGCCGGGACCGATTTCATCGTTGCCCGCGACGGCCGGATTGCCGCCCTTTATCTCTTTTTCGACAAGCTACCCTGACCTGGACTCTGCCGTGGACACACTATGGCGTTACGTAGTCCCATACATCGGGCGGTCAACGGTCGCCAGTGTCGTCATCGCGTCCTGGACGCCTAATCCGGTCTCTGTTTCCGTCACGCCCAGCCACGGCCGATGCAATCCGACTCCGAAGACCTCTCCCCCGACCTCCTCCCTCAACTCCCGGAATTCGATTCCGCCCTCGACGTAAGACTATTCCTCGCACGCCTCCTCGTCCTCGTCACCAAAGGCCGCGTCTCCCCACGCCGCGCCTCCGTCCTCGCCTACATCACCAGTCAGCTCCTCCATTCCCACCACGCCATCGACCGCAAGCGGGCCACCGACCTTGCAAACGGCTCCCTCACCTTCGACTTCGGCGAGCTCCCCCGTCCCCAGTGCCAGCACAAGGACAAGCCTCTATGATCACTCCCGCTCATCCGTCCGTCGGCTTAGCCATTGTAGGGGCGGAGCATGCCGCGCCCTCTTGGTGGCTACCGCCGGGCAGGATCAAACTTCTGGTCCAGGTAGATCCACAGAACCCGCGAAAGAAAGGTAATCGCCGGCGCCAGCGGCAAAAATAAAACTACCCCCCAAATAACATCCTTGGTGATCCACCAGCCCGTGGCCGCCCAGATGAGAAAGGCGAACAACGCAATGACCGGCAATCCCAATCCGTAGCTGATGTACATGGCGCCGAGGAAATAGCCCGGCTCGCGCGCATAGCGCAAATGGCAAACCGAGCACTCTTCATGCATTTTCGGGAAGCCGAGGAAGATGGAATGATGAAAGATTTTTCCAACCCGGCACCGCGGACACCGCTGGTGAAGAATATCGTTGAACGTGGAAATCACGCGGGGTTTCATGGGACTGCATCAGTGTAGCGCGATGCAAGCTTTGCGGCGGCGGGGTGGGAGTCGAGTGCATTGAGGAACAGAGGTGCGGGCCCGGCTGAAAACCAGCCCGCTGGTTGCAGGCAGCAGATCGGAGTTGTATAGTGGCGGTCAATTCCTAGGGCCCCGCAACAATCCCCGGCAAATCCTCGATGGAGAAAAAACAATGAAAAAACCACTATGGTTTGTATTGCTACTCTCCGTGCTGACTCCCGGTCTGGCAACGGCGCAGAGCGTTTTCGACGGCACCTGGAAAGTGGACCTGAAGACGGCGGAGTTCCCGACGAAGCCTGATGTGTACCTGCTGCAGAACGGCATGTACCACTGCAAGACCTGCGTTCCCGTCATTGACGTTAAAGCCGATGGCCAAGACCAGAAAGTTATGGGGCATCCCTATTTTGACAGCATGAGTATCAAGGTTTTAGATGATCGCACCTATGAAGAAACCGACAAGAAAAACGGCAAGGTGGTTACGACTTCCAAAACGTGGGTCTCTCCCGATGGGAACACACTCCTCTTCGAATTCAGCGACAGCAGCGCGTCGAGCGGCGATCCGGTAACCGGCAAAGGGCAAGAAACGAGAGTAGAGAAAGGCCCGGCGGGTTCGCATTCCGTTTCAGGCTCCTGGCGAATGTCGAAGATGGAGGGGATGTCGGATAACGGGCTTGCTTTCACCTATAAGGTAGCGGGCGATAGCCTGACCATGAGCAGTCCGACGGGGCAAAGCTACACTGCAAAACTAGATGGGACCGACGCGCCGTACAAAGGCGATCCCGGCACAACGAGCGTCTCTGTGAAACAAGTGGATAAGAACACCATGGAAGAAACCGACAAACGCGATGGAAAAGTGATCACCGTCAACCACATGACCGTGTCAGCGGACGGCAAAAGCATGACCATCGCGTTCGATGACAAGCTGCACGGAACGACCGGCAAGATCGTCGCGCAAAAGCAATAGACCACGCTTGAATGTGCGTGGATGCCAATTGGGGCGTCGCGCGAAGACGAGGCGCGCCGCTAAGATTTGATTTGGTTGCTGGCGGGGTCCCAAGTGACCGCCGCGCGGCGGAAGTAAGATTCGTTGGCCATGTGGCATGCCAACGCCGCGTTGTGGCCGAAGACAGCGTCTTCGGTGACGGGCTGGCGCGATTTCACGGCCCGGAAAAAAGTCCAGAGATGAGGTTTCAACTCGTCCCAGGACGCGCCGTGATAACTGAACGATTCCACCGTCGGCTCTTTGCCGGGAGCGGGATCGTGGTCGGCGTGCCACTGCTTCAAGTACGCCTCAAGAAGCGCGTGCGGATAGCTGTAGGTGTAATAACTCGGCCAAGCGTCCTCGCCGGATTGCGGCGAGAGGAGAATGCCGTTCTCGGTGACTTCCAGAACTCCTTTTGAGCCTTGGAAGCGATAAACTTCTGGCGACTCGCAGCCGAGATTGAGTCGAAGATAAACGGGAATGTTCTTCCCGGTATATTCGAATAACGTGGCGTGCACGTCCGGCATGTTACGGCCATCGGGCCAACGGAAAATGCCACCGGTGGACAGGACGCGGCGCGGCGGCTCGTTCCAGCCAAGCATGTAATTCATGCCGCTGACGAGATGAACGAGAAGGTCGCCGGCGACGCCGGTGCCGTATTCCTTCCAGCAGCGCCAGCGCGCGAAAATTTTTCCGTCAAACGCGCGCTTGGGCACATCGTTTTGCCAGGTGTCCCAATCGAGCGTTGCCGGAGAAAGATCCGGTGGCGGAGGATATTCCCACGCGCCGGTCGGGTCGTTGCGGCCGAGCGAGCCTTCGACAAGATTCAAATTCCCGATAACGCCTTGCGCGAGAAGTTCTTTTGCTTTTGTGCAAATCACGGAGCTTACGCGCTGCGATCCAATTTGAACGATGCGGCCGGTTTTTCGCGCGGCGGCCACCATGGCCACGCCGTCGGCGGCAGAATGCGACATCGGCTTCTCGCAATAAATATCTTTACCGGCACTCACGGCGTCCACGACGATGCGTTTGTGCCAATGATCGGGAACAGCGGCGACGATACAGTCAATTTCCTTATTGTCGAGCAATTCTTGATAACGGCGCGTTGTCGGTAAACTCGCGCCGGCGATTTCTCTGGCGAGGGTGTGGCGGCCGTCGTAGAGATCGGCGGCGGCGACGCATTCGACGCCGGGTAATTGAATGACATTTTTCAGAAGGCCGGAGCCTTGCATGCCGATGCCGATCATGCCGAAGCGCACGCGGTCGTTTGGAGCGACCACTTGCGTGGGAAGAGGAATGCGTTCGGGATCGAGAAGGATGGTGCGGGCAGCGACGAACGCGCCGGTGGCGCCGGCGGTGCGATGGAGAAACTCGCGGCGCGAGAAATCTTTTTTCATGTTTTGCTCCTCGACAAGCGAATGAAATTAAAACCCTCAGCCTTGAAGGGCTGAGCTACAGCAACGGAAATTCAGGGCAGCGACTGGACGCTGACCTCTTTAAAGAGGACCACGTCCTTCTTGCTGTGATTCTGGAGGCCGATGTAGCCTTCATTGGGGCGCGTGCCGCGCTCCGGTTCGAATTTGAATTTGCGCTCGGGGACGGGTTGACCTTCGGTGTAGTCGGTGACAGTGACATCGTTGAGCATGACGAGAGTGTGCGGACCGTCGAGAGTGATGATCATCGTGTTCCATTCGGGCCCGTATTTTCCGGGCCGCGCGAGAGGTTTTGTGAGGGAATACAAAGTGCCGGTGACGTGGTATTCGTCTTCGCCGGGCGAGTCGTTGTCAATTTGCACTTCGTAGCCGTAGTGGACGGGCATCCATTCTTCGCGGGGCTCGAGGGGGATTCGAATGAAGACGCCGGAATTGTCGTTGTGGTCGCGCATTTTATAAACGACGCGGATGCGGCAGTTTCCGAATTTTCCGCCGGTCCAGTAGAGAAGACCCATTCCGCCGTGCGTTCGAATGAGGCCGTCCTCGACGGTCATTTCGCCGGGACCGACGTGTTTCCAGCCTGTGAGGTCCTTGCCGTTGTACAAGGGTTTCCATTGCGGGGATTGCGGGCGGGCGGCGGCGATGGCGAAAAGAGTCGAGAGGGCGGCGAGAGTGAGTATCGTTACGCGTTTTGGGAAGTTCATCGCGTGAATCTCCTTGAGAAGAACGAGCCAAGCACGGGCGCAGCGGTGCCGCGCCCCCACAAGGAAAGTTCAGAATTGCAGGGTGTGCAGATAGGTGTAGCTGATTTTAATGTCGTCGAACGCGGATTTCGGCTCGTCGTTTTCGACGATATAGTGTTTGATGCCGGCTTTTTCGGAATGCGCAAAGATGCGCCTCCAATCAATGGAACCCTGCCCGACGTCGGCCATGTGCCCTCCAATTTTCACCGCAGAGCCGGTGGCGCCTTTGTAGGAGTCTGTGGTGCTGGGTTCCGTGATCCAATCTTTGACGTGAACGAGCGGGAAGCGGCCGGGATATTTTTCGAAATAGGCCACAGGATCCTTGCTTGCGACGCTGATCCAGCAGAGGTCCATTTCCATGGCGACGAATCTGGGATCCGTTTCCTGGAGGAAAAAATCGTAAGGAAGTTTTCCTCCGAGGGCTGTGGAGGAGTCGAATTCGAAGGAATGGTTGTGGTAGCCGAAATGGATTCCGACCTTGGCGCTGGCTTCGCCGGCTTTGTTGAAAAGATCCGCGGCACGCTGCCATCCGCTGGCCTGTGCGCGCTGCTTCTCGTCAATCGAGGGGCAAATAATATAGTCGTGGCCGACGATTTTGGCGGCTTCGAGGGCCTCCGGCCACCGTTTCTCGACGACGTCATACCCGGCGTGGGTGGAAGGGGAAGTCAGGCCATTGCTGTCGAGGAGCGCGCGGACATCTTTTGGAGAACGGCCGAAGTAGCCACCGTCGGCAGAAAAGAGGCCGGCGAATTCCACTTCCTTGTAACCAGTGGCAGCGACTTTCGCGATGGTGCCTTCGAAGTCGGTTTTCATATTCGCGCGCACGGTGTAAAGCTGCAGGCCGACGCGGTCGATTTTGTGAACGGTGTCCGCTGCCCATGCTGACCTGGCGGCGGTTGCGAGAGTTGCTGCGAGGGAAGTGCCGACAAATGTGCGCCGATTCATGCGCGCATTTTACTCTTTCCGGGGAGGAAGGGAACAGGGATTCGCCAGAAGAGCGGAAGGGCGGTCCGGCAAAACCGGACCGCCCTTCTCTTTTCTTGAGTGTCTGTTTCAGAACGGGAACTTCGTACCAATTTGCATGACGCGCGGATCGTGGGCGCTCGTTGCAATTCCGAAGAGTCCGCTCGAGTTCACAAGCTGACCCGTCACGGGGTCCTCGACGAAATTCGGGGCACCCGAACCGAGTTAAAGATGTTTGCCCCGGAGGGGCACGGCTTACATGTAGAGCTTCAAAGCCAGCTGCAATTCGCGGGCGCTGCTGATGGTAGAGGTAATTTTCCCGAACGAGGGATTGCCCACCAGAGTGTTCGGTCCCGCGAAATGTGGATGGTTAAAGGTGTTGAACGATTCCGCGCGAAACTGCAGGCGCATACCCTCGCGCAAACGCTTCAATGAAAAATCTTTGAATAGAGACATGGAGACGTCACGGGCACCGGGCTGGCGGATACTGGAGATTGTTCGCGGAGCGCTGCCCAATGTAAAGTTGGTCGGAATGGTGAGCGCGCCGGTGCCGGCGAGGATGGTCGAAGCGTTGGCGTTTGAAAAATAGCTTATGTTGTTGTTGGGATCGGGGTTTGTAACCGAGAACTGCTCGGGAGATCCCGGAGCGCGCAGCAGAGTCCCAGTTAGTTGCGGCCGCTGGCCGAAGGTCGGAATATTGCCGGAGTTAAAGAAACCGATCTGGCTATCGAGCAAGGGAAGAATCGGCCGGCCATCGTCTATCCGGACGATCCCGTTGGTCTGCCAGCCTCCGACGAAGGCGTCGAGGATGGGGCTCATGTCGTGCCCGAACTGCCTGCCGCGGCCGACCGGCAACTCATAAATGTAGCTGAACTGGAAGACCTGGGGGATGTCGAAGACCGATTCGGCCCTCTCGCCGCGCAAATCGTAAGGGTTTTGCACGGAAAGAATAGTGCCAGTGTTGAGGAAGCCGCCGCCGAGGAAAACGACGCTATCGTCGGTGGCGGAAGCGTCGTCAATGGACTTGGCGTAGGTGTAGGTCAACAAGAATTGCAAGCCGTTGGAAAACTCCTTTTCCGCGCGGACCTGGAGCGCGTGGTAGATGGAGTTCGCGATGGGCGGAGAATCGCCCTGGAAGTTCGTGTATTGGGGGTGAGGCAACAGGAGCTGGAACTCGGCAACCTGAGGAGCGGCAAGACTGCTGGCCAGATTGCAAATATAGTGCGTCGGGTCACAGGCTTGTCCCGGGTGCGTGGTTGGATCGAAATAGAAGGGATTAGCAACCAGGTTGGTCAGATTGCCGATCTGCGCAGGGGTCATGCCCGCAATCGCGGATTGAGGCAGGATGTTCTGGTCGCGGAAGCCGCCGAGATAGAGATGCGTTCCTTTCTTGCCGACGTAGGTAGCGTCAAAGAGAATTTTGCCGGGCAGTTGCTTCTGGAATCCGAAGCTCCAAGCTTGCTCGTAGGGAGTGTTTTGACTCACTCTGGGAATGGGGCCGACCGCGGCCGAGCCGATATCGTTGAAGGCTCCCAGGGAATTTCCTGGCGCCGGCGCAACGCCGCAGGCGAAAGGAGCAACAAACGAACACGAAGTATTGCTCAGGCGATTGTACGGGGTGGTGTGGTCGAGATTGAAAGTGGTGAGCCAAGGAGGCTGAATATTGAAACCCTGATAGCCCCACGGCCCGGTTCCCGCGGCGCCGCTGCGCGGCGTGGAGTAATAGATGCCGTATCCGCCGCGGACGACAGCGGTATGCGGCAATTGATAGGCGAAGCCAAAGCGCGGCTGAATTTGCTTGTAGTCGGTATAGTAGTTTTGCCGGTTGCTGGGGCTGGCGAACACTTCGACCCCGGTCAGGGAGCTGAGGTTTTGCGCCTCGTTCGCGGGCAGACCCTGTAATTGTTGGGAGGTCAGTTGCAGGGGAGACGCCGCAGTGGGATCGAGCCAGTTCATGCGATTGAAGCGCTCGGTTCGAGGAGTGTTCAGCTCATAGCGCAGGCCAAGATTCAGCGTCAGTTTCGGCTCCACCTTGTAGTTGTCCTGGACGAAAGCGCCGTATTGAAAACTCTGGGTGCTGACAAAGTTGTTGAAGCCCTGTTGGCAGGGCGTGCAGCCTCCGGTGCCGCCGTTGAACGAGCCGACGCCCGTCAGAAAACTGGCCAGCCCATCGCCGCCCTCGATCGCTCCGGTGGTTTGAGATGTGTCCGAGCTGATTTCCGATGTGCCACTCTGGTCAAAACCGAAGAAGCCGGAGGGCCAACCTGGATTGCCGTGATTGATGCGGCGCGCGCGCCATTCGCCGCCGAATTTCAGCTCATGCTTGCCGCGGACCCATCCAACCGAGCCACCCAGGTGATAGGCGTCCTGGCCTTCTCGCGTGATGCTGAAGTCCGCCGTTCCCAGGTTGTGACCGGCATTGCCCGAGCTATAACCGGCGATGGCGATGGAGGGGATGGTGCCAAAACCGGTATTCAGATAGGAGGGTAGTCCTGTCTGGGCAAACAAAGTGGAACCTATATTGGGGATTGCGCCTGCGATGCCAGGAAAATGATCGGACTCGCGGAGATAGCCAAAGGTGACGGTCATGACTACCGTGGAGCTGAAAGTGTGAGTTTCATTGAGTGTCAGTTGATATTGCTTGGTGGTTCCCGGGCCACTGGTGCAAGGGTCAACAAAATTCCCGAAGCAATTGAAACTTGTGGAGGATATTTTCTTCTGGGAATACCTTGCGCTCAGGAGGTCCTTATCACTGAAACGGTGGTCGATCTTGATGTCAAACTGATTGTCGGATTCCGTGTTGGTTCCGGCCGAGAAGAAATTGCCGTTCTGGATGTCACCTAGAGTTGCGAAAGGCTGGTTGGGCTTGGGGAAAAGCAGGAATAGTTTTGCGGCTGCGGGATCAATCAGATTTCCGGGCTGCGCCGCGAGCTGGAAGGGAGTGCCGTTGAGGTTCGGATTGCCGGGGCTCTGATAGGTGGCGAGATTGTCGAAGGGAATGAAGGCGGAGCGCACGGCGCCGGCCCCCGCGCCGTTGGCGGGATCAGGATTGGAATTGAAGGTTCCGGAGTAGGGATCCCAAAGCTGCCCGGCGGGATTCGAGCACAGGCCCGTGGAGTCAAAGGTTCCGCCTTGAAGAGCACAGAGCTCGCCGAAGTTGCCCAATGCAGAAGTTCCGACAGGACACGTGGCAGTGGGATCGCCCCTCATGCAAAGAGTGGGAACGCTCATATTTCCCGAGGAGGCATCGGTATGCGCTCGCGTGCCCTCGTAGTCGAAGAAGAAAAAAGTTTTGTCCTTGCGGATGGGGCCGCCGACAGTGCCGCCAAAATTGTTTTTCTTCAACGCGGGGATGGGTTGGCCGTTGGCATTGTTGAACCAATCGTTGGCGTCCATGACCGAATTTCGAAAGAATTCATAGGCGCTGCCGTGGAATTGGTTGGAACCGGAGCGGGTGACGACGTTAATGATGGCTCCGACGGCGAAGCCGTACTCCGCGGAGAAATTGGTCTGCTCGACCTTGAATTCCTCGACGGAGTCCACCGATGGGGTGTAGAGGACATTCTGAATGCCGCTGTTCTGATCGAAATTGGTGGCGCTTGCACCGTCAATGAGGACGTCGGCGGTAGCGTTGCGGCTGCCGTTGGAATTGAAGTTGATGCCGCCTTGGGAGCTCCTGCTGCCGGGTGCGTCGGTCTCGGTCACGCCGGGAGCTAGGTACGTCAGGTTTACGAACTGCCGGTCGATCAGCGGTAAATCATTCACGAATCTGCGGTTCACCACCTGGCCTGTCACCGCATCTTCGGTTTGCAACTGGACAGCATTTGCGCGCACCTCCACGGAGGTGATGGACCCGCCAACTTTCAAGGAGAAATCCATCGAAAGATTCTGAGAAACGTCCAGCTGGAGGTGGTCCCGCTCCTGGCCCTGGAAGTTTGTGGCTTCGACAAAAAGTTTGTACGTTCCCGGGGGAATCGAACGCAGGACATACCTTCCGTTCGAATCGGTGGTGGCGCTGAAGGAGAAGCCTTTGTTTTCGTCGGAGAGGGTAATCTTCGAGCCCGGTATAGCGGCTCCCGAAGGATCGGTGACCAGCCCTGTTATGCTTCCGGTATAGAGTTGCGAGAGGGAAGCCAGCGGAAGCGCGAGGGTTGCCACCATGGCAAACAAGATCAGCCGGGCTACTGCCAGCGTGGCCGTTCGTTGATAAAGGTTAGAGTTTTCCTTCACGTGCACACCCCCTTGGAGACCTTGAAATTGGCGCAGTTGTGGAAGGCGAAGGCGCTGCGGACATGGGCTGAAGCGGAAACCGTTGAAAACGCCGCTCGCGGTACGCTCATCGTTGGACACCCCCGTGCCACTCGACGACCACAGAAAACGCACCGAATCGACTCATTAAAACGAGTTAATATTGCATTTCGGAGATTGTGTCAAGCGGGAAATTTCGCCGGCAGTCATGGTACCCGCGTGACCGCGTACCCGCGACACCGCTCGTCCGCTCGCAGATGGATTAAGGATGCGGAGGATCATTTCCTAAGGCAGTGACCCGGGCCGAGGGGGCGCTTCAAGATTGATGTAGCTTGGGTGCCTGCCAAGGGCCCCGCGACTGTTCGATGGCTTCTGCAACGGACAAGAGCAGTTCGTCTTCGAAGGGCCGGCCGATCAACTGCACGCCGATGGGCAAGCCTTCGTTCGAAAACTGCACAGGGACGGAGACTCCGGGAAAACCGGTGAGATTGAGCCACTGAGAAAAACGCATGGTGTCGAGATAGCCCGTGCCTGGACGGTAGTTTCCGCCGCCGTGGCGGAAGGCGGGGCCGGAGGAAACGGGAGAGAGAAGAACGGGGACGTTTTGCATTTGGCGAAGAATTTTTGCCCGCAAGCGATCGCGCTCGGCGCAGGCATCGATGAATTGATCGAGGGTGATGGGATCTCCTGAGGTCGCGAAAGAAAGATATTCGCGGAACACAGGGCTGATTTTATCTTCTCTGCCGGCGACGGCTGTGCGGAGCAGGTGGCCAATGACTGGACCGAAGAAAAACCACCACAACTCCAGCGCGCGGTCAAGTCCATCGATTCGGATGGGCTCCACAGTGAAGCCCTGATCGGCGAGCCATTTGGCGGCTTGCTGCACGGCCGCGGTACTCTCTTGTGTCGCCGTGCCGAGGGCCTCGCTTTCCAGAATTCCGATGCGCAAGTCACGTAATTCTCCTTTGCTGCGCGCGCGCAAAGGAACGGGGGAGGAAAGTGCGTCGCCGGTATCCGGGCCGGCCATTACTTCAAAGAGCAAACGCACGTCGGCGATGGTTCGCGCGATGGGGCCGACGACGCCGATCCAGGAAAATGCGCCGGCTCCCGGAGGAAAATGTCCGGTAGATGGAATTCGGCCCGGTGTTGGCTTGAGCCCGCAGATACCGCAAAAATGCGCGGGCACGCGAATGGAACCTCCGCCATCGCTGCCAACACCGCCCATCGAACAACCGGCAGCGATAGCGGCTGCTTCGCCGCCGCTCGAGCCGCCCGCGGAGAAGGTCAAATTCCAAGGATTGCTGGTTTTTCCGGTGAGGACGTTGGCGGTTTCGTAGGCCATCAGGAATTCCGCAGTGTTGGTATTACCGAGGAGGATGGCTCCCGCCGCTTTCAAGCGCGAGACGAGAGGAGCGTCACACTTCGGGATGTACTCTTTGCGAAGAAGAGAACCGGTGGGGCAGGGCCAGCCGGAGACGTCGATGCAACTCTTGATGGTGAGTGGAATGCCGTGGAGAGGTCCGGGTGGCGCGGCGTTCGAAACGGCGGCTTCCGCTGCTCGCGCCTGGCGGCGCGCTGCCTCGGCGTTCAGATGCACGAAGGCATTCAGCGCTGGTTGCCAGGCTTCGACGCTTTTCAGATGGGATTTGACGACTTCGACGGGAGAAATGGCCTTCGAACGAATGGCTTCAGCCATTTGGCGGATGGTGGAGTGAGGGGATACGTTCACGGCTGATGGGCGAGAGTATGCGGCAACGGGATGTGCGTCAAGGGTCCGGCGAATTGTGCAATCAAGATTTCATAAAAACGATTGACGATAGGTCAGGCGGTCGACAGAATTCTAAGCGCAGCTGGATGTGCCAAACGCGCGATTCGGGCCTTCGGCACGGACAGGAAGAAGAATTCACATGCGGACTCGTTTTCGGCGCGCAGCAGCGGTGCTTTCCGCTTGCGCACTCTTGATTTTTTTCGCTGCGATTTTGTTGAGCTCCGGTGCGAGGTTCGCACAAGAAAAGAGCGCGGCCGCTGATAAGCCGGGATCTTCCGGAAGGGCCACGGATGCGTACCGTTTCAACACGCTGGGCGTCGCGTACCTGAATCAGCAGCGTCCCGCGGATGCGCAAAAGTATTTTGAGCAGGCGCTCGAGGCCGATCCGAAGTTTGCCGTAGCGCGATTGAACCTCGGCGTTGCTCTGCTTAGCCAGCAGAAACCGGAGGCGGCGCGCGCGGCACTGGTTGAGGCGACGGAGCAACTTCCCAATGATCCTTACGCCTGGTACAACCTCGGCCTCGTATACAAGGATCTTGGGGAGATGGAAAAAGGCATTGCGGCTTTCCAGCACGTGACGGAAATCACGCAAGAGGCGGACGCGTATTATTTCATCGGCTACCAGTACACGCAAATTCAGAAATATGACGAGGCGATTGCGGCGTTTCAGAAGGGGCTGGCGCTTTATCCGTATCATGCGTCTTCGGAATTCGGATTGGCGCGGGCGTTTCAGCGCAAAGGGGATTCGGCTTCAGCACGCGAACATTTGGCGCGATTTCAGAAGATAACGACGGAGCATCTGGGAGCGCCGTTTGGGGCGGGTTACGGCGACCAGGGGCGCTACTCGCTCGCGGAGTTGCCGATCAGCTCGCTTGTGGAAGTTCCGGTGGGGATCCCCGTGCACTTTGCGTTGCAGGCGAACGCGTTCGCGGGGAAGAGCGCAAACCGCGCCTATGTCGCGCCTGGCGCAAGCACCGGTGCGTGCTTCCTTGATTATGACGGCGATGGCAAACCCGATCTTTTTCTGGTGAGTGGCGTCTCGGAAGGCACCAGCCGCTTGCTGCACAATCTTGGCGATGCACGATTCGAAGATGTGACGCAGGACGCGGGAATTCACTTGAGCGGCGGCGGGAGTGGATGTGCGGCGGGGGATTTTGACAACGATGGACATACAGATCTTGCGGTCTGCTTGAGCGATGGCGTGCGGCTACTGCACAACAAGGGCGATGGGAAGTTCGAAAATGTGACGGAGAAAGTTGGAATTCGGCGCGAGAAAGGTTGCGTGGGCGTCACGTTTGTGGACTACGACCACGACGGCGATCTAGATCTCTACATCACGATGGCTCCCGGTTCCGGTTCTGCAGGAGCGGCGGTGCACAACGTTTTGTGGCGCAACAACGGGAACAGCACGTTCACGGATGTTTCGGCGGCGACGGCGCTGGATTTTGCGGCGACGGGCGCGGGTGTGGTTACGACGGATTTCAATAATGACCGCGCGATTGATTTTGTGATTGCGGGAGGTTCAGCGGGAGTTTCGATTTATCTCAATCCGCGCGAAGGGAAATTCGCGCTGCTCGGCGGCATTGATTTCAGTAAGGAAAACCTGCCGCCGGCGGTGGGTGCGGTGGCGTTTGATTTCAACAAAGATGGCTGGATGGATTTGGCGTTCACGCATGCGGGCGCGCCGGGAATCAGTTTGTGGCGCAATGTTGGCGGGAAAAAGCTGGAGCGGGTAACGTTGCCGGATTTTGGCTGGCAAAAGGGCTGGGGAATTGCGGCGGTGGATTATGACAATGACGGATGGTTGGACCTTGTGGCCGCGGGAGAAACGAGCAGCGGCGGGGAATTGCGGTTGTTGCGAAATTTGGGGAACAAGGGCTGGGCGGACGTCACGAAGGATGTTCATCTTGACGCGGTGAAACTGAATCAGCCGCGGGCGATTGCGGTGGCGGATATGACTGGGAAGGGCGCCGCGGATTTGGTGGTGACGCAACTTGGCGGCGGGCCAGTGGTTCTGCGGAATGAAGGTGGAAATAAAAACAACTGGATGAGCATTGATCTGAAAGCGCTGAACGACAACAAGAGTGGCATTGGGACGAAGGTTGAGCTGTACGCGGGAACGCTCTATGAAAAATGGGAAGTGGCCGGAGCATCTGGGTATTTGGGACAGAATGCGGCGCCGATTCTTGCGGGGCTTGGCTCGGAACGCAACGCGGAAGTTGTGCGACTGCTGTGGCCGACGGGCGTGCCGCAGGACGAAATCAATCTCGCGGGGAAAAAAGTGCAGACCATTGCGGAGCTCGACCGGCGTGGGAGTTCGTGTCCAGTTTTATTTTCGTGGAATGGCCGCGAGTATGAATTCATCGCGGACATGATCGGCCCGGGCGTGGTCGGTCACTGGGTCGCGCCGGGAGAACGGGACGTGCCCGATCCGGATGAGTATCTCAAAGTGCCGGCGAAAAGCGTGAAGGCGCGCAACGGCATGCTCAGTTTCCGTTTCATGGAACCGATGGAGGAAACGGTTTATCTGGACCAAGTACGGCTGCTGGCGATCGATCATTCGGCAACTTACGAAGTTTTTCCGAATGAGCGCTTCGTGAGTGCACCGCCTTTCCCCGAGTTTCGGGTGATCGCGAGCCGCGATGCGCGTTCGCCCGTCGGCGCATGGGACGATCGCGGAAACGATGTGCTGGCGCTGCTTTCGAAGCGCGATCGGCGGTATGTGACCAGTTTCGAAGAGCTCCCTTTTGCGGGATTTGCGAAACTGCACTCGCTGGAGCTGGACCTCGGGGAATGGGACGCGAAGAAACCGTTGCGATTGATCATGGACGGCTACACGGATTACTTCACGGCGACGTCCATGTATGCGGCGGACCAGGCGGGAATCAAGGTGATTCCGCCGTATGTCGAAGCGCTCGATGCGCAGGGCAAGTGGGTGCGCGTCGTGGAAGACATGGGCTTTCCGGCGGGACTCGAGCGCGCCATGGTGGCGGATTTGACGGGCAAAATTCCTGCTGGGACGCGACGGATTCGCATCGTCAACAATCTGAAGATTTATTGGGACGCGATTCGAATCGATCAGGCGCCGGAGACGACGGACTTGCACGTGGAGGAAGTGCCGCTGGCGAAAGCGGCGCTGGATTTCGTCGGCTATCCGCGCGAGATAAGGCTGCAGCCCGCGAGCGACACAATGTATTCCTATTCGCAACGCAGCATGAGCGGGCCCTACGCACACGCGGCGGGGAATTACACGCGCTACGGCGACGTCTACGATTTGCTGCGCGCTTCGGACGATCGCTTCGTGGTTTTTGGTTCAGGAGAAGGAGTGAAGCTGGACTTTGATCCGCGGCGGCTTCCCGCGCTACCGGCCGGGTGGGTGCGGGATTATTTCTTTTGCGCGGATGGCTTCGAAAAGGATTTGGATTTCTACGCGGCGCATGCTTTCACGGTGGAGCCTCTCCCGCGGCACTCGCTGCTCTCGTATCCGTACCCGGAGGGGAAGGACTATCCCGGTGACGCGGAGCATCTCGACTATCAACTGGAATACAATACGCGGCCGCGTTCCGATCGCATGCCGCCCAGCCTGCGCTATCACTACGCTGCGTCGCATTGACGCGGCGCGCTCAGTCCCAGAGCACTGTTATCCAGGCGCGATCCTGAGCGCTCTTGGCGATCGCTTCGCAGAGGATGAGCTCGTGGTTCCCAGTGGCAAAGGTTGGAAAAATCCGGGGAGCATCAAATTTTCCCGCGTCGAGGTAGGCGTAAAAGTCGCGGAAGAGTTGGACGAAGGTGTCGGGGTATCCCTCCGCGTGGCCACCCGGATAGGCAGCGTAGCCTCGCGCCGCCGGGCTTAAGAGAGCGGGGTCCTTCGGAAGCAGTTCGCTCGCAGCCTCGCGCCGCCCAATCCAAAGCGTATTCGGGGATTCGGAGTTCCACGCGAGCGATGCGTTGCTGCCATCGATTTCGAACCACAGTCTGGCTTTGCGGCCGGCGCTGACTTGCGAGACCGTCATTACCCCGCGCAGATCGTTTTCAAAATGCAGGAGGACGGAAGCATAGTCATCGGTGGTGACGGGAATATCGTCGTACTCGTGGTTGGATGCTTTTTGAAACGTCTCGACCCTGCCGCGTGGCCGGTGGCGGACGGGAACGACTGTCGCGAGATCCGCGCAAACTTCTGTGACCTTGCGTCCGGTGATCCACATCATCAGGTCGAGCCAGTGCGTGCCGATGTCGGAGACGGCGCGGAGTTCTCCGCCGAGTTTGGGATCGAGGCGCCAGTTCCAATCCGTGGGAAAGAGCAGCCAGTCCTGGAGAAAACTTCCGTGGACCAGCCGAGGTTGTCCGATCGCGCCGCTGGCAACCGCGGCTTTCGCTTCCTGGCAGAGCGGGTAGTAACGAAGATTGTAAGCCACGGCTCCGACGCGTCCGCATTCTTTCGCAAGCTTCACCAACATTTCCGATTCGCGCGAATCCATGGCCAGCGGTTTTTCGCAGAGGACGTGCTTCCCGGCGCGAAGCAGGCGGCTGGCCTGTTCGAAGTGAACGTGATTCGGCGTGCAGATATGGACGGCGGTGACGGAGGGATCTGCAGCCAAATCGTCGAGCGACGAGTAAGCGCGTTCCAGCCCGAGGGACGCGCGAACCTCTTCGCTGCGCTCGCGCGAACCGCCAAGCATGCCGCGCACGGGAATGCCCAGCCTTCGCAAAGCCTCGAGATGCGCTCTGCCGACAAAGCCCAATCCAATCACTGCCGCTGCTTGTTTCATCGCCGGTACTCCGGTAATCAAGGGGCTCCTAAAACCCGTTCCTCAGCACAGCAGGCAAGGTATCAGTTTTCGGTCGGGCAACCATCAAAAATTTGTCTACGGAAAATTTGGATTTTTGAGGCTTCCGGAGTTAGGATGCTCGGCAAGGAGATACGCGTGCACACCCTACTTCGAAAGTCGAGGCATATCGTTATTGTACTGGCTGTTTGCATGGCTGTGGCTTTGCCGTCGGGCGCCGACAATCCCGGTGCGGGAGTTGTTGATAGCCAGGCATTTCTGCAACACAATCTTACGCCGGCCGGTCCGGCGGCCAGCGCTTCTGCCGCGGCGGTCGAAAAACTTCTCGGACAGATGACGCTGAAAGAAAAAATTGGACAGATGTCGCAACTGGAAATCGGCATGGTCACGGATGGGCATGGCCAAGGCATTCGAATCAACGCCGAGAAATTGCACAAAGCGATCGGCGAGTACGGAGTGGGTTCCATTCTAAACGTGAACGACGAGGCGCTGCCCGCGGAGCAGTGGCACGATATCATCCGGGCCATCCAGGGCGAAGCGAAGAAATCCCGGCTGCAAATTCCAATCCTCTACGGGATTGATTCGATTCACGGGGCGACTTACATCGCCGAGAGCACGCTCTTCCCGCAGCCGCTGGCAATGGCCGCGACGTGGAATCCCGAGCTGATGCTGCGCGGCAGCCAGATCACGGCGGCGGAAACGCGCAAGGCGGGAATTCCGTGGTCTTTTTCTCCCGTGCTGGATGCGGGGCGGCAGCCGCTGTGGTCGCGATTGTGGGAGACTCTCGGCGAGGACACGTATCTTGCGACGGTCATGGGTGTGGCGACGGTGCGGGGTTATGAGGGCAGCGACCTCTCGAGTTCCACGAGTGTTGCGGCCTCGCTAAAGCACTATGTGGGTTACAGCTTTCCCAGCAATGGAGGCGACCGCAGCCCGGCGCTCATTCCAGAAGGCACGCTGCGGGAATATTTTCTTCCGACGTTTGCAGGTGCGCTGAAAGCCGGCGCGCACACGGTCATGGTGAATTCCAGCGAAGTGAATGGAATACCGGGGCATGCCAATGGTTTTCTGTTGAAAGATGTTTTGCGAGGCGAACTCGGTTTGCAGGGATTCGTCGTTTCCGATTGGATGGACATCAAGAAGCTCGTTTCCGTACACCACGTTGCCGCGAACGAAAAGGAAGCCACGCGCATCGCCGTGCTGGCGGGGATTGACATGAGCATGGTGCCGAGCGATTACAGCTTCAGCGACCTGCTGCTCCAACTTGCGCAGGAGGGCAAAGTGCCGGCTAGCCGCATTGATGAAGCGGTGCGGCGGATTCTTACCGTGAAGTTTCAGCTGGGGCTGTTCGATGATCCGCTGCGGGGAATGGACGCGAAGACGGTGATTGGCTCGGCAGAATCGCGGAAGGCCAGCCTGGAGGCCGCGCGCGAGTCCATCACGCTTCTGAAAAATGAAAATCACACGCTGCCGCTGGCGAAAACGGCGCACATTCTTGTAACCGGGCCGGACGCGGATTCGTTGATCCCTTTGAATAACGGATGGAGTTACACGTGGCAAGGAGATCGCGCGAGCGTCTATCCGAAGGACCGGGCCACTATTCTCAAAGCGATTCAGGAAAAAATCGGCGCCGGCAACGTGACGTACGTACCGGGGACAACCTACGACAAGGAAATTGACAGTGCCAAGGCCGTCGAAGCCGCGTCGAAAGCGGATGCGGTGGTGATTTCCCTCGGAGAATGGGCGTACGCGGAAACGCCGGGCAACATCCCGGATCTCACGCTACCTGATGCGCAGCTCTCTCTGGCGCTGCGGATGATGCAAACGAAGAAGCCGGTCATTGTGGTGCTGACCGAGGGCCGCCCGCGGATCATCAATCGCATCGTGGAGCCGGCTCAAGCGATTGTCATGGCCTACAATCCGAGCAACGAAGGCGGGCAAGCCATCGCGGATATTCTTTTCGGGGATGTGAATCCCAGCGGAAAATTGCCGATCACGTATCCGCGCTCGCCGAATCGCCTCTTCACGTACGACCACAAGGTATTTGAAGGAGGGGATGACGGAGCAGACAAACTGCTGGCAACTCCGCAATTCGAATTTGGGTCAGGGCTGAGCTATACGAACTTTGCATACAGCGAGTTGCAGGTTTCTCCGGCAACGGCTTCGGGCAGCCAGACGATTCAGGTTGGTGTGACGGTGAAGAATACCGGCGCGCGGGAAGGGAAGGAAGTTGTTCAGCTGTACCTGAACGAAAGAGTCGCCAGCGTGACACCGCCTTTGAAACGGCTCAAACGATTCGCGAAGGTTACCTTGCGGCCTGGTGAGAGCCGGCAGATTTCATTCGAATTGACGTCCGATGATTTGTCCTTTATCGGCGCCGACCACAAGCGCACCGTTGAGCCGGGCGTTTTTGACGTGAAGATTGGCGGGCTGAAGCAAAGCTTCGAGTGGAAGTGACGGCTTCAATATCGGATGCCACGCGAAAGGCTCTTTCGCACTAGGGTTTGCGCGATTCTTGAAACGCTTCGGCCGGATCAAGATAACACTGCCTCCAGAATGCTTCGGGAGCAAGTTCGTTGGCGCCGAATTGCCTTACGCTGGCGAGCGTCGCTCCCACGATGCCGCCGTCCGCGGAATCAAAGATCACTACGACGCCATCTGCCGGGGGCGTCGAAGGCGCAGCCCCCGCTGCGAATTTCCGAAACAATGAACTTGCAAATGCGAGCTTTGCGCGCGCGCCGGTTTCTTTAGGGTCCTGCGAGGCGGGCTGCACAGTGTAGATCTCGACCATTTTCCCCTTCAACGGCGCCCAGTCGCCGGGGAAGATGCTGTTCTCTTCGCGTTCGATCCGGAAGGCCGCGGACTTTTCCTCCGCGGCCGCCCCGTTTGGCGATTTCAGCCGGGCGGCAATGTAGTCCGGCAGCTCCAGATTGTTGCGGCGAATGTATCCGCGAGAGGCGCCCGAGATCTCGACGTGAATCCACTCGCCTTCGGCGTCAAGGAATTCGAACTCGTCATCCACGGCGGCGTTGAAGAAAACGCGCGAGCCTTCCGCAGGCTTCGCCAGAACGGGCGTTCCAGCTTTTTTCACCACCACCAGATTCAGTGGATGAGCCTGGTTTTTCTTGATTTCCTGCAAACCCTGGATCTCGGCGTTCAACTCCTGCATTCGTTTTTCTTCGGCTTCGCGTTGCACTCGAAGCGAATTCAATTCATCGCTTCCCGGCTGCGAGCCGGCCGCAGGATTGGTTGCGCCGGAACTCCCAACACCCGGAACACCCGTTAAATCGAGTTTTGGTTTTGGGGCGGAGATCGTGGCGTTCGAAAGCGGGTGGGGGCTCCGAGGCGCCGGCGTGCCGCCGAATTTTTCATCGAGCCGATCCAGCAAATCCAACTCCAGACGCCCGTTGGAAGGCAGGACTTGATAACCGGATTTCGCGGGATCGCGATCCGCATACCAGGCCGTGATTTTTGCGGTGACGCGCACGATCGTGCCCCCGGAGGTTGCCGGCAGTAGGTCAATCGAGAGTTGATAGAAGGCGCGTTCGTAGCGATCCAGCGGCGTACTACCCGCAGCGACAAAGCCGTCCACGATCGGCAGCTTCTGGCCCGAATAGGCCTGCAGAGCTTGCAAAGCGGCCCCGACTTCCTCCCTGGATTTCTGGTAACTGCGCGCATAGGGCACGGCTTGCGCAAGAGTAACTCCGACAAGCAGCAACGAGAGAATACCGAGCGCGCCGATACGATTCATAGCTGTCAGGAATTCGGGTTGGAATCTGTTCACGGAAGATTTTCCAATTCTTCAGCAGGAAGCCAGCCACGCTGGCCCTCGGGAGTCTCCACGCCAAACCAGTGCGGGGTGAGGATGACGATGACGACTTCGGTATAGGCCGCGAGCGGCTTGACGTTGGCCGCCGCGCGGAAAGGGGCGCTCTTCAAATCCGCACCCGGAGATTTGACTCTGCGTTCCACCTCGTGGCGCAGCGCCGTGACCCTTTCTTGAAGGTCTTTCGCGGAAGATTGAGCGTTGGCCAGCCGAGTGGTCTCATCCTCGCGTTGGCGGGTCTGCGTTTGTTGCACGAGCTCCGCGCTATCGCGGCGGCGCTTGGCATCGGCCGCTTCCTGCTCGGCAAATTGAATTGCTTGGAGATTATCCTGGAACACTTTGTATTCGCTGGCTTCCACGGTTAGATCCGACGGATGCGGTGTCTTGTGAGCAGCTTCCACGTAGACGGCGTCGATGCGCAGCCGCGCTCGCCCAAAGTTCAAGTCCGTCAGAATATATCGAACGGCGATGGTGCCTTGGTCCGCACTGTCGAGGAAGTGGCGCGGGGCAATCGCGTCTTTGCGAATCTTGTAGAAAACCTGGCCCGGTCCTTTCCATGGTTCGAAAAGGGGCGTGGACTCAACCTGCACGGCCCCGGTCAGCGTGGTTTGCTTGTCGAAAATGTAAGTCCCGTGTATGACCTGATCTTCCAGCACCTCGTGCAAGGCCCGCAGCGCGTCTTCTTGCGTAGCTTCGAATTCCTTCACAAAACCGGGACTTACGACTTGATCTTTCGCTCCCCTAGCCGCAAATTCAGAGCCCATCGGCAGGCAGGCAAGCAGCAGGAAGACGAAGCGCACCACGATGAAATGTATTTGGAAAACCCAGGTTGCGTTTGCGAAAGCCACCTTCCGCATTTCACCACGCGTCACATGCATACGCCATCCGCTCCCGCCGATTCGAACGTAGAATTCATTCCTCTCCACGCCGCGCAAAAGGCAGAGTAGCACTTTTTTGCGCTCCCTTCCTCGAAGCGGTCTCAGCCGCGGGTTTTGCATGGCTGCTTTATCGGGAGAATAAGATTCCGAACCGAGCGAAAAGGGAAGCTTGTGGAAAGCAAATTCTGTGCGGCAAACTCCCAGCGAACGGAAAAAACTCTTAAAAAGCGTTACGCAAGGCAGAAAACGGAGTACCAGAACTATAAGCTCCAAATATTTTGAGAATTAATAGAAGAAAACTCTTGCATTCGTTTTTTTGTGGGAGTAGCATCCGCCCCGGTTCAGGGACTCGAGAACTTTGTGCCTTTTTCTTGACGGAGAAAGGGGAACGGTTCTCCATGGGCGTGGGGTTTAAAGCTTTTTTTTGGCTTTGGGACGATACCGGTTTACCCGGTAAAACCTCCAGGGCAGGTTTGTCCGCGCCTTTTCCCTTACATGCAGATCGAGCGGTTTGCTGTTCGGCTGCTTCTCGACTTGAGGCAGAGGAGGCGGTATGTCCTTTTGTGGTCAAACTGAGGTGAAACGAAAGCTAGCAAGACTGGCAACCTGCCTGCTGGTTAGCTTTCTCGTTCTTGTTTTTCTTTTCGCGGATGTTCGCTCCGCTTCCGCGCTCCCCACCCCTTCGATCAAAGTGAACGCGCTTCCTGCCTTCGCGAGGAAGTACGGCATGCCTTGTTCTTCCTGCCACGAGGCATGGCCGAAGCTCAGCCCATTCGGGCAGGCGTTCAAAGACAACGGATACCAGATGGGGAACGATCGCGACGCCCCCATCTTTCAGGCGCCGGCCTATTGGCCGGTGACCTTCCGCATCACGCCCACCTGGCATCGGGAAAGCCAGAATCGCAGGCAGGTGGATGATCCGACAAGCACCACCGGAGGCCAGACGGAAGCCAAAGTCACGACACACGGGTTTGACTGGAGCGGCCTGGATTTCCATACCGGCGGCACGCTGGCGAAGAATTTCTCCTTCTACGTTTTGCCTTCTTCGGACAGTACTGCTTCATTCCATTTCGAATCGGTCTGGGCCCGCGTGGACAATATCCTCGGCTCCACATGGCTCAACATCAAGCTGGGCAAGTTCGAGTTGGACAATCTGCTGTCTGAGAAGCGCATCCTGACGCTTACCAACGTTGCCGGCACCTACGCGAATTATCACTTCCAGCCGCTGGTTTCCCCTGGAAATCCTGGCGCTCCCGGAGCCGTCGGCGAATCCTTCTACACATTTGGAATCGGCGACAACCAGGTGGGCTTGGAGTGGATGGGACACTCCAAGGACGACCGTACGCGCGTGTCTGCGGCGGTTCTGAATTCGAACGACGGACAGCCAAACTTCACCTCCGGCAACGGATCGGGAAGCATCCCAACAGGCCGGGGCTACAACGGTTATTTCGCCGCCAGCCAGGCATTCGAACTCGGCGGCTTTGGGCTCCAACGAGTTGGAGCTTTTGCCTACATTGGGCAGGCACCTACGTTTCCGCAGTACACGGAAGGTGGAGCCCCTCTGATCGGAACTTCTATCGGCAACAAGAGCTTCTACCGCGATGGCTTGATCGGCATGTGGTTCGTGCACAAGCTCAACGTGACCACCATGTACTTCCATGGCTGGGACAGCGCTTTCCTTGCTTCGAACACTGCGGCAAATGCACCTGGCGGTCTTGCGGCGACCGGCGCACGGGCGCCGACCTGGAACGGTGCGCTGTTTGAGACGATTTACGACGTAAGCCCGCAACTCATCCTGCTCAATCGCTATGAAATGATTCGCATGTCGCGCCAAGTTTTCGCGACAAACCCGGCCAATTTCGGCAACGAAGACGTGCTGACATTTGGCTGGCGCTACTACCCCTTCATCTCCAGCCGGGCGGGATTTGCGTTCCACAACGAGTACGCCATCTTGCGGCAACGAGGCGCTTCGCCCGTCAACGGGCTGGACTTGACCACCAGCAGCTTGCTGGTGGGTTTCGACTTTGCGTTCTAAGGGTGAAAACGATGAGACTGACAAAAATCAAGAAACTTGGTATCGCGATTCTTGCAGCCGTCGTTTTCCCGATGGCTGCTCCGGCGCAACAGGGGGAAGCCCACATCGGCAAATACACCGGAAACGCTGGTGCCGGCAAGGAGCTTTATTACCGCTACTGCTGGGGCTGCCACGGTGCGCGCGGTGATGGCACCGGCGAGAACGGTCCCTACTTGAATATCCTCCCGCGGAATTTCGTGGCCGCCACGTTTAAGTGCCGTTCCACCGTGACCGGAACGCTGCCGACCGACGAAGACCTGTTCAATGCTATGACGCGTGGTTTCAATAACTCCAACATGCCGTCGTGGATCCCCTTGACGCACCAAAACCGGGCCGATTTAGTGGCCTTCATCAAGACGTTTTCACCGCGTTGGAAGACAGAGAAAGCCGGTGAAGCGATCCATGTGCCGGCGGAGCCCGCGCTGACGCTTGAGAGCATCAAGCATGGTTCGGAACTCTTCCAGAAGCTGGAGTGCTGGAAATGCCACGGGCAAGAAGGTCGCGGTGATGGTCCTTCGGCTTCCACATTGACGGACAGCAATGACCAGCCGATCCGGCCCTACAACTTTGCTTCCGGATCGCGTTTCAAGTGCGGCAGCACCAACCAGGACCTGTACAAAATCTTCATCACGGGCCTCGATGGCACACCAATGCCTTCGTTCGCGGACGTGATCAAGCCGGAAGAAGCGTGGGATCTGGTGCATTACTTGCGGACGCTGCAAGTAACGCACAAGAGCCCGGAACTCACGCTGTGGATAAGCACGAAAGAAGGCGCGGAAATCGTCGCCGCGAAGAAAACGGCAAATACGAACACGGGCTCTGGAATCGCACCATAGAGTGATTGGACTTCGAGAATCCCAAGAGGAGTATGCGAATGAGAATCAAGCCTATCTATCTGGCGGGAGTGGCCATCCTGGCGGCGGCGACGATGACGCGTGCCGTGCCGGGTGGCGGAACCGTCAGCGGAAAGATCACCTACGAGGGCACGCCGGCCAAGCAGAAGCCGATTGACATGTCCAAGGAGCCCAGCTGCGCCAAACAATACTCGACACCAGCGACCACGGAGACGGTCGTGACTGGCCCGAACAACGCGCTGGAAAATGTAGTCGTCTACATTTCGGCGGGCGTGCCGGATGATCCAGCGCCGTCGCAGGCGGCGGTCTTCACGCAGAAAGGCTGCCGCTACACACCTCACGTTCTGGCCTTTCAAGTGAACCAGCAATTGGAAGTGGTGAACGACGACCAGACTTCACACAACATCCATCCGCTGCCGAAGGTCAACCGCGAGTGGAACAAATCGCAGCCACCGGGTACGCCGCCGATCGTGGACAAATACGACAAGCCCGAGTTTATCCCGGTAAAGTGCAACGTCCATCCGTGGATGCACGGAACGTTCGCGGTGCTGAAGAACTCGCACTACTCGATCTCCGCCGAGGGCGGAGACTTCAAGCTTCCCAATCTGCCCCCGGGCAAGTACACCGTAACTGCGTGGCACGAGTCGTATGGCGAACAGACGCAGGAAGTCACCATCGCGGGGAGCGAAACCAAGACCGTTAACTTTGTCTTCAAAGCCAAGCCCTACTGAGCGGCATTGGCAGGACCATTCGCAGTTCGCGTGGGTAGTTGTGCTGAATTCGTGTGAAATGCCGCCCGGGCAGGCCTCGGGGAAAGGCCAGGTACCATGGGTAAAATGTTTGCAATCGTGCTGGTGATCATTGCGCTGGCATCCGCGTATCCGATTGCCAGGCATATGTACGTGCCGCCGGAAGACATCTCCACGCACGGGCACGCGATCGACGACCAGTTGTCGGACACCATGGCCGAGGCGGGATTTTCCTTCCTCGGGGCGCAATTGGTCCTCGCCTTTTTTGTCTGGAAATTTTCGGAGCGCAAAGAAGGCGCCAAGCTCAAGAACTTTCCCGGCGGCGCAAAGCTGATGGTTACGGTCGCCTTCATCATCGTGGGTGCCGAGGTTTTCGCACTAGGTGTGCTGGGCCAGAAAGCCTGGGCCAACGTCTACTTCACGCCGCCCCGGCCCGATGCCCTGCAGATCCAGTCACAGGCGGGCCAATTCGCGTTTTACTTCCGCTATCCCGGAGCCGACGGGAAATTCGGCGCGATCCATCCAGACAAGATTGACGAAGGGAATCAGAATTTTTTTGGCCTCGATCCCGCCAACGACATCGAATCGCGCGACGACATCGTCTCCGGCGAGCTGGTCATCCCGGTCAACCGGGAAATTCACTTGTTGATGCACGCGAAGGACGTGGGCCATTCCTTCTACGTGAGGGAATTGCGCATCCAGCAGGATTTCGTGCCGGGTCTCGATCTTTCCGTGCACTTCACGGCAACAAAGATTGGAAGGTACGAAATCGTTTGCACGCAACTTTGCGGACTGGGCCACTACAACATGAAGGCGTATTTGAACGTGATGGCACAGGATGATTTTGAGAAGTGGTTGAAACAGAAAGCGTCCGAGCAGTGAGCTCGTAACCCCAGCCCGCAGGCCGGCAAGTGGTCTACCTTGGCCGTTCTGCGGCGCACCCCCAGCGAGGTGGATACATGCAAGAAGCTTCTGCACAACCGGCGCACGTACACGCGCCACCGGAAGGATTCATCCGGAAGCACGTTTTCAGCCTCGATCACAAGGTGATTGGGAAGCAGTACTACGCCCTGGGCCTGCTCGCCGTTTGCATGGGCATGGCGCTGTCCTGGCTGATGCGCTTTCACCTCGTGTGGCCGACGACGCGAATTCCCGGGCTGGAACTGCTTTCCAAAGCGGGAGCTCCCGGTGGCATCATCACACCGGAATACTACCTGTCGCTGCTTACGATGCACGGAACCCTGATGGTGTTCTTTGTTTTGACCAACGCGCCGTTCGCGGCCTTCGGCAACTATTTCTTGCCCATTCAGATCGGCGCGGAGGACATGGCTTTCCCGCGTTTCAACATGATGTCGTTCTGGACGACGTTCGTCGCGTTCCTGGTGCTGGTCCTTGCATTCGTCATTCCCGACGGACCGCCGATTTCCGGCTGGACCTCCTATGCTCCGTTGAGTGCGGTTGGCCAGGATGCTGGGCCCGGCATGGGATGGGGAATGAACCTGTGGGGGATATCGATCGCCATTTTCTGCATCGGGTCGTTGCTCGGTGCGCTCAATTTTATTGCCACGACGCTCGACCTGCGCGCCAAGGGCATGACCTTGATGCGCATGCCCATTTGCACGTGGGCGTGGTTCATCACTTCCTGCATCGCGTTGCTGGCGTTCGCTGTGTTGCTGCCCGCCTGCATCCTGCTCATTCTGGACCGGACCGCGGGAACGAGCTTCTTCATTCCTTCCGGGCTGGTGGTGAGCGACCGCTTGCAGCCGCACTCCGGTGGGTCGCCGCTCCTGTGGCAGCACCTGTTCTGGTTCTTCGGGCACCCCGAAGTGTACATCGCGATTCTGCCGTCCATGGGCATCGTATCGCACATCCTGATCAACAGCATGCGCAAGCCGCTCCTAAGCGCTCGCGTGATCATTTACTCGATGATGTCCATTGGGTTCCTTAGCTGGATGGTCTGGGGACATCACATGTTTGTCAGCGGCATGAATCCTTTTTCCTCGCTGCTGTTCTCGTTTCCAACGCTCACGATTACGATTCCGGCAACGATCATGACGATGATCTGGCTCGGCAGTCTTTACGGCGCGAATATTCGAATCACTTCCGCATCGCTGTTTGCGCTGGGCTTTATTTCCATGTTCGTAAGCGGCGGCGTAAGCGGTTTCTTCCTCGCCCAGCCATCCATTGACATCGTCTTGCACGCCACGTACTTCGTCGTCGGGCATTTCCATATGGTGATGGGCGTGGCCTCCATCTTTGGCGTGTTTGCCGGCACGTATTTCTGGTACGGCAAAATGACCGGACGCATGATGAACGAGAAACTCGGCCAGCTGCACTTCTGGCTTACCTTCATCGGCACGTACTGCATCTTCATGCCGTTCCACTACCTGGGTTTGGTCGGGAACATCCGGCGTTACTCCGCGTTTGTGAACGATTTCACTGGTCCGTTGATGCCGCTGCACAAGTTCATCACCATCGCGGCGCTCTGTACGGGTGCGGCTCAATTCATCTTCATCTTTAATCTGATCTACAGCCACTTCAAGGGTAAGCCAGCTTCTGAAAATCCGTGGGAAGGCACCACGCTCGAATGGAGCATTCCTTCGCCGCCGCCCTGGAATAATTTCGGAGATAAGCACCCGGTCATTTATCACGATCCCTATCAGTACGGCGTAAAGGGTTCGAAGGGCGATTACATCATGCAGGATTCGCCGGAGCCGTCAGCCAGCTAGGTGAGCTGAGCGGCGAGTCTGTTTTCACGCCGCGCGCTCGAACGGAGAAAAGGAAACTATGTCGTCAACGACGTATCCATCGGTGGGAGGCGCAGCTTCGACAAAATTGCGATCCGCACATGCGGAGGCGTCCCGTAGCGGCGTATGGGTGGGCATCTGCACGATCACGATGTCGTTTATGGCCTTCGTCAGCGCGCTCTACGTGCGCCAAGGCGCTTCGGCCGATTGGGTGCACATCGTTTTGCCGCGCATTCTCTATTTCAACACGCTGGCGCTTCTCGTGAGCAGTGCGAGCTTGGAACTGTCGCGGCGCGCGCTTGCTGCTACTCCCGAGATAGATGGCAGCGCCGTTCGCAGGGGCTTGGGCTGGCTCACGGCCACACTGGCGCTCGGATTGTTGTTTGTTGCAGGACAGTACCAAGCCTGGCGGCAGCTCGCGGCCCAGGGCCTTTATCTGGCGACGAATGCGAACAGCTCGTTTTATTATGTGCTGACGGCGATGCACGGATTGCACCTTCTTGCCGGCATCGGTGCTTTGCTCTTCGTGATAAGCCGGCTGCTGGCGGCCGGCAATCGCTTCCGGCGGAGCACCTTTGAAGCGACCGCGATTTATTGGCATTTCATGGGAGTTCTCTGGCTCTATCTGCTTCTCGTTTTGCGTACGAAGCTGTAGGTTTCCGAAGGGGGAGAAACTGTGAGCGAGTCTGAAATGGCCGTGCACGGGCATGGCGGCGCCCTGATGGAAGAATCGCCGTACGCGATTCCTTCCCGCAAGCTGACGATGTGGCTGTTCATCATCTCCGACGCGGTCACGTTCGGAGCCATTCTCTTTGCCTACGGCTATCTGCGGGTGGCCACGCCCGATTGGCAGACGCCGTTCAAGTCCGGCAGCATCATCAATGCCGCGATCATGACGTTCGTGCTGATTACCAGCAGCTTGACCATGCTCGGTGCGGTGGATGCCTCGAAGGCGGGAGACAAGCCCAAGGCGCTGCGTTTCCTTGCTTCCACGATGATTCTGGGACTCATTTTTGCCGGACTGCATATCCGCGAGTGGTTCGGATTGTTTGATGAAGGCATCAAGCTGAATACCGGGCTTTTCGGCCAGACCTTTTTCAGCATTACCGGATTGCACTTGCTGCACGTCATCAGCGGCGTGGTAGCGCTCGCGGTGGTTGCACGAAAATATTCGAGCGGCCGCCTGACGCCGGGGCATGTCGAAACGACGGGGCTTTACTGGCACTTCGTGGATCTCGTTTGGATGTTCGTTGTGCCGCTGGTGTATCTCACAAATATCGCGCACTGAAGCACACGCAGCTCGAAGGGAGACACAGAGATGGCTTCTGCTGGAAGTTCCGGAAACGTAATTGCCAAATACCTTCCCGTGTATTTTATTTTGCTGGCCATCGCGGGTGTCGAAATCTTTCTCGCTTATCAGAATTTTTCCACCGCGGGATTGGTGCGCATCCTGCTCGTGCTGGCGATCGGAAGCGCCGCGCTGGGCCTGATGTATTTCATGCACCTGGCGCAGGAGAAGCGCAGCCTGTTTCTTACGCTGATTCCGGCCACCATCTTCGTCCTGCTGATGATGAACATGATCTGGTCGGACAGCATCCGCCTGCTGCACATGCGGCCGTTCGCGCACTGAGCGGGCACAAAGTGGAGCGGCGCAACAGGGGCGCCGCTCCGCAACTTTCTAGAAAGCGGTTGACCCCGTGCCATCCGGGAGGGATACTCCGGGTGGCCGGCAGAAAACAGACATTATGATGAAGCAAGCTGTACGAATCTTCGCGCGCACGGCCGCCCTGATGGCGGCGATGGCCATTCCGGCGCTCACGTATGCGCAGAATTGCGCTCTCTGCTATACGCAGGCTGCCGGAGCTGGTTCGCGCATGATTCAGGCGCTGAAGAGCGGCATTGTCATCCTGGTGATCCCGCCCATGCTCATCTGCATCGGCCTCAGCGTATTGGCCTACCGGAAGCGCAATCAATTCAACGAAGAGTGAACTGCGGTTCCTGGAAAGGGGCTGGCAGATACTTTGCAAGCCTTCTGCTTTCACTGCGGTACGTTTCGGGAAAGTAGAAAGTGGCGGAGGGTGCCCCATGTTGCAACGGCGAATCCGAGGCACTCTCTGCACTGTACTGGATCAATCCTTATAGGGGTCAAACTCGTTTGCGCCCGCCATTGCGACCCCCACGGGAGTCAGCGTGTGCAAGATTTTGATGCTGTCGCCGTGCTCGGCCAACACTTCGGGGAGGCGTTTATAGCAATCGGGGGATTCGTCCAGGCCGGCGCCGCGGAGTTCGACATTGGCGCGCTTTAGCCAGCCATCCATCATCTCGCGCGTGACCCTTCCGGCGCGCTTCACTTCGCCGGTTTTGCGGTCTACTTTGCCTTTGGCTTCCATCCGGCCCATGACGCGACCTGCGCCGTGGACGGTGCTGTAGAGCGAGTATTTGGCGGACTCGTTCTCAACGCCTTCCAGGATTACGGAGGTTTCACCCATGGTGCCGCCAACGAATCCTTTCTGGCCGGGGAATGCGGGAGTCGCTCCTTTTCGGACGACCCAGAATTCTTCACCATCGTGCGGCTCGCGCCATGCGAAATTGTGATGGTTGTGAACTTCCTCGAGAATGGGAGCGCCGAGAATGCTGGCGACTTTTTCGCAGACCCAATCGCGACCGGCGTAGGCGTATTCTCCGGCCAGGGTCATGCACTGTAGATATTGGGCGCCGAGGTCGGAGCCCGCGGGGATCACGCACGGCTCCACGTCCATGCCGTCTTTCGCTCCCGCTTCCTTCAGGAACCACGTCGCAGTCCTGTGTCCCAATCCGCGGGAGCCGAAATGCACGCCGATCCACACGCGGTCCTGTTCATCGGTGAAGAGATCGACGTAGTGATTTCCGCTGCCCACGGTGCCTAACTGCTGCCGGGCCATTTCCTTCAGCGGCGCGACGGCTTCGCATTTCCAGGCGCCGCTATCAAACAAGGAGTGATCCACCCTTTCCGCGTTGCGCCGTCCAACGCCAAAGCTAATCGTGTTCCATACCTCGTCTATGATTTTCATGATGTCCGCGCGAAGCGAGGTTCCCGGCATGTCGAGCAAAACGGCCTTGTTGCCGCAGGCAATATCGAAGCCAACGCCGCTTGGACTGATGGAGTTTCGATAGGCCACGACTCCGCCAATGGGCACGGCGTAGCCTTTGTGGTGGTCGGCCATCAAGGCCACTCTGTCGGCCGTCTTTGCGCAGGTCTTGATTTGGGATACGGCGCCCTCATCCGGCGCGCCCCAGATTGGAATTCCGTCGACAATCCTCAAAGCGCCTCCTCGGCAATCCCAGGCCAGAGGGCTTGTATCCGATAAGCGTCCGAAAACGTCCCGTCCCGGTTTTCCGATGAACGCCTCTTAATCATCCATGACAAATTTCAGCTTGAGAAAACGCAACGCTGGCCTAACTCGTGCCGCGATCATTTTTCTGGTGTCATCGGAAACGGATTCCGTTCTTCCAGAAGGGAGCCACCGTTTCAATGATTTGGGATATACGATCCAATCTGTATTCCCAGTTCCTCGTTCTACTTCGAGTCGAAAAATTTGCCCATCCCCAGAATACTCAATTCCCCTTTTCAGTCCGATGAAAGTTACGGCAAAACCCTCATCGCTTCGGACGGCCTTAAGACGCCATCGTATCTTCCGAAACATAGTTTCCCTCAGACTTCGCTGTTCATCTTCAGGGAACGACTGTCTATGCCCGGCCCGAAACTTGGCTCGTGAGCATATTGTTCAGCAACTTGCGGGTGGGCCAGGTGCCCGCTCGAAGATTCTCATTCTTCGCGGGCGGGACATAGGGAAAGGGTACCACCCCTATAGATTACTACAGCGTTAGAAGATGGGGAGGGATGCCCCGATTAGGCGGGGGTGGAGGAGGCCGAGGAAGGAGGGACGGGGGTAGCGGCGGAAGCGGAGGCGGCGGAGGAGGAGGGCGAGGAAGAGGAGGCGACGCTGGGGGCGTCAGTGTCTGCGGTGGCGGCGGAGGTGGCGGCGCGGTAGCGGACGACGAGGAGGGTGATGTCGTCGGCCTGGTGCGCGCCGCGGGTGAAGTTTTCGACGGATTCGAGGACGCACTTCTGGATTTGTTCGAGAGGGCATTCGGTGAGGCCGGTGAGGACTTGCTTGAGGCGGGGGACGCCGAAGAGCTGGTCGTCGGGGTCCATGGCTTCGGTGACGCCATCGCTGAAGAGGACGAGCGTATCGCCGGGCTCGAGCTTGAGGCAGGTGGCGGTGTATTCGGCTTCGGGAACAAGGCCGACAGGGAAGGAGCCTTCGGTGAAGGCCTCTTCGGCGACGCCGTGGCGGATGAGGAACGGGGAAGGATGGCCGGCGTTGATGAATTCGAGATGGCCTTCCTCGTCGAGCAGGCCAAAGAACATGGTGGCGTAGCGGCCGACTTCGGCGTGGCTGCAGAGGAATTTGTTGACGTGATTGATGACGCGAGCAGGATCTGTGCCGAGGGTCACGGCGGAAAGCGCGCCCTGGAGCATGGTGGTGAGAAGGGCGGCGCCGAGTCCTTTGCCGGAGACGTCGGCGAGGAGGAAGGCAGTGCGCTTGTCGCTCAGCGGGAAGACGTCGAAGTAGTCGCCACCGACGGATAAGCAGGGCAAGTTGTAGCCGTTGACGGCGAGATGAGGGAATTCGCTGAAATCCCGCGGGAGCAGCCCCTGCTGAATGTCGCGGGCGATGTTGATCTCCTGTTCGAGGCGCTGCCGTTCGCGCTCGCGTTCGACGAGGCGGGCGTTATCGAGGATGCTGGCGGCGTCGGCGGCGAGGGCGTCGAGGATCTGGCGGTCGAGCTTGGAGAAGGCGGCGGGGCGGCGGGAGTCCAGATAAAGGACGCCGAGAAAATCACCGCGTTTGACGTTGACCATGGATTCCTGGGTGTTGGCGCGGGACATGGCGTAAAGAGGAATGACCACGACGGCGCGTAGGCGCTGCGCGACGATGCTCTGCGCGGCTTGCAAATCCATTTCGGCTTGCGCGAGATCTTCGGTGATGACCGGCGATTGCTGCTTGAGCGAAAGCTGAATGGCGGTCTGGCTGGGCGTGAGGCTTTCGGGCGGGAGGCGAAGGCCGCCGCTGCGGCGCGCCAGTTTTACCCTCAAGGCGCCGGCAGCGTCGGGCTCCAGCAAGAGGCCGCGATCGGCATCGGTGACGGAGACGGCATGATCGAGCATGTGGCCAAGCACGACGTCGAGAGGGAGCTGGGAGTGCAGGAGAGAAGTGGCCTCGAGGAGGCGCTTGAGTTTGATCAGGCCGCCGCCGGTCTGCTCCGAGCTGGTGATGTGCTCCATGCGAGTGAGGAGGTTGGGAAGGGAATCATCGGCGGAGCTGGCGGACGAGCGGAAGATGATTTCGTAGGAATCATCGAGGCCGAAGCTGACAACGTCGCCATCCTGGAGCTCGCGGCTTTCCACTTTTTCGCCGTTGACGAACAGGCCGCGGCGCTGGCCGCGATCTTCGATGTAGAAGCGACTGGCTTCGACGACGATGGCGGCGCAATTGCGAGAGATGCGGCGGTCGGAAAGCTGGAGGTGGTTGCCGGTTTCGGCGCCGCGGCCGATCATGAAGGGAGTTTGCGTGATGCGGGCATAGCGCCGCTGGCTGTCTGGAGAGACAACCTCAAGAACCGCTTCGCCGCCTGGAGGAACGGTGTCAGGCATGAGTGAGCGCCAATGCGTGCATTGTAGCACGCGAAGGGGAGCTTGGAGACAAACGGGAGGAGCGAAAGCCGCCAGCAGGTTGATCCGCAGCGGTCTGCTGGATAAGCATTATTGGGTATTTTCCTAAACGCGTTTAGAGTGTGGCGGCGAGGCGGCGGGTGACGTAATCGTCGACGTAGGTGTCGAAAAGTTCGTTGAGGCGGTTGCAGACGGGGCCGGGGTTGGGGATGGAGTGCCCGGCGATTTCGCCAACGCTGATTAAGTTGCGGTTTGTTGAGGAGATGAAAACTTCTTCGGCGGAGTAGAGATCTTCGGGTCGGAGCATTTGTTCGACGACGGCGACGCCGGCTTCGGGCGCGACTTCCATGAGGATGCCGCGGGTGACGCCTTCGAGGCAGCCGGAGTTGAGCGGCGGCGTGAGGACCTTGCCTTCTTTGACGGCGAAAATATTCGCGGAAGTGCATTCGGCAACTTCGCCGCGTTCGTTGAGCATGATAACTTCGTCGAAGCCTTCTTTCGCGGCTTCGGCGACGGCCCAGACATTGTTCAGCCAGGAAATGCTTTTCACGCCGGAGAGCGGGGAGGCGGAGTGGCGGCCGTGTTCGCGGAGGGCGAGGCGGACGATTTCGCGATGTTCGGGGAGCGGCGCGCTGTAGATGATCAGGTCCACCTGGGGATGCTGCTCGGCGCTTTGCCAGAAGCCGATGGTGTTGTAGACGAGATAGATGCGCGCGCAGCCTTCGGTGACTTGATTGGCGCGGATGACCTCGTGGAGATGCACGCGGACTTTGGCGGCGGTGTAGGGCATGGGGAGGCGGGTGATGGAGGCGTCTTTTTCCAAGCGGCGCCAGTGGCGTTCGTAGGCAAAGGCTTCGCCGCGGCAGATGCGCAGCGTGGTGAAGATTCCCCAGCCGCAGATTAAGCCGGCCTGGCCGGGAGAAAGGCGGACTTTCTCGATGGGCAAGAGGCTTTCGTTGTGAAAGACGTTCGGGTGAATCACGTCGAATCCTTCGACCTCTCTACCCGACCCATTCTAGCTGAAAAATCCGCGAGATTGTCTTTCAGGCTGCCATCCTGAGCATCAGTTTGCAACCGCCGTAGGCAGTTTCGCCACGCCGAACTTCAGATGGGATTCGCGCAAAACGTTGACTTGCCTTAGGCGGCAAGAAAAAGGGCGTCCGCCGCAGCGGACGCCCTCGCAAGAGTGAACGCAAACGCGCCGGCTAGAACTGCAGCTTCAGCGAGATCTGTAACTGCCGCGCCGAGCCGAAGTCACCCGTCGGGAAGCGTGTGCTGGTGATCCTTCCAAACGAGCTGCTTTGCGGGTTGAGGTTGGGGTTTCCGAAGTTTGGATGATTGAAGATGTCGAAAGCTTCGGTGCGGAATTGCAAGTTCAAGCGCTCCGTGAGCTTGGTGTTCTTCACCAGCGACAAATCCGTGTTCACAAAGCCCGGTCCTGTAAACGCGTTTCGTCCGAGACCGCCGAAGTGATCGCCCGCGGGAGTCGCCCCAAGCGGAAGGGCAAATGCGGCATTGGGCGTTGCCGAGCACAGGGGTTGCGTTATGCCGGTTTGCGCGAATGGAGTACAAACCACGTTGTTGGTGAACCACTGGGCGGGATCTCCCGTTGTTCCCACGTGCGACAGCAGGTCGGGCCGCAGCCCGCCGCCGGCAGTCAGAGCGGTTGTGCCCGTGAAATTGCTGATCCCGGTAGTCACGTTCAGAGGGTTGCCGCTCTGCGCCTGCACGATGGTTCCCACTTCCCAGCCGGAGACCAGCCTGTTTCCATGAAATGGCAACTCATAGAACCCGCTGACGACGAAACGATGCCGGGCATCGAAGTCCGACAGACCGCGACCGTTGGCGACGTCCAGGCTGTTTTGAAGAATGGTGCCTTGCGAGTTGAGAGAATTGTCGTCGATGGACTTGGAGTAGGTATAGGACGAGATCAACTGCAATCCGTGCGAAAGGCGGCGGTTGAGTTCCACCACCAGGGCGTTATAGTCAGAATTCGCCCCACTCGTGACCTCGGTGATGTTGCCCAGATTCGCGCTCGGCCTGATCGGGCTCGCTGCCGCTAGCGTGGGAAACGGCCTCACCAGTGCCCCGCCAACCAACTCGAGCTGATTGATGTTGCGGGCGATTCGGAGGTGCGTCCCCTTCGAGCCGATGTAGCCGACCGTCAATCCGGTCGAGGGCGTCAGTTGTTCCTCGATGTTGAAGTTATACGATTGAACGTAAGGATTGTCGAAATTCGGATCGATGACCGTGGGAGCGAGCCCGCTCGCACCGGCGAGAGCAGCAGCGTTGGTGAGATGAAGCCCCGCGGAGGCGGACGTGAGCGGTGTACTGAACGGCGGGTTGCTGTTCAGGCCCGTTACGATGCCGGTTACTGGTTCGTCCGTCAGAATGGCGTATCCCGCCCGAACGATCGTCTTTTGGTTCTTGAAGGGGTCCCACACCACTCCGAGCCTCGGCTGGAAATTCTTGTTGTTGGTATGGAATGCCTGGCCGATCCCGTTCGTTCCCACTTGCACCAGTGAAACTGTGGTTGCGTCGAAAACCGTAAATCGATTGGCGGCCTCCGAGGGCGTCGAGTACCAGCTATAGCGGAGCCCCAATTGCAACGTGAGGTTGGGCTTCACTTTGAAACTGTCCTCGGCGAAGCCATCATACGCGGGGGAGAGAATCCGATTGGCCGATGTTCCCGCGAAAACGAAGGAGGATACCGTATCGCTTAGGAAGTTCGTGGGATTTGTGAAGCGAAAAATCGTCGTATCCAGCGAGAAATTGTCGTTGTAAACGCGGCGGATTTCGCCGCCGAACACGAAGGAATGCTTTCCCTTCAGCCAGCTCAGCGTGTCGTTCAGCACCGCGCTGGTATCGCCACGGCCCTGCGGAAAACCTGACGGTCCTCCAAAGTCGAGCGCGCCTCCGCCGATGTCAATCTGAGCGAGGCCGATGGCCGCGTTTATCCCATTGCTGATGCCAAAGTTGGCCGAATTCAGCAACTGATTCGGAGTAAAGGCGATGTGAATTCGGTTGTAGCCCACGCGAATCGTGTTGGTCAGCGACGGCCCGAAAATATGGTCTTCGCTCACCGTTCCGATCTGGCGGCGGGAAGCGCGCGTGTCGCCCCACCCCGGGAGAGTGTTGCCCTGCAACGTGGGCTCCTGCCGCAGGTCTTGCTGAATAGCCACGTAGCCATGAAGGCGATCGCTGGTGGTAAGTTCCACATCCACATCGGCAGTCCCCTGGTCGATGTTGACAGGAGCGGTGGCGGAGCCTTGGAAGAACGGAAGTCCGTTCTCCGTGGTAGTCTGACCCGGGATCAACGCCGCCAACGCTTTCACTGCCGCATCTCCGCTGGATTGAGCCTGCGCGGCCTGGGCAGGAGAAAGCACCTCGCTGTTGATCGTCAGTCCTTGGCGTTGCCGCAGTCCTTCGTAGCTGGCGAAGAAATGCGCTCGATCCCTACGAATTGGTCCTCCCACTGCCGCGCCAAAATTATTCCTCTTGAACGGCGATTGCAGCACCGTGGTGGGATTGAAAAAATTCCTGGCGTCCATGGCGCTATTCCGGAGGAAATCGAAAACTTCTCCATGGTATTCGTTGGTGCCCGAGCGCGTCGCGATGTTCACGATGGACCCGGAATTCCGGCCATACTGCGCGCTGTACGTCGAATTATCGATCTTAAATTCCGCCACCGTGTTGATGGAAGGCTGAAAGGTAATCTGGTTCTGCACCATGTCGCTGAGGTTCACGCCGTTCACCAAAAAGTTGATGGTGTCTTCCCGCTGTCCGGCGGAATTGAAGGCGAATGATCCCTGGCCGCGGAGCGGAGCTGTCAGAAAACCGTTGGCAGGCGGCGTTACTGTTCCCGGCGTCAGCAAGCTCAGATCCACGAAGTGCCGTCCGTTCAACGGGATTTCCTGCGTGGTCTTCTGATCGATGACCTGGCCCATGGTGATGGTGCTGGAATCGATCACGGGAGTTTCCACCGTGACGGTCACTTTCTCGCTTACCTCCCCAACCTTCATCTCCACGTTTTGCGTGACCGTTGTTGCCGTTTCCAAAGTAATATTCTTGACAATCGAAGTTTCAAATCCCGTTGCAATGACGGTAATCAGATAATTCCCGATGGGGAGCGAACTGGCCTGATAGCTCCCCACGTTATCGGATTCCGTGTTCCACTCCACTCCCGTCGCTTGGTTCTTCACTACTACCTTGGCGTGCGGCACCGCGGCGCCGGCGGCATCCGTGACCGTGCCCTTTAGCACTGCCGTCGACTGCGCATGGGCCACACTGCCGAGGCCTGTGAACAGCAAGGCAAGCAGCAAAAGGCGCAAGCGGATTCTTTTGAACATCGTGGAATCCCCCATTACAACTTCCATGATTCTGTTCCTCCTAGGGTAGAAGACACTCCGTCAGACGAATGTGAAAACTGTGCAAACTGGCTCCGTGGTCATAAACATGAGAAAGCAGCGAGAAAAACGGACAAACCTGTGGACGCCCCGCAAGCAAGCCAGAATTGCTGCCCCCCGTCGGCGAGTCGCAATCGCGGTGCCAGACGGGCAAGGGACAATCCCTCAAAGAAAGCTAGTAATATCAATAATTTATGGCATCAGCGGGAAGTTTAAGAATACCGTGTACAGGTTCGAGTACCAAAAACTGAAGCCGGTTATTGAATCTAGTAGACGCTTTAGAAGCGATTTAGAATTTAGAATGAGGTAGATTCGCGACGCGTCGGCAAGATCGCTAGCTGGTGATTTGCATGAGAATGGAAACCCGGTGGATCTCTGAACGGGTAAAGCAGGATGAGCATCAGGAATGAGAACGTCAGCCTCCAGCGCAGTCACGGGGGAGGAGACATTCCTTCACAGCAGTTGGACACAGTTAGTCGAGGGAGGATTGACTATCGAGAGCAGGCGGCGGGGAGGAGCAGGACCTGGCCGGCGTAGATGAGGTTTGCATCACGGATGACGGGATTTGCTCGCAAGAGGCAGGAGGAATAGGAGGCGTGGCCGAGTTGGGTTTGTGCGATTTGCGAGAGTGTGTCGCCGGTCTGGACGGTGACCTTTTTAGTGGCGAGGCGAGACGAGCTCGTCGCCGGCAAAATCATTTGCGAGCCGGCTACGATGTGATTCGGATCGCTGATCGACGGATTGGCGGAGAGCAGCTCGCGCCAGCGGAGACCCTTTCCGAGATTCTGCTCGGCGAGTTTCCAAAGGGAATCGCCGCGCTGCACGGTCACTACATTTCCTTTCGCGGAGTTCACGGGATCGACCGGCGCGGGCGGTTGAGCGGGCGCGAGGGGAACGGCTGGCGACCGTGAAGGAGCGACAAGCGAAGGCGCGGCCATGAAAACTCTTGGGCGGCCGAAAGGCGAGCGCTTCACGGGTGGCTGATATGGAGCAAAGCGTGGCGCGGAAGGTTTGGAAGAAGGCGCCACTAGTTTCGAAGATGGTGCGAGCAAAGGTTGAACCGGCGGCTTCGGGGAAGCAAACGCCGGTGCATCGGCGAAAGGCAGATGGAACTCGGCGGAGCGCTGAAGTTTTTGAGACTGTTTTTGTCTACGCAAACGGCGAGCGACATCGCCGAGAGGCGCGTTGGGAGGAAGCGACCGGGCATCAACTCCTTCCGCCGGTTTTTCCGCGGCGGGGGGCGCCGGCTGGTTTTTCCTGGCTTCGACTTGGGCGCGATCTTCCGGGGTGAGAATCTGAGTGCGCTTTAGATCTTCTTCGGTGTAGACGTGCTTGTTTTTTTTCTGCTGGCTTTCCTTGCGCGCGCGTTCCTGCTTGGCGGCGTCGGCGACACCCTGACTGTAGGATTGGGTAGCGCCAAAAAAGGTGCAGGAAGCGAGGAGAATTGCGGGAAGGAAGTGCCACACCAAACGGTGCGAACGACACACGGTGGTCGTGAGGTTCATCGGCGCTGGGGCTAGGCGATCGATTGTTGCCATGGCAAACCGACCACGGGGGGGACACCGCTTAGGTAAAACTATGCCCGATTTTGGGACAGTTGTAAACGGGATTGTTTGGCCGCTTGGCTCGCTGGAGCGCCATTTCAGCGTCAAGAGTGCGTTGACAAGAGTTGGGGTGTACTTTAAGATTGGTGTTTGTCTCTACAGGGAAAGGTGTGACTGAGCGCAATGAGGACGTACGTAGCCAAGGGTGAAGAGGCCGAAGCGCTGAAGGTGGGCGCGAATTGGTTTGTGGTGGATGCGACGAATCAGGTGCTGGGGCGCCTGGCGACCAAGGTCGCACGCATGCTGATCGGCAAAGACAAGCCGAGCTTTACGCCGTACCTGGATTCCGGCGATCACGTGGTGGTGATCAATGCGGACAAGATTCGCATGACCGGGAACAAGGTCGAGCAAAAGATTTATTACTCGCACAGCGGATATCCGGGCGGGTTGAAGGAAGTTCCGGCGAAGCGCATTCGCGAGACCAAGCCGGAGTGGATTGTGCGCGAAGCGGTTCTCGGGATGCTGCCGAAGAACAAGCTGCGTGCGCGTCGCGCGAAAAAATTGCGCGTGTACCGGGACGCCGCAAGCTTGACGAGGCACGCCGGACAGAAGCCGCAGGCCGTTACGCTTTAAGCGAGATTTTGGATTTTCCCCGCACGTCGCGGTTCTCCGTTGTGTCTGACCGTCCAGCGGTCACCCATCGCAGGGAGCAAGCCGGGTGTGGAGTCTTTGAGGAGGAACGTTGAGTTCTACGGGTACGCCCATCGGGGGCACACAAACTTGGTTTCTGGGAACGGGACGGCGCAAAGAATCTGTGGCGCGCGTGTTTCTGCGGCCGGGGTCCGGCAAGTTCACGATCAACCGCCGCACGGTCGAACAGTATTTTCCGAATCATGCGTGGAAGCATGACGCGGTGGAGCCGCTGAAGTTTACGAATATCGCGGACCAGGTGGACGTGGTGGTGACGGCGCATGGTGGCGGCGTTGGCGGACAAGCCGGAGCGGTGCGCATGGGATTGTCGCGGGCGATCTCGCGGTTCAATCCGGAGCTGCGATCGTCGCTGCGCAAGAACGGATTTTTGACACGCGATTCGCGCATGAAGGAACGCAAGAAGTACGGACAGAAGGGCGCGCGGAAACGCTTCCAGTTCACGAAGCGTTAAAGAGTTACACCGGGGACTCAGAGAGAGCGCAGAGGCCACAGAGAAGAGTCCGAGTGCAAAGAGCTCCAGAGGGTTGACGCGAGTTGGCCCTCTGAGATCACGGCCGGCAAGAAGCCGGCAAGAGGCTGTTCTGTGATGGCGCGAGTCATCACCGCAAACAGCTGTCCTATTAGGAGGAAACTTGGCAGTAGAAATTACGATGAAGGAGTTGCTGGAGGCCGGAGTTCACTTCGGTCATCAGACGCGGCGCTGGAACCCGAAGATGAAGGAGTATATATTCGGGGAACGCAACGGCATTCATATTATTGATCTGCAGAAAACCCTCAAGATGTTCCGCGAAGCGAGCCGCTTCGTGAGCGAACTCTCCGGACAAGGCAGAAACGTTCTGTTTGTGGGCACCAAGCGGCAGGCCCAGGAAGCGGTCGCTGAAGAGGCCAAGCGCTGCGGTGCGTTTTTCGTGAACCATCGCTGGCTGGGCGGAACGCTGACGAATTGGGCGACGCTGCAGAAGTCCATCAAGCGGCTGAAGCTGCTGAAGGCCATGAACGAAGACGGCCGAATCAAAGAGCTTTCAAAGAAAGAACAGGCGCGGCTGGACCGTGAGATGAAGCACCTGTTCCAGAACCTGGAAGGCATCGAGAACATGACGCAGTTGCCGGATGCCATGTTTGTGATCGACTCGAACGCCGAGGAGATTGCGGTGAAGGAAGCGCGGCGCATGGGCGTGCCGGTGGTTTCCGTGGTGGACACCAATTGCGATCCGGACGTGGTGGACTGGATTATCCCGGGGAACGACGATGCGTTGCGCGCGATCCGGCTGTTCACGACGAAAATTGCGGATTCCGTGCTCGAAGGCCATACGGCGTATCAGCAATCGCAGGTGGCGGATGCGAAGTCCGCGGAAGACCAGGCGCTGGTCGAAGGCGTCGAGTACGTGGATACGAGCGCATACGAGCAGTACGAGAAGCAGGAGGGCGACTTCGTGGAGGGTGGCGTGGAAACTCCGGCGGAAGCTCCTGAAGCTCCTGAGGCCGCGGAAGCCACGGTGCCTCCGGACGAGGAAGCTCGCTAAATAAACCGCGCGGGTGGGAATTTCGTGAGGCCCGCTTCGAGTGACTCGGGGCGGGCCGTTTTGCAGCAACCAAATCCAACAAAGATTTCAGAAAAGCGAAGAGAAAAAAGGATGAGTACACAACAGCCAGCAATGCAGATCCCAGCACAACTTGTGAAGGAATTGCGCGAGCGGACCAACGCGGGTTTCGCGGATTGCCGCGCGGCGCTCGTGGAAGCCGGCGGCGACATTGAAAAAGCCATCAGCGTTTTGCGCAAAAAGGGCCAGGCGGCCGCGGCCAAGAAGGCGCAGCGGGAAGCCAGCGAAGGGTTGGTGGGCAGCTACATCCACGCGGGCGGAAAAATCGGCGTGCTGGTGGAGCTGAATTGCGAGTCCGATTTCGTGGCGCGCACCGAGGCGTTTCAGCAGCTTTCGCACGACATTGCGATGCACATCGCGGCGCTGGATCCGCGGTACGTGCGGCGCGAAGAGGTGACGGCGGAGATGCTCGAAAAGGAGCGCGATATTTATAAGGCGCAGGCGCTGGCGACGGGCAAGCCGGAAGCGGTGGTCGAGAAAATCGTCACCGGGAAGATGGAAAAGTTCTATGAGGAAAACTGCCTCTACGAACAGCACTTCATCAAGGACGAGAGTGTGACCATCGGGGAGATGATCGCGCAGGCGGTGATCAAGCTGGGGGAGAACATTTCGATCCGGCGGTTCGTGCGGTTCAAGGTGGGGGAAGTGGGCGGGGCGACGGCGGGGCCGGAGACGGCGCCAGTGCCTGTGACTACCTAAAGAACGAAACGTCGAATCGCGATTTTACCTGGCGCCTCGGTTTTACCGAGGCGCTTTTTTCTTGTGGTGCGGGTGCCGGGATCCTGCACTCCAAATGTGCGGGGGCGGGGATAGTTTGTTACAATTCCGGGGATTTTGGATTGCGCGAAGTGGAGGCTCATGGCTGGGACGAAGAAGGCAAGCAAGAGGGGCGCCAAGAAGGCGAAGCCGGCCTACCACAGGATTTTGCTCAAGCTGTCGGGGGAGGCGTTCCAGGGGCCGCAGGGCTTCGGCATCCATGGCGAGACGATTCAAGCCATCGCGCGCGAGCTCAAGGATGTGCATGCGCTGGGCGTGCAGACGGCGATTATGGTCGGCGGGGGAAATATCTTTCGCGGGGCCCGGCAGAAGGGATTTGAGATTGACCGGGCGACGGGCGATTACATGGGGATGCTCGCTACGGTCATCAATGCGCTGGCTTTGCAGGATGCCTTGGAAAAGGCCGGCGTGTTTACACGCGTGCTGAGCGCCATTGAGATGAAGGAAGTTTCCGAGCCGTTTATCCGGCGGCGTGCGGTGCGTCACCTGGAAAAGGATCGCGTGGTGATTTTTGCGGCGGGCACGGGGAATCCGTATTTTTCGACGGATACGGCGGCCGCGTTGCGCGCGATGGAAATCAAGGCGGACGTGATCCTGAAGGCTACGCGGGTGGACGGCGTTTATGACGCCGATCCGGAACAGATTCCGGATGCGAAATTTTTTGCAGCGATTTCCTACCGCGAAGTGCTGAGGCAGAATTTGAAGGTGATGGATTCTACGGCGATTTCGCTGTGCATGGATAATGGGATGCCTATTGTGGTTTTCAATATGAATCGGCCGGGGAATATCCGGCGGGTGGTTTTGGGGGAGCGCGTGGGGTCGAAGGTGACGCCGGCCTGAGGGAGTTTTCAGTAATCAGTTTTCCGTGAGAAAGAATTCTAAAGCTTGTCTGAGTCCCGTGCCTGGTTCCCGGGGCGGACAACACTGATGTCGGTCCAATGACCGGGGCATGTTTTTGCAGAAACAGAACAGTGAATCGGGTCCAAATATCGATGTTCCTTTGATCTTTCTTCTTACGGAATACTGAAAACCGAAAACTGAAACCCGGTTAGTATCGGGGAAAGCCAGTTGGATGAGGAAGGCATGACGATGATTGCGACGACGAAAGATGCGATGGCCCAGGCGCGGACGAGGATGGAAAAAGCCGTGGAGGATTTTCGGAAGGAATTGGGGACACTGCGGACAGGGCGGGCCAACGCGTCCATCCTGGACGCGATCCGCGTGGATTATCACGGGACGCCCATGCCGGTGAATCAACTGGGGACGGTGACGGTGCCCGAGGCGACGCTGCTGGTGATTTCGCCCTGGGACCCGAGCGTGGTGCCGCTGATTGACAAGGCGATCCGCACTTCGGATTTGGGGTTGAATCCTACGAATGACGGTAAGGTGGTGCGCGTGCCAATGCCTTCGCCGACAGAAGAGCGGCGCAAGGAGATCGTGAAGCACCTGCACAAGGCTCTGGAAAATCACCGCACGGCGGTGCGCAACGTGCGCCGCGACATTAAGGAAGCGGTGGACAAGCTAGAAAAGGACAAGAAGATCAGCCAGGACGAGCACAAGCGGGCGATTGAGGAAATGGAGAAAGTGACGCACGCGGAGACGAAGAAGATCGAAGATCTGTCCGCGGCCAAAGAGAGAGAAATTCTTGAACTGAAGTAGTCGTTCGTTGTTCGTTTTACGTTCTTAGTTCCGGAGGGGGAGGGGAACTGACCGCGGCCACGGTCCAGGGCACTGGGTTCGCCCTGCCTACCTCTCAAGGTTCGCAGTGTTCATCCAATTGCTAAACAGTCCCGAGCAATTTCAAATGCAAAGTAGGTTGCTACCCCTTTACCTAAAAACGGAAAACTTTCGGTTTTAGAACTACGGCTTTGCAGCCGGCGGCTTTTCAACGGCAGGCGCGGGCTTTGCCGTGGCTGCCTCGGGCCGTTCCATAGTGAAGTCCTGGGCTTCGTCGCTCTGGACTGCGCGAAGGAAGGCGTTATAGTCCGCGGCGCGTTCTGCGGGGAGTTCCCGGGAGAGAAAATGGATATGTCGCGAGGCGGTTACGGTCAATTCTTTCCCGGCGTATTGTGAAGCGAAGGTAGCGTAGTCGCGCACAACGGAGGTGCCGGTCGGGGTGCGCGCGGTTGTGCCCGGGGGCAGATGCAGGGTCATGCGCGTCTCGACTTCCAGCGGTGTGCCCAACTCGATGGGAGCAGTGGCGGCGCCAGCGGCAGGTTTTGCCGGCGGATCGGGTAGGCCCAACTGGGGCAGCAGTGCGGGGATGCGCACCGGTTTTTTCGACCAATCTACAAATTTGAGCTGCGCAATTTCGTAGTCGAGCGTGAAGGGCTCGCGCGTTCGAGAGGGATCCGACGCGCTGACGCTGCGCACTTCTCCGCGGAAGCCGTCGGAGAGTGAGAGCAACTGGGCGAGATCCTTCCATTTGTCCTTGGGCGATTGGTGAAATGCCACGCGGAGCAGAAGCTCATTGTCTCCGCGCAGAGAATAATGAACTTTGGCTGACAACTTGCCGTCACCGGCCAGCGCGGCGTCGACGTTGACCCTCTGGAGGGCAGCGAAGGGCAGCCTTGTGGAAACGTCTTCGAAGAATTGGACATCGCTCGAAGGACGGAGGAGAAGAGCTGGCTTCCCCCGAAGGTTGGAGGCGATCATGGCGAACGGTGCGACCTCCACGGAAGGATCAAGCCAAACCGTCCTAGAAGCGAATCGGACGACAACCAACACATTCGTACCCGCTGATGGGATAGCAAGCTCGCGTTGTGAGTTCGTGCTGGGGAAGATGAGTGCCGGCCCCGCCTTTAGACCCAGCTGCCGAGCAAGCGCCGAGAGCAGGCTACATTTTTCTTCGGGGGTGGCGTAAGCGGAAGACAGGATTTCGCCAGGATCGCGCAAGTGAAACCCGGTCGCGCCCACCGGAAGATCCACGGTTCTTAGTTTTTGAGAAGTGAAATCGTAAAGCGCTTGAAGCTTATCCACCTCACTACCCGCGTTGCGAGTCAGCTCTTCGGCTCTGGTTTTAATCCTGTCGGATGGCAGAGCAGCGGTCCGAAATTGCTTCTGCAGCGATGTCACCATCATCGCCCAGCTGGAAAAGGTAGTGAGGGCGACATCCGTTTCGGAAAAGATGGGTAGATCGGTCGTGGGCGCGGTCGAGACCGATGCTTCTTTGGGGGGGCTGATTCCCGGAGCGAGGGAGGGCCGCTCCCACTTATAGATTATAAGCTTTTCGTCGCCTTCACCCGAATTCTCAGTTTCGTAACCTACCCCTTCTGATGAAGTGCGGAGGAAGACCCTGCGCTTGGCCGGCAGATCAATCTCGAATACTTCTTGCGTCACAAGACCATCGCGAGAAAAGTCGTGGGCTAGGAAGAAGTCGGGGGCTAGGGGATGGTGGGAAACGGTGGTGATGACGCGGTATTCAAGGGTGTCGCCAGGTTCGAGGCCGAGGATGCGGACGGATTTGACGCGGACATCCTGGTAGGCGGGGGCGTTTACGACGGCGGGATTGGGATTGTCGGTGATGGCGCCGGGCAGGATGTCGGCGGTGCCGCCGCTGGCGTGGGTGATGTGGACGAGCGGGATTTCGATGGATTGAAAGGCGCGGTTGAAGTCGAAATTGAGGCGGGCGAATTGGCGGACGCCGAGTTCGCTGTTGATGTGGACGCGGGTGTGGACTTCCTTGCGGCTGGAGCCGTCGGTTTCGAAACGGTAGCGCGTTTCGAGGAGTTCGATTTGGGCGGGATTTTCGGGCTTTTCCGGGGGAGCCGTCTTTGCATCTTTTTTGTCGGTGGGTTTTTCGACTGTTTTTTGGGCGGGTTCTTGGGCGATCGCGACGCGCGGGACCGCGGCGATGAGAATCAGGGCCGCGGAGAACCGTAGATAAAGAGAGGCGGACCGAGAAAGCTTGACTTTGGCCACGAGAGGCAGTGTAGGGCGCAGCGGGAGGTTGGGTAAAGAGATCGATGCGGTTCTGTTGCCGAAGGTGCACGAATAAGCGGGCAGCAGATAAGATAAGGAAAGAGTCTTACACAGAGGACACGGAGAACCAGAGTGCGCGGAGAGCTAGGAAACCAACGGAGAATAGGCTGCTGCAGAGACGGCGAGAAACCGAAAGGGGGCGGGTAGGTCTGAGTGCGTGATAGAGTTTGTGTGCGCGAAACGCACAAGGAGAAAACGAATGCGGGGTGTATGGGCCGGAGTGGGCGTAGTGATTTTGGGACTGTGCGGCGCAAGCGCGCTGACGCTGCGCGCCAATGAAAGGCCCGCAGCAAAGGGGCCGGACGAGGACGGGACGAAGCCGGCGCTCGTCAAGATTGCGGGCGAGGGGATGATGGACTCGCATGCGTTCCAATATCTCACGGAGTTGAGCGATGACGTTGGCGCGCGCGTGACCGGATCGCAGGCGGAGCGCAAAGCCGAAGAGTGGGGCGCGGCCAAGATGAAGGCCATCGGCCTCGAAAACGTGCACACGGAGAAATACCAGATCTGGCGCGGATGGACGCGCGGTACGGCGGATGCAGAGATGCTTACGCCGGTGAAGCACAAGCTGCACGTGGATGCAATGGGTTGGACGGGATCAACGCCGGCAGGTGGCGCGGAGGGCGATGTCGTTCCCGTGAATCTTTTCGATCTCGAAAATGAAATCAAAAACGTTTCGCGATTGAAAGGCAAAGTGGCGCTGGTAGTGATGAAGGGCGCTCCGAGGAGAGAGTTCATGCAGTTGTTCGCGCAGTTCGGGGATTTTTTGAGGGCCGCAGGTCCCGCAGGTGTAATTGCAGTGATTGGCGGGCAGGGAGGGCGCAAGTCTGCAGGGATGAACCTGACACACACGGGGATTCTGGGATTCAACGCGGATTTTGTGGTTCCCGTTGTTTCCATGACCGCCGAGGACCAAGGACAGTTGGAGCGGCTTGTGGCGCGCGGGATAACGCCGCGCGTGCGGTTTAACGTCCAGAACTCATTTACCAGCGGGCCGGTCGAAACGGCCAACGTCGTTGGCGAAATCCGAGGGCGCGAACACCCTGAGCAAATTCTGGTGGTTGGCGGACATCTGGATTCCTGGGACCTGTCGCAAGGAGCGACGGACAACGGAACGGGAACGGCGACGGCCCTGGGCGCAGCGGAAGCCATCGTTCGATCGGGAGAACGGCCGCGGCGCACCATTCGCTTCGTGCTGTTCACTGGCGAGGAACAGGGACTAGATGGATCGTTCGCTTACATCAAGCAACACCGATCGGAGATGGCCAACCATCTCGGCAATCTTGTGCTGGATGCGGGGCAGGGGGCTGTGAAGGGATTTCAGATGGGAGGCCGCGACGATCTGGTGCCAGTGTTCCAGCCGTTTGCGAACGCGCTGGCGAATTTCAATCCGATTACGGTGGACGACAAAGTGGAGTCGGGAACGGACACGTTGCCGTTTTCCGTTGCGGGGCTGCCGGGGATCAACATGCTGCAGGACACCACCGACTACAAGTACACGCACCATTCCGCGGCCGATGCCCTGGAGGCGCAGAAGCCGGATGTGCTGACGCAGAACGCCACACTGATGGCGCTGGCTGCGTTCTGGATCGCGGACCGGCCGGAGCGGTTCGCGACGCCTTGGTCGGCCGAGCGAACGGCACGAATGCTGCGGGCGCAGCATGAGTATGATGAACTGAAGGCCTTTAGCCTGTGGCCATTCGGGGACCTAGGAGCCGATGAGAAGGGCAGGAACGACGATCCAGAAAACTAGAGGTTTCGGGGGCGGGAGGACGGTTCCGGACCGCACGAGACAGTTGTTGTGTAAGCCGTTCATTTTCAATGGACTATGACGGCTATTACGGTGGGCAGCCTGGGGGCTTCCTGACTCTGAGGGATTCTCCTCCGCACGACTGGGTCCGGGCTGGCCCGTTCCGTGGGGCTGGCGCGATTCGGCAAGCAAAAGGGCCGCCAAGTGCTTGATTTCCACAGAGATTTCCACGGGGTTGTGTTCAAAGAGATTTGACAGAACTGATTTTCTTCCTTATACTTCGATGTTTGTCAGGGGTGATTTCGGCCCTTGTGGGGTGGCTCCGAGTTATTCGGGTCGGGGTCAATTAGTTGGAAGGGAATTATCTTCGGTCCCGGAACAAAGAAAGACGGAATGGGACAGAAGAGCGGCCGGAATGGGGCGCCAGCCCCGCAAAGCCGAGTAAGCCTCTCCGAACTGAAGCCAAGGGAAGAGTTCTACCTCTTGGAGTGCGTACGGAGTTTCTTGCTGGTTGTATCTCCGGATTCGCAGTAGACCTTTCAGCACTCTTGTGCGCTCTCGCGCATTTTTGTCTGCGCGCCTTGCGAGAGCCGCGAAATCTTTTTGCGCGCAATAGTCGCCCGGCGGTGCCGGAGCGCAGATAAAAGAGGAACGACTGTGCCGACGTTTTCGCAATTAGTACGGATGGGACGTGAGAAGGTCCAGGTCAAGACCAAGTCGCCGGCGCTGGCGGGCTGCCCGGAGAAGCGTGGCGTTTGCATTCGCGTGTACACGCAGACGCCCAAGAAACCAAACTCCGCGTTGCGCAAAGTGGCGCGCGTGCGGCTGACAAATTCGATTGAGGTGACGACCTACATTCCCGGAGTCGGCCACAACCTGCAGGAGCACTCCATCGTGCTAGTGCGCGGAGGCCGCGTGAAGGATTTGCCGGGAGTGCGGTATCACATCGTGCGCGGAACGCTGGACGCCGCGGGCGTGGAGAATCGCAAGCAGGGGCGTTCAAAGTACGGCGCGAAGCGGCCGAAGGCCGCGGCGGCGAAGTAGAGAAGCGGAAATTAGAAAGTCGAAATTGGAAAATGGAAAAGCGGTATGCGGTGTGTAGCGAACAGCATCTGATCTGTGAAGGTTTTGCGAAGGAGCGATAAAGAGCAATGCCACGCAAAGGACTCGTTTTCCGGCGAACTCAGGCGACCGATCCGGTCTATGCCAGCGACATCGTGGAGAAGTTCATCTGCTCGATGATGTGGGAAGGCAAGAAATCCACGGCGCAGCGCGTGTTTTACGGCGCGATGGATCAGGTCGCCAAAAAGACCAACGATGACGCCTTGAAGATTTTCAAGAAGGCCATCGAGAACGTGAAGCCGCTCCTGGAAGTGAAGACGCGGCGCGTGGGCGGCGCGAACTACCAGGTGCCGGTGGAAGTGAACCCGTTCCGCAGGCAGTCGTTGGCGATCCGCTGGCTGCTGCAGTATTCACGGGAGCGCGCGGGCAAGACCATGGTGGACAAGCTCGCGGATGAATTGATTGACGCAGCGAATTCGCGGGGCGGAGCGATGAAGAAGAAAGAAGACGTGCACCGCATGGCGGAAGCGAACAAGGCTTTCGCGCACTATCGTTGGTAAGAGGGCGTTGGTAAAAGGGCCCTGGCAAGGAATGGGTGGTTTTCGTGAGTGAGGCAGTCGCAACTCGAGCAGGAGAAAAGAAGGCCGTTCCAGGAACCATGGGAAGAGCATTCAAACTCGAAGACACGCGGAACATCGGGATCATGGCGCACATTGACGCGGGAAAGACGACGTCAACGGAGCGCATCCTGTTCTATACGGGCGTGACTTACAAGATCGGTTCGGTGGATGAAGGCACGGCCACCATGGACTGGATGGAGCAGGAGCGCGAGCGCGGGATTACGATTACGAGCGCGGCGACGACAGCTTCGTGGGACCGCTTCGGGAAGAAATATCGCGTCAATATCATTGATACGCCGGGGCACGTGGACTTTACGGTGGAAGTGGAGCGCTCGCTGCGCGTGCTGGACGGGGCGGTGTGCGTGTTCGACTCGGTGGCGGGTGTGCAGCCGCAGTCGGAAACCGTATGGCGCCAGGCGGACAAGTATCGCGTTCCGCGCATCTGTTTCGTGAACAAGATGGATCGCATGGGCGCGGATTTTGACCACGTCATTGGCACGATCCGCAAGCGTCTGGGAGCTCACCCCGTTCCGCTGCAGTTTCCCCTCGGCCGCGAAGATAATTTCATCGGCATCATCGATTTCCTCGAGGAAAAGGTAATTGTCTGGCTGGAAGAGACGCTGGGCGCGAAATTTGAAATTTTCGAAGTAGGAAAGCTTTGGGACAAAGCGTTTGTGGACTCGCGGCCGGACGTGGCGGCGGCGCTGAAAGCCTCCGCGATCGACAAGAAATTCTACGACGAACACCGCAATAAAGTTGTGGAATATATCGCCGAGCATGACGACGAGCTGGTCGAGAAGTATCTGAACGGCGTGACGCTGACTCTGGATGAAATGCGCAAGTCGATTCGTAAGTCCACGCTGGCGCTGAAGATCGTGCCGGTGCTGGCGGGTTCGGCGTTCAAGAACAAGGGCATTCAGCCACTGCTGGACGCGGTGGTGGATTATCTGCCGTCACCGCTCGATGTTCCCCCGGTGGAGGGCACGGATCCCACGACGGAAGAAACCATCCTTCGCCGGGCGTCCGACGAACAGCCGTTTGCGGCGCTGGCGTTCAAGATTATGTCCGACCCCTTTGTCGGTCACGTAACGTACATCCGCGTGTATTCGGGCGTGTTGAAATCCGGGAGCTACGTGGTGAACTCCGGAAAAGGAACGCGCGAGCGCATCAGCCGCTTGCTGCAGATGCACGCCAACAAGCGCGAAGAGATCGGCGAAATTTATGCCGGCGACATCTGTGCTTGCGTGGGTCTGAAGAGCGTCAATACCGGCGACACGCTTTGCGACGAAGAAAAACAGATCATCCTCGAAAATATTGATTTCCCCGCACCGGTGATTTCTGTGGCCATCGAGCCGAAGACGAAGGCGGACCAGGACAAGCTGGGCGTGGCGATGCAGAGACTGGCGCAGGAAGATCCGACGTTCCGGGTTTCGACGGAGCCCGATACCGGACAGACGCTGATTTCCGGGATGGGCGAGTTACATCTGGAAATCATCGTGGACCGCATGCTGCGTGAATATAACGTGCAGGCCAATGTGGGCCGGCCGCAAGTGGCGTACCGCGAGACGATTCGCAAGAACGCCATTGGCGAAGGCAAATACATCAAGCAGACCGGAGGCAAAGGCCAGTACGGCCACGCCAAGATCGAGTTGCACCCGATTCCCAGTTCCAGCCACGAAAACATGAAAGAGATGTCCACGGATGACCTGGACCTGCTGGCCAAGGAAGTGGTGGGTGGCGGATCGGCCGGCAAATGGAAGTTCGACAAAGAACACCGGTTTCTCTTTATTGACAAGATTGTGGGCGGCTCGATTCCGCGGGAGTTTATCGCGCCCATCGAAGCGGGCATTCGCGAGGCGCTGGATAACGGCATTCTGGCGGGTTTCCCGATGGTAGACGTTGCCGCGGTTTTAATCGATGGCAGCTATCACGACGTCGACAGCAACGAAATGGCGTTCAAGATCGCTGGCTCCATGGCCTTCAAGGAAGCCTGCGCGCGGGCGAAGGCGGTCTTGCTCGAGCCGATCATGAAGGTGGAAGTAGTTGTGCCGGAAGAGTATATGGCCGCGGTATTTGGCGATTTGAACGCCCGGCGTTCCGCGATTCAGGGCACGGAAAACCGCGCGGGAAGCAATGTGATTCGCGTGGAAGTGCCGCTGGCGCAGATGTTCGGCTACGCGACGGATTTGCGCAGCCGCACGCAAGGCCGCGCCACGTTCACCATGCACTTTTCGCATTATGCGGAATTGCCGGCGGCGCTGGCGGAAGAAATCATCAAGAAGCACCGGGGCGAGAAGTAAGCTGAGGGCCTTGTCGGGTCTGGGCGAATTTTATTTGAGGAGCAGAGAAAGAAATGGCGAAGGAGAAATTCGAGCGCAACAAGCCGCACGTGAACATCGGGACGATCGGTCACATTGACCATGGCAAGACGACGCTGACGGCGGCGATCACCAAGGTGTTGTCGAAGCACAACCCGAAGGTGCAGTTCCGCGCGTTTGACACCATTGATAACGCTCCGGAAGAGCGCGAGCGCGGAATTACGATTGCCGTGTCGCACGTGGAGTACGAGACGGCCAACCGGCACTACGCGCACATGGATTGTCCGGGGCACGCGGACTACATCAAGAACATGATCACCGGGGCGGCGCAGATGGACGGCGCGATCCTGGTGGTGGCGGCGACGGACGGGCCGATGCCGCAGACGCGGGAACACATTCTGCTGGCGCGGCAGGTGGGCGTGCCGGCGATTGTGGTGTTCCTGAACAAGTGCGACATGGTGGAAGACGCGGAGCTTTTGGAACTCGTGGAGCTGGAAGTTCGCGAACTCTTGAAGAGCTACCAGTTTCCCGGCGACACCATCGCTGTCGTGAAGGGTTCGGCGCTGCAAGCGTTGAACGGCGACGCCAAGTGGGAAAAGACGATTGACGAATTGATGGAAGCGGTGGACAAGAACGTGCCTTTGCCGGTGCGCGACATTGACAAGCCGTTCGCCATGCCCATTGAAGATATTTTTTCGATTTCCGGGCGCGGCACGGTGGTGACCGGGCGCGTGGAGCGCGGCAAGGTAAAGGTAGGCGAGGAAATCGAAATCGTGGGCTTCCGTCCAACGCAGAAGAAGGTCGTGACGGGCGTGGAGATGTTCCGCAAACTGCTCGACGAAGGGCTTGCCGGCGACAACGTCGGTTTGCTCTTGCGCGGCACGGAAAAAGAAGACGTGGAGCGCGGGCAGGTGGTGTGCAAGCCGGGTTCCATCACGCCGCACACGAAGTTCAAGGCGGAAGCGTACGTGTTGACGAAGGAAGAAGGCGGACGGCACACGCCGTTTTTCACGGGCTACCGGCCGCAGTTTTACTTCCGCACCACGGACGTGACGGGCGACGTGAAGCTGCCGACCGGAGTGGAAATGGTAATGCCGGGCGACAACGTAAGCTGCGAAGTAAGTTTGATCACCCCGGTCGCTTTGGAGAAGGGCTTGCGCTTCGCGATTCGCGAAGGCGGCCACACCGTCGGCGCCGGCGCCGTAACCGAGATCATCGAGTAGGTTTTCTCCGCCGCGAAACGGCGGACGCAGCAAGAAAAGGGAATTAAGTCATGCGCGAAACCATTACGTTGCAGTGCGGCGATTGCAAAAACCGCAATTACACGACGTCGAAGAACAAGAAGAAGCACACCGAGCGGATGGAAACGAAGAAATTCTGCAACACATGCCGCAAGCAAACGGCGCACAAGGAAGTGAAGTAACCGTTCGTTTTCGCGGGAGCATTTTCGCAGGGTGGGGGACAGGCCGGTTTTGATTTTAGGGGAGTCGTCCAACGGCTAGGACTCCGGTCTCCAAAACCGGGTATGGGGGTTCGAATCCCTCCTCCCCTGCCAGAGTTTGGGAAGCGCTTAGCCGGCGCAGGCAAGAGCGGCAGTGGTGAATGAACGAGGATCCATGACCACGCAGGCGGTCAAAGTGAAGAACGAAGAATCGCAAAGCAACGCCATCACGGGAGCAGCGGCCGGGGTCGGCCAAAAAGTTTCCGGCACGGTCGCCGACACGCGCGAGTTTCTGCACGACGTTCGCGTGGAGATGAAGCAAGTGACCTGGCCGAGCCGCGAGGATGTGATCGCGACCACCTGGGTAGTAGTGGCCACGGTGGCTTTCTTCGGCGCGTTTCTTGCGGTCGTTGACAAGCTCGTGCAGATGGGAGTCGCTTACGTTTTCAAAAAGTTTGGGATCTGAAGAGGACCACACAACGATGTCAATGCAGTGGTACATCATCCATACCTACTCGGGCTTCGAGAAGAAGGTCAAGGAAAGCCTGGAGAGCCGTGTGGCCGCGTTTTCGCTCCAGGACAAGATCGGCCGGGTCATGATCCCCATGGAGGAAGTGGTCGAAGTGCGCGGCGGCAAGAAGGTGGTTTCGAATCGCATGTCCTATCCCGGCTACGTTCTCGTGGAGATGGACCTCGACGAAAACACCTGGCACATCGTGCGCTCGACGCCGCGCGTCACGGGTTTCGTCGGCTCGGCCACGTCGCCGTCGCCGCTGACCGAAGCGGAAGTGGACGGCATTATCAACCGCGTGCATACCCCGCAGGACCGCCCGAAGCCGAAAGTGGTTTTCGAGCGCAACGAGCAGGTGCGCATCGTGGACGGGCCGTTTGCGAATTTCAACGGCAACGTCGAGGAAATTGACAACGATCACAGCCGCCTGAAGGTTTCCGTAACGATCTTCGGGCGCTCGACGCCGGTGGAGCTCGATTTCGCCAGCGTCGAAAAGTTGGGCTAAGCCGCGCGACGCGCGAATTAGAAAGAGATTGAGGCAGGAACATGGCAAAGAAGATTCAGACCACCATCAAGCTGCAGTTGCCCGCGGGCAAAGCCACTCCGGCGCCCCCGGTCGGCACGGCGCTCGGCCCGCACGGCTTGAACATCATGGATTTTTGCAAGCAGTTCAACGCCAAGACGGCGAAGGAGCCGGACGGGATGATTTTTCCGGTGCTCGTGACGGTTTACACGGACCGCACCTTCACCTTCATTCTGAAGACTCCGCCGGCGTCGGTGCTCTTGAAGCGCGCGGCCAACATTGCCAAGGGTTCGCCGGAGCCGAACCGCAACAAAGTCGGCAAAGTGACGAAGAAGCAAGTCGAGGAAATCGCAAAGATCAAGCTTGTCGATCTCAACACCACCAATCTGGAGTCCGCCGTGCGCACCGTGATGGGTACGGCGCGCAACATGGGCCTGGAAGTCGTGGAAGCCTAGAAGTTCAGGCGCTACGGGATCGAAGGGGAAGCAGATATGGCAAAGAAGTCAGGGAAAAACGTGGAGAATGCGCGCAAGAAGGTGGAAGCGCGCCCCTACAAGCTCGCCGAGGCAGCCGAGCTTTTGCAGAAGACGCATCACACCAAGTTCAACGAAACCGTTGAGCTGGCCATCAATCTGGGTGTGGACCCCAAGCATTCCGACCAGGTTGTTCGCGGCACGGTGGGTCTTCCGAACGGGCTAGGCAAGACGGTTCGCGTGCTGGTCATCGCCAGCGGCGAAAAAGTTCGCGAAGCGCAGGAAGCCGGAGCGGATTTCGTCGGCGGAGACGAAATCGTCCAGAAAATCATGGAAGGCTGGACGGATTACGACGCGGTAATTGCCACGCCGGACATGATGCGCTCCGCCGGAAAACTCGGAAAGGTGCTCGGCCCGCGCGGCCTGATGCCCAATCCGAAAACCGGCACGGTCACCTTCGAAGTCGCCAAAGCGATCAAGGAAGTGAAAGCCGGAAAAGTGGAATTTCGCGTGGACAAGGCGGGAATCGTTCACTGCGCCATCGGCAAAATCAAGTTTGACCCCGCGAAGCTTGCGGAAAATGCCCACGCGGTCATCGAAGCCGTTGTAAAGGCCAAGCCGGCCGCGGCCAAAGGCAAGTACGTCAAGAAAATCACCATGACCTCGACCATGGGTCCGGGAATCCCCATTGACCTGACCGAGCTGGAAGTATTGGCGGCCGCCGCGTAGTCGCGCGAGCCAGGGTAGCGGAGCGAATTTATGAAAAAGCGCAGCGAAAAACAGCAAGACCTCGACAAGCTGAAAACAGAGCTTGCCAAAGTCTCGACCGTGATCCTCACGACCTTTCAGGGGATTACCGTCGAAAACGACACCAAGCTCCGCCGCGCGGTACAAGCGGCGGGCGGAAAGTACCAGGTCGTGAAGAACACTCTTGCGGAGCGCGCCGGCGCCGGCACTCCCGCGGAGAAACTGCTCAAGAACCTGAGCGGCACGAATTCCATTGCCTATACCATGGCCGATCCCGTCGCGCTGGCCAAGGCGCTCACCAAAGTGGCCAAGGACGTCCCGGCATTTCAGTTCAAGTCCGGAGTGGTCGAAGGACGCGTCATTTCCATCGCGGAGATTCAGCAACTCGCGAATCTACCGTCGAAGGAAGAGCTCATCAGCAAGATCATGTTCCTGCTGAACGCTCCGGCGCAACGCATCGCCATGGCGCTGAACGCATTGCCGCGCAATTTGGCGGTGACCGTCAGCGAAGCCATCAAGGCCAACAAGTTTGGGTCCGCCGGGACTGAACCGAGCCCCAGCGCGGCCCAGTAGGTTTAATTTCTTGATTTGAGAGGAGAAGAAAGAGTCATGTCGAAAGTTGAAACGATCCTGGAAGAAATCAAGGGCCTGACGCTGCTCGAGGCGTCCGACCTGGTGAAGAAGATGGAAGAAACCTTCGGCGTTTCTGCGGCCGCGGCTACGGTTGTGGCTGCAGGCGGAGGCGGCGCGGCAGCGGGTGGCGCGGCACCGGCGGAAGAGAAGACGGAATTCTCCGTCGTGCTCACCGACGTTGGCGGCAACAAGATCAACGTCATCAAAGCGGTCCGCGAAGTCACCAGCCTTGGCCTCAAAGAAGCCAAGGACCTCGTTGATGGCGCCCCCAAGACCGTAAAGGAAGGCGTCAACAAGGACGAAGCCGCTTCCATCAAGAAGAAGTTCGAAGAAGCCGGCGCCAAGGTCGAGATCAAGTAGTTTTCGCCCCGCGAGGGGCTTCCGAACCGGCGCGGCCTAGCAGGCGGCGAGCCGTGCCAAAGGGATTCGCGTACGCAAATCGAGTCCGGTACTAGTTACAACGTCACGGGCCCTTTTGGGGCCCCCCGCAGCCGTGTGTTTGTCGATCCCGGGCAGATCGTCTCACACCGCGGTGTTGTGTCCTTTCTTCGGTTGTCCGTTTCTTGCCCGAAAGGGATGTCGGCCGTCTTACGGCCGCCAAGAATAAAGAGGATCACGCATGTCGAATAGCAATCAGCACGTCCGGGAACGTCAGCGTCTGGATTTCGCGAAAATCCAGGGCTCGATTCAGATTCCCAACCTGATTGAAGTCCAGATGAAGTCGTATCAGCGCTTCCTGCAGATGGATCTTCTGCCGAGCGAGCGCGATGATGGCGGGCTTCAGTCCGTGTTCACGTCGGTGTTTCCGATCAAGGATTTCCGCGAGATGTCGCAGCTGGAGTTCGTGGACTATTCCATCGGCAACTGGGAGTGTAAGTGCGGCAACCTCAAGGGCCTGCATCACTTGCGCGCCACCTGCCGCAACTGCGGCGCGTCCGTCGTCACCAATCCGTACCAGACCGGCGACGTCATCTGCCACAAGTGCGGCACGTTCAACAAGAACACCCCGACTTTCTGCAACAAGTGCGGCGACCCGGTGGCCATGCAGCTCAAGTACGACGTGAACGAGTGCCAGGAGCGCGGCATGACGTACTCCGCCCCGCTCAAGGTCACCATTCGCCTCACGATCTACGACAAGGATCCCGATTCCGGCGCGAAGACCATCCGCGACATCAAGGAGCAGGAAGTTTTCTATGGCGATATTCCGCTGATGACGGAGAACGGCACCTTCATCATCAACGGCACCGAGCGCGTCATCGTCAGCCAGTTGCACCGCTCTCCCGGTGTTTTCTTCGAGAGCGCCAACAACCGCACCTACTTTCTCGGAAAGATCATTCCGTACCGTGGATCGTGGGTGGAATTCGAATACGATACCAAGAACATTCTGTACGTGCGCATTGACCGTAAGCGCAAGTTTCTCGGCTCGATCTTCCTTCGCGCCCTGGGCATGAAGTCCAACGAAGACATTCTGCGCACGTTCTACCAGGTGGAGCGCATTTCGCTCCGCGACAAGGACCTTTTCTGGAACGTTTCGCCCGGCATCGTGGACCGCAAGCTCACCCACGAAATCCGCAATCCCAAGTCCGACGAAACGATTGTTGGCGCGCACAAGCGCATCACCGAGAATCTCTTTAAGGAACTCATTAAGGCCAAGATTTCCCAGGTGCGCGCCGCGTTGGCCGACCTCGAAGGCGCCTACAGCGTCGCCGACGTCGTCAATCGCCAGACCGGCGAAGTGCTGCTCGAAGCCAACAAGCCACTCACCGCGGAACTCTGGCAGGCGTTTGCCGAAGGCGGCATCACGGAAGTCGACGTCTTCTTCCCGGAGCGCGACGACATCGGCGTGGTGCTTTCCCGCACGCTCGACAAGGATTCCATCCGCTCCTCCAAGGAAGCGCTCATCGAAATCTACCGCAAGCTGCGCCCGGGCGATCCTCCGACGCTGGAGACCGCCACGAACCTCTTCCGCGGCATGTTCTTCGACCCGCGCAAGTACGATTTCAGCCGCGTCGGCCGCCTCAAGTTCAACATCAAGATGGGGCTGGACACGCCGCTCGACAACCGCACGCTGGATACGCCGGACTTCGTTTCGGCGATCAAGTATCTCTTCAAGCTGCGGAAGAACATCGGCATCGTGGACGACATCGATCACCTTGGCAACCGCCGCGTTCGCGCCGTCGGCGAACTGCTTGAAAACCAGTTCCGCATCGGCCTGGTCCGCATGGAGCGCGCCATCAAGGAAAAGATGAGCGTGTACCAGGAAATGTCCACGGCTATGCCGCACGACCTGGTGAACGCCAAGCCCGTCATGGCCGCGATCCGCGAATTCTTCGGCTCGTCGCAGCTTAGCCAGTTCATGGACCAGACCAACCCGCTCAGCGAAATTACCCACAAGCGCCGTCTCTCGGCTCTTGGACCGGGCGGTCTTTCGCGTGAACGCGCGGGATTCGAAGTTCGCGACGTGCACACCACGCACTACGGCCGCATCTGCCCGATTGAAACGCCGGAAGGCCCGAACATTGGCCTTATCAGCTCCTTGAGCTGCTTCGCGCGCATCAACGACTACGGCTTCATCGAGTCGCCCTACCGCAAGGTCAAGGGCGGCCGCATCATTGACTACGTCCAGATCGTCAACGCCGGCGACAGCGAATTCAAAGCCGGCGAAATCGTCGAGAAAGACAAGGTCGAGGAACTCAACGAAGAGCTCAAGCGCCGCAAGGTCGTTTACGAACCCTACTGCTTCTATCTTTCCGCTTGGGAAGAGGACAAATACGTCGTCGCGCAGGCCAACGTCTCGCTCGACGAGCGTTTGAAGATCACCACCGAACTAGTCAACTGCCGCCAGGCGGGCAACTTCGTGCTCAAGAGCCGCGACGAAGTGGATTACGTCGACGTTTCGCCGAAGCAGCTCGTCTCCGTCGCCGCCAGCTTGATTCCGTTCCTGGAGAACGACGACGCCAACCGCGCGCTCATGGGCTCCAACATGCAGCGCCAGGCCGTCCCGCTCATCAAGGGCGAAGCCCCGCTCGTCGGCACCGGCATGGAGCGCGTCACCGCGCGCGATTCCGGCGCGGTCGTGCTCTGCAAGCGCGAAGGCATCGTGGACCAGGTGGACTCCGAGCGCATTATTGTGCGCGTGGAATCCGATCACTCCGGTGTGCTCAGCCGCGAAGTGGGCGCGGACATCTACCAGCTCATCAAGTTCAAGCGCTCGAACCAGAACACCTGCATCAGCCAGAAGCCGCTTGTTCGCGTGGGCGACCGCGTGAAGAAAGGCCAGGTCCTTGCCGACGGCCCGTGCACGGAACGCGGCGAGCTGGCCCTCGGACGCAACGTCCTGGTGGCCTTCCTTCCGTGGCGCGGCTACAACTTCGAAGACGCCATCCTCGTCAGCGAAAAGCTGGTGAAGGACGACTACTACACCTCGATTCACATCGAGGAGTATGAAATCGAAGCGCGCGACACCAAGCTCGGCCCCGAGGAAGTCACTCGCGACATTCCCAACATCAGCGAGTCCTTCCTCCGCAACCTTGACGAAAGCGGCGTCATCCGCATCGGCGCAGTCGTGAAGCCCGGCGACATTCTCGTCGGCAAGGTCACGCCCAAGGGCGAAACGACTCTCACTCCGGAAGAGAAGCTGCTTCGCGCCATCTTCGGCGAAAAGGCCGGCGATGTTCGCGACGCTTCTCTCTACTGCCCGCCGGGCATCGAGGGCACCATCGTGGACGTCAAGATCTTCACCCGCAAGGGCGGAGAAAAGGACGAGCGCCACAAAGCCATCGAAGCCACGCAGGTCTTCAAGCTGGAGAAGAACCTCGCCGACGAAATCCGCATCCTCACCGATGAGCGCCTCAAGCGCCTCTCGGATCTGCTCGGCGGCAAGATTCTCCAGGCCGACCTGCACGACGAAAAGACCAACAAGCGCCTGTTGACCAAGGGAGTTGAGTTGACGCGCGAGATTATCGAAAAAATCTCCACGCGCAACCTCAAGCGCCTGAAGCTCAACGAAAAGGATCCTCTGCTCATCGAGAAGATCGAGGAAGTCGAGGAGATGACCTCGCGGCAGATTGACGTGCTCCGCAAGATCACCGAAGAGCGCAAGGAAAAGCTCAAGAAGGGTGACGAGCTGCCTCCGGGCGTCATCAAGCTGGTCAAAGTCTATATCGCCATGAAGCGCAAGCTCTCCATCGGCGACAAGATGGCCGGCCGGCACGGCAACAAGGGCGTCATCGCCCGCATCGTGCCGCAGGAAGATATGCCCTATATGCCCGACGGCACTCCCGTCGAGATCGTTCTCAATCCGCTCGGCGTTCCTTCGCGTATGAACGTCGGCCAGATTCTGGAGACGCATCTCGGCTGGGCCGCCAAGGAGCTGGGCAACAGCCTCAAGCGCCTACTCAGCAAGGAAGTGAAGGCCGAGGCCCTGCGCCGCTGGTTCCGCGAAGTCTTTACCGACACCGCGGTCTGGAAAACGCTCGCCAAGCTCAGCGACGACGAGTTGCTCGAGTACGCCGAAGGCTTCCGCGAGGGCATTCCCTTCGCCACGCCGGTTTTCGACGGCGCGCGCGAACCGGAAATCCGCCACCTGCTCGAAGTCGCGGGTCTGCCGCACGCCGGCAAGATCAACCTCTTCGACGGCATGAGCGGCGACCAGTTCGACCAGCCGGTTACCGTCGGCTACATCTACATGCTCAAACTGTCGCATCTCGTCGACGATAAGATCCACGCGCGCTCCATCGGCCCGTACTCGCTCATCACCCAGCAGCCGCTCGGTGGCAAGGCGCAGTTTGGCGGCCAGCGCTTCGGCGAAATGGAAGTCTGGGCGCTCGAAGCGTACGGCGCGGCGCACATCCTGCAAGAGCTGCTCACGGCGAAGTCGGACGACGTCTATGGCCGCGCGAAGATTTACGAGGCCATCGTCAAGGGTGAACCGGGCATCGAGCCTGGCGTGCCCGAGTCGTTCAACGTTCTCGTCCGCGAGTTGCAGTCACTCTGCCTGGATGTCGAGTTGATGAAGCGGCAGAAGCCGCCGGCGGATAAAGCTGCGGATTAGTAGGACAGGCACTCTTGCCTGTGGTCTTTCAGCGGAACGCAGTTTGTAGTTTTCGTAGTTGGGTTCTCAGCCGTCCCGGTCCGTATTTTTAGGAATACGGACCGAGGGCGCGGCCCTGGCGAAAGCCGGGGAGGGAGGAAACAACCTTGTATCGCAGCAGCCCTTATGATCGCGCCAGTTTGATTGCCGATTTCGATTCCATTCGCATCAGCCTGGCGAGTCCTGAAAAAATTCGTTCCTGGTCCCATGGTGAAGTCACCAAGCCGGAGACCATCAACTACCGCACCTTCAAGCCCGAGCGCGACGGACTGTTCTGCGCCAAGATTTTTGGCCCCGTCACCGACTGGGAATGCCTGTGCGGCAAGTACAAGCGCATGAAGCATCGCGGCGTGATCTGCGACAAGTGCGGCGTCGAAGTCACTCTCAGCAAAGTCCGCCGCGAGCGCCTCGGGCACATTGAGCTCGCTTCGCCCTGTTCGCACGTATGGTTCTTCAAGGGCCTGCCGAGCCGCATCGGATACTTGCTGGATATTTCCATGCGCGATCTCGAGCGCATCCTGTACTTCGAAGCCTTCGTCGTCGTGGATCCCGGCGAGGTTGCCATCCTGCGCGAGCGCGAAGTCCTTCTCGAAGACAAGTACCGCGAGCTGCAGAAGGAATATCCCGGCCAGTTCACCGCCAAGATGGGCGCCGAAGCCATCAAGGAACTTCTCCGCCGCGTCGAAGTGGAAAAGCTCTCCGATGAGCTTCGCGAAAAAATGAAGGCGGACCCCTCGCTGCAGAAGCGCATCAAGTTCGCCAAGCGCCTCAAGGTGCTCGAAGCCTTCCGCAAGAGCGGCAACAAGCCGGAGTGGATGATTCTCGACGTGATTCCCGTGCTTCCGCCGGAGCTGCGCCCGCTCGTGCCTCTGGACGGCGGCCGCTTCGCCACCTCCGATCTGAACGATCTCTATCGCCGCGTCATCAACCGCAACAACCGCTTGAAGAAGCTCATGGAGCTGCGCGCGCCCGACGTTATCGTGCGCAACGAAAAGCGTATGCTTCAGGAGGCTGTTGACGCTTTGTTTGACAACGGCCGACGCGGCCGCGTTCTCCGCGGAACCAACAACCGCCCGCTCAAGTCCCTCAGCGACACGCTCAAGGGCAAGCAGGGCCGCTTCCGCCAGAACCTTCTCGGCAAGCGCGTGGACTATTCCGGCCGTTCCGTCATTGTCGTCGGCCCGGAGTTGAAGCTCCACCAGTGCGGTCTGCCGAAGAAAATGGCGCTCGAACTCTTCAAGCCCTTCATCTATCACAAGCTCGAAGCGCAGGGTCACTGCACCACCATCAAGCAAGCCAAGGAAATGGTCGAGCAGCAGGAAGCAGTCGTTTGGGACATCCTGGAAGACGTCATCCGCGAGCATCCCGTGATGCTCAACCGCGCTCCGACGCTTCACCGCCTCGGCATCCAGGCGTTCGAGCCGGTTCTCGTCGAAGGCAAAGCCATTCGCATCCACCCACTGGTCTGCACCGCGTTCAACGCGGACTTCGACGGCGACCAGATGGCCGTGCACATCCCGCTTTCGCCGGAAT
>Ga0307477_10000099_pt1 | contig 127006 bp, 118 predicted proteins | sample atmos_gasesECM2C_FD_203316 | JGI IMG/M metagenome (GOLD analysis project Ga0307477, IMG submission 203316) | Hardwood forest soil microbial communities from Morgan-Monroe State Forest, Indiana, United States - atmos_gasesECM2C_515 | ecosystem: Environmental > Terrestrial > Soil > Temperate... | reverse complement strand
AACACCTTGGTGATCGCCGCCGTCAACGTCGTCTTGCCATGGTCGATGTGACCAATCGTCCCTACGTTGCAGTGCGGCTTTGTCCGTTCAAATTTTTCTTTCGCCATTTCCTCTTATCCTCTGTAGCGCCGGCGTCCCGCCGGTCACGACTTCAAATCAATATGGAATCGTCTTCTTCGCCGCCAAGCTCTTCGTAGTACGCACCCAGGAACTGTTCTCTCTCAATCAATCCATCGGAAAGAATCCAGCTTCCGAAGCGCTCGTGCTCCGACCGAAACCGCGAGCGAAAATTCTCAAAACTTCTGTGCCAGGACCAGAAATCTCTTACCCGGTACTGCCGCGATTCGGGAGACTCGCACCAGACCTCGGTAAAAAGATAGCCGTCGGCCTGGTACAACAGCCTTGCCCAAATCCCAGTCGCACCGAAAACCATTTCAAAGTCTGCCCGCCTGCGGTTCGCCGCCCAAAACCTTCGATCGACGACGAACCGTTGGGCGAGTAGTCACCTGGGCGCTGTTTTCCCCTGCGTCTTGGCGATAATCTCTTCCGCCACGTGACGCGGGGCTTCCTCATACCGCGCAAAATGCATCGAGTACTCGGCGCGGCCCTGCGTCGATGACCGCATATGAGTCGCATACCCAAACATCTCCGCCAAGGGAACGATGGCCTTGATCACCTGCGAACCCGCGCGATGTTCCATGCCTTCGATCCGTCCGCGACGCGAACTCAAGTCGCCCATGATCGTTCCCGCGTAATCTTCCGGAGTAACTACTTCCACCGCCATCACCGGTTCCAGAATCACCGGACTCGCCTTGCGTGCCGCCTCCTTGAACGCCATCGAACCGGCGATCTTAAACGCCATTTCGTTGGAATCGACGTCGTGGTAGCTGCCGTCGTAGAGCGTCGCCTTGATATCCACCATCGGATAGCCGGCGAGAACGCCGCCTTCCATGGCCTCCTGCATGCCCTGGTCGATCGGCTTGATGTATTCCTTCGGCACCGTGCCGCCCACGATTTCGTTGATGAATTCGTAGCCCTTGCCCGGCTCGTTCGGATCAAGATAAATCTTCGCGTGCCCGTATTGTCCGCGGCCACCCGTCTGCCGGATGTACTTGCCCTCCGCTTCGGCGTGCTTGCGAATCGTCTCGCGATACGCCACCTGTGGCTTGCCGACGTTCGCCTCGACTTTGTACTCGCGCATCATGCGGTCGACAATGATTTCCAGATGCAACTCGCCCATGCCACTGATGATCGTCTGTCCGCTATCCGGATCGGTGTGAACCTTAAAGGTCGGATCTTCCTGCGCCAGTCTCCCGAGCGCCATGCCCATCTTTTCCTGATCGGCCTTCGTTTTCGGTTCGACCGCAACCGAAATCACCGGCACCGCAAACACAATCGACTCCAGCGTGATCGGATGTTTTTCGTCGCAGATGGTGTCGCCTGTGCCAACGTTTCTCAGTCCCACCACGGCGCAGATGTCCCCGGCGAGAATCTCCTGGATGTCTTCCCGCTTATTGGCGTGCATTTTGAGCAAGCGCCCAATTCGCTCATGCTTCTGCGTACGCGAGTTCATCACCGACTCGCCCGATTTCAACTGTCCTGAGTACACACGGATAAACGTCAACTGACCGACAAACGGATCGGCCATGATCTTGAAGGCCAGCGCCGAGAAAGGCTCTTTGTCGTCGGCCTTGCGCGTGAGTTCCTTCCCACTGTCGGGATCGAGCCCATGCGTTTCTTTCGTGTCGAGCGGCGAGGGCAGGTAATCCACCACCGCATCCAGCAGCGGCTGGATACCTTTATTTTTGAACGCCGTTCCCACCACCACCGGAAACAACTTCAACCCGATCGTGGATTTGCGCAGCGACGCTTTCAGTTCGTCCGCCGAAATGGTCTCGCCTTCCAGAAACTTGTGCAGAATTTCGTCATCGTTCTCGGCAACGGTTTCGACCAGCTGCGTATGGAACGCCTCAGCTTTTTTCTGCAGTTCCGCGGGAATATCGGTGGTCTCATACTCCGCGCCAATCGTCTCGTCCTGCCAGATAATGGCCTTCATGGCGACCAGATCCACCACTCCGCGAAACTTGTCTTCTTGTCCGATAGGAATTTGAATCGCGACTGGCTTGGCGTTCAACCGCTTGCGGAGGGTGTCGATGGCATGCTCGAAATCCGCACCCATCTTGTCGATCTTGTTAATGAAACAAATTCGCGGAACGCCGTACTTGTCCGCCTGCCGCCAAACTTTTTCAGATTGCGGCTGCACTCCGTGCACCGCGTCGAACACCGCCACCGCGCCATCCAGCACGCGCAGCGATCGTTCCACCTCGGCCGTAAAATCCACGTGGCCGGGCGTATCGATAATGTTGATGCGGATGTCGCGCCAGGTACAGGTCGTCGCCGCCGACGTAATCGTGATGCCGCGCTCCTGCTCCTGCTCCATCCAGTCCATGATGGCCGTGCCTTCATGCACCTCGCCGATACGGTGCGTCTTTCCCGTATAAAACAGGATGCGCTCCGTCGTCGTGGTCTTCCCGGCATCGATGTGGGCCATGATGCCGATGTTCCTGCAACGCTCTAATGGGACTGTTCTAGGCACGGTGTTTCTCTACTCTTTCTGGGGCTCTGAAATTTAGCTTTTGGCTCTTAGCTCTTGGCCTTTAGCAACCCAGCTCTGAACAAGCCAAGAGCTAACTGCTAAAGGCTAACGGCTGCGCTGCTCTACCACCGGTAATGCGCGAAGGCTTTGTTCGCTTCCGCCATACGATGCACGTCTTCTTTCTTCTTGATCGCAGCGCCTTTGCCGTTCGAGGCATCGAGCAACTCGTTCGTCAGCTTCTCGATCATTCCTTTTTCGCCGCGGCCGCGCGCATAGCTCACAATCCAGCGGATCGCCAGCGACGTCCTCCGGTCCGGACCGACTTCGATCGGTACCTGATAGTTCGCGCCGCCGACCCGCCGCGTCTTCACTTCCAGCAACGGCTTGGCGTTCTCGACCGCCTTTACGAACAACTTCAGGGCTTCGTCGCCACCCTTTTCCTGCAACTTCTGGAGCGACTTATAAAAAATGCCCTCGGCAGTCGATTTCTTTCCCTGCCACATCATCGAATTGATGAACTTCGTCACCAGGTCCGATCCATACACCGGATCGGCCTCGGTTGTCCGCTTGGCGATATGTCCTTTTCTTGGCATGCTTCTCAGCTCTCAACTTTTGATTTCGCGGTTTCTTACGTCTTCTTCTGGCGTTTGGTCCCGTACTTCGAACGCCCCTGGTTACGGCCCGCAACGCCGGTCGCGTCGAGCGTTCCGCGCACCACGTGATAACGCACTCCCGGCAGATCCTTCACACGTCCCCCGCGGATCAGCACAATCGAGTGCTCCTGCAGGTTATGGCCAACTCCCGGGATATACGTCGTCACCTCAATTCCATTCGTCAAACGAACGCGCGCCACTTTGCGCAGCGCCGAGTTCGGCTTCTTCGGCGTCTGGGTATACACGCGCGTGCACACGCCGCGCTTCTGCGGACACGATTGCAGAGCCGGACTCGCCGTCTTGTACCGGGGCCTCTCGCGGCCAGATTTTACCAGCTGATTAAAAGTAGGCACTCTCGCCACTCCCAGACGCGGCAAGCCGCGTCTCTACCACACATTTCGTCCAACCCATTCCCGTAGAGACGGGGCTTGCCCCGTCTCAAGTCGACCGCACATTTCCGGAAACGCGAGGCTTCCCTCGTTTCAGGTCTGGCACAGGCTCTCGCGCCCAGCCATGCTCTCCCCGCAGCATTAACAATGCCCGGTGAGAATTCGTTCAGTTCCCGCTCAGACTAAATCGCCGACGACGGTGACGCCACGCCTCACCTCAGGACACAGGTTCGGAGGCGTTCCGTTTCGTCTGCTTTCCCCTGCATAGCCTCGCGTGACTCCCCGGCACGAATTAATATGCCCGGGCGCAAAGGTTTTCGCAGGACGTTTCAGCGAGGGCGTCCCCGGTCCCGCTTCCAGCCGGGTACGTATTTCTTCAAAGCTCAGCCAAGATTTTCCCGGAGCCTGTCGCCCGCGCAGGTTGCGCATCCAACAGGACTGCCGTACACAGGCAAGCCAGACTTAACTCGCGGAACCGTTTGATAATAACAACTACCTTGCACATCGTCAACCACTCCCCGGCGCATCTTAAAAGTGCGGTGTAGAGACGGGGCTTGCCCAGTCTCCGGAACTTCACCGCTTGCTCAAAATCCCAATGACCCTCTACACTGACAGTTTTCCGCCCAACAACATTATTATGCTCGCGCTTGGTAAACGGGCGCGAGGAGGGTTCATGTATCGTTGCGGTTCCGGTTTTCTTCTTACTTTGGCCATCACCTTCGTCGTCGCCCTCACCGGCTGTCTGGGCAAGAGCAGCAGCAACTCCGGCAACGGAGGCGTGCAATCCGTTTCGCTGAACCCCAGCTCCAACTTCTCCATCGATGTCGGTGGCGCTCAGGTATTCAGCGCCACCGCCAAGAATGCCACTGGCGGCACCGTGCTCGGCGCCAGCATACAATTTGTTGTCGTCAGCGGTAACCCGAACGCCTCCGCCCCACTCTCGGTCGCCAGCAATGGCTCCGCCTGCGCCGGCACCTGGGACCCCACCGCCACCATGTGCAGTCCCGGAACTCCCGGAATCGCCATCGTCACTGCAGTCATCGAGGGCGTCAGCAGCCCGCCCACAACCGTCTACGTTCACCAGCACATCGATAGCATTAAGGTTCTACAGGCAGAGACCCAACCGCCCCCAAATGACTGCTTTTCCCAGGGTGAGACCTGGCAATTCCAGGGGATCGCCTACAGCAACAACGTGGACATCACCAACACCGTCGGCCCCATGAACTGGTTGTCTAGCAATGGCGGAGTAGTCGCCACATCTACTACCGTGCCCACACTTCTGCCCAACCAGGTTCAGACCACCGCCGAGTCCCCCGGCGTCACCCAGCTCTTTGCCAACATCTCCGGAACTACCAGCAGTCCATTTCCCTACACGACCTGCCTCCTCCAGTACATACGCCTCCAGGTCGGGGGCCAAAGCCAGGCCGGAAACTCCGTCACCATAAATAACGGCGGCAGCGTATCCATCACGGCCACTGCGGTCGATGTCTTGGGTGTCACCCTCGCCAATCCGCCGCTCACCTGGAGCACGACCAATCCCGAAGTTGCGGCTGTCACCAGCACCACCAACAGTTCGGGAATCAATACTGCTACCGCCCGCGCCAACCTCGGCGGCGCCACCGTCTTCGCTTCCTGCACTCCCCCAACCTGCAATATCGGAGTCCTTCCCGCACTCCCCATCTACGCCAGCGACGGACTGCTGCCGAACGGCACAAAGGGTTTTGGCGCGATCTCCGTGGACGTAACTTCCGCCTCCCAGCCACCCACCTATACCGCCTGGGCCGCGACCACCGACTGCGGCGAGAACAGCCCCGGCTGCTCCAGTGCGATGTTCTCGGTGACCCCTGGAACCACTCCCATCGGTGCCATCGTAAGCGTGCCCCGAACTCCCAATTCCATGATGTTCAACCATCTGTCGGCAGGGCGCGTCTACCTCGGCAGCGATCAGGGCCTGATGTACGTGGATGTCACCGCCAGCAGCCCCTCCGTTGCCGAGGTCTCCAACTCTCCGACTCCGTGCAACGTTTCCTTGTGCGGCAAAGTGCTCACCATCTCGAACGATGGCAAATTAGTGGTCGTCGCCGACACCGTTTCCACTCCCAGCCAGGTTTATATCTACGACGGCAGCACCACCACCAGCACCCCCATTGATCTAGTCATTCCCGGCGAAACCGCCATTGCGGCAGCCTTTTCTCCGGATCAGTCAAAACTCTTCATCCTCACCGACACAGGTAAGATGTTTGTCTACTCTACCGTCGACGCGCTCGCCTCGGTTCCCATCGCGACTACCGCGACCGACGTGAAATTCTCGGCGGATGGCAGTTTTGCTTACGTCGCGGGAACGCCGGCAAGTTCCCCGGCAAGTTCGGTATCTGCCTTCTCGACGTGTTCCCTGCCTACCATTGCAAGTGTGGACATTGGGAATGTCGCAGCGTCGAGCACGCCGTTGGAAATCTTTCCGTCACCGGTCGTTCAGGCCGACTCGCAGGGGTTAACCCAGAGCGTACTCGCTCTCGAACCACCAAACATTGAGTTCTTGACTGCAAAGTTTACGCAGGACCCGATACTGTACAAGGTTCCGCCCCAGCTCACATGCAACCCTCCAATTATCGCGAGCTTCAGCAAAGGCACCTCGTTCAACCTTGGCCAGGGCAACTTCACTCCGCTCTACACGCAGCTCGTTGCCAATGGCGCTGCGATGATAATCGTCGCCCAAAACGTCCCAGCTGTACTCGTCTTCAACGTAAGTAATGGGACTACCACCTCGATCCCGCTAGCCAACGGCTCCCTGCCAATCTCCGCCTCCGCCTCCACTGACGGAAGCCAGGTTTACGTCGCCGCCAGCGATCCATGCCAACCAGGCGGTTTAACCTGCCCAGCTGGTTCCGTGCACATCGTCAACACTTGTGCCGCACTATCTTGCAGCGTACCGCCCAATCTCGCTCAGGGTGACTTCCAGCAAGTCCCATACATCAACATCAACGACAACAACAACCCCAACATGTGCAGCGGTCAGGGAACAAACGCACCGCTCTGCCTCCCCAACCTGATTGCCATCCGTCCGCAGTGATTCCGGAGGGACGGGTCAGTCAGTGTGGTGACGGGGATTTGCCCCGCTCAAAGCGAGTGCAGCTCAGTGTGGGGACTGGCGCCCTCGCAAGTCCAAGCTGAGCGCAGCTCGACCGCGCCTCGAACGCCAGCGCCATTCATAACTGCCGGCAGCGAAACCTGCCCCTAATTTTTTCGTTCGGGATTTTGGCTGACCGTGGTGTAGGAAAACTTAACCGCCTCGGTTTTACTGAAAGCTGACAGATTAGGGCTGACAGCTCTACGGCCCTACCTCTTTCCCCACACTATCCAGCACGCCATTAATAAACTGCACCGACTCCGGCGTCGAAAACTTCCGCGCGATTTCGAGCGCCTCATTAATTACCACCGCCCGCGGCGTAGCCGGATAGCCCAGAAGCTCCGCCACCGCTCCCCGCAGCACATTCCGGTCGACGGTAGCCATCCGGTCCATACGCCAGTGTTGCGTGTGCTTCCCAATCAGCCCGTCAATCTCCGGCAGCCGGTCGCTGGCGACGCGAAACAGATCGTCGGCAAACCCGCGAACTTCTTCTTCGACATTGGTTCGCTCCGCCCAGAACGTCTTCCGGACAAGCTCCGGCGTCTGCTTCCCCATATCCGCCTGAAAGAGCATCTGCAGAACCAGTTCGCGGGATTTGCGTCGAGTACCCATGATAGCCGTCAGCCATCAGCCGTCAGCCATCAGTAAAAACCCTGCGACCGTTGAGGCTGGAAACAGTTTACAGGACCGTTGCAGAGGAGATTAAGAGCAAGGTCACCGTTTCCGAGAAGTTGGTCTCGCCGTGCTTTTGTTGAAGGCTGATGGGTGACGGCTGACGGCTGCCTTCGGTTTTGCCTTGCTTTTCCTGAAGGCTGATGGCTGACGGCTGACGGCTGCCTTCAGATTCGCCATCTCCACCGCCGCCAGCGCCGCCTCAAATCCCTTGTTCCCCATCTTCAACCCGGCGCGATCAATCGCCTGCTCGAGCGTGTCGCAGGTCAGCACGCCAAACGCATGCGGCACCCCAGTCTCCTGCGCCGACTGCCCGATGCCGCGAGTAACCTCGTTCACGATCACCTCGTAATGCGCCGTGTCGCCGCGGATTAGGCAGCCGAGGCAAATGATGGCGTCATATTTCCCGGTTTCGGCAAGGGTGCGAGCGGCTAAGGGAATTTCGAAGGCGCCGGGTACGCGGACCAGCGCGATATCTTTCTTCTTAGCACCTGAGCGCAGCAATCCGTCATAAGCGCTCTGAAAGAGCCTTTCCGTGATGAAGGCGTTAAACCGGGAGACAACAATGGCAAACCGGCGTCCCGCAGCGCTAAGCCCACCTTCGAAAGCAGGAACCGCCGGCTCAGGAGGACGCTCGATTTTTATTTTCTCTTTCGTGGATTTTCTCTGTGACTCTCTGTCTCCGTGATGAACTAGCCTTTGATCACAATGACCCGATGGCCCGATCACCCGATGACCCGATGATTTACTTTCCCTTAAACCCCGCCGCCCGCTTCTCCAAAAACGCCGCTGTCCCTTCCTTCTTATCCTCGGTGGCACAGCAAACGCCAAACAAAGTAGCCTCCAGAAACGACCCTTCGGCCAAAGTCATGTCCATCCCCTTGTTAACGGCCTCCATCGCGTACTGCACCGCCAAAGGAGCGTTCGCGATGATCTTAGCCGCAATCGCCTCCGCCCGCGGAATCAGTTCCGCCGCCGCCGTCACCGCATTCACCAACCCAATCCGATGCGCTTCCTGCGCCGTGATCATCTCCCCCGCCAGCACGATTTGCATCGCGAGGCCCTTGCCCACCAGGCGCGGAAGCCGCTGCGTCCCGCCATATCCCGGAATAATCCCCAGCTTCACCTCCGGCTGCCCCAGCTTCGCGTTGTCGCTAGCGAGACGCATAGTGCAAGCGAGAGCCAGTTCGCATCCGCCGCCCAGCGCAAATCCATTAATGCAGGCAATCACCGGCTTGCCGAGATTTTCGATCAGGTCGAGCACCGCCTGCCCCCGTTGCGCATACTCCTTTCCGGAGACCGCGTCCTGCTTCGCCAGTTCGCCAATATCCGCGCCCGCAACAAAAGCCTTCTCGCCCGCACCAGTCAAAATCGCCACGCGGATCGAGGAATCATTCTTTATTTCGTGAAAGGCAACCCCAAGCTCTTGCATGGTGGGGAGGCTGAGCGCGTTGAGAACCTTCGGCCGGTTGACGGTGACGTAGGCGATGGCGTTTTTCTTTTCGACGAGTATGTTTTCGAAGGTCATAATTATTTTCGGAATAGCCAGCCGATCACATTCCCAACGCCTGCAATCGCACAAATTACAAGAAAGACTAACAACGCCAGACAGCCCAAGCCAAAGCCTGTGCCGAATAACATACTCTTCCAGCCCGAAGGAAGACGCGCGGTGTTAATATCCTCCCGCCGCTCGAGTGTGTCTACCCGCAGGCCTCGTTCTCCACACAAATACTTGATATCGATCGGCGTGATGGATTCATTCGCGGCCAGAGGCACGATAGCCGCTCGCAACATCTCAATCCCTGCCCGCAGGTATCCCTTGCGGTTACCGACAAACACGCAATTTCCATGATCCGGATCCACATAAATGAGCAGCTTGGAGTCATCCTTTGTCACCGCGGCGTCCAGCTCATTCACTAATTGTTGGATTTCGGAATCATCCATATTATTTTCTCTCACCGAGATTACGAGTTCTTTACCTCTGCAATCTAACCTCCGACCTCTGCAATCTCAGAACTTCCCCGCCACCGGTTTCCCCGGGTCCGAGTAATCATAAAACCCGCGCCCCGACTTCCGTCCATACCACCCCGCCATCACCATCCGCTTCAGCAGTGGAGGCGATGCGAACCGCCGCTCCTTGAATTCGTCATACATCACCTGCGTAATGTAGTAAGTCGTATCGAGCCCGACAAAATCAAGCAGCGTAAACGGACCCATCGGATAGCCGCAGCCAAGCTTCATCGCGTTATCGATGTCCTCAATCGACCCCACGCCCTCTTCATACGCCCGGATCGCATCCAGCAGATACGGCACCAGCAGCCGGTTGACGATGAATCCCGTCTTGTCCGACGTGCGCACCGGAACCTTGCCCAGCTTTTTCGCGAACTCGTAAGCCGCGTCGTACACCGCGGGAGAGGTGGCAATCGTCTTCACGACCTCGACCAGTTTCATCAGCGGCACCGGATTAAAAAAATGCAGCCCGATAAATCTTTCCGGGCGTCGAACCGCCGTCAACAGCTCAGTTATCGAGATCGAAGAAGTATTCGAGGCAAAGATCGCGTCCTTTTTCACGATGCCATCAAGCGACGCGTACATTTTCTTCTTTTCCTCAACGTTCTCGATGATGGCCTCGATGACAATGTCGCAATCGGCGAGATTTTCTTTTTTCGTCGTCCCCTTGAGCCGCGCCCGAATCTCGTCTTTCCGCTGCGGAGTGATCCCACCCTTCTCCACCGGCCGCTCGGCAAACTTAGCCAGCGACTTCTCAATCCCGGCAAAGCCCGTGTCGAGATACTTCTGCTCGACTTCGAGCACGGTCACATCAAACCCAGCGGTGGCGCAGACCAGCGCTATGCCGGAACCCATCAGGCCACAACCTAGAACGCCAACTTTCTTGATTTCCATATTGATTCCTCAACTTGCCGACCGTGATGCATGATCCTTGGACCTTGCCGCAAACCTCCGCTTCGCAAAACCGTATGCCGCCATCAGAAGAAACCCAGGACCGAAGGTGATAAACATTGGCGACGCAGGCGACGATCCTCTTCCGTGATAGACCAGCCACCACTCGCTTATCAGAAAACTCGCACCCCAAAGTAACAGCGAAAAATCCCGGAACCACGCGGGCCACACATCTCTCCTGCGAATGACCGATGCGGCCGTCCCTATTGATAGACCTACCGTCAGTCCAGCTACGTAACCATCGCCGAGAGCAATTCCGACCACAAGTAGGAGCGCTCCAAAAACGTCCTCGAAAACCAACATTGCAGACCCCACAGCAATACCTCCCACAAGCTTGATTTCCCGCCAACAGTTCCGCAATTCACTGAAAGCTCTCCACCACCATAGCAATCCCCTGACCGCCGCCAATGCACGCCGTTGCCAGCCCGTACTTCTTCTTCCGTCGCCGCAATTCATACAGCAGCGTGATCACCAGCCGCGTTCCGGTCGCGCCCAGTGGATGCCCCAACGCAATCGCTCCACCATTAACATTTACTTTTTCGCGATCGAGTCCCAATTCTTTCTCCACCGCGAGATACTGCGCTGCGAACGCCTCGTTCACCTCAATCAAGTCGATGTAATCCAAAGTCAGCCCCGCGCGCTGCAGCGCAATCTTCGTCGCCGGTACCGGACCGCGCCCCATCAGCTTCGGATCGACTCCCGCAATTCCCCAATTGATAATCCGTCCCAGCGGACTAAGATTCCTTCGCTGCGCCTGGTCCAGCGACATCACGACCACCGCCGCCGCGCCATCCACAATCCCACTCGCATTCCCAGCCGTCACCGTTCCCGGCTTTCCTGAGGATGGGCCAAACGCAGCCCGCAGCTTCGCCAAACCCTCCAGCGTCGTTTGAGGACGACGGTGATCATCTTCAGTCAGCATCTCTCCCGTGGCCTCGCCCTTCGAATTCCGCAGCGGAACCGGAGTGAGCTCTTCCTGTACGCGCCCCTCCTTACAAGCCGCGTCTGCGGCCTGCTGCGAGCGCAGCGCGAATTCGTCCTGCGCCTGTCGCGTGATTCCCTGCTGCTCGCCATACAACTCCGCCGTATTCGCCATGTAGAGACCGCAATACGAATCAAGCAAAGCCACCATCAGCGAATCTTCCAGCTTCCCGCCCGGAGCCAGCGTGAATCCATCGCGCCCCCGGATCGAAAACGGCGCCTGCGACATCGATTCCATCCCGCCCGCCAGCACCACCTTCGCTTCTTCCGTCTGGATCATCTGCGCCGCGCTGACAATCGCCTGCATCCCCGAGCCGCACAGCCGATTCACCGTCAGCGCCGGAGTCTCAATCGGCAATCCCGCCCGCAATCCTACGTGCCGCGCTCCATACAGCGCGTCGCCCGAAGTCTGTTGCGCATTTCCGAACACGGCATGATCGAAGTGTTCGGGGTCGACCCCAGCCCGCTCGATCGCAGCTTTCGCCGCCATCGCGCCTAGTTCCTGCGCCGTGTAGTCTTTGATTTTCCCGCAATAGCGTCCAAAGGGCGTGCGCGCCCCACTGACAATCGCAATGTCTCCAGGTTTCAACATGAGTCCTGACCAGATATCTTACGTTAGAGAAGAGTGCGTCGGACGAAGGCCAACGTGTGAGTTTAACAGGTAGGGAAAGAACAGCAGAAGGGCACGGTTTCAGAATTCAGGTCGGACCTGCTTGTCTGGCGCGGACACTCCTGTCCGCGAAAAGCCAGCAGCGCTCAGAGTTGGTGGAACTGGAGGGTGCAAGAGCAAAACCAAGTGCAACGGCAGCGGACAGGAGCGTCCGCTCTACACGAACAGACTCTACGCCACCGCCGCCGATGCAGCGAACTGCGGCGCCTGAGCCACAATCTTCCCCGTGCCCTGCGCCACCGCTTGCTCCAGCGCGTGATCGGCACGGTTGGCCACTTCAGTCACAATATCCACCGGATCGAAATGCTGACGCATTACCGCCGGCGCGAGCCCGGCGCTGAATTCGACTCCCTTATCCTTACCTGGGAAACGTACTTCTTTCAGCAGCCGCCGCAATTTCTCCACCGCCAGCAGCGCTTCTTTTTCGCCAGTGTCGCCGAGCACCAACGCGACCGTCGTCGCTTCATAGCGGAACGCCAGATCGTTCGTCCGGATGTTCGCCGAAAACAACTGCCCAATCTGCTCCATCACGGCCGTCACCGCTTGCTCGCCATATTCCTTAATCAGCGCGCTGCGCCGTCCAAACTGCATCAGCAAGACCGTCACCGCCGTCCCCTGCTGCAACCCGCGCCGGGTTTCCGCCTGCAGAAGATCCAGATACGAAGCCCGCTTCAGCAGCCCCGATTTCTCGTCCGTCACCGAAAGATTTTTCACCAGCCGCCGCAGCCCGGCGTTGTTGAGCGCAATCAACACCTGATCACTCAACGTCCGGATCACCAGCACCTCCGAAGGCTGCCACACCCGGGTCGCGTTCTGGGTCAGGATCAGCACTCCGATCTGGTCGTTGCCTTCGGTCAGTGGCAGAGCGAGTAGCGATTCAATTTGCAACTCTTCGATCGCGTTGCGCACGCCCATTAACTCCGGAGCATTTTTGGCATCGGCCATGGTCACCGTGCCTCGCGCCACCGCCAGATCCTGCAGCGTTTCCACCAGGCTAACCAGGGCCGCCGAACTCGCTGGAATCAGGCCATCCTTGTGATATTCCTGCACGCTCGATGGCGGCAGACCCGGTTTGCGCAAGGCCGCCATGCAACGCGCCGTCCGCCAGTTCGCGCCAATTTCGTTCGCCGCCGTTCTTAAAACTCCTTCCGCGTTCCCCTGGTGGTAGAGTTTGCGCGTGATTTCAGCCACTCTCGCCAGACTGCTGACGTCGGCCGCCTGACTTGCCGCCGCCGTCGCCGCCGTGGACGCAGCCTGATCGCCACTAGCGGCCGCCGGCACAGACGGCGCTGCCGCCGTCGCTGACTTCGCATACTTCGGTTCGATGCCTGCCGCAATGTATAACTTCTGCAGGTCCTGGTTGCGCTCTTCCTCGCCCGGAAACAGTTCCTGAATGCGCTGCAAGCGTTCCATCGCCTTCGAGCGCATCCCATACTGCACCAATATCTCGGCTTGCAGCATCAGATCCTGCAGCGCAGCCGCTCCCAAAGTCGGTTCCTGGATCTTGACTTCCTGCTCCTCTTTCTTCACCGTCGTGAACCGCGACGCGATTACGTTGAAGCGCTGATCGTCGATCTTGCCCCGCAATGCCTCCAGCCGTTTCTCATGTCCCGGCTCGTACGGATCCACCTCCGCCGCCCGGTCCAGACATTCGCCTGCCTTCTGGTAATCGTGCTTCGTGCAATACAGCTCAAACAGCTTCAACAACGCCTGCGCATAGTCGGTTTCACGATTCGACGCGTTGAACAGTTCCGCCAGAAATTCCAGCATTTCCGCCGACGGACGGTGCGATGCCAACAACTCCTGCATGGTGGTGATGAACGATCGTCGTTCCCCACGCCGGCGCTGGAAAGCTTCCAGCTTCCGTGCCAGCGCGACCGCCTCCGCATCCAGTTCGGAGTCAATCATCTTGCCGATCAGGTTCACCACCTGATGCATTCGCGTTGGATTCTGCTCGAACGCCTGCCAGATCAGCGGCTCGCTTTCCAGGCAGCGGTCCGCGGAGAGCAGAGCCTGCGCATACAAATCGCGGAGTTCGAGCGATGCATCTGCGGCGTGTACCAGCGGCTCAAAAATAAAAATCGCCGCTCCCGCCTCGCCCTGGGAAAGCAGGCTCTTGCCATAGGCCACGGCCATCTTCGGGTCCGTCGGATTCTCTGTGTATGCTCGCTCGAACCATGAGCTGGCATTTCCACCCGAGGTTTCCGTCAGTTCCGCCAATTGCAAAAATGAATGTGACGCCATCACGTGCTCGCCCAGCTCCGCCGACAATTCCGCCACTCGCAGATGGTTGGGCTGCGATGGCTCCAGATTCACAATCCGCTGCAAGACGAGCAGTGTTTCTTCTTTCTTTCCCTGGCGCTGCAAATCCTCCATCGCGTTTTCATAGGTCCCGATTGCCAGCTTTTTGTTCGAATGCTCCAGCAGTTGCCCAAAGCGCACTTTCTGTTCCCACGTCGGGTTGGCGTAACGCGCCAGCTTTTTGTAGGTCAGGCTGGCTCGCGTTGCATCCGCCGCCGCCACCTGCCGCTCAAACAACTCTCCCAGCAGCCGCACCGCCTGGTCCCCCTTATTTAACGAGAGGCACAGCTCCGCCGCCATCTGCCGCACATTGTCGTTTTGCGGATCGGCTTCCAGGATTTGCAGGTATTCCGCCAGCGCGTCGGCCGTCTTCCCCTTCTGCAAAAGCTTCTCCGCCTTTTCTACCCGGCGGACTACTTCGGCACGATTAGGATTTTCCGGCATGGGGCGGTCTTGAGACAGAGAGTTCCGCCTTGATTCTAGGATTCAACCCGTGCCCCAGCAACGCGCATCTCCCGCCTTGGGATTACGAAAGTCATATGATCGGCTCGATTCCCATCCTTCCCACCGGAAAGACCCTCATCCTAGTCATAGGACCCACCCACACTGATTATCTTGAGGACACCTCGGAAATGCAGAATCGCCCGGCGAACTACCTAAGTCGCAGATTTCAAGTCGAAGAGGCAGCAGAGAAGCAGCGGAGGAGCGGAGGGCTAGAGTTTTCCTCCGCCCTGCCGATCTCAACCATTGAGCCCAAAGTGTCGTACCACAATTGATGCCTAAGGCGATTAATTTCGATCTACCCCGCGGCTCCCGTCTGCGCGAGTTCGCGAACCTTCGCCAACCCTGGTTCGTGGGCCTTCTCTTCGCCGCCCTCGTGGCCGCTCAGGCGTTGGGATTCCTCGTCCTCGGAACCGGTCGGGCGGGCAGCAGCCTTGCCGAATTCATTCTCGTTCTTGTTAGCTTTCTCGCTCTGGCTTGCGTCTGGAATGCATTCCGTCGCGCGCAAGGCATTACCGCCCTGTTCTGGTTTCTCTTCGCCGTCGTCCAGGTTGTCTTGCTCGTACCCACCGCCTTCCAGACCTATGACACCCTGTTCGGCCAAGCCATCTTGTCGGATTCGACCTGGCGCCTACTCTACTGCCTCTATGGCGCTCCGATCCTGATGATGCTCTTTCTTCCTGGGGACCACCGGCGCGCACGTGTAAAGTTCGAGATTTTTCTCGATCTTTTTCAGGTCGCAATCGTCGTCGGCCTCATCTACTCCACCTTTTTCTTTTTTCCGGCGCAGCGGATGTTGCCCGCCGACGCGCTCCTGCACAACATCAGCATTAGCGACGCGCAGAGTTTACTTCTACTGATCGCAGCTTTGGTGCGCCTGCAATTCGCCCGCCTCGCCACCACTCGCAGTCTGTTGTTCCGATTAGGACTCTTCCTGCTGGTCTGCGCGGTCGCAACCTGCATCGGTGACTGGATCGACCTGCACCATTATGTCTCCGCCGCCGCATGGTTCAATCTTGGCTGGGCCGTTCCTATTGTTGCCGCCGGGCTCATCGCCCTTACCTGGAAAGCTTTCCCCGAGCCCCAGTCCACTCCGGAGCCCGCGAATTTCCTCAGCTTCCTGGTCACCAACCTGGTCCTTGTCGGACTGCTCTGCTGCATCAATTTGCTGATGGACCGCTGGAAACAGGCGCACGGAGAAGCTCTCACGGACGTGGCGATTGCCGCATCGCTCGTCGCCTTTACCTTGCGGCTGGCCCTCACCCAGTTCCACCAGCACCAGGAAATCGCCGAGCGCAAGGCCGCGCAAAAACAGCTGACAGCATCCCACCAGAAAGTCGGTCGCTTGCTCGACAATGCCCGCCGGCAAACTGCCGAAATTACCCAAATCAGCGAACTCGGAAGCCTCCTTCAGGCCTGCACGTCGCGGGAAGAAATCTTTCGCCTCATTCCCGAGCGCTTGCGCCGTCTGTTTCCTGGCGCTTCCGGCTCCATCTCACTGCTAAGCGCCTCTAAAAACCGCGTCGAGTCCGCCGCCGAATGGGGGGTCTGCCCCACCGATCGAATCTTCTCGCCCGAACAATGTTGGGCTCTTCGCCGCGGATGCACCCACGCTCATCCCGGTGGACGCTCCGCCCCCCGTTGCTCTCACCTGCTCGGCGAAGGTCCTTCGGTCTGTATCCCTCTGATCGCCAATGGCGACACCTTCGGAACGCTGGCCATCCAGAATGATGATCCCCTGTCACCCGTCACTGGCACAGACCCCGACTTCAACGCCTTCGCTCGCCGCCGTCAACTCGCCGCCACCGTCTCCGAACCTATCGCTCTCGCGGTGGCCAACCTTAACCTGCGTGAAGCTCTCCGCCTCCAGGCCGTCCGCGACCCGCTCACCGGCCTCTACAGCCGCCGCTACATGCAGGAGTTCCTCGAGCGCGAACTCTACTCGGCTCGCCGCAAACACCGTGCCGTCGCCGTCATGATGCTCGATCTGGACCACTTCAAACGCTATAACGACAACTTCGGACACTCCGCCGGCGACCAGGCCTTAACCGCTGTCGGCGAGACCCTTCTGCACTGCGTGCGCGCCGAGGACGTGGCGTGCCGCTATGGTGGCGAAGAATTCGCCCTCATCCTTCCCGAGTGCTCCCTTCGTCAGGCCACCGCGCGCGCCGAGGAAATTTGCAGGCGCCTTAAGCAACGCCGCACTCAGCCCGACCAGCAGGCTATTGGCGTTCTTACCGTCTCGATCGGCGTAGCTGCCTTCGATGAAACGACTGATCGCGTCGATCTCCTCCTCAAGTTTGCTGACGACGCTCTCAACCAAGCCAAGCGCGCCGGCCGCGACCGCGTCGTCGCCGCCCGCCCCGCAGCCGCCTTGCCCGAATCAGACTTCACCGAACCGGATACAACGACAATGGCCGCGACCGAGACAACCTAGCCCCGCACCCATCAACTTTTCCCCGCCACTGACCCCCCGCTTCTGATATACGAATACGAGCCCTCATGGCCTCTCCATCCTCGAACTCAGTATCCGCTAAACAAGGTTCCGGTAACCCAGAGTCCGGCCTTCGCCGCCAACTCACCGCTGGACAGATGACCATGGTCGCCGTCGGCGGTTCCATCGGCACCGGACTTCTCCTCGGCACCGCCGCCGCCATCGAACTCGCCGGGCCCGCCGTCATCCTCAGCTTCATCCTCGCCGCCTTTATCAGCTGGACCGTCGCCCTCGCCCTCGGCGAACTCGCCAGCACTCACCCCGCCGCCGGGTCCTTCGGCGTCTATGGAGACCTTTACCTTAATCACTGGGCCGGCTTCGTCTCTCGCGCCGGCTACTGGCTGGGCATCGCCGTCTCCATCGGAGCCGAGATGGTCGCTTCCGCCACCTACATGCAGCTCTGGTTTCCACGCGTGCCCGCCATCCTCTGGGTCTTCACCTTTTCGGCCTTCCTTCTCTGCATCAACTTGCTCGCCGTCCACACTTACGGACGCTTCGAATTCTGGTTCGCCATGATCAAGGTCGCGGTCATTGCGACCTTCATCGCACTTGGCGCCGCCCTGCTTCTCACCGGACGCGCCGCTCCCCAATACACCGCCCACGGAGGATTCTTCCCGCTCGGCGCCGCCGCCCCGCTCCTGGCAATCACCTTCGCCATCTACACCTTTGGCGGCGTGGAATTCGTAGCCGTGGCCTCCGGCGAATCCAGTTCCGCCAAGGCCATAGCAAGCGCCGTTCGCATGACCTTTCTCACCCTTACCTTTCTTTACCTGGGAGCCATCGTCATCCTTGTCGGGATCATGCCCTGGAACCGCGCCGGCGTCACCGAAAGCCCCTTCGTCACCCTCTTCCGTTCCGTCAACTTCCCCGGCGCCGGTCACTTCATGAATTTTGTAGTGCTGACTGCCGCCCTCTCCGGAGCTAACGCCGCGCTCTACATCTCGTCTCGCATGCTCTTCTCGCTAGCCCGCACCGGATGGGCTCCTGCAGCTCTAGGCCGGTTGAGCAAGAAGGGGACTCCGACGCTAGCCCTGCTCGTGTCTTCTTACGGAATCATCGTCGCCCTGGTCCTCGAACGCTGGGCCCCAGCCAAAGCCTTCGAATACATTCTTCGCGGCGCATTCTTCGGCATGATGCTCTCGTGGATCATTTCGCTAGCCGCCCACATCTCCTTCCGGCGCCGTCTCAGCAAGCGGCAGTCCGCCGACATTCCCGCCCGCTCTCCTCTTGGCCAATGGGGATCCATCATCGGCCTTGCCGTAGTCCTCGCATCCATCGCCAAAACCTGGTGGGATTCCCGCATCAACCTGATCGCCGGACTAACCTTCATGATCGCGCTGACTCTTCTCTACTTCCTCCGCCCAAACGCGAAGCAGAGCAACTCCTAACATTGTCTCCGGATTTGGGTGCCGTACGCATTGCGGACATTGCCCGTGCCGGTTACGGCGTAACCGTAAAATTGGCCGAACTGGTTGCCGTGCCGCCTGGGGTGGTGACAGCGATCGGCCCCGTCACTGCGCCGGTCGGGACGAGGGCATCCACCTGCGTATCCTTTATGACTTGGAAGCTGGTTGCCGCGACGCCGCCAAACGTCACCTTCGTCGTGCCGGTGAAGCTGTTGCCGGTGATGGTGACTGATGTTCCCACCGGACCGCTGGTGGGGCTGAAGCCGGTGATGGAGGGCACGACCGTAAACGCGCCCGCGCTGTTGGCGATCCCACCAAGCGTTGTGATGGTGATCTTCTGACCCGTCTTCGCCCCCGGTGGTACGGTTGCCGTGACCTGGGTATCGGAGTTGACCGTGAAGGTAGCTGCTTTGCCGCCAATGGTCACGTTCGTCGTCTGAGTGAGGCTGATTCCGGTGATCGTCAGCGAACTTCCGACAATGCCGCTCGTAGGTGTGAAACTCGTAATCTGGGGCGTCACCAGGAATGCCCGGTTGCTCTTCATCGTGCTGGTGGAGGTGGTCACGGTCACGAAGCCCGTGAGCGCTCCCGCAGGAACAATAGCCGTCATGTACGTATCGGAGACTTTACTGAAAGTCGCGTTGAGTCCGTTGAACGAGACTGCTGTCGTCCCGGTGAAGCCCTGTCCCAGGATCTGGACCGTCTTCCCAACCTTAGCAGTCCAGGTCACCAGGTCGACGAGCGGTTTGAATCCCATATCGAGACTGTAGAAAACGGAACCACCGTTAGAGTTCCCGTTGGTGTTGCCGTAGAATTTTCCGTCGGTGTGAAGCACGAGCGGTGTCGTAGGGCCGAACCCGTCGAGACAAGAGACAGCGCAGAAATTGTAGAGAATTGTCTCTTTTCCCGCCGGACTGATTTGGTAGAGCGTTCCGGCATTTTTTGTCCCACCATTGCCGGTCGTCCCGTAAAAATTGCCGTCGGTTCCCAGCGTCAGACCTGTCCAGGGTAGGAGCCCATCCCCGGTCACGCTGTTGAAGCTGTAGAGCAGGGTGAAAGTTCCGGAGGGAGTGATCTTGAAGACAGATCCGTAATTTTTCGCGCCTCCCTGATAGGTCGTCCCGTAGAAATTGCCGTCGTAGCCCTGAACCAGCATTGCGAACGGCCGGTATCCGTCGCTGGGATACCCCTTGAATTTGTGGAGCACAGTGATCACGCCAGCGGCCGTCGCCCTGTATACCACCCCGCACCTGCAGGCCGGGTCTCCACCACCTTGCGCGGTGCCATAAAAGTTGCCGTCGGTGCCCTGCGTCGGAAGGTTGGGGGCTGCACCGTTGGTGTAGGTGAAGTCGCGAAGCGCCTTAAATACCCCTGAAGCAGAGACCTTGAATAAGGCGCCGTACTGCCCGTTATATTGCCCTACAGAAACACCGTACATATTGCCGTCCTGCCCCTGCAACGTCGTGTAGACAGGGACGCTGTCGTCGGTGCCGTTGGCAAAATTCCACAGCGTCGTCAAGGTTCCGGTGGGCGTGACCTTAAACACCGTGCCGGCCGCGTGACTCCCACCGCCCTGGGTCGTCCCGTAGAAGTTCCCATCGAAACCCAGCGTTACGCCACCGAATGGGTACCCACCATCGGCGCACCCGGTTAGGGGGCAAAAGCTGTAGATCGTGTTCAACTGACCCGCAGTGGTGATGTTGAACACTGTGCCGACGTTCTTCGTTCCGTCGTTGGAGATGGTGCTATACAAGGTGCCATCGCGGCCCTGCGACATCACTTGGGGCCATACGATACCGCTATAGTTGCCGGAGCCGATTGGGTAGGTGTACAGAGGGGTATAGGTCTGAGCACTCGCGGTTCCCACGAAAAACAGGAGCGCCACTGCAATCATCGAAAGTATGGTTCCACGACGTTTCATAAATAAACTCCTCCAAACGAAATTCGGGTTGATGGCTAACGAAAGCCGGCGCTGCTGGCAGTTGCCCGGGGGGAACGCTTCGGGCCGCAGACCGGACGTATATTCCCAGCCCAGTTTTGCCGTGTCAAGGTGAAATATCTTGCGTCATTAGAATTCCGATGCTCCGATAGACCAGCCGTTCCCTTGCCCCTGGCCTGCGCATCCCCTTGCACAATTTGCGTGCTCAGCGAACTGGTTCGTGGCAAAATACTTGCGCTTACCAACGACCGTCGGGCGACAGTCTGCACCATCCCCCGCTGCATGTCCTGACGGAATTCTTAAGAACTCTAAAGTGGGACTAAGTCTATGAATTACAGGGGAGCTATAGGAGAAGTCGCTGAGACTTCCGGCCGCCTATGGCGTTTTGCCAACTACGAATTTGACGAACTGGGACGGGAATTGCGGGTCCAGGGTGGGGTGGTAGAGCTGGAATCGAAGCCGCTGGACATCCTGCTGCAACTTCTTCTCCATGCCGGCGAGGTCGTGACCAAGGAAGAACTACTGGAGTCCGTATGGCCCGATGTGATGGTGGTGGATGGATCGTTGGCGACGGCCGTCTCCAAGCTGCGCAAGGCGATGGGAGACGAAGACCATCCCGTGATTGTTACGGTCCCTCGCGTCGGCTACCGGCTGGCTGTGCCCGTCTATTGCAAGACGGTTGCGGCGGCGGCCGGCCCCGAGCTTGGATTCAAAGCGGGTGACATCGTTCCAGGGCGAGAGCAATGGCGGCTCGCGCGCCCCATGGACATCTCCGGATCGAGCGAAGTCTGGCTGGGCGAAAATCCGAAGACTCACGAACAGCGGGTATTCAAGTTCGCAGCGGATGGTATACGCCTGAAGGGGTTGAAACGCGAGATCACGATTTCTCGTTTCCTGCGGGAATCGCTCGGCGATCGTCCGGAATTCGTCCGCATCCTGGAATGGAATTTCGAGACGCCTCCCTTCTTTCTAGAAAGCGAATACGCCGGGGCAAACATGGCGGAATGGGCGACCGCGCAGGGTGGACTGGGCAAAACCGCGCTCCACGCTCGTCTCCATCTTCTAATAGATATCGCCCAGGCCGTTGCCGCCGCGCACGACATCGGCGTGCTCCATAAAGATTTGAAGCCGGCCAACATCCTGGTCGTGCCCGGCGCCAATGGGGGCTGGCAGATCAAAATCGCAGACTTCGGTAGTGCGTCGCTGTTCGATCCATCGCGACTCCAGGCATTGGGAATCACCAACCTGGGATTCACTCAGAACGCTGGGCTTGAGAACGAGACGTTGACCGGAACTTTGATGTATCTCGCGCCCGAAGTCCTGGCCGGCCAATCTCCCAGTGCCGGTGCCGATGTTTATGCTCTCGGCGTGCTGCTCTACCAGTTGGCCGTCGGCGATTTTCGCAAGCCGCTTGCGCCGGGATGGGAAGCGGAAGTTAAAGATCCGTTGCTCCGCGAGGATATTGCCGATGCGGCGTGTGGCGATCCCGCCAAGCGGCTCAATAGCGCGGCCGATCTGGTCGAGCGGCTGCGCATGCTCGATCAACGCCGGATCAAACGCGACGAACTGGAAACTGCAAAAGTTCGAGCACAAATTGCCGAGCGCAAGCTGGCTGAGGCCCGCACTCGCCGCCCCTGGATCGGGCTGGCCGTAATTGCACTGGCGGTCGGATTGGGATTGAGTTTCGCACTCTATCGAAGAGCCGCTCGCGAACGCGACAACGCCAATCGCCAAACCGCGATCGCAACCTCGATCAACCGGTTTCTTTCTGACGATCTGCTGGGCCGCGGCAATCCGTTTGCGACAGGCAAGTCCAGCGAGTCGCTGATGGATGCAATCAAGCAGGCGTCCCCCAGTATCGACCGTCAATTCAAGAATGAGCCTCTGATCGCCGCGCGTCTCCACCAGACTATTGCCCGAGCGCTCGATAACCGAACGGATTATCCAGATGCGCGACAGGAGTACGAACGCGCCGCGGGTCTTTTCAAGCAAGTGGATGGCGAGCTGTCACAAGAAGCGATCATCGTACAGCTGCAACGAACCACCCTGGAAGCGCGAAGTTACGAAAGTGGCTCGCTGGCGTTAGCCAAGTCCATACTAGGACAACAGGAAGCGCTGATCGCAAGGCTGCCGCGTTCGCGACCTGACCTGGCCGTCTGGCTGTCCTCTGCGCGGGGAATGATTGCATTGATTGAGAACAACGCAAAGTCCGCGGCAGAAAACTTCCAAGCGGCAGTGGACCGGGCGGCCGTTCTTCCCGAATTCGACGAGAGCGCGCGCTTGACGTTCAAGCAAAGATTGGCCTTTTCCTATATCCGCCTCGGCGAGGGGGCGAAGGCGGAGCAATTATTTCGCGAACTCATTGCTGCCTTCACGAGTGTCGCGGGTCCGGAGAGTCCCCATGTTTTGCGCGTGCGCCTGAATCTGGCCCAGGCCTTCATGATTCAGAACAAGCACGAGGAAGCGATCAAGGAAGCCACCGCAATCTATCCAGAATTTGTTTCCCGGCTGGGCGCGGACCACGAACTTACCATGCAGTTATTGACCACGCGGGCGCAGTCGGAAGGCAGTCTTGGGCGTTGGGACGATGCCATTCGCGACGATTTTGCCATCCACGAACTCGCCGTTCGTAAGCAGGGACCTCTTTCGTTCTTTGCCGTGGCCACGCTTGCAGATGGGTCCCTTGCCCGATGCCGCGCCGGACGCTATCGCGAGGGTCAATCCAATGCGCGCAAAGCATATGAGGCATCGGCAAAAGCGTTTGGACCGCGAGCCGGACTCACCGGCGGCGCCGCCTATACGCTCGCGAGCTGCCTGATCGGCCTGGGAAGATTAGACGAAGCGTCTGCGCTCTTGCGGCAAATCGATGTGCCCGCCGTAGCGCAGCTCAGTGGCGATCCGGATTGGGGCGCAGGCGTGACGTTGGCGCAAGCCGAAATCGCTTATCGCAGCGGCAATTTCGCTGCCGCGCGGAACTATGTTCAGACCGTGACTCCTGTGTTTACACGGAAGGATGCCGAGCCCTATCAAAAGCGTGCTCTCGAGTCTCTGAGGGCCGCTCTAGACAAGCCCTTACCGCGAAATTGAGACCTGACACCCGAGACCTGCCCTACTACAATATCCTTCATGCCCGACGATCTGCTGCGCTACCGCTCCGAGTTCCCGATCCTCGAGCGCACTAACTACATGATCTCCAACTCCCTCGGAGCTATGCCGCGAGCCGTTTATGACGCGCTCCATGCCTACGCCGATATCTGGGCAACACGCGGCGTCCGCGCTTGGATGGAACGCTGGTGGATGCTCGCCCTCGAAGTTGGCAACGAACTCGGCGCCCTGATGAACGCGCCCAAGGATTCCGTCTCTCTCCACCAGAACGTCACCACCTGCCAGGCTGTAGTCGCTTCTTGTTTCGACTTCACCGGCAAGCGCAACAAAGTTGTTTACAGCGACATGAACTTTCCTTCCGTCATGTATTTTTGGGAAGCGCAGCGCCAGTACGGCGCGCAGGTTCACATGGTCAAAACTGACGACGGTATCACCGTCCCTACCGACCGCCTGCTCGACGCCATCGACGCGCGAACTCTGATCGTCCCCATCTCTCACGTTATTTTTCGCAGCTCTTACATCAATGACGCCAAAGCCATCATCGACAAGGCGCACAAAGTTGGAGCTCACGTCGTTCTCGACACTTTCCAGTCGCTTGGCACCGTCCCCGTCGACATCCAGTCTCTGAACGCCGACTTCGCCTGCGGAGGCGTTCTCAAGTGGCTCTGCGGTGGTCCCGGCGTGGCGTATCTCTACGTGCGCCCCGACCTCGGCAAAAAATTGGAACCGAAGCTCACCGGATGGTTCGCGCACGAAAATTCTTTTGAGTTCGCAACCGGACCCACCCGCTATGCGGACCCTCCGCACCGATTCATGAACGGAACCACGCACATTCCCGCGATCGAGGCGGCGCGTCCCGGCCTGAACATCATTCGCGAAGTTGGTGTAGAGAAAATCCGTGAGAAATCGAAACGCCAGACCGCCCGCCTTATCGAGTTCGCCGACCGGCACGGATGGCGCGTCAATACTCCCCGCGATCCCGAGCGACGCGGCGGCACCGTCTCCATCGACATGCCCGATTCCCAACAGGTGAGCCGGGAACTCCTCGCCCGCGACATCCTCGTAGACTGGCGTCCCAAAGCCGGAGTGCGCTTCTCCCCACACTTCTACAACACCGACGCCGAAATCGATGCGGCCATGGCGGCCGTAGTGGAAATTTTAAAAACTCGCGCCGTAACCGCATAGCGATCGACGATGTCGAGACGCGGCTTGCCGCGTCTCGGCTACAATGTCACTCAGTAACAGTTACTTCCGTAAGCCTGTCCCGCGTCTTTCTCCGTGTCGTTTGCTAAATCTCTTCTTATCCTCATAACAGCTCATCCGAGAACAATCTGGGAAACACTGTGTCCGTCTGCCTTTCGCTCTTCATCCCGATCAACGAGCTCGCGATTCTTTCGTCGCTAGCGATTGCCGGCGGTTTGTATTTTTTCGTTTCCGGATTCCGTCTCCTCGCCCGCAAGCGCCTGCTGCTTACCACTCCAACCTCCAAGATTCGCAGCGCCGCCATGGGACTGGTCGAGGTGAATGGCATGGCCGCAGGTCCTTACACCATGCCCGCGCCCATCACGGGCAAGCCTTGCTTTCTTTACCACACTACCGCCTGGCAGCAGCGCGAAGGCAAGAATGTGGAATGGGATAAAATTGCAGACGAAACGCTGCACCTGCCCTTCTTCATCGACGACTCGACCGGCCAGTTGCTCGTCGAGCCTCTGGGAGCCGATCTCGATCTGCACCGTGACTTTCGCGAAGAATACACCAGGTCGTTTTTCTCCTCAAACTTCTCCTTGGGCGAGGACGGCGTACCGCCGCGTGTCAGCGTTTTTCTTTCCCGCCACGGCATCGTGCCGGCCCGCCGCTTGCGCGTCGAAGAACGCTCGATCAAGCCTGAAGACGCGCTCTTCATTGCCGGAACTCTCACGGAAAATCCAGGCGTTCAGGTGCGTTCGTTTTCGTCGCGCAACGATTACTCGCACAACTCGGCGCCTAACAATTCTGCGGAGCAGCTTCCTGCCCCGCAGATCATCAGACTTCCCAATAGCTCGGCTCCTTCCTCCACTCAGGAGATGACCCAGCAGGCGAAAATCGCAGCCGCGCTCACTCGCGCCGGCATCACCAAACCAGAAGCGTGGTCCGCCGCCAGAGTCCCGTACCAAGCTATAGCCGTCGAAGAGAACGCGGCGCCCGCACCAGTCTTCGCCGACAACGGCGCCCGCCACTCCGCCCACGATGAAGCGCAGCCCAAGCCATCCGACTTCAATCTCACTCCGCCGGTCGTGTTGATGAAGGGCGCGAATAATCCCACGTTCGTGATCTCCTTCCGCAGCCAGAAGGAATTTGTCAGCGCCCTCGCCTGGAAATCCGCCGCCATGGTCTGGGGAGGCGCCGCCGTCACGCTGCTCGGCCTCTACACGCTGCTGTTGCAGATGGAGTTGCTTTAGCCGACAGATGCTTGTGTGGTGACGCGGCTTTGCCCCGTTCCGGCGGGGCAAAGCCCGGCCACCACACAAATGTTCCTTCGACCGTTTTTCGAACTCGGCGAAGCCGGTAGCCAACTGTTCAATGCCAAGAGCGAACCGCTAATTTAGAATGTCACCTGTGAGCGAATCCGTCCGGATCGGGATTCTCGGCGACTTCAATTCCGAGTTCTGCTCCCATCACGCGACCAACGATTCGCTCCAGCACGCCGCCCAGAAGCTCCAACTCAAACTAGAATCGGCCTGGCTTCCGACGCCTTCGCTGCTCGAACCGGGTGCCGTCGCCACCCTCGATTCCTTCGACGGTCTGTGGGCCTCGGCGGGCAGCCCCTACAAAAGTTTCGACGGCATGCTCAAAGGCATCGAGTTCGCCCGCGTCCACGACCGGCCATTTCTCGGCACCTGCGGAGGCTTTCAGTACGCGCTGATCGAGTGCGCCCGGAACGTGCTCGGCATCCGCGACGCCACCACCGCCGAGGAAGACCCGAACGCCAAGAATATCGTCATCTATCCCGTCGCCTGCGCCGTGCCGAACCGCGATCCGAAGGCGCCCAAGCTCTCGGGCAAAGTTAAACAGATCCGCCTCCGTCCCGGGTCGTACCTCGCGGCGTATTACGGAAAAGAAATGATCGAGGAAGAATTCTTCTGCAACTACGAGATGAATCCCGAGTTCGAATGGATGGCTATGGAAGCGGGCTTTCCGGTCGTAGCCCGCGGCTCGAAGGAAGAATGCCGAGCCATCGAATCTCCCGCGCACTTGTTTTACATCGCGACGTTATTCCAACCGCAACTTTCGTCGAGCGAGTCGAACCCGCATCCGCTGATCATGGCGTTCGTACAACACGTAGCCGACTTCCGCCGCAAACGGCTCGACGACTCTATCCTCGCGTGACGCTGGGTTCCCCCGAAAATTTGTTCAAGCCTTGGGAACTCTCCGCCGACTTGCGACATTACATCTTATGAAAGAGACTTCAGGGACCGCGGGTCGGGAACACTGTGGCGCCGACAACAACAATGATCAGCGACGAAGCTTTGATGCTGGACTTCCAGTGCGGCTCACACCCCGCGTTTGAGCAGCTGTTTGCGCGCTATCGCGGCCCGATTTATGGCTTCTTTCGGCGGAGGCTGCAGGGCGACCAACGCGCCGAGGATCTGACGCAGGAAACCTTCGTGGCGGTCATCCGGGCGTCGGCTCGCTACGAACCGAGAGCTCTGGTCCGCACTTATCTCTACAGTATTGCGATGAATCTGTTGGCGGCAGAGCGGCGCAAACAATTCCGCGACCCGCCGCCGGGAGAGCTCGCTCCGGAACCGGTGACTAACCACGCGCCTGATGCCGCGCTCTGGATTCGCGAGGCTCTCGAAAGGCTGGACGACTCGGAGCGGGAGATTCTGATGCTCCGCGAGTATGAGCAGCTTAGCTACGCGGAGATCGCTGAGTTGATGAAGCTGCCGGTGAATACCGTCCGCTCGCGGCTGTTTCGATCGCGGATGGCGTTGAAGGGGCACCTGGAGCCAGAGCAAAAGAGTGCTGAAGCTACGGCAACCAAAGGAGTGGCGCAGAGCGTGAAGCTAACGCGGGCAGAAGGCGAGGCCATATGAACAAGATCACACATCCGATCGCACCCGAAGAACTCATGGCCTACCTGGACGGCGAACTCAGGGCCGATCGCGCAACTGCTACCGCAGCTCACTTGGGCGAGTGTGCCGAGTGCCAGAGCACGGTTGCCGGGTTCAGAGGCGTTTCTCAAATTCTGAAAACCTGGAAGGCTGAGCTGGCGGAATCAGATATGCCGCAGGCAATCGCAACTGCGCTAGCGGAAAGCCGACCGGAGTCGCGAAACGTTTTTCCTGCGTGGCGGAGCCGGCGAAAGAACTGGATCCCGCGTTGGCCAGCCGCAGCGCGGGTGGGCGCAGTTGTCGCCATCTTTCTGGTTGTGTTGGGCACCCTGAGGTTCCAAACGGGACTTACTGGCAACGTGTTTTCGCCGCACGGCAGACCGGTTGACTATGCGGTCGTGAATCAGCCTTCCGATGGGCAAGGCGAAACACGGACGTTTGCGCCCGCACCTCTACCTCCGCCGCCGTCTGCAGGGCCGGTACAAGCAAGAGATCGTCACAGGCTAGAACAGTTCGCAAAGCTGCAGAGTGCACCGCAGGTGAAGTTTAGTCAGGACCAACCCTCGGTGGAACGCAATCTGGTCGCCGGCCCAATGATCATCCGATCTGCCCAGCTCAGCCTGATCACCAAGGAGTTCGACAAGGCGCGAGCCAACCTCGAAGGAATACTGAAACGGCATCGCGGTTATGTCGGCGAACTGAAGGCAGGTGGTAGCACGGGCAGCGGGCGTACTCTCACCGCGACGTTGCGCGTTCCCGCCGATCAACTTGACGCTACGCTGACCGAAGTCAAGACGCTGGGCCGAGTCGAGTCCGAGTCGCAGAGCGGGCAGGACGTGACCTCACAATATGTCGATCTGCAGGCGAGGCTCGCCAACGCTCGCAACACCGAGCAGCGGTTGACTGACCTGCTTCGCAATCGCACCGGAAAATTGTCGGATGTCCTCGAAGTTGAGCAGGAACTCGATCGTGTCCGCGGCGAAATCGAACAGATGGAAGCGGAAAGAAAGACCATGTCGAACCAGGTAAGCTACGCCACCCTGAACGCGACCATCGCCGAAGACTACAAAGCCCAGCTGCAGGTCGTGCCGCCTTCGACATCCACCCGTCTCAGCAACGCTGCCGTCGAGGGATATCGCAGCATGGCGGATGGAGTTGTGAGCCTGGCCCTGTTCCTGCTTTCGACTGGGCCGAGCCTGCTGTTGTGGGGCGTAGTCCTGTTCTTACCCGCCCGCTTGGTCTGGAAGAAAGTGCGACGCAGTTTTGTCTCATAGCCGCAAGGCCGGTCACACAGTGTTCTGAGCTGGTCGAACAGTCGACGGCGCTCGCTCAACACATTTCCGCGAGAAACCGGGCACTCCATAAAAATCACCGACTTTAGCAGACGTTGCTCCGTCTGCTACAGCCGGTGAAATAAATGTTTGTCAGTAATGGCTTCTGTTCGTGATGTGTCCGGTGAATGTCACCCACATCGAGGACAGTCCCCAAATGCGCATGGCGATTCGTTATCTGGTATCTGGATTATTGTGGCGCCAGCTCCAGTAGACGCTCTGCTGCCGGCTGTTCAACTGAATGAATGCACGCCTCTGATGGTGTTCGGTCTGGTACCGCTGGTACGAGCGGTCCTCATTGCTGTCCCAAGTGTGATAGTCCTTGTGCCGCTTGTCGTAGTAGCGCCTGTTGTTCTCGCTTTGCCTGTTTTCATGGTTCCTGTCGTCTTGTGGGAGGGCGGCGGCCATCATCGCAACAGGTGCGGCCAGGGTGGTAGTCAGAAGAAATGAACTGAGATAACGGTATCCACGATGCATGTGGTTCTCCTTAGTGCGAGACTCTAATCCCTAGAATCCCGCTACCATCACTGTGTTCTCTTGGCGCTGCAGAGTCTGGTCAATACTGCTCAAGGAGAGGAGTGTCCCGCTTAACTGGCTGAAATCAGGTTCCCTGCGGCCTGCTGCTGCTACAATTTTTGGTTCGCCGTCCTGCTTAGGCGCGGCAAGCCGTGTCCCTACAATGAGGTGTCTCCATGCCGGAAACTCTGCAGCTTTCGAATCCCGCGCCGCTCACCACTCTTACCGAAGACGAGATTCTGTTCCGCGACAACGTCCGTCAGTTTGCCGACGACAAGATTCGCCCGCTTGCGAAAGAGATGGACGAGAAGGGGGTGTTCGATCACGGACTGCTCGAACAATTCTTTCAGCTGGGGCTGATGGGGATCGAGATTCCGGAGCAGTACGGCGGGGCGGGCGGCAAGTTTTTTGAGGCGATCTTAGCAGTAGAAGAATTTTCGCGGGCCGACGCTTCCGCCGGCGTAATTGTGGATGTGCAGAACACGCTGGTAGCGAATGCGATTCTGCGCTGGGCCAATGAAGAACAGAAGAAGCGTTACCTGCCAAAGATGGCGGCGGATACGGTTGGCGCGTATGCGTTGAGCGAAGCGGGATCGGGATCGGACGCCTTTGCGCTGCAGACTAAAGCCGACCTCAAAGGGAGTGATTTCGTTCTCAACGGACGCAAGCTCTGGATCACGAATGGCAAAGAGGCTGGATTGTTCATTCTGTTTGCCTCCGTGGATCTGTCGAAGGGATACAAGGGGATCACGGCGTTTCTGATCGAGAAAGACTTCCCCGGATTTACCGTCGGAAAAAAACAAGACAAGCTGGGGATTCGGGCTTCGTCGACCTGCGAGTTGATTCTGGAAGATTGCCGCGTGCCGAAGGAGAACGTGCTCGGCGAAGTTGGCAAAGGATACAAAATCGCGATCGAAACGCTGAACGAGGGCCGCATCGGAATTGGCGCGCAGATGCTGGGCGTGGCGCGCGGAGCGTGGGAATGCGCCGCGAAGTATGCACAGGAGCGCACACAATTCGGAAAGCCGATTTCGGAATTTCAGGGGATCCAGTTTCAGATCGCGCAGATGGCAACCGAAATCGAGGCAGCGCGCCTGATGGTCTATAACGCCGCCCGCATGAAAGACGCTGGCGTCAATTTTGTGAAAGAAGCCGCCATGACCAAGTTGTTCACGTCGCAAGTGGCCGAGCGCGTGACGTCGCTCGCAATCGAGGTCTACGGTGGATACGGTTTTACAAAAGATTACCCAGTCGAGAAATATTGGCGCGACGCGAAGATCGGTAAAATCTATGAGGGCACGTCGAACATGCAGCTGGCTACGATCGCAAAGCTGGTGATGGGGAAATAAGGTCAGAGGTCAGAGGCGTGATTGCAGATGTGAAAAACCGCGGTCCCTGGTTCTTACCTCTGCAATCTGACCTCTGATCTCTGCAATTGGTTTTCGGTTCTGCAATCTGACCTCTAACCTCTAACCTTATTTGAAGTGCGGCAATACTTCATCGCCAAACAGTTTCGCTTGTCCAGTACGATCCTCTCCCCAGATTTCGAGCATGATGTGCGTGCAGCCAGCGGCACGGTATTCTTCGATTTTTTGAATACACTCGTCGGGCATGCCCGCGATGGGACAGACTTTGCGCAGCAGTTCGTCGCTGACTGCCTGCGCGGCGGCTTTGCGGCCGCCTGTTTCCATGGCGTCCGCAACCGGCTGCAGCTCTTCGAACGTGATGCCCGCGGATTCGAGCAGCGCATCCGCCGAGCCTTTGATGTTCTGCACTTTGTTGGCAAGATACATGGCGGCCTGCTCGCGCGCGCCTTCTTTCCCTTTTTTCGAATCGCGCCCGATGCTGCCGACGATCACGCAGCCGAGGATCAGGTTGGAAGCATCTTTGCCCGCTTTCGCTGCGCCCTCTTCCATGTTTTTTTTCGAGTAGCGCACAAATGCGGGAGTGGTGATCGATGCCGTGAGCAGTCCGTCGCCGAGCGAACCACCCAGCCTCTGCATCGCCGGACCAGTGCCCGCAACATACACAGGAGGAACCTTGCGCGACGTGTGTGCGTCGGCCTTGAGCGGCGGAACGCTGGCGGTGAAGACTTTGCCCTGATATTCGAACTTGTCGCCGGTGAGTACGCCGCGGATGATCTCAATGCTTTCACGCATCACGGTGGCAGGTCCAACTTTCTCGCCTTCCCCTTCGCCGATTTCTTTCATGAAGATCTTCGACGCACCTAGGCCGAGAAGGAAGCGGTCACCAGCGAGATCCTGCATGACGCGCGCTTCCATCGCGATCTGGACGGGATGTCGCGTGTACGGAGAAATAATTCCCCAGCCGAGTTGAATGCTTTTGGTCTGGCTGGCGACAACGGCGAGAATCGCGGTCGAAGAGCGCGCCTCAAACGAATGTTTACGCCACCAAGGATAGGCTTCGGCAATCCAGAACGTGTCGAAACCCGCGTCCTCGCAGGCCTTGGCCATGGCTGCGGTTTCGTGGACAGGCTCCATGCTAAGTTGAAGGACTCCGATGTTGAATGGGATGGTCATAGTAGTTCAGGTCTCAGGTGTCAGGTCGCGGGTCTCAGGAAAAGCAAGACCTGCTCCGTGTTGATGGCCAAGTCGAAGCTTAGGACCCATCGTTGTGGATTTTCCTGAGACCTGACACCTGACACCTGAGACCTTGTTTATTCCGGGTCGCTCCAAGCATGCTCCAGGCCTTTCATCAGCTCCCAGACTGCTTTGTTCAGCGGCGTGGGGATGCCGTTCTTCTCGCCCCACTTCACGATTGCGCCATTCATGAAATCGACTTCGGTCTGGCGCTTGGCGACTACGTCCTGCAGCATGGAGGCACGGTGCTTGCCGGGAGCACCCGCTCCCTTTTGTACCAAGGCGCGCGGATCGCCGTGCAGTTCGATGCCGAGCACTCGAGCAACCGCCTCGCCTTCGGCAATCAGATCGTTGAACAGCTGACCGGTCGGCCCGAAGCGGGTGGCAGCGCCGTGATGCAACAGCGTCAGGGCTCCGACGGGGTTGGTGGCAGCGTTGAAAATCAGCTTGGTCCATTGCGCGCCGCGGGCGTCTTGCAGAGCGATCACATTCATCCCGGAACGCGTGATGAGGCCAGCCAGTTCTTCGACCTTGGACATGGGCGTGTTGGTCGGTTCGAAGGGACCGATCCAGGTGTCGCCCTTGATGTCGAAGCCGATATGGCCGGGAGCGATGGGATGTCCGGCGGGAAACGTCGTGCCGCGAATGACGTACTTCACGTGTTCCGCGATGATCTCTTCATTACCGACGCCGTTTTGCACGGAACAGACAGCACTATTCTGGCCGAAGGCACGCGCAACCTGCGCGATCGCGCCACGGGTGTGGATGGCTTTGGTGGCGACGATGCCGTAATCGCAGCGCGGAAGTTCCTTGGGATCGCTGGTGGCGTTGAGTGTCGCGGTGAAATCGGCAGCGCCGGAAATCCGCAGACCGTGATTGCGGATGGCTTCGACGTGATCTTTCCAGACGTCATAGGCCCAGACTTCGGCCTCGCCTTTTCGGGCGAGGTGAGCGGCGAAGAGGCTGCCGACCGCGCCGCAGCCGACGATGCATACTTTCAGCAAGCTATGACTCCAGACTCAGGAATTGAAGAGGTCAGAGGTCAGATTGCAGAGGTGAAAAACTGGTGTCGTTCGAACCTCTGCAATCTAACCTCTTACCTCTCACTTTGCTTCACGCTCTCCCGCGTCTCCCCACCATTGAAAAACTTCCACGGCACATCGGCCAGGCACTCGCCTTCTGTCTTGCCGATTCGATATGTGTCCTGGGTATAGAGGCAGACCTTGCCGTCCTGATCGACGACCTGCGGATGCAGGGAGAAGATCATGTTCTCTTCGAGCGGGACGTCGCTCTTCGCGCCGATGGCCGGATACTCAAGCATGGTCATGCCGATGCTGTGACCGGAGAGATGGCCGAGTGCGAAGCCGTGTTTTGCGAATATATCGGCGACAGTGCGATGCACGGTGGAGGCGAGTTCACCGTGACGCATCAACTTACGCGCCGACTCCATGGCGTGCGGATAGGCGTCGGACATCTTCAGCGTGGTCGGACTGGGCTTGCCTTGAATCAGGGCGCGAGAGAATTCAACCCAGTAGCCTCCGGCTCCAGTGACTTCGAGCGAATAAAGAAGAAGATCGTCGGCCGCAACTTTGCGATGACCTGGAACTTTGAAGTAGGCGTTGGCCTCTCCGTGCTCGCCCGAGAGCAGAATGTTCATCATGCGCGGGCCGGCGCCGCGAGCGAAGAAACGCTCGACCGCGGGAGCCATGATTTCAGCTTCGGTCTTACCGGGCTGGTAGCCGGCAACCAGCGCCCAGAAGCCATCCACGACAATGTCGATGGCGTCGCGGACTTCGACAAGTTCTTCTTCGCTCTTCACGGCGCGAGCCATGTCGAATTCCCGATCAAAGGGCACAAGTTCGAAGGAACCTTGCGCGAGTTCGCGATAGTCGCGGACGGCCATAACGAAGTCCATCCCAAAAGTGCCAATGCGCTTCCATTGGCGTTCGACGGCGCGATCGCGCAGCCACTGGCCGGGAACGTCGGGCCAGACCTGATCTTTCACCCAGGGCTTCTTCTTGTCACCGATCCAGCGAGCTTCGCGCGGAAAGACGAGCGTAGGTTCGCCGTCGAGTGGGATGACGACGTAAACGTAACGATGAACGATTTCGAATCCAGACGTGTAGAAGATGGCGCCTTCGAATCCGGCGTATTGGTTGCCGCAGACGATGAGAGCGTCCAGTCCGGCGGCTTGCATGCGGGAACGAATGTTTTTGTAGCGGCGATCGATTTCTTTCTGACTTGGCAAAATGACCTCAGCTGCTACTTACCCCGCACAACTCGGCGGCGGTTAGTGCATAAATCTTTGTGATGTCCACTAATGTTTGAATGCGAACTTTTTCGCCTTCTTTGTCGCGCGGGCCGCTGGAGGGGCCGTAGTTCACGGTCTCGACTCCGTAACGGCTGAGGACGCTGGCATCGGAGCACCATGTGACGACCTCCCGCTCCGGTGTTTTGCCGGTGATGCGCTTGTGATTGCGATCGATGGAGCGGATCATCTCGTGCTCTTCGCCGACGCGCGCGCCGGGGACCGAGACGTAGGTTTCGAATTCCAGGCCCCAGTCAGCGTGCGTTTTTTCAAGTTCGAAGAAGAGGCTCTGGATGTCGCGGCGCGCCTCAACCATGGGAATGGTTGGCGGGACCCGCACGTCGAGGAACAAGTCTGTTTTTTCGGGAGTGCGACTGGCGCGCCAGGCGTGTCCGCCATGGATACCGCCGAGATTGACGATGGCCTTCTTACCGCCATAGCTTGCCTTCTTCTCCCATCGTTCAATCCACTTCAGGATGGGCGGCATGAGTTCAACCATGCGGCGAATGGAATTCATTTCTTCGCGGCCCTCGCAGAAGGCGGTATGCACATAAATTCCGGTACACGAGATGCGCACCCACATGGACCCGAAATGTTCGAGCACTACACGCATGTCGGTGGGCTCGCCGAGAATGCACATATCAGGCAGCACTCCGTGATTGACGAGATAATGCGTACCGTATCCGTAACCGCGGTATTCTTTGCCTTTGAATTCCCCCCACTGCGTTTTTTCAATTTCGCCGGCGACGGCGGCTATGATGACATCCCCTTTCAGGCGTACACCCGCGCGCTGCAGCGCTTTTACGGCGTTTGTGTAACAGACGAGCGCGCCCTTCATGTTGTAGATACCGAGACCGTAGATGAATCCATCTTTGACCACAGCGTGCGGTTTGTAGCCGAAGCCGGTGAGAAATTCTTCCTGCCCGGTGTTGGAGGTATCCATGTGGCCGTTGAACATCAGGTTCTTGCCGCCGCCCGAGCCCTTCCAGCGGCCGACTACGTTGGCGCGCGCTTCTTCGACTTCCTGCCAGGTGACGTCGAGGCCGATCCTTTGCAACTCGGATTGCATGTACTGCGCCATCTGCAGTTCTTCGCCAGTCGGGCTGGGGATGTTGATCACGTCGCTAGACATGGAGACGATTTCGTCTTCGCGAACTTCGGCGACGATACGGTCGACGAGTGTGGGGTCGACGGAGTACTTCGAATTTGTGGCTGCGCTGGACACTTTGTAAAGTTCTCGGTTCTCAGTTCTCAGTCTTCGATTCTTGGGAATGTTTGGCCAGACGAAAATCGTCTGGGTCGGTGCACATTTTTTCGTTGCCGGTTTCCGTGATTAGAAAATTGTCTTCTAGACGCAGACCTCCGCCACCCGGCCAGTAAATACCGGGCTCGATCGCAAGCACCATTCCCTTTTTTATCGTGCCGGTGCCGGCCTGGTGTGCATAGGGCCACTCGTGGGCACGGGCGCCTACGCCATGGCATATGGGGTGGGAGGGCTGTCCCGGGTATCCACCTTCGGTGATACGGGCGCGAACGAGCTTATCGAGTTCGGGGAAGCTCGCGCCTTGGCGCGCGAAGGAAACGGCATCCTTGAAAACTTTCAGCAGAAGGTCCAGCAGTTTGTGATACTCAGGTTTTAATTCGCCGGGGCACGCATTCTTGGTGAGGTCAGTCCAATAGCCGTCGACGCAGACCCAGATTTCAAAGAGCGTGGGCTCGTCTTTCTGAATTGGCCGGTCGCCGGTGGCTGTGAAGGTAGCGATTCCCTTTCCGGACCACACCAGCGTGAAGGCGCGGGCCATCTCGATTTTACTTTTGTAGCCAACACCGATTCCGTGAACGAAGCCTTCATACATGGCGCCAACTTCGCTTTCTTTCATGCCGGGGCGCATGTGTTCGCGGGTGTAATCCATCGCGAGGGCTGCGAGCTCGTTGGCTAAACGCATGCGCTCGACTTCCTGACCGGTCTTGATCGAGCGGGCTTCGTTGAGGAGCGGGGTTGCATCCACGACCTCGCCGCAAAACTTCTTGAACGATTCGAAATAGGACAGCATAAAGGTGGTCGGTTCGCCCACCATGCGGTCGGCAGACTGTGTGCCCATGTTCAGTTCGACGGCAACTTTATCGGTCAGGCCGCGTTGCTTCAAGACTTCGTACGCGCGGTCCCAGGCGCGGAACTGCGGCGGACGCGGATCGCGCTCGTCGTAACCTTTGAAGTAGAGAATGTCTTTTGTCCAAGAGTTACGCTCGGCGTCGGCCCGCTGCGGCTCGAGGGCAATCAACGTGGGCTCGCCGTCGCGCGGAAAAATAACGGCGTCATAACCCTTCATGCACCAGTAGTTGGTGAGATAGAGGACGTTGTCAGGAGCGCGGCAGACAAGAGCGGAGAGTCCCTGATCTTTCATCAGGACGCGGACGCGATCGAGTTTCAGTTTGTCTACGGGCCAGGCCATATCTCTCACAACGCGATCTCAATGCACGGTTACGGGTTTATTTTCGTCCTGAAAATTCCAGGCTGCTTCTTTGCCCTTGATCAGCCGGTATACAGCGGTGTGCAGCGGCGCTGGCACCCCGACGCGCTCCGCTTCGCGAGCGATGGCACCGGAGAGAAAATCGATTTCGGTCGTTGCCTTATGGCGGACATCGTGAAGCATGGAAGGTGGGTGATTGGTCATGGCGCCGACTCGGTTCATCTCCCAGGGATCTTCGTGCAGGCGAACCCCGGCTGCCTCCGCGACTCTTTTGCCTTCGTCGATCAAGGCGTGCAGCAGATGGCCGAGATCTGGAAATTTTCCTTCGTCGGAAAAGTGCGGCGAGTGCGGCAGGCCCGTCAGCGCGGACACGCTATTCACCGACGAATTAAAAATCAGCTTGGACCACTGCGCGGGCCGGGCGTCCTCGAGCGCCTCGGCTTTAAGCTCGGCGGCGACGATGAGATCGGCAACTTCTTTGACTACAGAGAATGGCGTGCCGGTCGGCTCGAAAGGGCCCATCCAGGTCGGCGTGTCGAGTTCATATTGCACGTGTGTGTCGCTGTGGCGGGTGCCGCTCATGAAGGTGGTGGCGCGAATCACGTATCCGCGCGTGAGGGTAGCGATGATTTCTTCGCTGCCGACTCCGTTCTGGGCGGAGAGAACGGCTCCTTTATCGAAACGGCGGCCCACTAGGCGAAATGATTCTTTAACCTGCGTGGCTTTCGTGGCGACGATGCCGAGATCGCAATCCGGCAAGTCTTTCGCGTTGGTGGTCGCCTTTATGGGGACAGCGAAGTTGTGGGTTCCGGTAACGCGCAGGCCGCCGCGGTTGAGTTCGGCAGCGTGATCTTCGCGGCGAACGAAGGCCCAGACTTCGGCCACACGTGCCAAGTGCGCGGCGTAGAGACTGCCGATCGCGCCGCAACCGATGATGCAAACTTTCTTCATCGCTTCCTTCGTTCCGTCGAGAAAACTGCCGAGCTGCGCTTGGCTGGACCGACGAATGCGTCCGTCCCTACGTGGTTCATCTTTTTTCTAACTTTACCAATTGAGCTAGCTGTCCGCCTTCGTGATGCTTGAGAGCGCGGAAAATGCTGTCGCCATTGTTAAAAGAATCGTTGATAAAGATGCCTTGCGAAAATAAGGCGTCCTGCAACGCCGCCGAAATTGTGTGGATCGGCGCCGCGCCTCCTTCGCCCATGCCCTTCGCACCGCTGTAGCTGTGCGGAGACGGCGTGGTCGTGTGGCCATACTTGATCGTCGGAATATTCATGGAAGTGATCGGAGTGTAATCGCTGAAGGTGCTGGTCATCATGTTGCCTACTGCGTCATAGACACACGTTTCCATCAGTGCCGCGCCGATACCGTGAGCGGTCGCGCCATAGACCTGGCCTTCGACGATCGGCGGATTGATGACCGTGCCGCAATCGTCGACGGCTACGTAATCGAGAACCTTCGGGACAAAAGTTTCGCGGTCCACTTCGACGATCGCGATGTGCAGTTGCGAGGCGTAAGTCAGTGTGAGGCTGCCGTATTTTGCTTTTGTGTCGGGAACCTTGAATGGCGCGCGCCATACGTAGCGGCAGTTGAGCGTGACATCGTACAGTTCGGGCGGAAGCACGGCGCTGTTTACGTTCACAATGTTGGCGAGGCCCCAGTAGTTGATGGATTTTCCGCTGCTCTTTGCCTTGATCTCAGGCCCCTGTTGCCCGACTCCGAATTCGAGAGCGTCCTCTTTAGTCCCGAGAGAAAAGGCAGCCAGGCGCTTCATTTCAGCTTTGAGTTTCTGTGCGGCGCCGTGAACCGCCGACAAACCGGAAACCGCAAATTGGCTGGCGTAGGTTCCGGAGAAACCGGTGTGCACGTTGCGCTCAGTATCGAAGCCAGTGCGGACGGTGATCAGGTCGGGATGAATATTGAGCACGTCGGCGACGACCTGTGCCGAAGTGGTTTCGTGTCCCTGGCCTTGCGGACATGAACCGACGGCCACAACCACTTCGCCGTAAATATCGAGTTTGCAGTTTGCGCCTTGCGAGTTGCCAGAGAAAGGCGCGTACGGGTTGATGATCTGCGACTGGCCGAAGTTATTCGTTCCAGAATCGAGCGTGGTGCCGATGCCAATTCCTATCATGCGGCCTTCTTTGCGCGCCTCGGACTGCTTCTTCTTCCAACCGTCCCAACCGATCAGGCCCTTCGCGACTTCGAGCATCTTCGGATAGTTACCGGAGTCGTACACGCAGCCGTTGGGGGTGGTGTAGGGAAACTCTTCCGGACGGATGTAATTGCGCAGGCGCATTTCGTCGGGCGCGATGCCGAGTTCGTGAGCGCAGATGTCGACGACGCGCTCCAGGAACCAGAGATGCTGCATGCGCGAGTATCCCCGATTGGGGCCGACGGGACATTTGTTGGTAACGGCCTGCCAGAAATCGATGCGAGCATTCTTGAATCGATAAACCCCACAGAAAACCTGCGACCAGATCACGCAGCCCAGGGGCTCATAGCGCGGGTAGGCGCCGCAGTCGTCGATGTGGCGCGAGTCGATGGCGGTGATGACACCGTTCTTGTCGAGGGCTACGCGCGTGTTGCGGAAGGTGCGCTCGTTGCCGTGAGCGCTCGAAACCATGTGCTCCGAGCGGGTTTCGACCCACTTGATGGGCCGTCCGCTGGCTTTTTTCGATGCCAGAGCGCAGACGGCCATCTGCGGATAACTCGTGATCTTGATGCCGAAGCTGCCTCCGATATCGAAAGTCTGAACCCGGATCTTATCGATATGAGTGTTCAGATGCGCGGCGAGGAACTGGATCGCGAAGGATGGAAATGAGTTATTACACCAGTAATAAATGCGATCGTCTTTGGGGTTCCATTCGGCGATCACGACATTGTTTTCGAGCGGCGTCGACGAAAAGCGATGGAAATGCAAGCGGTCGATATCGACTACGTACGCCGCTTCCTTGAAGGCGCGCTCGAGGTCGCCATATTGCCAGACACCGTTCCACACTCGATTCGTGCGAGCTTCTTCGTGGAGGATGCTGTGGTCGGTGAGGGCCTGCTCGGCCTCGACGACAGGTTCGAGCGGCTCGTACTCGACCTGAACGAGTTCAGCGGCATCTTCGGCGAGGCCCGGGGATTCTGCGACTACGGCGGCGACCGGCTCCCCCTGGTAAAGCGCTTTGCCCACGGCCATGGGGAAGTCGCGAATTTTCTGGGCGTGCTCCGGACCGATTTCGATGAAGGGCTGAGTTTGCGCGGCAATTTCCTTTCCGGTAATCGCGCACACTACCCCGGGCAGCGCTTCGGCAGCGGAAGTGTCGACGTTGACGACCCGCGCGTGCGCATAAGGAGAACGCACAAAGCGAAGATAGAGCATCTCGCGAAGCTTGATGTCGTCGGCGAACTTGCCCCGGCCTCGCAATAGACGGTCTTCTTCTTTGCAGCGAAGTGAGGCGCCTACCCATGGTCCACTGCCGTTCTTCTTTTCTTTTTCAGCCATGATATTTGGTGCCTCCGCAAACATTTCGCGGACAGGAGTGTCCGCGCCACACGAGTTACGACAGCGCCGACTGCAGACCGTCTATCAATTTCTGAACCTGTTTCTTGCCTAGCGGTTCGAGCAGGCCGCCGGCAATGGACGCCAAGCGGCCGAAGATCTGGGCTTCACCCTGCCAGTTGACTTTTGTTGCGCCTGCGGTTCCATCCACAATTGGGGCCAGGTCAAACCCGGCGACGATGGTGACGTTTCCTCCGGCGACGACTCCCTGTCCTTTATATTGAGCGCGGCGCGGACGATCGGCCTCCGCCAGTTCCATTTTCACGTCTGCACTGCCCTTGATGTAGGAGATGCCTACGTTCAACTTGATGGTGAAATGTTTGGCATCCTGCACCGACAAACCTTGAAAGTCCGGAAGGAGCGCGGCGAATCGATTCGGGTCGGTGAGGAAGTCGTAAACCTCCTCGGGCTTTTTCTTCACCTCGAATTCGCCGGAAAACTTAATTGCCACCTCAGGCTCCCTTCATGTTCCGGCCTGCGAGCTCGATGGCCTTGAAGACGTTCACATATCCGGTACAGCGGCAGGTGTTGCCGGCGATCGCTTTGCGAATTTCCCTTTCGCTCGGCTCAGGATTCTCGGAGAGTAACTGGTGCGCTGAGAGCATCAGCCCGGGCGTGCAGTAGCCGCACTGCAGGCCGTACGAATCCCCGAAGGCTTGTTGAATGGGATGAAGCTTGCCATCCTTCTCGAGGCCCTCGACGGTGGTGATTTCCGAACCGTCAGCTTGCACCGCAAACATCGTGCACGACTTCACCGCCAGGCCATTCATCAGCACGGTGCAAGCGCCACAGTATGTTGTGTCGCAACCGACGTGCGTGCCGGTAAGGTCGCAGGCCTCGCGCAGGAACTCAACCAGCAACATGCGTGGCTCAACCTCCCTCGCGTAGGGCTTGCCATTTACTCGGATATTCACGTGGACGGCGATAGCTTTCACAGTTGCCGTTGCCGGCATACTTTCACGCATAAAGATGGGCCCCTTCGACTTGTTCTCCTCGGGCGCGGCGCGCGGCGATCTGAATGGCGCGCATCACTAGAGCTACGACGAGTTGGCGCTTGTAGTCGGCGGATCCGCGCATGTCAGCCTGGGGATCGGCTGCGGCACGAGCGGCTTCGGCGGCGATGGCAATCGTCTTGTCATTCAGGTTTTTTCCGCGGAGTGCGGTCTCGGCCTCGGTCGCGCGGATCGTCGTCAACCCAACGCAGCCGAGAGCTATCGCGGCATCCTGGCAAACGTCGCCCGCCATGGTGAGTTGCACGGCAGCGCTGGCACTTGGATACACGGGAGCGCTCCGCTTGAATGCAAGATAAGCGCCGCCGCTGCCCTTAGGTGGAATCTTGACTTCAACTTCGGTTACAAGTTCGTCGTGAGCCAGAGCTGTTGTGTAGGCATCTTTGATGAAGTCTTTCAGGGGGATGGCGCGCGCGCAGTCCGGCCCGAGGCAGTGAACGGTGGTCTCGAGCGTGATCAAGGCGTTGGCCCAATCGCCGCTTGGATCGGCCTCCGCGAGCGATCCGCCGATGGTGCCCCGGTTTCGCACTTGCACGTCGGCAATCCCGGCGGCGCAGTCGTGCAAGACGGGAATCTTTTTCGCAAGCGCGGAGTGTTCGATCTCGGCGTGGCGCGTCATTGCTCCGAAGCGCAGCACACCTGAATTAAGGGCTCCAGAATCTTCTCTAATAAAGGATGTGCTCGGGACGAAGTTCAAGTCCACGAGATGCTCGGGATTGGCGAAGCGAAGCTTGAGCAACGGAATCAGACTCTGCCCGCCGGCAAGAAACTTCGCGCCTTCGCCAAGCTGGCCAAGCATGGCGACCGCTTCCTTCAGCGATCCCGCCCGGTGATAGTGAAATGATCGCGGATACATTGTGGTTCGTCTTTCTGGTTTAACCGATTGCCGCTACGCAGCCCCTAAAAGGGGCGGCGAAGGCGACTTTCTGCATCGCTGAAGCGATGCCCTGATACGAATCTTTGCGCAACGGTCTGCTATGCCGTGGTGCGTGGCCGGGCAAATCCCCAAGCTGTAGCCGCCAACGCGGCGATGACCAACGCGGATCCAACCACGGCCAGAGCCTTTAAGACCATTGCACCATGATGATACGTCTGAAGAATGACCGCGAGCGGGAATAGCGCACTGCCCGCCAGCAGAGAAAATGCAACCAGCTGCCGAATTCCTTCGCGGAAGTTAACGCGTTCGAAAATCACACCCAGCACGATCATGAGCATGGCGAGCCCGATCCAGTGGGAGTGAGCGTCTACCTGGCGAACATAATCGTACTTGGTTTTGCCATACTGCTCGAGCGCAGCGTGTGACTGCGCGAGATTCCGGCTGGCGGCTGCGGTAAAAGACTGGGCGAGTGATCCGCCCATGTGATCGAGTGTCTGGTGCTCAGCGAAGAGCGCATATTGCAACCCGTAGAGCATGCCGAAGGCGGCGAGCGCCATCCCGCCGAAAATCAGGAGTTTGCGCGAACCGGTCATCGCACATCCTCCGCGGCATCGTTCTCTGCAGCATCGAGGCCGCCAGCATAGCGCAAGATGCCGACCAGCATTCCGATCAGGCCAACGATGACCATCAGGCCGCCAATGTCGGCGATGCCTCCGGCCAGTAATCCGAGCTTCAGCTCAAGCAGAACGAACACCGGCAGAATTACCGAGCCTCCAAGCAGCAACTTCACCCATCGCCGCTTCCATTTTTCCGCGAGAAACACGAAGGGCTGCACGAACGACAGCAGCATCGCCAGCAATCCAAACTCGATGATGTGCGAGTGCGCAGCGATGTTTACCGCTCGCGCGCCGGCCAGACCACCGAGGTTGCCGACCTCGGCTGTGGCGGCGTCGAGATTTCCCGCAGTGGCAGCGTCGATCAAACGCTGCAAAATGACGGTCTCCATGCGCTCGTGCTCATACAAGAAAGTGCCAGCGTAGTACGCGCCATGCACAAAGCCGAGCAAGACAAGAATCGTGCCGCCAGTCAAAAGCGCGCGACGCGGCATGCTGTCTTCCGCCGGGAGTTCGGGCTCGCTGAGTTGGCGGCTACGAAGATATTTCCAGAAACCCCACGCTTGAACGAGGAGAACGAGGATCAGCAAGGCCCCGGCAGAATCGGCCAGCACGCTCGCCCAGCCGATTGCGGCAAACGGACTGCCAGCGAGGCCGACATAGCGAATCATAAAAATGCCGACAGGCAGAAGGACTCCGCCGGCAATGAACAGAACCGCGAGGGATTTCTTCGTCCGCCGTGAGAGCGCGATGTACGGCTGCACCAGCGCCAGCAGTAGCGCCAGGTAGCCGGCATCAATCATGTGGACGTGGGCATCCACCTTGGTGCCACGATCCTCCAGCAGGTTTCCGAGATGAGCAAACACTTCATTCACCGCCGCGACATTTCCGGCAGCGACGGCGCGGGAGGCGGCAACGAGCTCTTCACCTTGCCGGGCGGCGTTTTGGTGGAGGACGAAAACGGCAAAGATGTCGCCGAAGAGAAGGCCGGCAGTGATCAGAGCGATGCCGCCGAAGATGTACAGGCGGCGAGCGCTCATCTGTTCGAAACAGAGTGCGGCACTTGGCCCGAAAGCCGGCGCAAAACCACGCGCGGATTTCCCGGGCGCGAAGCTGGCACTGTCCGGCACCTGTTGGGGAATCGTTGGCATCAGTGTCCGACTGGTTCTATATCGCGGTACTGGCTGCGGAAATACAGCAGCGGCTCGCCATCCCGGACCACGACCTCTTCCACCTCCGCGATGAAGATGGTGTGGTCACCTGCGGTTTGCGTCGAGTGCAACCGGCACTCGAGGTATGCCAGAGCGCCCTGGAGCACAGGCGTGCCTTGCGCGGTGCGATCGAAGCGTGCGCCCGCGGCTTCAGGATGCTGATGAGTCTCCGCGGAGCGCGCGTAATATTCCGAGATGGTCTGCTGATCGTTGCGCAGCACGTTCACTCCAAACCGCTTCCGGGCGTGCAAATGAGCATGCGTCCGCGCTCGGTGATCCACACAAACCAGAACCAGCACCGGGTCGAGTGAGACCGCGGTAAAAGCATTCGCCGTCATGCCATGAACCTCGCCGTCCTGGTCGACGGTGATGACCGTGACCCCGGTTGCGAAACATCCCATGGCCTGGCGGAAATCGCTCTGGGTGAGGCTCATGCGGAAACCTGCGCCACGCTACCACGTCAGACGCAGCGCAAGCTGAATCTGACGTGGGTTGAATACTGCGCTGGGCGTTCCGTACGCCGCATTGGGCGAACCCTCCCGGTAGAGTGCGGGCGCTTTGAAGCAACCTGGCGCGCCCGCATCCTTAAGACAGAAGTCCGCTGCTCCATAACTTGTGTTGAAGTAGCGGATGTTAACGGTGTTCAGCAAGTTGAAGGCTTCCGCCAGGGCTTGGAAATGCAACTTTTCACGAATTGGGAAGGTGCGCTCCAGGCGAACGTCGACGGTCTGCAGCGTATCGCCCTTAAATGTGTTGCGCGGCTCGTTGCCAACCCGGTCATTGTTTCCGAAGACGTCGCCATTGGAGTCAAAGCCGGAATATTTAGTAAAGTACTGCGGGGACTGCAGGGTGACGATCGTGCTGAAACTGAAGTCGCGCATGAAGATGTTCCAGCTCTTTGGACTGGAGATGATAGCGTTGCCCACGAAGCGATGCCTGGCGTCGTCGGCGGAACTGGCGCGCTCCGCGCGGAAGCTGCCGTTGTTACTGTCTTGTGGAATCAGCACAAAACTGGGATTAGGACCGTTATCGATCGAATGCGACCAGGTGTAGCTGATGGCAAACGAGAAATTGTTAGTCATCCGTTTGTTCATGCTGATGAGCAGACCATCGTAAACGGAATCCCAACCGGACTTTGCTTCGAAGAAGACGCTATAGTTCGTGTCGCGGAAACCCGGGATTCCGTTGACGTGGGGTACGCCTGGAATCACCATCGATGCCGGGAAATTCACGTTGTTTCCATGGGCGCAGTCGGGGGAGTTGGCAACTCCGCTGGCTTGAAAGTTGAAGTACATGTCCTTGCAACTCGCTTGCCCCTTGGAGTTGTAAAACTGCACGGTCCCGCTCGGGTCCGGCTGATTCACGTTGTAAAAGCTGCCCAGGTGGACTCCGCGCAAGTGGATTCCCGTGATGCTCAACAGCGCGTCCTTGAAGGGCTGGAATTCCAGCGAGGCACTGGTCTGAATGCCGTATGGGTTCTGGCTATTCTGATCGAACCGAACGATGGTCGCGGGTTGCAGGAAGCCGCAGCCCGCCAGCGTGCCAGCAGGGCCATACCCGGGAACTATCCCGACCGGGCAGAACCCGGCGGACACTCCATTCGGATAATTTGCTTGTCCCGGGGTGCCAAACGGGCCGCCTCCAAGCAGCGCCGCAAGCGCGGAATATGTGATGAATGGGGCGCTGGCAAAACTAAAAAGGCCAGTCTTCGCGTTCAAACTGTCTTCAAATGGGCGCCCCGGGTAGGTGGATAGGCCGCCGCAAGATGGCGCCTGACACATAAGCAGGGGGGATGGAACAATCCCGTGGAACAGTCCAGCCCCGGCCCGGAATACCACGTTGCGTGAAGTTCCCAGGCTATAGGCCAAGCCCAGGCGCGGGTCCACATCTTTCCAATTTGTGTTGAGCACTCCGGAAGGCCACGTCTCAAATTCCCAACGCGCTCCGAAATTTACCGTCAAATTCTGGGAGGCGCGCCACTTATCTTGCAGGTAAAAGCCCGTGTAGTCGTGGTCGAGCGTCGCAGAGGACTGGTTGCGAATGGCCTGGGAAATCGGGCCGCCTTGATATACAGCTGGTCCGCCTGCCAGAGATGGCTCGTTGAAAAGCGGAGTCGTAGTGGTGTCGAAGCGTTGGAAGAAGATCACGAATGGATCGGGGCAGATTACGCCCGGACCACACGCTGCGGTGTCCGTACCAAGAAAAGCGGCGAGGTCCGCAAAGTCCGCTTCGAACGGATAAAACAGCGGGAAAGACTCGTAGGTGCTGACACGATCGAAGTTGCCGCCGAAGCCGATGGTGTGATTCGACACGTTATACGTCATGTTGTCGACCAGCTCGAAGCGCGACTCGTGATAAATGTCGGGGTTGCCGCGGTTGACGCCGACTGCAAAAGTATTGGCGACTTCCAGGTGTGGCTGGGTAGAAACAACCGGGAAATCGAAGTTGCGGTGGGCATACTGCGTACGCACTTCGTTCACCCACGATGGGGAAATAACCGTCGTTAAGCCACCGGCGATCGACTGGTCGCGAATATTGTTGTTCTTAAACGCGGACGGCAGGTCGAAACCATTATTCAGAGGCGACTGGTTGGTCAAGCGATCGTCATTGATGAAATAACGGACATAGAGGTTGCTGCGGCCAAAGTTCTGATCAAGCCTAACCAGCCCGTTGTCCGTATTTGCATCGCGTAGTACAAACAGATTCTCGGGAGGCAAGCCGTATACCGTCGTCTTGACGTTATTAATCGCCGCAATGTTAGTCAGCACGGTCGAATTGTAGGTGGGAGATTCAGTGCGTCTCTGACCTTCGTAATTGGCGAAGATAAATGTTTTATCTTTTCGAATCGGTCCGCCAATAGCGCCGCCAAACTGGTTTTGCCGCAGCACATTGAAGCCGGGCGCGGAGAGAATGCTGACCGCGTCGAGTTTGTTGTTGCGAAGATAATCGTAGAGCGAACCGTGCACGTTATTGGTGCCACTCTTGGTGATGATGTTTACGATCCCGGCGGTGGCTCGGCCAAATTCCGTGGTGTAGTCGGTGTTGATGACGCGAAACTCCTGCACCGATTCCTGTGGCGGCGTGCCACGCTGGATGCCCGAGGCGGTTGAGATGTCATCGGCGCCGTCTACTGCAATGAAATTGTAGTGAATGTTCTGGCCGGCAAAGGAGAGCTTGGTGACCGGTTCGACGATAACGTCCGTGCTGCCGGAGGTCGTGTTCCCGATAGTGATGCCGGGAGCAAGCAACGCGAAATCGATGAACTCCCGTCCGTTGACCGGAAGGTTCTCGATTTTTTGCTGGTCAATGACCTCGCTCACCATGGTTCGCGTGGGCTCAGCAACTTCGCCCACGTCCTGCACCTCGACCTGGGTTTGAACCTGGCCGGGAGCCAGCGCGAAATCCACATTGCCTGACGCAGCTAGATCCAGGTGAATCTTCTTGGCCGATTTTTGGAAGCCCGACTTTTCGGCGTTGACGGTGTAATCGCCCGCCGGAAGTCCGCCGATCTGATATTCGCCCACCGCATTGGCAGTGACAGTGCGTTTCAGACCTGTGTCCGCATTTAGCGCGGTGACTGAGGCTTCGGGAATCACGGCACCGGTGGCATCCGAGATGCGTCCCTGGAGAGTGCTGGTAACGGTCTGGGCTCCCAGCCAACTCGACGCGGCCAAGAGCACCAGAAGACAAACGACCGCTCCCAAGCACCGGCGATGGAACAACGAGGACTGAACAGAGCCGGGCGCTCCGGCATCGGATTCCACAACGTATTGAACTTGAACGGCCATCGAATTCCCCCCTCGTAAGTTTCGCGTTGTTGCGCGGGCAGCTACTGCGCTTTCCGCACCACTCGTGCCGCGTGCGCGTGCATGATCTGAGTAAGCCTCGATTCGGAGTCCTCGAGATGCTGCTCCAGTACATCGGCACACTGCTTAAGCTTTCCCGCAGTGAGCAATTGGCACATCTTCCGGTGGACAGGAATCAGAGCGCCGGGATTGTCATGACTGCGGTCCACCAGCACCATGCCGACACGCAGTTCGCCGAGCACGTTTTTATAAAACGATTCCAGCCGCTTGTTGCCGTGGAAGCGAATCAGCAGGCTGTGAAAATGAAGGTCGTGACTGACGGCGCGCGACCAGTTCCGGTCGTGCACGGCTAGTTCGTATTGCTCTACCGCGCTGCGGATTTCCCGCAACAAATCCGGGTCCGGATCGCGCGCCGCGAGCACGGCGGGCAACTCCAGCATCCGGCGCAACTGGTAAATCTCCTGCACATCGCGCAATGAGAGTTGGGAAACCGCAGCGCCCCGATGGAGGCTGCGTCGCAAGAGGCCCTCGAGTGACAAGATGCGGATTGCCTCCCGCATGGTGTTGCGGGAAACGCCCAGAGACGAGGCCAGGGGCAATTCCTGAAGCTGGGTGCCCGGGCGGAACTCGCCCTCGAGAATGCGCTGGCGGAGGAGAGCGGCCACTTGATCGGCCACGCTGACGCGTGTGATCTGCGTTTGATCCATGCTGAGAGAATTTTCGATTGGCTAAACGGCGAAATTTTGCTCCCAACTGTTCACGTTGTCAAGTGTTGAAATGTTCACCACTTGGGGCTATGTTGCTGGAGCGGAACGACGGTCGGTACGGTGTGTTTTTGAGCAGGCGAATATTTTCGCGAGAGCTGCTAAGGCAGGGATTCTCTGGGTCCGCTATTATCTTTTATCTTTGGCAGTGATCGCCAGTATTATCGTTGCCAGGGCTGGACAGAATTTCCGGCGGGTTCGGATGAAACGAGTTTCAGAGCAAGAAGAAAAGTAAGAAGAGAAGTATGGCCACCTTTTTTTCAGATGCGCTGTCCGCCACTGCTGCTGAGTTAGCAAACGCCGGCGCGATGCCGATCTCTCGTGCAGCGGCTTGTCATCTGCTCCAAACAGACTATGACCACCTGCCTTCGCTGCTGGAGGTGGCGCAACTTGCCCGCGCGAGATTCAAACCGGCAGTCATCACCTATTCCCGCAAGGTGTTTCTTCCGCTGACGAATCTTTGCCGCGACTATTGCGGCTACTGCACATTCCGGCGCGATCCGGGCCAGCCCGGGGCGCACACCATGACGCCGGACGAGGTGATGGAAGTAGTGCACGCGGGAGAGCGCATGGGATGTACCGAGGCTTTGTTCAGCCTGGGCGACAAGCCGGAACTGCTTTTCCCCGAGATGCGCGAGACGCTGCGGCGCTTCGGATACAAATCCACGCTCCATTATCTGGAGGCGATGTGCGAAAAGGTGCTTCGCGAATCGAGCCTGCTTCCGCATCCCAATCCCGGACTGATGAGTGCGGAATGGCTGGAACGGCTGTCACGCGTGGCTCCCAGCATGGGGCTCATGCTTGAAACGACCAGTGCCCGGCTGCTTGCGAAAGATGCCGCTCACGACAATGCTCCCGACAAAGAACCGGCGAAACGCCTGCGAGTAATTGAGGATGCCGGGCGGCATAGAATTCCTTTTACCACGGGAATTCTGATTGGAATTGGCGAGACACTGGAAGAGCGCGTGGATTCACTGATCGCAATCCGCGATTTACATGCGAGGTACGGGCACATTCAGGAAGTGATCGTACAAAATTTCCGCGCCAAGACTGGGACGCCGATGGCACACTGGCCTGAACCGGATCGCGGGGAAATGCTCCGCACGCTAGCTGTGGCGCGCCTCCTGATGCCGACGATGAATGTCCAAGCGCCACCGAATCTTTCCGACCCGCATTATGCCGATCTGCTCGATGGCGGCATCAATGACTGGGGTGGAGTTTCACCGCTGACGCCGGATTTCATCAATCCGGAAAAGCCATGGCCCCATCTGGAAGAATTGCGACAGAAGACCGAGGCGAAAGGATTCGAGTTGCGCCAGAGGTTGCCGGTTTATCCTGATTTCGCAGAGCAAGCAGCGGCACATAGCGATTTGCTGGCGGGGCGCCTTAACGCCGCTGCAGACGCTGAGGGCTATGCTCGGAGGGCGGCATGATCACGGTTCTGACCGGCGGCACGGGTGGCTCCAAATTCGTGGATGGACTCCGGCAAATCGTTCGTCCGGAAGAGCTGACGATCATCGTGAATACCGGCGACGATTTGCTGTGGTGGGGATTGTACGTTTCGCCCGATCTGGATTCCATCACTTACATGCTGGCCGGGAAACTCAGCCAGGAGCGCGGCTGGGGCGTGAAGGGCGACACTTTTTTCTGCCTGAATGCCATGGGGCAACTGGGGCAGCCGACGTGGCTTCACGTTGGCGATCGCGATCTGGCGACGCACATTCTTCGCACCAAGCTGCTTTCGGACGGCAAGCAGCTCAGTGAGGCGACGTCCGAGATTGCGGCCAGGCTTGGCATTAAGGCACGCTTGTTGCCGATGAGCAATTCGCGGGTCGAGACGCGGGTTTTGACTCCGGCGGGAGACCTGAGCTTTGAAGAATATTTCGTGCAGCGTTGGTACCAGGATCCAGTGGAATCGGTTCGCTATGCCGGCGCCTCCGATGCGGAGCCGGCGCCGGGAGTAATAGAGGCGATCCGCTCGGCGGATCTTGTGCTACTGGCGCCGAGTAGTCCCGTGAGCAGCATCGCGCCCATTCTCGCGGTGCCGGGAATTCGCGAAGCGCTGCGTGAAAGCCGCGCCCGCATTGTGGCTGTGAGCCCGATTGTCGGGAGCGCCGCGGTCTCCGGGCCCGCAGGAACGCTCATGGCGGCACAAGGTTTCGCCGTTTCGATTGCCGGTATTGCCGACATCTATCACGACTTCCTCGACCTGCTGGTGGTCGATTCGCAGGACGCGCCGGCTGCCGAAGCGCTGCGCAAGACCGGCATGCGTGTGCATTGCACCCCGACTATCATGCGCAAAAATGAAGATAGAGTCGCGCTGGCGAAAAGCGTCCTGGACGCGGCGATGCAACCGCCGTCCGCTCAGGCCGCGGTGGAGCGGTCATGATCCTGGTTCCAGTAAAAAATCTCGCCGACGCCAAGCAGCGGCTGTCCTCTATTTTGAGTCCGGAAGAGCGCTTCGCGCTGGCGCGGGCGATGTGCGAGGACGTGCTGCAAGCGTTGGCTCGCTGGCAAAACCGGCCTTCCGTTGCGGTGGTGACGAGTGATTCGGTTGCGCGCGATTTGGCGGCGCGCTTCAATTTCGAAGTTGTTGCTGACGACAACTCCGGAGAGACCAGTGCCATCGAGATGGCAACTGCGTTTTGCAGAGAGCGCGGAGCGGAAAGCACCTTGGTGGTTCCGGCGGATATTCCCTTGATCGACAGTTCGGAACTGCAGAAGATTGTGGATTGCGCTCCTCCAGGCGGTGCGGTGCTGGTGCCGGACGCGGCGCGACGTGGCACAAATGCAGCGTGGCGATCTCCCTGTGACTTGTTTCCGCTGCGCTTCGGGAACGATAGCTTCTTGCCGCACCTGGCCGCGGCGAAGGCGACGGGCCTGCCTTGTGTTGTCCTCGAATTGCCGGGGATTGCGCGGGATGTCGATCGTCCCGAAGATCTCAGCGAACTGGCGGCTGCCGGTGGAGATCGGCGATCGCAGAAACTGGTGCGGAGTTGGAACCTCAGCCGCCGAGACTATGCCGGACTGCCCGTATCGCGGTAGGTTCGTATCAGGGGGCATGCCTTCAGGCATGCCGTAACAGTTTCGGTGAGGAAACGCCTTCAGGCGCTGCGGGTGGGATTGGAGTTTCATCACCGCTCCTAACATGGCGAGGTCTAACATGGGGTCCGGCATCGGTAAACGAGCGGTTGGAGAAATTAGTATTCTTCCGATCGCCGTCAGTGGAGAAATCCGAGCAGGCGAATCGCTGTGCTCGAGGTTGTTGGCGGCGACGCGAAGCCTGGGGCTGCGCTTTCAGGATGGCGACATCCTGGTAGTGAAGCACAAAGTTGTTTCGAAGGCGGAAGGCGCGGTGGTCGCGCTTGATGAGATCCGGCCCTCAGCAGCTGCGCGGGTCTGGGCTCGACGCTATGGGCTCGACGCACGGGTAAGTGAGTTGGCGGCGCGTGAGAGTCGCAGAATCGTGCGGCGAAAGCGCGGAGTGCTGATCACCGAGACGAGGCATGGTTTCGTTTGCGCGAACAGTGGCGTGGATGTATCGAACGTGGATGGCGGGCGGCACGCGGTATTGCTGCCGGAGAATCCGGATCGTTCCGCGGCGAGTTTGCGGCGGGATTTGAAGAAGCAGCTTGGGGTCGAGATCGCCGCCATCATCAGCGATAGTTTCGGGCGTCCGTGGCGGGAAGGCCTGACGGAAGTGGCGATTGGCGTTGCCGGCATGCGGCCTTTGATCGATTATCGCGGACGTCGCGATCCGCACGGCTACCCGCTGCACGCGACGGTGGATGCCGTAGCGGACGAACTGGCTTGCGCGGCGGGGCTGGTCTGCGGCAAGCTGGCAGGCACTCCGGCGTGCATCATTCGAGGCTATGCTTACGGTCGCGGGAGCGGTGGAGCGCGGGCGCTGATCCGTCACGCGAAGAACGACCTGTTTCGGTAAACGTTTCTCATGAATTGTCATCCCGAGCGGAGCAGGGATCTGCAGTTCGCAGCACAATGCCGATCCCTCGCTCCGCTCGGGATGACAAAACCAGGCTGGTCCGAGGCGGTTAGGAGAAGCCCATGACGTTGCAGACTTCAGAACTCGAGCAATTCCCCGCGCTGACCTGGGACCAGATCGCACCGCAAGCTTCGATGCCGATTCGCAATGCCTTGGAGCGGGTGCTGGAAATGCAAGATGGCGCATGTCTGCGAGATGAGGAGCGGTACGCCTTGGCGAACTGCGAGGGTGCACAATTGTTAGCGCTACTGGTTGCCGCGGATACTCTTCGGCGCGACTTGGTCGGCAACATTGTCAGCTACGTAGTGAATCGCAATATCAATTTCACGAACATCTGTTTCGTGGGATGCAAGTTTTGCGCGTTCAGCCGCGGGCCGCGCGAAGCCGACTCTTATTTTCATTCGCTCGAAGATATGGGGCGCAAGAGTAAAGAAGCGTGGGAACTGGGAGCCACCGAAGTCTGCATTCAAGGCGGCCTTCCGCACGGTCTACCGAAGTTTTACTATCGCGACATTCTGCGCGCCGTGAAGAATGCGACGCCAAGCATGCACATCCACGCATTTTCTCCGATGGAAATCGTGTATGGCGTTGAACTGACCGGCATGACGCTGCGCGACTATCTTACGATGCTGCGCGATAACGGACTGGACACGCTGCCCGGTACAGCGGCCGAAATTCTAGACGACGAAGTGCGTCACGTACTGTCACGCAACAAACTTTCGTCAGCGCAATGGCAAGAAGTGATCCGCACGGCGCACGCCTGCGGAATCCGGAGCACTTCGACGCTGATGTACGGACACATGGAAACGTCCGGCCACTGGGTGCGGCAGCTGTCTTTGTTCCGCCAGATTCAGACTGAGACCGGCGGCTTTACCGAGTTCGTGCCGCTTGGCTTTGTGCATCAGAACACGCTTTTGTTCCAGCAGGGCCTGGCGCGCTCCGGACCGACGCTCGCCGAACACCTCAAGATTCACGCGCTGGCCAGAATACTGCTCGCCGGCTCGATTCATAACATCCAGGTTTCGTGGGTGAAGCTGAACCGTAAACTTTCACAGCTTTGCCTGCATGCCGGTGCCAACGACTACGGTGGGACGCTGATGGAAGAAAACATCTCCCGTGAAGCCGGAGCCACAGCGGGCCAGTACACCAGTCCGGAAGATTTCCAGGCGCTGATTCTGGAGATGGGGCGCATTCCGGCAGAACGCAATACAAAATATTCACGAATGAAGATCAAGCTGCCGGTTGAATCGGTTACTCCGGAGAATTGTTTTGAGAGTGCGTTTCTGGAGTTCGCGTGAGCCGCACCATCGCGGTGATCGGTGGTACCGGTCCGGCTGGTACGGGCCTCGCGCTGCGCTGGGCGCGCGCTGGAGAGACCGTTATCATCGGGTCGCGTGATGCTGCTCGGGCACAGCAGACAGCGGAGGAGATCCGTAAGCGGGCGGACGCAAATGCTCAGGTTTCCGGCATGGAAAATTCGGCAGCCTGCGCTGCCAGCGATCTGCTCGTGCTCACCGTGCCGTTCGAAGGGCAGGCAGCGTTGCTGAAGCAGTTGAAGCCTGCGATTCGTCCGGGCAGCGTGCTGATCGATGCTACCGTTCCACTGGCTGCGAGCGTGGGCGGACGCGCGAGTCGCACCATTGGCGTTTGGCAAGGTTCGGCTGCGCAACAGACGGCGGAGCTGGTTCCTAAGGGCGTTTCGGTCGCGGCGGCGTTCCAGAACGTTTCGGCGGACGTACTCAACAGCGATGAAGATGTCGATTGTGATGTGATCGTATGCAGCGATGATCCGAATGCCACGCAGATTGCGATGGAACTCGCGGCGACGATCGTGGGCGTGCGAGCGATTGATGGCGGCAAGCTCGAGAATGCGCGCATCGTCGAGCAGATCACCGCGCTGCTGATCGGTCTTAACATCCGGCACAAAGGGCACGGCGGAATACGGATCACGGGTTTGCCAGATGGCGCGTACAAGATGGGGTCGACTGCGCGCTAATTCGCCACGCGTGTGTGCGACATGACTGCTCCTTCCACCACCGAACCGGCCATCGAATTCGATCATGCTTCCTTCCGTCTGAACGGGCGCGTGCTGCTTCAGGATCTTGTGCTCTCCGTGAAGCAGGGTGAAACACTGGTGCTGCTGGGGCGCAGCGGGTCGGGGAAGACGACTACCCTGAAGCTGATCAACCGGCTGCTGTTGCCTAGCGCAGGCGACGTGCGCGTTAACGGACGTCGCACTGCCGAGTGGGATCCGATCCGGTTGCGGCGAGGCATCGGATATGTCATTCAGGACGGCGGCTTGTTTCCGCACTTCACGGTTGAGCGCAACATCGCGCTGGTGCCACGAATCGAAAACTGGCCGCAGGCGCGCATCGAAGCTCGCGTCCGCGAGTTGCTGGCTACAGTCGGGCTGAATCAGGAATTGGCATCGCGATATCCAAGCCAGCTCTCGGGAGGTCAGCGGCAGCGCGTGGGAGTTGCGCGCGCTCTGGCTGCCGATCCGCCTATTCTGATTCTTGACGAGGCTTTCGGCGCGCTTGATCCCATCACGCGATCGGAGATGCAGAAAGAGTTTCGTGCACTCCAGCGGCGGATGCGTAAGGCGGTCATCTTTGTTACTCACGATTTGCGCGAAGCTTTGTTGCTGGCGGATCGTATCGCGCTGATGGAAGAAGGTCGCCTCATCGTGGACCTTCCAGCGGCGGAATTTTCGCGCTCGCAGCATCCTCTCGTGCGAGCTTACGTGGAAGCGTTCTCCAGTTTTCCGAATCCAGATTAGTCTCGTGATCACGAGGTGATCCATGAATTTCCTGCAGTTCATGATGGCGAATCGCCAGCAGGTGCTCGATCTTACGCTGGAGCACATGACGCTGGCTGGTGTCGCCACACTTCTCGCCGCGCTCGTCGGGATTCCGCTGGGCATCCTGATCACGCGCGTTCCGCAACTCAGCAAGCCGGTGCTGGGTGGCGCGAACATCATCCAAACCATTCCAAGCCTTGCCTTGTTCGGCTTCCTTCTTCCAGCGCCTTGGATTGGAGAGCGTGGAAGCCGTCTTGCGATCCTGGCGCTGGCGCTCTATGCGCTGTTGCCGCTGATTCGCAATACTTACGCGGGCATTCGCAGCGTCGATCCGGCGGTCGTCGAGGCGGGACGCGCCATGGGATTGACCGACCGCCAATTGCTCTTTCAGGTGGAGTTGCCGTTGGCTTCGGGAGTCATTGTCGCGGGATTGCGAATTGCGGCGGTGCTCTCCATTGGATTGGCGACGATCGCAGCTGCGATCGGCGCGGGCGGACTCGGAGAATTTATTTTTCGCGGACTGGCCATGGTGAACAACCAGGTGATTCTGGCGGGAGCCGTTCCAGCGGCGCTGCTGGCTCTCTTTGCCGACTTTGTGCTCGGAAGACTGGAGCGGCGACTGGGATCGCTGCGTTCGAAATCGTAATTTGAGCATAGAGATGAACATCTGAGATGGACAGCTGAGATAGGCATCCGAGATAACATCAAATTGGCGATCGATTCGATCCGCGGCCGCTCTGCGAAAATCATCTGCACACTTCTCGTCTTCCTGCTTCTCTTGCCGGTCATTGATTGTGAACGAAACGCAAATCGAATCGTAGTTGGATCGAAAAATTTCACTGAGCAACTCATCCTCGGAGAACTGTTCGCACAAATCGTCGAAGCCCGCACTCATTTGCCGGTGGAACGCCGTTTCTATCTTGCTGGTACATTCATCTGCCATCAGGCGATCCTCGCCGGACGAATCGACATCTATCCGGAATACACAGGAACGGCGCTAACGGCGGTTCTTAAACAACAGCCTAGTCAAAATCAGCCGAGCGGCGACAAGCAAGAAGTTTATCGACGCGTGAAGCAGGGCTACGAATCAAAGTTCGGCCTCAGCGTTGGACCGCCGCTTGGCTTTGACGATACTTTTGCGATGGTGATCCGCGGCGACGACGCTCGCCGGTTGCGTCTTAAGACGCTGTCCGAGGCCGCTGCGTTTACTCCGAAATGGCGCGCTGGTTTCGGATACGAGTTCATGGAGCGTCCCGATGGATACAAAGGTCTGGTCGCCAGCTACGGCCTGCGATTCGCGGAAGCGCCGCGCATTATGGATCTCGGGTTGATTACGCGGGCGCTCAAAGAACGGCAGGTCGATATCATTGCCGGCAACAATACCGACGGATTGATTCCGGCGCTCGACTTCGTTGTGCTGGAGGACGACCGTCATTATTTTCCGCCGTACGAAGCGGTGGCGATCATGCGCGGAGAAATGGTGAAGAACCATCCTGAGGTGGAAGCGGCGCTTGGCGAATTGGCGGGAGCGATCTCCGATGAAGATATGCGGCGACTGAATTATTCGGTGGATGGACAGCATCGCGACGTGACTGCGGTGGTGCGAGAATTTCTGAAGCAGCGCGGGTTGATCAACAAGCCCCGTCTCTACTCGAGTTTTTTCTGGGAATGACGGCGCGGCTGAAGCCGCGCCCCTTCAAAGCAAAGTCAAAGTCCGAGTTTTTCCGCAGCCTGTGGAGCCGCGGCCCACCACAAAGAGCTGCTTGTGAAATACCCATCCCATGGAGGTTTGAGGGGGACGGGCGAGGACGCCCGTCGCTCCATTGGGCGATTAGGCGTCATTAGGCGTCTACTCTTCCACCGGCTGCGCGTCCAGTTCCTGAACAGGTTCGCCTCCGGCTAGGCCTTGGGCGACGATTAGGCGGCGGGCTTCGATGCGGAGTTCGGGGAGGGCGCGTCCGAACCAGATGGCGCCGAGGACGCAGGCTATTCCTCCGACGGCTACGGTCATCGGCGCGCCGATACGATTTGCCAGGGCTCCGCCGAAGAAGGCTCCGAAGGGAGCCATGCCCATGAACATCATCGAGTATAGGGACATGACGCGGCCGCGCAGATGGTCGGGCACGATGGTCTGGATCAGCGTGTTCGAGCAGGCCATCTGCAACATCATCGAGTAACCGCAGGGCAACAGGAGCGCGGCTGATAGCCAGAATGATGTCGAGAAGGAAAAAAGAAACAGGCTGATCCCCAGGGTTGCGCAGGTGATGGTCACCCAACGGCCCAGGCCTTTTATGCCGGTTTTGGCGGCCAGCGTCAAGGCTCCGAAGAGAGCGCCTACGCCGGTCGCGCCCATCAGGATGCCTAGGCCGCGCGCGCCACCGTGCAGGATTTTGTCGGCGAAGACGGGCATCAGCACGGTGTAGGGCATCCCGACCAGGCTCACCAGGCCGATCAAGAAGAGCAGCGACCGGATGATCTTGGTGCGGTTGACCCAGCGGAATCCTTCGATGATGTCTTCAATCGGGGAACGGTTGCTGATGCGCGGGACGCTGCGCACCTTCATCAGCAGCAAGCCGATGAGTACGGCGATGTAGCTCAATGAGTTGGCGGCAAAGCACCAGCCTTCGCCGATTCTCGCTACCAAGATTCCGGCTACGGCGGGGCCTACTACGCGCGCGCCATTGAACATCGAGGAATTCAGCGCGATGGCGTTCATCAGGTCTTCCTTGCCGACCATGTCGATGAGGAAGGACTGCCTCCCCGGGATGTCGAAGGCGTTCACTACTCCAAGAAGGCCAGCCAACAGAAAGATGTGCCAGACGTGGACGCGGCCGCTTAGCGTGAGCCAGGCCAGAATTCCGGCGAGAATCATGGAGCAGGTTTGCGTCGCGATTACCAGGCGCTGGCGATTGACGCGATCGGCGGTAATGCCTCCGAAGGGGGCAAACAGGAAGACGGGAATCTGGCTGGCAAAGCCGACGCTGCCGAGCAACAGGGCAGATTTCGTCATGCTGTAGACGAGCCATGCCTGGGCCACGCTCTGCATCCAGGTGCCGGTCAGGGAGATGAGTTGTCCGCTAAAGAAGAGCTGAAAATTGCGGTGACGCAGGGCGCGCAGGGTTGTGGCCCATTTCGGCGGGGTGGCGGTTTTCGCGCCTCTTTTGGCAGCCGCAGCCGATTTTCGCGATCGAGTCACCCTTTTAGAACTTTTTCACATCTTTGGGACGACGGCAAGGAGATGACCGCAAACCCTCGGAACGTGTGGAGAAAAACGGAGGGATCATTTAGGCCGCGGTCCGTCTGCTGCTGCGCGACGGGTGCCTACTGTACAGGAAGATTTCCACAGTTCGGGCCCCGCGACTGATTTGGACCTTCCCTGCCGGTCCGATCCGCGATAGAGTTAAGGTGCACTGCGCATTGGTCACTGATCCGCGAACTGGATCCGGGAAGGATGGAAGGTGGACGATGAACACAGATCCTGATCGTCTTGAACATCGTCTGGAACGACGAGGCGCGCAACGTTTCGAAATGAATCTGCCGTTGGCGGTTCACTTCGGTGAACGGACTGTACCCGGATTTACTCAAGACCTGAGCGGCCGCGGAGTTTTCTTTTACGCCGAGACAGCGCTCCCGGAAGGCGCGGTCGTGGAATTGACTTTCACCATGCCGTCCGAAATCACTTTGGGGGAAAACATGCCTGTTCGGTGTCGTGGACGGGTTTTGAGAGCCTCCTCTTCCCAAGACGGCCATTCCCACTTGGGCGAGCGGAACGGGATCGCCGTGCAACTTGATTCCTACGAGTACTTACCCTCTAATGAGCCGACCGCTCAATTCGTGCGAGTTTCGGCGTGACTTCCGGCGCGCTGCCGCGCTAGTCCTGACATTCGGCGACTCTGATCTTTTCAAGCGCTGCCCTTTGCCTTACAATTGGGTAAACCAGCAGCCTGACGGTTCTATCACCCGAATTGAGATTCCGCCCGGCGGCCTGCCATTTCGTCTGGGGTCTACTTCGATTACGAAGGTCATTTGGCTCCGACGTCGGAAGTTCGTAGCATGACAATGAACACTGAGAATCGAGTCATGCCCGGGATCGCCGTCGCCCTCCTGACCGAGGACCGCGAACAATCCGTCGTACTGAATAGCCGGGTAGAGAGCACCAATCTGGCCCGAACGGTATTGAGCCATGTCGGTTTCCCTGTGGGACCGGGGGATACTGTTCTGCGTCAATTGCTGGATCAGCGGGCCGAAGTTGTGCTGGTGAATATCGATCCGCAGAATCCGCAGCGCGCGATCCGCACCATCGAACTGATCCACGCCAACATTCCGGGAGTCACGATTTTTGCGGTTGGCGAAATGAACCAGCCGACGAACATTGTTTCCGCGATGCGAGCCGGAGCGCGTGAGTTTCTGGATCATGCCTCCAGCCGCGAGGCCTTGGTCGAAGCCTTCACCCGGTTCTCGGCGACATTGAGCCGGGCGCAGCGCAGTGCCAGTAAGGCGCGCGTCCTTACTTTTCTAAACGCCAAGGGCGGCGCCGGCGCCACCACCACCGCGGTGAATACCGCCGTCGCGTTGCAGGAGACTCATGGGCGTGTGGTGCTGGTGGATTTCGCTCCCATCGGCCACGCTGCCCTGCAACTGAATCTGCGGCCGCAGTTCACGATCATCGATGCATTGCAGAACCTGCATCGCATGGACGGTTCGCTCCTCGATGGCCTGATGACTCCGTATCGCAATGGACTTCATCTGCTGGCGGGCGCTCAGCAACCGCACAACGCGGTCCCGACGGCGTCGGAACTGGCTCGCCTCTTTGACCTGCTGGTTAACCAGTATCACTTCGTGGTGCTCGATTGCTCCGGCCGGATTGATAGCACGATGCAAATGATCTGCGACCTCTCTAACGCGGTGCTACTGGTCACCCAGACCGACGTCGTTTCACTGTGGAGCGCTGGCCGGATTTACGCGTTCCTGCAGGAAGGAGCGGGCCGCGATCGCCTGCGGATCGTGATCAACCGTTACAAAAAGATTCCCGGCTTCACCGACGAGGATGTGGAGAAAGCCACCAACTGCAAGGTGCTCTGGAAGGTGCCCAACAACTTCCAGCTCGTCGCACCCGCGATTGATAAGGGCAGCCCAGTGGCCTCGCAGGGGCATCACGAAATCGGCCGGTCTTATCAAGGATTAGCCGCGGAACTTGCCGGCGCGACTACGACCGCCGAAGGCGCCCTCTCGCTGCTCTACCAGCATGACAAGGGCGACGGCAAGAAACGTGGCGCTGGTCGTCTGGTTGTCTCTCCGTTGCGCGCCGGGCAGTAGAACTCATCGGATCTGACTCGTTGCATTTCCTTTTGCGTCTCCCGCAACTTTGGTTTAATTTCTGCAACGTGACTTCTTACCTCGGCGATTTCCGGGCTTTGTTAGAATCAGGGTTCACCGAATCAGAGTTCACCAATGACGCGGCAAACCGCTGTTCAAATCTTTTATCAGATGATCGCGTTCTTGTTTGCGATCAGCGTGCACGAGTCCGCCCATGCCTGGACCGCGTCCCGCTGTGGCGATCCGACCGCTCGCATGCTGGGACGGGTATCGCTGAATCCGATTCGCCACATTGATCTGTTTGGCACGATCATTCTGCCACTCGTAGCGGCCATCAGCCACATACCGTTGCTCGGCTGGGCGAAGCCCACACCTGTGGACCCGCGGAATTTTCGAAATCCCGTGATGGACGACATTCTCACCTCTGTAGCGGGTCCAATAAGCAACTTTATAGTCGCCACGGGCGCGCTCTTGCTGCTTGGAGTTGTCGCGCTTTCCTCGGCCTCCGGACACGATGCCGTCACGGGATTGCGAGCTGGTTTCGCTGGCCCTCCCTCCGATTCGGTATGGGCGCCTGTCGCAATGCTGTTGTATGTGCTCATGATCATCAACATTTGGCTGGCGGTCTTTAATCTGATTCCCGTCCCGCCGCTCGATGGCAGCCATGTTCTGCGGCACTTCTTGCCGGACTCAGCACGAATGGTGTACGACCGCATCGGCATCTTCGCGTTGCTGGCGTTGGTGTATTTAGCCCCAGGTCTGATCAGCGGTTTGATCAGTCCGTTTGTGCGTTTCTACCTCTCGATGCTGGTGAAATTCTGAATGGCAACTCCTTCAACTAAGAAACGCGTGCTGAGCGGAATGCGCTCGACCGGCAAGCTGCACCTGGGAAACTACGTGGGCGCGCTCGAGAACTGGGTTCGCATGCAGGAGCAGTATGACTGCTTTTTCTTTATCGCCGACTGGCACGCGCTAACCACCGACTATGCGGACACGTCGCGTCTGAAAGAAAACTCGGTCGAGGTATTGCTGGATTGGCTGGCGGCGGGGCTTGATCCCGCGAAGTGCGTGATGTTCATCCAGTCGCATGTGCCGGCGCACGCGGAATTGCACCTGCTGCTTTCGATGATCACTCCGCTCGGCTGGCTGGAACGCGTACCGACGTATAAAGAGCAGAGGGACAACATCAAGGAAAAAGACCTCGGCACGTACGGGTTTCTCGGTTATCCGGTTCTGCAGTCGGCGGATATTTTGATCTATAAAGCGGACGTCGTCCCAGTCGGCGAAGATCAGGTGGCGCACGTGGAACTGACGCGAGAAATTGCGCGGCGCTTCAATCAGTTTTACCCGATAACAGTTGAAAGCGAAAAGTTAACTCCAGCTCAGCGGGCCTGGTGTACAGCGAGATATGGCGAGGTTCTTTTTAATACCGTCTACGCGGTAGAACCCGTGTTCCCTGAACCGCAGTCCTTGCTTACGCCCGCGCCCAAGCTGCCAGGCACCGATGGCCGCAAGATGTCGAAGTCATACGGCAACACCATCATGTTGACCGATCCTGAGCCAGTGGTGCGGCTGAAGCTGAAGACGATGGTCACCGATCCAGCCCGCGTGCGGCGCAATGATCCGGGCAATCCTGACGTGTGTCCGGTGGGCGACCTGCACAAAATATTCAGCTCGAAAGAGACAATGGCGAAGGTATACGAAGGCTGCCGGTCGGCGGGAATCGGCTGCATCGAGTGCAAGAGCTGGGCTGCGGACGCGCTGGTAAAAATTCTTACCCCGATGCAAGAGCGCCGAAAAAAATACGAGGACAATCCGCGCCTCGCCTGGGATATTCTGGAGGCTGGCTCGGCTCGGGCTCGTGAGGTCGCGGGGGCAACGATGGACGAAGGTCGCAAAGCGATGGGCTTGGACTACGAGTCGGCGAAGGTTTTTACGAAGTGACCAATTTGCCTCAACGCGTATCAGAACAGGAGCCGGTCGAGTCTTCTCGGCGGGACGAGGCTCGGATGGCGCCGGCGGAGACGCGGCAAGCCGCGTCTCTACGGGAGACCAATTCCGTCGCACGGGAGGGCAATTCCGCCCCACGGGAAAGCCAAGCCGCTGCGGCCAAGTCCGGCAAAGACGACGTCAGCGATTTCCCGTTTGCGATTGCGCTCGGCGAAATCTACGAAGGTCCGCTCGATCTGCTGCTCGACCTGATCCGCAAGCAGGACATCAACATCTACGACATTCCCATCGCCAGAATCACGGCGCAGTACCTCGCCTACGTGGAACGCATACGCGAACTCGACGTGAACATTGCCTCCGAGTTCATCTACATGGCGGCGGTGCTGATTCATATCAAGTCAAAGATGTTGTTGCCGCGCGATCCGCTTGCCCCCGCCGACGCCCAGGAGGATCCCCGCAACGAACTGGTCAACCGGCTGCTTGAGCACGAAAAGTTCAAATCCGCCGCGCAAATGCTTTTGCAAAAACAGCAGATTGAAGACGCGGTGCTGAGCAATCCGGCAATCAGTGAGTTCATGGACGCCGAGGGCGCCGAGCCTGAACTCGCTGCCGATGTGATTGACCTCGTCAAGACCTTCCAGCAGATACTGGACCGGGCGCGCTCCCGGCCGATCCTCGAAGTGGACGAAGAGACCGTAACCGTCGGACAGATGATCCAATACCTGCACCGCCGTCTCTCTCTCGAAGATCGCCCCATTCGGCTGAAACAGATGCTCCGCAGTGTGCAATCGCGGCAGGCGCTGGTGTGCATTTTTCTGGCGCTACTGGAACTGGTCCGGTTGCAGGCGATCCAGGTGCGGCAAGATCACGTCTTCGGCGAAGTGCTCGTGCGCAAACATTCCCACTTCGAAGAAGTGATGACCGAGCAAGCTGCGGTGCGGGACGATTGGAAGTAGGAGAGTCGTTGGTCATTGGTCGTTAGTCGTTGGTCGTTAGTCATTAGCAAGCTGCTAGCGCCAGCCACGATCAATCGCGAACGACAACCGACTAGTGACCAACGACGATTTATGAGTCTTAGAGCCCAACTCGAAGCCATCATTTACGCGGCGGAGACGCCCATTTCGCTCGACCAGATTCTTTCGCTCGTGAAGGAGTCTGTGCTCGCGGAAGCTCCGGGAATCGATCCCGTGGAAATGAAGTCGCGCCTCCGCGCCACGCTCGAAGAACTCATCGCGGATTATTCAGGCGCGAGCCACGGAATCGAAATCCGCCAAGTCGCTGGCGGATACCGCATGTCCACCAAGCCCGAGCAGCATGATATGGTGCGCGCTTTCGCGAAGAGCCTTAAACCGCCCTTCCGGCTATCGCTTCCGGCGCTCGAAACGCTGGCCGTCATCGCCTACAAGCAGCCGGTCACGGTGCCCGAGATCAGCGAAATCCGTGGCGTCGATGCCGGCGGAGTGATCGCTACCCTGCTCGACCGCAAGCTCATTACGACTGCTGGCAGGAAAGCCGTAATCGGCCGTCCCATTCTCTACAAGACCAGCAAAGAGTTTTTGCTGCGCTTCGGGCTTAAGGACATCCAGGAGCTGCCGAGCATGGAGGAATTCGAGAAACTGCTGGCGGAGTCGTTCCAGAGCGACCTGCTTCCCAGTGAGGGCACTTTGGTGGAAGCGTCATCAAGTTCGCGCTCACCACTAGAGGATGATTCTTCCGAAGCAGACACCGAAGAAGAATCCGAAACGCGAGCCAGCACAAAACGAGAGTAGCCATCCATGCCAGCCGAACGTCTGCAAAAGATTATCGCTGCTGCCGGAATTGCATCCCGCCGCAAATCAGAAGAACTGATCGCGTCGGGCCGCGTGCTGGTCAACGGCCAGGTGGTCACCGAGCTTGGCACCAAAGCTGATCCCGAACATGACCACATTCGCGTGGACGGCAAACTTCTACAGGGCCCCGAACGCTACACCTACGTCGTGCTGAACAAGCCCAAGGGATATGTGACCACCGTCAGCGATGAGAAAAAACGCCCGACTGTGATGGACCTGGTGCAGAAGGTGAAAGGGCGGGTGTACCCCGTAGGACGGTTGGACTGGGCAAGCGAAGGCCTTCTACTGATGACCAATGACGGCACGCTGGCCAACGCGCTGATGAAAGCGGCTTCTAACGTCGCGAAGACCTACGTCGTGAAAGTCGCGGGCCAGCCCGACGAAGCAAACCTCGACAAGCTGCGCCGGGGAGTTTCTATCGCCGAAAAAGGCGGCCGCCGCGTGCGCACTGCTCCAGCAAAAATTCGCCTGATCCGCGAAGGCGATAACCCGTGGCTCGAAGTGACCATCATTGAAGGCCGCAACCGGCAGGTCCGAAAAATGTTTGAGGAAGTGGGGCACCACGTGGAGAAAATCCGGCGCGTGCAATACGGTCCTCTCGCGCTCGACGTGCCGCCGGGAGATTGGCGCAACCTTACTCTGCTGGAAGTGGCAAAGCTGAAAACCGCTGCATCGGGAACGAAAGTTGCCAGTCCGCCGAGCCCGTACGTACCTCTGCGCGCGCCAAAAGCTACGGCTGTCAGGCCTCCGCGCATACCGAGGTCGGCGAACCCATTGAAACCACCGCGCGCACAACGACCGTCGCACTCGGACAAGCAGTCGTTCGTTCCGCGCTCACCCAGACCGACCCGCTCATTAAGACCTGGAACTTCTAAGCTGTCTCGCGTACCAAAGCACAGGAGCGAGTAGTCCGCTGGTGGAGAGCCCGCCCCGCTGACGGGCGAGGCGCCCGTCTCTCCACCGAGGCAAAATTAACGTCTGGCTTCGGTAATCATCGGCAGACGGGCCGCGCCGTAGAGGCCGGCATCGGTCCCCAACAATGCGCGGGTGATGATGGTCTTGTGGCCGGGGCCAGCTTTCACATGCGCGGAAGCACCCTCGTGGCTGGCCGAAGGATCGGGCGGCGCAGTGGCGGCGTACACCATGGCGCGGAGCCGCAACTCTTCGAAGATCGCGGGCGAAAAAGCTACCCACGCGCTGGAAACCCCGCCGCCAATCACGTAAATCGGCAGGTTCAAGGAATTCACCATCGACGAAAGCACAATGCCCAGACAACGGCCCACGTAATGGAAAATGCGGCGCGCGTCTTCGTCGCCTTGAATCGCGAGATTGTAAATCGATTTCGCGCTGAACTCGGGATCGGAGTTAGCCGCGCTTGCCAGCGCTGACCGACTATTGCTCGCGATCGCTTCCCGTGCCAACCGCACCACCGCAGTTGCCGAAGCATACTGCTCCAGGCATCCTCGATTTCCGCACCCGCAAATGTGCCCGTCCGGTTCAACCGTCGTGTGCCCGAACTCCCCGGCCATGCCGTTCGCGCCGCGCCAGATCGCGCCGCCCAGAACCAGTCCACCGCCGACGCCGGTACCGAGGGTCAGCATCGCCATGTCGTCATAATCCCTGGCCGCGCCGAGCCATTTTTCTCCGAGCGCTGCGACGTTGGCATCATTTTCGAGGATCACGACCGTCTTCAGGCATTGTTCGATGGCGGCGCGGGCTGGATAGTCGACCCAGTCCGGCAGATTGGGCGATTCGCGCACCAGGCCAGTTTGCATGTCGATGATGCCGGGCACGCCGATACCGATCCCCAGCAGCGGGGCGGAGTTCTTGAACTTCTCCGACATGCGCTGGATAGCGTCGCACATGTCCGCGATTACATGATCGCGTCCCAGTGAAACCTTGGTGCCGAGCGTGATTTTCTCGACGAGCGCGCCTTGGTCGTCCACGGCTGCGATGCGCAAGTTCGTGCCGCCGAGGTCCACTCCGATTGAGAACTTATTCATAGAATTTAGTCATGAAATTTTTTCATGATGACCGACTGGGTTGTCCGTTCGCGACGGCATTTACGCCCTGCCCTCTTTTACAGCGCGAGTGCCAATCCGTCAATATTAAATCGTTCTACTAGGGCTATTTTTGACAGTTTGCACAGTAGTGACTACTGCGGCCGGCCAGTACAACACGCCGGATCGCGGTCCCACACACCGGACATGGCTTCCCCTCACGTCCATAAACGCGATGCTGGAGTTGGAAGAATCCTTCTTCTCCATCGGAGTCCACGTAATCGGAAATCGACGATCCGCCCAGAGCGATCGCCTCGCGCAGCACTTCCCGCACCGCTCGGTGCAGCTTGCCCAATTGTTGGCGCGTGATGGCTGCTGCTCGCCGGCGAGGACGGATGCCAGCCCGAAACAACGATTCGTCGGCATAGATGTTGCCTACCCCGCGCAACAGCTTCTGGTTCAGAAGCGCGCTCTTGATCGGAGTCTTGCGCCCGCGAAAAAGCTCGACGAAACGGTCCTCGCTCACCTTCAGCGGTTCGACTCCACCGGGATCGAAGCCGCCGGATTGAAGATGAACGCTGAGCTTGCCAAACATCCGAGGATCGATAAACCGGAGTTCGCGCCCCGACGCGAGCTTTGCGATGAGGTGAGTGTGCTTTGCGATCTCCGCTGCAGGTTCGCAAACGACCAGGCGCCCGGTCATGCCGAGATGGACGATCCACTGCGCGTTCCCACGATCGCGTTTGCCTTGCTTCGCGTGTGATGATCGTCTTGTTGATGCGCGTGCATCTCCCTCCAGATCGAACACGATGTGCTTGCCGGCGCGGTGTACTCGCACGATCCGCTTGCCCTCCAGCGTCGCAGCGATGACGCCAGGCGAGGATTTAAGCGGCTGCTTCTTGGAGCCGATCCAGACTGATTCGACGGTGTCTCCGGCCACGCGCGTGTCGAGGCCTCGCACAATGGTTTCGACTTCCGGGAGTTCGGGCATGCTGCAAGGATAGACGGTTTGTGGACCATCCGCCGGTCACTAGTTACGGGGCAGCTTGAGCACCCGCGGTGTTGTGGCGTTTGGCGAGAAAGTCAGGCGACTTTAACCTCCTGGGAAGAATGAGCACCGCTGGAACCGCCATGACCAGAATAAGGACATACAGGTTCGTGCGCAGAACGGATCCGAAAAATCCTGCGCCCTCGGGACGCGAACTGAGCCGCCAGATGACCCATTCTTCCCAAACTGTGGTGAGCGTGACGCTTGCGAGTAAGGCTAGAAAGATGGCTATCAGCTTGGTCATCCAGTAAAGCATGAGTTGATGAGTCCTGATCGCGCCTTGACCTGCCATGAACAGAAAGCAACTTGCCACCAGAGCGCTGGTCATGATCACAGCGAGGTTTGCGGGGGGTGTCCGCGCCAACCATGCCAGAGGAGCGACCTTCACGAGCCTTCGTGATGGCAGCCAGCACAGAAAACAGGCCACTGGCACCCCGATAAGCCAAATGCCAGCCCCGCTTGCGATCATCACTGCGACGAGCAGGCCCACAAGGCTCGTCAGCACGTTGCCGAGGAACATCCGCCAAGCGGCACGGAGAGGCGGAAGCCGCCACTCGAAAACTGCGAACAACACCGATTTCACTGCCACAGCCCCTGCCAGTACAAGGACTGAGCCGGAAAGGGCGAGCGCTGGCACCATGACCTGGATGAACGGGACAACCGGCTCACACGCCAGAGCTGGTCTTGCGACAATCAGCGGGATGGCTAGTAGGAGGAAACGGCAACCTCTGTCCATACTTGTGGCCTCTCCTGCTCAATCTGACGATTCATGCATCTGCCAGCTATCAACATCTCTCAGAACGATTACCTGGATGAGTCTTGCAGCGCTTTTTTGGTGAGGAAAGACGTTTGCTCCTCCACAGCCTGATTCGGTATGCTAGAGCGTACACACCAAGTACCGCCGATCTTCCCAGTTTCTCCAGTCTATCCAGCAGCAGCGGCGCGGCAAGTGTGTGCGACCCTGGGGCGGGCTTCGGTTTGTGGCCGCGCGATATTCCAAGTGGAGTTTGAATTGAGCAGAGGTAAACCGAGCAGAGGCAGAACTGCGGTCATTGTCGGAGCGCAGTGGGGCGATGAGGGCAAGGGCAAGATTGTCGACGTGCTCACTCAGACTTTTTCGGTGGTGGCTCGCTACGCCGGCGGCCACAATGCCGGACACACCGTCATCATCAACGGCAAAAAGTTCATCCTGCAGCTTGTGCCCGGCGGCATTCTGCGGCCCGAGTGCACCAGCGTCATTGGCAATGGCGTGGTAATTGATCCGCTGGCCTTCCTGAAGGAAGTCGCTTCCCTGCGCGCTGCCGGCGTGAAAGTGGACGACAACCTTTTCGTCTCGAACCGCGCACAGGTCATTCTTCCCTACCATCGCATGATGGAGCTGGGATCGGAAAACGCTCCCGGTCGCGTGAAAATCGGCACTACTTCACGCGGCATCGGTCCAGCTTACGAAGACAAAATGGGACGCCGCGGATTGCGCGTCGCCGACTTGCTCGACATCCAATTGCTGCGCACACACATTGAGAACGCTTGTCGCGAAAAAAACATGATCGCGCATGCGCTTTTCAATTCCGAGCCGCTCGATGCCGACAAAATGTTCCGGGAATACGCCGAGGCTGCCCAGCAGATCGCGCCTTTTGTTCGCGACACGGCGCTCCTGCTGAACCGGGCTTTGGCCGAGGGCAAGTCGATCGTCTTCGAAGGCGCGCAAGGCACCATGCTCGATATTGATCACGGCACTTATCCGTTTGTGACCTCTTCGAGCGCTACTTCCGGCGGCGCCGCCATCGGAACCGGCGTGCCCCCGACATCGATTGACACGGTCATCGGCATCACCAAAGCCTATTGCACTCGCGTCGGGAGCGGACCGTTCCCGACCGAACTCGTCGGTTTGCAGGGCGGGGCGCAAGGAGAAGACCTGCGCAAGCGAGGTAATGAATTTGGCGCCGTTACCGGACGTCCACGCCGCACGGGCTGGCTCGATTTGCCACTACTCCGCTACGCTGGCATGATTAACGGCATCTCCTGGCTGGTGGTTACTAAGTTGGATGTGCTCGACCACCTGACGGAGATTCCAGTTTGCGTGGGGTACAAGGTGGACGGCAAGGAAACGGACGAAGTTCCGGCTCAGGCATGCGGTTACGAAAAGATCGAATGCGTCTACCGCAACATGACGGGCTGGGCCAGCCCAACCCATTCCATTCGGACGGTCGAAGCATTGCCCAAGGCCGCCCGCGAATACTTGGCCTTCGTCGAAAAGGAAACTGGAGCGCAGGTGGGCATGATTTCCACGGGCCCCGATCGTGCGCAGACGATTTTGGTGCCAGAGTTTATCAGCGCGCTGGGGCTGAGCCCTGCGGCGCGAGCCTGAATCTGCAAGAGAGTTTAACGAGCGAGTCTAACCAACGACTCTAATTAGAAAGAGAAACGGAGCGACGGATGGTGGTGTTGGCCGTAACCTGGATGGCAAAAATCGGACGCGAGTCCGATGTGATGGCAATCTTTGACAAGCTCACAGCCGAATCGCGTAAAGAAGCGGGATGCCTCATGTATCAGGTGCACAAGCACAAGACCGATTCGCGCCGGTTCTTCATCTACGAACAGTACAAGGATGACGCCGCCCTCGAGGCTCATCGCACCGCCTCGCATTTCTTGCAGTTGGCAAAGAAAGATCTGCCTAAGATCGCCGACCGCGTTGAGGGACATTTGTTCGAGCCGTTGGGCTAGTGTGGCGCGGGCACCCTCGCCCGCGAAACGCAGAAACAGGCAACGTTGCTGGGGTTTCATGGCGCTGTTGGCAGGGCGCTCCCTACTACTTCTGCTTGTCGGCTATCAGCTCGCCACCGGAAGCATAACTTTCCTTCGACACTTCCAGAAAGGTCACGACGATGGCTTCGCGGCACGCCCCGGCTTCTTCTACCATCGCATCGGTAACGCGCCGTGCGATTTTGCGTTTCTGATCGGCCGTGCGGCCTTGGAGCATGGTGATTTGAACTAAGGGCATGAAAGTTCTCAGTTCTCAGTTCTCAGAAACAACCGCCGTCAGATCGATCATACCGGGAACTGAGAACTGCTCTTATTGCGCCAATTCGTAACCTGCAAAGAAGAAGCTCAACTCGAAGCGCGCCGTTTCATCCGCATCGGAGCCGTGGATCGCATTGTGTTCAATGTTACTGGCCCATTTCTTGCGAATGGTGCCCTCTTCGGCGTTGGCCGGATTGGTAGCGCCCATCAGCTTGCGCAGATCGGCGATGGCGTTTTCCTTTTCCAGCGCCAGCGCCACGATCGGTCCACTCGACATGAAGTTGGTCAGCGAGTGGTAAAACGGCCGGCTCGCATGGACGGCGTAGAACTGCTCCGCCTGATGCTGGGAGATTTCCAGCATCTTTATTGCCAGAATGCGGAATCCATTCTTCTCGAACTGTTCGATGATATCTCCGATCGCGTTCTTTTTCACCGCGTCGGGTTTGATGATCGTCAATGTGCGTTGCAGTGTTTTCATAATTCGGCTCTTAGCGTTTAGCAGTTAGCATTTAGCCAAAAACAGGGTTGTCCGAAAGCTAAGTGCTAAAGGCTAAGTGCTAATAGCTGGTTCTTATACCTTCACTCCCAGCGCGGCCGCTAGCGTTTCGCCAATCTCGGCTGGGGATTTCGCGACTTTGAGGCCAGCCTTTTCCATGGCGGCAATTTTCTCAGCCGCAGTGCCCTTGCCGCCGGAGATGATCGCGCCGGCGTGGCCCATACGGCGTCCAGGAGGCGCTGTTTGTCCGGCGATGAAGCCCACAACCGGCTTCTTGATGTGCGTCTTGATAAACTCCGCGGCAATCTCTTCCGCGTTGCCGCCGATTTCCCCGATCATGATTACGGCTTCGGTCTGCGGATCGCGATTAAACAGATCGAGCGCGTCGACAAAATTCGTGCCGATAATCGGATCCCCGCCAATGCCGATCGCCGTTGACTGCCCAATACCGCGTTGGGTCAACTGATGCACGGCCTCGTAAGTCAGCGTGCCGGAACGCGATACAATGCCGACATTGCCCTCTTTGTGGATCGCACCCGGCATGATTCCGATCTTGCATTTGCCCGGCGAGATGATGCCCGGGCAGTTCGGTCCGATCAGGCGCGAGCGCCGGTTCTGCAGAAACTCCCAGGCGCGCACCATATCCAGCGTCGGGATGCCCTCGGTGATGCAGACAATCAGTTCGATCTCAGCATCCGCCGCTTCCATAATCGCGTCGGCCGCGAAAGGCGGCGGCACGAAAATGACGGTGGCATTCGCGCCCGTCTTGTCCGCCGCTTCCTGGACGGTATTGAAGATCGGCCAGCCCTCGTGTGTCGTTCCGCCCTTGCCGGGAGTCACGCCGCCCATAACCTGCGTGCCGTATGCCGCGCAAGCCTTCGCGTGGAAAGTACCTTCGCGGCCCGTCAGACCCTGCACAATTAATCGAGTTCTCTTGTCAACCAGTATTGCCATAATTTCTCGCTTTTAAAAATCCATTCCCTGTAGAAACGCGGCTTGCCGCGTCTTCGATTACTTACATATCGACGCGCAGCCCCTAAAGGGGCTTGGATCTCGACCTTTCGGCATCGCTAAAGCGATGCCCTGATACGAACCCTTGTAGGCCTGATTCGAGCCTTTGTATGCCCTGACGCGAACCGTTTTAGGTGCTGATACGAACCCTTCGCGAGAAGCTGCTTTTTCTCGCTGCCGGAGACGCGGCAAGCCGCGTCTCCACACTACGCTCTTGCCGCTGCTACTACTTTGTCGGCGGCGTCCTTCATGGTATCGGCAACCACGAAGTTCAGGCCGGACTCCATCAGGATTTTCTTGCCTTCCTGAACATTGGTGCCTTCCAGTCGCAGCACCACCGGCAGTTGGATATTCGTTTTCTTCGCCGCCTCGACCACCCCGGCAGCCAAGGTATCCACGCGTAGAATGCCGCCAAAAATATTTATCAGCACGGCGCGCACACTTTTGTCGCTCAGCAGAATTTCAAACGCGTGCGCTACTTGCTCCGCGTTGGCGCCGCCGCCCACATCCAGAAAATTGGCTGGCATGCCTCCCGCGTATTTGATGATGTCCATGGTGGCCATCGCCAGGCCGGCGCCGTTTACCATGCAGCCCACGCTGCCGTCGAGCTTGATGTAGTTGAGGTTGTATTTTGACGCCTCCACTTCCAGCGGATCTTCCTCGGTGATGTCCCGCAGTTCGCGGAGATCCGCATGACGGAAGAGCGCGTTATCGTCAAAGGTCAACTTCGCGTCGAGCGCGAACAACCGGCCATCCGTACAACTTATAAAAGGATTGATCTCGACCAACGAAGCATCTGTATCAAGGAACGCGCGGTAGAGGCCAGTCAAAAACTGAACCGCGGGATTGATCTGCAGCGGCTTCAGCCCCAACGCAAACGCAATCTTGCGCGCCTGGAACGGTTCCAGGCCCATGCCCGGGTCGATGTACTGCTTCAGGATCGCTTCGGGCCTCTCGGCTGCCACTTGCTCGATATCCATGCCGCCCGCCGCCGACGCCATGAATACCGGCTTGGCCTCGTTCCGATCCACCAGAATGCCGAGATAAAGTTCCTTCTCGATCGTCAACGTCTCTTCGACCAACAACCGATGCACGATGCGCCCTTCCGGCCCCGTCTGATGCGTGATCAGTTTCATGCTCAGCATCTTGCCGGCAATTTCTCCTGCCTCTTCCACTGACTTGGCGATCTTTACTCCGCCGCCCTTCCCGCGTCCGCCAGCGTGAATTTGCGCCTTCACCACCACTCCCGTCGCGCCGGAACCCAGAAGATCCTGCGCCGCCGCCTCAGCTTCTTCGCGCGTCGCCGCCATTACGCCGCGCGGCACGGCGACGCCATACTTCTTCAAAATTGCTTTTCCCTGATACTCATGAATTTTCATAATGATTCCTAAATCGCGTATCGGCTCGATTCCAAACTAGAGGAAACCCGCTTGCGGCTTGCACTGCAGTCCAGCAAACTATTGATTCTATAAGACGACGGCACAAATCGGCAAAGGAAGCAGGCTGAACCTGCACTAATAGCGGTCACTGTTTCCCCGAATTCAGAAACCTGCATCGTTTGAGCCGTCGCGGTACTCTCATTCGTTCATGGAGCTCGTTTCTGTCAACGTCGGCTTGCCCCGTTTGCTGACCCGGGAAGGCGCAACGTTCAAGACTGGTATCTTCAAAAATGCCTTGGAAGGCCGCGTGATGTTGCGGACAACCAATCTTGATGGCGACCGCCAAGCTGACCTCTCCGTCCATGGCGGCCCCAACAAAGCCGTCTACTGCTATCCCTCCGAACACTACGCTGCTTGGAACGCCGAGCTTCCCGATCCAGCGCGTACATGGGGAGCCTTCGGCGAGAACTTCACTACGGAGGGGCTCCTCGAAACGACCGTTTCCATCGGAGACCGCTACCGCGTCGGCTCCGCTGTGGTCAGCGTAACGACGCCCCGGCTTCCTTGCTTCAAACTCGCGGCCAAATTTCAAAGAGACGACATGATCGAGCGATTCGTGCGCAGCGGCCGTAGCGGCTTCTATTTTTCTGTCGTCGAAGAAGGAGAAGTCGGCGCCGGGGACGAGTTTGAACTCCTTGGACGCGAGGAGACCACCCTCACCATCGCAGAGGTAAACGGACTTTACACCGCGAAATCGCCCGATCGTGAGACGCTGCAACGCTCGCTGCACGTCAAGCTACTGCCCGAAAGCTGGCGCATGCGGTTTCGAGCACGTCTGGCAGACATGGACGGCAGCCGAAGTCCAGTTTGAAAAATCTCGTCGCTGCGGTAGTTTGTATCCTGCAATGATCCTCGACGCTCTCCATCGCATCGCCAATCACTGCCAGTCGCTCTCCCGCGACGAGGCGCACGCGGTGATGACCGAAATTCTCACCGGCCAATGCTCCGACGCACAAATTGCGGCGCTGTTGGTGGCCTTGCACATGAAGGGTGAGACGGTCGAAGAAATCGTAGGATTTGCTGAAGCCATTCGCGCCGCCGCCATTCCGCTCAAGCTCCACGGCGACTCCGTTCTCGACGCCAGCGATACCGGGCGCGACGCACTCGTCGATACCTGCGGCACTGGAGGAGATGCCAGCGGCACGTTCAACATTTCGACTGCGACAGCCTTCGTCGTCGCAGGAGCGGGCGTGCGCGTCGCCAAGCATGGCAATCGCAGCGTGACGTCGAAGTGCGGCTCCGCCGACGTGATGGAAGCGTTGGGCGTGAACATCAATCTGCCGACTGCGCAGCTCGCGGCCTGCCTGGAACAAGTAGGAATCGCGTTTCTTTTTGCCCCCGCCATGCATTCGGCGATGAAGCACGTGCAGACCGCCCGCCGCGAGTTGCATCTGCGGACGGTTTTCAACCTGCTCGGTCCATTGACGAATCCCGCGCGCGCCAACTGCCAAGTCGTGGGTGTTTATTCCGCGGATCTTGTCGAAAAGCTTGCCGAAGCGCTCAGCATGTTAGGTTTGCGACGCGCGCTCGTTGTCCACGGAAGCGACGGCCTGGACGAAATTACCATCACCGCCTCAACGCGCATCGCCGAAGTGCGCGATGGACAAGTTCACAGTTATGAAGTCACGCCCGAGGAATTCGGTCTGCAGCGCGCCACGCTCGACGAAATTTCCGGCGGAGATGCCGCTTGCAATGCCACGCTGATCCGCGAAGTGCTGGCTGGGAAGAAATCGGGCCGCCGCGACATCGTGCTACTCAACGCCGCCGCCGCGTTGGTCGCGGCGGGGCGGGTTGATCACCTGCGCGATGCGGTGCCGCTGGCGGCAAAGGCCATAGACTCCGGCGCAGCGCTCGCAAAGTTGCAGGCGCTCATCGCTTTCACAGCAGCTCACTGACAACCCAACACTGTCATCGCCAAGGACTTATGCATTGCTCCGCGTCGAGCTCGACATTGCTAAAACATTGCTAATTAGATGGCGCCAAAATCTTGAAGACATTATTCGTCTGGTCGCTTTCCGGAACACTGCCATCGTTGACCACGATCCTGCTTGCGGTCCCTGGCAATTCAACTCGTGTTGTAGCCGTCGCTTTGGCGCGCACTTCAACCCGTTTTGTGATTTCACCGCCTTCAAAAAATATTGTGAACGGGACTTCCGCTCCCGCATTGCCCAGGTTTTCCAGTGTTACGGTAATAAACTGCACACCCTTTTCCGTCTTCCACGGATGCACCGACTGCACGTGAAAATCCGGCAGGCCGCGATCCTGATACACCCAGTCATCGAAAAACCAACTCAGGTCGCGTTTCGAGGCGGCTTCGATCAACTGCTCCACATACTTTGGGGCTTTGTCATTGTCGTCCTTGGCCCGATACTTGCAAATAGCCTCTTTGAGAGCATCATCGCCGGCCATGTCGCGTAACATCCACCACACATAGGCAGCTTTGCTCCGATAGTAAGTTTCATCAAACGTGACGGCCAGCTGCTGGCCAATGCTTTTCTCCTCGACGTTCTTTTGGTCAACGTTCTTCTGGCCGATGTTCTTCAGCAGCGCGGCCGATACCTCTCTTTCCGAATCAAGAAACGCAGAGCGGTGCAGCCCGAGGAAATCGAGGGCTGCCTGGCGTCCGCCTTGCTCCTGCCGATACATCGCCTCGGCAAAGTGAGCCAGACCTTCGTACACCCAAGGCCTCGACGATGGCAATGCGGCATGGACCAGTTCGTGAACCAGGTTGATGCCTGCGAGCTTCGAGTCTTCCGCGGCCATCGACGCCATCAACAGGGTGCCGCTCTCAAACGGAGCAGAGTTCGGATCGGCAAGATCGGCGATTGCAACTGGTGCGCTCGGCGGGCCAAACCATCTGCTTACGAATTTCGTCGCGGGATCGAGCGCGTTGGAATATTTCGCAGCGCCCTCCTCGTGCCCGGCAAAACTGAAGAGGTAGAAAGGAGGCTTGGACTGATCTTGATAGTTAGCAAAAACAAATGTCGGTGTAACCGTGCCAAGCCTCACCCATGAGCATTCCGCTGAAACCTGCTGCGCGCGGTCCATCGCTTCGATAAACCTCTGGCCGTCGGGCGAGCAAATCATAAAACGTGGCGCCTCACCGGTCACACCAGACGCTACAATTTTGGCCTTGAATTCGCTCCCGGCCGCCCGCGCCTTCCATCGGTCGACGACTTCAAACAGGCTGTTGCCCTCCGAGAAATCCGCCGACTCAGTGGTAATTGGATACCATGCCACATATCCCGCGCCCCGCACCGCGGTGAATGATGGACTGATCTGGTCCCAACTCGTATGTTTGGCGATCCCTTCCGGAATTCCGACACGCGTCAGACGGGTCGTGTCCAGCGGGATCACGCCCTCGTAGCCGATTTCGAGTTCCACAGAATCTCTTGGCTTGATCTCAGCGGGCAGCGTGACGATGGCTTCGGAAAGCGCGCCTGTGTGGTCGATGTCGGAAACGTAGGGTTGCGAGACAAACTGAACGGCCTTGCCATCCACCCGGATCGAACGCCAGTTGAGAGACGAAGAAATCTGCAGGGCGGTGATCTTCTGCGGATGAGCGGAGTCGTTGCGCAATGTGATCTTGCCCCTGGCACCGAGCCTTTGCTGCTCTGGTTCCAGGCGAATCTCTAAATCATATTTCGTAATGGTGAAGGCTTCGCGCTCCAGGGCCCATGCCGCTGAAGCGAAACCACAGAGAACGCAAACGACACAGAAGAACTTCATGATTTCTTGGATGCGGCCAGACGTCTCTGCCGCACAACTTCGTACAACACTACACCCGCCGCCACCGATACATTAAGCGACGGCACTTGCCCCAGCATCGGAATCGATACCAGGAAATCGCAGTGTTTGCGCACCAAGTCGTGCAGTCCCTTGCCTTCGGCGCCGAGCGCGATGGCGCAATGCATCTTGTAATCAACCGCGTCGTAAGTTTGCTGGCCGCGCTCGTCTAATCCAACGACCCACAGATCCTTCTCCTTCAATTCCTCGAGAGCGCGCGAGATGTTTGTGACTTTGGCAATCGGAAGGTGTTCGCTCGCTCCAGCCGAAACCTTCGCCACCGCAGCCGTCACCGCGGCGGACCGGCGTTCGGGAATCACCACGCCATCGGCTCCAGCCGCGTCGGCGGTGCGCAGGATCGCTCCTAGATTGTGCGGATCTTCTACTCCATCGAGCACGACGATCAGCGAGTGCTCGCCGCGACGCGATGCCACAATGTCATCGAGATCGCTGTACTGTTTTGCGGACGTCGCGGCCACAAGTCCTTGATGCGCGGCGTTGCCGGCAATTTCGTCGAGTTCCTCACGCGCCAAAACGCGCACCGGAACGCCGATCTTGCGGCACTCATCAATCACGCGCCTCAGGCGAATATCCTTCCGCTCTTTGGCTACGCCGATCCATTCGAAGTTGCGACCGCGTGCCTTGAGGGCTTCTGTCACCGTATTAATTCCGTAGAGAATGTTCACGGGGATTAGTTTACCGCGTGCGCGCCGTCATTCAGCATTCGCGCCGACGCCGATTCTTGAATGCTAGACTGAAATGTCCACGAGACTTAATGAACAACGTATACATCCTCTCCGCCGGCTATCGAAAATTGCGTGTAAAGCTATGGGTCGCATGGATGGGCTTGTCGAGAAGGATGCCGCTACAATCGGGGGCGTTAGCCCCGAGGGGAGTTGCCCGGAACGGCGCGGCTGAAGCCGCGCCCCTTCAAAACGAAATCAAAACCGACTTTTTCCGCAAGCTGTGAAGCCAAGTTCCTCTAAGGAACCGCTGGGGGAAGCCGTTTGAAGGAATCACGACTGGCGGCCGGGCCGTTGGCATAGCTATACTCAGCATTAGGGATATGGCGATCGCTGCCGCAAATACCGCGCTCACCAGCTCGGCTCGAAACCCTATGCCCCTCTCCGCGGTCATCGTCGATGACGAACAACTGGCGCGCGATGAGCTCGCCTATCTGCTCAAGAACCTGGACGACGTGAACGTGGTCGCGCAGGGCAAGAACGGCCTGGAAGCGATCAGCTTGATCCGCGAACACAATCCGGACCTGGTGTTTCTCGACGTCCAGATGCCGGGCTTAGACGGTTTCGGCGTGATCAAGAAGCTGCTCGACCGCAAGGTTCCTCTCCCCAAGATTATTTTTGCGACTGCCTTCGATCAATACGCGGTGAAGGCGTTCGAGGTGAACGCGGTCGACTACATCCTGAAACCGTTCGATAAAAAGCGCGTGGTCCAGTCCATCGAGAGAGCGCGGGCAAAGATTGAAGCGGGGGCCGGGCCCGAAGAAAAACTCGAAACGCTGATGCGGATGCTGGAATCGCAGAAGCCGCAGACGGCAAAGATTCTCATCAAGGCGGCGGGAAGATTGTTCCTGGCCGATCCGAAGGATATCTGCTACGCCACCATCGAAGATGGCGTAATCACCGTGGCCACCACCGGCCATGCGGGCATGGAGGGGCACTCGAACTGCCGAACGCTGGAAGAACTTTTCGAAAACCTCGACCCCGATTTGTTTTGGCGGGCGCACCGGTCTTTTCTGGTTAACATCAATCACATCCGCGAAGTCGTGCCGTGGTTCAAAAGTTCCTATCAGTTGCGCATGGACGACAAGAAACAGACGGAGATTCCGGTGAGCCGCGCTCAGACCCGCCGCCTGCGGGAATTGTTCAATCTCTGAGGAAAAAAATGGGCGGACGCGGAGACCGCTTCGTCCGCCCGGGGGAGGGACTCTCAGGCCGCAATAGCTTGCAAGGCGATGCGGTTGGGAATTACCAGCGTCGCACCCTCAAGCCGAATCAAATCTTTCCGTTTCAAATCACTCAATAAGCGGGTTACCGTTTCTCGCGACGATCCAATCATTTGGGCAATCTCTTCATGCGTGAATTCCGTGGCTACGCGAATTTCCCGGTTCCGGGGCTCGTCCGAGACCCAGGAAAGCAGTAAGCGTGCGAGCTTCTCCGTCGAACTGCGGGCGAGCAGCAGTTCGTACACATCATCGAACGAGGTCGTGACCTCGCGCGCGAGCATGGTGGCGCATGCGAGGGCGGCGTGGCTGTCGTGTTCGATCAGACGCAGGAAGCTATCGCGTTCGACGAACTTGATCTGGCAAAGCTCGATGGTGGTAACCGTAATCAGCGACGGCCCCCCGGAGACCACGGCGCTTAGTCCCAGCACCTGGCGGTCTCCGGCAATTTTCAGGATTATTGTCTTGCCATCGCGGGCCTCCACCGAGAGCTTGGAGCGGCCGGAACAGGCGATGTAGACGCCGCGCGGGATTTGACCTTCCGTCAGCAAAGTGGCATTCGCGGGATACAGGGTCAGGTGCCCCATCGCGTTGAACGCCGTCAACAACGGCTGAGGCAAATTGCAGAAGTCACAGGTCTGCCTCAGGGTACAGCTTAGACAGTCGTTCGGAATCGCGAAGCGCCGGGGTACTCCCATAGCAAACTCCTGCTGGTTGACGCAACTTGGCTGGCGGAAACGCCCGCCGGGGAAGCGGGAATCCACCACGTAGACAAACAGAGCACGCCATCTGCCACATACTCGATATGACTAAGTGGCTGTAACTACAATGCTTAAAATGGGATTGAACGAGCAGCGCGCCAAAAAGATGCCGTAGGACTGACCCAGCTGCCGATAGTTCGGCAGGCGTCACTGTCTTAGTCTCGCCTTCCGGATAATCTTAGGTAGGTGATTCTTAGTTTGGTGGCTTTAGTCCAATAATTCCGTCGGACGATTTCTAATTCAGATAGTCCGTGCGCGAGATACCCAACCTCTGCATCTTGTACTGTAGTGTGGTGCGTTTGAGTCCAAGCCGCGCTGCCGCGCCGGACGGGCCCGACAGGGCACCCCGGGTCTGACGCAGAATTTCGATGATATGTTCGCGTTCTTTATCGCGCAGCGTACCGTCGGAATCGGACAGATGCCGTGAGCTTTCCTCGCGCAACTCCCCGAGCGGCGCGCTCAACCGGTTCCCTTCCGACAGGATCACCGAGCGCTCGATAAAATTCTCCAGCTCGCGGATGTTTCCCGGCCAACTCCAGTGCATCATGGCTTCCACGGCCTCATCGGGGATGACATCGATATGCTTGTGTAGCCGGGCAGCGCATTTTTCAACGAAATGGCGGACGAACAAGGGTATGTCCTCGCGCCGTTCGCGCAATGAGGGCAGATGAAGCGGGAATACGTGCAAGCGGTAGAACAAGTCACCACGGAATTCTTTTTCCTCGACAGCGCGAACCAGATCGCGATTGGTGGCGGCGATCAATCGCACGTCCACCCGGATCGTCTTCGTGCCTCCCAGGCGCTCGAATTCCTGGTCCTGCAGCACGCGCAGCAACTTGGGCTGCAACTCCAAAGGAATATCTCCAATCTCGTCGAGTAGCAAAGTGCCCTTATCCGCCAATTCCAGCCGGCCGAGCTTCTGGCTTACTGCTCCGGTGAATGCTCCTTTTTCATGGCCGAACAGTTCGCTTTCCAGCAGCCCTGTGGGAATGGCGGCGCAGTTCAGCTTGATGAAGTTACGGTCCTTGCGGCGGCTCATGCCGTGAATCAAGCGGGCTATGCGTTCTTTGCCGGTCCCGGTTTCACCGGTAATGAGGACGGTGGAATCGGTGTCGGCGACGATGGCGGCATAGTCCAGCACACGTTTCAAGGCCGGGCTGTTGCCGACGATGTCCTCGGACCGGTTCGCGCTCCGGATTTCGCCCTCCAAGTAGCGCTTTTCCTGGGCGAGGCGTTCCTTAAGTTGTGCGATCTCTCGATACGCATGCGCATTCTGGAGCGCAGCTGCGATCTGATTGGCTACTTGTTGGAGATATTCAATGTCCGTCGGCCCGAAAGCATTCTCAATCATGCTACTCGGGTTCAGGGCTCCCCAGATGTGATTACCTGCGATCAGAGGCACGCTGCAAACCGACCGAATTCCGCCTTCATACATGGCTTTGGCCAAGGGCTCGTTCATGGCGCGTAAATCATCAGCGGTCAGAAAAGCGACGCTTCGTGACCAGATTGCACGCGACGAGAGGGATTGCTCCAGCGGAATCGCACTTCCATGGTTAACGAAAGGCTCCCATTCCAGAGCGTCTCCATACCGGTGCACGCTCTTGCCATCCTCGTCCAGTAAGCACAGGATCGCCCGTTCGTAGCGTGCAATGCTCCGAAGGCTGGAAAGAATAGCCGGTAACAGTTTCTCCAACTCCAGGCTGGAACTCAATTCACGGCTGACCGCAACAAGGCTTTGCTGTTCCTCAAATGCGCGGTCGGCTCTATCCTTCTCCAACGCAAGCGCTCCCATCATCGCGACGCGTGCGAGGAATTCGACGTCCTCGTTATCCAGGACCTCGGGGACGTTCTTGCCCAGCCCAAGTGCTCCAAAATGGCGTGAGGGCGTGCTCATGGGAAGGACCGTGTATGATCGGACGCCGTGATTGAGTAACACTGGCACGCAACTGGGAAAACGCTGCTCGCGCTCGGTATCGGGAATAGCGATTGGCTCCTGATGTTTCCATGCCCACCCGGTAGCCGCTTTGTCCACCGGGAAAGCGTCGAACTCACCACTCTCCTGGTTCTTTTTCCAATAGTGAGTCAGCATGCAATCCCGGCGCGGGTCGTAGAGGGAAAGATTCAGCAATTCGCCTCCCGTCATATCCAGCACCGGTGGGGCGAGTTCTTTGAAGGCTTCGGGCAGGCTCTGGGCTCGAGCTACCATGTCGGTGATCTCGAGTAACAGTCGGTATCGGTTGTGTTCAGGCGAGGTATTTTCCTCTAGTTCGAAACTTGTTTCTGACATACACACACATCTCCTGCATCTGCCGCGTACGCGCAGCACTATTCGAGCAGGAACTGGGGGTCATCGCAGCTTGCCAAGCTACGGGACTACAGTTCAACAGCACGGTGTCCGCAGGTGTCGGTTCCTTTACTCGGGAACCAATCTCTATCTCCCCGGTGCGGGGAACCCCCTCAGGTTCTGCGACACCGCTTTCCCTGATTGGCACCTTCCCGGAAGTGATATTGTTACTCGTCTCCGCGTCGCAGGCAAGTTATACCTTCGTATATAACCCGTAAACTTCGAGGTAAGATTCCTAAAATGGCAAGCGGCTTGCGAGATACACATTACTTGCTCAAGACCCCCGCGGTTGGAGGAGAAGTCCAAATTATTCAATCTGTTCTCTGACTGCCCGCTCATGCCTTGCTCTTCGCACCTGCCAACCTTAGTTTCTTCCAACTGTGTGGGGTCGCTGTGACTCATTTCTGCCCCATTGACACAGCGCAAATGGTATATGCCCCCTGTTCTACCGGGCTGACAGCGAATGTCCTGTTACGAAACCCGAACGCACGCTTAGGGTGACCTACGCGCTGGCTCCTAGCGGTGGAATCTGCCTGAATCCGTTCTGGAGGAAGTGCACTGCAACCACGCGTGTTTTTCTGTTCCAAAAATCGGAAATGCAGATGGAACCTCATGCTCATTGCGCCATCTGAACCGATGATAGAATGTCTCCGAGAGGTCAGGGGTCGTGCAACTTAATGGTGGCCAGAGGCTGCGAGCGCTGAGAGAGACTCTCGGATATCGTATGAGGGACGTGGAACTGGCAAGTAATCAGATCGCGCGGAGATTTGATAGTGAGGAATTCGCAATTCCGCCGAGCCGCTTGTCCGACATCGAAACCAAAGGCATAATCCCAAGTATTTTTCGACTCTATTCGTTTGCAGCTATTTACCGGCGAGAATATCGCGAGTTGCTATCCTTCTACGGCCTCGAACTCGATGCCATCTCAGCGGACATTAGCTTTGGGCATCCGCAGAAGTCTCATCTGTCCAAAGCTTCGAGCAACGTTACACAAGTGCGGATGCCGACGCGGCTCGATCCAGGATTCTCGCTCCAGAAAACGACGGACCTGAGACGTGCCATCGAGCAATGGGGTACCGTGCCCATGGCTTACCTCGAATTGTTCGCCGATGACCGATACACATACGGTTATATTGGATCGGAAGATTTCACGATGTATCCCATTCTTCCGCCTGGCAGTTTCGTGCAAGTGGACGAAGCGAAGAACAAAGTAGGAGAAGGAATATGGCGTTCGGAGTTCGAGCGTCCTATTTACTTTGTGGAAATGCGCGACGGATTTACCTGTTGCTGGTGCTCAATCAAGCGCGACTCCATCGTCTTGCACCCTCATCCCCTGTCTCCCGTTCCGGTGCGAGTTCTTAAATACCCGCAGGAGGCCGAGGTTCTTGGGCAGGTTGTGGGGGTTGCGATGCGCCTCGGAGATTGGCATTATTCTGACTTTCAAGCAACGCCGAAAGTGCGCTCAGCACTGACCCGAGATGTGCCCGGGCCGCTGGAGAAAGAGGCTTAGGTGAAGATTGCGCCAAGGTAGCCAGGAACTCGCTCTCTGTCAGATGCTCATTCGCGCATGACGCTGGCACGTCTTTGAGCAGCACAGCCAAAGGTTTCTTCAAGACCTCGGAAAGAAGCACTCGATGAGACGCTCGGATTGCGGTTTGTGCGGCATCGTCGCCATACACCCTCGCTAAACCCCAGTGCTCGTACCTTCCAGTGCCCGTTCCCTTGCCATCACGCAATCCGCCGACATAGGAAAGTCTGCCCAACAATCCAGGGACAGCACCTAGGGTATTCGCTTCAAAGTCCTCGAGAGCGGATTTGAGTCTCATCGAATTTACGATTTCCGAAATGACATCGGAAGTGAATTAAATACAGAAATACCTTCTGCCGCCTGCAATGTATCACGGTGCGAATTCTTTCGCAAAGGAGAACTACCGTGAAACGACTCATGCTGGCTTTGGCTGCTTTAGCTCTGTTCCTGACAACCGCGGCGCTTCCAAGTAGAGCCGATGGCAATCCGATGCCCCACGGGAGCTGCCCCATCACGGGTTGCGCCCTGCCGCAGTAGACGGCGGTCGGCACAGTTGAAAAGGAGCGATGTCAGGGCTATAGTGCTTTGGCATGCTCCCAATGAACTGGCACAAGGTGCTGTCGCTTGTCCTGTGGATCACGCCGCATGTGCTTCTCGGTGTGCTTGTGGTCGTCCTTTGCAAGCGCCGCTTGTACCGGGAATTCCCGGTCTTTTTCGCCTATGTGCTTTACGAAATTGCCCAGTTCATTTTGCTGTTTGCGTTGTATTCCATCCCAGGCGCAGGTAAGCAGTATGCATATGCTTATTGCGCCACGCTGTTGCTTAGCATCGCTCTTCGTTTCGGGGTGATTGACGAGGTTTCTACAGATTTGTTTCGCGAATCCCAGCTTCTAAAAGTGTCAGCACGGCGGTCGCTGCAATGCGTGACAGGTTTGCTGCTTGTAGTGGGTGTTTTGCTCGCTGTCTATGCGCCCGGGGACAATAGCGGCAGGTGGATTGCCGGTGTATCCGTCGTCAACCGGGGAGCGGCTATGGTTCAGTGTGGCTTGCTCCTTGCCTTGTTGCTCTTTTCCCGCTTCCTGGGTCTGTCTTGGCGTCGCTCCACATTCGGGATCGCGCTCGGTCTTGGGATACTGACGAGCGTCGATCTCGCCATGTTTGCTCTTCGCACGGCATTCGCTAGTTGGGTGGCGGTGGAATTTTTTAATTTGCTGATAACCGGCACCTACCTGGTTTGTGTTTCGATCTGGATCGGGTATGTGCTGACGCTCGAACTTAAACCTGTGTCCCTCCCGGTTGTTCCCAATGATAATGATAATGCGGAGGTGGAGACGTGGAACAGGGAGCTTCGACAATTACTCAAGCATTGACTTCTCAGACAATGATCGCCGCCTGGATCCTCGTCGCCATTGCGTTCGTCGCGCTGGGGATCCTGGTGTATGTTGCCATCCGCAGTCGCACGCGTCGGGTCGATTTAGAAAAAGCTGTGCAGGCGTTCCGGTCTCTCGACATTGAGGCCTTCAGAAACCTGGTGGACTCGGGCGAGGAAGCATTCCTTCGCAATAATTTATCGCCGAAGAAGTTCCGCGAGATTAAGCGGCAGCGCGCATGGGCGGCACTCATCTACGCCTGGGAAGCGGGACGGGCCGCAGCGGCGCTTGCCAAGATTGGTCAAGCCGCGCAACGGAGCTCCGACGCTGAGATCGCAGCGTACGGCGTTCAGGTTGCTGAGAATGCTTTTCGGCTTCGTTTGCAAACCATCGGGGCTTGCCTTCACCTGCTGACCGAGGTTGTATTGCCTGACCTGCGAAGCCCATCGCTTCCGCCCCTGGTAGATCAGTATGAGCGAACAGCGGAAACACTCTTTCGACTTGGCAGATTTTCATCCCGAGCGCAAGGGTTAGTGCGCCCCAAGAGTGCTTGACGCCGACATTGCCAGGGACGCTTGATTTAGGTCAACAAACCGAGTGCCGTATCGGATCGTTGCTTGGAATGCTGCAAGTCTCGCCCCAAGCAGAGACTTGGCTGCCCCGTCTCCTGAGGTAAAATTCTCAGATGGCACGCGGCTGGGAAAGTAAGTCTGTAGAACAACAGCAAGAGGAAATGTCGGAGAAGCGGAAAACCGTCCGCCCACCGATCTCGCCCGACGAGCAGCAACGCAACCGGAAACACGAGGGCTTGCTTCTTTCCCGGAAACGCCTCGCTCAACAATTGCAGGCAGCGGGCAACCCTCGTCACCGCCAGATTCTGGAGCAGGCGATTGCGGAGTTGGACAGTCAACTATCGTCTTTTGAATAGATTACAGGCTCGCCGTCACCAACGGGACTGGCCCCGAGCGCATACCTCCCATAACGAAAACCACGGTCCTGTTGCCTGCCACCTGACGTATAATTGATGGGTTGATGAAAGCCTACGTCTACGTTTCCTTGAAGAAGAGCGTTCTGGATCCGCAGGGTAAGACTATCCAAGGCGCCCTTACGAAAATCGGCTACAAGAGTTTGCATGACGTTCGACAAGGCAAGTATTTCGAAATTACTCTCAACGGCGGTATCTCAAAGGATGAAGCGCAAGCGGAAGTGGAGCGGATCGCGCGCGAAGTTCTAACGAACCCAGTCATTGAAGAGTTTCGTTTCTCCCTCGAAGAGTAGATCTCCGTTTGTGTTTGATGGGCAACTGCGCCCGAACCATCACCGGTCCCCCACCGACAAAAGGAGCCAATTAGCCAATGTGCGGCATCGTGGGATATGTGGGTAAGAAGCAGGTGGTCCCCGTCATCATTGAGGGTCTAAGAAAGCTGGAGTATCGCGGCTACGACTCGGCGGGAATCGCGGTGGCCGGAAACGGCGAAGGCTTGCAGATCCGCCGCGCGGAAGGCAAGCTGCGCAACCTGGAAGAAGTGATCCGCCTTAAGCCGCTCGATGGCACCTACGGCATCGGACACACCCGCTGGGCCACACATGGCCGCCCCACCGAAGAAAACGCCCATCCGCATCGCGACTGCACCGGCAAGATCGTGGTGGTGCACAACGGCATTGTCGAGAACTATCTCTCGCTCAAGAAGAAGTTGATCGCCGAAGGACACAAGTTCACAACCGAGACCGATACGGAAATCATCGCGCACCTGGTGGAGAAATATTACCTGCAAACCGGAAACGGCCGTCGCCCATCGCTCGAAGAAGCAGTGCGCAAAGCGGTCAAGGAACTCACCGGCGTGTTCGCGCTGGTGGTGATCGCGATCGACGAGCCGAACAAGATCGTGGCGGCGCGCAATGGACCACCCGTCGTCATCGGCCTCGGCAAGGACGAGTATTTCGTCGCCTCCGACGTGCCCGCACTCCTCGATCACACCCGCGATCTTTTCTTTCTGGGCGATGGCGATCTTGCCGTGATCACCCAGGAAGGTGTGCGGGTCAGCGATTTCGACGGCAATTCAGTGGAGCGGAAAGCGCAGCGCATCACCTGGGACCCGATCATGGCGGAGAAGGGTGGCTTCAAGCACTTCATGCTCAAAGAAATATATGAGCAGCCACGCACGGTCCGCGACACCACGCTCGGCCGCGTCTCGCAGGATACCGGCGCCATCTTCCTGAACGAGATGCAGATCGGCGAAACCGAGTTCAAGGCGCTGAAGAAAATCAATATCGCCGCTTGCGGCACCAGTTGGCACGCCGGGCTGGCGGGCAAGTTCATGATTGAGAACCTGGCGCGCGTTCCGGTCGAAGTCGACTACGCCAGCGAATGGCGCTATCGCGATCCGATCCTCGGGCCGGACACGATGACGATGCTGATTTCGCAATCTGGCGAAACAGCGGATACCATTGCGGCCCAGCGTGAAGCCAAGGCCAAGGGATCGAAGACGCTGGCCATCTGCAACGTGGTCGGCTCCATGATCACGCGCGAAGCCGCCGGAACCGTCTATACGCACGCGGGTCCGGAAATAGGGGTGGCTTCGACCAAGGCTTTCACCGGACAACTTACCGCTCTTTATTTATTCGCCTTGTATCTGGCGCAGGTGCGCGGCACCATGACACCCGCACAGGCCAAGGCCGCCGTGCAGGAGCTCACGCACATTCCCGGCAAGCTGGAACAGATCTTGACCCATGATGAGGCTTGCGACGAGTTGGCGAAAACGTACGTCCGGTCGCAGGACTTCCTTTTCTTAGGACGCGGCATTCACTACCCCATTGCGCTCGAAGGCGCGCTCAAGCTTAAGGAAATTTCCTACATTCACGCCGAAGGTTATCCGGCGGGCGAGATGAAGCACGGCCCGAATGCGCTGATTGATGAGAATCTTCCGGTGGTCATCATTGCCACGCGCGACGTGACGAGCCCGCAGTCGATGGTTCGTTACGAAAAAACGATGTCGAACCTGAAAGAAGTCAAGGCTCGTTCCGGAATAGTCATAGCGCTGGCCACCGAAGGCGACAGAGAGATCGCCGAAGAAGCCGATCACGTGCTATTCGTTCCGCCGGCGCCGGAAGAATTGTCGGCGATTCTGGAGATCGTCCCGCTGCAACTGCTCGCCTATCACATCGCAGTGCGCCGCGGCTGCGACGTAGATCAGCCGCGCAATTTGGCGAAGTCGGTTACGGTGGAGTAAAGAGCTGTCAGCCGTAAGCCATCAGAAAAGGCTCCGTTCGTGAAGCCGTCGCGTCCTGTAGCCGTTCGCAATCATCCAACTGAGTAATGGCTCAGTTCAAAACTTTCGATGCCCGCGTGCTTCGCTCCATCGCGCTGTCTGACTTCACGAAGCATCTCGAACTTGAAGTCAACGGAGTAACCCGCTTCGGCTTTGTTCCCGGACAATGGCTCTCGGTGAAGGCCAACACTCCCGGTGGCGAGGAGATGACGCGCGCATATTCGATCGCGTCCCCGCCCTCCGAGAACGGACACGTCGCCTTCTGCCTGAATCGCGTGCAGGATGGATTTATGTCGAACTATCTCTGCAGCCTCGACAAAGGCGCGACGATTGCGTTTCAGGGACCGTTCGGCGATTTCATTCTGCGCCCGCCCCTGCGCGACACTGTGTTCGTTGCCACTGGAACCGGAATCGCGCCGTTCCGCTCCATGCTGCACTGGCTGCTGGCGGAGCGCGAACGTCATCTAGGACGGCAGTTCTGGCTGCTGTTCGGCGCGCGCGGCGAGCAAGACACTTACTATCGCGAAGAGTTTGAACGTCTCGCCGCCGAACACGCCAACTTTCATTTTCTGCCCACGTTGAGCCGCGCCGCTCCCAAGTGGAAAGGGCTGCGCGGATACGTGCAGGAACATTTGCCCGAAATCGTAGGAACCCGCACTGACATGCACGCCTACATCTGCGGCCTCGACAAGATGGTCAAGGCGAACCGCGAATTGCTGAAGAGTCTGGGTTGGGATCGAACTTCGATTCGATACGAAAAATACGACTGACCCCGTAGTATAGTTGCCGTTCCGTTTCCGTAGAGGAGAGCCATCGTGTACGTCGCAGATGACAAGCGTTACGACTCCATGCAATATCGCCGCTCGGGACGCAGCGGCATTAAACTTCCCGCCATCTCGCTCGGACTGTGGCACAACTTCGGCGGCGTGGATAACTTCGAAAACTCGCGCGCCATGCTGCGACGCGCCTTCGATCTCGGCATCACGCATTTCGATCTTGCCAACAATTACGGCCCTCCGTATGGATCGGCGGAAGAAACTTTCGGGCAAATCCTGAAGAAGGATTTTCTTCCCTACCGCGACGAGCTGATCATCTCGACCAAGGCAGGCTGGGATATGTGGCCAGGGCCCTATGGGGATCTCGGTTCGCGCAAATATATGCTGGCCAGCCTGGATCAGAGCCTGAAGCGCATGGGGCTTGAGTATGTCGACATTTTCTACCATCACCGGCCCGATCCGGATACGCCGATGGAAGAATCGATGGGAGCGCTCGACACGGCGGTGCGCTCGGGCCGCGCGCTCTACGCGGGCATTTCCGCTTACAACGCTAAGCAGACCTCCGAGGCGGTAAAGATTCTGCGCCAGATGGGAACGCCGTGCCTGATTCATCAGCCGAAGTATTCGATGTTTGTGCGCGATCCCGAGCAGGGATTGTTCGACGTGCTGGAGAAAGAAGGCGTGGGATCGATCGTCTTCAGCCCGTTGGCGCAGGGACTGCTGTCGGATCGCTATCTGAAGGGAATTCCCAGTGACTCGCGGGCCGCGCGCGATTTCTTTCTGAAGAAGAAAGACATCGGGGAGGCGACTCTCGCCAAGGTTCGCGCGCTCAATGAAATCGCCGGGCAGCGAGGACAGACACTGGCGGAGATGGCGGTAGCATGGGTACTGCGCGATCCACGGGTCACCAGCGCGCTGGTCGGCACGAGCAAAGTGTCGCAGGTCGACGACAACGTGGCCGCGCTAAAGAACGTGAAATTCTCGACTGAGGAGTTGCGCAAGATCGATGACGTTCTCGCTGGAACCCACTCATCGCAAAGTGCGCGATGAGTGGGGCACCCCTCGTCCCCCTACCAAATCTGCTCACTCACGTCGCATCATTTCTTCTCGCGCCCCAGTTCCCAACGAAGGCCAAACGTGTACGTCGGTTTGTAGTACTCGCGCTGAATGAAAAACTGAGGACTACCCTGGTAAAAGCCAAAGACCTCGTTGTTCAGATTCAGACCCGAGACAATCGCAGTGAGACCCTTTCCGAGGTAGACGCTGCCCTGGGCGTCGACTTGGAAGTGTGAAAACAGATACATGTCTCCAGCTGGGCCTTTGATGCCGCCAGGAGTCGGAATATAAGTAGGCGGTGGCGGCTGGGGAGCATTCGGGTCTTGTATGAAAGGCACAAACGCGTAAGCGAAGATGTTGGCGCCGTTGTAGGACATGCCGACACGCATCGAAAGGCGCCCGTGATCGTAGGTCGGACTGATGTTCCAGGTATTAGGGGCCTGGCGAAGCAAAGCAGGATGGTCGGTGCGAGTCAACATCGGCTGCGCCAAGTTGGGGTTCACATTCGTGGCCTGGGAAGTGGCGTAGCTATAGTTGGCGAAGAGACCAAGTCCACTCAGCAAACCTGGCAGGTAACTGAAATGCTGATTGAAGCTGAGCTCAAGACCGGCTATGTAAGCGCTGCCGGAGTTGGTTGATTGATCGACAATAAAATTCGGGGTTCTCGATGACAGCAGGACAATGGGATCGCTCAGTCTCTTATAGAAAAACCCTGCCTGGATCGCGCCAAGCGGTTGCAGGTAGCGTTCGTACAGCACGTCGAAGTTGTTGGCGTGTTCCGGTTTCAGAGCTGGGTTGCCTTCCGTCAAGGTCGGCGGTGTCGTCGAATTATCGACGGTGGTAGCCGAGGTCAGGAACTGTGGATCGGGACGGGACAGTCCACGGGAATAAACGAAGCGCAACGCGGAATTATCGTGGCTGTCCAAACGGATGCGAAGCGAGGCGCTCGGCAGAGCGTCAATGTAGGAATGTTGGCCCTTGATGGTCAAAGGACCGGCGTTGGTGTTGGGATCACAGTTACAGGACAGAGTGTTGTCATTCGTGCCCTCGAAGCGGACGCCCGCGACCACGCGGAAGCGGCTGAAATCGAGGCTGTTCATCACATATCCGGCGGTAACGCGTTCGACAAGATCGAAGTTGTTGTTGTTTCCACCCTGGGGTGCCGTCTGGGGGCACAGCGTGGGGTCGCTGGTAAAGGCACCGCGGTTGGCCGCGAAGAACGACCGGATCTTGTCCCAGCTTATTCCCGGCCCATACGGGTAGTGACCGTTGTAGTAGTGGTTGTTCGTGAAGCCGTCGAGGAATTGGCTCGCCAGCGGCGCCGTCGTCGGGTCGGTCGGACAGTAGTCAATCTCGTAGGAATCATCAAATTTGTGAGCATTCCGAAAATAGAAGCCGGCCTCGAACGTGCTGGGGTGGGAACCGATGTGATAGTTCTTAGCCCCTGAGACCGTGCCCTCAAGATTGAGTTGGGCGGCTTTTCCGTGGGCGGAGTCCTGCATTTGCTGGAGCTGCAAGTTGGCGGGGTTGTAGGCTTCCGTGAAACAGGCAGGAGTAAAGACCGGGAGGTAGGGATCTTTTGTGGCAGCCTGATCCCATTGGCAGTTGCTCTGGGTTCCCGTGAACCCAAAGAGAGTATGGGACTCGCCTCCTCCGATGGGGTTCAGCATGCGAGCGCGACCTACTGCAAACTGCCAGTTGAGTAGAGACGTGCCGAATGCATGATTGCCTCCGACCGACAAGCTAGCGACCTGAAAGTCAGGATCACGTGCCTCGGTGGTAAAGCTCGGGAAATTCGTACCCGGAATACCTGCGTCGTTCGTAGCAAGGACATACTCATACCTACGGCCGTAGTCCTTGAAGTCTGAAAAGAGTGTGTGGACATACAGGTTCGAGTTTTCTGACAGCTTGTAATCCGCACTGCCGCCGAAGCCATAGCGCTTTCGGTCATACAGGTATTGGCGAAATGCGGCGTTTTGGATATCAGGCGTGTAAGGGCCGTTCGGTGGTTGAAACTGGACTTCAGCGGGAACCGGCTCTATATCATCAATCCCCCGGCCGTTGTAGTCGTACGACCCGCTGATCATCACACCGAAGCGTTTTTGAACGCCGAAGCGATCACCCGCGGTGCCACCGAATTCGTAAACCTTGCGAGTGTTGGCGATCGGGGTGAAGCCTCCTAAGCCATACAGGGAAAGGGTGGGGCGGTCTCCAGCTTTCTTCGTCACTAGGTTTACGGATCCCCCGATAGCGTCGCCGTTCATGTTGGCTTGCAGGGTTTTGTTGATCTGGACCGATTCGATCAGGTCCGCTGGGATGACATCGAGCTTCACCTGGCGCACACCGCCTTCGGGTGAAGGAACTTCGACCCCATCCAGAGTCAGGTTGGCGAGCCGTGGCTCCGTACCACGGATCTGGACGTACTTGCCTTCGCCCTCGTCGCGCTCCAGCGTGACCCCAGGCAGGCGGCCGACGGCATCGGCGATGTTGGCATTTGGAAGGCTGGTGATCACCTGGGCGGGCAGAACGTTGAGAATATTGTCTGCCATCTTTTCCTCATTGATGGCTTCAGCCTCGCCGTGGGCACGCTCGGCCGTCACTATGACGCTCTCACTCTCGCTGGCAACGTTGAGCACCGCATTCATTCGCGCGAGCTTTCCGGCAGTTACCGTGACCGGCACCTCGAACTTCGAAAATCCTACGTAATAGACCACGAGCGTGTAGTCGCCCGGCGCCAGGTAAGAGATCGTGAATTGACCCTGGCCGTCACTAATCGCAGATGCTACAACTGACCCCTTTTGCTGCAGTTCCACCCGCGCACCAGGCAATACCGCGTTATTCGCGTCCGTCACCACGCCGCTGACCCTGGCCACGCTTTCCTGTGCGCAGACCCTGGTCGGGCCTAGCGCAACGCTAACGACCACGAATAAAAGGAGTGAGGAGACAACTATCCGCATGATTCGAGACCTCGCTGTTCCTTATGTGTGCCGCAAAAGACGGTTGGCGCAACGACGCTTTTGAAGTGAAAAGTAGAGGTTGGTACTTGTCTACTATCGAGATGTTTCGCACACGTAAATGAAAGGTTAATGTTCTATGAATGGTTCATGAAAACACCTTCTGGGAAATCCGTTAGAATCGGCGGACAAGAATATAGGACGATGACGGTGTACCGATAAAAAGCGCTTGAGAAAAAAGGATGAAGACGCCTGATAAAAATGTGGTTCGCTGCACGTGGGCGACGAACGAGCTCTCGATTCTCTATCACGACCGCGAATGGGGCGTGCCCCAGCATGACGACCGCGTGCTGTTCGAGTTCCTGATTCTGGAGGGCGCGCAAGCCGGGCTTAGCTGGGACACGATTCTGCGGAAGCGCGAAAACTATCGTGCGGCTTTTGACGGGTTCGATGCGGCGAAAATCGCCCGATACGACCGGCGGAAGACGGGGCTACTGCTGCGCGATGAGGGGATCGTCCGCAACCGGCTGAAGGTGGCTTCCGCGATACGGAACGCCAAGGCATTTCTGGCGGTGCAAGAGGAGTCCGGCTCATTCGACGCCTACATCTGGCACTTTGTCGGTGGCAAACCGCGAGTGAACGCCCGGCGGTTGGGGAAGGGAATTCCGGCGAGCACTCCTGAATCGGACGCGATGAGCAAGGATCTGAAGAAACGCGGCTTCAACTTCGTCGGTTCGACTATCTGTTACGCCTTCATGCAAGCTACCGGGATGGTGAACGACCATGCGGTCGAGTGTTTCCGGTATCCTGGACCTAGCGAGCTTCGCTCGGCCGGACGGACGAATGCGTCCGTTCCTACGTGAGTGAAGCTTACAGGTTGTGTAACTCCTGCCTTAAGCCGGTGCATTTTACGTGGTTGCCCGCGTTTTAGAGCGATTGCTCCGGCTTGCAAATCATTGCCTCCCATCTACTTACCTCAAGGTTGTTTTCTGGCAGCAGCTGGAACACAGGCTGCATCTTAATCTTTCGGATGTAAGGGTTTATGTGTCCCCACTAATTTGAATTTCAGATCAAGTACCGTTTTTTGGAGGCCCGTGTGAACAAAACCATCGTTTCGTTTCTGATAGCAGTTTTGCTCTCGGCTGTCTGTATGGCCCAGAGTTCCGCCGATATGCAAGCCGGCGGGTCGGCGTCCCAAAATACGTCTGCCTCTGCGGACAAGTCGGGGGCGCAGGCGAATTCGAGCAGTTCAGCCGAGGCGGCCTCGCAAGCGAACGCCTCAGGTAAGCACGGCAATGCGCAGGCGGCAAGCGCAAGCCAATTGCAGTCCGGCAGCACAGTGCAGGCCGAGTTGAGCAAACCAGTGGATGTCCGCAAGAACAAGCCTGGCGACGAAGTCATCGCGAAGACCACCCAGGACGTGAAATCGGACGGCAAAGTCGTGCTGCCGAAGGGCTCGAAGATCGTAGGCAAGGTGACGCAAGCTCAAGCGCGGGCCAAGGGGCAGGACGAGTCGCAACTCGGCATCGCCTTTGACCACGCCATCTTGAAAGACGGCACGCAAATGCCGGTGTCGTTCGCAATCCAAGCAGTCGGCAGTTCAGAGTCTGCTGCTTCTGCCGCGGCGGCGGATGATTCGGGCATGATGGCGAGCAACGCCGGCGGCATGGCAAGAGGCTCCGGTTCTGGCGCCGCTGGCTCTCGTGGCGGGCTGGTGGGCGGAGTCGGTTCGACGGCCGGTGGTGTTGCGAACACGACTGGCGGCGTCGCGGGTTCGACTTTGAATACTAGCAATGTGGCTGGCGCAAATACTGCCACAAACGCGGCGGGCGGGCTGACCTCTACCAGCCAGGGCGTGGTCGGCATGCCTGGCCTCACGTTGTCGTCAGTCGCTTCTGGCTCGGCAACTGCTGGTTCGGTGATAAGTTCCAGCAGCGGCAACGTCCGGCTGGATAGCGGAACTCGCATGCTTCTGAAGGCGAACGGTCAGTAGATTGATTTGCAGATTACTAACCGATAGGCAAGGGGCAGCGCGCGGTTCTCCGCTGCCTTTTGCTTATCTACCTTCTTTCTTTTTTGCCTATCTAAGGGAAATGATCGCGCTCCTCGATTCCGCTAGCAGCCCCACTCGGTCTCCCCCGGCTTTGCAAAATAGCGCCTCAGGTCTTCTGGTTCGCTTGGTGTCGAAGCCACTTCCAATATCGCGAGGCGTGCAGCTGCCACCATGCGATTCTTTTCGGGCTGTGTTACCTGCTCCCATGACTCGGGTGTCGAGTTGGTCGTGCAGCCAAAATCCGGCCCAAGTGCGTGGTGATAGTAATGGAAGAGTTTTGCCAATTGTTCCGCTGATACTTCTTGAATCGACATCAGAAATACCCTTTCTCCGATCGGTTAGTGTTGCCGAGCGTGCCAGAGGTGGCAGAGAACGGTCCACGTCCAATCTGCGCCCAGGCCGCTTGATCAACTGGTCTGTTGTGTTCCCGCGGTTGCGGGATTATGTCTTGTTTGAGCCGGTACGAAGGCTGGCCAGTAGCGAAGTCGAGCGACCCTTGCACTCCTCGCCCAGAGCTACCAGGAATCGAACACAAAACGCGATGCTTGCCAGGCACAGCATCGTCATGAATGCTGTCACAGCCATTCGAACCTCCTGGCGGGGCTTCCCATTTGAAGACCTGAACCACTCAACATCTATTCGATACGACGAGCCATAAGTTTCGAATAAAACGTTCATAAAGACTGCGTAAAGTGAGTGTGGTGCCTGCATTTGTGAATTCTTTGAGTGAAATCAGAACGCTTCCACGAGCCCCGGCCCCATTGCGGAAAGCGCTAAGCTCCGGCATAATAATGGTTTGTCTTTACTTCGCCGGACGCTTCCGGGCAAAGGATACTGAAGTCTGTGTTAATGATCCGACTGGCGCGCTTTGGCGCGCGTAAACAACCGTATTACCGAGTGGTAGTGATCGAGAAGGAGCGGGCACGCAATGGCCGCCCGGTGGAAGTGGTGGGCACGTACAATCCGCGCACCAATCCGGCCACTTTCGACCTGAAACGGGAGCGCATTGAGCACTGGGTTTCGAAAGGCGCCCAACTTTCGGACCGCGTCAGGAAGCTGCTTTCTTTGCCCGCGCCCGCTGCCGCCGCTTCGATCGCCTAGCGTCCTTACACTCGCCAATTCAGGAGCACCGACAGAATGATCGAGCCGACCGCCAGCCCGCGCGTCATGATTGAATACATTGCTAAGGCGATCGTCGAAGTCAAGGGCGAGGTTTTTATTGACGAGTACGAAGACGGAGACGAAACCGTCATCGAGCTCGAAGTGGCCGAGGCTGACCTGGGCAGGATCATTGGACGCTCTGGACGCGTGGCGCGCGCGTTGCGCAACGTGCTGAGCGCGGCGGGTGCGAAGCAGAACAAGCGGTACGCGCTTGAGATCATCGAATAAGATCGGCGAGTCGACGACCGGCGAATCAGACGCGAGCAGCGAATGGATTACCCTGGCGGTCGTCATCAAGACGCAGGGACGCCGGGGGGAAGTAGCGGTCGAATTGCACACCGATATTCCGAACCGCTTCCGCCAAGACATGCGGCTGTGGGCGCTCGCGAAAGATGGCCAGCGCCGCGAAGTAACGGTTGAGGATCTCTGGCCGCATAAGAGTTTTCTGGTGCTGAAGTTTCATGACGTCGAGACGATTTCCGATGCCGAGCTGCTGGTGGGTGCCGAGCTTCAGCTGCAGCGCGGTGAACGCGCCGAGTTGGAGCCGGGCTGGACGTACCTGAGCGACCTGATCGGTTGCACAGTGTTCGATGGCCAACGCGCGGTCGGCGAGATTGAAGACGTGCAGTTCGGCGCGGGAGAAGCGCCGTTGCTGGTGGTTCGGAGTGGATCGAAGTTGCCATACGAAATCCCCTTCGCCGAAGCGTTCTTGGAAAAGCTCGATTTGGAGCGCAAGCAGGTCCGGATGAAGTTGCCGGAGGGCTTGTTGGAAGTAAACGCGCCGGCAAAGAAGGAAAGAAGTCGCTAGTCGGTGGTCGATGGTCGTTCGCGGTAACGAGTATCGCCAGGAATGGGGTTGACAAGCGACGAACGACCAGCGACTGGGTTTCCGCGATGAAGATCGACATTCTCACGATCTTTCCCGACTTTTTTCGCGGACCACTGGATTACGGAATTGTCCGCCGGGCGCGGGAAGCGGGCCTGGTGGAAATTAACATTCACGATCTGCGTGCGTTTACGAAAGACAAGCACCGTAGCGTGGATGACCGCCCGTTCGGCGGCGGCGAGGGCATGGTCCTGAAGCCGGAACCGATCTTTGAATGTTTGGAGTCGTTTGGCGACGTGGCGTCGCGTGAACTCCGCTTAAGCGCGGGCGCGAAGCAGTCGGTGATTCTGCTTTCCGCGCAGGGTCGTAGGCTCGATCAGTCGCTGGCGGTGGCACTTTCCGGGCTTGACCAGATCGTCCTCATCTGCGGACGCTACGAAGGTGTGGACGAACGCATCAGCAAGCACCTGGCGGATCGCGAAGTTTCGATTGGCGACTACGTGCTGAGCGGTGGCGAACTGGGCGCGGCGGTAATTTTGGACACGGTGGCGCGGCTGATCCCGGGCGCGGTGGGCAACCAGGCATCGACGCGGCAGGAGTCGTTCACGGAGACGCGCACCGAATCCTTGGCCGCGAATATGGAGTTGGCTGGCGACGGACCGAGTTCCACCTGCGTCTCGGGCGGATTGCTCGACTATCCGCATTACACGCGTCCGGCGGATTTTCGGGGCATGAGGGTGCCGGAAGTATTGATGAACGGCAACCACGACCAGATTCGCAGCTGGCGCCGCAAAACGGCTTTGGAGAAAACGCTGCGCAACCGTCCCGATTTACTGGAGCGAATTGCGCTGAGCGCGGAAGACAAGGAATTGCTGGCCCAGATCAAGCGAGCCCAAATTGACGGCAAGAATTAGGAAGGAAACGTTATGCGCAATCCGATTATCGAAAAACTGCTGGCGAAATCGCGCCGCACTGACATTCCCAAGTTTGGTCCCGGCGATACGATCAAGGTGCTGGTCAAGATCAGAGAAGGCGAAAAAGAGCGCCTGCAGGCGTTCGAAGGCGTCGTCATTGCCCGGAAACGAGGTGCCCAACCCAGTTTTACGGTCCGCAAGATCAGCTTCGGCCAGGGCGTGGAGCGTATTTTCCCCGTCGACTCCAAGGTCATCGACAAGATTGACGTGGTGCGCTCCGCCAAAGTTCGGCGCGCCAAGCTTTACTACCTGCGCGGCCTCAAGGGCAAGGCTGCTCGGCTGAAAGAAGTCGAACAGCAGTAAGCGCCGGTCACCTTTCCACTGGCATTTGTGTGGGGACGGGGCTTTGCCGCGTCCAAGCGGGGCGAAGCCCCGCTTCCACAAATTCATCGCACATCTGCTCTTGCTTCGCATCGCGTCTTCGGCGAAGATGCTGATCAGCACCCGTGTCCAAGTCCGCCTCCGCATCGAAAAAGTCGAAAACGGACGGTGTTTCTGCCTCCGCCGCCAAGTTGCGCTTGCTGAAAAAACTGCGCTGCACTCTTAAATTTGAAAAGCGGGCTTGGGCTGCGGGCGCGCAACTCGTTGCCGGAGTCGATGAAGTCGGCCGTGGATCGCTGTTCGGCCCGGTTGTGGCAGCCGCCGTTATCCTCTATGAGAACGACGACCCGGCATACCGCATTCGCGGCCTGCGCGATTCGAAACTGCTCCCGCCCGAGCGCCGCGAAGAACTTGCGCTCCTGATTCGCCAGCATTCAATCGCCTGGGCCATTGCCGCCGTGGATTCCGCCCGCATCGATCAAATCAATATCTACCAGGCTTCGCGGCTCGCTATGCTACACGCGGTCCAGCAACTGGCGCCGGCGGCGAGTTATCTTCTGGTCGATGCAGTGAGACTCGCTTGCGAGCTTCCCCAACTACCGATTATTCACGGCGACGCGCTCTCGGCCACGATCGCCGCCGCCTCCATCATTGCGAAGGTGGAACGGGATCGCATGATTTCCGCCTGGGACCCGGTCTTTCCCGCGTATGGCCTGGCCTCGAACAAGGGATACTGCACGCCGCGCCACCTCGCTGCGCTGCGCGAGCACGGTCCCTCGCCCCTACATCGCCAGTCGTTTTCGCCGGTGTGGAGCGCGCCGATTCCGCAGGAAGTTCTGGGCTTTATGCTTGACGAGGGCGCTCCCGAGGGAATTTCCGGCGACGAAGAGCTCGTGGCGATCGCGGAGGGCTGAGATAGGCTCGTGCAGAGACGGGGCAAGCCCCGTCTCTACAAGGACACCTTTTATTTCCCCCGATAAATTTGCGTCAGCAGATCCGGCTTCGATTCATCCCGCACCAGGTGTGGATACTTTTCGCCGCCGTGATAGTCCAGTTTCACTACCCGAAAATAATCCGTGTTTTCCACGATGAGCTCAATCGGCGACGGACTGGTCTTGGCTCCTCGAATTGCGTCGTGCCAGACGTCCGCCGAAAACCTGCGGCCATTGACCGCGACAATCTTCATCCCCGGCCCGATACCGGCGTTGGCGGCTAGCATGCCCTCGACCGTGTCCCGAATCACGCCATCGCTCCCGGCCAACAGCCCCACCGAGTAATGCGCATTGATGTTCTTTCCATCGCGATCTCCAGCGCGATCCAGTTCCGATGGATACTCGTCGTATGCCAGCTTCCATCCGCTGCCTTCGATTCCGGCGAGTGGGGCACGCGGGCCATGGTTGGATAGGCGCTCCGTCCAGAAGCCACGCCAGTCGTACGGAGCGACTTGGTTCAGCGCATTCACGACGTCGTCGAAGGTGTAAGTTTTCACCATGGGCGGACCGCTCGGCGCTCCATAAAACAGTTTGCAGAAATCGTCCAAGGATTTCGCGCCCTTACTTTGCTGACGGATGATCACATCCGCCCAGAGCCAGGTGAGCACGTCTTCGTCGTAATAATCGAGGCCGCGGCGATAATCTTCCCAGGCGTGGGGAGCGTTCTGCATGTCGGGAACGCCATCGGCGGTGTCTTGCAAATTGCGCCAGACTCGGCCCGAACGATGATCCAGATCCGCCGCCATCTGCGCCAGCGCATCACGAGCCAACGACGGAGTGCGCTCGCCGCTACGCGCTGCCAGCATATCTCCCAGGTATGACGTCAGGCCCTCGTACACCCACAGCAAGTCGGTCTGCATCGGCTGTTCGAAATCGGGCGTCGCCAGATCCGCCGGACGCCGGTACTTCCCGTTCCACGAATGCACATACTCGTGCGGCAGAAGTCCAGCGGTCAGTTTCCGTCCGTCCTCTTCCACCAGCGACCGCTCTTCGACGCGGCTGTCATTCGATTCGTGATGCTCCAATCCGAAATGCGCGACGTGATCGCTGAGGGTCAGGAGGAAGTGGTAGCCGGTGTAGTGCCGCGCGCCAAACAGAATTCCCGCCTGCTTCACCAGGTCCCGGTAATGTTCCCAGACTTCTTCCGGAGCATCGAGCGCGGCGGCACTGTCGGCTACAAGGTCGAGTTCCGCGGGAGGATTTTCGGTGCTGAGCGGCACCACCTTCAAATACTCACCCGCGATGACCGGACCATCCACCAGCATGGTCAGCGAAACGGGCGCAAAATGAATGCCGTTATTGTTGCCCGCTTGATTGGAAACATGCAGCGACGTCCCAAACTTCCATCCCGCGGGCAGCCGCAGGCTCGCGCTATATGTGAGTTGGTCGGAGCTGTACCCAGCGGGATAGAGCAGCAGCGCGTTCCAGTTGACGATGTATAACTTTTCCGTCGCGGAGAGTCCGGAGCTGTATCCAGGTTCAAACGACGCGGGTGAAGTGTAATCGAGATTCGCCATGACTTCGTTCTCGCCCACCGGAACTTCCACGTGAAAAGTAAAACCGTCGAGCAGATCGCGCCGCCATGGCAGCGTCTTTCCGCTCGCCGTAAACTTCAAGCCCGTCAAATCGGTGATCGGACCCGTCGGCCCGTGCTCACCGGGAATCCATTTCGGATAGTAGAGCGTGAGCGTCCCGGGCTTAGCCGGAATGCGCAATTGCGCGTGGATGATCTTGCGCGGCGCCTCCGAGGCGTCCAGAGAGAGCGTGACGGTCGGACCATTTGCCCCAAAAACTGAAAATGATGACAGCAGAAAAATTGCAAGACAAGAAAATCTCCTAACCCCACAACTTGAGCCCATTCCGCCTCCGGATTATCGTTTCGTGCGCAGCGATGCAAATAGGATCGCACGTAAATATATCAGTACGCGGGTCCGATTCGCTGCCGGCAGGCGCTGGGGGCTGCTACCGCCTGCTGTCATCAACCGGCAACCCAGCCTGCTATCATCTCCGACGTGCCCGCGCGCGGAAAATTTATCACTTTCGAAGGCCTCGACGGCAGCGGCAAGAGCACGCAAATCGAGAAACTGGCCCGTTCCCTGCGCGCCCACGGCCTTTCTGTCATCGTGACTCGCGAACCGGGCGGCACCGCCGCCGGCGAAAAGATCCGCGAAGTGCTGCTGCACTCCGCCACCTCGGGCCTTTCTCCGCTGACCGAAATGGCCCTGATGTTCGCTTCCCGCGCCCAGCATATTCACGAGATCATTCTGCCTGCGCTCGCCGAAGGACGCATCGTGCTCTGCGATCGCTTCACCGATTCGACCGAGGCTTACCAGGGTGCGGGCCGCAAGCTGGGCACAAGACCGGTATTGCAGTTGCATGAAATCCTTTGCGGAAATCTGCAACCTGACTTGACCGTCTTACTGGATAATGAGGTGGCCTTCACCGTCGAGCGCGCGCGGCGTCGCAATCGCAAACACAAAGGTGGCCGATCGGAAAAAGGCTCGGAAAAAGACGAGAACCGCTTCGAGCAGGAAAATCGCGCTTTTTTCGGACGCGTCCGCCACGCGTACCTGGCCATTGCGGCCCGCGAGCCTCAGCGAATGCACGTGGTAAACGCCCGAGGCACACCCAACGAAACGCATGCGGTTATCATGGAGTTGGTGCGTAAGAAGTTGAAGATCTAGTGGAGGGACGGGCGTCTCGCCCGTCCTGCCGGGCGGGACGCCCGGCTCTCCACCAACAAAGCAGCCTTATGCCCTTTTCTGATTTCGTCGGCAATCCGGAGACCATCCATCGCCTGCGCGAGATGCTGGCGCGCAACCGCTTTCCACACGCCGTCATTCTTTCCGGCGCGCATGGCTCGGGCAAGTACACGCTGGCTCTCATGCTCGCCCGCACTATGAACTGCCTGGAGCAGCCGTTAACGGACGGCTTGCCCGATTTTTGCGGACGCTGCTCGAACTGCACTCGCATCGCGCAGTCCGAAGACGTCGATTCCCGCTTCGCCGAAGCCGTCGAGGCTCGCGAAAATCTGCGCGATACGGAGAAGAAAGAAACCCGGCTCTTCGTCCAGACCCACCCCGACGTGCTCATCATCCCACCCGATCCGCCGCAGCTGATGATCAAGGTCGATCAGGTTCGCCACGTGATTGAGACCATCTACTATCGCCCTGGCGAAGCTCGCGAACGCATTTACATCTTCACCAGTTCGGCCTTCATGAAAGAGGCCGCCAACTCGCTCCTCAAAGTTCTGGAAGAGCCGCCCGAGTTCGCCAGCATTTTTCTGCTCACCGAAAACCCCGGCGAATTGCTGCCCACAATTCTTTCCCGCTCTATGATCTTCAACCTGGGCGCGATCCCTTCGACAGAGATCGAGAGCCGGCTCGCCCAGCTTCGTCCTGACTGGAATGCCCGGCAGCGCGCTCTGGTCGCCCGCCTCAGCGAAGGCGCCATTGGACGCGCTGTATCCTTCGATCTCGAAAGCTATGTGGCAGCTCGCAGCCACGCTCTAATCATGCTGAAATCCGCGCTCGGTAGCGACAGCAACAATGCCCACACCGAGTTGTTCAAGGTCACGGAGAGCTACCGTTCCGGCGCCGAGGGCCGCGCGAAAATCGACAACCTTCTCCGAACCTTCTACTCATTGCTCGAAGACCTGATGTTCCTGCAATCGGGCGCGACGCAGCTGGTCCGGAATACGGACATTCTGGGTGAACTCAAGAAAATGTCTGAATCCGCCGACTTTGCCTGGGTGCAACGCGCCGCCGAAGGTCTCGGCGAAGTCGAGCGCGGGCTGCGCCGCAACCTCCTGCGCTCGCTCTCGCTCGATGCCTTCGCGACCGCGCTGGAGCGTGTTTCCTAGTGGAGACGCTGGTGGTGCGGCGGATGCACAAAAGACATTGCACAAAATATTGTCATCCCGTGTCCGCTGTGGTACCGTAACCCTCAGTTCACACCTCTGGACCCACAATTCAGGCTCAAGTGTTGTGGCAGATTTTGCCGCCCGGCGCGCAGGTGGTGCGATTTGAAAGATGCAGTCGACTCCATACCCGCTGAACAATCCGCCGATCAGGACAGCTTCGCGAATCGCAAGCTGATCCGTCCGATCTTGAATCGCACGGACCACAACCACAATAGCCACAACCACGCCCCCGCGGAACGCAGAGACAGAGATCGGGATCGGGACAGAGATCGGGATCGCGACCGTTCCGCCGCTCCGGCCAAGAAGACCGCGCCCACGGAGCAGACCAACGCCGAGAATTTTTATTATCAGAAGCAGATGCAGACGAAGACGCCCATGGTCATCGTGTTGCGCGACGGCGAGGAAGTCCACGGCTATATCGAGTGGTACGACAAGAACTGCATCAAGCTGAACCGCACCGGCTCTGCCAACCTGATGATCTACAAGCCCGCCATCAAATACATGTTCAAGGAAGGCGAGAGCGAGAAGCGATAGCATTCAGCGGTCAGCCATCAGCATTCAGTCCCCAACCCTCAACTGACACACACTCTGCCCGTCACAAGAATCGTATGCCGAGTCACGAACAATGGAGGCGCAAGAGCGCGGTCATACTTGGTCCTGGGCTGAATGCTGACGGGTGAGTGCTGAATGCCGCCCCTACAGCTTCGGCAGCACAATCCCCTTCTGCGCCTGGTACTTGCCCTTGCGATCCTTGTAGCTGGTCTCGCAAACTTCGTCCGACTGAAAGAAAAGAATCTGGCACAGGCCTTCGTTGGCGTAGATCTTTGCCGGGAGCGGCGTGGTGTTCGAGATCTCGAGCGTTACGAAGCCTTCCCACTCCGGTTCGAACGGCGTGACGTTCACGATGATCCCGCAGCGCGCATAGGTGGACTTGCCCACACAGATGGTCAGCACATCGCGCGGAATCTTGAAGTACTCCACTGATCGCGCCAAGGCAAACGAATTCGGCGGGACGATGGCGACATCCGCGTTCACCGTCACGAACGAACGCTCGTCGAAGTGCTTCGGGTCGACAATTGTGCTATTGACGTTGGTGAAAATCTTGAACTCGTCGGCCACGCGCAAGTCGTATCCGTAACTGGACACGCCGTAGGAAATCACTCCCTCGCTCACCTGCTTTTCAGAGTACGGATTAATCATGTCGTGCTCTTGCGCCATGCGCCGGATCCAGCGGTCACTCTTGATCATGAAACTCCTTTGGGATTTGGTAATTGGGTAATTTTGTAATCTGGCAATTTAAAAGCGGCGGCGCGCTCGGGCGGAATTCCGGTTGCGGCGATTTTCAAATTACACAATTTCCAAATTACAAAATTACAAAATTTCTCTCGGCTGGTGCTGCCATATTACGAGATTGGTCCCCCGGTTGACAATCCGCGCTATCTCCCTTAGCATCAATAACTTGAGACAGACCAATTCTCGGGAGACGGGAGAGACCCGTGATTAAGCTCGACATCATCAATGAAGTCGTCAACCGCACCGGGATCACCAAGACCAAGGCGGAGCTTGCCGTCGAAACCGTCTTCGAGAGCATGAAGAAGGCGCTCTCCACCGGCGACCGCATTGAACTGCGCGGTTTTGGCGTGTTCAACGTGCGTCCGCGCAAGACCGGCATCGGGCGGAATCCGCGCACTGGCGCCGAAGTTTCCATTCCGCCGGGCAAGGCCGTCCGCTTCAAGCCCGGCAAGGAATTGCAATCGATTGACTAATTACTAGCTAGACGCCGGCGTCCCGCCGGACTGACGATGCGGACGGCCCCGCATCCGGGCCGCAGTGGGTTGCATCTGAATCAGGCCCGACACCGTATGTCCGAACCCGCATCCCCTTTTCCGACCGCCCTCGAATGGGAGCCGCAGCCCCAGCCAGCTGTCTGGGTCATCCCGCCGCCGCGCCAACCCTGGTGGCTCTACGTGCTGTTTTTCGTGCTGACCTTGTTCAGCACGACGGTCGTTGGGGCGCGGATCTATGCTAATTTCGCGGCTCACCAACCAGTTTTCTCGTTCAATGACGACAGCGTTCCTCTCTTCCCCGTGGAGTGGATGTGGCAGGCTCCAGCAAGACTGACGCATGGGCTCCTCTTTTCGCTCACGCTGATGTTCATCCTCTTCGCGCACGAGATGGGACATTACCTGTATGCCCGGCACTATCGCGTATATGCGACACCACCATTTTTCATTCCATTTCCCAGCCTGATCGGCACGCTCGGAGCTTTCATTCGCATCAAGGGGCCGATTCCTAATCGCTCCGCATTGTTCGATATCGGGATTGCGGGTCCAATTGCGGGCTTCATCCCCTCGTGTGCCGCTGTCCTAGTGGGACTCTCGTTGTCCCGACCGCTGGCATTCAACAGCGTGCCACTCGGCAATCAACCCGGATTCCCCCTTGCTTTTTATCTGGCAGCTCGCCTCCTGCACCTGGGCGTGCCGCCAACATCGCTGTCCTTGCATCCGATCGCGGTCGCTGGGTGGGTAGGAATGTTCGCAACGGCGCTGAACCTGTTGCCGGGTGGCCAGCTCGACGGCGGTCACATTCTGTTTTCGGTGTTTCCAAAATTGCACCGGTGGATTTCATTGGCCGTCGTGATCGCACTTGTCCCGCTGACCAAGTACTACTGGGTCGGCTGGATGATTTGGGCAGTGGTGCTGTGGCTAACCAGCCATCATCCCCCGATTCCGAGGCGCCCGGGAATTTCCGCCATGCGAAAGGTTTTGGCGGTCTTTACAATTGCAATCTTAGCGTTGGCTTTCACGCCTGCGCCGATCACCGGTGCTTCGGGCCGGGAGAAATGGCCCGAAATCCGCGACTTTCTCCGTAGCGAAGGGATTCAAGCGGCACAATTCCTGCGTGACCATGTGCGTCATCGCAAATAATCGCTCACGTTTTCACTAGAATATGGCTCAACTTCTCACCGAGGTATCGATGATGCAGCGAGCATTCGGCCTAGACATTCCGCAAACCCTGGACGAAGTTTGCAATCCCACGAGTTTGGCGTTAGTCGTGTACGACATGCAGATCGGAATTGTGAACCAAATTGCGAACGGTCGCGAGATCACAGAGAGAGTCGTTCAGGTTGTCGAAGCGGCCCGCAAAGCTGGGATTCGGATCTTTTTCACACGCCATATGTCTCTGCCAAAGGAACTGATGGGGGTATCTCAGTTGCGCATGGGCATGGCTTGGCAACGGGTGAAGTCGGTTGATGAAGTCAAGCCTTGGTTCTTGCGGGACTCGGCAGGGTTCCATCTGACTCCCGAGATGAATCCTCTGCCGAGCGAAGCAATATTCGACAAGATCACCATGTCGGCGTTTGAAGGCACACCCTTGGACATTGCGCTGCGCGATTGTGGTATCACTGCGTTTGCTATTGTCGGAGTTGCCATCGAAATCGGCATTGAACCAACCGTGCGGCAGGGCGCTGACCTTGGTTATATTCCGGTAGTTGTTAAGGACGCTTGTGGTTGCGGTCATCGAGATGCGGCCGAACGTTCGTTTGCGAGCCTCGAATTCGCGGGCGATGCTTTGTTTACCGACGTCGAAACGATCTGTGCTCAATTCCGGCGCATTCGCGGCGAGGCGGCTTAGACCACACCGTGGCCGCCTCTACATGAGCCACAACGCATCCACATCCACGATCACCTGCGTTCGCGGGATCTTTCGCGCCGCCGCTTCCGCCAGCATCGCCCGCAAAAGCGCATTCATCTTCTCGCGGCTCGGAGACTTCAAAATGAAGTGATAGCGGTAATCGCGCTTCAGACGCGTGATCGGAGCCGCTGCCGGGCCCAGCACCCGGATACCCTCATGCCGCGTCTTCTCAAACCAGCGCCCGAGTTCGCCCGACCAAGTCAGCGCGTCGCCTAACTTCTCGGAGCGGATGAGCACATTCGCAATCGCGCTGTAGGGCGGATAGTGCATCCAGGCGCGAAATTGCAGCTCTTTTTCGTAGAACCCGGCAAAGTCATGCCGCGCCGCAAACTGCACCGCGTAGTGCTCCTGAAAATAAGTCTGTAGCACAACTTTTCCTGGAGACTGCCCGCGCCCCGCGCGACCCGCTACTTGCGTCAGTAGCTGAAAGGTTCGTTCTGCCGCGCGGAAATCCGGCAACCCTAGCGCCATGTCCGCCCCAATTACGCCGACCAGCGTCACGCCGTGGATGTCGTGGCCTTTCGCGATCATCTGCGTGCCCACCAGCATGTCGAGTGCGCCTTCATTCAGCGCGTTCAGTGCATGCTCGAAATCTTCCCGACCGCGCACCGTATCGCGATCGAGGCGCCCGATCCGCGCCTGAGGAAACATGCCATGCAGCAACTCTTCCAGCTTCTCCGATCCCGTCCCGACAAAGTAGACGTACTCGCTACCGCAATGCGCGCACTTGTCGGGAATATGCTCGACATGCCCGCAATAATGGCATTCCATTTTGCGCTCGCGCTTGTGGTGCGTCATCGACACTGCACAGTTCTTGCACTGCAACGTCTTGCCGCAGGCGCGGCACAAGGCCACCGGAGAATATCCGCGCCGGTTGAGCAGCACCATGACCTGCTCTTTTTTCTCCAGCCGCTCGCGGATTTCCTCCGCCAGTTTGCGCGAGATGACCTGCTCCTGTCCCGTTTCCTGGAACTCCTGCCGCGTGTCAACAATTTCAACTTCCGGCAGCGGACGCCGCTCGACGCGGTCCGGCAACTCCACGAGCGCATATTTGTTTTTTTTGGCGTTGTAATACGACTCGAGCGATGGCGTGGCCGAGCCGAGCACGACGACCGCGCCCGCCATTTTTGCGCGCATCACCGCCACATCGCGGGCATGATAGCGCGGCGTCTCTTCCTGCTTGTAAGACGAATCCTGCTCTTCGTCGACAATGATGAGCGCCAGATCGCTCACCGGCGCGAACACCGCCGACCGCGTTCCCGCCACCACCCGCGCCTCTCCGCGCCGGATGCGATGCCACTGCTCCGCCCGTTCCGCATTCGACAGCTCCGAATGCAGGATGGCAACTTCATCGCCGAACACCTGATGCAGATCCGCCGCCACCGCCGGAGTCAGTCCAATTTCAGGAACCAACAAGATCGACGACCGCCCCTGATCGAGGACCTGGCGCATGCAGGCCAAGTATACCGCCGTCTTTCCCGATCCCGTGATGCCGTGCAGCAGCAGGCCGGAGAATTTTCGCGAGGCTACGGCCTCGCCAATCTTGCCGAGCGCTTCTTTCTGCGCCGCGCTGAACTCGAACTCAAACGGAGACTGCCGAGGGGTGAGCTTGGAGGCGGTGAAGACTTGCGGCTCATCCACCAACTCAATCAAACCGCGCCGCACCAAAGTGCTAAGCGTAGTGCGCGGAAGATCTAATCCGCGCAAAGCTTCGACGGGTGCCCGTCCGCCAGAGGCGGCCAGCGTCTCAATCAGAGCGCGCTGGTTCTCGTTGAGCTTCTTCGCCGAGTTCGTGTGGTGATGGACCTCTGGCCCGTCCAGCCGGGCGGGGACGCCCGGCGCTCCATCGTCAGATTGATTGATGCCCGTGACGCCCGTCTCGGCCGCCAGCAACACCGCCACCTTCACCAAGCGCGCCGCATCCCGCGCCGCCGATACGTCCTCGCGCGCAATCCATTTCTTCCGCACCATCCCGCTGAGCAGCGCCTTTGCCACTCGCGTCGCCCCGCGCAATCTCTCTTCCCGCACACTCTCCCGCTCCGCCAGATGATCGAGCACGCGAAACTCGACCAACTGCTGTTCCGGCGTGCGCTTCGACCGCGCCGGAGAACCGGACATCCCGGCCAGATGCAGCGCCATCCGCCCCTCATCGGTGATGCGGTACTCGACCGCGCGTTTGAACTCGGCGGAGAGCGGCAGCATGGTGCGAAAGACTTCGCCGATCGGGGCGAGATAGTAGTCGGCGATCCACTTCCCAAGTTTCAGCAGTTGTTCATCGAGAACCGGCGAGAGGTCGAGCGCTTCAATGACTTTCTTGATCTGCTGAGGCTTAACCTGTGGCGGACGGTCGTGCAGCTCCACCACGATCCCCGACATGCGTTGCTGCCGGAACGGCACCAGCACCCGCCCGCCCACGACCGGCTCCATGCCAGGAGGGATGGCGTAGGTAAACACCAGGTCTAGCGGGACGGCGAGGGCGACGTCGGCGAAGAGGGGCATGTAAAAGGTAGCACCGGCGTCTCGCCGGCAAAAGAAAATGCTAACACCATGGTCGACTGTGATCCGGTCGCGGGGTGTCTAATGGAGGCATGCAGAGACACTGGCAATTAATTCTGGCCGCCATCGGTTTGATGCTCTTTGCAGGTGTGACATACGAATCTCTGGCGGTCGGCTGGCTGATGGATCACTGGAAATATAGGAGATCACGCCCCGCCTAACGTGGAAGCCGCCGGGCCTCGCCCGGCTGGACGGACGAATGCGTCCGTCCCTACGTGTTCTGTTTTGGCGCCTTCAGCCCTAATTCCTTCATCACCATCTGCAGGTCTTTCCACGCCTCGCCCTTTTGCCGCGGATCGCGCAGCAAAAACGCCGGATGATAAGTGACCGCGAGCTTGCATCCATCCCAGTTGCGATCGTTGCTACGCACCCCCGCCGGTCTGAAGTCGTAAAAGCGCCCGCGCAGTTGGATCATCGAAGCATTCATCGCCAGCAGCGTCTTGGCGGCGGTGGCGCCGAGCGCCACGATCACCTTGGGCTTGACCACTCCGATCTGCCGCATCAGAAACGGTGAGCACGTCGCGCACTCGTCGCGCTCGGGCTGGCGGTTGCCCGGCGGGCGGCACTTCACGATGTTCGCGATGTAGACCTGCTCACGCTCGATCCCCATCGCTTTGATCATGTTGTTGAGCAGTTGCCCGGCGCGCCCCACGAAGGGCTCGCCCTTTTCGTCTTCATCGGCGCCCGGCCCCTCGCCCACGAACATCAACTCGGCCTTCGGATTGCCCACGCCGAACACAATCTGCTTGCGTCCCTGCTTATGGAGCACGCAGCGGGTGCAGTCGCCCAGGTCTTCGCGGATGATCTTCAGCGCTCTTACCGGATCGCTCACACTCTGCTCGGGCTTCAGCGCAATCACCTCAAAAATATTCTCCTCACGCTCAAGCGCAACCGGCGCGGCGACCGCCGCGGACTTCCGTGGGCTCATCTGTTCTCCCGATTCTGGATTTATGGAAACAGCAATGTCTTGCTCGTCCACTGCAATGGGCACCGCAACTTCTTGTGTGTGGACCGACACGGGCCGACGGTAGAAATCATAGATCCCCATCTCGTTGTAGTAGTGGATGCGTGCGGCCAGTGCGCGGCGAAGTTCAGGATCAAGCGTGCGGGGCATGCGGGATAAGAATAACAAATCGTGGGAGGTGCGGGGTGCGGAACTCCGCGCTGAACTTCTGTCGAGCTGCGCTCGACAGACAGCCGACGGCGGCTGCCCCTACGTGGGGATTGCTGCCCGCTTTCGCAATTTCACTACCTCGTCCAGCACACGGTGCGCGACTTCCCATTTCGAGGTCTCGGGAACCTCGACTACTTCGCTCTGCGAGATTATGGTGACTGCATTGCGGTCGGAATCAAAACCAATCCCCTCGATCGAAACGTCATTCACTACGATTGCATCCAGCGATTTCGACGCCAGCTTCTTGCGCGCATTCTCCAGCACGTTCTCCGTCTCAGCTGCAAATCCGACGACGATCTGCTTGGTCTTCCGGCGCGCCACTTCCGCCAGGATATCGGCTGTCGGTTCCAGTTCCAGCTTCATCTCGCCCTTACGCTTGATCTTTTGCCCCGCCGCCGCTTTCGGCCGGAAATCCGCTACGGCCGCCGTCTTGATTACCACCGTGGCTTCGGGTAGAAATTTCAAAACTGCCGCCAGCATCTCTTCCGCTGTTTCGACCTGCGTCAGTTCCGCCGCGCCCGGAGCGGCAATCGCTGTCGGCCCGCTCACCAGCAGCACGCGGGCCCCGCGGCGCAGCGCCGCTTCGGCAATGGCATAGCCCATGCGTCCGCTCGACCGGTTGGTCAAATACCGCACCGGATCGATCTTCTCGCGCGTCGGCCCGGCTGTCACCAGCACCGTTTCCCCGGCCAAATCTTGCGAAGCGCCCAGCGCTTCCATGACCGCCGCCACAATCGTCTCGTTCTCCGCCAGTCGCCCCGACCCAGTCATCCCGCATGCCAGATAACCCTCGCCAGGCTCGACAACGCGAACGCCGCGCTTGCGCAGGATTTCCAGATTCGCGTGCGTGGCCTCGTGATTCCACATATTGACGTTCATCGCCGGAGCCACAACCACCGGAGCGGTGGTCGCGAGATAAAGAGTGCTCAGAAAGTCGTTGGCAATCCCTTGCGCGAAACGGGCCAGCACATCGGCCGTCGCGGGAACCACCACCAGCGCGTCAATTGACTGGGCAACGGCGATGTGCTCGATCGCCGACTCGACATTCGCTGTGTCAGTTCCGGACCCAGAACCGAACATATCGGTGATCACTTTTTCACCGGAGAGCGATGCGAAGGTAAGCGGACGAATGAACTCCTGTGCCGCATGCGTCATGACGACTTGGACACGAATGCCGCGGTCTTGGAGGAGGCGCACAATTTCCGCCGCCTTATAAGCTGCCACCCCACCGGACACGCCCAGCGCGATTTTCATAGCAGGAAGGCGGCGGCCACGGCTTCAAGATCCAGCCCCGCCTACAGAGTTGATGCTGCCGCCCGGCGCGAGATTCAAACCCCCGCGTTGGCAGCGCAAACGAGCAACGCCGACAATCAACTATTATTGCCGGCGATTCGTGTCTAAGCGTCTTCCGCGAAAACCTTGTTCAGAGTCTCGCTCGCGGCTACTACCGGCAATTTAGGGATCTCAGGAATCAGCCACTTCACCTTGCCGGCCTTGATTTCATCCTGGGCGATGCGGCAGGGTTTACGCGATCCGGTATCGATCACCGGGGGTGCGCCGCCTTGCAGTTGTCGTGCCCGTCGCGCCGCTACCAGAATGTAGCGGTAGTTGCTGTCGAACCCTTCAATCAGCTTCATACTCTCTCCCCCAAAACTTCACGTACCTTTTACTACCTGCGGGTTGAATGAAGCCAGAATCGGCTGCACCCGCTCCCGTGCTTGTTCCAGCCGGCAAGCTTGTGCGACCGCCACTCGCTTCGCTTCTTCACCGGAAGGTTTTGCCCCGCTCTTCAGCGACCGCTCTGCCAACACTATGTCTCTTAGTTGGTCGGCGGACTGCTCAAGAACGTTGTTAACTAAAATGTAGTCGTATTTCTCGTAATTCTCAATCTCACGCCGGGCCGTATCCAAGCGGCGACGGATTACTTCCTCTGAATCGAGGCCGCGAGTCCGCAACCGCCATTCCAACTTCTCGCGGTCAGGGGGAAGAATGAAGATACTCACCGCGTCTGGAATCTTCTCCTTGATTTTACTCGCTCCCTGCACATCGATGTCCAGCAGGAGGTCGTTACTTCGGTTTTCCGCTTCGCGCAGAAACCGTCGCGCCGTGCCGTAGTAATTTCCGAAGACCGTCGCGTACTCCAGAAATTCATCGGCCGCAATCATGGCATCAAATTCTGGCCTGGAGACGAAGAAATATTCCTTGCCGTTCTGTTCGCTTCCACGCGGCGGGCGTGTGGTGTAGGAGATGGAGAAGTCCAGGTTACGAACCATCTTGAACAGTTCGTTCACGAGCGTTGATTTACCCGAACCCGATGGCGCGGAAACAATGTAGACGATGCTCATTCCAGATTCTGTACCTGCTCCCGCGATTTCTCGATCTCCGACTTCATCAGCAGGCCCATCTCCGTAATCTTCAAGGCTTCGCCCGCCAGGCCCGAGGTCTTCGAAAGCAGCGTGTTGGCCTCGCGGTTCATCTCCTGGAGCAGGAAGTCCATTTTCTTGCCCACCTCGGTACCCTGGTCGAGCAACCCGAGAAAATGCTTCACGTGCGCATTCAGCCGGACCAGTTCTTCCTGGATGTCGCTGCGATCCACCAGCACGGCCACTTCCTGCAGGATCCGTTCTTTGTCCACCTGTGCCCCGAGCATCTCCGACATGCGCGACTGCAGGCGTTCCGAGTAGCTGCGCAGGATGGTGCTGCGATAGGCTTCCACCCCTGCAGCCGCTTTTTCCAGACTTGCCATGCGAGCGCGCAACTCCGTGCTGATGCTCCGGCCTTCTTCTTCGCGCATCTCATTCAGTTTGGAAAGCGCTTCTTCCACTCGCGACATCACGGCGGTCTCCAGTTCGTCGCCCGATTTCTCGGCTCCCGAATCCATCGCGCCCGGCATCCTCAGAACCACGTTCAAATCGGGCTCACCCTCAACCTCAAATTCCTCGGCTGCGGCGCGGAACGCTGCCACGTAGCCGGCAATCAGTTGCCGGTTGAGTGCGACCCCGTTTGTGCCCGAGCGATCGAGGTTCAGTATCACTTCCACGTGGCCGCGAGCCAGTTTCTCTTTCAGGACCCGGCGCAGTTTCATCTCCAGCGCGTCGGTATCGGAGGGCAGGCGAAAGTGGAGATCCAGAAAACGATGATTCACAGACTTCAGCGATAGCGAAAACGCCATCTGGGCGTTGACCTGCCCTTTGACCTGCGCGAATCCCGTCATGGAGCGAAGGGGCATAGAGTTCGTGTCTACGAGGGCACTACTGCCTTCGGGGCATCGGCTTCCGCAAACTGCAATTCGTAAAGGCGCCGGTACGTGCCCAGCTTTTGCATCAGCTCTTCATGCGCGCCAATGTCGGTGATCGTGCCGTTTTCCAGCACAACGATGCGATCCGCGCGCCGCACGGTCGAGAGCCGATGCGCAATCACAAACACGGTACGCCCGCTTATGAGATTTTGCAGCGCCGATTGCACCAGCGATTCGGACTCGCTGTCCAGTGCCGAGGTCGCTTCATCCAGAATCAGAATCGGGGCATTTTTCAGGATTGCCCGCGCAATGGCGATCCGCTGCCGCTCTCCGCCAGAAAGCCGCACCCCGCGCTCCCCGATCATCGTGTTGTACCCTTCCGGAAGCCCGCGAATGAATTCATAGGCTCGCGCCGCCCGGGCCGCTTCTTCCACCTGCTTCTGCGATACATGCGGCTGGCCGTAGGCGATGTTGTTCCTCACCGTATCGTTGAACAACACCGTCTCCTGCGTGACAATCCCAATCTGCGATCGCAGCGACTCCAGCGTCACATCCCGGACATCGTTGTCGTCAATCAGAATCCGCCCACCGCTGACGTCAAAGAAGCGCGGGATCAGGTGCACCAGCGTGCTTTTGCCCGCGCCGCTTGATCCCACCACCGCCAGCACCTCGCCCGCCTTCACTTCCAGATTGATGTCATGCAGCACTAGCGGCGAATCTTCGACGTTTTCTTTGGAATTGGAATAGGAGAACGACACATCCACAAACCGGATCGCCCGCGTAAACTTCGGCATCCGCCTGGCTCCCGGCTTCTCCCGCACTTCGTCTTCCATATCCATGAAACGGAAGATCTCCGACGAGGCTCCAACTGCCTGTTGGAAATTGTTGTTGAACAGCGCGAACTTGCGTACCGGATCGTAGAGCTTGAACACCGCGACGATGAAGGCCAAAAATGTTCCCGCCGTGAAGACGTGCTTGTTGATCGCGTCCCGGCCCATGAGCAGCAACAGCGCGATGGCGATTGCGCCGAGAATATCCATTAGCGGAGAACTGATCGCGAATGCCGCCACCAGCCGCAGATTCGCGCGGAACAGCCGTCGCGCGGCGGCACGAAAGCGCTCCACTTCCCAGTTCTCCATGCCAAACGCCTTGACGATCCGGTTTCCCGTAATCGTTTCGTGGAGAATGTTCTGGATCTCCGCCAGCTTGTCCTGCCCGCCCCGCGTCGTGCTGCGCACTTGCCGGCCGATCCTTCTGGACGAGTACAAAATCACGGGAACGAACAGCAATAGCACCCACGCCAGTTTTCCTCCGAGCAAAACCACCACCGCCGCCGTGAAGATCAGGGTGAAAAACTGCTGCAGGAATTCCGCCAGCACGCCGGACATTGCGTACTGCACCCTCTCGATGTCGTTGACGATCGTCGAGAGCAACGTGCCCGTGGTGTGTTTCGTGAAAAAAGCCGCCGAACTCCGCAAGATGGCGTTATACAAGTCGTCCCGCAGGTCCGTGATCATCCCAAAACCCGCGTAATTCACCAGGTAGGTTCCGGCGTAGTCGAAGATCCCCTTCAATACCGTGGCGGCCACCAGCGCAAAGGCGACCACCGTCCAGGGATTTTGAAAGTGCGACGGAACCAGTTGTTGGAGGTTAAGAAAGCGCTCGGTGCCCGGCAACTTGAACAGCTGGAGGGTCCTTCCCTGAGAACCGGGATTCAATACGCGATCAAAAATCGGGCCGATGAGCAAAACCCGGCCTGCATCCAACAGCCCCACCAGCGCCATCAGGGTCACCGAAACGAGAAACTGCCACCAGTAAGGAAGAACGTAGCGCACCAGGCGGGCGATTGGACGGGGTGGACGGGACTTTGCCGATGTTTCTGCGGTCTTCGGGCCCGCCATTGTGGAGGTTGCCATGCGTGTAAGGCTCAATTCTACATGTGATTCCCCTCGTATCACGTGTTGTATGGAAGCGGGCTATACGCAGGTTTCTCAGACGACAGTCTCCGGGTTGCCGACCAACCGCTCGGAACGGTGCCGGAGGATGAGCTTCTTCGTAATGTCATCTGGCTGCATGCTTGGCAGGAGGCGCTGCATCATCGCCCGCGATTTCCAATCCCGCCTTGCGAAGACCGTCGATCAGGTGCTCGATGAGTTCGACATCCCACCACTTCCGGAGTTCGTTGCGCGCAACGGCGGGGAAGTCCGGTCTTATCGTTAGGAGTTCCCGGACGGCATTGCTCGCTGCATCCCGTTCGCCGAGTTGCGCGTATGCTGCGGCAAGCGCGAGGTGCGTTCGCCAAAAGGCGGGCATGTTGACTTTGAGGACGGCGTCCAGCGCGCCTTGGTAGTCGCGCTGGCGGTAAGCATTGAAGAACAAGGGGAACCAATACCATCCGGGATGATTCGGATTGAGCCGCGTAGCCCGTTCCGCCAGAGCGCAACCTCGCTCCCAGTCGCCGGCGTAGGCAATCTGGAAGCCCAGATAGGCGGCAGTGAATCCGTCCATGGAGTTGAGCGCGAGGGCGCGTTCCGCCGCTGTGCGGAAATCCCCGAGTTCCCGCCGGAAGAACAAGGCCGAAGCCAGTGCGTGATAGGCGAGGTGGTTGGCCGGCGCCGCGTCGACCGCGCGCCGAGCCGCCGCCAGCGCTCGCCCGATCGGATCAGGCCGCAGATTGAACCCATGCGTGTACTCTTCCCGATATAGCATCGACAGCATGGCCCAGCGATCGCCGCGATCAGGAGGCTGCTCGACGGCCCTTTCCAGAGCCGCCCTTGCCGCTGCATGCTCAGACGCATTCAGGCGCTGAAAGTGCGCGAAACTGCGAAGCACCGCCTCGTAAGGGCTTAGTCCATTAGGATCCCGGTTGCGGAGAGCTTCCGTCATGCTGTGCGGCAGAATGCCTTGTGTATCGGCCACAGTGGAAACGATTCGCGGCACGACGTCATCCAGCAGTTCGAACTCGGCGTCGGGACGAAAGGCGCGGTCGTAGGTCTCTGCCCACAAGCCCGCGCCGGAGCTCGCATCCACCAGCTGTGCCGCAATGCGAATCTTCGATCCCGACTGGCGTAGACTTCCCTCCATCACGTAGCGCGCGCCCAGTTCATTGGCCGCGGTGCGCACGTCCACTGCTTCGCGAGCGTAGCGCACCGTGGAACTGCGCGCAATAACCTTGAGATAAGAGAACCGCGACAGGCCCGTCACGATGTCCTCAGTCAGTCCTTCGCCCAGCGCAGCGGCGTCAGAGCTGCCGCCGCTGTATTTGAACGGCAGGACGGCAACCCAGAAACCTTCTTCGGCGCGGGCGGCGCCCGAGTCGGGCGCGGCAGCGGAACGCGAGGTTGAGGATGGGATAGACGCCGTGTGGGACGCGAGTCGCGCCAGATCGCGTAATTCGTTGCTGACATCGCGCGCCGTCTGGAGGCGGTGGCGCGGGTCCTTTTCCAGGCAGCGCCGGATGATGCGCGCCAGATCATGGGGCAGATCAGGACGAACGTCGGTTACGGGCGGCGGATGGTCGCGCAGAATGGACGAAACCAGCTCCGCCGATGAAGTGCCCTCGAACGGTCGCCGGCCCGTCGCCATCTCGTGCAGCATGACGCCCAGCGAGAAGATGTCGGTACGACAGTCGAGCGCCCGTCCCGAGACCTGTTCTGGCGACATGTAGGCCGGCGTCCCCACGACGATGCCCGCCTGTGTTCGCCCGGCCGACGTCATTGTGGCGTCGTTTGAGGTCTCGGGGCTCACATCTTTCGCTAAACCAAAATCCAGCACTTTGACGCGCCCTTCAGCTGTCACCATCACATTGGCGGGCTTCAGGTCGCGATGCACGATACCTTTCTCATGCGCCGCAGCCAGCCCCTCGGCCAACGCACCGGCAATCTCGACGATGCGCTCGAGGGGGAGACCGTTCGCGGAGATCAGGTGATCGAGTGGCTGCCCCTCGATCAGTTCCATGGTGAGAAAGTGGACGCCGTCGCATTCCTCGACCGAGTACAGAGTCACGACATTAGGATGGTTGAGGGCGGCAACGGCGCGAGCCTCGCGATGGAACCTTGCAAGCCGGTCGGCATCTTGCGCCATCTCAGTGGGCAGAATCTTGACTGCGACGCCGCGACCCAGCTTGGTATCCGTCGCGCGGTACACTTCTCCCATGCCACCGGCGCCGATGGGCGCCTGAATTTCGTAGACGGCGAGGCGAGTACCGGAAGCCAGGGGCATAGAACGTCGACCGATTCTACTCTAACTTCGGACAGGCGAACCCGTGGTTGGGGCAGGAGTAGGGGTCACTCGGAAGGAATTCTGCCTTACGTTAGCGCTTATGGGCCATGCCCCGCTGGGACGGGGCAGAACCCGTCTCCAGACAACTTCAGCCGGCCACCTACTTCGGACTGTCCCGATGCGCAACCTTCACCTTGTATCCCGCTTTCCGCAGTCGCTTGCTCACATCTTCGGCGATCATCACCGAGCGATGCTGTCCGCCGGTGCATCCGAAGCTGATGGTCAGGTAGCTCTTCCCCTCGCGAATGTAGTGCGGCAGCAGATAGACCAGCAGGTCTGAGATGCGGTTAATGAACTCCTGCGTCTGGGGAAATGAGCGGATATATTTGGCGACCCGGGGATCGCGTCCCGTCAGCGCGCGAAACTCCGGCACGAAATGAGGGTTGGGCAGAAAGCGCACATCAAACACCAGGTCGGCATCGTCCGGTAAGCCGTGTTTGTATCCGAAACTCACGCACGAGACCAGAATCGTCTGCTGGCTTCCAGAGTGCTGCTTGAACCGGTCGGTCAAGTGCGCCCGCAGTTCATGAACGTTAAATTTGGAAGTGTCAATGACCAGGTCGGCAAGCGCGCGAAGCGCCCGCAGATGCCGCCGTTCGGCCCCAAGCGATGCCCGCACCGTCGTGCCCTTCCCCAGCGGATGCGGCCGCCGCGTCTCGCTGAAGCGCCGCAGCAATGCGGCGTCACTCGCTTCCAGATAAATCACCCGCGTCGGTATCGTCAGTTTCACCGACTTCAGAATCGCCGGCAGCTTCTCGAGTTGTGAACCCTCGCGCACATCTACCACCAGCGCCGTGCGTGGAATCTCTCCCGACCGCAGCGCCAGTTCGGCAAACCGCGGAATCAGCTCCACCGGCAGATTGTCCACGCAGTAGTAACCGAGATCTTCGAAAGCCTTCAGCGCCGAAGCCTTCCCCGACCCGCTCATGCCGGTAATGATGACCAGTTCTGCGGCGTGGCGCTCGCCCTTGCGCCCGTGAACCAGTTTCCCCGCGGCGTGCGTGACCTTCCTGAGTTTGCTGCGCAGTGGCATGCCGGAAATCTTAGCATTTCAGCGGGAGCGAAGCCGGAAAGGGAAAATTGCCCAACTGGAAACTGCTTGACACGCCAGATGCGGTTGGTGAGTGGTGGGCGCTGTAGGATTTGAACCTACGACTTCCACCGTGTGAGGATGGCACTCTACCGCTGAGTTAAGCGCCCCACTGATTGGCCTTTTGCCCGCTGACTGGGTTTTCAGCGTTCGAGCGTTTTCTTGCAGTTGCATCGACGGATGGTGTCCGCCGAAAGGGTACTCTAACGCGTTTTGCTTGCGGTGTCCAGCGCTTTTGGACACCTTCGGTGTCCTCGGCGATGGCGTTCTTTTCCACAAGTTGCGGACGGTCGGTCGGCACTGCTGCCCGTCAGTTCGGCGTTTGGGAAACTGTCGCCCTCGCTTACCGTCTCCGGGACGGGTTCAGCGAGGGCGGCTTTCAGGACGAGAGCACGGCTCGGGGTATGAATGGCTCCAGTCTAGGCTTTTTCCCCGGCTCGCGTTGGTCTATTTTGAATCCCGCTCTGGGCGCGGGTTTTCGAGTGGGCGAAGATAAGGCGAATATGCTAGCATCTCTCGCTATGGCACGGCGGCGCGATCGCGACGAACCACCGGACGTCCTCAGCGCGGAAGAGATCAAACAGCTTCGTCATCGGATCGCGCACTTGAGTCCTGAGGGCGTGCGGCAGCTCTACGATCGCGCGTTCGAGGATTGCCGGTTGGTCTACTCGCGGATCCCGAGCCCGCGAAAGATGCAGACGCTCGTGCAGTTGTGGAAGCAGCTTTGGAAGTGGCGCTAGAAGGGCTCGTCGGGGCCGCTGTCGTCTTCTTCGATTACGGGGACACTGGTCCCATCGAACGGGAGCGGTAGTTTCTCTTGGGCGGCGGGGCGCGACCTGGGGGCTTTCTTGAATGTCGCATCGAGCAGGCGTGGATGGGCCACCTGCTTACCCTCCAGCAGTTCTTCGATGGTGAGGATTTGGATGCGCGGGTATTTGTCCGGGAGTCCGGGCGGTTTGTAGAATCCGGCCTCGGCGGCTTCTTTGGTCATGGGCTTGGTGGGAACTTCCATGCTGATGAGCACGCCGATCTGCGCGTCCTCGCGTTCGATGGTGCCGCGAAGATCGCGCACGTAGGCTGACTGGACGTGGCCGGCTTTGACGGAAAAAATAATCTGCTTGGTCTTGCCGCCGCGCGGCTCGTCGTGGAAGTAGAGTCGGCCGTCGATGCCGCGATCCGCGCCTTTCTTCTCCTCTGCGGGGCGAGCTCCTACCAGTCCGAGCGCCCACCACTGAAATTGATAGGGATCGTTGGCTGCGAGATCCCGCGCGCCGGACAGGTCGGCGGGTTCGCCGATCACCTGATAGGTGTCCTTTACTTCGGGGCCGAATGCGTCCGCGAGACGCTTCTTGATGAGGCCGATGGCTAGGTGAGTGATGTCGATGCCGATCCAGCGGCGGTTTAGGCGCTGTGCGACGGAGATGGCAGTCCCGCAGCCGCAGAACGGGTCAAGGACGGTGTCGCCCTCGTTGGAGCTGAACCTTATGACGCGTTCGAGCAGTGCCTCTGGCTTCTGTGTTTGATATCCCAGCTTCTCGGCTGCCCATCCGTGTATTGGTCGGATGTCGACCCAGTTGGTCGTGATGGGCACTCCCTTGGTTTCGTCTAAGTAGCGTTTGTACATCGGGACCGTGCCGGGGTTCGTTTGGATGACTCTCCCTTGTTCAATTAGTTGCTGCATGTGCTCGCGCGAGTAGCGCCAGAATCGCTTCACGCCCATGACTTCGTATTCGGGGTTCCCCTTTGCGGCACCGCCAGGACCGAGCATGTTGTCCAGTTTGTAGCGACGGCCGTCGGTGTCTGCGTATCGATACCATCGTTTTACATAGTCGTCCTCCATCGGGAGGAATTGCGGGTGGAAGGTCTGGACTCCTGACTGCTTTGCGTAGAGCAGGAGCACGTCATTCACGCGTCCGAGGTGTCGAGCTCCTTGTCCGGCATCTCCCTTCGCGTCGGAGCGTTTCCACACAATCTCATTTACAAAGTTCGACGGTCCGAAGATTCCGTCCAGCAAGATCTTCAGGTAGTGACTGGCTGTGGGATCGCAGTGCAAGTAGATCGACCCCGTCACCTTCAGCACGCGATGCAGCTCGATCAGGCGCGGGGCCATCATGGCGATGTAAGCCATCATGTCGCTGTTTCCGAGGAAGGTTCGGAAGGCACGCATTGCGTCGGAGACGCGATCGCTGCGCTCGACGATTTCTTGGTAAGCGGCCTCGGCGTCCATGTTCCACTCCCAGGTGTCCTCGAAGGCCATGATCTGGGAGCTGGAGCGGGTGCCGTCTTTTTCGGCGAAGAGGACGTTGTAGTCCTGGCGGCTGTTGAAGGGCGGGTCGAGGTAGATGAGGTCGACGGACTCGTCCTTTATGTGCTCGCGAAGGACACCGAGGTTGTCGCCGTAGTAGAGCTGATTTTTCTGCACGCGGGGTGATTCTAACTCGAATCGCGTTGCGGTGTAATTCGCTTTGTGGCGTCCACGGGCGATGCACGACCGATGGGCGTTAGTTAAACCCGCATTTCCGATGGTGTCCTAATCTGCTCTGAATTCGAGGTCGAGTTTCTTATAGCTGGCGATCTCGTTGCAGTGTGGACACGTCCTCGCCTCTGCAAGATGTCGCAGCGGCGGCTTCGGCGGTTCAACCATGTTGCTAACGACTTCACGCGGGTGCTGTTCGTCGACTGAGTGGAAGGTGAACTCCTTAGCGCATTTCTTGCATTCGACAACCCAACGAGGCGGCATTCTCCATGATGCCACGGAACGTGGATGAAGCGGGAGAGTGAACTCGGAAAGTTTGCCGGGGTTACCTACCCGGCCCTCGGTACCGCCCGAGAGGCTTAGCTTGCCGAAGAACGCGGCTCGGCTAAGGTCTGCGCCGGTTGGTGTCCGGCGATCTTTGGTTCGTCGATCTTTGGGTCATCGCTCCGCGCCTGGTGCCGATTCGGCGCGGTGGGTTGCGTTTGCCTTGGCACGTCGGGTAGTTTACGCATCCGAAAAATTTGCCGAACGCGCTCTGCCGTTCGATCATCGGGCCGTCGCCGCACTCGGGACAATTCACAATCCCGGTGCCTTCGTACACCTTCTGCTGGATGGTGTCCACCACTTCTTTTCTCGTCCTGACGTTCGCCGGCACGCGGACAAGAGTGTCCGCGCTACACGGCTCTGCGCCCATGTTGACCGGGGCTGGTGGGGTGAGTGCTCCCATGAATTCTTCTAGGGCTGCCATCGCCTTGGTTGCGAGTTCGACTAACTGGCCGCGAGTTACCTGCGCGACCGGGACGAACCCCGGCCGGGTTGCGCTGTGGATAAGTTGGGTCATCGCGCACCGCCTGCTGCGGCTAGACGCCTGCAACCTGCGCCGATGAATTGGCGGTATTCGTCGGTTTCGATGGGGGACGGGTCGGTGACCATGCCCAGCCTGAGCATGGTTTCGCGGTAGGCTTGCTCGTTTTCTTCCGCTTCTTCCTGCTCTATTTGCTCCCGGTCGATGCGCTGCTGAGCTTCGTTGTTTTCGGCGCGGATGGTGTGTAACTCGCTCTGGTAATTGCCGATTAGTTGGTTGAGGATGGACTGTTGGACGTGGGCTTGTAACTCGAACGTGGATTGCATCTGGTGTCCTTTGCCGCTGGTGGCGGCTGAGGCTGGTTGCCTCTAACCCCATGATAGGACACCTAGCCTGTGCATAACAAGACTACTTTCTTGGTGTCTACTTTCGACCTTTCCCTTTTCGTCAGGATGGTTTTCCCGGGTAGCCAGCTTGGGTCGACAGCGAACGCCCTGCCACGCGTGGTAGTGAGTCGCACTTACCTTTTGCGGCCGTGGTGAGCCGCCCGCCTTTGCTTTATGGGCGGCTTGCCACGGCCGCAGGTTGTGCGACTTGCTGCCACGGATGAGCGGGGGCGTTTGTTGTCTTCCCGTGCTTAGCGCCCCGCGCTGTTGGGGTTGCTTTGAGGTTCTTTCGGTGTCCCCGGAGCGGCTGAGCGACGGCCCCTGCTCTCGACCCGATCTAGTTCCCTGCCGCAAGATCCTTCCGGACCGCGGCGAGCAAAGCGTTACGCTCTTTGTTGAGCTTTGGGATGAAGTCCGTTGAGCCCGCCTCGGAGATCTGGTTCGCTGTTGCCCTTAGGAACGTGATCATTGAGTTGAGTTGCTTTTCTACGTCTGGGCCGCACACGAGCTGGACCTGGGCTCCCGCCGCTTCAAAATCTCCGGAAGCGGTCCACCAACTTTCCATGGCCTTTGTCGATGCATTGCTCGCGCCGTGACTTTCCGGGTGGGACTTACTCGCGACCTGGAAAGCTGCAGACAGAATTATCAGGGTGTCCGCAACCTTGCTTTGCGCCTTTACCAAAGCGAAGAACGCGTCCCTCTTCATCTCCCACAATCGTTGCCTGCCCCACACCTCGTCGGAAATCTTCGCCTCGATTTCCTTTGTCGTCTTGGTCACCGCCGCGACTTGTTCAACTAACCTGCCGATGTCCTCGTGCGTTGCCAGGTTCTCGCCCTTCTTTTTGAGATAGGCGGCGACGAAGGAACCAAGCCCGGCTCCCACGAAGGAGATGATCGGCACAATCACATAGAGTTCCATGGGCAGCGACCTCGCGGGAATTCTAGCACTGTGGGTGATCGCGAGATTTTTGCCAGTGCGCCGTGGCGGGGGTGGGGGGAGGGGTGCTGCTTTTACGGGGCAAAGCCCCGCCACCACAGTTACTTACTCCTGATCTGGTGGTGCGGGAAGGGACAGTTGGGATCCTCTGCGCTGCGGTTTCGGGACGTTTTCGGTCATGGATTCGGCCATCCGCATGGCGACTAGGAGGGTTTGCAGGGCGTAGAGTTTCGTCCTGGCTGTGCCGCTGTCGATCTGACGGGAGCTCAGGTCGCTGATCGTGTCCCGGATTTCTCGCACGACTTGTTGCGGCGTCCGCAGGCGTTTTCTGCTGCGCTTCGGGGGATGCGGCTGAGGCGTGGCGGGTGCCCTGCTCTGCCGCAGGTTGGAGCACTGCAGCAGGGCGTTCCAGAGCTGGCGTGCTAGTTCGTCGGGAGTGAGTTTCGCCGCGGCCTCGCAGAATTCCGCCCAGCTGATTCTTCCTCGCGTGGTTGGGCTCTGCAGATCGGCGATGACCTCGGCGGTGGTTTTCGTTCCGGGCACGGTCTAGCCTTCGGCGGTCAGTCGTGAGCCGCGCTTCAGCCAGTGGGCGAGTTGTGAGCCGTCGTCGGTCATGCTTTGGTTGCTTCGTATCCCACTCATCGCAACGAACGCGATGAGTGGGACACCCGCTCTGGCCTCAGTTCCCCTTTCTGCGCGATCGCGCGGTTTCGCCGGCGCCGAAGTGCGTTCTCTGCTCGGCCGTCGACGGTGGAATTACAGGTGGGCCGCTGGCTTCCACCTTGCGGTGGGAGCCGCATTTCTCGCACACGGCGCAGTGTCTTATCCTGCCGTACGCGTCGTTGCCGCAGAGGCGGATGATGAGCGGTTTGCCTCCGCAGTGTCCGCAAGTGGCTAGGGGTGCGGTGCGTCCGGTGCCGCGTTCCGGCCAGGTGGGGAGGACGTGGCCGTCTCGGGTCACGGCTGCGGCCATGATGCGAGCTATACGCGTCGTTCTCGGCTTAGCTGCTAGGGTGGTCATGCGTTGAACTCCTTTCGCTGGCAGAGGCGTGCTTCGGGTGTGCAGTGAGGCGCGGCGGGGCAGTTCGCACAGTTGCCGGTTGCGGGGTTGAGAGTGGCGGAGGGTTGCTGCTCGCGGAGTGCTCGGAGCTGCTGCACCTTCCGCATGATGGGCTGCAGGTCTTGCAGCGTGATGCGATCGGCGAGATAACGGGCGGTGGTGGTGGGGCTGCGGTGTCCTAGTTGAGCTTGGACAGCGCGGATATCGTGGGTTGCGTTCCAGACGTCTTCGGCGACGGTGCGGCGGAGATCGTGTATTCGGAGATCGGCGCGGATGTTGGCTCGGGACTTGAGCGTCTTCCACTGTTTGGTAAAGCGCGGGTTGGGGCCGGGCGTTTGTCCTGGGCGAGGGTTGCGCAGGAGGTTCACGATGGGAGTGTGACGATCGGAGGTGCGGGGTAGAGATTCGAGAATTCGCACGAGCTCGGCAGTGACGGGGAGCGTCTGGTGGACGTTGCCCTTGGTGTAGAAGGCGAGCGCGCGCAATTCGGGGTTGTAGTTGGCGAGGGTGATGCGTGCGGCGGTGCGGTGGCGGAGTCCGAGGTCGGCGCAGAGGAGCAGGAAAAAAGTAAGCGCTGGCGATGCGGCCGCGAGGAGTTGCCGGCGTTCTTCGTCGGTCGCGATGGTGGTGCGCGGTTGGGGCTGGTGGACTTTGGGCACGGCATCGCTGAGCGTGGGCGTGGCTCCGGCGATGCGTTCCAGCCAGCGTGCGAAGCGGCGGAGACACTTGGTGTAGGTGGAGCGCGTGTGCTGGGCGTAGCGCTTCCTCCAGTTCTCGGTGATGCGTTGCAGGCACGCGGCGGTGAGCTGTGAGGGAAGCAGACCGCCGTAGTCAGCGACTAGGTCCGCGAGCGCCGCTTGGGTGTTCGGGTTTTGCGATTGCGCGGTGGTGTACTCCGCAGCGGCTTGCGCAACCGTGGCCGCTGGGCCGATTGGTTTGGGAGGGTGGGTGCTCCGGGGTGTGTGGCGGCTCGCATCTTGTCGGCATGGTCGATCGCTTCCCTTTGGGTGTCGAAGGCTTTGCGATGGCGAGTGCCGTTGGCGTCACGCCAGTCGGCCATGAATTTTCCGCACTTCTTCAGCATGATAGTGGCGTCCTTCCTCAGTTCGATTGTGTGCTCGTGGTGGTGCGTGGCTGGGCTGGTGTCCACCGGTAGCAATCGGGCTGCCACTGGGAGCGGAGGGTGTTTTTGTGTTGGTTATGGACACCGCTTTGGACACCGTTTCTGCTGAAAGGTGCGTCAAATGCGGGCTTGGCTTGTGGGTGAGTTTACCGCTGAGTTAAGCGCCCACTGCGGTTTTGCCATTGTAACAAATCGTATCCGCCGCCCTCAGCCACCCAGCCTCTTGACCGGTTCCCCCGCTCCCGATAGCCTCTTTCCATCGCCCTTT